>Ga0209517_10000250_pt1 | contig 95655 bp, 72 predicted proteins | sample PeaSoiMetSII2010_FD_187695 | JGI IMG/M metagenome (GOLD analysis project Ga0209517, IMG submission 187695) | Peat soil microbial communities from Weissenstadt, Germany - SII-2010 (SPAdes) (version 2) | ecosystem: Environmental > Terrestrial > Soil > Wetlands > Peat | place: Germany...
GAGGCCTCGGGGCTGCGCGGGGCGCGGGCCGAATAAAGAACTTGTGAGCCACAATTTCGGCGGGGCTAAAGCCCCGCCCTTCCGCTCTCATTCAAACGTGGTGAGCCGCCCGTACGATTTCCACCAAAGAACCTATTCCAGTTCTACGCCGTAGCCGACGTAGACGTCTCGCCCGGAGTTCACAATAATCCCCACGGCGGACCTTTCCTGAGTGGACAGGACCACAATTTCCGCCACGGTTTCACGCGGCATGGGGGGAGGAGCGTTAATCGCCCAGGGTCCTGGACAAGGCGGGAGGTAGAAGACCCGATATAATTGACCGGCCTTCGCGCCGTTCTTTTCTCCGAAGTCCAGATAGACGACGTCCCCGTTTGCGAGCGATGCGTAGTTGTTGCGGGCCGCCACTATAGCCCCCTGTATTTTGCCGTTGGAGAGGGCGAAGCGGTCCAACTTCGTGGGAACGTAGTCGGGAACAATTCGAGGTTGATACGGCAGAGCGATGTCGCCGGGATAAATGGGTCCGCAGGCGAACTTCACCTCGGCCACCGCTCCTTGCGGCGTTACATGCGTCACCAGGACCCTTCCTGCGTCCTCGTAGGGGTTCCCGAGTTTGCGGAGGGTCCAATGTTCACCGCTGTACCGCGTGGTGCGGAAAAGTTCCTTCGCCGGCCTGACGAGTGAGAATTGCTGGCCCACGGCGAATCGGGGATTGCCGCGGCCGGAAAGATAGATGGAGTCACCCTCTGTGTATTGGCGGGTCGACGACTCCAGGTCGTTATCTTCGCCGCTCAGCACGTTGATATCCGCGGGCACTTTACTTGCGCTGATAAACCCCGTGCAATCGGCCTGGCTTAGAGTGGCGGCAGGAAGAGCAGTTGCCGCGGGTGTTTGCTGGCCCGGCACCAGCGCCACCGGAAGTACGAGCCATGCGACCGCAACGCTGAGAATTCTTGTCTTCACGGGGCAAGTGTAAGGAACCGCAATATCGAAAGTCAAGCCAGTGCGACTGTACTAAGGTACTAGGGCAAATTGCGCGTCCAGCCCTGAAGGTGCGAGCTAACAAAGCCCAGGCCAACGGCCCATAAGCGTTAACCTGAGGTGCGGCGAATGCGAGAGCCGCGGAGTGGCGCCAGAAAGTAGCCCACGGCGTAAGCCGTGGGACCCGTTGCGGCGCTAGTATTCACAGCCCCGGCCGGGGCGACAGACATCCTGCGGGAGCCTCTGCCGCCCCTTCGGGGCTAGGATAATCCAGGGTGGTTCCTCGATCCCACGGCTTAGAAGCTGTGAAAAAATCACCAAGGCCTGTCGTTCCGAGCGGAGCGAGGAATCTGCATTTGTTCGTTTTCAAGGAGGTAAATGCAGATGCTTCGCTTCGCTCAGCATGACAGACGATTTTTTCACACCTTCTTACGCCATGGGCTACTCTCTGTCGGCCCTCCGGGCCTGCGCTAGTCATCTTTCAGGCCTAGATTCGGCGAAGTGCTCGAAGGCCTCGAAAGCTTCCCGTAGCGCTTTCTGGTAGTTCTTCACGTCATATCCGTGCCATCCTTCCCAGAGCGTCCAGGCGCGGACGCGGTCGTCCGGCAAATCGGCTTCCGCGTTAGTGACGATATACTGCAGGGTCTCTCCGGGCCGCAACTTGACGCCCGCTCGTTCGAGTTGTTTCGCCGCGATCGCCGTGGCGCTGGCCTGCCTGTAGTCGCCGGGCGAGCGTGTCAGGCGGCGGTTGATGATGAGTTCGTCCAGTTTGATGTTTCCCGTCTCGAGTTGCTCGAGGTAGCGCGCCAGCACGGCGCGAGCCTCTTTGAGCTTACGGCAATAACTCTCAAAGTCGCGGGCCTCCGCCAGGATCATCAGCGCTTCACGCTGCAGGCGCGCCACCAGGGGCGGAGTGTCGTGCTTCCGGCATTCCAGGCCGCGCACTTTCACTTCACCTTCCTCCGGCACGCAGAAGAAACGATTGGGCACGGGAATTTCCGGCGACTGCTTCGAGGGCAGGAAAACCACGTAGCGATAGACCGCTTCGACCGCCATCGGAAGGCCGGTGCGCTGTTCGATCTCTCGCGTCAGGTTCTCGTAGTCCTCTCGCGTCGCATCGTCTTTCTGCGCGTAAAGTGAATCCACCAGGGCGTGCAAAATGCGATAGCCGCGCGCCTCCGCCGTCTCCTTGGCCACCAGCAGCTTTTCCCGCGCCAGGGCATTGATGGCTTCGTGAGCCTCGATCTTGCCAAACCGTGCGTTCTTATAACCGGTGTAGCCGAAGCAGCACACCAGCAGCCACTTCAATGCCGCGCGTCGCTGTTTCGCGGCGTGCGGTGAGGGCGGGGTTTTACAAGCTGCCGAAACATCCCTCAGGCTGTCATCCTGAGGAGTCCCGCATCCGCGGGACGACGAAGGATCTCGCCCTGTCTTCGAAACATTCAGGGCGAGATTCTTCGCTTCGCTCAGAATGACAGCTTGGGGACTGGCTGGCGTAGTCCCCTGTTCTTGGGGGTCTCTGATTTCCACCTTAGGTCTGTCATTCCGAGGAGCCGCAGGCGACGAGGAATCTCGCCCTGTCTCGAAAGTACTCACAGCGAGATTCTTCGCTTCGCTCAGAATGACAGGTTGGGCGTGGTCGTCGCCCGCCATCTGGCGTTTGTATTCCTGCCGCTTTTCGATCAGCCGCTCGACCACGCGACTGGTAATGCCGCGCCGCCGCTGGCAGATGCGATAACCCAGTTCGGGAATGCGGGGCGCTTCCGGGCAGCAGCCGCAGTTGACGGTTTCCGGCGAAATGTTGAAGCGCGCCATGATGCTCGGGAACTCGCTGACGAAATCGAGCTCGCCCACGTTCGTGAAAAATCCCAGGCGCGGCAGAAAAACCAATCCGCCGCGATCCGCCCTGAGAAGTTCATCCGGACGTTTGGGGTTTTCGGGTTCAGCTTTCTGCTCAGGAATCAGCACGCCGTCGCGGTAAGCGAGTTCCATCTGCATGTAAGAGATGCCGGTGCCCGTCGAGGTGCGGGCGCAGTACTGCACGGGCAGCTTGGTGACGCGCGTAAGCTCCCACAAACCCTCCAGGTCGCACTGATCGGCGATGAAGGAGTTCTGCGTGTCCACGTGCAAACGCCCGAAGAATGTCGTGGTGCTGCCCTTGAAGAGGATGCGCCCGTAGCTCATATAACTGCGCGCGCGGCGGCGCTCGAGGGGATGCGCGTCGCGGTTGAGCGAGAGCGTCAGGCCCAGTTTCCGGGCCTGCCGAAGCAGCGCCGGAAACAACGTCGCATCACCCCACTCGCTCAGGATCATGTCCGGATCGTGCGCGCGCAGCAGGCGCTCGAAACCACGCGCCACGGGCTCCTCGGCATCGTCCAGCACCTGCCACTCGCCGTCCACTTCCACTTCCAGCGCGCCGCGCCGGCCGTGCTGCGGGTCCACACTCGAAGGACCTTCCAGGCGCACGCGCATGATGCGCAGCGGAGGCAGTTCATAGCCGGTCGCCCATTCGTCGTCACAACATGTGAGGGCGCTGATTTCACCTGGCAAGAACTCGGAGCCGGTCTGCGTTCCCTCTCTGGCCCCTGCGGAAGGGCGGGGCTTTAGCCCCGCCGCCGACGCAGCCTCTTCCACCCTTCCATCTCGCGGGCCGCGAGACATGGGAATAATCTGAGGGCGTCGAACCGGCGGGGCTAAAGCCCCGCCCTTCCGGCCCTGGTGAGAAATCTCGACCACCCCCCAGTCCCCAGCCCCTTGCTCCTCCACCTCCACTCTGGCGAGTGGAAACACACCCTTCTGCCAGCAGTACATCGGCGCCAGCATCAAGTCGGAGTTGTAAAGCCGAAGGCTGGAATCGTATCGGTGCACGAAGCGGACCAGGGCGGCAAATTGTGTGGGGTCGCGCACCGCGATCTCGAGCACGCACAGTTCCCTGCCATCCCAGATATTGGTCTTTTCCACCAACGCACACTTCACCGCAGGCCGCGCCACCAGTGCCTGTGTAAGAGAGGGGAGCTGAGACTCGGGGCCGTGCACGTAGAAACGCGGACTGAACGACCGGTCAACCAGCCGATGGCGTTTTCCCTCCGCCCCGATCAACCACACCACCATTCCCTGCGGGCTGGGGTAGAGATCGAGAATCCATCCACTGAGCATCGAGGTTAATCCCCAAGCGCGCTTCGAGCGCGCGTAAGCGAATCTCGTGGTCAAGGCCAACGGCCACGTGGATCGCATCCATGGCGTGAACAGGAAACTCGTAGGTGCAGGCCTGGATGTAAAGGCGCACGCGGTTGAACATGGCCTCGAAGTGCACCCGCTCCTCCCGCCGCAGCGCCCGGCCAAACACCCGCTCCCAACTCTGCAGTTCCTGCTCGATCAAATCCCGGAATGTTGATACCGTTCGACCCATAAACCACCTGCAATTGAGTCATTGAGTCATTGAGCCATCGCTTCATTGAATGACTAACCCGCCATCCCAACCCCGAAGGGGTCGAAATTGAGTAGCCGTGGGCACGGGCACGCTTTTTTCCCGCCGCCCCATAGGCGCTAACCTAAGATCGCCACGGCCATCGGAGCCGCGCAGCGGCGACAGAATGTGGCCCATGGCGAAAGCCATGGGATAGAGCACAAGCGTCGTGAGCAAGCCCCATAGGGGCGACAGAAATATTGGACGGAGCGCAAGAAGTCTGTCGCCCGCTGACGCGGGCTTGATCGTTAACCAACACCGGCGATCCCACGGCTATCGCCGTGGGCCACAATCTATCGGCCCTCTGGGCCTGCGGGACGAGCAGCGAGAAGCATTTCGCAGACGGCGACAGGCTTAGGTTAACGCCTATGGCCCGCCGCCCACGGATAGCATCCCCATCGATACCGTCGACCCCGGAGGGGTCGAACCACATGTGGCCCCGCCCAAGCCAAGTGGGCCTTTGACACACCCTAGCTCACCACCCCCTTCCCCTCCTCAGGGAGGAGGGGAGTTGCGAGGCCGACTCCCCTCCTTAGTAAGGAGGGGGCGGGGGTGGTTGCGATGCGTTTGCTGCACACGAGTCCGAGCCTGCCCTCGGCGTTCTGTCTGAACTGCCAGACCTCCGATCCTGCCGCGCTGACCTTTTCAAAAAACCGTCTGCGTGCCGGCGAGGGAGCAAATGTGGTGGCCGAGGAAAACAGCGCCACGGTAGGGGCACGCCACGGCGTGCCCGTACGAGGGACCTCGCCGCTACCGGCCAATCGCCGTAGATTCGCGAGCGCCTGCTCAAACGCAACCTGCGCGTCCCAGTCGCGCACATCTTCGTCGTAATACAGTTCGGGAAAAGCCGTGACGATCACGATCTCGGAGGGAAAATCCGTTAAAAGCCGCGGCAGGCGTGCAATCAGTTCGGTAAGTTGGAAACAGGTGAAGGCGCGAGCAATCTCGATCTGCCGGCAGAATTGCTCGAAGGGCACGCCGCGCTGGCGGGCCATGCGTTCGAGGAGGCGCGGATCGGCGCAGTTGGCGCCGTCCAGCATCAGAATTCGCTTTCCCTCGAGCAGCAGGCGCGGAAAGAAATAGTGGCTGAGCCGCGCCGCGTCCTGATCGCCGTGGAAGAGCGCCAACCCGTGCGCCGGCAGGGTCCACGGTCGATGGGGTGGGGACTTCAGTTCTCCCCGCACCGGGCCTGCCTTCTCCGTGGGCTGGATGAATTTGATGGGCTCATAGTGCAGAGGTCGAACGCCCGTGCTTGCACGCCTCTCCACTTCCGCGGCCAACTCCTGCCCCGAACGAAACAGGCTGCCCTGCGATTTCGAAGATAACAAACCTCCCGCTCCCATCGGCAACCTCCTGGTCCAAACGTAGCTGGTAGGGGCGGTTCGCGAACCGCCCCTACTCGAGGGTCGTGTCATTCCCGCGAAAGCGAGAATCCATCTTTTTCCCCAGGCACGATGGGTCCCCGCTTTCGCGGGGACGACAACGCTAATTCTCATTCCCTCGGGTGGGCCAGAGGCCCATGGAAACTCCTCGGGATGACAGGTTCTAGCGTAGGCGAATAAAAAGCGAAAGTCAAGCGCTATCACAACGCTTCCACCGGGGGGCTTCCTGATGTAAATTGTTCAGACAGGCAAAGGCGAGTCGACCCGGCAGGCGGCTGCGAGGCGGTCTCTCAGCAACCTGCCGATGACCGAAAGGAGGCGCCGCGATGAAGATCGTGATCTCTGTTTCCGAAAAGGAAAAAGCGAAGGACGATCAATCTCCCTATTACAGGGCGCTTCTAGCCGTTGGGGTGAAACCCGAGGAAATCGAAATGGTCTCGCCCTCCGAGCAGACTATCCCGAACATGCGCGACTACGACGGCGTAATCTTCAGCGGCGGCAAGGACATCAACCCCGAGCATTACGAGGAAGCGCTCAAGTACCCCGGCTTGGTTGAGGTCGACGAGAAGCGGGACGCCTTTGAATTTGAGCTGTTCGACCGCGCGCACCGCTGCCGGGTACCGATCCTGGGCATCTGCCGCGGCGTCCAGATGATCAACGTAAAGTTCGGCGGCACGCTCTACCAAGACTTGACGCAGGAATTCAGCCCGGATGCTGCGGCGAGGCCCGAACACAATCAGTCTGCGCCGCGCCCGGAGGCAACCCACGCCGTTACGCTGACCGACCCGGAGTCAGGGCTTGCGGAAACCTTTAAAGGCAGTTGCCTGGTAAATAGCCTGCACCGCCAAGCGGTAAAGCGCCTGGGCCGGGGACTGAGGGTGACGGCCCGTTCTGAAGACGGGTTGGTCGAGGCGGTCGAGTCCGCCGATGCCTACCCTTTCCTGGTGGCCGTTCAGTGGCACCCGGAAGAGTTGGTCGACCGGCCCGAAGCCCGTAAGCTGTTTGAGAACTTCGTGGCCAAGTGCCGGGAACTGGCCAAACACCACTGAACCTGTCATCCTGAGCAAAGTGAAGGATGACGGCAGATCTGAACGATGCAGCGATTTGCGATCAACTGCGGAGATCCTTCGCTTCGCTCAGGATGACAGGCTAGTGCTTAGTTGGTTTAATAAGCACAATCCAAATGGTCTTCGGAAGGGCGGGGCTTTAGCCCCGCCGCCTATGGGCGTAGCGTTGGAAGGGCCTTTAGGCCCTGAAACCAAGGCGCTTCAGGGGCTGAAGCCCCGAATTTACGTCCCGAGATCAACGGCGGGGCTAAAGCCCCGCCCTTCCGGTTCCAACGAATAGGTTCGCTTACTAATTTGGGGTAGGCCCTTGCAGATCTTCCCCGAGCTCTCTGAGTTTGGAAAGGTTCCAGATGCCAACGAAAATCTACATCTCCAAAGGCGACATCACAGACATGCCGGTAGAGGCGATCGTCAATCCGGCCAATACGGATCTCGTCATGGATTCCGGAGTCTCCGCGGCCATCCGGCGCAAAGGCGGCGAGCGGATCCAGGAGGAGTGCGAGCGCCTGGCTCCCCTCCGGCTCGGCGCCACGGCGGTCACCACAGCCGGCAACCTCAAGGCGCTATTCGTAATTCACGCCGCCTCCATCCGGCCGGGCGAGAAGGCGACGGCCGAATCGATCAAGCTTGCAACGAGGCAAACCCTGTTTCGCGCCGAGGAGAAGACGATCAAAAGCCTGGCGCTGCCGGCCATCGGGACAGGCGCAGCCGGCTTCCCTGTCGACGCTTGCGCGCAGATCATGCTGAAGGCGGTTCTCACGCATATCAGGATTCGCACCAGCCTCGAGAAAATCCACTTTGTGCTCTACGACGATACGGCGCTCAAAGCCTTCGAAGAAACGTACCAGAAGTTGACCGCGCGCCCGCAGGCCAGTGCGGCGTAGTCACACTCTTGTCATTCTGAGCCCGCCGTTTTAAGGCGGGCGAAGAATCCCGGCAGTTCGCTGCAGGTTGCATAACCTGCGAAGAACTGCAGGGATGCTTCGCTGCGCTCAGCATGACAGGTCGCGCTCTTGAGTGCGCTCAAGACGACAACCACGGCCAAGTCATCGTGGACCAGACACCCCTCAAGACGTTCCTCCTCGATACCATCAAGCGGTCCGGGCCCATAACGTTTGAACGCTACATGGGGTTGTGCCTGTACCATCCCGAGTACGGTTATTACACCCAAGGGCGGCGCCGCACCGGCGCTGCGGGTGACTATTTCACTAGTCCTGACCTCCACCCCATTTTCGCTCGCCTGGTGGCGCGCCAAGCCACGGAGATGTGGGAAGCGCTCGGCCGTCCTTCGCCTTTCTCGTGGGTTGAGATGGGCGCGGGCAGCGGGCTCTTTGCGCAGGATTTCCTCAGATGGATGAAGAGCGCCCGGCCGGATTTCGCGGGCGCGCTCGAATACGTGGCCATCGAACCGGGCCCCAGGCAATGCGCGCTCCTCAGGGAGCGGCTGGCGGAAGCGGGCCTTCGAGCAGAAGTCCGATTGCTCGAGAACCTCGAGCAGCTCGCGCCCATCACCGGCTGCTTCTTCTCGAATGAATTGGTTGACGCCTTCCCGGTTGCTATCGTCACGAGAGCCGGCGGACATCTGCGAGAAATCTACGTGTCGGCCGAAGGCAACGAGCTTCGAGAGAAGACGGGCCGCATCAGCAACCCGGCGATTGCTGCGGCGGTAGCTCGTTACGCCAAGCAGCTCGAGGAAGGCTGCCGCGTGGAAGTGAACCTGGCGGCAACCCATTGGATGAGGTCGGTAGCCGGGAAGCTCTTCCGGGGCTTCGCGGTTACCATCGACTACGGCCACCTCGCCCAACACCTCTACACCGACGACCGGCCGCAAGGCACCTTGCTCGCCTACCACCGTCATATGCCGCTCGACGACGCCCTCAGCGCCCCCGGCGAAATCGACCTGACCGCCCACGTCAACTTCAGCGCCTTGATCGACGCAGGCAAGGAGGCGGGCCTCGAACCCACCGGCTTCACCAGCCAGGAGCGATTCCTGCTGGCGCTCGGTGAAGCCAACCAGTTCGCGGACCTTTACGAGCCGGGCGCGACCGAGGTCGAGAATCTCCAGGCCAGGCTGAAGCTAAAGCGGCTGATTCACCCCGAAGGAATGGGGAACGTCTTCAAGGTGCTCGTCCAGCATCGCGGGATCGACTCGCCGAGGTTGACGGGGCTGAAATACGGGGACATCAGGAACTGACAACTGGCGTGTCATCCTGAGCGCAGCGAAGGATCCCGGCAGTTCGCTCTTCCTACGCCGGGACGCCGCGTACCCGCACAAACTGCGGAGATCCTTCGCTGCGCTCAGGATGACAGAAGACTCGATTGATACTAGGCTACTTAACTTGGCGGCTTGCTCTCCGTCACGTACGGCTTCTTGACGTACTCGTTGGCCCTGTCCAGCGCGCCCTGGGTGTTGTCGTTGGTCTGCAAGGCGCGCTGGTATTCATTAAGCGCGCGGTCGCGCTGGCCCGTAGCGTCGAAGATCATTCCCAGCGTCACGTGGCTCCAGACTTCCGTCCATTTCGGGTCGAGATCCCCATCCAGAGCGCGCCGGAACTCTTCCATCGCGGCGTTGTAATTTCGCAGTTTGAAGTAGATATCGCCTAGCCGGTAATGGGCAAGCGAGCTGTTCTTGTTGATTTCCAGAACGGCGTTATACTGCTTGACCGCTTCGAGGAAGGCCTGCTCCTGGGAAAGCTGATCGGCGCGCGCCATTTCCACCTTGAACTTGATCTTCTCGTCGTATTTGAGAATGCGGCTGCCGGGATCGACCAGCACATGCGTCGGCCGGGTGCGCACGTTCACGGTGAAATCGGCCGTAGTGCCCACCATCGGCACACGGTCCGTGACGGGCCGCGTGCCCTCGGTAACCACCCGGACCTCGACCGGCATGCGGAACAGGTCCAGATCCTGCGTAATCTTCCCCACCACCTGGTAGCCCTTCGCAGTTCGGTAGACAGCCCACGTCCGCTTGAATTGGGGAACGCCGGTCGAAGTCACCCACTGCGCGAAAAAGTACGTCAATTCCTGCTTGGAAGCGGTTTCCGCGAGCTTTTGAAACTGGTCCGTGGAAATGGTCTTGGCCGCGTAGTCGTGGCCCATGGCCTGAAGGGTTTTGAAAAACGCCTCGTCGCCGATGACCCAGCGCAGCATATGAAACACCATGGCGCCCTTCTGAAACACAATCGACTGATACTCGGGTGTGTACTCGTGCAACTGTGCCGACTGGCCGATGGCCGCAGCATCCTCGTGCGTGAGCGCGCCGATTTCCGTTTCCTGCATCAAGTTTTCAAATGCGGACTCACCCTCGGCATCCTGCAGATAGAGAGCGGAGGAGTAGGTCGCGAGCCCGTCCTCAAGGAAAAAATCGTTGCGGGAAGCCGGGCTCACCGATTCTCCCCACCATTGATAGGCGATCTGCTGCGCCACTTGCTGCGTCTTCACTTGCGTGGAATAAATGCGCGAGGCCAGCGCCACCAGGCCCGGGGCGCTATATCCGTTCACCGTGCCGTCTTCGATTTCCGCGATGTCCAGATGGCCGTTCGGCAAGGGCCCGAACTTGTCGGAATAGAATGCCATGATCTTGGCCGCGGCCTCGCCGTAACCGGCGGCGAAGCCTTCGTGACCCGGCTTCATGTATAAGGTGATGTCCGCGCCCACCGCCGTGGCCGGCTGCACCATGTAGCGCCCGGCAATCACCGTGCCCGGAAACGAGGCACGGTCATATTGGAAACCGTAGGTCACTTTTCCCGCCTCGCGCACGGGAGCGACAGCCTTTCCCGAGGCAATCACGATTTCATCGGAAGGCACCGTGACGCTCATACTGGCGCTGAAACGGTTCACGCCGAATTCACTCACCGGGAACCACCGTCCCACATAGAGAAGGTAGCTGCCGTCATTCCCCACGTAGGCCAGCTTCAGGTTCTCCACCGGACTGCCTTCTGCCGAAGAAAGCAGACCGCCGTACTTGACCGTGATGGAAGCGGGCTTACCCTGCGGCACGGGGTTCAGGAAGTCGATGGCGAGGTTGAGGCCTTCCTGCCGATAATTGCAGTCCCTGCCGGTCGAGCCCTTGACGCTTGAGACTCGCAAGCCGCTTTGGAGCTCGAAGCTCATCGTGGTGAGGTCGGCTGCAGGCGTGAAATCAATCCGCACCGTAGCCGAAAGCAGGTGCTGGGAAGGAAAGAGCTCTGCGGTGATAGCGTAATTCGTTACCGTAAATCGAGGTGCAGTCGATTGCGCGAAAGTGACGGCCGGGGCAAGGCCCAGCGTCAAAAACCCTAGCAGCGCATTCACCAGCAGTGTCCGGAGTCGGGAAGGCCGTAATCCGGCCCCGCCTCCGGCCCGTCGATGGTTCATAAAAAGCTCCCTGTGACTGGCAGCGGGAGTCAGGAGTCAGAAGTCAGGAGTCAGAATGGCACAACCCGCGTGGCGCACGCGTAAGGCCGCACACTTTCACCATTCCGATTCCTGAGTTCTGATTCCTGACCCCTTGTGGTCACCTTTGCCTCGTAAGTCCCGGTACTGATTGGATTGTTGCCGAAACCAACAAGTTGCATGGCATGAAGCACCAACCGGGAATTTCGGTCCTTATTCTGACTCCTGACTCCTGACTCCTGACTCCTCGTGCGTCCCGCCGCACCGTAGCAACGCTGCCACCGCATCCGCGGCCCGGCCGACAGCGCCTCCTGGACCCAGACGCTCCTTGACGGCTCCGAGTTCCTTCGCCATCTCCTCTCGTGCTTGGGCATGATCCAGTAAGTATTCTACCTGCCCGGCAACCCCGGCGGGCGTGAAATCACTCTGAATTAACTCTGGAACCACCTGCTTACCTGCGAGGATGTTGACCATACTGTAAAAGGGAACTTTCACAAGCAGCCGACCAATCCGGTAGGTGAGCCGCGACAGCCGGTAAACCACCACCATCGGGCGCTCCGAAAGCGCCGCCTCAAGGGTGGCGGTGCCGCTGGCGACGACGGCTACATCCGAGTGCCGCAGGGCGTCGTACGTGGCCTGGGTCGCGACGCGGATCGTCAACCTGCCGGCAAATGGCTCGAGCAGCGCCTTTTCCACCCAGCCAGCGTCAAGCGTCGGCGCCACGGCGACCACAAATTGCACCTTGCGGTTCAGCGAAATCCGCCCGGCAGCCGCAAGCATGGTGAGCAAGATCCGGCTCACCTCTTTCTGGCGGCTGCCCGGAAGAAGCGCCACCGTGGTCGCGGCTGGGTCGAGGTCAATCCGGGCAAAGAACTCCTCCCGCGTCATGCTCGGCCGCACCAGGTCAACCATGGGGTGCCCGACGTACTCGACGGGAATCCCAGCCTCGCGATAGATGGCCTCCTCGAAATCAAAGATGCAGAGCATCTTCTCGATGCGAGCTTTGAGCTGCCGCAGCCGGCCCTTCCGCCACGCCCAGACCTGTGGGCTCACAAAATAGACAACCCGGATTCCTCTTTGCTTGAGCCGCCTGGCCAGGCGCAGGTTGAAGTCGGGAAAATCGATCAGCACCGCAAGCTGCGGCCGGCGCCGGTCCGCTTCCGCCACGAGCGCCCGCAAGGCGCGCCAGGCTCGGGCGAGGCCGCTGATCACTTCCGTGATGCCCATCATGGCGAGCCGGTGGGCGTCCACGACCGTTTCGACCCCGGCCTCGCGCATCGCCTCGCCGCCGCAGCCGAACAGGTCGAGGCCTGCCAGCCGCTCGCGTAAGGCTCGGGCGAGTTCGGCCCCGAGAAGATCCCCGGAGCGCTCACCGGCTACGATCATCAGCGAAAGTGCATTCATAGACAAAGTGTCCCGGAAGCCGTGTAGGGGCGGTTCGCAAACCGCCCCTCCGTTTCTTCCCACAATCCTTTGTTTTCATAGACATTCTCGCTTTGTTCCGGCGTTTTCGATATCCAAAAAACCGGTTTCACGCAAAGGTGCAAAGTACGCAAAGGTCGCAAAGTCCCACCACCCCCGCCCCCTCCTCGGACAAGGAGGGGTCAGGGGTGGTTGATTTCTGCACCGTCCCTTTGTTTTCATAGACATTCTCGCTTTGTTCCCTCAATTTCGGTGTAGCACAGGCACTCCTGCCTGTGCCCAGAGTAAGTCCAGCACGTCCATTCGACCGGCAGGAGTGCCAGTCCCACGAGCCTATGTAGCCGACCGCTGGTCACTGTCCCGGCCTCGCATAGCGACGCTGTAGTCTTAGCTTTGTTTGCGCAAAATGCATGGTTCTGTGCTCGTTTCGAGCCTCCAACGGGTGCAGTTTGGCACGCAAATTCCGCCGCCTATCCTTTGTTTTCAAGCACTTCTTAGCTTCGTTCCCACTATTTTATGTTTTTCGCGAGCCTCGGCTTTCTGCTCACGTCCGGGCCGCGTCGTTTTCCCCGGGGCATCAGCGTGCGCGGGCGTTCGACTGCGACACGATGTCCACAAAAAGACCACAGTTATAGGCTATCACTGCTCGCGGGAGTTGTCAAGCGCAAAACGCGGAACAGGCGGGTTGGTTAATCCCGAATCCCGAAGTTCAACTGGAGAATGGAACGCGTGTCCAGATCCTCCGGATCTAACCCCTCACCCGGCTCCGTCAGCCGACGGGCTGATGAACCCGCCGGCAGCTCGCCACCCTCTCCCCAAAAGAGGAGGGCTGTTCGTCTGTGGAGCGTCTGCAAGTGATTAATTCTTCTGAACGCTTTTGTGCGCTCGCTCGTCTTTCCCTATGAGGATCGCGATGATCGAAGCCGGGCAGGTGATTTTGAGCGAGTCCGTTGCCACAACCGAAAGCGGACGGGACGAGCTCGAAGACGCGGTGCGGGAAGAGGGCCGGCTCGTCTACAAAGTCGCCTATTCCGTGCTGCGGAATCATCACGACGCCGAGGATGTGGCGCAAGAAACATTCCTGCGCTTTCTGCGGCAGCGCAAACACTGGCCGGAGATCCGCGACCGGCGAGCCTGGCTGGCGAGGGTGGCGTGGCGCGCGGCACTGGACCGGAAGAGATCTCCGGCCGCCGTGGCCCTCGAGGATGCGGCGGAGGCGGTGAGCAACCTGCGTGCGGATGGCGCGGGCGTGGATGAGATAGCCGCCAGCCGCCAAATGATGTCGCTGGTCGAGCGCCTTATCGGTTCGCTCCCGCACGAGTTGCGCGAAGCGTTGACCCTCTCCACAGCGGAAGAGCTCAGCTCGGCGGAAATCGCGCAGGTGCTGGGGATCCAGGAAGGTGCAGTCCGCAACCGCTTGTTCCGGGCTCGCGAAATCCTGCGCCAGAAGCTCGCAGTCCTTTTGGAGCCAAAACATGCACGATGACAAGCCGGATCAATTCGTGGATGAATTGCTCGAGGCTTCGCTTAAGCGATATGGCGGAGAGGAGCCGCGCGCCGGACTCGAGATGCGACTCCTCGCGGGCGTGCGGAGCCGGCAGGGCGCGGCACGGCGCCGCCGGCTGGTGTGGGCCTTGGCGGTTTGCGCGGGAATTCTGGCTTCAATCGTTCTGGCGTTGCACTCTGCGCACGTTCCAACTCGGCGACGCGTGACCAGCGCTTCAGTGCCGCGACCCACTGTGAGGCCGACAGCGGGCCTCGGTAGCGCGGACTCCCGCTCTTCGAGTCCGCGGCCTACCCAAGAGCATGCGGAAAAACCGCGGACCGCAAGACCGGCGGTCCGCGCTACCCAGCGTCCGGAGCAGTTTCCTACTCCCATGCCGCTCACGGAACAGGAGAAGCTCCTGTTGACGTATTTCGCCAAAACAACCAAGCCCGATTTGCTTGTGGAAACCAACAAAACAGACGAGGCGGCCGAGATCTCGAACATCCAGGTAGCCCCTTTGCAGATCGAGCCGCTCGATGATTCTCAATCCGGACAAGGAAAGTGAGGAGAAGATGATGAGAAGGCACATATCGATATCATGGGCAATCGCGTTGTTGGCTTTGTGCACGCCGATGTTTCCAAAGCTTGCAAGCGCACAGCAGGAAACCAAAGTGCAGAAACCGATCACGGCTTACCGCCTCGAGTTTAGCGTGCGCGAACTCGAGAATGGTAAGCGCCTGAATTCACGAAACTACATGATGATGGCGGAAGACGGCTCTTTTGCGAGAGTTCGAGTCGGAAACAGAGTGCCGTACCAGACGGCCGAAAAGCAATACCAATACAGCAACGTCGGCATGAACATCGACTGCCGTCCCCACGAACAGGAGGAGGGCGTAGCACTTGATATCACTGTGGACTTTTCGAGCGTAGCGCCACCGTCAGAGACAGCACCGAGCTATAATCCTGTGTTTCGATCGAACAGGAGCGAAGTGCAGGCCGTCGTGCTATTCGGCAAGCCCACACTCGTCACCAGCCTGGACGATGTGGAAACCAATCGGCATTATGAAATTGAAGTGACCGCGACGAAAGTGAAGTAGCGCGAGGATAATCAATAGCCCTCTCCCTCGGGGAGAGGGTGTCCCGCGGCGGCGCTCACCAGCCGTCGCGGGACGGGTGAGGGGTCTCGTCCGAGTGGTCATGGGTCTTCGACCGATCCGAAGGAATTAAAATCACATACCTCGTCACCCCCGCGAAAGCGGGGATATATTGTTGGTCCGGAACACAATGGATTCCCGCTTTCGCGGGAATGACGCGATTTTCGAACGAGCGTCGCGGAAAGACCAAGTTCAAACGGCAACTGGCAAAATTCAGATGGTCTGCAATTTGGCCATTTCTGAAAACCTAAACCATTTGCCATTTGAATTGTTCTTCTGCTCGGGGAGACGACCCCTCACCCGTCGCGCTCCGGCTGATGAAAGCGCCGGGGCGCGACACCCTCTCCCCTCGGAGAGGGCTGATCGTTCACTTTATCCACCCGGCCCGTCGTTCGAAAGATATTGATCGAGGGAGTGGAGTTCGCGGGCGAGTTCGTCCACGCGATGCTCGAGCACGTTGCGGATGGAGAGCATGGCCTTGAGGTTGCCGTCTTTAGCCACTATGGGGAAGTGCCGGACGTGCCGCTCGAGCATGTGGACGAGCGCATCCTCCTCCGTGGTGTCGTCGTTGATCGTCTGGGCCGGGGAGGTCATGACATCACTGACCTTCGTTGTCCTGGGGTCGCGTTGCTTGAGGACGACGCGAAGCATCACGTCGCGTTCCGTGAAGATGCCTTGCAGCGCGCCCGCTTCCACGACGCCGACCGCGCCCACACCGCGCTCGGCCATCACTTCCACTGCCTCCAGCACGGACGCACCCGGTCCCACGACCGGTGGAGGAACCTGCGCTATCTTGAGGAGACTCATCACTGCCTCCTTGGGATCGGAATTCCCTTAGCTAAACTGGCTATTTGTTTTGTCTCGTAGTTTCAAGATTAGCCCAGGCTGTTTCGGGAGTCAAGAGTTGCAGACGACACCCCAATCCGTTGATAGTCGTCCCGCCGTAGGGGGACGGCTTGCCGTCCCCGCATTTCTGCTGGCCCCGACGAGGGTAGGGCAAGCCCTACCCCTACACCGTCCGGTTCCAGCCGCGTGCGACGTGGAGGCCCGGGGCCATGGGCCCTGCCCTCCTCGGCCTGCCTTATCGACGAGTTGGGGACGGCAGTGACCCCTCACCCGGCCCGCGACGGCTGATGAAGACGCCGCCGCGGGCCACCCTCTCCCCTCGGAGAGGGCTATTCAATAGACTGGCTATCTCGAAGCGCCGGAAGCGGCCGCGGACGCAGCGGGCTTGACTTTCTCGATGGCGTCCCGCATGCCGGTTTCCCATTTTTCCGTTGCGTCGTAGCCGACGCCTTTCAAACGGATCACGCCGCCCGAATCCACAATCCAGTTCTGCGGGATTCCCATCACCTTGAGCGTTTCGGTCACGTAACTGTAGGCTGGAATCACCGTGACTGCGAGCTGATGCTCCTTCAGGAACGGCTCGATCACGCCGGGGTTTTCATCCATATTCAAGGTGATGAACTGAACGTCGGTGCGATTCTTGTACTGGTCGACGAGTTTTTGTAAGCGAGGCAACTCCTCGCGGCAGAACGTTCACCAGGAGGCCCAGAAATTCAGGAACGTTGTCTTGCCTTTGAGCGAGGCCATCGTCCAGGTCTTGCCGCTCAGATCGGCGAGCTCGAAAGTCGCCAAAGGTTGATTCGCGTCCTCCCAGGTCAGCGTGGCTAGGTTCGCCAGGGCGTCGGCGCGCCGCCCGTACCACAATTTCCAGCCTTCGTCCGACCCGCCCAGGCTGGTCCAGAGTTGATGGGCGTTGTCGACGAGGTCATCTTTCATTCCGCTCTCGGGCTTTTGCTGGGCGTCAAGCCGCGAGAGCAAGGCATTTTCATAAAACGCCATGGCGTCGAGTTTGCGACCGCGCAGTTCCGCCTCGCGAGCCATCAATCCCCAATAAGTGGCAAGCTGGCCAGAGTAAGTCTTCTTGCGGTCCTGCTTGTCGCCCGCCAGCGACTTGAATTCTTCGAGGCGCTCGTCAATCTGGGCAAGTACAACCTGGGCTTTGTCAGGCTGCTTGAGTTCGAGATAGCCGTCGGTCTCGAATCCCAGTCCCTGAAGGCGCGCGTACGCCTGCCAGAACTTGTTGTCCTCGACGTTTTCCTTAGTGGCGTAGGTGTCGTAGTACGGCTCTTTGGACTCGATTTCCCATTTGTCGAGGCCCTTCTCGGCCATCTCGACGACGCGCTCAGGCTCGAGATGTTTCTTAGAGAGCACCTCGGCGATGTTGCCGTAATCGTCGGAGCTGGGTCCTTCCGGCCCCGCATTGCTCATCATGACCTTGACTACCTGGTCCGCCGTCGCCAGCACATCGGCCGTGGGCACGTCGTCGAGATGCTCCATCGCCTCCAACCGCTGCATCCAAATTTGAGTCTTGTTTGGTCGCTCCTTGACCCACTGAGCAGTTTGTTGCAGCCAGTCTTTGTAATACGCCTGTTTCTTATCCGGCGGTGCATCGTCGCCCGGGTAGTGGTGATCTTCCCACCACTTTGACTGGGCAGGCGAGGACCAAGGATTCGGGAAGCGCGTTTGCTTTTGATCCGCGACCAAGTTCGACTGCTTCTGATCGTTCACCAGCTTGTAGCCCTCCACGAGCGCCGAATACCACTGGCGCTTGTCCTCGAGCTTGAGCTGGCGGATGCTCTCCAGGTCCTGGGCCACCTGCTTGCGAAGCGGTTCATATTCCGACGGCGGGTGCAGCTTGAATTCGAGCGACCAGAGAGTCGTATAGGCGCCCACGGCGTCGGGGTCGGTGCGGTTTGTAATCAAGGAACGCAGCCTGGCGGCATAGGCGCGCTGAAGGTCTTTGTCATCGACTCGGGTCAGCGACTCATAACCCTCGACGCTCGACGGGCAGGCCTCGAGGTAGTCCTTCAGGTGCGCAATGCGCTGCTCCTTATCCATGAACACGGGAGAGCTGTAAATGGACACAAGCTGCAGATGGGGAGCGGCGAAGTACGGATCATTCTTGAGGGCGTCATTAAGCAGTTTAATGGCTTCGGGCGACTGCCGGCCCACCAATGCCAGGGCGTAGAGGTAGTCCGCCTTGGCGTCGTCGGGATTCTGCTCGTGGCGCGCTTTGAATTCGGCAATCACCTTTTCCTTGTCTGTTCTGCCGTCCATCAGGTCGATGTACGCCTTCTCGACGAAGACGTCGCCGGGGTACTCGTGCCGCAGCGCTTGAATGGCCGCGGCGCGCTGTTCGTGATATTGCCAGTCGGTTTGCGCGGGGGTTTGCTCAGGCAAGCCCTCGAGCGCCGTCTTAACGGCGGGCGCAGGGCCGCACACGGCTCCGGACTGCGCCCACCCGTAAGGCGGCGCGAAGCCCATAAGCAGCATCAGCAAACACATCGGCACCACCCAGCGAATGGCGGGAAGAGCTTTCTGAGTTTTCATGTGAGCCTCCAACTTGCGGAGTTCATATTTGCCAGTGGCGCCTATTCTGATGCAAGAACCCCACGAAACAAAATGGTCTTCAGCGTTCGAACTTGGACGGTCGGCACAATAGCGTCATGAGTCGACCAACCGAGGGCTTACGCCATATCAGTGTTGACTAGGAACCTCGACTGGTGCAGGTCTGTGTGATCGCTTGTACAGGCCCGGAGGGCCGACAGAGAATAGCCCACGGCGCAAGCCGTGGGTCAGGAGACAGCACCCTCTCCCCCGTCCCCTCTCCCGCGCGAGGGGGAGAGGGGTGCCGAAGGCGGGGTGAGGGCCGTTCAACCCAGGGCTTGCGCCCTGGGCTACCCTATGCCGCCCCTGACGGGGCTACAGAGTCTGTGTGAGAACACGTTTTTATGTCATTCCGAGGAGCCGCAGGCGACGAGGAATCTCGCTCTGCACTTGAAAACATTCAGATCGAGATTCCTCGCGGAGTTTACCCTGAGCACCCAGAGCGAGATTCCTTCACTTCGTTCAGGACAGGCTCTTCGCTTTGCTCAGGATGACAGCGAAGGGCTCGGAATGGCAGCCTGAATAGGGCGCTCGCCCAGACTCTACAGCTCAGGACACTGGCGCGCGATCGAAGCACCGTTCTTATGACGTTCCGGCGACGCACATGGTTAGCATTTGTTCATGGCGAGGATGGCGGGGTTCTCCTGACTCCTGGCTTCTGACTCCTGACTCCCGCCTTGTGATTCTTGATTACTGCTGCCGCCTTACGGTTATAGACATTCTCCCACGACCCAAGGGGGAAGCCTTCCACGGCTGGGGAACTGGCGTTCGCGGTGATTTGGACGATGAGGTGGCGGGAATCGGCCGACAACTGCCACTTCTGTTCCATCTGCAATGCGGCCTTAGGGATCTGGACGGTCGACTCGATCAGTAGCGTCGCGAATTTCACAGTGGCCGTATCGCTGCTGGGCGCTCCGCCTGCCGCCCGGTTCTTCGATTCGGTCCCGTCCAGTTTGTAGGTACAGGTTCGAATCTTTCCGTGCTCAACGTAAGTGGCGTGAAGTGCGCCTGCCTTCTGCACGACCCGGAGCTCAGCGGGGCTCAATTTCCTGCCGTGCCGCACTTCCGGTTCCGGCCAAGCCAGGACCCAGGAGCCTGAGAAATTCGGGTTCTGTTGCGCAGGAGCGCCCAAAGGCAAGAGAAGAAGCAGTGCTGCCGCGCTGATGGACAGTCGCATATCGCTCCGGTGGTCTTGCGCCTTCAACTAGGAAGAGACCCCTCACCCGTCACGCTCCGGCTGATGAAAACGCCGGGGCGCGACACCCTCTCCCCAGGGGCGTAGGCGCTAGAATAAGCCCGTCACCGCACGCCAAGCCGCATCAGCGGCGCAAGAATGTGGCCCACGGCGCCAGCCGTGGGATCATGGCGCACAGAGAGCACGCTGAGCCACGTAGTGGCGACAGAAGATCTGCGATCATCAGGACAACTCTGTCGCCCCTCCCGGGGCTTTTCAGGCACATCGTCCCTGCCTTTCTCCCCACGGCTGTCGCCGTGGGCCACATTCTTGCGCCCGCCCCGGCGGGCTCCGGAGCCCGATCGAGCTTATTCTAGCGCCTATGCCCCCCAAGGGAGAGGGCCTCCGATTTCCGCACGCCACCCTCTCTCCTGCGAAAGAGCGAGGATGTTCTGTCTCCTGACTCCTGCCTTCTCAGCTTGCCCCGCGGCCCAAGAGGACTATGGGAACGGTCTTGAGCAGTATTTTGCAGTCCAGGGCGAGCGACCAGTGGTCGATGTAGTCGAGGTCGAGTTCCATCCAGCGGCGGAAGCTCAACCGGCTGCGTCCCTCGAGCGCCCAAAGGCAAGTCAAACCGGGCAGCATGCGCAGGCGGCGGCGCTGCCAACGCTCGTACTTTTCCACTTCCTCCGGCAGCGGCGGCCGCGGGCCTACGAATGACATATCACCTTTGACGATATTGAGCAACTGAGGAAACTCATCGAGGCTGAATTTGCGCATGAACCGTCCGATGGGCGTACAGCGAGGGTCGCGGGTGATTTTGAAAACCGGCCCATCCAGCTCATTCAGCGCTCGGAGTTCCTCGCGGCCCAGGTCAGCGTCTGGACGCATGGAACGGAATTTATAAAGGGTAAACTTTCTGCCGCCCAGCCCGCAGCGCGTCTGCCGGAAAAGGACGGGACTTCCGGAGGTCAAGCGGATGAGCAGCCCCAAGAGGGCCATCAGCGGAGACAAGAGCACAAGCAAAATAAGCGCCAGGACAAAATCCAGGACCCGTTTTAACAACAGCAGGTATTCGTTCTCAGGCGTGGTGGCGAAGGTAAGCAGCGGCTTCTCACCCAGATGCTCCAAATAGACCTTGGAAATTTCGTACGGGAAGAATGTAAGCAGCACACGGCTCTTCACGCCTTCCACTTCACACACCCGAAATGCCTCTTCCAGCGGCTCGAGGTCTTCTTTGGTGATGGCGAAGATCACCTCGTCGATCACCTGCCGGCGGAGAAGCTCCGGAAGCTGGGTCAAGTCGAAGATGGGGTGCGATTCGCGCAACGGAGACTGCTCGAGCAAGGCGGGGAGAGAAGCGCCGGTGCGAACAAATCCCACCAGCCGCATACCGTGAGTTTCATGGGCTTCGATGGTGCGCGCAATTTCAATCACCTCCGGCCCATCCCCAACCAGGAGGAAACCGCGCAGCCCGGCCAGGCTTCGCCGCAGAGGCCCGGCATATCGCCTCGCCGCCAGCCGGAAAAGCGTCGCGGCCACAAGGTTCGTCCCCGAGTACAGAATCAGCAGCAGGCGGCTGAGGTATTCGAATTTGACTGCATAAGTGGCGGCGAAGAGCGCGACCGTCGCCCCCAGCGCGACTTTCAGAGGGTCCATGAAAGCCCGTCGCAACTCTTCTTCGTTGATGTCGCGGTAAACTCCGGCCAGCAGGCCCACCAGGATCCAAATCCCGGCTGAAAGCGGAACAACCCAGGGATAATTGGAAACCGAATATAACGGCCGGGGAGTTATGAGATAAGAGCGGATCTCCCACGCCAGCCAGAAACTGAGTAACGCCAGCAACATGTCGGAGCACAAGTAAAAGACTCCGATCATGCGATTGTGGCGGGAAAACATTTCTGGATCCTTCACGTAGGGGCGGTTCGCGAACCGCCCCTACACGCATCTATAGTATCAGAATGGAGATGGCTGCTGAGAGCCGAGGATCCTACTCCGCCACGCAGCTGTCCGTCGACCCAGCCGGGGCTGTGGCATTCATGCGGATCAGGTGCGTCTCATCTTCGTAATAGAAGTTTTGGCCGGTTGTGCCTGCAACGATGGGGTTCGCCAGGACCGTGTACCCGTTGTACCGGCCGGTAGAATCGAGCAGGCTAGGAGTGTAAATAAACGTGTAGCCACTCTTGGCTCCACTCGCCAGAAGGTCATCAACAAGCCCGGCGGCGGAAGAGGTTGCCAGGGCGCCGGGCGTCGCGGGGCCCATCGCCGCGAGTGTGGTGGAGTAGCCGTTTCCGTAGGTTGCCGCATAAGTGACCTCGGACGTCCCTATCACCCGCAGGCTTTCGATGGCCGACGCTTGGTTTGCCGCGATCTTGCTCCTCAACAAGCTGGGTATAGCTATAGCTGCAATTATTAAGATAATTGCTACCACGATCAGGAGTTCGATTAAGCTGAATGCTTCTTCACGGCCAGACATGAACTCTTTTCCTTCCCCCTGGGCAAGGGAAAAGTGTGCGGCAAGCGGCACTTTACCCGCACGGACCAATTCAGAGCACGTTTCATGCCGCGGCGGTAAGACATGTCGAGCAGTTCACGTGTTGAAAAAGAAGGACTTAGATAACTTCCGCCGCATAGGCTAGCGCAACCGGGATGCGGAATGTGTCAGCCATGGACAAAATTTGTCAGTCGGGAGTGCGGCAGCGTAGCCGCTGCACTCCAAAGGCCGCTAGTGCTTAGTTGTGTTGATAAGCGCAATTATTCTGAGTCTAGGAAGGGCGGGGCTTTAGTCCCGCCGCCTATTGATGCAGGGTTGGAAGGGCCTTTAGGCCCTGAAGCCAGGCCGCTTCAGGGGCTAAAGCCCCGTAATTATCTCCCGACACTAGCGGCGGGGCTGAAGCCCCGCCCTTCCGAGGCGCCAAGTTTATGACGGCGATTTCCGTCATTAAGTGTTAGGCCGCCCCAAGCGGTATCTCGACCTCCCGGCCACGCCGCTCGGCGGAGACGTAGGCGCTGTAAAGGACCGCGACGGTATCCCGCGCCAGTTGTCCGCCGCAAAGTGGCTCCCGGTTGAGAGCGATCGATTGTGCGAAGTCTTCAAACTCGTGGTGGTACCCGTGCTGCCAGTCCTCGTCCGGAGCGGGATGGTTCCACCCCTGCTTGGTCCCGATCTTTTCCGCCACGTAAATGTCCTTGAAAAGCTCTTCCTTGGGATTGTAAGTCTCGAGCGCATTTACGGGATTCAAGTTGCAGCGCGTGCGATGATTGTTGGCAAAAACCTCCAGCCAATTATGAACGCCGCCCATCACGAGTTCGGAAGAGAAGACGTCCGCCACGGTGCCGTCGTCGAAGGTAATGTGCATCAGGCCGTAATCTTCGATGTCCTCGTAATTGGTGCGCAGGAAGCCGGCGTCGCGAAAACTCTCGAGGCGTGTGATTTCGTGCGTGCGGGCGGAGACGGTTGCAGGACGTATGGGCTTACGGTCGCGCGCCTCGCCTTCGGCGCGCTTCAGGTAAAGGATCGCCGTGAGCGGATGGCATCCCTTACCCACCAGCGCCCCGCCCCCGGAAAACTTCCAGATGCCATAGTAGGGCGAGTGGGAACCGTTGTGGGACTCGTCACCGACCACCCAGAGGATCTGGCCGCCGCTTTTCACCAGGATCTCGCGCTCTTTCTGCAGGGCGGGAGCGTACACCCAATTCTCGGCGTAGCAGATGCGCTTTCCCGCTTCCCGCGCAGCATTCAGGATGCGATCGCTACTGGCCATCGCCTCGCGCAGCATTACCTCCTTGCTGAAGGCGTTTCCTCGAAAATCCGGCGTCCCCGGACCGTAATATCCTGTGAACGGCTTTTCGATAATCACGTGTTTGCCGCGCAGGAGGGCCGCGATAGCCAGCGGCTCATGGGTCGAGCCCGGGGTGCAAAGATCAACGACATCCACGGCCTCGCACATCTCCTCGAACGAGGCAAAGGCCTTCACCCCATGCAGGCGGGCAAACTCCTCTCGAGAGTCGGGAGAGAGGGAAGTTACTCCCACAACTTGCACCGGGGTTCCATAAACCCGCTGATATCCGTTCCAGTGAAAGCGGGCGGCAAAACGCGCCCCCGCAATACCAATCCGAATAGGTTCCGACATGTAGTACTCCTTCGTCCGCTTGACGCTGAGTAACCAGGGAGTATCATATCAAAAGGGGGAAGCCGATTTGGTGAATTTGCTGAGTGCTCCTCGCTCACAGCATCAGGCCCGCCGAAAGAAGGATTTATGGCAGAAGAAAGACTGAAGCTTGCGGTGTTTATTGACTTTGACAATATTCAGATTGGCGTCAAAGACACATTAGCAAAGGAATTTGACGTCGCCGTCGTGCTGGAAGCACTGAAAGAACGCGGAGAAGTGGTCAGCAAGACGGCTTACGGAGACTGGTCTCGCGCCGGCGAATACGGCCGCCAGTTGACGCAGCATGCGGTGCAGATGGTGCAGCGCAACGTAACTCCGCGCGGCGATAAGAACGGAGCGGACATCAACCTGGCTCTCGACGCCCTGGAGATGGCGTTTACCCGCGATCACATCAACGCCTTCGCGATTGTGGGCGGCGATAGCGATTTCATCGCCCTGGTCGAGAAGCTCAAGCAGTACGATAAGCGCGTGTTCGTGGTGGGCGGGCGGCAGTTCACCAGTGGAATCCTGCAGCGCAACTGTCACGAGTTTATCGCCTATGAGAACCTGCTCGAGGCCGCGACGGGAGCGGACGGTTCGCGCGCAGCACGCACGACGCGCAGCACGGGGCGAGGCACGAACGAAATCAAGCCGCTTCCGAGCGCCCTTCCCAACATCCAGCGCGCGCTTAAGATCCTCGCGGAACGAGAAGTAGCCCCGCAGCTTGGCCTGCTTAAGAGCACCCTGCTCCAGTTGGACGCCACTTTCACGGAGCGGGATTATGGCGCGGGATCGTTCCTGGAGTTCATTCGCAAACTGGAGAAAGAGAATCTCATCCAGGCGCGCCGCACGGACCGCGGCTATCTGGTCGAGATGATCGAAGGAGAAGGCCCGAAGGAATCGCCGGCCGAAGCCGTCGAACCCGCCGGGGAGATTGCTCCGGAGCCGGCGGCGCCGGCGGAAGTCGCTCCGCCACCCCCGCCGGAAACGGTCCCCGAACCGGGGCTGACCGCCGACGATACTTTTGCACTACTGAAGCGAGCCCTTGCAACGCTGATGGAAAAGGCGCCTTCCCGCCCTATCTACTTGCGTCAGGTGCGCCAGGCTATGCGCAGCGCGGATGCGCGTTTTGATGAGCGGCAAGCCGGATTTCGCGGGCTGCTCGACCTTCTGCACCAGGCGCAACGCGAGGGCTGGCTGCGGCTGCACCGTGACCGTAAGGGAATCTGGAGAATCTTCGCCACCTCAGCGGAGACCGCCCGTCCGCCGGTGATGCCGGAAGCCGTTCCCGAAGCTCGTGCCGAGACATTGGCCGAACCATCTGCCGAGACGTATCCTGAAGCGTTTCCCGAGCCGGTGGTTGTTCCTGAGACTGAATCCGCCCCGCCGGAAATGGACGTACTGTGGGAAGCCGTCGAGAGTCCGGATGAAACCATCGTGCTCGAGCCGAATGAGGCCGCGCCACCCGCCGGCGAACCGCCTGCCTCGCCTGTGGAAGCGGTTGCCGAAAAGAAGCCGCGCAGGGCGCATGGCGTAAGACACGCCGCGAAAAAGGCTCCGCGCAAGACGGGTCCGCGACGTAAGCCGAAAGAGCCTAAGGAGGTCCCGTTCTAGGCAAGGCGTTTCAGCGAACGGTCCGGAGGTTGAGATGCGAATACTCATGGTGTCGCTCGTGTGCCTGGGCTTGAGTGGGGCAGCGCTGGCTGCAGAAGGAGGGCGGGAAACCGAGCGGCTGGCAAAGGCTGCGGAAGTGATCAACGAGGTCATGGGTACGCCGGAGAAAGGAATCCCCCGGGACCTGCTCAAGAAGGCCGTTTGCGTGGGCGTGATTCCATCGGAAAAGAAGCTCGCCCTCGGAGTGGGCGGGAGCTTTGGCCGTGGTGCCTTGGTTTGCCGTCAGGGCGGAACCGGCGCCTGGGGCGCGCCTTCGATGTTTACGGTGGGGGGTGCAAATTTCGGCTTCCAACTGGGAGGACAAGCGACCGACTTCGTTCTGGTGGTCATGAACGCCAAGGGAGCTGAAAAACTGCTGCAGAGCAAAGCAACGCTGGGCGCAGACGCTTCCGTAGCTGGCGGCCCGGTGGGCCGAACCGCGGAAGGCGCCACCGACGTTCAACTGCAGGCGGAAATCCTCACCTACTCGCGCTCGCGGGGGCTTTTCGCAGGCCTTTCGCTCGAAGGACAGGTCGTGAAACAGGACAACGAAGCGAATCAACGCCTCTACGGGCGCAAGGTAGCTTCGAAAGATATCCTGTTCAAAGATACCGTCTCTCCGCCGCCGGCCGCCCAATCGCTGGATGGTGCGTTGACCAAGTACTCGCCTAAAGGCGGCCAGAAGATTTCCATGTAATGAGAACGGCTCCCCTCCTCTGTGAGAGGAGGGGGTGGGGCGTAGGCGCTAGAACGGGCTCGATCGGGTTCCGGAGCCCGCCGGGGCGGGCGCAAGAATGTGGCCCATGGCGACAGCCGTGGGGAGAAAGCGGGGCCGATGCGCCCGAAAAGCCCCGGGAGGGGCGACAGAGCTGTCTTGATAATCGCAGATCTTCTGTCGCCACTACGTGGCTCAGCGTGCCCTCCGCGTGACGTGATCCCACGGCTGGGAAGGTGTGAAGAAATTCGGAAGTGTCATCCTGAGCGCTGCGAAGGATCTGCAGTTCTCGACCGAGACGAACTAATCCCGAATTCCGAAGTTGCGAGGCTCTGCGGGAAGAAACCCCTCACCCGGTTCGCTACTCTCGCCACCCTCTCCCCAAGGGAGAGGGCTGAAATCTATCATGGTTGACCACCCTCGCCCTTGGGGAGAGGGTGTCCCGCAGCCGGCGTAGTCATCAGACGGTGCGGGACGGGTGAGGGGTTACTGCCGAAGAATGCACGCACCCCTTCCGTTCTCGAGGTTATCCAGACAGGCAGTTCGGGTTCAAAGAGCTGGTTTGGGAGCGCCAAATTCAACTTCGGAATTCGGGCTAATGCAGATTCCTCGCTTCGCTCAGAATGACAGCGAAGCGTAGGCGCCTAGCTCATCTCCCCAGCGTAAATCTTCATAACGTTTTGGAGGAATCGGAGGGCCTGTTCCCTGGGGCGCTGGAATGAGTTGCGGCCGATGATAGACCCGAAGCCGCCGCCGTCGCGGATGGCGCGCGCCTCGTTGTAGAAGGCTTCGTCATCATCCTTCTTTGCCCCGCCGGAGAAGATTACGATGCGACGTCCGTCGAAGGCGCTTTGCACAACGTGGCGGACGCGCTCGGCGGGCGTCCCGATCGGAATTCCCACCTTTTCGTAGACCTTCTTCGCATCCGGCTGTTCCAGGTGCGCGCTGGGCAATTTCACTTTGATGATATGAGCGCCCAATTGGGCCGCGATCTGCGCCGCGTAAGCGGACACGTCGATGGCGGTCTCGCCTTCCTTGCTCAAACTTGAACCGCGCGGATACGACCAGACCACAACGGCCAGGCCGTTGGCCTTCGCTTCCTCCGCGGCTTCGCGCAATTGCTGGTACATGGTTTGCGCGGCCGCCGAGCCCGGGTAAATTGTGAACCCGATGGCCACGCAGCCCAGACGCAGCGCGTCCTTGACGCTCGCCGTCACGGAAGGCAGCGGATCTTTTTCGTCGTGCAGCATGTCGTGGTTGTTCATCTTCAGGATGAGAGGGATTTCGCCGGCATGCCGGTTCGCGGCAGCTTCGATGAATCCCAGCGGCGCGGCATAAGCATTGCAACCCGCCGCGAGGGCCAGTTCAAAGTGATAATTGGGATCGTAAGCAGGCGGATTCACCGCGAAACTCCGGGCCGGACCGTGCTCGAATCCCTGGTCAACCGGAAGAATTACGAACTTGCCGGTTCCCGCGAGGCGGCCTGTGTTCAGTATGCGCGCGAGATTCGTCTTGGTCCCCGGATTATCGCTTTCGTACCAACTTAGGATTTCCTTCACCCGGGCGGTGTTTCCAACTCGCTCGGGCGCTCGAACCGTGGTTTCCGCAACAGCCATAACAAAGCCTCCAGCCGAAAAATCATTTAGTGCCTCTCTCAGGTTACATGCCCCACACATGCCAGGCAAGCGGATTGTTCTGTGTCCGAGTCTGCCGGCTGTCGGATTCCGGCGAGCGCGGCTGTCGTGTGTTGACTGTCATTCTGAGCGAAGCGAAGAATCTCGCCCTGATCGCTAGTTCCACGGACCAGAGCGAGATTCCTCGCTTCGCTCGGAATGACACATAAAAGTGCGAAATGGCAGTGCGAAATGGCAGTTAAGCGTTTGGCGAGGAAGCGTTATAATAGTTGCTCGTTTTATAGACGCATGGGAGGAGGCAGCATGCCGGAAGAGATTAACCGCAGAGAATTCCTGAGGACCACCGCCCGAACCGGGGCGGGAATGGCCGCGCTGAGCGGCATTACTTTCCTGACCCACCCGGAGCGCGTGTTCGGCGCGAATGACCGCGTGCGTATTGCTGTAGTGGGCCTGCACGGGCAGGGTTGGTCGCACGTCGAAGAGTATTGCCACATGCAGGACGTGGAACTCGCCGCGTTCTGCGACGTGGATGAGCACGTGCTCGACCAGCGCCTGGCGGAAGTCGAGAAGATGGGCGTTAAGCGGCCGGCGCGATTCATCGACCTGCGCAAGCTGCTGGACGACAAATCCATCGACGCGATTTCGATCGCCACACCCAACCACTGGCATTCTCTGCAAGCCATCTGGGGCTGCCAGGCGGGCAAAGACGTTTACGTTGAAAAGCCTCTTTCCCACAACTGGTGGGAGGGCCGCCAACTGCTGCGCGCCGTCGAGAAGTACGACCGGATTGTGCAGCACGGCACAAACAGCCGCTCCGGTAAAGCGATCATCGAGGGAATGCAGAAGATGCGCGAAGGCCTGCTTGGAGACCTTTACCTTTCGCGCGGCCTTTGCTACAAGTGGCGGAACACCATCGGCCACGCCGAACCGGAACCAGTGCCTTCGTGGGTCCACTACGACCTCTGGACAGGCCCGGCGCCCATGAAGCCTTTCAGCAAGAACCGGTTCCATTACAACTGGCATTGGATCTGGGACACGGGGAACGGAGACATCGGCAACCAGGGCATCCACGAACTCGACGTGGCGCGTTGGGGCCTGGGAGTGAAGCTTCCGAACAAGGTTTCGGCCATCGGCGGGCACTTCATGTTCGATGACGACCAGCAGACGCCCAACACGCTCAACGTGGCCTGGCAGTTCGATATGCCGGACGGCAAGCGGCGCATGATGGAGTTCGAAGTACGCCACTGGATTTCGAATCACGAGGCGGAAATCGGCACGTCGGCTTTCGGCGGCGGCGATGTGCCCGCGGCACTGGGCAACGCCGCGGAAACTCGCTCCAAGCGCAAAGGACCGCAGAATACCATTGGCAACATCTTCTATGGCTCGAAGGGCTATGTGGCCATGAACGGATACGATTCCTACAAGTCCTGGCTCGGCGAGGAACAGGAACCCGGGCCCCACGCCCAGGCCGGCGGCAACAACTGGCGGAACTTCATCGACTGCGTCAAGAGCCGCAAGAAGGAAGAACTGAACGCGCCCGTCGAGGAGGGCTACTATTCCACCACGCTGCTGCACCTGGCTAACGCTTCCTACCGCGTCGGCCGCACCCTGAACTTCGATCCCGATAAGCAGGAAGTAATCGGCGACGAAGAGGCTGCCCGGATCCTGCGCGACGGCGACCGCGGCTACCGCGCCCCATACGTTGTGCCGGAAGAAGTCTAGGCGATCCCATAGGGGCACGCCAAGGCGCTGGCCCTGCCTGGAGTATCTACATTTCGCCTGAGTCCCTTATCGTGGCCGCCTCACCGCGCGGGCCGTTGTGCTCAGGTCGGCTGCTGAGCCCCAAAGGGGCGCTCTAACGAAGCCCAGGCCAACGGCCTGGGTCAACGATGCAGGCCCGTTTAGTTTGGGTCAGCCCTGAAAGGGCGCAAAAGGGTAGTTCCCCTTCTGCAATCTTTGTCCCAACTGAATATCGCAAGCTGCTGGAGAGCCACGGGATTGAGGACGACGAACGCTATGGCTGGGACTGAGCCGGAGGTGTATTTCGCCCCTACAGGGCTACGACTTGGAAGGCGCGACGTTGACCCAGGCCGTTGGCCTGGGCTGTGATAGATCGCCCCGTTGGGGCTTAAGACGGCCGTCCGCTCAGTATGACCGGCCGTTTCACTTGATGCCCGCCTGCGCCAGCATCGCCAGGAACTGCTTCCGCGTCCGCATGTCGATCGCTTCCGCCGCTAGCTTGCCGTTTCGGGCATAAACGAAACTCTTGGGAATACCCTCCACACGGAACATCTGATGCACCTTGCTGCCCGGATCGAGCAGGATGGGATATGTATAGTGATGTTCCGCAATGAACGGCTGTACTTTGCTCATATCTTCGCCAGAAATAGCGAGTATTAAAAGGCCTTGCTCTTTGAATTCCTGGTAAAGCTTGTCCAAGTCGGGCATTTCCTTGCGGCAGGGCGGGCACCAGGTGGCCCAGAAGTTCACCAGCACTACCTTTCCGTGCAGAGCCTGTAAGCTCCAGGACTTTCCCTCGAGATCGTTCAACGTGAAATCGGCGTGCTCGCGGCTCCGGTCGTCGTCTTCGAGCTTCGACATCGCAGCCGCAAATTGGGGAGAGTTCGAAGAGGCGTGCACGTGCTCGTAACGTACGAGCGTGGCCAGTTCGACGTACGGATCGGCCGGCTGGGTGCCGTTCGCCGGCGGTGGCTGCTCGCCGAGCGCCGCAGCCAGGGTCGTGGCAACCTCTTCCAGCGTGTCGTGCCCGAAGTCGCCTTCGGTAGAGAGATTGGCGAGGCCATTTGCCAGCATCAGCTTATGCGACGACGCAGGCAACTTGCGGATTGCGAGCGCCAGGTCCTTGGTTACCTGTCCCCGCTTCTCGTCCGGCACCTGGCGAAGCCCGTGCAATTGCTGCACGATCGGCTTCTCCTGCTCGCTCCAAACGATCTGCTGCCGCTGCGCGAACAGAGTTCGGGCACAAAACAGGCATGCCGCGAACACTGGAACAGCGGCTATAAGAAAAACGGGTGTGGCTACTGTCAATTGAACGGACATCACCCTGCTCATATTTCGTATCCTCCGCTCAGCGGCTGTGCCGCCCCGTCTTGCGGAAAGGCTCTGCCTTTCCATGTGGTCGCTGCAGTTCCCTAACCATCTTGTATGCTAGGCCCGGAGGGCCGACAGAGAGTAGCCCACGGCGTGAGCCGTGGGATAACGAAGCAGCTCTGAATGAGTTAAGCCCCGTAGGGGCGGCAGAGGCTTCCGCAGGTTGTCTGTCGCCCCTCCAGGGCTGCGATATCTCAAGGCGGTCTTCGAACCCACGGCTCACGCCGTGGGCTACTCTCTGTCGGCCCTCCGGGCCTGCGATAGCTAAGGGTGGGCAGATCGCTAAATCCTCAGCCAGGCTTCGTCTTTCCGCAAGGCAGGGCGGCAGGACCGCACCACGTTCACGCCACCGGCAGCCGAAGAATGGTGCGCAGGCGTTCCGGTGGCACGCGCCTGGGGTCGGAGAGGTAAATCTCGTGATGCAGGCCGTGGCAGCACAAGCCCGTCTCCGCCGCCAGTGCGAGCATCTGGCAGATCGGTTCTCTCTCGTTGCCGTACGGCCCCACGTGCAGCATTTGCACGCACTGGCCTTCATCCAGCGTTTCTAACTTCACCTCTGCGGTTTCGGGCGGCTTGCCCTTTTCTTTCAACACCGCGATAGTGTCCTTCAAGTCCTTGGCGCCGATGAAATCGGGCACGCGGATGATGAGTTTCCAGTTCCAGGTTTCGGGCGGCTGCGAGGCAAAATTCTCAGTCTCTCTCTCGCCCCACCAAAGGCCTTCGAGGTTCGAGACCTTGTAGTCTTTCCCGGCGAATTTCTTTGCCATCTTGAGGGTGTAGGCGACATTGTAGAGCGCTCCGACGGCTTTCTGAAAGGCTTCTCCAGCCGGCGCACCGCGGCCGGTGAACGCCAGGTACTTTGCGCGCTTGGTTTGAATCAGCACAGGTTTCTTGGGCGTGACATATTCCGCTTTGTGGACTTTGTAGAGATCGAGTTTGGGTGTAGTAGGCATGGGTATGATTCCTCCTTGGAATTGCGCCATCCTTCCGGGTTGCAGGTCACCAAGGGCACAAGAGTCCCATCGGTTGTCGCCCCCGCGAAAGCGGGGGTCCATTGTTGGACTGGGACACAATGGATTCCCGCTTTCGCGGGAATGACATGATTTTCGAGAGACCGGAGCGGGGATTCTCCCCCGAATCAATCGACACTGACCAGAGCGAGATGCCTCGCGCAGTTAACCCTGAGCGAAGCGAACGGGCTCGGAATGACAACTACACCAGCGGTCCGGGCTACTCTAGCGTTCCTACAATTCTTTCCACGAGGCTTCGGTCCGCCACTTGAAATTGATCTTCGGGTGGATAGAGCGCCCCGCCAAAGGTTACGAAGGGCCTGCCGCGCACAGAAAGATCGAGTTGAGTTTTGAAAGCCGTGAGGTGTATCTGTTTGCAGCCGGTCGCTTCGACGACCTGGCGGAGGCTATAGAGCTTTATTCCACCGCCCGGCAGTATCTCGATTCGATCCCCGGCATATTCGACCAGCCGCTTGATGAGCGGCACGCCCTCCGGAACAGTGTCTTCCTGGCCGCTGGTGAGGAGGCGGGTGAAGCCCATGTCAACCAGTTGATCGAGAGCCCGAAAAGGGTCGGGGGTTACATCGAAGGCGCGATGGAAGACGGCTTGGCGATCCCCGATCAGTTTTCGAATCCGCCGGCAGCGTTCTTCGTCGATGCTGCCGTCGGGTTTGAGTATTCCAAACACGATTCCATCCGCGCCCTGCTCCCGCGCCGCCACGGTGTCGCGTTCCATCACCGCCATTTCAACCTCGGTATAACAGAAGCCTCCGCCGCGCGGCCGAACCATGGCGATGAACGGAATCTCGAGGCGCGCCTTGGCTTCGATGATCGATCCCATCGAGGGCGTCAACCCTCCCAGGAACAGCGCCGAGCAGAGTTCGACGCGGTCCGCGCCGCCCTTTTCCGCCTCGATCGCATCCTCGAGCGACCCACAGCAAATCTCCACTAGAATTTTCTTTTCTGCCATCGGATTCCCCCCAGTAATTGCGGCACACCATTATAGCCAACAGACACGACAGAGCAACTGTAGAACGAATTCCGGGACGCAAAAGTCATGATGGTTGGGTGTATTCTTCCATGGGTCCGGTTTCCAAGATCGAGATCCTGGCTGAATCTGCTTGGGAGGTTCGCGCTATGAAGCTGCGAGTCATTTGCATAATCTTCTTCTTGATCCTCTGTGCGGCGCCCGCAAGCGCCTTGGACAATGGCTTGGCCAAGACGCCGCCTATGGGTTGGAACAGTTGGAACAAGTTCGCCTGTAACGTGTCGGACAAGCTCATCCGTGAGACGGCGGACGCCATGGTGTCCACTGGCATGAAGGATGCCGGTTACCAATACGTGGTCATTGACGACTGCTGGCAGGTGAAGCGCAACCCTGACGGCACCATCGTTGCTGATCCGCAGCGCTTTTCCGACGGCATCAAGGCGGTGGCCGATTACGTTCATTCCAAGGGGCTCAAGTTCGGCATCTACTCGGACGCCGGCCGGCAGACCTGCCAGGGCCGCCCCGGAGCGCGAGGCCACGAGTTTCAGGATGCCTTTACCTACGCAACCTGGGGTGTGGATTACCTCAAGCTCGACTGGTGCCACGCCGAGGGCCAGAACTCGGTCGAGTCCTACTCTCTCATGCGCGACGCGCTCAAAGCCGCCGGCCACCCCATTGTGTATTCAATTTGCGAGTGGGGCTCCACCAAGCCGTGGCAGTGGGCCAAGGATGTCGGCAACCTGTGGCGCTCAACGGAGGATATCCAGAATTGCTGGGATTGCAAAGCGGAGTGGGGAGGGCTGGGAGTCGTCCGAATCCTCGACCTGATGGATGGTGTCGAGTACGCCGCCGGACCCGGGCACTGGAACGATCCAGACATGCTGGAAGTGGGTAATGGCAAGCTCACGCCGGATGAGGCGCGAGCCCACTTCGGAATGTGGTGCATGCTGGCCGCGCCGCTCATCTCCGGCAACGACCTGCGCCAGATGGATGCGGATACGCTCTCAGTCCTGACCAACAAGGAAGTGATTGCTATCGATCAAGACCCGCTTGGCAAGGAGGCCAGCCGGGTCCGCAAAGAGGGTGATAAGGAAGTGTGGGCGCGCGAACTCGCGGGCGGCAACCGCGCCGTGGCCCTGCTGAACCGCGCTGCCACGCCGCAGGAGATTACAGTAAAGTGGGAAGACATCGGCTATCCGCCGCACTTTTCCGCCGCGCTCCACGACGTGTGGCAGCATAAAGACCTGGGGACGATGCAGGGTTCCTTCACAGCAACTGTACCGCCCCACGCCGCGGTAATCGTGACCGTAAAGCCGTAGGGATCGGGTGATCGGGTGATCTGGTGATCGGGTGATCGGTGCCTTCCGCGACCTTTGGCCCGGCCACTGTCATTCTGAGCGTAGCGAAGAATCTCTGTAGTTGCTCTTTACATCCCTGAACGCGCCTCGAAGTGGGGGGACTTTTCGCCATGAGAATAGCAGACATGGACCCCCTCACCCGACCCGCACCGGCTGGTGAAAACGCCGTCGCGGGCCACCCTCTCCCCCAAGGGGGCGAGCGTATTTAATGACCAGAGGTGAGCCGAATGATCATGAAATCTTTTCTCAGAATGACACGCGCCTGAGATCTGGAACCTGGAATCTGCGATTTGGCGTGCCTTCACGACAAAGCCCGTTCCGCCGATCACCCGATCACCGGATCACCCGATTCCCCGACTTATTTCGGCAACCTTGTTGGCCGATAAAACGTCGATATATACGGAAGTTTGAGATATAATCACCCCAGGAGGCCAGCCGTGAGATACGATCATTTTCGACGTGTACTCGTGGTTTGGGTCGCGGGGTTGCTCCTACCGGCAACTCTCTTTACACAACAAAAACCTTCGGCCCGCGGACCGCGTCTGAGCTCGGTCACCGGAAACGCGACGGTAAAGGCCCCAGGCGCTACCGAAGCGGTTCCAGCTCAAGTGAATATGCCGATCGAGGATGGCTCCGAGGTGTCGACCTCGGCGGCGAGTTCGGTGAACGTGCAACTGGAAAACGCTTCGAGGATTGAACTCGGCGAATTCAGCAAAGCCAACTTCACGCAAAAGGATGCGGGGCAAGAGGGCACACGACAGAATGTCATTATCCTCGATCAAGGTGACGCCCATTTCCGTTTCCTACCCAGCAAACAAGCTGGTTTCACGGTTCACATTGCCGACGCCACGATTTCCCCGAATGGCAAGGCCGCCTTTATGGCAGGTTTTGACAAGGGAAAAATGAATTTGCGCGTGCTCGAGGGCTCGGTTGTCGTCTCGGCCCACTCCGGCTCGCTGACTTTGGATAAGGGGCGGTTTCTGGAATACGACCCCGCAGCCGAACCGATGGCCGCGGCATCGCACGCGCGCGTGGTTCGACTCAGCTACCTGAGCGGCACGGTCACGCTCAAGCGGCCGGGCTCAGCGGAACAGGAAAAGGTGCTGCTGAACACGCCCATCCAGGAGGGCTTCGAGCTCTCGACGGTCGGCGCCAGTTACGCCGAAGTGGAGTTTGAAAACGGCTCCACTGCCCGCGTTGGCGAACACTCCAAATTGCTCTTCGATCAACTGGCGCTCGACGCCAATGGCAACAAGCTGAACGGCATGACTTTCGAGCAGGGATACGGCACGTTCAATTTCGTTCCCGAGCGCCGTGCCGCGAACCCACACGAACGAAATGCCGCGGTTAGCTTGCAGGCTGGCGATCAAGACGTTTATCGGGTCAAGATTGCAAACGCCACCTTGAACGCTGACGGCAAGTGCGAGTTCCGGACGGATCTGGCCGAGGACCGCTACCGGGTAGAGGTCTTCAAGGGTTCGGTCGACGTGGCACTTGATAATCAATCCATAAAGCTCGGCGAAGGCAGGGTCTGGGTGCAAGAGACCGCCAGCACCACCTTGGCTTCAAACACCGAGAAAGGGATTCCCAAAGACGATTGGGACCAGTGGACCGAGGCGCGCGATCACCAAGCGGTGCTGGTCGCCAAGGACGAGTCTGTCCACCCCACGGGGCCGGCCTACGGCTGGAGCGACCTCAACACCTACGGCGAGTGGGTGACGCTTCCCGGCAACAGGTTCGGCTGGTCGCCCTACGCGCAGGCGGGTTGGTCGCCCTACAGCTATGGCATGTGGAACTCGTACGGCGGGATGGGCTGGACATGGATCTCCGCCGACCCCTGGGGTTGGGTGACTGACCACTGCGGCATGTGGGACTTCGATCAGACCTTTGGCTGGTATTGGATGAACCCGATGTTTGGCTGCGGGCTCTGGTACCCTTCGATGGTCAACTGGTACGGCGGGCCGGGATGGTACGGCTGGGCGCCGATTCAGCCTGGCCATCCCAGGATTCCTCCGGGGCGTCCTCATCTTCCCGGAGTGGGTCCAGTCACGAGCAATCGGCCGATGCTGATTACCAAGGTTCCGGCCAGCGTGATTCAGAAGGGGCAGATGATTACGCCCCAGGTGGTGACGCGCGTTCCTGCGGCGGATGGGACCAAGATCGATCATCCACCGGCCGAAGCAACTCCGCAAACCATGGCTGCGAACAATGCCGCCGCGGCAATGCCCGGTCGGGCCGCTCCGCCAGGGGCGCACCCGGGCTTCGGCCATGCGACTGCGCCGGCTACCGTTTTGATGGGGGGCGATCCAGCCAGGGAAGGCTCGTTGCTGACCCACCGTGGTTTTCTTGGCGGAACTCGGGAACCCTTGCGCGCCGCTCAGGGCACAACCTTGGGGGGACGCTATCCGGTGCAGGGCTCAGCGGGTGAGTTCCACGGAAGCGTTTCCACCGGCGGCGGATGGCACAGTCACTTCGGCGGGGCAGGCGGCCACGGTGGCGCGCCCGTAATTTCCAGCCGGGGTGGCGGGTCCGGGGTTTCCGTGGCGTCCCATGGATCCAGCGGCGGCGGCGCGAGCGGCGGCCACGGCTCAGGCTCCGCCTCGGGCGGTGGTGGAGGTGGCGTTTCCGGTGGCGGAGGCGGCATTTCCGCCAGTTCGGGCGGCCACTCGGGCGGCGGCTCTGTCGGCGGCGGTGGTGGTGGCGGCGGGCACCACTGAGCATTGGTGATTTCTGATTGACGATTTGCGATTTCGGGGGCGGCCCTGTGCGAAGAAACCCCTCACCCGGCTCGCTACTCTCGCCACCCTCTCTCCAAGGGAGAGGGCTGAAATCCATCATCGTTGACCGCCCTCTCCCTTGGGGAGAGGGTGTCCCGCAGCCGGCGTAGTCATCAGCCCGTCAGCTGACGGGGACGGGTGAGGGGTTACTTCCGAAGAATCCAAACTCCCGTTCCCTTCTCGAGGTTATCAGGGCAGGCAATTCAGATTCAACGAGTTGACGTGGCAGCGCAAGAACCAACTTCGGAATTCGAGTTAATACACGCTACGCGCCTTTGGAACCCGACACCTGACACCTAAACCATAATCAGCCCGTGGCGGATGGCCAGCGTAACGGCCTCGGTGCGGCTGCCCGCGCCAAGCTTGCCCATGATCGATGCCACGTGGAATTTTACGGTGTGTTCGGAAATCTCCAGGCGAGAGGCGACCTCCTTATTGCCAAGGCCTGCCGCCACAAGTTCCAGGACTTCGAGTTCGCGATCTGTGAGCGGCTCGACGAACGCGCCGGAAGTCCCCTTTCGAAGCGCGCCGGGAGCGCGCAGCAATAAGGCGAGGCTGGCTGACTCGAGCACCGTAAGGCCCGCGGCTGCCGCCTCAATTGCCGCCGCGATTTCCGGCCCGTCGATGCCACTCGGGAGCACCGCTCTCACGCCCGCTCGCAGCGCTTCCGCTACCGGCTCGGCGGCGGGATTGCGAACCAGCAGAACCGCCGCTGTGCCCGTGCTCGCCCAATCCAGAGCCTCGCGCGCGGCGGGGTCAGCAAGCGTATCGGCTTCAACCAGCAGCACGTCGGCCGGTAACTCGGAATCGACTCCTCGGGCGTCTTTGCTTAGGTCATCGACCAGCCGCAAGGCAGAGTATGGGCGCAGCAGGCTTTCGAGACCCGCCTTGGCCATGGGTGACGAGGCTTTGACTAGAACTCGAATCATGCTGTCGTTACACGCAACGCGGGCGGAGGTGTCATTCCGAATGGTCGTGGTTCTCTGAACCACCCAAAGGAATGAAAATCACAAACGTCGTCACCCCCGCGAAAGCGGGGGTCCATTATTGGTCCGGAACCCAATGGATTCCCGCTTTCGCGGGAATGACGTAATTCTCGACAGAGCGTAGCGAGGAATCTTGCCCCGATAGTTCCGATCCGCTCGAACGCAGGGCGAGATTCCTCGCGGAGTTTACCCTGAGCACCCAGAGCGAGATCCTTCGCTTCGCTCAGGATGACAGCGAAGGGCTCGGAATGACACCGTCGCGTGGTCGCCCGCGCTGCCCTCACTTCCCCGGCCTTTCACCCACCGTGATGTTCAATTCCTGAATCGCGCCCGCTCGAATCACGCGCGCCTGCACCTGTTTGCCGATGATGCCCGAGTCCGAAATTGATTGCAGGTCTTCGAACTCTTCGAGCGGTGCGTCTCCAAGGCTCACCAGGATGTCGCCCAGCAGAATTCCCGCCTTGTCCGCCGGCCCTCCGGCTTCGACCTTCACCACCATGATCCCACTTTTTGCGGTCAGTGAGAGACTGTCGCGTAATGCGTCCGGAATGCCAACCGGCTGCGCTCCAATGCCCAGGTAGCCGCGCGGGACGTGGCCCTTAGCCACCAGGACGTCCAGAACCCGGTTCACGGAAGTGGCCGGAATCGCCAGACCCGCAATCCGCGACAGGGCCGACGTGGCGATGCCCAGCAGGCGTCCGCGAACATCAACCACCGCTGCGCCGGAAGAGTTGGGGAACATGGTGGCGTCAAGTCGGATGTAATTGTCCAACCGGCCGCCGCGCCAGGTTCGCCACGGACCCGATATCGCGCTGATGACGCCCAGGCTGGCGTTCGGCCCGCTATCCGGGGATCGCCCGAGTATCAGAGCCAGTTCACCTGCCTTTACCGCATCGCCTCCGCCGGTTTGTGCGGCAGGGCTGCCCAAGCCCTCGGCCTTCAGTGCGGCAAGATCCGTTCCCGGGTCGCGCCCCGCCAGCACAGCGTCCGCGCGCTTTCCGTCGGGAAGTGTCACTTGAATGTCTTCCTCTCGCCGAATGGTGTGATCGGCCGTGACGATGATGCCGGGCCGCCAGACGACTCCGCTCGAAGGATAGTGACCGCGGGCGTGAACCGCCACAACACAAGGCTGAAACTCTTCCACAAGCTTTGCGACTTCGTTCGAAAAACTCACCAATGAACTTTGCATTTTTGACCTCCAATAGCATTCTGCAACCACCGCCACGGGTGCGCATCAGCCAATTGGCTAGGAAGAGCCCGGAAAATTGGCGAGGGAAAGGGTAGCGCAGAGTCCCGGGTGTTAGGACTCTGCGGCTCTTCTGTGTGGCGCGCCCAATGGGGCGTATAACGCGGGGTCATGTCACGTTCACGCCGCCTGGTGGTGTCCAACAAATTCTTCTTCAATACCTGCCGACTGTTGCCGCACCGGGTAAGGATTCGACGAAGAACCGCAGAGTCCCAACACCAGGGACTCTGCGCTACCACTCAATCCTGAATTTGCTAAACTGTTGATGCGGTGTAAGGCGCGATCATGATCCAGCTTTCATCGGCCGGAAAGCGATTCGGCCCCAAAATGTTGTTTGAAAATCTCGATTGGCTCATCACGCCACGGGCGCGCGTGGGCCTGGTGGGAGCGAACGGCACGGGCAAGACCACCCTGCTCAAGGTGCTGGCTCGCCTCGAATCGCTCGATTACGGCGAAATCAGTTTTACCAAGGGGATCACCTGCAGCTACTTGCCGCAGGACGGTCTGACTCTTTCAGGGCGCACTGTGCTGGCGGAGTGCATGTCAGTGTTCGGCGACCTGCTCGCCATGGAGCAGGAGATGGAAGAGTTGATGGGAAAGATGGCCGAACTCGATCCCGAGGGCGAAGAGTACCAGCGCGTGAGCGAGCGCTTCCATTCGCTCGACACGGAGTTCCGGCAGCGCGACGGGTATTCGCTTGAGGCCCAAGCGGGGCGGGTGCTTGCCGGTCTGGGATTTCCGGAATCCGATTGGCGCCGCCACACGGAAGAATTCTCCGGCGGCTGGCAAATGCGGATCGCCCTGGCCAAGCTCTTACTCGAGAAACCCAACCTGCTCCTGCTCGATGAGCCCACCAATCACCTTGACCTCGAAGCCCGCAACTGGCTCGAGGAATACCTGAACGACTATCCCCACGCTTACGTGCTGATTTCGCACGACCGGTTTTTCCTCGACGTAACCGTGGAAAAGATGGTCGAGATCTGGAATCGGCGAGTCCACTTCTATACCGGCAATTACGAGAAGTACCTGGCGGAAAAGACGGCGCGGCGAGCCCAGATCGAATCGGCTTACAAGAACCAGCAGGAGCGCATAGAGCAGCTTGAAGTTTTCATCAACCGCTTCCGCTACACGGCCACCAAGGCCAAGCAGGTGCAGAGTCGCGTCAAGGAACTCGAGCGCATGGAGCGCTTCGAAGTTCCTCCCGAAGAAAAGGCCATCCACTTCCGCTTTCCTCAGCCTAAGCCCAGCGGCAGGATGGTGGCGGAGTTCAAGCAGGTGGCCAAAAGCTACGGCGCGAAGCAGGTGTTTGCGGGCGTGAATTTCACTGTGCAGCGAGGCGACCGCGTGGCCCTGGTGGGCGTGAACGGGGCGGGGAAATCAACCTTGCTCAAGCTGCTTGCCAGCACCGAACCGCTGAGCGCCGGAGAATACCAGCAGGGCCACCAGGTGGAGGTGGACTACTTCGCACAGGACCAGTACAAGGCGCTGGATGCCGACGCTCGCCTGCTGGACGACCTGGCGCGCGCCGCGCCCATGGCCCTCAGCACCCAGACCGAATTGCGCAGCCTGCTGGGCAGTTTCCTTTTCACCGAAGACGACGTGTTCAAGCGTATCGGCGTGCTTTCGGGCGGGGAGCGCAATCGCTACGCCCTAGCGCGCATGCTGGTGCGACCCTCGAATTTCCTGCTGCTCGATGAGCCTACCAACCACCTCGATTTGCGCGCTAAGGATGTGCTGCTCGAAGCCATGGCGAATTACACGGGCACCGTAGTGTTCGTCTCCCATGACCGCTATTTCATCGACAAGCTCGCCACGCGGGTGTTCGAAATCGCCGCCGGCGAGGTGAATGTCTATCCCGGCAATTACGAAGATTATCTGTGGCGCAAAGAAGGGAGAGAGATTACTCTCGACGTTTCCGGGCTCGAGGATCTGGTCCGAGAGCGCGCCCCTTCGAGACAAACTGATGATGCCGGCTCAACACTTGAAGCGCCGGAGGCTGTCGCAGCGGTCAAAGCGAAACGCGTCAATCCGATCCGCCTGCAACAGATGAAGGACCGCTGCCGGGAGATCGAAGATCAGGTGGCGCGCCTCGAGGCCGAGATCGAAGGCCAGGCGCAGGAGCTCGCGCACTTCCGGAGCGCCGAGGATTCCGTGCGCTTGACGAAATCGATCGAGCAGCGCCGCCGGGAACTTGCCGGCCTGACGCGCGAGTGGGAAGAGACGGCAAAGGTCGTCGCGGAGCAGGAATGAGTCCCGCCGAAGGGGCGGACTGTCACAGCCCTTGCCGATGGCCCATAGGCGCTAACTTAGGGCTTAGAAGACCACGAGAGCCCGTCAGCCGACGGGCGGTAGAATGTGGCCCATGGCGAGAGCCATGGGATAAAACATAAGCGTCGTGAGCAAGCCGCGTAGGGGCGACAGAAATAATGGATGGAGCGCGGGAAGTCTGTCGCCCGCTGACGCGGGCTTGATCGTTAACCAACACCGGCTATCCCACGGCTTCCGCCGTGGGCCACAATCTTTCGGCCCTATGGGCCTGCGAGCAGCAGACGCCAAAGCGCAGAGCTTCGCTCTACGCCAGTCCGGCGTGCAGGAATCAACCGGGATGTCATCCTGAGTGCACATGGGCTTGCGGCCCACCCATGGAGATGAAAATGGCTGTCATCCTGAGCGAAGGATCTCCGCAGTTGCTCTTAATTCACTGAGCGCAAAATCAACTGCCGAGATTCCTTCACTTCGTTCAGGACAGGCTCTTCGCTTCGCTCAGGATGACAACACGGCACGGAGGGTCCGGGAATCTCAATCCCAGTTTTTCACTTTCGGCCAGATTTCCTTGAGGGGCCATTTGAGACCACTGCAGTAGTAGATATCGAAATGCTCGTAAGGCATCGAGTAGGGGTGATAGACGCTGGCGACTTTCTGGACGCTCGAGTAATAGCGCTCGAGGTCGTGCTGCTGACCCTGCATCACGATCATGCTCTCTCCCGTGTAGTCGCGCGGTCCCCAGTAGAAGTAGTTCATATACCCGCTGATGGCGGGCGGCAGGCCGTATTTCGGACCGAAGAGGTCGATCGCGCCCGCCTGGCCGTAATTCTGGCCGAAGATGGCGGTCTTGGTCCGAACGTCCGGCGGCAGGCTGTTGTAAACGCGCGCCACCGTGGCCGTCATCTCCTCCCAGCCGAACTGGTCCGCGAAGAGTTGGGGCAGCGGGCCCAGGCGGTGCGTTTCGATTCGGGGCGGTTGGAGGTGTAACTCCCGCGTGTAGCGAATGTAGGTTTCGGGCGCGAGAAGCGGAACGCTGAGCGGCGCGTACACGGCGCCGAGGACGACCATCAAGCCGGCGTAGGCGAGTTTCAGCCAGCGGCATCGCGGCCGGTCAAGCCACGTCTCCCACATGACGCTGCCGCCGGCGAACAAGACGGGGAATGCCGGGTAGAGGTAGTAGATGCGCGGGCTCAGCGTTACGATCACCGCCGCCGTGAATACCCAGGCCCACCCCAGCACGCGAAATGGGCGCCCCGGCTTCGAGAAGAAATAGAACCACAGGCCGGCGAGCCAGATGGGCAGAGTCAAGGGAAGCAGCGTCAGGATTTCCTGAGCGAAGAAGGCGACGGGCCCGAGAGGCACGTCGCGCCCGCTGCGCTGGATATTGGCGTGCGCCACGAGAAACGGGAAATGGCGGTGAATGTTCCAGACGAGGTTGGGCAGGAAGATCAGGAAAGCAATTGCGCCGCCCACCCACAGCCAACGGCTCGCCAGCCTGCGGCGCTCGCTGGTCAAGACCAGGCCCAGCACCAGGCCGGCGCCGAAGATCAGCATCGAGTACTTGTTTTCGAGACCGAACCCCGCGAGTATGCCAAACCAAATCCACAGTTTAGTATTGCCTGTTTTAATAATACGAATCAGCAGATAGACGCAGCCCAGCCAGAACAGCGGCTCGAAGACGTTCATGGTCAGCAGGCTGTCCAAGGCCAGAAAACCCGGCGCTACCAGAACCGCAAGGGCGGACAATCCCTGCGCAAAGCGCTTCCCGCCCAGTTCGCGAGCGATCAGAGCGGTAAGCACAACCAGCGCCGCCCCCGCTACGGCCGGAAGGAAGCGGAGTGCAGGAAGCGAATCGCCCAGCACCGAGCGCACCAGCCAGGTGATTACCGCAATCAACGGAGGCTGGTCAACGTAACCCCAGTCCAGGTGCCGGCTGCACGCCAGATAATAAAGCTCGTCAACGAAGTAACCGTAGTGCCGCCCAGCATACAAATGCACCAGCAGCTTGCAGACTGTTATGCAGAGCACCACGGCCGTGGCCGTGAAGGCAAACTGCTTCTCGCGAAGGGGGCCGGGCACGGGAGTGGGTGGGGAACTCATGCTGTGTTGGAGTCACACTATACAACATTTGGTCGGTCTCGAAGAAGCGCTCGCATTTAGTGATCTGGAACAAAGACGGAAATCGAAGGTCGATGTAACCGTGGGTCCAAAGACATTGGAGGCGTGATGTGAGCGCAAATCCGGCCGTAGTCCGTCCCGTTGTGCACGACTGGAGAGCAAGGCGAATTATTCGTTCATCACTACGTTGTGGAAATCAGCCGTTCATAGTCGGCGTGCGAGCCGATCCAAAACCAGAAGAAACCGTTTTTCCGACGGACCGCTAACGCGCGACACGAGCGCGAGACCCGCACCGACCAGAAAGCCCCGACCGGCTTCAGACGCAAAGACGGGTGAAAGGGGTTCTGAGCGAAAAGCTCATATTTTTTCCGGGCTTGTTCTTGGACATCTTCTGGCAGGGCCGTGAAAAGGGTCCAGAACTCTGGTGAGGCTTGAGATGTGAAGTTCACTATTGCTCTTGCCGAGGGCGCAAGCCCTTTTCCAGGGGAGTGAACTTGCCATCGTCGATTTGTTGATTAATTTTCTCGACCAGGTGATGCCCGCGACCGCCGGGAGCAAAGTCCTGCTCCATTTCGGCGTCCCATGACTCTGCTTCGAGCTGCTCGAACCAGTCGGCCAGTTCTCGACGCTCCGACTCGGTGAGTTCCTCAATCGCCGCCTTGATTGCTTCGACGGTCATGTCCCGAGATTAACTGTGCCAGGGCGTGAATGCAAGTCCTAATCCGAATGAGTAACGTTGCCGTTGCATTTCGAGAATCACACCGAGGCCTGTTCTGCAGCACGCCGCTGGAAGATTTCGATGTAGCAGTTCACGAGGGACACAGCGGCGGGAGTGATGCCGGGAATGCGGGAGGCTTGGCCGAGAGTGAGTGGGCGAACGCGCGTGAGCTTCTCCACCACCTCGCGCGAAAGGCCGGAGATCTTACGGTAATCGAACCAGTCAGGGATGTGGCGTGACTCGGCGCGCTTCATCTTCTCCATCTGTTTTTCCTGCTGCTGGAGATAGCCTTCGTACTTGAAATCGGTTTCGATGCGGCGGGATTCTTCGCGGGAGAGTGCCGCGACATGACCGACCCCCTCACGAGTCCGCATGTGGATTCCCGCTTGCGCGGGAATGACGTCGTTTGGCGTCGCCCCCGCGAAAGCGGGGGTCCAATTCTCGCCGCCAACGTTGAGTGTCCGCAGGCCCTCGCTGATCCATTCCATCAGGTCATCGATCTTGAGCTCGGAGCGCTTCAGGAGTTGCGCGCCGGTCAGCGGCGAGGGGGCTAAGAACTGACCGTCGTTCATGAGGCCGAGCTTGGTGTAAATCTCGCGGCCCAGCGGAGAACCGGGGCTCAAGCGGGTCTCGAGCAGGAACTTCGTGGCGGCGGAGATGCGCGCCTGCTTTTCGAGGAATGCCTGGTAATCGCTCTGCCGGATGGTGCCGGCTTGGAAACCGAGCGGCATCAAACGCTCGTCGGCGTTATCGATGCGCAGGTGCAGCCGGAACTCGGCGCGCGAGGTGAACATGCGGTAGGGTTCGTCGACGCCCTTGCTCACTAGGTCGTCAATCAGAATGCCGGTGTAGCCTTGCGAGCGCGTGATGGTCAGCGGGTCTTTGCCGCGCACACGCAGCCCGGCGTTGATTCCGGCCATAATTCCCTGGCACCCGGCTTCCTCGTAACCTGTAGTTCCGTTGATCTGCCCTGCCAGGAAGAGGTTGTGGATTTTCTTGCACTCAAGCCACGGGTAAAGCTCCGTGGGCTGCACCATGTCGTATTCGATGGCGTAGCCCGGGCGGATCATCTCGGCGTCCTCGAGGCCCGGTATGGACTTCACCATGGCCAACTGGACATCAATCGGCATCGAGGTGGACATGCCGTTCACGTAAATCTCGTTCGTGTCCATTCCCTCCGGTTCGAGGAAAAGCTGGTGTTGCGCCTTGTCCGGAAACTTAACGATCTTGTCTTCAATGGAAGGACAGTAGCGCGGCCCCACGCCCTTGATCTGACCCGAGTAGAGCGGGGCGCGATGCACGTTTTCGCGAATGATTCGGTGCGTTTCGGCGTTGGTGTGGCCGATCCAGCAGACGGTCTGGGGTTGCGTGATGGCCCGAGTGCGAAAACTGAACGGTGTGGGAATGGGATCGCCGGCCTGTTCCTGGAACTTCGAAAAGTCGATGGTGCGCGCGTCCAGGCGCGGCGGTGTGCCGGTCTTGAGCCGGCCGATTTCGAATCCCAGCCGGCGCAGCGCCTCACCCAGCATGACGGACGAGGGCTCGCCGGAACGCCCGGCGGGGTACTTGTTCTCCCCACAGTGGATGAGGCCGTTCAGGAAAGTGCCCGTGGTGACAATCACGGCGCCGGCCTCCACCCTGCGCCCGTCCAGCAGACGGATGCCCAGCGCGCGGAGGCCGTTAGCTTGTAGGGGCGGTTCGCGAACCGCCCCTACAGAATTGTCCAGCACGAGATCGACGACTTCAGCTTGTTTGATGCGCAGGTTGGGCTCGGATTCGAGAACCTGGCGCATTCGGCCGCGGTATTGCTTCTTGTCGGCCTGAGCCCGCGGCGACCAGACCGCGGGCCCGCGGCTGGTGTTAAGCAGGCGAAACTGAATCCCGACCGCGTCGATCACTTCGCCCATCACCCCGCCCAGAGCGTCGATCTCGCGCACCAGGTGGCCCTTGGCGATTCCGCCCACCGCGGGGTTGCATGACATCTGCGCGATCAGATCGAGATTGATCGTGTACAACGCAGTCTTCAGCCCCATGCGCGCCGCCGCCATCGCCGCCTCGCACCCGGCGTGCCCCGCGCCCACAACCACCACATCGTATTTTTCCGTAAAGCCTGACAACATGATTCAGCCCGCGCCCTGACCGCAAAGGTCTATATTAGCCCGAATGGCATCGGTAACGAGTGGTGGGTAGCGCAGACTTCGCGCTCTTCGAAGTCTGCGGCTCTTTGCTGGTAATTACGAAAAGCCGCAGGCTCTCTGAAGAACGAGAGTCTGCGCTTGTATCTACTCGCTTCAATTATGCCCTGGCACCCTTGGGGAGTGCGTTGATCACCGATCGGAGCAAGGAATTGACAGACTCAGAAGAGCCAAAAACCGAGGCCACGTCCGGATCGCGCACGATCGCAACCGCCCTGCCCTCCATCTGAGGGGCAAAGCGGTTGGGGCGCGATTTCCGATAATCAAATCGATGCTCCCGCCGCGCCTCGTCTGGCTTGGGACGCTTACTACTCGATGTTTTCATCGTACGCACCATTACGGCGGCTATGGCTAGAACCGCCCACGGAAGTCGAAAAGGTCGCGCAACGATAGTTGCCAACCGGGGAACAGATCGGAAATGAGGGTCTGATCGCCGGCGAGGATTGCATCCACAAAGTACTTCTTGCCCTGGAGTTTCAAAACCTCGACCGTCTTGACCTGTGAGTCGATGAGCCAGTACTCGGAAACGCCGGACTCGGCGTATATGGGTAGCTTTGTGGCGCGATCGTAGGTTGCCGTGGAAGGGAATAAAACTTCGACGACCAAGTCGGGGGGACCTTCAATCCAGTTCTCTAGAATAATCCCGGCGCGAGCGTTAGAAATGAAGATAAGATCTGGTTCGAGTACCGTGTCTCGGCTCAGGCGCACATCTAGAGGCGCGGTCCAAACCTCGCCCAGACGGTTCTTGATTACGAAAGGCCACAAGTTTCCAGAGAGGTTCTGAACGATGGCTTGATGTCGCGTTGCAGGAGCTGGAGTCACGTGGACCTCTCCACGCACGAGTTCGTAGCGCTTCCCATCGACCGGGAACTGGCGGAATTCCTCGAAGGTGATCTTCGGAATGACTTCGACGCCCATGAGCGCATTATACACCTTGAACGAAGCCTTCGAATTCAAAACAGCCGGCAGCCCGAGTTCAGCCTTCGTGACGTTTTTCAGCATCACAGAAATGTACGTTATTTCTTTGGTTGACAAAACCTGAACTTCCCGTTAGTGTACCGCCACTCTATGAAGATACTGGTGATTGGTTCCGGAGGACGAGAGCACGCGCTGACCTGGAAGTTGCGCGAGAGTGGACTGATGGAGGAGATCTACTGCGCGCCGGGCAACGCCGGCATTGCCCAGGAGGCGGAATGCCGGCCCGTGGACGTCTCGAATCCGGCGCAGATTCTCGAGTTAGCGAGCGAGCTTAAAGCCGACCTCACGGTGGTGGGGCCGGAAGCGCCGCTCGTGGCAGGCGTGGTGGATGAGTTCAAGCGGGCAGGCAAAACGATTATTGGCCCTACCCGCGCAGCCGCCCGGCTCGAGGGGAGCAAGATCTTTTCTAAGCAGTTCATGCAGAGGCATTCGATTCCCACGGCCAGCTTCAAGGTGGCAGAGAGTTTCGACCGTGCCGTCAAGGCGCTCGAGGAGTTTGGCCTGCCGGTAGTGATCAAGGCGGACGGCTTAGCAGCGGGAAAGGGTGTCGTCATCGCCCGCACTAGGGAAGAGGCGGAGAAAACTCTGGACGAGTTCATGCGCCAGCGGACTTTGGGTTCGGCGGGCGAAAGGGTAGTCCTCGAGGAAGCGCTCGTGGGCGAAGAACTCTCCTTCATCGTGATGACTGATGGCCGCGCGATCTTGCCTCTAGTTCCGACGCAGGACCACAAAGCCGTCTTTGACAACGACCAGGGCCCGAACACCGGCGGCATGGGCGCTTACAGTGAGGATTCGATTCTGGATGAACCCTTGCGTGCTGAGATTATTCGGAGCATCGTTGCTCCCACGCTGGTTGGGATGGCGGTAGAAGGAACGCCCTACCAGGGCTTTCTTTATTGCGGCTTGATGTTGACCTCGCAAGGCCCCAAGCTTCTCGAGTACAATGTGCGTATGGGCGACCCTGAGGCTCAGCCCATCGTCATGCGCCTGCGCTCTGATCTGGTGGAGCTATTGGTGGCGTTGAGCGAAGACCGCCTGGCGACCCTTGAACCGCACTGGAGCCCGAACCCTTCGGTGTGCGTGGTGCTCGCGTCGAAAGGTTACCCGGGCAAGCCGGAAGTCGGCAAGGTCATCACCGGAACCGTTGCGGCTGAAACTCGGGGCGGCGTCAAGGTCTTTCACGCGGGAACGAAGTTTCAGGATCTTCATTTGCTCTCGACGGGTGGCCGTGTGTTGGGCGTGACCGCTACGGCTGAGGATCTGCCGCGCGCCATCGCCCGTGCTTACTCTGCGGCGGGCAAGATCAACTTCGAGGGAATGCATTTCAGGCGCGATATCGGCGCAAAAGGTCTGAAGCACCTCTCTAGCGACTGGCGATCGGGCACCGCGGACGAACCTGCCGCGGAAGCGCGAAGCCCGCGGCAGGCCGGCTGACCCTAGGGCTGTCAAGCTAACATTAACAAGGGTAGTGTCCTAATTTGACTGGTAGCGCCGACGTTTAGGTCGGCAGATGCTGGTCTAAAGGCCAGCGCTACGCCGAAATTAGGACACTACGTTAACAATCGAGGATGGAGGACTTGAATGTCTGATAAACCCTTAGTGGGCATTGTCATGGGCAGCGACACAGACCTGCCCATCATGACGGAAACGGCGCGAATGCTGAAGAAGTTCGGCGTGCCCTTTGAGATCGAAATCACTTCTGCGCACCGTTCGCCGGTGCGCACTTCGGAGTATTCCCGGTCAGCCATCCAGCGCGGCCTCAAAGTAATCATCGTAGGGGCGGGCGGGGCAGCGCATCTCGCGGGAGTGATCGCGGCCGAAACCACGCTGCCCGTCATCGGGGTCCCCATGGCGACCACGACGCTCGCCGGACTCGACTCGCTGCTCTCGACCGTCCAGATGCCCGGCGGAGTTCCGGTAGCCTGCACGGCCATTGGCAAGCCCGGCGCTATCAACGCAGCCATTTACGCCACTGAGATCATCGCCACCTCGGACGCAGAACTCGCCCAAAAGCTGGCAGCCTACAAAGAAGAGTTGGCCCGGTCAGTGGCCGAGAAGTCGGAGAAGATGAAGCGCGAGTTCCAGGTTTAGCCGGCTGCCGGGGAACCCTTGTGTTGTGTCACTCCGAGGAGCCGCAGGCGACGAGGAATCTCGCAGTGCCTTGAAAACAAGCCAGAGCGAGATTCCTCGCTCCGCTCGGAATGACAGCCTAGAAATCTTGAAGTCGAAAATCTGGTGCAAATGAGTCAAGTCCTTGCACCGCAGTAATGCTCCGAAACATGCATCGATGGGCTGGGGCGAGGCCCCGTTAGTGTCCTGGGTCAGAAGTTCGTCAACAAGGTCTTTCTCATGCTCGACCGTTCTTTAGAGCCCCGTTAGGGGCGGCATAGAGTAGCCCACGGCGTAAGCCGTGGGTTAGGTGGCCCTCACCCCGCCTTCGGCACCCCTCTCCCGCTGGGCGGGAGAGGGGACGGGGGTGAGGGTGGGCTCTCGCGACCCACGGCTGCCGCCGTGGGCTACTCGCCGCCGCCCGCTCGGCGGGCTGAATTATTCAACGAACTTCTGATTCGGGACACTAGCTCCCCTTGTGCGCCACCAATAGCTGGCCGCCGCTCTTTCCTTTGAAGAGCTCCAGGGCTTCCTGCGGGATTCCCACCTCGCGCGCGGCCTGCTCGAAATCAGGCCGTTCCACTTTCGCCTCAGCAAACCCGGCTTTCCGCGCCAGTTCTTCCAGTTCTTCGTCCTCGTAAAAGAACAGGCGCGAGGCCACAGGTTCCGGCGCCGCGGGTGTCCCGCGCAACTCTTTTGCTCCTGTAAAGAGCACAAACCGCCCTCCGTTCCCGAGCGTCCGCCGGACCTCGGAGAGCGCCTTAAGCGGCTGTTGGATGAAACCAAAGACCCCGGTCATAACTGCGCAGGTGAATGTATCGTCCGGGAAGGGCAGCGAGTCAGCTTTCCCCAGGCGAATTTCGAGCCTGTGTTGGTCGATTGCCTCGCGGTTGACTTCGCCGGCTAATCTCACCATCTCTGGGCTATGATCGATGGCCGCCGCTTTGCAACCGCTCTTCAGAGCGTCCTCGAGGAAAGCCCCGCCTCCGCAGCCGACCTCGAGCAGATAGTCGTTTTGTGTCAGGTCGAGGACGCTCAGAATCACCTTGAAGTTCGGACGGTGATAAAGCGGATCGCGATAGGTCGCCCGGGACTGCGGGCCTGAGGGACGCCGGGCCCTGCGATCGGTGATCCAATCGCCCAATTTCCGGGGCGCCAGGGAATGGAGCAGCGGGGCCGCCACCTCACGGGCAAACCAGCCTGCGATTTCATCCCCTTTCTCTCCCAATACGGTGCTCAAATCCGGCTGCTCCAGGGTTACACGAGTCCCAATCTCGACGGGTTCGAATCGCAGCTCAACCGCGGTCACGTCACCCGGTTGCCAGTCAGCGCCACGCCATTCCAGTGCGATCTTTTCGTTCGGCTGCCAACTGGTTACGCGCCCTACTTCCTTAGCGCCCTCCGTGACGCGGCCCTGGGCTCCCGGCTCAAATTGCATTCCCAAATCTAATAGTGCCGTCGATAGTTCCCCAACCAATGCGTCAAAGGCGGCGGACGGGTCGAGCTTCAGGTCGATGCTGGCGCGAATGCCCATAGGTGTAATTCTCCTCATTATAGGAATTGTTCCTTCCCGTGCCGAGTTGTCAACGCGGAAACAAAACCCTGATGATATTCGATCACCGGTTGCAGGTGCTTGTCAATCGCTCTCCTTGAGAGCCGGTGCCGCGGTTTCGGCGCAGCGCCCCGACGTGGCGGGGCATCTGCCGACCCTTCAATGCCGAATCGTAAAGATAATGCAGAAAGCGCCGATATAAGAAGACTTGGGACCCCTGTGGTCCCTGAACGAATCGTACTCAGGGAGGCAACTATGCTCGCTGCGAAAGATGTGCTCTTTCACTGGGACAGCACTTACAGCGTCAATATCGGAATCCTCGACACGCAGCACAAGACGCTGGTGGCCATGGTCAACGATCTGCACCAAGCCATGACAGAGGGGAGCGGCAAAGACAAGCTCCGAGGCATCCTTTCCAATTTGGTCAAGTATACCCAAGCGCACTTTGCAACCGAAGAAAGACTGATGCAGTCGCACGGATACCCCGACTTCCTCGCGCACAAATCCCAGCATGAGGATTTGACTAACACCGTCCTGGACCTGCAGTCCCGGTTCCTCTCAAATCAGGTCGGACTGTCCATCGAGGTGATGGAATTCCTGAAGGATTGGCTGGTGAAGCACATTTTAGGCTCCGACAAGAAATACACGCCCTTCCTGAATGCCAAAGGGGTGCGGTAGGTTGGCGGACAAGTGGCGACCTGCCGGCGGCATTGGCTCCATCGCAGGCGACCTCGCGCTTTGAGAGCTTCGCTTTGTTCCTGCAGCACGGCGTTAGTCCAGATCTGGCGAAAGCAGGTCGGGAACTCCACTGTCAGCTCACACCCGTCCGCTAGTTGGGGATGGCGCCAGATCAACTGCTCATAGAACACCTCGTCTCGTCCCGGACTGTCAGAAGCGCGAAGTTCTTCAACTCCTTTCGTGTCAGTGTGTTTCCAATCGGATTCGGGGCACGTTGTCAAGCTTCCAGTCCGTCCGTCACTCGCCAGTATTGGCTCGGCGTTGAATTCCTCAGCCCTTCCGAGTATTCTGTTCGGCACGTTTTTATCCTATACCCTATCAGTTCGTCCTTAAGGAGATTTGCCTAATGAAGCCATCTGCGTCACCTAAGTCAGAATCGGTCCACGATATTCTGCATCGTCGCAAGCACCCGCTGGATGTTTTCTTTGCGCCGCAAGCGGTTGCCGTGATCGGGGCCACGGAGAATCCCGGCAGCGTCGGCCGGACCACTTTTTGGAACTTGATCAGTAATCCCTTCGGCGGAACCGTTTATCCCGTTAATCCCAAGCGGGCCCAGGTTCTGGGAGTGAAGGCCTACGCCAGCCTGCGCGATGTGCCGCTGCCGGTCGACCTGGCCGTGATCGTCACTCCCGCCGCCACCGTCTCGAGGGTCATGGACGATTGCGCCGCCGCAGGCGTGAAGGGTGTGATCATCATTTCTGCCGGGTTCAAGGAACTCGGCCCGACGGGTGCGAAATTGGAGGGCGAAATCGTGGCCAAGGCCCGGGCGGCGGGGATCCGTATCGTCGGCCCGAATTGCCTCGGGATCATGAGTCCTAACTCCGGCCTGAATGCCACCTTCGCCAGCGGTATGGCGCGTCCGGGAAGCATCGGCTTCCTGAGCCAGAGCGGCGCTCTTTGCACGGCGGTTCTGGACTGGAGCTTCCATGAAATGGTCGGCTTCAGTGTTTTCAGCTCCATCGGTTCGATGGCGGACGTAGGGTGGGGGGACCTGATCGATTATCTCGGCGACGACCCCCGCACGCGCAGCATCATCATCTACATGGAAAGCGTCGGCGACGCACGCGCTTTCCTCTCCTCGGCGCGGCAGGTGGGCCTTTCGAAACCCATCATTGTGATTAAAGCCGGCCGCAGCGCGGCCGCCGCCAAGGCCGCCGCCTCGCACACCGGCTCTCTCGCCGGCAGCGATGAAGTGCTGGACGCCGCTTTCCGGCGCACGGGCGTGCTGCGCGTGCAGAGCATCGGCGACCTGTTCCACATGGCCGACGTGCTGGGCAAGCAATCGCGCCCCACCGGTCCGCGCCTGGCCATCCTCACCAACGCCGGCGGACCCGGAGTGCTGGCTACGGACGCCTTGATTGCGGCAGGCGGCGAACTGGCGCAAATTGCGCCCACCACCATGGAATCGCTCAACGCGTTTCTTCCCAAAGAATGGAGCCGCAACAATCCCATCGATATCCTGGGAGACGCCACGCCGGAGCGCTATGCCAAGGCCGTGGAACTGGTCGCCAAAGACCCGAACACGGACGGACTGCTTGCCATCCTCACCCCGCAGTCGATGACCGATCCGACGCAGATCGCCGAGCAACTCAAGCCTTATGCCAAGCTCGAAAACAAGCCGCTCCTGGCCAGTTGGATGGGCGGCGCGGAAGTGTCGGCCGGGGTCGACATCCTGAATCGCGCCGGCATACCCACCTTCCCCTTCCCCGACACCGCCGCCAAGATCTTCCATTACATGTGGCAATACAGTTACAACCTGCAGGGTCTTTACCAGACCCCGGTGCTGCCGGGCGAGGTCGACGGGGCCGCGACGGCAGCCGCACAGGCGGGGAAGATCGTCGAACAGGTTCGCAAGTCGGGGAGAACCATTCTCACCGAAGTGGAATCGAAGCGCCTCCTGGGCGCTTACGGAATTCCCACCGTACCCACGGAAGTGGCTACCACAGCCGAGGAGGCCATCGCGCTGGCCGATAAATTCGGCTATCCCGTGGTGCTCAAGCTCTACTCCGAGACCATTAGTCACAAGACCGACGTGGGCGGCGTGCGGCTGAATCTGTGCGATTCGAAAGCCGTGGTGGGCGCGTTCAAGCAGATCCAGACCTCGGTAAGCGAGAAAGCGGGCGCAAGTCACTTCCAGGGCGTCGCGGTCCAACCCATGATCCGCTTGGATGGCTACGAGTTGATCATCGGAAGCAGCCTGGATTCCCAGTTTGGTCCCGTGCTGTTGTTTGGAACGGGCGGGCAGCTGGTTGAGGTCTTCAAGGATAGCGCGCTGGCGCTTCCTCCCCTGACCACCACGCTGGCTCGCCGCTTGATGGAACAGACGCGTATTTACAAAGCTCTCAAGGGCGTGCGCGGCCGCAAGCCGGTCGACCTGGACGCGCTGGAAAAGCTGATGGTTCAGTTCAGCTACCTGGTGGTGGAGCAACGGTGGATCAAGGAGATCGATATTAATCCGCTGATAGCTTCTCCGGAGCGCCTGCTGGCGCTCGATGCGCGCGTGGTGTTGCACGGGCCGGAGGTCACAGAAGACAAGCTGCCCAAGCTCGCCATACGGCCCTACCCGTCGCAATACGTGTCGGCGTTCACCATGAAGGACGGCGGCATGGCCACCATCCGGCCGATCCGGCCGGAAGACGAGCCGCTCATGGTCAAATTCCACAACCTGCTCTCCGACCGCAGCGTGACGATGCGCTACGCGCATTTCATCACGCTCAGCGAGCGCGTCGCCCACGAGCGTCTGATTCGCAATTGCTTTACCGACTTCGACCGCGAAATCGCTCTGGTGGCGGACCGCCACGATCCCTCGACGGGCAAAAGCGAAATCATGGCCGTGGGCCGTATGACCAGGTTCTCCGGCACCAACGAAACGGACTTCGCCATCGTGGTCGCTGACCCGTTCCAGCAGCGCGGTCTGGGGGGCGAACTGCTCCGCCGCATGCTCGAGGTCGCCAAGGCGGAGAAGCTCTCGCGCTTGAAGGGCGAATTTCTCGCGGATAACTCCGTGGCACGGGGAATGTGTGAGAAACTGGGCTTTCGCCTGGAGGAAGTCCCCGATGAGGGCTTCGTGCGGGCCGAGTTGGCTGTTTCATAGATTATGTTCAAAACCATCGAGTGGACCGATGACGGCGTGCGCATGATCGACCAGACTCGGCTGCCCGCCGAGGAAATCTACCGCACGTGTCACAACTACGAAGAAGTGGCGGAAGCCATTCGCGGCATGGTCATTCGCGGCGCGCCGGCAATTGGCGTGGCGGCGGCGATGGGCGTGGCGCTGGGGGTCAAGAACTCCGGCGCCAGGACCATTCCCGCTTTGCGGGCGGATTTCGAGCGGATCGCGGAGACGCTTTCACGCACCCGGCCTACCGCCGTCAACCTGTTTTGGGCAATCGACCGGATGCGCCGAGCGTTTGAGACTTCGCTTTCCTGCCACGATCGCGAAGCGCAAGTTGCCGAAGCCGTCAAAGTCAATCTCGAGGAAGAAGCAAAACGCATCCTCGCCGAAGACATCGCCATCAACGAAGCGATGGGACGGCACGGCGCCGCGCTTCTGCCGGAATCGGGAACGGTCCTTACTCACTGCAACGCCGGGGCTCTGGCCACGGGCGGCTACGGCACGGCTCTGGGCGTAATCCGCGCCGCCGTTTCGCAGGGGAAGAATATCCAGGTGTTTGCCGATGAGACGCGGCCCTTTCTTCAGGGAGCGCGGCTGACGGCTTGGGAACTCGCGAAGGACGGAATCCCCGTGACTCTCATCACCGACAACATGGCGGGACATTTCATGAAGCAGGGCGAGATCAAGGCCGTGATCGTGGGCGCGGACCGCATCGCGGCCAATGGCGACACCGCGAATAAGATCGGGACGTACAGCGTGGCCGTACTCGCCCATGAAAACGGCATCCCCTTTTACGTTGCCGCTCCGCTTTCCACCATTGACCGCAGCCTGGCTGCCGGGGAGGCAATTCCCATCGAAGAGCGCTCCGCGGCCGAGGTCACCCACCTGGGCGGCATCCAGATCGCACCTCCCTCAGTGCCTGCGCGGCACCCGGCTTTTGACGTCACCCCGCATCGCTACATCACTGGCATTATCACGGAACGGGGAATTGCCCGCGCGCCGTACACCGAGAGCCTGAACGCACTCTTCCAATAAAAGCCAATCCGATGTAGCCGATCTTTTGTCGTTTTCTGGGGCAGGTTCCTGGCCCGGGAGTTTCGGTTCGTTTTCGCAAATCGTGCCGTTTTTGCTCATTTCAGGCTCTGAATTGTGCTAAATTGCGCGCAAAACGTGCATAAATTGAGGCACTCAAAAAAGTGATGTTCTTTGTTTTCAGGTACTTCTTAGCTTCGTTCCCACTATTTTTCATTTTTTGTAGTTTCCTACATTCCCCGATAGCAGGGACCCTTCCGCTTTCCCCAGCGCCCGGGCGCGCCCTGGTGCCGATCTCGACAATGTGTCCGTAGTATGACCACCATGATAGGCTATCATGGATGCGTGGACTTGTCAAGCGGAAAACGCGAAAGCTCGAAGGGGACAAGCTGTCAGGCAAGGAGTTATGTTCTGGATGAAGATTCCACAGAGGCGGCCTTGTAACATCCGATGGGACAAATGGGTCGCCGCCTCGCTCGCGCGACATGTGCGCCCGAGTTTGTGGTAACCTGTTTCGTTCAGGCACGCGCCACCACGGGAGAAACTATGTTAAGCCGCTCCGTCGTCCCTATCCCTGACCACTTCGTGGAATATCTGCGAGACTATTGCGAGCAAGCGAAAACTGCCATCAAGGAAAACAAACACCACGATCAGCGACGGGCACTCTTCATGGATTTTCTGCGCAAAGCTTTCGGTGTGCAGGTTGAGGAAGTTGACCTCGAACACAAAGTGAAAGCAGCATCAGCGCGAGGGCGCATTGACGCGTTTTACCGCTTCGTTATCTTCGAATTCAAAACGGATCTCGATAGTGAGAGGCAGGATGCACTGTCCGAGCTCACGAAGTACTTCCAATCGCAGCAAAACCCGCGCGACTTCATCGCGGCGGTGACCGACGGCCTCGATTTTGAGGTCTTCGATTATGATTCGAAGACGGCAGGTCCGCAGCCAGTTCGTTCCTTCAAGCTCGAGCCAGAGGCGCCACTCGTCGCTTATAACCAGTTGGACGAATTGGTCTCAGCCGGCCGCAAGATTCCACCACTTTCGGGTGAAGTTGTGGTGCGCTTCGGGCTGGGCGCCATTGTCTTCAATCGGAGCCGTCAGTTGTTGCGCTCCGCATACGCGCTGGTGAAGGACCAGGCGAGCGTCCAAGTCAAATTCCGCGAGTGGAACGCACTTTTGGCAAAGGTGTACGGGACATCGCCTGATGATGAGGATCTGTTTCTCCGACACACCTATTTGACCCTGGTCTCGCGCGCAATCGTCACGCTTGCCCTCTTTCGAGAACGGCAGCATAGCACAGCACTTTATCGTGGTCTGATGAATGGTGACTTCTTTCGCGACAAAGGCATTCGAAACCTCGCAGAAGCGGACTTCTTTTCGTGGGGTCTTGGCACCGACGCTGAGCCTGCCTTCTTCGAGTTTTTTGCGAATCTCTTTCGACGCTTGGGAGAATTCGACTGGTCGCGAGTCGAAGAAGATCTGCTCAAGGTCCTTTACCAGGAATTGGTTGAGTCGGGTGACCGGCAGCAACTGGGCGAGTTCTACACACCAGACTGGCTTGCAGAGCTCACTTTGGACGACATCGGTTACAGGCGCGGAACGTTACTCGATCCTGCCTGCGGTTCCGGCACGTTCCTCTTCTGCGCCATTCGGCGGCTCCGGGGGGCAGGCCTGAAGGGAAACGAGTTGGTGAAGACGGCCCTCGACTCTGTCATCGGCATCGATGTACACCCGGTCGCGGCCCTCATGGCAAAGGCTAATATCCTGCTTGCCCTCGCGGATGAACTGCCGAAATATCCGGATGACGTTTCACTGAGAGTATACCTCGCAGACACGTTGATGACGGGCGAAGACACTAAAAAGCGGGCCTTGGAGGTCAAGTCGAGCGAGAATGAGGCCTTTTACATTCCGCTGGAGAGCATTGAGAAGGGCCGAGACCTTGATAGCCTGATTGACAGGATGGCGCAGCTTGCCAAGCGTGGCGCGGCGTCCGAAGATTCGCGAGAGCGTGCCGAACAGGGATTCGCGAAAACTCTCAGCAATTACTCGTCGCACGAAACCTTCCTGTGGCGTGAGAATTTCAAACTTATGGCCGATTTAGTTAAAGGCAAGCGCGATACGGTCTGGGCCTTCATCCTAAAGAACGCCTACCGACCGGCGTTTCTGCGTCGGCAGAAAGTGGACGTCGTTGCCGCCAACCCGCCCTGGCTTTCCCTGCGGGATGTTCAAGACCCTGCATACAAGTCAAGGATTAAGGACTTGGCCTTCACTTACAAACTGCTGGAGAGGACGGACCGTAAGCTGTTCACCCAGCTCGATACGTCCTCTGTCTTCTTCGCGCACTGCGAGCACGAGTTCTTGCGTGACGGTGGAACTTTGGCGTTCGTTATGCCTAGATCGGTCCTCGTGCCCGCCAAGCAGCACCTGGCGTTTCAGAAAGGGGGATTTACCGAGATCGACGACTTTGGTGAAGTCAACGGCCTATTCAAGGTCCCCGCCTGTGTGCTCGTTCGAAAGTCACGCATCTATCCAGAGAACATACCGGTGACCCAATGGAGCGGCGATCTGCCTCGCGGCCAGCGGAACCTGTCTTGGGCGCAAGCCAAAGGGATATTGAAATCCCAGAAGGCCTCATGGTCTTTTCTCACGCAACCGGAGGTCCGCTCGCCATACTTTCCCCACGTGTTCCAGGGCGCATCACTTGTTCCTCGATCACTGTGGTTTGTGGAGCCTCCTACGGACCGCCCTCTAGTTGTAAAGGTTCCCTTCCTGCGTACGTCCAAAGCCGCAACTGCGGGGGCTGACAAGAGGTGGAAGGTCAGCCTGGAGGGGCGGGTCGAAAGAGAATTCCTTTTCGGGACCGCCCTGGCGGAGGACTTGCTGCCTTTTGCACTCCGCCAAGTGCGCCTGATAGTACTTCCCACTGTAGCCAGAGAGGAACGGTTTGCCCTTCTCAGTCATGATGAAGTTCTTGCGGAAGGCGCCCCTTTCGCATCTGACTGGATCGAAAAGGCAGACCGGACCTGGGTGCAGGGGCGAAAGGCGGGAGCTCAAACACTAGCGGAGCGGATCAACTATGACGGTCTACTGACTAAGCAGAACCCTCAAGCAGAATTCATTGTACTCTACAACAGATCGGGCACGAACATAGCCGCGGCATATCTCAGCTCAGCGGAATCCAAAAGCATAGATCGCCTAGCTATTCAAGGCTTCGTTGCCGACTTTGCCACTTATCGGTATTACGCAGACTCGGAGGACCACGCCCTCTACTTGGTGGGTGTACTGAACAGTGCCATCGTAAACGACGCCATTAAGCCGTGGCAAACACAAGGGCAACAAGGGGAGCGCGACATTACCCGGCGGCCCTTTGAAGTGTGCCCCATCCCCCTGTTCGACCCGAAGAGAAAGTTGCATAGGCAAATCGTCGAGGTTGCGCGCCAAGCCAGGGGGGAGATGCTGAAGTGGAGATCGAAGATCGGCGGCAAAGCGGCTCAGGCGCGAGAGGCCGCGCGAAAAATCGTGCAAGGGGAACTCGATCAGCTTGACCCTTTAGTCGCGGAGTTGCTGAACGGACACGAGTTGGTGGCACAAATCAAGCAAAGCGCAAAGGCTCAGATGATTCTCCCGACGACATGAGTTTTGTTCAATATCTCGTTCAGAATACCCGGAATCTCGAAGACGGCCCGGTTGTTCACTGCGGCGGCGTTGGCGCGGTATCGGGCAAAACTTGAGGGATCAAGAAGGTCTTCGACACTGGGCGTGATGCGGCCGAAGTCGCGCATTACCAGCCCCACCTGCTTTTCGAGCACCCAGTCCGCATTGTAGCGTTCCTGCGGGAGCGTCCTGGCGTTGCGCTCCACGATCACGGGCAGTTTCATGGCTAAAGCTTCACTGATGCTGCCGGGGCCGGGCTTACCAATGAAAAAGTCCGCAAGATACATGTAGTAGGGAACTTCCGTGGTGAAGCCCTCGACATACTTGCGAACTTTTCCCCGAATGCCGCGTAACATCGCAGCCAGCCTTTCGTTGTGGCCGCAGATGAGAATCAATTGCAGATTCAGTTTAGAGGCTTCGAGTTTCCTGGCAATTTTCACCATGACGCTCGACCCCTGCCCGCCGAACATGACTAGTCCGGTAGGCAACTCGGGTTCAAGGCCCAGCCGTCGACGCTCAGCGGCGCGGTCCACGGTGATCGCCTGGTAGAACTTGGGGTGAAGGATCATTCCCGAGGTTTCGAAGATCTGGTCGTCGCGAAGCCCCGTCGAGCGGGCTTGCGCAACGGCGCGCGGGGAGCCGCAGATAACAAACTGCTCCTGGCGTTCAATCCAAAAATGCGGAGGGTAATCGGCGAAATCGGTAATTACCGTTACGAACGGTGTGACCGGTGACACGCGGTGCAGGCTCTCGAAGAGCGCCCGGTTGAAGTGCGGAACAATCGAGACAACCAGGGCCGGCTGGCTTTTGCGCCAGTATTCTTCGAGCAGCTTCACCTGTTGCGGATGGTAGAGCCGTATGGCCGCCTGCAGGACCCGCAATCCCGTTCCCGCGCCCGAGGTCCAACCCATCTTCAATAACCAGTTGTAGAGATCTTGCAAGCGCAGGCCGGACAGCCTCAGCATGGGATCGAGGGAATCGAGCAGCTCCTGAAGGTTCATTAAATGGACGTTCCATTGGAGTTGCTGCTCGGTAACCAGGCGAAGGGCTGTGGCTGCGGCGCGGTGACCGCCCCCGGCATCGAAATAGACGAACTCGACTTTTCCCATTGGCAGGAATTCTCGCACAGCTTGAGGCGTGCGGACAACCTTGCCGTCATCGATTGCCGGGATCGCATTCTCGGTTCGGACGAAGGGGTGAAGAAATTGTGAATTTCTCAGCCTGGATGGCTATGCGGATCTGAATAACCATTTGTAGAGGCCCGGGGGGCCGACAGAGAGTAGCCCACGGCGTGAGCCGTGGGATCGAGAAGCAGCTATGACCTATCTCAGCCCCGGAGGGGCGGCAGAGGCGTCTGCAGAATCTCTGTCGCCCCAATCCGGGGCTGTGAATATTAAGGCTGCGTCCCGTCCCACGGCTCACGCCGTGGGCTACGATCTTGCGCCCCTACCGGGGCTAGTGGGACATATGTCGCGGCTTAGTAGGGCAGGAGACTCGAAGAGAGGACCAGAGTACATGACCTAGCCCAGCAAGCAGGTCGTAGTTAAGAATGCACCCTTTAACCAACTCTTCATCTGCAAGCGACACATATGTAACGTAGGAAATGTAGCCTGGAGCGTGCGATGTGATCTTCACGTCCATACGGTCCACTCCGGCATGGCCACCTTGCCGCTGCTAGACCGTTTTTGCCGCGAGTGCTACAACCCGCCGGAAGCCCTCTACGAGAAGCTCAAGCGCCAAGGGTTGGATCTGGTCACGGTTACCGATCACGATTCCATTGATGCGGCGGAGGCCCTTCGACGGCATGCGGACTTCTTCCTCAGTGAAGAGGTCACCTGCCGGGCGCCGAGCGGCAACGAATTCCACGTGGGCGTCTACAACATCAACGAGTGCCAGCACACGGAGGTTCAACGCCGGCGGAACGATCTTCCTCGCCTCTTGGCGTATCTCGAGGAGCAGAGGTTGTTCTTCAGCCTAAACCACGTCTTCTCAGCCCTTACCGGACGCCGCGCGGCCGACGATTTCGACTGGTTCGAAGCCTGTTTCCCCGCCGTCGAAGTCCTGAACGGACACTTGCTGGCCCGCAACAATCGCCTTGCCGATCAGTTGGCATCCTATAACAGGAGGATTGCAGTGGGGGGAAGCGACGCCCATGCGCTGGCTTCGGCCGGCAGCGTCTGGACGGAGGTTCGAGGGGCGCGGACCAAAGTTGAGTTTCTCGAGGGCCTGTGCGAGGGCCGCGCCCAAGTGCACGGGGAGTCGGGAAGCTATTGGAAACTCACCAGCGATGTCCTGGCTGTCAGCCGTGAAATGTTTCGGGAGAGACCTTTGATGCTACTTCTCGCACCACTGCTTGTCGGCATTCCTTCCGTAACCCTCTTCAATTATTTTTCGGAGAGACGGTTCGCTCGCAAGTGGGGGCAGGCCTGGGCCCGCATGCGTGGCCTTGATGGCGGCCAGTCCGTCAGTCGCATGCCTGCCGCTGCCGGGGAGGCGACGGCGTGACTTTTCCCGCCACCATGTTCGGCTTTATTTCAAGCGGCGATCAGCGCCTGATGCGGCGCGTCAACCGCTGGAAGCCGCCGCGCTGGATCAGGCTCTGGATGATCCTGGCAACGCGGGCCGGCGACGGCTGGCTCTGGTACGCCATCGGCGGCTTGGTATTGGCCTTCGGGGGTTCGTCGCGCTTCGCGGCGGTGGCGGCGGCCGGCATCTCCTGCGGCCTCGGGGCAGCTCTCTTTCTTGTCCTCAAACGGCTAGCCGGACGCAAACGCCCCTGCGCGATTGCCGCTCATTGCTGGGCTACGTTGCTTCCGCCCGATCAGTTTTCCTTTCCCTCCGGGCACTCCATCTGTGCCTTCGCCTTCGCCGTTTCCATCGGCTTTTTTGAGCCTACCCTGATGTATGGTCTTCTCTTCTGCGCCCTCAGCGTGGCGATTTCCCGAATCATGCTGGGTTTGCACTTCCTCAGTGATGTGGTGGTCGGGTCTTTGATCGGCGCCGGCCTCGCGTACGCGTGCCACGCGCTATTGATCGGCGTCCTCTAGCGCATTCGTCGGAATCCGCACCGTGAGGGTCTGGCCCGCCTTCGGAGGCGATAAAACGCCTTTCTCCGCGTGCTCCGCGCCGAAAGACTTCGACACGGAGAGTGCGGAGGCCCTCAGTGCCCTCCGTGTTAATGCTTTTCCGACCGCGGAGCACACAGAAAAGATTCGCCGTGGCCCGAACAACATCACGATTGACAGTACGGCTGACGAGAGCGGACAATTGGAAGAAGGTTGAGGAGGTCACAATGTACTCCCAAGCAAAGTCCCTTTGGTTGTGCTCTCTTTCGTTTTTCCTGCTGTCCTCCCTTCTGTTCTCCAGCGCTAAGAAGGAGACTCAAGGACATGTGGCCGATGCCGGCGGCCTGCTGAGGGTTCACTCCGTTTGCCTCGATACCACCGCGCTCACCAAGCCCCAGTTGGGTTTGCTGAAAAGGGTTATCAACCATGCAATTAAACCCAACGGAGTGCTTGCCAAGCTCAACTGGCAACTCCTGGACACCTGCGGCAGCGCCGACGCGATTGTAAAACTGAACATGGAAGAGCGCGATAAGGAATCCTGGGATGATTCACATCGCGGGCTGTACGGGAACGACCTCTATGATTCCACGGTGAGGACTCAGAAGCTTGCGCAAGCCGAGATGCTCATCACCAATCGCGCTTCGGAAAAAACGCTCTACCTGGCGGCCGGCAAGCTTCGTAACAACGCGGAAGGCGCGTTTGAAAGCGTTTTTGCAAAGTTGCTGAATGATGTCGAAGCCCTTCCGCATTGATCGCCGCTGAGCGTCCGTTGAAAGGCAAGACGGTGAGAGGACCGGAGACAGGGATTGTTCTTGCCGAAAATGGATTCCCGCTTTCGCGGGAATGACCTGTTAATGGGGCAAGCGCGCTTACACGGGTTGTAGCCTGAAGCGCGGTGCGGATACCGCCCTCGGGCAATCAACGACGAAATTCTACGATTCGGATCTCAGTTCCAGCTTCTCGGCATCCCAGAAGAGGCGTTGCTTCTTTAGGTACGACAGGTTGGCCATGTGACAGGCCACTGCAGTACCGCAGCCGAAGTCCACGTTCTCGATGGGTTGTTGGCGGCTCTTGACGCAGGCAAAGAAATTGCGGAAGTGGTCCTCGGTGCCCTCCGCGTGTTGCATGAAATTCTGAGGTTTCCGGTGTTGTTGCTTCCTGTATGTGCCAATATCCGCGGTCGGGTCATTCTTGTGCGCAGCCATGAACGGGCCTTTCGTGTCCTTGGGCCAGCTTTCGAGCGGGTATTCGAAACTCCACTCCTCGTCGTAGGGCAGCAGGCTGGCTGACTCCTCGGTAAGAACTACCGTGCCTTTGTCGCCCATGAAGCGCACGATCTCGCCTCCGTCGAAGTTCGAAACCAGGTTCGCCATGACCACCACCTGGAATTTGCCGTAGTCGTACATGGTGTTGTGGATGTCGGGGACCTCCCGGTCTCCCTTCCACTTGTAAATCCCGCCATTCGCCACGGCGCTCAATGGAAACTGAGTGTTCATCAAATAGTGAACACGCGAAAGCAAATGGACGTATTCGTCGCCGGCGATTCCGGTGCCGTAGTCCCACCAATTGCGGAACTGGAAGAAGCGCGCGGCGTCGAAAGGACGCTTGGGCGCGTTGCCAAGGTAGCGGTCCCAATCGATCGTCTGGGGCGAGGCGTCGGGCGGCACGGGGTATTTCCAGGCGCCCACCGGGTCAGGCCGGTAGATCTCGCACTGCACCATGTAAATGTTTCCAATTTCTCCCGCATCCACCCACGCTTTACCTTTGTGCGTGGATTCCATGCTCAGGCTCTGGCTGCCTACCTGGACCAGGCGCCCGGTTTCCTTCGAGACCTTCACCATCTCCAGTGCTTCTTTAATGGTGTGGGTCATGGGCTTTTCGATATAAATGTCCTTGCCGGCCTGCATCGCGGCGATGGCGACGGGCGCGTGCCAGTGGTCCGAGGTGGCAATGCAGACGGCGTCAATGTCTTTACGATCCAACACTTCGCGATAATCGCGCGTCGTCGCGGTGTTCGCCTGAATCTCTTTGGCGCGACGGAGGTGGCCGTCGTAGAGGTCGCAAACGATGGCGACGTCGGCTTTCACGTTAAGTACGGCCTCCATCTGCTCCAGGCCGCGAATTCCCACCCCTACCATTCCGACAGTAACGCGCTCGTTGGGCGACGCGACTCGGCCGATGGCGGGCGCTCCAAAGGCCAATCCGGCTGTGGCGGCACCGGCCACCGACCGCCCGATAAACTCACGCCGAGTAATTCCTTGATCAGACATATCAGTCCCCCTTTGATGCTTGATGATAGTGTCGAAATATACCAAATGACTTCACCCATCGGCCCTCGTTCCTATGCCAACGGGAACAAAATCCCGCAAGGGCGGTTCGCGAACCGCCCCTACCATCATGCACTGAGATTCTTCAGGCTCTCCTCGATCAGCTTCTGAACTCCTGCCATCGGCTCGCCTTGTCCTTCCCATTCCATTGAGAAATACCCACGATAGCCGTTCGCCTTCGCGATCTCGAAGCATTTCGACACATCCACAGTATACAGTTTACCCTTGTCGCCGACCTCGGAATCCTTCATGTGCGAAATGTTGTAAGCGTGCTTGAACATTGCATCCATCGCACGGTTGTTGAACTCCTGATCGTGGGTGAGCATGGAGTTGCAGAAATCCGGCAGCGCATGCAGGTAAGCATGGTTCACCTTCTCGATGACCTGCACAATAAAGAATGGGTCCTCGGTCACGTTATCGTCATTCTCGAGGTTCACCAGCACGTTCTTCTGGGCGCCGTATTCGGCCAACCGCTTCAGGCTCTCGGCCGCGCGGTCGACATCAGGTTTCACGTGGCGTGCTTCGGCGATGTGCAGGCGTACGCTGGGAGACCCGATGGCCACCGCGACATCCATCCACTTCTTTCCATTCTCTACCGCTTTCTGGCGCTGCGCCTCGACGCTATCGTAGAAGCTGTAGCGCGAGTCGGCGGCGATATTGACCACCCGGCATCCGGCTTTTTCCACGTTCGCCCGGAACTCTTTCAGATAACTGGCCTCCGTCGAACTGAAGTGCTCGCTCAGCGGTTCGATGTTGCGCACATTGAAGTGCTTCACCACCATGGCGGCAAAATCTTTCAAGTCCATTCCCGGAAGTTTAGGGTCGCGAGCCCACTTATTGAGGGGTGCGACGATGTAGCCCCGGAATGGCCAGGAGGGCACGGCCAGGCGCTCGCGCGGCACGCTCGGGAAGCTGAGATTGGGTGCCGTCAAAGCGGGCAGGGACGTGGGGATCAACGATGATGCGGAAACGGCAAGCGCGCCTGCGCAAGACTGAAGAAAACGGCGTCGGGGAATCGCTGGCATAATGATTTCCTTCCCGTGTGGGATGCAAAAAGGAAGTAATCGCAGAAAACCGAAACACGGACCGCAAGGTTGCAAATGTACGCGCAATCATTATCTGAGTCAATATGTGTTTTCTTGGCAGGCCGCGGAAAAAACCACCTGTCATGCTGAGCCCTTCGCTGTCACCCTGAGAGAGCGTGATTTTTTTGGATATTGCGAAAAAGTGCCATTGATAACAAAAGAGTTAAGTGCTCGAAAATGGCCAAAAATCCAAAAAAATCACAAACTCTGAGCGAAGCGAAGGGTCTGCAGTTAACCCGCTCAGGGTAAACTGCGCGGAGCATCTGCAGTATCGCTTTGAAAACAAACAACTGCAGATCCTTCGCTGCTATGAAAATGGCGGAAGCTTTTGTTGAAAATACAGGAGTTACCTCCAAAGAGCCATTTTCATGCACAGTGGTGAGCCGAAGGATCATGGAGTCTGCGCTCAGGATGACAGTTCGGTGGACTTTTTTCCAAACCTGACAGGCGTTCAGTCGGCGGCGCGGCTATCAGGGCGGGTTTCACTCGTACCGCAAGGCCACAATCGGGTCGAGGCGGGCGGCTTTCATGGCTGGCCAGAGGCCGAAGAAGAGGCCGATGGCGACCGAAACCACGAATCCCGTCACTACGGACCACATAGGCACGGTGGAAGGCAGGGTGGGAACGAGGGTTCGAATCAGGAAACTGATCGTATAGCCGGCCAGTACTCCCATCACTCCGCCGGCTCCCGTAAGGCTCATGGCTTCAAGCAGGAACTGCCAGGTGATATCGCTGCTGCGGGCGCCGATGGCTTTGCGGACACCGATCTCTCGCGTGCGTTCCGTCACGGATACCAGCATGATATTCATGACGCCGATGCCGCCCACCATCAAGCCGATCGAGGAGATCACGACGGTGACCAGGACGATGGTGCCCATCATGTCGCGAAATTGCTTGATGAATGTGTCGGCAGTGGCGATGCCAAAGCTGTCGGGGGCAGCGGGCTTGTCATTTCGCAGCCGCCGCAGCAGGGCCGTGATTTCGTCGATCGCCTGAGGCACCCGGCCCGGGGACGCCACGGCCGTGATGAGGTTTTCTTTAGCATTGGGATAAGACTTCTTATAGGTAAAATACGGAACACAGATGATTTTGTCGTTCCCGTTGTCGCCCAGAAACGCCTTTCGTTTCGCGAGGGTGCCGATCACTTGATAAGCATGGCCGTCTACATTGATCTCTTTCCCGATGGGGTCTTCGTTCAGGAAGAGTCTCTCGACGACGTCAGCCCCGATCACCACCACGTCCCGGCGGTGCATGTCGTCAATATCCGTGTACAAGCGGCCGTCCTTCAGGACGGCGTTGGTGTTACGAAAGTCTTCGGCCGTATTACCCTGTAACTGGGCGTCCACCATCTGAAGACCCTTGAATTTTGCCGTCACCGGGGGCCCCCAGGCGAACATCTCCACAGCCACGGATTCCACGTCCGGGCATTGTTCCTTGATGCCCATCGCCTGTTCGTAGGTGAGGGGCTTGCGCATCCGTTCTTCGCGGGAAAGATTGAAGTGGATCCCGGGTTGGAACTTATAAATGTATAGGGTGCGAGTGCCGAACCCCTGCGCCAGTTCGACCATTTGCTGGTCGAGGCCCTTGAAGATCGAGGCTACGCCAATCACCGTAGCCGTTCCGATCAGCACGCCCAGAATGGTGAGAAAAGCGCGGAACTTGTGGGTGCGGAGCGTGTCCAGCGCCAGCAGCAGGTTTTCGCCAACAAATTGGCCGCGTCGAGTCATCGTCACGCCTCCGTCCGCAGGGCTTCAATGGGGTCGAGGCGCGCGGCCTTGTTAGCGGGGTAGATTCCGAAGAACAATCCGATCGCCGTGGAGAGGAAAAGTCCAACCAGAACTGCGTTCAGGGGCACGGAGGAAGTGAAGAACACATCCACAATCTTGCTGATCAGAAGCGCGATCAGGATGCCGATGGACCCTCCCGTACCCGCCATCAGGCCCGATTCGATCAGGAACTGCATCAGGATATCGAGGCGCCGCGCGCCCAGGGACTTGCGAATGCCGATCTCGTGCGTGCGCTCGGTGACGCTGGCCAGCATGATATTCATGATCACGATGCCGCCCACCACCATAAACACGGCGACGATTGCGATGGTCACGGCGAAGACGGAGGCCGTCAACTGATGCCACGACTCCATAATAGTTTCGGAGGCATTAATTCCAAAGGTATCGCTCTCGTTGTAGGGTGTATGGCGCCGGGCTCGCATCAGGGCCCTGGTTTCATCCTCGAGCACCGCCATCTGGGCAGAAGTGCCGGCCTGGACGCTCACTGCCAGCGAGGGCCGATTTCGAAACACCTTTTGGAAGGTGGTTAGCGGCACTTGCACGAAGTTGTCCTGACTTTCGCCGAACATCGAGCCAAGTTTCTCGGCAACGCCAATGATGCGGAAAGGAATCCCGTTGATCTGAATGTCTTTGTCGACAGCATCAACATTGGGAAAAAACGCGTTCACCAGATCCTGGCCCACGAAGCATACCGCCGATTCGTGAGTGTAGTCGCCGTCGTTGATGTAGCGGCCGGCGCCCACCTTCATCTGCCCGATGTCCACCATGTTCGGCGTTTCACCGGCGATCTGGACCTCGTAAACGGTCTTGCCTTTGTATCGCACCTCATTCGTATCCGTGTTGCCCATATAGGCTTCGGCGCCGATGTTCTTGTAGCCTTTCAGGTTGTCACGCAGGAATTCGAAATCGTCGATCCGTATGGGTTGATTGCGGCGGCGCGCCTTTAACCATTCCTCGTATCCCTGCGCCCATTTGTACTGGTGGACAATGAAAACGTTGGCCCCCAGGTTGGCAATGTGGTCGGCGATGTAGAGGTTCATACCATTGATGATGGACATGACGACGATCAGGGTGGTGGTGGCAATCACCACGCCCAGCAGTGTGAGGAAGGATCGCAATTTGTGCGTGCGCAGCGCCTCGAGGGCAATCCAGAAGCCTTCGCGCGAGGTGACCCAAATCCCCGTCCTGCGTTGGGCGCGCGGTTTCAGCCTGTGTAAGAGTGCTTGTGTTTGGCTAAGCTCAGCCACGAAACCTCCTTACCATCGCCGGTATCCCGTCCCCGTGGTTCGCGATCCAAGTCCCAGCAGCCCCGGTAGGGGCGAAAGATAGTAGCCCAGGGCGCAAGCCCTGGGAAGAGCGGGCCCCCACCCCCCTTTCTTCCCCCTTCCCCCGCCCGGCGGGGGAGAGGGCTGGGGGAGGGGTAGCACAGGGGACCCACGGCTTACGCCGTGGGCTATCTTCTGCCGCCGCTCCGCGGCTCTCGTAGCCCTCGCGTCTTGAGGTTGCCGCTTCTGCGGCTTGCGCTGGGGCAACAGACTGCGGCTCGCTCCGCGGGCTGAATTCTTCCACGAACTTCTGACTCAGGAGGCCAGCGGCCCGCAACTCAAAAAGATGTGGCGGCATCCCCGGTGGTTGCCCCAAGGACGCCAAAAGAGCCGCCCCTACAACCGCTCCTATAATCCAAATACGCAATTCCAGAAGCCCTGGTTCGGAAAAGGAACTCAGTTCATTCGTAGCGCAAGGCCACAATCGGGTCGAGACGGGAGGCTTTTACGGCAGGCCAGAGGCCGAAGAACAGACCTATACTGACCGAGACCATGAAGCCAGCTATCGCCGACCATAGCGGAACGGCGGAAGGCAGGGCGGGAACGAGGGTTCGGATGAGCAAGCTCAGCGTATATCCACACAGAATTCCCAACAGTCCACCTGCTCCAGTCAGGCTCATGGCCTCGAGCAGAAACTGCCATGCGATGTCGCTGCGCCGAGCGCCGATGGCCTTACGCACTCCAATCTCCCGGGTTCGTTCGGTGACGGAAACCAACATGATATTCATCACGCCAATGCCGCCCACCATCAAGCCGATGGAGGAAATCACAACGGTCACCAGAACCACCGTTCCCATGATCTCCCGGAATTGTTTGATGATGGCATCGGCTGAGGAGATGCCGAAGTTATCAGGCTCGGACCACTTCACGTTCCGCCGCCGTCGCAGCAGGCTTTCCACCTCATCCCTCGCCTGGTCGAGCTTGCCGGTATACGCGATGGCTGTTATGAAGTTCTCCTTGGCCTCGGGATGGTACTTCCTGAAGGTGAAATAGGGAATGTAGATGTTGCGATCGTTGCCGTTGTCGCCCAGGAACTGCTTGAGTTTGTTCAGCGTGCCGATTACTTCGAGATTGCGTCCGTTGACGCTGATGGTCTTGCCGATGGGGTCTTCCGCCTTGAACAATCGCTTCACTACGTCGGCGCCCACCACGGCCACGTCCCGCCGGTGCATGTTGTCGACGTCTGTGTACAGGCGCCCGTCCTTCAGGTCGGCATTCATGGTCTGGAATCCCTCCGGCGTGGAGCCGGAGAAATTGGCGTCGATCATCTGCACGCCCTTGTATTTGGCGGTGGTGGTGGGACCCCAGAGGAAAACTTCCACCGCCACGGTTTGGACGGAAGGACAAAGCTCCCTGATGGCCATGGCGTCTTCGTAAGTGAGGGGCTTCCGCGTAGCTTCTTCGTGAGTCAGGCTGGTTTTAATGCCGGGATCGAACTTGTAGATGAACAGGGTCCGAGTACCGAACCCTTCCATCATCTGGACCACTCGCTGGTCGAGGCCCTCGAAGATCGAAGCCACGCCAATTACCGTGGCAGTTCCGATCAGCACGCCCAGGATGGTGAGGAAAGCTCGAAACTTGTGAGTACGAAGCGTGTCCACCGCCAGCAGGAGGTTCTCACGAACCGGTTGGCGTCGCTCGGTCATGGTCAGGCCTCCGTCCGAAGGGCTTCGATGGGTTCGAGGTTGGCGGCTTTGTTGGCAGGATAGATGCCGAAGAAAAGCCCCACGGCTGTCGAGAGGAGCAACCCCACCAGCACCGCGCTCAGGGGGACGCTGGAGGTGAAGAATATATCCACGATTTTGCTGATGATGAACGCCATCAGGACGCCGGCCGCGCCTCCCGCCAGCGCCAAGACGCTAGCCTCGATCACGAATTGCATCAATATATCGCGCCGCCGCGCTCCCAGAGACTTCCGGATGCCGATTTCGTGCGTGCGCTCGGTCACGCTGGCCAGCATGATGTTCATAATGACGATGCCGCCCACCACCATAAAAACCGCCACGATCGCGATGGTGACCGCGAAAATCGAGGCCGTCAACTGATGCCACAATCCCATGACGGTTTCCGAGGCGTTAATTCCGAAATCGTCGTCTTCCTTATAGGGGACGTGGTGGCGCGCCCGCATCAGCGCTCGCACGGTGTCCTCGAGGACCGTCATTTGCTGAGCGTCCCAGGCCTGCACATCAATATCCAGTTCCGGGCGGGCGCTGAATGCCTTCCGAAAGGTCGTGAGGGGAATCTGAACGAACTTGTCCTGGCTGTAGCCCAAGGTTGAGCCGATGCGAGCTGCCACACCGATCACTCGGAAGGGGATGCCCAAGACAGTGATGTCCTTGTTGATGGGATCAACGCTGGGGAAGAACTCGGTCACGAGATCCTGGCCGATAAAACACACCATGGATTCGTGCGCGTAATCCGTGTCGTTCAGGTAGCGGCCGTATTCCACCTTCGCCTGCCCGATATCGATCATGTTGGAGGTCTCACCCGAGACCTGGACCTCATGCACGATGTGCGATTTAAACTTCACGTCGCCGTCCGTGCCGGTTTCGGCGCCGATGTTCTTATACCCCTGAATGTTGTCGCGCAGATACTCGAAATCTTCAATCCGAATGGGCTTGTTGCGGCGCTGCGCTTTCAGCCAGTCCTCACCGGACGTAGCCCAACTCATCTTGGACAGGATGAAAACATTTGCGCCCAGATTCGCAATGTGATTGGCGATATAGAGATTCATGCCGTTGATGATCGACATGACCACGATCAGCGTAGTGGTGGCAATCACCACGCCCAGCAGGGTGAGGAAGGAACGCAGCTTGTGGGTGCGCAAGGTTTCGAGGGCAATCCAGAAGGCCTCGCGGGAGGTGACCCAGAAACCGCTCCTCTTTCGGCTTGCCCGAGGTTTCACTTTGTGCGGAAGACCAGAGTGCGGTTGGGTGAGTGCATTCACGAGAATTGATCCTGGCGCAACATATCATTCCGTGGGTGGCGCGGACGTGCCGTTCTTAGGCATGTCTGCGCCACTCTAATGTCAGAGCAGCGCATACATCCCGAAAACCAGCGTAGGGACGTCTGCGCCACCCACGAGCCGGGGCCTGCGTTCCGCTCAGAATGACAGCTCACTTCACGCTTTCGTCGCGTTCGATCTTGCCGTCGCGCACGTGGATAATGCGATGCGCGTGAGCGGCGATATCGTGCTCGTGGGTGACCAGGACGATGGTGTTTCCGCCCTCGTAGAGCTTCTCGAAGACGCCCATAATCTCCTCGCCGGTGGCCGAATCCAGGTTGCCGGTGGGCTCGTCGGCCAGAATGATCGAGGGGTTGTTGACCAGCGCACGGGCGATCGCCACCCGTTGGCGCTGTCCGCCGGAAAGCTCGTTCGGCTTGTGGTTCATGCGTTCGAACAGGTCCACCCGGCGCAGAGCATCTTGGGCTTTTTCCAGACGTTCCTTGGCCGGCACCCCGCTATAAACGAGAGGCAATTCCACGTTGTGCAAGGCGCTGGCGCGCGAGAGGAGGTTGAAGGTCTGAAAAACGAAGCCGATTTCCTTATTACGGATGTAGGCCAGTTCGTCGTCGGAAAGCTCGCTCACCAGCCGGCTGTTCAACCAATATCGGCCGCTGGTCGGTGTGTCCAGGCAGCCGATCAGATTCATCAGGGTGGACTTGCCGGAGCCCGACGGTCCCATGATGGCCACATACTCGCCCCGCTCGATCTCGAACGTGACCCCGCTGAGCGCATGCACCGCGATAGCCTCGCCCATGTCGTAGGTTTTCCAGAGGTCTTCCGTCTTGATCATGACCCCCACGGGCGGGGTCACGGTCTCCTGGGTCGCAGACGCTGCCACTTGTGTTCCCATCGCTTTGCGTGTTTCCTTTCCGCTCACGCCCCTACACCGCCTACGAAGTGGCGGCAGGAGTGTTCAGGGCGGTGTTGTCGACCTTCACCTTCGTGTGGTTCTTCAGTGTGCGCAGCACGCTGAACGGGCCGGAAACAATCTGGTCGTTGGCTTGAACGCCTTTGACTATTTCCACATCGGATTGCCCCATTATGCCGGTGTCGACAGCCGTAAACACCGCCCGTCCATCCTTAAGCAGAAAGACCCCTTGCACTTCTTCCTTCTCTTTCTCCTTGTCCTTGGCTGACGGAGCGGCGGCGGCTTGGACTTTCCCTTTGCCCGCTTGGCCGCTCTTTTCTTCTTCCTCTAATTGACGCCGCGTCCGCACGGTGAGCGCCTGGATAGGAACCGTCACGGCGTTCTCGCGAGTGGCGGTGGTGATCTTGGCGGTCGCAGAGAGTCCGGGGCGCATCCCCGGCGGAGGGTTCTCCAAAGTTACGACAACCTTGAAGTCCTTGGCTTCTTCCGTTGTGGTCGTGGTGTTCGTTCCTGCCGTAGCGCCGGAGGTGCGCCCAATGGCGCTCTGGCCGATCTCCGTGACTTTGCCTTTGAATGTCTTGTTCGGGACGGCGTCGATGGTCACCTCAGCCGGCTGCCCAAGTCTCACGTTGACGATGTCCGTCTCATCCACTTTGACTTCCGCCGTGATCACGGCCAGGTCTGAAATCTGATAGAGCAGACTTCCCACCGTGTTTTGAACCCCCGGCACCACGTTCTCGCCCACGTGAACGGGAAGGGAAGTCACAATGCCGTCGAGAGGCGAAGTGTATATGGTCTTGCTGCGAGCATCTTCGCTGCTAACCAGGTTGGCCTCCTGCATCGACTCCTTGGCGCGCGCACTATCCAGATTGAACTTGGCCACGTTAAGTTGGGCTTTGTTCTGGTTTATAGCCGCTTGAGCCGATTCTAAAGCCGCCTGATCCACCTTGACGGTGTTGAGACGTGTGTCATATTCGTTCTGGGCGATCAGTTTATCGCGCAGCAAGTCCTGCCCGCGCCGGAACTCTTCCTGAGCGCGGGTAAGATTGGCCTGAGCGGTCAGCACGTTGGCCTGGGCGGTTTTGAGCGCGGCTTCCTGCGCCTGCACGGACGCCGCGAACTGCTCCACGTCTGCCTTGGCGCTCGCGACCGTTGCCTTTTGGGCATTAACGTTAGCGTCCGCCGTGACCGCCTCAGTCTTCAGCAGGAGTTGGCCTTTCTTAACCGAGTCGCCTTCCTTGATGTAAATCTCCGTGATCTTGCCCATCGAGCTCGCATTCACGTTGGCGAGGTCCGCGGTGGGCGGCTTGACTTCTCCAGAGGCTGTCACGATGGCCGAGAGATTCTGCCGCACGACTTTCGTAGTCTGAACGGTGAGTGAACCACCCTTGCTCCAGACAATCCCGCCGATCACCAACCCCACCAGAACAACTGCTCCCACGAGCGCGAAAATCATCTTCTTCTTTTTTGACTTCTTACCCTTGGCACTGCCAGGTCCGGACACAACCATGCTGCTCGGGCTCACGGTTGCTGGAGAAGTGATACTCCCTACTTGCAGGTCGGTTACGTTGGCCACAGTTATCCTGTCCTTTTCTTCGGTTGTGCGTGCAGCCATCTTCATCTCCCTCGTTCTACTGGGCCGTTGGTCGCCTCTGACCCCCGCTGCCGGTCGGGGCCGACGTCAACACCCAATCGCCGTGTTGGCGGCTTCTTAGCATAACTACGGAATCTTGACACCGAAAGTTTCTCCAAAGTTCTTCATTTTAACTCTACCCACAAGCTTAGGGAAGCCGAATCTCAAGGGGGAAGTGATTCAGTTTCCCGTAGCACGGGCAACTTGCCCGTTCTGCGTGACGGCCAAGATGACCGTGCCACGTCCAAGTGAGGCACCACCCCCAAAGTCACGCCACCTTTCGGGTTTGCCAAGCATCAAACAACGAGTCAGTCAGCAGGCAGGAAGAAGTGTTTGTCAAGGGGGGTTCGAGTCCTTGACTTTTCGTACTTCAACACATACAATCGGCACTGTCTCTGGTTGGGAAAGGAGAGCCGTTGGTGTATAAACGGGTCAATTTCGTGAGCCACCGCGAGTGGCAGGTTTGCTTGTGGGTGCTTCTCGCGGCGTGGGTTCTGGGAGGTTTGATTACTCCTCCTTTAAAGGCAACGCCGCAAGACCAAAGCAGTGACAGCAAGATGAGCAAGGCGGAAAAGAAGCGCCAGAAGGCAATCCAGAAAGAAATGGAGACGCCTTATAAGAAATGGATCGAAGAAGAAGTCCCTTACATTATTACCAACGAGGAAAAAGCGGCCTTCAAAAAGCTGACCACAGACGATGAAAGGGAAACATTCATTGAGAACTTCTGGGAGCGGCGCAATCCCAATCCGAGCAGCCCAGAGAACGAGTTCAAAGAAGAATATTACCGGCGGATTGCCTACGCCAACGAGCACTATGCCTCGGGCATCCCCGGTTGGAAGACGGATCGCGGCCGAATCTACATCATGTACGGCCCGGCCGACGAGATCGATGACCATGACAGCGGTGGTACCTACATTCGCCCCCCTGAAGAAGGTGGCGGCGAAACCTCGACCTACCCCTTCGAGCAGTGGCGCTATCGTTATATTGACGGCATCGGGACCAACATCATTCTGGAATTTGTCGACCCAACGATGACCGGCGAATTCCACCTCACCATGGATCCCGGCGAAAAAGATGCTCTACTGCACGTGCCCAACGCCGGCCTGACAGACATGGAAGCTATGGGTATGGCGAGCAAGGCGGACCGCTTTACCCGCACGGACGGCATGACGATTGGCACGCCGATGGGGGCGCTGCCGGAAAGCATGGAGGAATTCACACGCCTCGACCTCTACGCGAAGATCTTCCAGCCTCCCGAAGTCAAGTTCAAGGACATGAAAGCCGTCGTGACCTCTAAGATTTCCGGAACCCTTCTGCCCTTCGATGTTCGAACGGACTTTCTGCGGGTGACTGACGAGAGCGTGCTCACACCCATTACAATTCAAATTGCTTATCGCGACCTGCAGTTCCAGAACAAAGATGGGGTGATGCACAGCGTACTGGATATTTACAGCCAGTTGACCAGCTTGGGCGGGCGAAATGTGGACACCCACGAGAAGAGCATGGTCCTGGATGTTCCGGAACACGAATTCCAGCAATCCTTGTCACGCAAGGCCGTCTATCAATATGCGGTGGCCTTGCATCCTGGCCGTTACAAACTGAGCCTGGTCATGAAGGACGACCAGAGCGGGCACATGGGGTCGGAGGAACTTGGCTTAGTGGTGCCGCATTTTGACGAGGACAAGCTTTCGAACAGCACGCTGATTCTGGCTGACCTCCTTCAGCCTCTGCCGACCAGTCAGGTGGGCACAGGCCCCTTCGTGATCGGAGGAACGAAGGTTCGACCCAGCGTCACGCGAACTTTCTCGCGCGACCAGAACCTTTGCATCTATATGCAGGTTTATAACCTGGGCCAGGATCCCAAGACGCACAAACCCTCGTTGGATATCCAATACGAATTGCTGAAAGATGGAAAACCGCTGCTTGATCAAGCCGAGGACCCCGCCAGACTCAAGGAGGCTTCGCAGCAGTTTACCTTGGAAAAGCAAATGCCCTTGAGGGTGCTGCAACCGGGCAAATACACGGTTCAGATCAAGGTCAAAGACAACATAAAGAATCAAACTATTTCACCTTCTGACACTTTTGAGGTACAGTAACGGCGGCTGGATTCTCCCAGCCGCTCAAGCTTTGTCGTCGTAGCGCCGGCCTTCAGGTCGGCAACTTCTGACCTAAAGGTCAGCGCCACAAGTAAACGCAGGATCAGGACGATAGAGATGAAGGATTCCAAACCTGGAGTGAGGCTTTCAGCCATCCTACTGGCCGGCGGCTTGATTTCTGTGTTGATTGGTCCGGTCCTGACGCAGGCCTTGAGTTATGGGCGGCTGGCGGGCATAGTCTCTGACGATCATGGCAACCCGCTGATGGGGGCCACGGTCATGATCGTGGGGCCGCTCCTGACTGCCACCGCCGGCACCGGCGACCGAGTCGAGCGAGTCATTACTGACGCCAAAGGCAAGTTTTCCGTTGGCAACCTCATTCCCGGTTGGTATTCTCTGCAGATCGTTTCCCCAACTCGGATACCTGCCCGTAAGAGCGGCGTCAAAGTCGAAGCCGGGCAGACCTCCACTCTGAAATTTGTTCTGGCCGACGCATTCGCCCCGTTGCGCTTTCAGGTGCCAGACAAAGACGCAACTCCTTTGGGGGACGATTGGAAATGGGTCTTGAGGACCTCCGCAGCCACTCGGCCTATTCTTCGATATCACCACGGCGCCGCGGCGGCCACGGATCCCACTTCTCCCGAGCCCGCTGACCAGCGTCTTCTCGGCGTGGTACCCGGCCCTTCTGGCCAGGATCCGATGGCCAGCGATCAGGGGATGGGGACTGTTTTCGCTTACCTGCGGCATCTCTCACCGGACTCCGACCTGATGACGGTAGGTTCGGTTGCCGCGGACGGTTCCTTGACTTCCTCGGAAGGCACGGTTTATCGAAAAGGGCTGGTTTCGCGCGACACTGAGGAAGTTTCAGTTGTCCTGCACCAATTGGGCTACTTAAGCGGCTTGGCAGCTCCCCTTGGGCCGGGGCCGCTTTCCGATTACGAAGCGCGCGGACTCGCGGCAAGCTACACGCAGACCTGCGCTCTCAATCCGCACCTGACGTTGACTGCCGGCGTCGACGTCGATTTCCTGGATGCGGTTCGCGATTTGCTTATTGCCCAGCCACGAATGAAGCTCGCCTACCACGTCTCCCGCTCGACCGACTTTGCCTTGCAATTGGGCAAGGAGCCCTACGACGAATCGGACACCCTGATCGAGCGGGTCAATGCGCTCAATGCATTTCCCGTGCTGACGCTCAGAGGCTACCAACCCGAGTTCGAGCAGCTCCAACATTCGGAGGTGTCTCTGAACCACCGTTTCAAGGGTTCCGGGCGCCTCGAAATTGCTGCTTACCACGATGGGATCAAGAACGCAGCCGTCTGGAGTCCGGCTCAGGGGGCGGCATTGAGCGGGCTTGCAGGAAATTATCTGCCTAACCCGGCCGCAGGCGGAGTCTTCTTGAATATGGGTGACTACCGCTCGACGGGGTACCGCGTGGCTTACGCGCAACGCCTCGGAAATCACGTCGAAACTCTCGTCGCATATTTCGTGGGCGATTCCCTGAATGCGAGCGGCGTTATCAACCGCTCCCCGGAGGGGAACTTACAAGGCGCTCTCAAGCCGGTGCGCAGCCCTGCTTTGGCTGCACGAATGTCCGCCCGAATTCCCGTTACCCGAACTCGAGTGACGACTTCTTACGAATGGGTTCAGAGCGGGCGTGTAACCATGGTGGACCCTCAGGGCCAAGCCGATATGCAACTTCAGCCATTCCTGGATTTCCAGGTCCGCCAACCCCTTCCTGCCCTTGCATTCCTTCCCGCCCACATCGAAGCCGTGGCTGATTTCCGGAATTTCCTCGCCCAAGGCTATGCGCCGATGACTCAACCAGGAGAATCGGCGCTGCTGCTCGGCTCAGCCTATAAGTGCATCCGCGGGGGCCTTTCTGTAGAATTCTAACTTTGAGCGAGAACCGCCCGTCGCACCTCACAGATTCAGGGCTCATCAGAGCAAAATAAGTAGTTTTGTTCCCAGGGGTACTACAGAAAAACGTAGCCGATATTCCGGATTCTGTAGGAAACTCTGCTTCCGCATGGTACGTGTCGTATCTAACTGATAACGTGACAGTTATTGTATGATGAAGTTCATGTTGCTGGAAACTGAATTGCAACAGCCTAATTATGGTAGTCAAAGCAATAGTGTCTCTTAAGGGTGTCACGGCTCGATGACCAAAGCCCCGCCTTATCGATTCACCTCCCTTTCGCTGGCCATCCTCAGCATGACGCTGATCGCCTTCGCCATTATCAATCTTCAGCAGCGAGTGCACTATCGGCTGCCGGACGATGGGGTTTCCTGGCTCGATTCCGCGAAAGGCGTCAGAGCTTGGATAGTCACTCCGGATGGCCCAGGTGAGCGGGCGGGAATCCGGGAGGGCGATCTCCTGGAATCGATTGACAAGAGACCCATCCACACGGCCGCCGACGCGGGCCGCCAGATCTTCTCCGAGGAAGTGTGGTCACAGGCCAATTATCTCCTGATCAGAAATGGCGAGAAGTTCCAGACGTCCCTGGTGCTTGTTCCCCAAAAAGCCGCCGCTTCAGTCCGGTACTATCTCAGCCTCGTGGGTTTGATCTACCTCGTCGTCGGCACCTACATACTCTTCCGGCGCTGGACGGCGCCTAAATCGCTGCATTTTTACATCTTTTGCCTGGCGTCCTTCATTCTGTACACATTCTCCTACACCGGGAAGCTCAACCTGTTCGATTGGACGGTCTATTGGCTGCAAGTTGTAGCCCTGCTTATTCAACCGGCGCTGTTCCTGCATTTCTGCCTTGGCTTCCCGGAGCAAAACACCTTGGTGCGCGGACGCCGCTATGCGATCCCGTGCCTCTACATACCGGGAGCAGCCCTGGCGGTCGTTCACGTCCTCGTGGCGATGGAGCTTATGGTTTTCCCGATGCCGTTGCTCCATGTTCGATGGCTTCTTGACCGCGTCGAATTTGTATACCTGGCTGTTTACTTCCTGTTGGGGGCGGTGGTGCTGCACCGCGCCTACTCGCGAGCCCAGGTGCCTCTGCTGAAGCAGCAGTTGAAATGGGTGACGCGAGGAACCTGGCTGGCGATCGTGCCCTTCGCGGCCTGCTATGCAGTCCCTTATTTCCTGGGGTTTATTCCCAATTCCTGGATGAACCTCTCGGCTCTTTCGCTGGTTTTTCTACCCGTCACCTTTGGCTATGCCATCGTGCGTTATCGCCTGATGGACGTGGATGTCATTTTCCGCCGCGGCATGGCTTATACCTTGGCTACGGCCGCCATTGTGGCCGCCTATTTCGGCGCCATAGGCTTATTTGCGGACTACTTCCGCTCCTCGATCCCCATCACCAGCCGAGGCGGGTGGATCCTGGCTGTCGTCGTCACGGCTTTGGTTTTCCAGCCCATGGTGAACTGGATTCAAGTGCGGCTGGACAGGTTCTTTAACCGCGAGCGTTATGACTATCGGCGCACGCTGCTGGAATTTGCTCGCGAACTGAGTTCGGAGCTGCACGTCGATCGGCTTCTGGAAAAGGTAACCATGCAGCTGGCCGAAACCCTTGGCGTTGACCGTCTGGCGGTATTCTGGGCAACGGATTCTGACCAATTTCGTATGGTCAAGTCGCGTGGCGTGAGCTATTCGAAAGGGCTCGATACCAGCTTTCTTGACCCCACTCGCCGCCAGCAGGGCAAAGAGTACCTGTTCTTTGATAGTGTCAAACGCCCCTATGGTTTCGCCCCCGCGCAACAAAAAACCATCGAACAGCTCGACCTGCACTATTACTTGCCTTTCAAAGTCAAAGAGCGCACCCTGGGCTACCTTGGCCTGGGAAAAACCCGCGACGGGAATTTCCTCTCGAGTGAAGACATCGACCTTCTCCAGACTCTCACGGGCTATGTTTCCGTGGCGCTCGAGAATGCCCAGCTTTACGAATCGCTGGAGAGGCGGGCACTCGAATACCAGGCGCTTACGGATTTCAGCCAGAATATCATTGAGTCGATCAATGCCGGAGTGCTCGCCTGCGATCTGGAAGGGACAGTGGGATCGTGCAATTCCGCCATGGAGAAGCTCTACGGCCTGGCGCGCAACGATGTGGTGGGCAAGTCGCTCGAAGCCATATTCCCGACTGAGCTGTTGGCCGAATTGCCTCAAGCCTCGGACGCTCAAAGCGTCCTGAGCTTGTATAAGTTTCGTTTGAACACGCCGGGCGGGCAGACCCTGATTGTCAACCTTTCGGCGGTCCCCCTGGTTGGCAAGGACGGCCATGTACTCGGCCGCCTGCTGATTTTCAATGACTTGACCGAGCGCGTCAACCTCGAGGACCAGCTGGTTCAGGCCGAGAAGCTCTCCTCCATCGGTTTGCTGGCGGCCGGCGTCGCTCACGAGGTGAACACGCCCCTGGCGGTCATCACCTCGCAGGCCCAACTGGCGATGCGCCAGATGCCCCCTGAAGATTCCCTCTCCCGCACCCTAGACAAGATTGTTAAGCAGGCTTTTCGCGCCTCCGAGATTGTCAACAATCTGCTGAAGTTTTCACGAGTCAGCGGCAGCGAATACTCTGAACTCGATTTAAACAAACTGGTTCGCGAGACTTTATCGCTTGTTGAACCGATGCTGCGCGCCTCCAAGATCACCGTGAATGCGCAATTGTGCCCCACCCTGCCCATGGTTTACGCCAACCCCGGAAAACTTCAGCAGGTCTTCATGAATCTTATTATCAACGCGAAAGATGCGATGCCGCACGGCGGCGAGCTCACCATCGCCACTGATTGCGAAGACTCCCTGGTGCGCGCGGAGGTTTCGGATAACGGAGTGGGAATTTCTCCCGAACATTTGAGCAAGATCTTTGATCCCTTCTTTACCACCAAGTCGACCAGCCGCGGAACCGGCTTAGGCCTTGCGGTCACCTACGGAATCATTCGTGAACTTATGGGGAAGATTGAGGTGCAGAGTGCGTTGGGACGCGGCACTTTGTTCCGCGTCGAGTTGCCGGTTGCGAGGAAAGCTGTAAATGTCGCCTAAGGGCTCCGTTCTTATCATTGATGATGAGCAGGAAATCCGCGAAAGCATCCTGGAGTTGCTCCGCATGGAGGGTTATTCGGCGGACGCCGCTCCCACGGCGGAAGAAGGTCTGAAGAAAGTTGAAGGCGGTGTCTTCGACCTGGTCCTGCTGGATATTAATCTGCCGGACCGTAACGGCCTGGAGTTGCTGAAAGTCATCAAACATGAAGCGCCGGAAGTCGGCGTGATCATGATCACCGCCTACGACTCGAGCCAGATGGCCTTCCAGGCCTCAAGAGAAGGCGCCGAGAGCTACATCACGAAACCTTGGGATAACGACAAGTTACTTCTCGAGGTCCGCAACCTCCTGGACAAATCACGCCTCCAGGCTGAAAATCTTCAGCTTCGCAGGGCGCTCAAACGATTCTCCCTTCCCAATCTTGTGGGCAAGAGCGACAAGATGCAGAAGGTGATGGATCTCATCACCCAGGTTGCAGTTAGCCGCGCCACGGTGCTGATCAATGGCGAGAGCGGAACGGGCAAAGAGTTGGTGGCCAAGACCATCCACGCCATGAGCCCGCGTGCCGACCACTCCTTTGTGCCTGTCAACACCGGCTCGATGCCCGTCGACCTTCTCGAAAGCACGCTGTTTGGCCATGTGAAGGGCGCCTTCACTTCTGCCATCGCCACCAAACGCGGACTGTTTGAAGTGGCGGACCAGGGAACTATCTTTTTCGATGAGATCGGCACCGTGGGCGTGGAGACCCAGGCCAAACTGCTGCGCGTGATCCAGGAGCGCGAGTTCATGCGCCTGGGCGGCACGGAAACGATCAAAGTGGATGTGCGCATCCTTGCCGCCACCAACGCCGACCTGCGCAAGCTGGTTGTGACCGGCCACTTCCGCGAAGACCTTTATTATCGTTTGAACGTCATTAATATTTGCCTTCCCCCTTTGCGCGACCGCAAGGAGGATATTCCCCACCTCGTCGAGCATTTCTTGCGGAAATTCGAGGAGGAGAACGGCCGGAACGGCCTCCAGTTCTCCCCCGCAGCGATGAAGGCCATGATGGACTATGACTGGCCGGGCAATGTCCGCGAACTCGAAAACGCTGTCGAGCGGGCCGTGGTTCTCGCCTCGGGACCTACTCTCGGGCCCGATATCCTGCCTGAACAGCTATTTCAAAACGGCTCGCAAGGCGCCATGGGCGGCGCTTCCGAGGACCTCTCCGGCCGGTCGCTCTTCGAAATCATGGAAGCCAAGGAGCGCACCGTGATTCTCGAAATGCTGGCTCGCACCAACTGGAGCCAGACCGACGCCGCCGAACGCTTCAAGATCCCCCTGTCCACCCTCAATCAGAAAATCAAGCGCCTCCAGATCGATGTCAAACGCCGGGGCGAAGCGTGAAGCAGGTTTCAGAAGTCAAGAGTCAAGAGTCAAGAGTCAAGAGTCAAGAGTCAAGAGTAAGAACACCTCCTCGGAGGGCGTTCTTCCTGCCGTCGCAACTGCATCCGGTGCAGTGCGGGTGTCTCGCCCCCTGCCTTGCAAACATCCCACCACATGTATAGTCGGCCCTCACCCCCTTGGGGGAGAGGGTGGACCGCAGCCGGCGTTTTCATCAGCCGGGGCGGGCCGGGTGAGGGGGTCTGCAACCAGCCTGCTTCCAACTCACCAGGCACAATTGCCTGGACGTGATGGACTCTTTGCTCGGAATACCGAGGTATAATGGTGGCTTTGAACACTTCAGCCAACTATTCACTCTGGGCCTCTGGAGCAGATTGGGTGCGGGTGACTCCGAAGCCCGAAGAAGGGTTCAGAGAGTTCGCGTTGCCCGAATGGGCCAGGCGCAAAAGCTCGGCAGTGTGGCCCTCCAAGATTGAGGGGAAAGACGTATGAACTCAGTAATCAGTCAGCATCGGCCCGAACTCGAAGCGCTCTGCCGCCGCTGCGGTGTACAGCGCCTCGAGGTGTTCGGCTCCGCGGCCAAAGGTCAAGAGCGGTCCGGGGAGAGCGACCTTGATTTCCTGGTGGAGTTCGATGCTCCTCCTCCCGGTGGCTATGCAAACGCCTACTTCAACTTGCTGGAGTCCCTAGAGACCTTGTACGGAAAGAGCGTTGACCTCGTGGTTGCGTCTGCCATCCGAAACCCTTTCTTCTTACAATCGATCGAGCAAACCCGGACGCTCCTCTATGCGGCTTGAAGCCAAGAAGTATCTTTACGATATCCAGCAGGCGGCGGAACGACTTGCGGAATTCACCGCAGGGAAGAGGTTCGAGGATTACCGCGGTAATGCAATGTTGCGTGGCGCAGTCGAGCGCCAGTTCGAGATTATTGGCGAAGCGCTGGCAAGACTCATCCGCCTCGACGAATCTATTGCAAAGCGGATCGACGAATACCGCCGCATTGTGGCGTTTCGCAATATCTTGATTCACGGCTATGCGGATGTGGATGATCGGGTCGTTTGGGATGTCGTGGAGACCAAGCTTCCGGTGCTGCGACAAGAGGTCGAAGCGATACTGAGTGAAGCGTAAGGAGAGCTTGCGCAGGAACGCTTCCAACCGAATTTGCCAAGAGGTGACAGCAAAACTAAGGCCGGACTCTCAACGGCCGAGAAGAGCATTCAAGTTCCGAAAGTGCTGTGTAGACAAGAACAGCGCGATCATCATGCTGCCGTTATAACCCACATGAAGGAAGACGCTGGGAGCCAGCGAGCCGCTCCGGCCGCGCGCCAGCGAAAACACCAGTCCCACAAAAAAGATCAGCAGCATGTGATTCCAGGCGCCCCAGTACTCCGGCATGTGCAATCCCCCGAACAGAATCGCAGTGATCACGATGGCGAAGCGCAGGCCCACTTGAGACTCGAAGATGCCGAAGAGGACACCGCGGAACACCAGTTCTTCCATGAAGGGAGCGACCGCAATAGCAAACACGCCTATGGCATATGCCGCTGCCCTGGAATTGAACATGTTCTCCAAGGGGAATTGATTTGTGTCCGGCAGGATGGGAGGAAGCAAAGCGATGGCGAGGGTCAGAACCGTGCCGCCCACAAGGCAAGCAAGTATTCTCCCGGCGGTGATGCGTCGCCAGCGGAGCATCAGCCAGAACGGCTGCGCGTGACCTAGGGCTACGAGAAAGTAGATGTAGGCGAACATCAGCCCATAGAAGACGGTTTGCAGCGACAGCAGGAAAAAAGGGTCGGTGGAGAGTTTCTCCGTAGTCAACTGCCAGTGAAAGGCAGGCCTAATCAGCGCATAACCCACCGCGGCGAGAACATTCGCGATAAGAAAACCAATCGGGACAAAGGCCAGGAAGAGAAACAGGTCTCGCAACGCCCACCGCGGCGCGGATTCTCGCGCCTCGATGGCCACCGCCTCCAGCGGGGCTGGAACATCCTGAGGCGGTATCTGTGGCTGAATCTCGTCCATCTTAAGGTGTTTTCCTTTGCGCCTCTGTGTGGTCTCTGTTTGCTCTTACTCCACCTGCCTCATTCTCGCCTAATCACCTGAAAACCGCAAACCACGGTTCCGTACTGTCCTACTGAGGGTTACATAACATCGTGACGGACCAACCCCTTCACCTGTCCGTCGGCGGCTGACGGACACCCTCTCCCCCAAGGGGACGAGGGGAGAGAATGACCCGAGTTTGGGCCCTCGCCCCCTTGGGGGGGAGGGTGGCGAGCGTAGCGAGCCGGGTGAGGGGGTCGGCACACACACGATGATTAACAAGAATTATGCGGGACGCCACACTCGGACACTACCTGGTTTTGTCCGCCTTGCCTTCGCTTGAGGATTATGTCACACTACCCTTAGGTTCTTATGGGAGAGAAGCAGTCCAATCCGGGCGAGATTTTGCGCGACACCCTTGACATGCTCATCCTTAAAGCGCTCAAGCACCGTCCGCTCCACGGTTACGCCATCGTGGAACTCATCGAGGAGACTTCGGAAGAGGTGTTGCGTGTGGAAGAGGGAGCCCTCTACCCGGCCTTGCATCGGCTGGAGCTGCGCGGTTGGCTGGATTCGGAATGGGGCATTTCGGAAAACAACCGGCGCGCTAAATACTACCGGCTCACCTCAACGGGCCGAAAACAATTGGCCGAAGAAGCTGCGCGCTGGGGCCGCCTGTCGGCAGCCATTGCTCGTGTGATGGGAACGGCGTGAGAGATTGCGACGGGACAGCACGAACGTTGCTCTAGGGCTGGGCATGCGAAAACGAGGGAACGAGCGATTCCCCTCCTTAATAAGGAGGGGCAAGGGTGGTTGGCTCTCGCTGTGACGGCTTGACCCACCACCCCTACCCCCTCCTCAACCGAGGAGGGGAATCGAGAACTGACTCCGTGGAGGCAGCTATGTCTCAATGGCTGACCCGCACTTGGCTTCGTTTCAAGGCAATCTTGAAGCGGCAACAGTTGGACCGCGACTTGGAAGACGAACTGCGCTTCCACCTTGCCATGCGCGAGGAGAAAATGCAGGCGGGGGGTCTCGATCCGGTTGAGGCCCGGTATGCAAGCCGAAGGCGTTTTGGCAACCGCGCTGCGCTTCAAGAGGACTGCCGCGAAATGTGGACCTTTGTCTGGCTCGAGGACTTCTGGCAGGACGTTCGCCACACGTTTCGCGCCATGCGCAAGAACCCCGGCTTTACCGCGATCGTATTGGTGACGCTGGCGCTCGGCATCGGCGCCTCCACCGCGGTCTTCAGCGTGGTCGATCCTCTGCTCTTTCGCCGCTTGCCCTACCCTAAAGACAGTCAGCTCGTATCGGTGGGCTACCTGGGACCGGTCGATAACAACGAGTTCAATGTGGTGAGCAGTTATTTCGACTGGCAGCAGGGGCCCTTCAAATCCCTGACCGCCATGCGGCCCGGCGTGGGCTGCGACGCGATGATCGGCGACGAGCCGCGCCGCATCGATTGTTACGCCGTGGCCGCCAATTTTCTCCGCACCTTCGGCATCGCGCCCGTGCTTGGCCGGGATTTCGATCCCGACGACGATCGCCCCCACGCCCCCTCGGTGGGCCTGCTTTCCTACGGGTTCTGGCAGAGCGCGTTTGGAGGCGACGCCAAGGCTCTGGGCAAAACCCTCATCGTGGACGACGAGCCGGTGCGGATCGTCGGCGTACTACCCAAGAACTTCGAAATGCCGCAACTTGGCGAGATTGATGTGATGCTTCCGGCGCGCCTGGATGCGAGCCTGCCGCGTTCTGCGAATTCGAGCTCTTTTTTACGGACCTTTGCGCGCTTGCCGGATGGCATGTCGATCCAGCAAGCGCACGACCGCATGCTCCCCATTTTCAACGCCACCGCGGACAAGGACGTGCCGAAGGAATTGCGCTCCGAGGTCCGCCTGGTGGTTCGCTCGCTCCGCGACCGGCAGATTCACGAAGTGAAGCTTTCTTCCTGGATGCTGCTAGGCTGCGTGCTCGCATTGTTGCTGGCGGCCTGCGCGAATATCGCTAATCTGATGCTGGCGCGAGCGGCGGCGCGCCGCCAGGAACTCGCTATGCGCGCTGCGCTGGGGGCGGGACGCGGCCGCCTGATTCGCCAGACTCTCACGGAGTCCCTGATCTTTGGCTTGCTGGGAGGCACGGCGGGCTGTGGAGCCGCTTGGGCACTTCTACGCCTTTGCACTTGGCTCGCACCCGGAGGCATGCTGCGCCTCGAGCACGCCCGGATCGACTTGCGCGTCCTGCTGTTTGCGCTGGCAGGTTCGCTCGGGGCGGCATTGTTGTTCGGCTTGGCGCCGGCCCTCGAACCGTCCCGAGCCGAGGCGCTCGCGGGGTGGCACACAACAGGAACGGCTCGAACGTTGTTTCGCAAGGCCCTGGTGAGCGCGCAGGTGGCGATTTCTTTGGTCTTGCTGACTGGCGCCTCGCTTCTGCTTCGTAGTCTCTGGAAACTTCAATACCAGCCGTTGGGATTTCAACCCCAAAGCGTCATCACCGCCTCGTTCACTCTACGGCACCGTCCCCACCAAACCCGTGGGGAAGATCAGCCCACAGCGGCGCAGGTCAGCTTCTTCGACGAGCTGGAGGGAAGATTGAAGCGCATCCCCGGCGGTGGGTTTTTCGCCCTCAGTGATTCAATACCACCGCGCGGCTCAATAGGACGCCCCTACTCGAACCTGCGCATTGCGGGGCACCCGCCTGTGGCCCCGGACGGAGGACTGGTGGAGTTCCGTTGGGTGACTCCGGGGTACTTCCGCGCTCTGGGCATTCCAATTGTCGTCGGCCGGGCCTTCACGGAAGCCGAGCGTGCCTCCGGCGAGTCGCCCCTTATCCTGAGCGCCACTCTTGCCCGCCGGTTGTTCGGCCATGAGAACCCGCTCGGCCAACAGATCGATCTCGAGGTCAGTGGCCATTGGTGCACGGTCGTGGGAGTTGCCGCCGACATCAAAAACAACGGCCTGACCGAACCCTCCGATCCCGAGTATTACCGGCTCCGCATGCACAACTCGCAACAAATGGGATTGAGCGGGGTGGCCATATTCCAGACCTCCCTTGACCCTGACACGCTGGCGCACTGGATTCGAAAAGAGTTTGCCGCACTCGATCCCTCCATGCCGGTCACGGTCGAAACCCTCGAGCAGCGCGTCGACAGGTTCAGGGAGCGTCCGCGTTTTGTCGCGACTCTCGTGGGATTGTTTGCGGGCCTCGGACTGCTTCTCGCGGCGGTCGGACTCTACGGTGTCTTATCATTCCTGGTGGCCCGGCAAACGAGGGAAATCGGCGTGCGGATGGCTATCGGCGCGCGGCCTGCAGATATCGTCATGCAGATTCAGAAGTACGCGGGCCTGTGGACGGGAATCGGAGTGGCGGCCGGCCTGGCAGGCTCATTTGTGTTGGCAAGAACTGTTCGAGGGCTTTTGTTCGAGGTCTCGCCGGGCGATCCAGTTTCGCTATTCCTGTCCGCGGCGGTTTTGCTTCTGACGGCGGCCCTCGCGGCTTGGGTACCTTCTTCGCGGGCAGCCCGCATCGACCCGGTGATTGCCTTGCGTAACGAGTGAGGTGGCGGCCTGAAGTCGGGTAGGGGTAGGGCTTGCCCTACCCACGGCGATTCCAGCGGAACAACGAGGGGACGGCAAGCCGTCCCCCTACAGGTAAGGCCGGGGAATCGTTTTCATGGTTTCCGGGTGCGCGTCAACCGGCGGGCATAAACGACTGCTCTGAGAGGAGAGACAGAATGAAACGACAGTACTGCACGGTGGCAATGTTGGTGGCTGTGGGGTTTATCGCAGTCGTTCGGATGGCTCCCACGAGCCTGGCGCAAGACTCGAACCAGGGAGACCCGGTCCTCCAGCTCGTTCAAGTATGGCTCAATGCGGAGTCTGAGGGTGACTCAGCGACTCTGGATAAATTGATTGCCGACGATTTCTTAGGCACCGGGCCGGGAGGTAACATACTCAACAAAACTGACATCGTCCCGTCCGGCGGTGGGGAGCGGCCGAAGATGCCCCCGACCCTCCTGAAAGAGTCGACGGTGCGCGTCTTCGGCAGCACCGCCGTGGTTATGGGCAGCGTGGCTTATAAAACTCTGCCGCAGCCCGGGTTCCGATTCACTCTGGTATTCCTGAACCGGGGACAACGATGGCAGATAATCGCCGCGCACCTCGTGAGCCTGCCGTCTGGGAAGTAGGCGGGATGGTTTTCCGCGCATTTCAATTGACGCGCCCGTCGATTCATAGCCCATCAATGTCAGTTAACTAGTACTTAATGACGGAAATGGCGGTCATAACGGGGTGCTGAAGGGCGGGGCTTCAGCCCCGCCGTCTTCGCGAGCGTGACGGGTTGGGCCTTCAGGCCCTGAAGCCACGTGGCCTCAGGGGCTAAAGCCCCAATGATAAGCGGTTTTTCCATGGCGAGGCTAAAGCCCCGCCCTTCCTGGGATTCCGCAATATGACGCGGACTTTTGTCAGGAGGTCCTAGACCGCCGCTGCCGATGAACAGTAGCGCCGGGTCCTGGACCGCTTCCACGTAGAGCGGCGAAAGGTGGACTAATGATACTATCGCCGGCATATTAAGCCCATGGTTGTTCCGCTTGGATCCCACCGTAGCCCGAATGTATGGAACCGTTTCAGCGAGCCGATTGCCCTCCATCACCCAATCCTCGATGCTACCCTTCTGCCATGCAGCCTGGTCCCGGGGTTTTATCCGGCTCTCCAAATCCGCCGCGAACGCCGGGTATATTCACACGTCGACTCGTAGGAGTGGTGAAAAATGGTGCGGGCGAGTAGAATGCACTCATCGCGCATGAAATCACAACAGGGCATTCCAGAAATGGTGGATTGATGACAGACCCCAACGATAAACAACACCGCTCGATCCTGCAAAGGATTGCCCGTCGGGCAATGCTTGAGAAAGGACTCGTTCCGGATTTTCCGCCTCCGGTGCTGGCCGAGCTCGACGGAATCCACGAGCCAGCGACCGAAACTGACGGATCGACGCGTGATCTCCGCAACCTTCTCTGGTGCTCCATCGACAACGATGATTCACGAGATCTGGACCAGCTTTCGGTTGCCGAAGCCTTGCCCGACGGAGCCGCTAAGGTCCTGGTGGCCATTGCCGACGTTGATGCGATCGTCAAGAAACGATCCGCTCTGGACGATCATGCGCGGCAAAACACCACCTCGGTCTACACGGTTGCGGAGACATTCCCGATGCTGCCGGAGAAACTCTCCACTGATCTCACCTCACTCAACTACGCATCTGACCGCTTGGCCATCGTCTTGGAAATGGTTTTCGCCGGGGACGGAAGTCTCGAGAGTTCGGACATCTATCAAGCGACAGTTCGCAATTGGGCCAAGCTGGCTTACAACGGCGTGGCCGGCTGGCTGGAGGGTAGTGGCCCGATGCCACGCGCGATCGGCGCGGTCAGCGGGCTGGACGAGAACCTGCGACTCCAGGACCGCGTGGCCCGGAAGCTGAGGGAGCTCCGGCACCAGCACGGTGCGCTGGATCTCGAAACCATCGAAGCGCGTGCGGTCTTTGACGGGGATGAGATCAAGGATCTGGCAGCCGACAAGAGGAACCGGGCCAAAGACATTATTGAGGACTTCATGATCGCCGCCAATGGCGTTGCGGCACGATGCCTCGCGTCCAAAGAGTTTTCCGCGCTGCGGCGCGTGGTTCGAGTACCCAAACGCTGGGGCCGAATCGTCGAGCTGGCCGCGGAGCGGGGACAGGCGCTGCCCAAGGAACCCGACGCCAAAGCTCTGGAGCAATTCCTGGTGTCGGCGAAAGCCGCTGATCCTCTGCGCTTCCCCGATCTTTCTCTCAGTGTTGTCAAGCTCCTGGGTCCCGGTGAATACGTCGTCCAAATCCCCGGAAGCAGTGTCACCGGTCACTTCGGCCTTGCGGTCAAGGACTATGCCCACTCCACCGCCCCGAACCGCAGATACCCCGATCTGATTACCCAGCGGCTGCTGAAAGCGGCGATGGCGGGAAGTGCCCAGCCCTACGAGAATGACGAATTGGCAGCGCTCGCCCAGCACTGCACCGAAGAGGAAGACGCGGCGAAAAAGGTGGAACGCCAGGTCGCTAAATCCGCGGCGGCAATTATGCTGGAATCGAGGATCGGAGAGCAGTTCGACGCCATTGTCACCGGCGCATCGGACAAAGGCACGTGGGTCCGTCTTCTGCATTTACCCATTGAAGGAAGACTGGCGAGCGGTTTTGAGGGCATGGACGTCGGCCACCAGCTCCGTGTGCAACTGGTGCGCACGGATGTGGAGCGCGGCTATATTGACTTTAAGAGAGTTGGGTAAGGAGCTGCGCACTGCCGGATATCGAAGGGGTCACCCAGACCCGGCCCACAAGCCGGCCCGTGTTAACTGAAGGATTCGATGCGCCCAAGACTCATCAGCAAGGGGCAGGCCAGAATGGTCGCCGATGCCGCGGGCCTGGTCAGTGTCTGGACGCATCTGGCCGATACGCCAGCGGAGTATGCGCGGAATGTGGCCGACGATTCACTCGGAATGCATTACCGTGACACATCGGTGACATCTACCAGCGGCTTAATATAATGCGCATTGAAGGTAGCCTTTTCTTTAATTTACGGCCCGTACGCCTTCATTTTGCATATTGCTCCCTCTTGCCGTGGGCCGCCGTTTGCGCCGGCGGCGTCTGGCCGGCACGGAGGGCTGAAAAGGCGGTGCGGTGCCGATCGTGGTACTGGAACGTCGACTCGAAACCGAACTCCGCCTGCAACTGGGCAGTCGTCAGCGTCGGGTCGGTGGGTTCCACGAGGAAGTGACCGTCCTCGACGTAGGAGGCAATCCGCAGGCGGCCGGGATACGCATCCAGCAGGCGATCCGGGATGGCATAGTTAAAGTCGTAGTGAGCCACGACGAAATCCAAGTTGATATCGCGTGAAACGAAGTTCATTTGGGAGTCGGTCTGCGCCACCACACGGCCGCAGGGGTCAATGATGCGCGACCGGTCCGTGTGCACGGATGTGATGACATAGTAGTGGTGGAGATAGGCATATGCCTGCAGCGGGAACCCCCCGTGGTAGGCGGATGGCCAGAAGACTGCCTTCGCGCCTTTGCGTGCAAGTGCCGCCCACGTCTCGGGGAATCCCGCATCGAAGCAGATCTGAATCCCGATCCGGCCGAAGTCCAGATCGAACACGGGTGGTTCGCCGCCGGGGAAGATGCCGTCCTCGAAAACCGTGTAGTCCGGAGATGTGGTCACGGGATGCGCCTTGTCGTAAATGCCCAGGATCTGGCCCGACCGATCCAGAACCACGGCGGAGTTCCATAGCTTACCCTCCCGTGCTGTTCGAATGGGGCAGATGACGTAACAGCGATGCGCTTTCGCCCGCCGCGCGAAGGCGTCGGTGGTGGGGCCCGGCACGGTTTCCGCAACCTGGGTCCCCGTATCGTCCTGAACCTCGGCTCCGGTGAACGTCTCAGGGAAGCATACGAGGTCAGGTTTCTGCTTGAGCGCCCGGTCTAAAAGCGCAAGCATGGCGTCTCGATTCTTGGCGACGGTGGAATGCCCCTCGCCATTCTGACAGGTCGTGATGATGCGTGCTATGGCGCCCCTCGGGTTCGTTGCGGAGGTCCCCTCCAGCGGGCTTCCGCTCAGCGAGTGCGTGGCAGCAACAGCCATACCCGCAGCGGCGTTCCTCAAAAGGTTGCGGCGTGACAGTATGGAGCGAATCATGATCTCGGTCCTCCTTCTCGGCGGTGATGAATTCCAATTCGTTCCCACAGTCTCGGACCGTGGTGACGCGGAGTGGGGCTCAGCAAGTTACGAAGTTCAGGTGTGCCGTGACGGCGGGCACATTGCCGAAGTTCGACTACAGGCCCTTCGGCAAATTTGACAGTGATGATGCCGATTTAACACGGAAGCACTGTCCCAATACCCTTGGCTACGGCGCGCCGATAGAGGGCTAACGCGACCGCCATATCCTCGAGGGCAAGACCCAGGTTGACAACCAGGTAACGACGGTCGGGCGCCGCTTGGGGATTTCCAGATGAAACGAGTGCTGCAAGTTCCTGGTAGCTCGTGGGCATCCCCGCAAAATGCCCATGCCGGCGGTAGTATTCGAATTGCTCCCCATCGTCCACCCACATTCCGTCCACCGCGTGCGCGACAGCTGGCGTGACCGTCGCATCAAAATCCAGGGACGCAACCACGCAACCCGGTTTCAGCCATTCCGGCAAGACGACGGGCTTTGGGTTTTTTACAATGGGCGCGCAGGTCACAACAATGCCTGCCTCGGACACAGCGTCTTGGGGTGATCCCGCCTGCTCCACTCGCAGCCCCCAACTTGAAACTTCCTGCTCGAACGTTTCACGAGCCTCCGAGGAGGGATCAAACACTGCGATCTCCCGGATACTGGGGCGGACTCTGCGAAGGGCGTCAGCATTGGCCCGTCCCTGAACACCGGCGCCAATAATAGCCATCCGCTCCACTCGTTCCAGGGCCAATCGGAGGACAGCCACGGCGGTGGCGGCAGCAGTTCGCTTTTCGGTGATCCAGGTGCAATCCATGACCGCCAGGGGCACTCCGGTTTCGGGGCAGTTCAAAATGAGAAGCCCCGTGATGTAAGGCAATCCAAACCGCCGGTTGCCGGGGAAACCGCTCACCCATTTCATGCCTGCCGCACCCATCCCCGCAAGATATGCCGGCATCGCGTGGATGAAAGCATCAGGAGAGGGCTGGATTCCGGGCTTGGGCGGCATCTCAACCCGGCCTGCCGCCTTTTCGAGAAATGCCGCTTCAACGGCGTCCCGCACGTCATCCGCCGAGAAGTGTAAAGCCTCGATTTGCGCCTTGGAGAGATAGAGCAATTGACGGCCACGCTCAAGGTTCAACATGACCATACTTTTACAGCAAGCCTCCAAAAGAAGTCAACGTCAGGCCACCTTATCCCTCGTGAGCGAAATCACGAATGTGACCGGTTATCGAAGTGACGGTGCCCGACAGCCTTGCCGCCGCAAATGCGATTAGGGGTAGGATAGTAACTGGAAGTTCGGCGGCAGACCATGTCGCACAGCCGAAGTCGGTGAGATCACTCACGGGGTCAAATGATGATCGATGCGCGTCTCGCGGTCGGTACGGGAAGAGTCATAACGCGCACGGGCGAGGCGCCAGCTTTCGCGGAGGGCCTGTACGAAATCGCCGAGAATACTTTCGCCTGGATGGTGCCTAACGGAAGCTGGGGGGAAACCAATCTCGGGCTTATCAAATGCGGCCGGCAGACCGTACTGATCGATACTTGCTGGGATCTTCACTTCACGCGTGAGATGCTTCAGCATGCCGAATCGATACTGACGAAGGCGCCGATCACGCGGGTCATTAACACTCATGGAGATGGCGACCATTGTTGGGGCAACCAGCTATTCTCCGATAGGATTATTACCGCCACACGGGCGTGCGTAGATCACATGACGCACCCCTCGCCCAGGCAACTGCGGGCGATTAAAAGGATTGCTAAACTGCTGCGATGCTTCCCCTACGCGGGCCTTGACTCTCTGGGAAAGTACATGGGCGACATGCTGTCTCCCTATGAATTCCAGAAGATCCGCGTGAGACCTGCGCAGGAGACCTTCAGCGGAGGAATGACCATTACAGTCGACGGTGTAACTCTACAATTGATCGAGACTGGCCCTGGTCATACCGATGGTGACTGCATGGTCTGGGTGCCTGAGCGTCGGGTGGTCTTCGCCGGAGATATCCTATTCGTCGGTGTCACACCTGTGGCTTGGGTCGGCCCTGTAGAGAATATCCGGCGAGGCCTGAGGAGACTGCTTGGACTCAATCCGGTAGTGATCGTGCCTGGTCATGGGCCGTTAGCGCTTTATAGCGACGTACAGGATCAGGTTGACTATTGGGACTGGCTCGAAAGTACCTTGGAGCCCATGGCGCGCAGTGGTCTAAGCCCTTTTGACGCCAGCCGTCAGTGTCTCGAACGGCATGACTTCCGCAGTTCAGCATTC
>Ga0209517_10000251_pt1 | contig 95183 bp, 82 predicted proteins | sample PeaSoiMetSII2010_FD_187695 | JGI IMG/M metagenome (GOLD analysis project Ga0209517, IMG submission 187695) | Peat soil microbial communities from Weissenstadt, Germany - SII-2010 (SPAdes) (version 2) | ecosystem: Environmental > Terrestrial > Soil > Wetlands > Peat | place: Germany...
CTCGCGCAAATCGAGAGGCACTCTTGCAGTGAAGTGGGCTGGATCTCGAGACAAAATCTTCTCGCCCTCCGGTCGAGGGAGAACTTTTTTCTTGACATCCCTTCTTATAGAACTCATTGACCCCATGACGGGGGTTTTGAGTACGCAACTGCCCTCACAACTCGGTGCGACCGCGCACGTCCGGCTGCATACCCAGGTCCATGAAGACCAGATCCCGCGCCTCGTCCCGCACCGAACTCAGCGCAACCATGACTTCGCGGATGTAATACAGAGCCCCCACCAGCAGGACCAGCATGGAGGTCACAAAGACAATCACCGCCGCAACTGCTGCCGCCTCCCAGTAAAGGCCCAGGCCGAGAAGCAGGCATGCAATCACAGTGCCCGCCAGCGACAGCAGGGAAAACAGGAAGGCGCGGCGAATCATCTCGGCGCGTTGTTCAATGGACTGAATCTGCGAGGTATAGGCCTCGGCTTCCTGCAGCCGTCCGCTCTTGGCTGCGTCGTGCTTGGCGTGCACGAACTGGCGCAGCCGGCTGACGATACCCATCAGGCGGACGTTGATGGAGAGAATCAACAGCGCCGTGGCGGAAAAGAAGATGGCGGGAGCCACGAAAGCCTGAAACAGCCGCCCGATGTTACCCATGAGACCGCTCCGGTGGGGATCACAGGCAATTCTAACAGCGCCCGGCGGTCGGAGCGTCGAACACAAATTGTTGATGGTTGATTTCTCGATTGTTGAATGAAAACCCTGCCGGACAGGCTCTTCAATCAACAATCAAAAATCATCAATCGACAATGCTCGCTCTATCCGCCGGCGATCGAGGGAACGAGCAGCACTTCGTCGCCTTCCTGAAATGCGTACTCCGGCCCGCCCAGGAAGCGGATGTCCTCTTCGTTCACGTAAATGTTGAGGAAGCGGCGAACCTGCCCTTTGTCGTCGCGCAGGTGCGGCTTCAGGTCGGGAAACTTCTCGTCGAGAACCGAGAACAGCTGTTCCAGGTTCGACGCCGTGCAGGTGAGCGAACTCGCGCCGGCAGTAAGCCGCCGCAGCGCGCTCGGAATTTGTACTTTGATCGCCATGTCTACGCTCCTACGCTCGCGGCTTCTTCTCGTGCGGCAATCACGCCGGGAACTTCCGCCACGTCCAGAGTCCGCCGCAGGTAGTTCTCGAACTCCACCAGCTTGGGCGCGATCGGCTGCTCGGTTCGGTAAACGCCCGCCAGCGCGTCGGTCGTCTTCAGCCCATTGCCGGTGACGCACAGCACGGTCGTCTCCTCCGGCAGAATGCGGTCCTGCCGGTACAGCTTCGCCGCCGTGCCCACCGTCACCCCGCCGGCGGTCTCGGTGAAAATGCCTTCGGTCTCGGCCAGCAGGCGAATCGAGTCAATCACTTCCGGATCGCTCACGTCTTCGCTCCATCCGCCGCTCGACTTGATGGTCTTGATCGCGTAATGCCCGTCCGCCGGATTGCCGATCGCCAGCGAGCGCGCAATCGTCGCCGGCTTCTGTGGCTCGATCTCGGCGCTGCCCGTCTTGATCGCGGTGGAAATGGGCGAGCATCCCGTGGCCTGCGCCCCGAAGAACTTCACTTCTTTCGCTTCGACCAGCCCCAGCTTGACCAACTCATCAAACGCCTTTTTGATCTTCGTGATCAGCGACCCGCCGGCCATCGGACAGACAAGGTTGTCGGGCAGCCGCCAGCCCAGTTGCTCGGCGATCTCGAAGCCCACAGTCTTCGATCCCTCGGCGTAATACGGCCGCAGGTTTACGTTGACGAAGCCCCAGCGATGCTCGTCGGCAATCTGCGAGCAGAGCCGGTTGACCTGATCGTAGTTGCCGGCAATACGGACGACCTTCGCGCCGTACACATTCGTGCCCAGAATCTTTGCCGGCTCCAGGTCAGCAGGAATGAAGATCCACGCCTTCAGCCCTTCACGGGCGGCATGCGCGGCGACGGCGTTGGCCAGGTTGCCGGTCGATGAGCACGAGACGGTGTCGAATCCAAACGCGCGCGCCTGCGCCAGCGCCACCGCGACCACGCGGTCTTTGAAGCTCAGCGTGGGCAGGCAGACCGCATCATTCTTGATGTAGAGATTCCGCGCCTGCGCGCCCAGCCGCTCGGCCAGATGCGGAGCCTGCAACAGCGGCGTGAATCCAACCGGCAGCCGCGGTTCAAAGCCCTGGGGGAGGGGTAGAAGTTCGGAGTAGCGCCACATGTTCGGCGGCCGCTGGGAAATCGCCTCGCGACTGAAAGCGCCATGTCCATTCGACCCGCGCAAAAGTGCCGCGCGGAGCGCATCGTAGTCGTAAGTCACTTCCAGAGGAGAGAAACAGTCGTCGCAGATGGAGCGAGGCTGGTTGCCCCAGGTCCGTCCGCATTCCCGGCACCGCAGTTCGTAGTGAGCCATAGCGCTACTCGCTTTCTCAAAGTCTCAAAGCTTCAAAGCTTTGAAGGTTTCAAAGTTTCAAGGTTGGTCGTGCACTGTAGCCACCTTGAAACCCTGAAACTTTGCCACTTTGAAACCTAGTTCTTCGCGAGTAGCTGAGGACGAGCCGGAAAAAGCGGCCTTAAAAACAAAGGCCTCTTTTTCCAGGAAGAGGAAAAAGAGGTCATCGGATGCAGATACAGCTCGCAGCCGAATCTCATGTTCCCTGTTTCCAGGAGAGAGTTGGCACCAGCATCAGGGATATATGATCCCGGGTCGGTTGCCGTGGCGTCTCAGGGCTCGTCCCTCAGCCACTCTGCATGAAATTCAGGTCCGCCCCGAAAGGCAGACTTGTTCTGCGTATACTACCGAAACTCGGTGCCCGCGTCAAGGAAAAGTCGAGGGCCGCAATACCGTGGAAGAGCGGCCCTTCAGGGCCGCGCCTCCTTTCGCCGAAAGGGAAGGCCTTTAGGCCCTGGGGCCTACCGGGGCTGAAGCCCGGAATCTTGGGAGCTCTTACGCGGCGCTAAAGCGCCGCTCTTCCACGGCCGCTGAAGTATCTCCCTACCGCGGCAGCGGGTCTTTCATGCTGGCCAACGCGTATCCCATCACCGCCATCGCCGCCGCGTTCTCCCGCAGTTCGCTGGGCAGAACCTTGTCCAGCGTGTCGGCCGCGCTGTGGTGATAGTTGAAGTACAGGCGGCCATCCTGCAGGATGCCCAGCGCCGGCACGCCCGCTTCCGACATGGCCGTGATGTCCGCCCCCGGCGCGTAGCTGCTCGGCTGTAAAGCGGTCGCACCAATGCTGCCGAGAACCTCCGCCACCGGCCGCAATAATTCGATTGCATGCGGACTGATCTTAACGTCAAACCCAACCGGGTGCGCCGCTCCCGTGTCGCATTCGATCGCGGCCACGTGCTGCACAAATTCTGACGCATGATCCTTGGTATAAGTCTTGCTGCCGGAACCACCCGTCTCCTCGTCCATCCAGGCGACTACGCGCAGGGTACGCCGCGGGCGCAGATGCAACTTCTGCGCGATCTCCGCCGCTTCCATCGCCACCACCACCCCCGCGCCGTCATCAATCGCGCCGGTGCCCAGGTCCCACGAATCGAGATGCCCGGAGACGACAATAATCTGCTCCGGATGTTCGCTGCCTTTCAGATCGGCGATTACGTTGTAGCTGGTCGCGTCCGCGAGCTTCTGCGGAGTGAGCGTCAGCCGCATGCGCAATTTTCCCTGCGCCGCGAGATGCGCCATCAGGTCGGCATCTTCGGCCGTGACCGCGCCCGCCGGAATTCCCGCGGCTTGGCTCCAGCCCGTATGCGGCAGGCGGAAATCCGCGCTCGCGACTGACCGGATCAGCGCCGCAACCGCACCCAGGTCCGCCGCTGCTTTCGACCCGGCCCCACGATAGCGCACCGCCTCGCCGTACGCCATGAACGACAGCCCGGCCGCGGCCTTCTGCTTGTCGAAGAGTTCATTGAACAGCACAATCTTGCCCGCTACCTTTTCACGGCCGAGTGCCTTGAGTTCGTCGAAATTGTTGACCACCACCACGTCCGCGACGATTCCCTCGGGTGCCGTCGAGGTGCTTCCGCCCAGCGCCGTCAGCACGACTTTCTGCGCCGTTCCCGGAACCTGCCCTGCGTACTCGACCAGCTCTGCCGTCTCCACGCCGCGCACCCAGTGCGGCACCTTCACTTCTTCGAGCTGCACCTCCAGCCCCAGCTTGCGCAGCTCTCCGGCAACATAATCCACCGCGGCGTTGGCCTGCGCCGATCCGCTGGGCCGCGGCCCGATGTTCTCGGTTAAATGCGCCAGTTGCTGGTAAGCGTAATCGTCGGCCAGGGCCGCCGTCTTGATCGCCTCCAGTTCGCCGCGCAGCTGCGGAGGAAAATTGTCCTGCTGCTCCTGGGACATTTGCGGCGCCGCGCCCCTGCTGTTCTGCGATGAAGTCTGGGCCGAACTCTGAGATGAGGGCTGCGCCGGCTTTGGCTGTTGTGGAGTCTGAGCCTGGGCAGTGATCAGGCAGGCGAGTGCGCACACGACGGCCAGCAAGATGCGGGAGCGGAAAGTTGTCGTAGTCATAGTCGTAGTCATCGGGGGGATGGTCAGTGTATCCGACGGCAGGCTGAGGAAGGAAGAACCCCAGCCTGTGGATTGGGAATAACGGTTCGTATCAGGGCATCGCTTGAGCGACGCCGCCCATGACGCGTTACGCGACGGTTATTAGCTGCTGGCCTTGCCCGTGCGCCACCAGCGGCTGAAGCCGGACCTGTAGGTCGCGCGACTGCGGCATGCCTGAAGGCATGCCCTGATACGAATCTCTCAGACTGGGCCACCATCACAATGTGGGGACAGCCGCCCTCGGCTGTCCGGTCGAGCGAAGCTCGACAGCCCCGGCGCCGCGTAGACAATCGTTCAGAGACTATGGGCTTTAGCCCTTGGGAAGGCGAACAAACTAAAAGTGGCCCCATTCCTGGGGCCACGCAAGAGGCTACGAATTGGTAGGTGATGTCAGGAAAGGCGATGCAAGATGCCGTTCTGCCAGCCAGAACGGTTCGGGAAGTGACACGCGGAAGCGAAGTGAGTGAAGGTCATGTTGCTTGAGTGTGCGGCCTCTTTGTTGCAATCAGGAGATGCACTTGCCGCGCCAAAGGCCAGATCCGCCGTGATCTGGATCACGCCATTCCGCAAACAAATGGAAAAGAAGGAGTTATGGGGCTATCGAGCCGCCTCCCGGATCCTGCCTCGCTTCCCGTCCGGGGCCCCAAAGTGAAGAACACTGCACATTCGCTGCACGCGGCTACCCGCAGCACAAAACACCAAACCCCTGGCGAGCTTTACTCCTCCAGAGGTCTGATCATAAAGCAAAATCTTCCGACGTCTAGCCCGGGATTATTCATGAGGATTGCTAAGGTTTTGAAAGGGCGCGGCTTCCAGCCGCGCCGACACGAGCAAAAATTAGGTCCGGCTTTAGCCGCTGGGGTGAGCCGTATGGAAGCGTCTGGTGGTGTTGGAAAGGAAGGTGGCAGCGCGTTTGTCCCAGGGGCTGAAGCCCCAATTCTCACGCGCCACGAGGGCGCGGCTGGAAGCCGCGCCCTTTCAAAGCAGCTTCATGAATAATGCAGGCTAGCTGTTTCCCGCCACCGTGCGCAGCTTGCCCGGCAGGAAGTGGTACGGCGGCCACGGTCCGCTGATGTTCACTTCGCAGTTCTTCAACTGCTTGGCCGCGGTCGAGTAACGGTTCTGATATTTCTCCACGCTCTTCGAGTCGATCAGGTGAGCGATGTCAATCAGCATTCCCTCGGGAGCGACTTTCTTGCAGCTCACTTCCTCTTCCAGCGGGTTGAAGAGCTTGTGCACCTGGACCGAAAGGGCCCGGGCCTTGGTCTGGCGCTCGCGCTCGCGCGACGCCTTCACCCGCAGCTTCGACAGGTAGTCGCCGCCCACGGTGTCAGGCAATTGGACGTCAATCATGGCCTCGCGCAGCGAGCCGTCCCGCACCACCAGCTTGATGTGCATTTCCGACTTGCCCCGCAGCCTGGCCACACTCAGGCCGAAGGCGCGCCGGTTCACCCGCACTGCCTGGCGCAGTGCGTCGTCGCTTTCAAAAATTGTGCCGAATTTGAAGGGCAGCACGGTCGAACTGCGGAAGCAGGCGCTGACCACGCGGGCGTGATCAATGGCCGCTTTCTGATCCAGCCCGCCCAGGGCCGGGTCATATTCGCTCACGATGACTGCAAATTCGCCGCTGGGATAGCTCAGCACTGCGGCGCTATTTACCCCCTGCACGCCCTCTAACAGGAAGGGGCGCCGGGTGCGGGTTCCATTGGGTAGGGTTTGATGCTCGGTAAGACAGTACGCGTACCACGCCATGTTGAACTCTCCGAACCGGGATAGAGGCGAACCGAAACGCCTCTTACGTCGAGTTTCTCGCCAAAGCTTATCGCTGCGATATTAGGAAGTTGGAACGGGCGGTACAGGGTCAAAACTTACCGGGGATGCTAACCATCTCCATCCCTTAACTGCATATTACTTTGGGCACCATGTAAAAAGCAACTTTTTCTTCGCGGAAAGCATCGGGAGGGCCTTACTTGGCGGATTTGGCACGGTTCGAACGCTCCTGCAGGGCCAGCAGAACGACCCGCAGCATCTCGTCCCAGGGCGCGGGCTTGCCGCTCCAGATTTCAAACTGCCGGGCGGCCTGGTGGACGAACATTTCGATTCCCGGGATGACCTGCGCGCCCCGTTCCTGGGCCAGTTTCATAAGCCGGGTTTCGGCCGGATCGTACACCATATCAAAGACATAGCGGGCATTGATCTCTTTTTCCTCGAGCGGCGACTCGCGGGTATTTCCCATGCCGACCGGGGTCGCGTTGACGATGACGTCGAAGGCCATTTTCTTGAGATCGGCCCGCTTCATGATGCGGGCCCGGGCGCGATGGGCCAGTTTCCTGGCCGGAGCGGCACTGCGGTTGAGAATGTAGACTTCCGCTCCCCGTTCCTTCAGCCCAAAAACCGCGGCACGGGCTGCCCCCCCGGCTCCGAGGACCAGGATGCGTGCCCCTTCCAGCGTGGGCAGGCGGCGCTCGAGTGGCCGGACAACGCCGGCGGCATCCGTATTGAATCCGTACAGCTTGCCGTCCTGCGCCCGCACCACGGTATTGCAGGCTCCGATTTTGGCGGTGTGCGAATCAGTATTGTCGAGGTGCGGCAGAATCGCTTCTTTGTACGGCATGGTGACGCTGATGCCGTAGATCGGAATCTCGCGCACGCAGGTCAGAAGATCTTTCAGCGTTTTGGCGTGCAGAGCGAGAAAAACCGCGTTGACATTCTCCCGCCGGAAAGCCGCATTCATGATGGCGGGCGAGAGCGAGTGCGCGATGGGATCGCCGACTACGCCGTACACCCGGGTAGCCGCGTCCACTTGCTCGATGCGGTATACGCTGCGCAATTCCTGCGCTGTCACCTGGCCCGGAGCGGTGGCTTCGCTGGAACTGGCCGCAGCGAAGGTGAAGACGCTGCCCGCGCGCAGTCCCAGCACCCGGCTGATGATGCCTTGTTCGCCCATGCACATGCCGACCAGCGAATGCCGGTCGCCCTCCCGCCCCAGGAACTTGATCATGGTGACGTTGTCGGAGAGTGTGGTCGCCGTACTGACGATCTTGTAAAAGTCGGCGGGGCAGGCCAGCATTTTTCCCAGCGTTTCGTCCAGTTTCTTGGTGGCGCGAAAATCGTGGAACGAAAGAATCAAAGCCGCCCGGCTGCGCAATCGATCGAGTTGTGCCGGCTTGCATTTGCTGGCCGTTTGCAGTTCCACATCCACCAGCGGACAACCCGCCATCGCCGCCTTGCTGAGGACCTCCAGTTGCGCCGCGATCGAGCCACGGAACTTGCCGCCGCTGGCGGCGCGGCGGCAGGTCGCGATCACCACCGTTGAAGGATGGGACTCGGTGAAACGCTTGATCCGAGCCATGGCCAGGCCGGGCTTGGAGAGATAGTCCAACCTGAACTCCAGGAAGGAATTATCCCGGACCAGGGCCTCGGCCTTTTCGGCCATTTCGTTGGCCTCGGAACCGATCACTGCCACGCAAACCCGTGGCAAACGCAAGGGAAGCAGACGCGGCGCATACGCAGAAGAAGAGTCCATCGTTCTAGATTCGGACACTATCAGGGTTTACTAGGAGCGACGGCGAATTATTACAGGGGCGTAACTCTATATGCAACAACGGATTGATGGTTCGCGCGAAAAAAGCCTGGCTCCGAGGTGCCCAACACTGTCGTAACCTTGACCCACCCTTACCCCCTTGTTACCTTCCGTTTGAAGCCTTGCCTTTTCTGGCATTTGGCGTCTTTCGACTTGGGGAGGGGGACACGCGGTGATCCTTTCCGGAGGTAACATGAAGAAAACAGGACTGTTCGTGTTGTTGTTAGCGACGGCGAGTTGGGCCCAATCCGGCGCCGATGCCAATTCCGCTGAGGCTCCGCAGGGAACATCCCCGAACTCAGCCAGCTTCCCTACCATGCGCGTGCAGACGCCCACTTATGCCGATGTGTACTGCGCTGGCTTCATCAACAAACAGACTTTGCCCGACGCCAATTTTGTCGCGGGCGGCTTGCAGACGCCCACCACCACCCACTTTACGCGTGGTGACGTGGTGTACCTGCGTGGAACCGGCTACAGCGCCGGAGCGGAATACGAGATTGTGCGTGCCCTGAAGGACGTCAACCAGTATGAGATGTATCCCGGGGAAAAGAAGCTGCTCAAGGAAACCGGCCAGCCCTACGAGGAAGTCGGCCGCATCAAGATCATTGATACCCGCAGCAAAAGCGCGATCGGCTACATCGAGTATGCGTGTGATGGCATCGCGCCGGGCGACGCAGCGATTCCCTTCGCGGAAAAACAGACGGTGGCGTTCCACGCGCCGATTCGTTTCGACCGTTTTCTCCCGGCCAGTGGCAAACTTACCGGCCGTATCGTGATGGGCAGAGACTTCGACTCGCAGCTGGGCACTGGACGTACGGTGTATATCAACGTCGGCGCAAACCAGGGCGTACATGTGGGCGACTTTTTCCGCGCCGTGCGCTCCTATGCAGCCGATCTCAACGACCCGGTGGACTCGCTTTCCTTCAAAGCCGCAATCGCGGAAGACACACAGGCGAAAACGCCATCGGTGGATCCCGCCATGTTCACCAAGGGAAATGGTCCGGTGATTCACGTGCGCGATCTGCCGCGGCGAGCCGTGGCTGAGGTCGAGATTATCGGCGTGACCCCCACCACCGCAACGGGCATGATCGTTTTCGCTTTGGAAGACGTGCATGCGGGCGATAGCGTGGAACTGGATCAGCCCAATTAGTCCGAGTTAGCCGTACTAACGCAGGCACGAAGCCGGGGACGGGAAACCGTCCCCGGTTTTGTTTTTGGCAAGGCGTGTATTCACCACGGAGACACAGAGCCACGGAGAAACACAAAGAAGACGGTTCTCCCTGTCGTTGTGACTCCATGGTGAAGAAAGGCTTACTCCCGCGTCCGTTCCTCCCCGAACACTTCCGCCGTGAAGGCCTCAATCAGCGCGCCTTTCTTCCATGCATCCGACGGCAGTCCCGCTTTGTGGCAGGTCTGCTCGAGGAAGGTGGTGCGATCCCAATTGTGTTCCACCGGCACCTGCGGCAGGAGCAAGCCACGGCGTCCGCTCAGGCTGATCAGCAGGCCGTGGCGGCCGACCTCGACAGCTTCAGCCTGGATGGGTTGGGGAACCGACAGGATGCTGAGTTCGATCTGCAGATGCGGCGCCTCATCCTGGGTTACGGGATAGAAGCGGGTGTCGTCAAAAGCCGCGGCCTGAGCTGTCTCCGCCACGGCGCGATACAGCGAGCTTACGGGAAGAACGTAGCCGACGCACCCCCGCAACTCGCCTTCGAGGTGCAGCGACGTGAACACGCCGCGGGGTTGGGCCAGATGAGCGGTCGGGGGCTCGAGCGAAATCTCGCGCTGCTCCAGCACCGACAAAATGGAATCGTGCGCCAGCCGGAGCAGCCGACTTCGCTCCTCCTGCGAGAACTCACCAGACTGTACGGCAACCGGACTAGGTCGAGGCAGCGACATCGCGGTCCGCCTGCGGCGGCGGCGCCGGCAAGGGCTTCCTGCGCCGGCTCAGGATGAAGGCGCGGCGCTGGCGCTTCACCACGCGCCGGTCAATCTTCGACCAGAAGGCGACGAAATAATCAATGGCCGACACCAGCGAGACACCCACCATGAACCAGATCGAGAGATACGCGATCCAGTGGACGGGAAAGACGTAGTAGCCGTAAACCGGCCACACTTTCCAGCGATGGTCGAGGATTACCGCCACCACCGCCACGATCTGCACCACCATCTTGAGCTTGCCCAGTTCGCTGGCTTCGATGGTGAAGCCTTCGGAGGCGGCAATCGAGCGCAGACCGCTGACCAGGAACTCGCGCCCAATGACTACAATCGCGACCCACGCCGGCACCAGCGCCGGATTCAGTTGCACCAGCACGACGAAAGCAGCCGCGATCAGCAGCTTGTCGGCCAATGGGTCGAGCAGAATTCCCATGGTCGTGATCTGCCCCCGCCGGCGGGCGAGATAGCCGTCAATGCCATCGGTCATGGCCGCCGCAATGAACAACGCCGAGGCCAGCAATTCTTTTTCCCCATTGACGCTGCTGAAGCGGGGACTGGACAGAATCCAGATCAGCAGGGGAATGCTGGCAATGCGGATCAGCGTGATGGAGTTGGGCAGATTCACACTCAGGGACGGCTCCGGGGGCCAGTCGGAAACCAGATTGATTATGCTCCACGGGAAGGGGGAACGCAATGCACGTTAGGACAGCGAACCGCCGTCAGACCTCAGACCTCAGACGTCAGGCGGAGTCTTCAGCTTGGTCCGAGGTCTGAGGTCCGAAGTCTGACGTCGGTTTTGTTATTTCGCCGGCGCCTTCGGTTGCTTGGCGATGATCAGGTCCTTGACCTTGTCGTAAGTCGCCTGCGGAACGATCTTTTTCTGGACGAGTTGATTCTTGGCGCGGTAGGGACGGCCATCAATGATCTTCTGCGAATAGGCGTCGCCGATGCCGGGCAGGGCCTTCAGTTGATCCTTGGTCGCCGTGTTGATGTCCAGCTTCTCGGCCGGCGCCTTCGCGGCCTGTGCCGGAGCGGCATTCATCTCGGGGACGCTTCCCGGTTCTTTGGTCTGCGCAAGAGCGGACGTTCCCATCATTACGAGGCTGGCCGCAAACGCGGCTGACAGAACCAGTACCAATAGCTTCTTCATGATTTCCTCCATACATAACGGTGGGGCACCCAAGTCCTACTTTCTTCATCGAAACCGGTCCATTAGGCCAGTTCGCAACTCGCGACTCACAGCTCGGGACTCGGGACTCGCGACTTACTACGCGTAAATTCCGCGCTGCCGGATGGTATAGGCCACGCGGTCAATGGCCAGCATATAGGCCGCGATGCGATTGTTGACCTTGTGGGTTTCGGCGTAGCGCACCACGTCTTCGAACGACGACTTCATGATCGCGTCCAGTTGCTCGTTGACCACCGATTCCTTCCAGAAATAGCCCTGGCGGTCCTGCACCCACTCGAAGTAGGAAGTGGTTACGCCGCCGGCGTTGGCCAGAATGTCGGGAATCACGAACACTCCCTTTTCGCTGAGCACATCGTCGGCCGCGGAAGTCGTAGGCCCGTTCGCGCCCTCGGCCAGAATGCGGCACTTCACCCGGTCCACGTTGCGGCTGGTGATGACGTTCTCAGTCGCGGCTGGAATCAGGATTTCGCACTCGGCCGTCAGCAAATCACTGGCGTCGCAGCGCTCGGCGCCGGGGAAACCGTGCACCGTGCCGTTTTTCTGGCGGAAGTCCACCAGCGCCTTCAGGTCGATACCGTTCTTGTTGCAGAGCCCGCCGCCGACTTCCGCGATGCCGACGATCTTGTAGCCGACTTCGTGCATGAGCAGCGCGGCATTGGAGCCCACGTTGCCGAAGCCCTGCACGATGACGCGGGCGCGGGAGCGGTCAATGTTCAGTTTTCTGCAGGCCTCGTCGCAGACGATCATCACGCCGCGGCCGGTGGCCTCGCGGCGTCCGCGCGAGCCGCCGATGTTGATGGGCTTTCCGGTCACGCACGCGGTCACGGTTTGCCGCATATGCATGGAATACGTGTCCATCATCCAGGCCATGACTTGTTCGTTGGTGTTGACGTCGGGGGCGGGCACGTCTTTTTCCGGGCCGATGAATTCGATCAGCTCGGAGGTGTAGCGGCGGGTCATGCGCTCGACTTCGCCCATGGACATCTTGTGCGGATCGCAGATCACGCCGCCCTTGGCACCGCCGAAAGGAATGTTGACCACGGCGCACTTCCAGGTCATCCAGCTGGCCAGCGCGCGCACTTCGTCGAGCGTGACGTCGGGCGCGTAGCGGATGCCGCCCTTGGCCGGACCGCGGGCGATCGAGTGCTGCACCCGGAAGCCGGTGAAAACCTCGAGGTGGCCGTCATCCATCTGCACCGGAATATAGACCGTAACTTCGCGGTTGGGATAGCGCAGAACCCGCCACAGGCCTTCATCCAGATTGAGCTTTTGCGCGGCCAGGTCGAAGCGGGCGCGCTGCGATTCCCACGGGTTGGTCTCTTTGTCCACGTGTGGGGCGGTTGTCATCGTCGTCATAAACGTATTCTCCCAGAATCAATGCAGGTCGGGAATGGCTGGACAATGCCGGCCGGCGCCGGGACGGTTCCCGGTCGGGGCGGGCAAACCTCCAGAGTATATGAGGGTGAATGGCAGGGAAGCAAGCAGGGGGGCCAGGGGGCAGCAGTCGCGCTTTCTGGCCCCTGACCCCTGACCCTGCCTTTCTACATCGGCGCTTCGATCTTGATCTCAATCCCGTACGTGCACTCGGTCATGGTGTGCCAGGAGGTTCCCATCTTCAGGTCGTAGGTCATCATTTCCGTTTTTCGCGGAAGCGCGTCGCCTGCCCCCACCCAGATGTCCACGGTGCGATCGATGAAGCTGTCCCGAACCTTGAACTGGTAGTGGAACGTGGATACGCCCCTGATCACCTCAGGCCCCGTCAGTTTCAGATCGCCGGGCTTGTAACCGAACTTCAGCTCGTCGGGAAGCTTGAACGCGGCCGGGCTTGTCCAGGTTTGATACCACGCCATTTCCATCGGATCGACTTTCGTCCACGGTCCGCTTCCAATCTTCCGGTAGCCGTCTTTGCCGATGAAGATGGTCTCGACTGGCTGATGCTCCTGGGCACCGCTGATGCGTAGGCGGTCATTTCCGAACTCAGTCCACGTCTCTTGGGTCCAGCCCGGTCTCGGTCCGGAATTGCCGGACGCCATCTCATGGCAACGGTGCGAGTTGTCGCGCAGCATCGCGGTTGCAGCCTTGGTGATCACTTCGAGCGGATCATCGCTGGCCGTGACGGCTGTCTCCGGCCCGTCGCTGGCCAGTGTTTTGGCGGGTTTGGATTGCGCGGTTTGTGCGCGAGTCTCGCGCGCTACGTCTCCGAGCGGACGGTCCTGGGCCGAGTTGACTTGAACCAGGCAGAAAGTGCCGAAAGCCAGCGTCGCCGCGATCGCCGTATTTCTCACCCCAGCACCCCACAAGCAGAAATCCAATCGCTGATGATGCCTGACCCCTGACCTCTAGCCCCTGGCCCCCGACCCCTTGCTCTTGCCCTCAGCCCCGAGACGGATCTCCATGCCTTCGGCCGCGGCCCGCACTTCGGGATAGTAGTTGCGGGCGTTCTCAACCACGCGGTCGACGATCTCGTCGGTGTGGTCGGGATCGTGGTGGTAGAGGATCAGTTCTTTGGCGCCGCTTTCCATCACCACATTGACGGCTTCGCGCCAGTGGCTGTGTCCCCAGCCCCGGCGGCGCGCGGCGTACTCTTCGGGCAGATACTGCGCGTCATAGATGAGGAGGTCGGCGCCTTCGGCCAGCTTGCGCACAGCCTTGTCAAAGTTAACGTCGCCGGGTTCGTTGTCGGTGGCGTAGACCAGCACTCCGTCCTTGGTTTCAAGACGAAATCCCAGGCAGCCCTGGGGATGGTTCAGCCAGGCGGTCTTGATGCGGATGCCGTCTTCCATGTCGAGGCAGCCGTTTTCGATGTCGTAGAAGTCGCGCTTGGCCTTCATCTCGTCGAGGTTGACGGGGAAGTAGGGCGAGGCCATCTGCTCGGCCATCACCTGCTCCAGGCTGCGGGTGCGGCTGGAAGAATGAAAGAAGAAGTGACTGTTGGGGCTGTCGTAGAGGGGACGGAAAAACGGCATGCCCTGGATGTGGTCCCAGTGAAAGTGAGAAACGAAGACGTGGGCGGCGAAGGGCCGGTCGCCGAACTCGCGCTCCAGATGATGTCCCAGCACGCGGAAGCCGGTGCCACAATCGAAGATGTAAATGCGATCCCCCAGGCGCACCTCGACGCACGAGGTATTTCCTCCGTAGCGCAGGTTCTCGGCCTGTGGCGTGGGCGTGGAGCCGCGCACGCCCCAAAACTTAATCAGCATAAATTTCCGTGGCGCTTAATCCGTAATCTTCGGTTGCGGCGAATCATCCCTTCAATTTCGATCGCGATTCCGCTTCGACTGCCCGTTACCCTGCTGCTCAAGAAGACTCTGGGAGCAACCGCCGGCCGCGTAACTCGAATTTCGCGCGGCGCAAGATGCTCATAATACTTGAGATATCCTCGATTTTATCGTTTTGCCGGAAGCCAACAAGTGACGAAAGTTTTACCGCTGGTCCAAGGTCTCGCCGGGAGAAAGCCACATCCAGTCAATCCGCTGGACCTGGTTTGACTTCATTTCTATCCCGCCTAACATGGCCGGACCCGAGGATTGGGGCAACTCCACGATCGGCCCAAGTGCATGATTGGCCAGACGATTTCCCACTACCGGATCACCGAAAAGTTGGGCGGCGGGGGTATGGGCGTGGTTTACAAGGCTGAAGATACCCGCCTGCACCGCTTCGTGGCCCTGAAGTTCCTGCCCGATGAAGTGGCCCGCGACCCGCAGGCGCTGGCCCGTTTCCAGCGCGAAGCCCAGGCCGCTTCCGCCCTGAACCACCCCAACATCTGCACCATCCACGACATCGGCGAGCAGAACGGCCAGGCGTTTATCGCCATGGAGTTTCTCGACGGCCTCACCTTGAAGCACCGCATTGGCGGTCAAGCGCTTGAGACTTCGGCGATTCTGTCGTTGGCCATCGAAATCGCCGACGCTCTCGATGCCGCGCACGCCAAAGGCATCGTGCACCGCGACATCAAGCCGGCGAACCTTTTCATCACCGAGCGCGGGCACGCCAAGATCCTCGATTTCGGATTGGCCAAGATGTCGTTTCCGGGCATCTCTTCAAGCCAGATTGCGGCCGCGAACACGATCACTCATACGATGGACGACCCGCACCTGACCAGCCCCGGCTCGACCATGGGCACCGTCGCCTACATGTCGCCGGAACAGGCCCGAGGCAAAGAACTGGACGGGCGCTCCGATCTTTTCTCCTTCGGCGCGGTGCTCTACGAAATGGCGACGGGGAAACTGCCCTTCCGCGGAGAAAGCACGGCCACGATCTTCGAAGCGATTCTCAACCGCGCTCCGGTTCCGGCGCTGCGGCTGAATCCTGATCTCCCGCCCAAGCTCGAAGACATCATCAACAAGGCTCTGGAAAAAGATCGTGACCTGCGCTACCAGCATGCCTCCGAGATGCGCGCCGACCTGCAGCGGCTGAAGCGCGACACCGATTCCAGCCGTCAGGTCCCGGTGGCCGTGGCGGAACCGGCGGGCGCAGCTCCGTCCGCAGCCCAACCGGCGCATGCCAGTGGCAGTTCCGCGGTGGTTGAGGTCGCCAGGCAACATAGACTCGGGCTCGGCATCGCCAGCGCGGTGGCGATTCTGCTGGTCGCGGCCGCCGCCTATGGAATCTACGCGCTCCTTTCCCGCGCACGGCCCGCTCCGTTTCAAAACTTTGCCGTCAGCAAAGTAACCGAGACCGGCAAAGCCACGCTGGTCGCCATCTCACCTGACGGCAAATACATCCTCAACGTGATGAATGACAATGGCCAGCAGAGCCTGTGGCTGCGCAACGTTCCCACCAACAGCAACACGCAGGTTGTCGCTCCCGCTGCGGTCAGTTATATCGGTCTGCGCTTTTCTCCGGACGGCGACTACTTGTATTTCGTTCGCTCAGAAATCGGCAGCCGCACACTGCATTACCTATACCGCGCTCCGGTGCTGGGTGGAACTCCGGAGAAGCTGGTCACCGACATCGATTCCAACCTGAGCCTTTCACCGGATGGCAAGAAATTCGTCTACATGGTCGCCAACAATCCGAAAGTCGGCGAATCCCGTCTCGTCATCCGCTCGCTGGAGGGGGGCGAGGAAAAAACCCTGGCTACCGACCCCATCAACGAGCAACCGTTCGATCCCGTGTGGTCTCCGGACGGCAAAATCATCGTCTGCGCGATTTCTCAGCCAGGCGATAAGTTCTCTGGCCTGGTTGCGATCGACATGGAGAGCGGCAAGCGGAACTTGTTCGTGACCACGAATAGCATGTTCTTCCAGAAGCCGGTCTGGCTGCCCGACGGCAGCGGGCTGCTGGTTTTGGGGGCAGGTCCATACTTCACGCAAACCCAGATCGTTTTCGTTTCGTTTCCGGGCGGCAAAATATCTGCCGTCACGCGCGATACCAACTCGTATCGGGACCTGAGCCTGTCGGCCGACGGCCACACTCTCGCTACCGTCCTGAGGCAGACGCAACTGAATGCCTACGTGATGCCCGCTGGCGCAAGCAGCACGCAAGCCCGGCAAGTCACGACCGGCTCACCGATCATCGGTGTTTCCTGGACCCGGGATGGCCAGCTCATTGCCTCCGCCGAGGCTTCTGGTCTGGCCCTGCTCAATCCTGAGTCTGGTTCCAAGGTTCCGATAGTCTCTCAACTCTCATACGCGAACTTTGCCCGTGCCTGTTCCGACGGACACTTCGTGTTCTCGGCTGCACCTGCGGGAAAAATACAAAACAACATCTGGCTGGCGGATGCTGACGGTGGGAACCCGAAGCAACTCACCCACGGGAAATTCGACTATCTTCCTGCCTGCTCGCCCGATGCCAAGACTGTGCTCTACACGGACGCGGACAACAAGCTGGAGAAAGTTGCGCTGGAGGGCGGGACTGCGCAACTCGCTGCCGAAATGTCAGTTTTCAGCCGCATCACATTCTCGCCGGATGGGAAGCTGGCGGCCTTTGTCACCTTTCGCCTCCATGATCCCAAGGAAAAGCTGGCGTTGGTTCCACTCGATTCCAGCCAACCGCCCCGCTTTCTGGAATTCGAACGGCCCCGCTCCGAGTCCCTGCCCACGGGGTTCGGCGATGAGCCGGTCCGCTTCACTGGCGACGGCAAAGCCTTAATGTACCTGGTGCGCAACGGCGATACCGACAATCTCTGGCTTCAGAACCTCGACGGCTCACCCGGAAAACAACTCACCGATTTCAAATCGGAGCTCACCAAAGACTTCGACTACTCCTTCGACGGTAAGCAGTTCGCCGTGATCCGCGGCCACCGCGAGTCCGACGTCGTCGTCATCCGCGACTCGGAGAAGTGACGCCTGCAGTGCGGGCCCTGGGTGGACCGGGCGGTTACTTTGGATTGGCCGTAGCCGCGCGAGGCGCTTAGGCGCATGCAGTTAGGCTACATATACTGGTCGTGCCGGGTTAACCGTTTCTCGAGGCACTCATGCAGATCTCAAAGGGCTGGCAGTGGGTTGTGCGTGCGGTTTTGCTGCTGCTGATCATCGCTTTGGGATCGCACTATCTCATTCGACTTGCCCTCAACTCGCCGCCGAAGCCGCAAACGGCTTCAACCACTGAAAGCAAAGAGCCGCCCGCGAACGAAGCTGCGTTCCGGTCCGCTCTCGAGGCTGGCAATCAAGCTCTCCGCGACGGGCAGTACACCGACGCGCTGGACCGTTTCCTGGAGGCGGAGCAGTCTGGGGAGCGGTTGAGCGATGAGCAGTACGAGGCTCTCAAGAATTCCCGGTTGCAACTAGCAGGAATCTACGAAGCAGGCGGAGACGACTCCGCAGCGCAGCGTGTTTACCACGTCCTAACCGAATGCGCCTTGCAGCAGGGGTATGCGCAGTCTCGGGCCAAGCAATGGGAACGGGCTCTGGCGCGAGCCCAGGATTCCGAAGATCTTTCCGGGCATTTGACCGAGGATAGGCGCGGTGCTCTTCAGCACGCCATCGGTTTAGCGGCAAGTTCGCTCGTCGAACTGCAACGCTACCCGGAGGCCGCGCAGGCCCAACAGCGCTTGATCGACTATCTCAAGTCGACGGTCGACGGCGATGACTGGGCCTTTCCCAGCAACTATGAGAGTCTGGCCGAGATCTACTCGAAGGCACAGGATTGGCCGGAGTTCGAACAGACGCTGCTGCTCGCCATTGCAGCGAGCGACCGGACCCTGGCGAATCTCCCGGCGGAAAACGGCCCGACGATTTCGGATGCGACGCGCCGTACTAAGAACGTGGCGCAATATAATCTGGTGATCGCCTACTACCGGGAAGGAAGTACCGAGACCGCTCTTTCCAAAGCCGACGATTTTTTTGCCGCCTACCCGGAAGGCCCGCAGGACCCGATGCATCCTATCACTGTACAGTTTCATTCCCGGGATTTTGCCTCTTTGGCCCTGACGATCGCGACCGAGGCCAAGCGGCCCCAGGACGTGGACTATTGGCGGCAAAAGGGCGGTGTAGTGCAGGGCGGCTTCTACGTCATCGCACTTCACCCCTACAAGCCCCAGTAAGTGGCCTGCGTTTCAGCCTGGCAGCCTTGGGCGAAGAGGGGGATCAGTCTCTATAATGAAAAGCCCCGCCCTTGGCGCGGGATTCCGAACCATGCTGCGGCCCGACTTCCACGAGTTCTCCCGTCTTGCCCGCAAAGCCACACTCGTGCCGGTGGTGAAGTCGGTCAGCGCCGACTTGCTGACGCCGGTGTCGGCCTTTCTCGCCATCGCCGACAAAGAGCCGCACGCCTTTCTTCTGGAGTCGGTCGAGCGCGGCGAGCAGATCGGGCGCTACACGTTTCTCGGCGCTCGTCCTTACATGCGGCTGAAGGCGCACCAGGGGAAAGTTGAGATTGAGCGCGGACGCCGCCGGGAATCGTTGTGCGAGAACGTATTCCAGGCGGGGAAGCGCCTGCTGCGTGAGCACCGGCCGGCCACCGTGCCCGGATTGCCTCCGTTCACCGCGGGCGCAGTCGGATATTTCGCCTACGACGTGGTCCGCCAGCTGGAAAGAATCGGCGAACACGCCAAAGATGATCTCTCGCTGCCCGACGCCGAGCTGATGTTTTTCGATCGGCTGCTGGCCTTCGATCACCTGCGCCACCAGATCCACATCGTGGCAGCGGCCGATGTGACCCGCGAAACTCCGCGCCGCGCCTATGACCGCGCCCTGGGCGACATTGCCGTGCTGGAACGGAAACTGGCGCGAGGATTAAGCGCGAGCCTGTGGCGCAACTCCGCCAAGGCGAAAGCCGGCAAGCTGAAGGTTCACGCCCGCACCCGGCGCGAGGATTTTCTCGGCAGCGTGGCGCGTTCGAAGGAATACATCGCCGCGGGCGACATTTTTCAAGTCGTGCTTTCGCAGCGGCTCGATTTCATCCCCGGCGTTGCGCCGTTCGACTTGTATCGCGCGCTGCGCCAGGTGAATCCCTCGCCTTATCTCTATTTTCTGCGCCTGGGCGACACCCACATTCTCGGCTCTTCTCCCGAAATGCTGGTGCGGGTTACGGGACGCAAGCTGGAGTATCGGCCAATTGCAGGCACGCATCCGCGCGGGAAGGACGAGGCCGAAGACCTGCATCTCGAACAGCTCATGCGCAGCGACGAAAAGGAGCAGGCCGAGCACGTCATGCTGGTGGACCTCGGCCGCAACGATCTCGGCCGGGTCAGCGAATACGGCTCGGTCAAGGTGAAAGATCTGATGTACGTGGAGCGCTATTCGCACGTCATGCACCTGGTCTCGGCGCTGGAAGGGACGCTGCGAAAGGATCTCGACGCGCTCGACGCTTTTGCCGCCTGCTTTCCCGCCGGAACCCTCAGCGGCGCGCCCAAAGTGCGCGCCATGCAGATCATCGAGGAACTTGAGCCCACGCGCCGCGGCGTCTATGGCGGATCGGTGCTCTACGCCGATTTCGCCGGCAATCTCGATTCCTGCATCGGCATTCGCACGCTGCTGATGCAAGGCAAGCATGCATATCTGCAAGCGGGAGCGGGCATCGTGGCCGACTCCGATCCCGCGCGGGAGTTCGAAGAATCGATGAACAAGGCGCAGGCGCTGCTGCGGGCGGTGGAGATGGCAAGAGGCGCCAGGTAGCTGCAGAACAGCCCACTCAGGATATGGCCACGGATTCCCACGGATCAGCACGGATAACCCAAAGAAATTGCTTAAGAATTATTCTGTGAAAATCCGTCGAGATCCGTGGCTAGGTTATCGCAGCTAGAGACCCAGAAAATTCTCCACCAGCTTCTTGCCCGCGTCGGTCAACACGCTCTCGGGATGGAACTGCACGCCCTCGACGGCGCACTGGCGGTGGCGCAGACCCATGATGGTGCGGTCTCCGTCTTTTTCCGTGGTCCAGGCACTGATTTCCAGTTCCGCGGGCAGACTCTTCTCTTCGACGATGAGCGAGTGATAACGCGTGGCCGTCATCGGCATGGGCAGGCCCTGGAAGATCGTTTTGTTGTCGTGCATGACCGAACTGGTCTTGCCGTGCATGAGATGAGTGGCGCGCACGACCTTGCCGCCGAAGGCCTCGCCGATCGCCTGATGTCCCAGGCAGACTCCGAGCAGCGGAACTTTCCCGGCAAACCGCCGGATCAGTTCAATGCTGATGCCCGCCTCGCGCGGCGTGCACGGCCCGGGAGAAATCACGACGCGCTCGGGCCGCATCTTCACAACTTCATTCACGGTCACCTGATCGTTGCGGCGGACTTCAACCTCCGCCCCCAGTTCGCCCAGGTACTGCACCAGGTTGTAGGTGAACGAATCGTAGTTGTCGAGGACGAGAATCAATCGCGTCGTGCTCCTCGAATCAGATTACACCAGGGGCTAGGCCTCGGACCGCAGACCTCAGACCTCGGACTTCAGGCCTGGGATGGCCGAGGGCCCTAGGTGTTAGGTCTGATGTCCGAGGTCCGACGTCTGAGGCCGGTTTTTCGTTACCATGGTCATTTCCCCCCGCCTCGCCCGCGCGCTACATTAGCCCCATGGCTACCGGACCCGGACGTGCGAAATGCCGCTGCGCGCAGTGCGAGAAACCCGAAGACGCGTGCGAGTGCGAAAAGTTCTGCTGCCTCTGCCAGGGGGCGCTTGACGTCCGCATCTGCGCCGACGGCCTGATGTATTGCGAAGCCTGCCGCAACGCCTGCGACTACAAGACCTCAGATTAGCCGCCGACCGCGGAAGTTCTATTGTTGATTTTTGATTCTTGATTGTTGAATGAAAATCCCACAGAGGCGACGGCCCTGGTTTTTCAATCAACAATCATCAATCAACGATTCCTGAGTTTATCCCACCCCTGATTTGGCATATGAGGAACTTTTGAGGCACAATGAAATCAAGAGCACTCCTGGGGGGGGCATGAAACGCCGAATCGCCATCTGGGCGAGCGTGGGCTTTCTGATTGCATGTTGCTGGGTGCTGTATACCTTTGCAGTGCCCTTCGATTTCCTTGACAGGTCGTTGCGACAACCGGTGGTTCTGGCGGCTATCTATGCCACCTGTCCGATCTGCTACGCGGGGCGCTATTTCCCGCTGCATTTCTGGTGGGTGCCTCCCATCAACGCGGCGACTTACGCGTTGCTGGGCCTGATCGCAGAGATGCTGCGCCGGAAAGCGCCTACCAGCCTGGCCTTTTAGTTTTGCAGATAGCCCACGCCCCAGCAAGCCATCCCATTTGGCATGGCCCCGCCCTTTAAGGCAGAATAGGTCGGTTTGCGCCCGGCGCCCTTTTTACCTGTCTTCTGAGGAGATTTCATGGCTACCACGATGCACGTCAGCGACGTAGCCGAGTTGCTGAGCGAAGGCCGAACGCACTTCAATCTCTCCCCGGCGGCGCTGGTCGAGCATTCGGTCCGTCGCCATGAAGCGATGCTGGCGGCCAACGGCGCGATCGTCGGTTACACCAATCGCACCGGACGTTCCCCGAAAGACAAGTTCATCGTGCGCGACGAAACGACCGAGCACACGGTGGCCTGGGGCGCGGTCAATACGCCCTTCGAGCCGGAAAGATTCGACGCGCTGTATGCCCGGGTGATGGACCACCTGCGCGGGCGCGAACTCTACGTGCAGGATCTGTTCTGCGGCGCCGATCCCCTGTATCGCCTGCCCGTGCGTACCGTCAATGAATACGCCTGGCACAACCTGTTCGTGCGGCAACTGTTCCTGCGTCCCACGGCGGAGGAATTGAAAACCCACCGTCCCGAATTCACCGTCATTTCGGTGCCGGAGTTTAGAGCCGATCCCCGGCGGGACGGGGTGAATTCCGAAGTCTTCATCCTGCTGAATTTCACCCGCCGCACCGTGCTGATTGGCGGAACTTCTTACGCGGGCGAGATGAAGAAATCCATCTTCAGCGTCATGAACTTCATGCTGCCGCCGCGCAATGTGTTCCCCATGCACTGTTCGGCCAACGTGGGACGCGACGGCGCGAGCGCACTGTTCTTCGGGCTCTCCGGCACGGGCAAGACCACGCTCTCGGCCGACCCCTCGCGCGATCTGGTGGGCGACGACGAGCATGGCTGGAGCGCCGACGGTGTCTTCAATTTCGAGGGCGGATGCTACGCCAAGTGCATCAAGCTCTCACGCAAGAACGAACCGCAGATCTGGAACGCGTTGCGCTTTGGTTGCGTGCTCGAAAACGTGGCGCTCGACGCGGACTCGCGCGTTCCCGACTACAACGACGACAGCAAGACCGAGAACACTCGCGCTGCCTATCCGGTGGATTTCATTGACCACGCTGTGATTCCGGGCGTGGCCGGGCATCCCAGGAACGTGGTGTTTCTCACCGCCGACGCTTTTGGCGTTCTGCCGCCCATCTCGCGCCTGACGCCCGAGCAGGCCATGTACCACTTTCTGTCGGGCTACACGGCGAAAGTTGCGGGAACTGAAGCTGGCGTGCGGGAACCCTCGGCCACCTTCTCGACTTGCTTCGGATCGCCGTTTCTGCCGCTCGCTCCCAAGGTTTACGCCGAGATGCTGGGCCGCCGCCTGCGCGAGCACAACGCGCAATGCTGGCTGGTCAATACCGGTTGGCAGGGTGGACCCTACGGCGTAGGCAGGCGCATGGAGATTCCCTTCACGCGCGCCATGGTGGATGCGGCCGTCGAAAGCGAGCTGACCAAAGAGGAATTTGAGATTGAGCCTACGTTTGGATTCAGCATTCCGAATGCGTGCCACGGCGTGCCTCCGCAGATACTGAACCCGCGCAATGCCTGGCCCGATAAGGCGGCCTACGACAAGGCGGCCGAAGACCTGCGCAACCGCTTCGCCAGGAACTTCGAGCATTTCGATGCTCCGCCCGAGGTCAAGGCAGCGGGACCGAAGGCACAGAAATAGGCTCGGGGCCTAGGATCGCGCCACGGATTCGCACGGATCTCCACGGATAAGCCAAGAAGTAATAAAGAAATCCAAAGAAATATCCGTGATAATCCGGGTGAATCCGTGGCCTGTTTTTCAGCTTCTTCCCCCGCTCCCTGTGGTTAAATCAAGACTATGTTCGCCCGCAAGATTCGCGTGGAGTATGAAGAAGACGGGCGCCGCCGTCCCTGCCCGCTGAAGTGGCTCGACAGCTTCTCCATGCGCAACTTCACCAATGCCAGCATTTTTGACGACACACTGCCGACGGCCGACGGCCGGATGGAAATCGGCTCCAGCGTTCCCCTCGAGCCACTCCGCGACGCGATGGAGGACTGGTTCCGGCGCAAGGGATATCTGCCCAAAGAGTCGAAATTGTCACTGGCGGAGAACTGAGGGTCGCCGCACACTGAAATGGGTGAAATCGAGCAGCGCCTGCCCATTTTCGCTAAATTGCGGCGGCTGGTGATCCGGATCACGGGAGGAGAACCTCAAGTTCTCATAGACTTACAACAACTCACGAATTGGCAAGCGAGTTGCTTGAACAAGATCGGAGGTGCTTTGTGAGCGACAAACTATCGCGATCCCCCCATGCAAGCACCCAAGGAGCCAGATTGCAGATTGTAGCCCGCGGCTCCAGGCGCAGTTCTTCAGATGCATTTCTCCTGATTTTGCCTTCCTGGGGCACGGGTAGTTTTGCCGAGCCCGCATTCGAGAGTGGCGTTGAACCACCCAGCTTTCGAAACAAGCTGCTGGGAGTCGCAGTCGTCGTGGGAGTCAGCGGCGGCTTCTGGACCGGAGTTGGACTGCTCATCAACCACCTGATGAGATAGTCGAGAAGCGAAACGGGGCAGCTTGCCAACCAGCGTCTGCCCGTGTTCTTTTCTTCACTTGTCGTAGCGCAGCAGCGACATCACGTCGTAATTCTTCAGCTTGTCCCGCCCCTTTAGAAATTCCAGCTCCACCACAAATCCCAGGCCTGCGATCCGGGCGCCGAGCGACTCGGCGAGCTTGGCGGTGGCTTCGGCGGTGCCGCCGGTGGCGAGCAGATCGTCCACGATGAGCACGCGCTGGCCTTTTTCGATCGCGTCCTTGTGAATCTCGAGCGAGTTGGTGCCGTACTCGAGGGCGTAGTCATGCCTCACGGTTGCGGCGGGAAGCTTGCCCGGCTTGCGCACCGGAACGAATCCGGCGTTAAGGCGATAAGCCAGCGCGGGGGCGAAGATGAAGCCGCGCGCCTCCATGCCCAGCACCAGGTCCACGTCGCGCGCAATGTAGTACTCGGAGAGTCTATCAATGAGCGTGGCCAGGCCGACCTTGTCTTTCAGCAGGGTCGTGATGTCGTAGAAGAGAATTCCGGGCTTAGGAAAGTCGGGGATTTCGCGAATGAGTTTCTTCAGTTGGTCGGCGTTTAGCGACGTGGCGGGGGGCATCTAACATCCTCCGAGGTTTCAAAGTGTCAAGGTTTCAGAGTTTCAAGGTTTCAAAGTTTCAATGTCAAAGCCTGCTTCTTCCTCGCAACTTTGAAACTGTGAAACCTTGCAACCTTGCAACCTTGAAACTTTCTACCATGCTCCTTCAATGCGAAACGAACTGAGTCCGGCGACCGGCGCCGTGTCGGAGACTTCGACTGCATCCACGCGGGCGGCGCGCGGTCCCTCGCGCAGGCGCGAATGCAGGCCGAGCAGTTGGTCGCGCGTGCCCTGGGCCAGAACTTCCACGCTGCCGTCGTGATTGTTGCGTACCCATCCGGCGATGCCGAGAATGCTCGCCTCGCGCTCGACGAACCAGCGGAAGCCGACGCCCTGGACGCGCCCGCGGACCAGGAAGCGGCGGGCGAGGGTCGGTTTTTCTGCGGAAGCCATGTGGGAAAGTTTCAACGTTTCAAAGTTTCAGAGTTGCGGGTCAGTTTGACTTCCACCGGCTAACAAGCTGAGCTGGTCTGGCTATTTAGGATTACGGGGCTGACTTTGAAACCTTGAAACTCTGAAACCTTGAAACCTTATGCTCGGGACAGGTACGCGCCTTCCGACGTGTCCACCTTGATCTTCTCGCCTTCATTGATGAAGGGCGGCACCTGCACGACCAGCCCGGTCTCGGTCTTCGCGGCCTTGGTCACGCTGGAAGCGGTGGCGCTCTTCAGTCCGGGCTCAGTCTCAATCACGGTCAGGATCACAGTCTGCGGCAGTTCGATGCCGACGGCCTTGCCGTCAAAAAACTCCACTTTGATTTCAAGGTTGGGAATCAGGTACTCGACCGCGTCGCCCAGAATTTCCTTGGTCAGGTGGGTCTGCTCGTAATTTGTAGTGTCCATGAAGTAGTAGCTGTCGCCGTCGGCATAGAGGAACTGCATTTCGACCTCGTCGACGTTGATCTTCTCGATGGGGTCGGGCGAGCGGAAACGGTGCTCGAACATGGCGCCGGTGCGCAGGTTGCGCAGCTTGGCCTGGATGAAGGCGCGCAGGTTGCCGGGCGTGCGGTGCTCGACCGAGAAAACGGAATGCAGATCATTGTTGTGCTTGATGATCATGCCGGGGCGGAGTTGTGTGGCAGGGATCGACATTGCTTGCGAGACTCTCCTCTACGATTGCGGATTGCGGAGCCGGCAGAAGAGCCTGTCCTGAGCAACCCCGAGGTATCGAGGGGGTGCCGAAGGACGGGCAGGCCACAAGTTCCGCCGCTATGGTGGCGAAAACATTATTTTACACGCAGGCGCGGGGGAAGGGAAACCGCTGCAGGGGCCAGGAGTCAAGGGCCAGAATCCTCGGAGGTCGAGGGCGTGTCAGGTTGGGTTAGCCGCCATGGGTTTATGATGATCCCGACAGGCGGATTAGCCCGCGACGTGAGCGAGTTCTTTGGCGGGCGGAAAAAAGAGGTCTTCACCATGCGCATCGGACGTTATGAATCTTCGGAAGGCAGCAGCGTAGGTACGGCCATTACCTTCCTGCTGATTGGGCTGGGAGCCGGGGCGCTGGTCGGGCTTCTGCTTGCGCCCAAGAGCGGACGGGAGTTGCGCCGCGATATCAAGCGCGGCTACGACGATACCAAGGATGCCGTCGGCGAGTGGGCCGACACAGCCGCTGAAACGGTCAAAGAAAAGGTGCGCGATGCGGGAGAGCGCGTGCGCGACGTGGCCAGCCGCGGCGTGGATGCCGCTTCGGATCTGGCTGAGGATCTGCGCGACACCGTGCGGGAAAAGGCGGAACCGATCCGCCGCGCGATTAATCGGAGCTGAGAAGAACGGACCTCAGACTTCGGACCTCTGACCTCGGACCTCAGACCTCGGACCTCGGACCTTGGACCTCAGACCTAGGACGCCTGGGGTCTGACGTCTGAGGTCCGAGGTCTGATCTTGCTAGTACAGGTGGAAATCGACTTCCACGGCAATTTGTGTCGCAACCGGCTGACCGTTAAGCGTAGCGGGCTTGAAGCGCCAGCGGCTGACGGCTTCGATCGCCTTCTCGTCCAGACCCATGCCCAGGCTTTGCCCAACGCGGATGTTGTAGGTGTGCCCATCCTTGCCTACGACCACCAGGAGCACCACGATGCCCTGCATCTTGGCCTTGCGAGCCTCGTCAGAAAAGCTGGGCTCGGAATTGTAGATCACCTGGGGCACCGTCACTCCCTGCTTGCCAGCGGGAAGAATTCCTGGCGGACCGGAACCGAAAAAAGGCCCGGATGACGGCCCCACGCCATCGCAACATCCCGGTCCGATTCCGCCCGGACCGCCGGGGCCGTTCGAGGGCGTCGAAAACCGCAACAAGGGATCGCCGATCTGACCTCCCTGGGGCAGCTTGATGTCGGGCGCAACCATTATGGTTTCTTCTACGGGAAGCCTGGGCATTTCTTTGGGAACGACCACGGTTGGAGGAACGATTTGGGGATCGAGCGAGGCGCGCGGAAGACTTCCATGCGAAGCCGGGAGCAGATCGAGGCCGCCACCGCCACCGCCATTGTTTCCGGAAAAAACCAGCGGGAGATCATCCAGCCGGGGGAATCGCAGGCGGACTCCGGGCGGACGATTCTCTATCACGCAACTCGTGAAATAGATGAGCAGTCCCACGATCAGGGCCTGCGCGGCCATTGAGAATGCAAAGGCCTCCGGCCGTGTTCGATAGGGCTCGTCGGCTTTGCCGGAAAACATCGAAAACAGATTCGAGCCGGAAGGCCCGGAAGTGGCTGCGGTCATGGCGCACCCCTGGTGGAGTCCTTACTCGCGATGAGACGCAGGAATCGGGGAAAAGGATTGCTTGGAACAGTAGCAAGTGGCTAGTGATCGGTGGTCAGTGATCGGCCCCCGCAAGACAGGGCCGATCTGGCTCGCCTACATGTTCTGATACAGATCGAACATGGAAGAGCGGCGCTTTAGCGCCGCGTTGGCATGATCCAGAGAACTTGGGCTTCAGCCCCGGTGAGCCCAGGGCCTAAAGGCCGTTCCTCGTAGCGAACCGGGACGCGGCCCTGAAGGGCCGCTCTTCCACGTGGCTCCCACAAGATCGATGACAAACCAATCTTCTGGGAGGACGTCAAGAGAGCCTCATGCGTTCCATCGTTGACCACTGATCACTGATCACTGGCTCTCGCCTTGCCGGAATATGCTGGCGAAGAATCCTCCGACGCGGCGCAGGAAGCTGCGGTGTTCGGTCTTGGACTGCGGTTCTTCTTGCTTTTCTTCTTTCTTCTCTTGGGGCGGGGACTGAATCACAGGATCGAGGTGCACTAGCCGGGCCGAGGAGTCGGCCAGAGGCAAATCTGTCGCCGCCGCGAGGGGCGGGAGCGGTGCGGCGGCGTGATCCTTGGCGCTGAAGACGAAAGGCGCATTTACCTCAACGTGCACGTCATTGGGGTGCGACGGGGGCAGGGGCGCGGTCTCAGGCCCATTCGACAAGGTCGTTCGCACCGTGCCTCCGAACACCGAACCGATTTCTCCGGAAGCACTCACCGACGGCGCAGAGGTCCCGCCGAGGCGAGTTTTCTCGGGCAATACCGAGTCCGACAGCGGCGGCGCGGCCGCGGCATTGGCCAGCAGTACCGGTGAGGGCGGAGGGCAACCGCATTCGAGGGGAATGTCAGTGTCCACGCGGTCGATCCGCCCGGAGCGAAACACGGCCTGCTCGGCTGGCCTCACCTGGTAAATGCGGTCGCCCATCAGTTCAGAAACGATGGCCGAAGATGTGTTTCCTTTCAGCGCCCGCACACAGGTGTTGCCGTGGGAGTCGGCGCTGATGGCGAAATCGAAATGGCCGGGCCCGGCGAACATGATGCGGAAGTCGGGAGTGAGTAGCGAATCGGCCGAGGCGGCCAGCGAGTAGTGCGACTCCAGGGCGCCCACGCTCAGCGCGAGCATGAGATCGCGCTGGTTGTGCGAGGGAGTGATCGAAACCGAGGTGCCCGGGCACACGAAGACTTCTCCGCCACGGGACAGGCGCAGGATCGCGGTTTCCGAGCCGGCGGTCAGCGACGAACCCGCGGCGAGACGGCTTCCCGCCAGCACCAATGCGCCTGAACCGCCGGTCAGGGGCAGGGCCGCGGGAGCAGTGTCCGGCGATGGGCCAGGCGGTAGGTTCGGTCCCGCTGGCGGCTGGCCGGATGTGGCGGTCTTCCCCCCGGTCACGTCTGCATTCCCACTTTCCGGCGGCTTGAGACGAATCAGCAGGCGTTTGCTCACGATCTCCCAGGTGTAGCCATAGGGCGCGAGCATGTCGACGATGATGCGCGTCACCGGAGGTTGCTTCTGGTACTGATAGGCGAGGATCGCCTCGACGTTCTGCTGGTCGATCGCGGTTCGCTTGGGTGGCGCTCCCAGCCGGGAATTGGGCAGGTCGATCAGCAGGCGGGGCGGCGAAGTCAGGGTCTGAATTTCCGGGGTAATGCGGCCGCCCGTGGAGAGAATTTCGATGGCCGGAACGCCATGATCCTCGACGAGCTGAATGCTCTTCACCACCGGCGGCGGACCGGGAGTCTGGGCGACAGGGAACAGGGCAAGCAGGGGCACCACCAACGTCGCGCACAAGAACTTGAGCGCAGGTCGCGGCAATCAATCCCTCACTTGAGAGCTAGGGGAAACATAACACACGGGACTGGGGTCGGGGGCAGTGGGCAGGGCTGGGTGCGGAAGTCAGAAGGTAGAAGTCAGAGGTCAGAAGTCTGAGGTCAGCGGGCAGAGGAACGTACCCGGCTGACCACTCGTCACTGATCACTCGTCACCGATCACTAGAGGCTATCTCATAATGAACCAAAGGGATAAACCGTCGGCTCCCTCAGGGTCTAAAGCCCGCGTCTTTGTTGGCTCTGGGCGGCACGGCTGAAGCCGTGCCCTTCCCAAAACCATTTATGAGATGGCCTCTAGCCCATAACCACTGTCTTACGCTTCGGGCAGGAACTCGTACTCCTCAATCACGGCGGCGACGGCGAGTTTCCCTTTTGTGCCGGGATCCTCAACCCGCACCACGTGGCCTTTGCAATGCACGCGGATGCTGTCAGTGAGCGTGATTTCGGGCGGGAGCGTCAGGGTGAATGCGATAGGCGAGCCTTGCGCCACTGCGGACTCGAGGTAGAGGCAGATGCCGCGCGCGCTTACGTCGCGAATCTGGCCAACCTCGCCCGGAGCAAGGTTGCCGTCGGGAGCAACGGTAACAGGAATGTGAAGCGCAAATCTCCGCGCAGCCCGCTTTTCGTTCTGGGGCTCAGACATGCCTTTCCTCCAAAGCGGCGTGCAGGGGCATGAAAGCTGGCACAACCTGAAATCAGGATGCCTCGCGCCGCTACTTCGGTCAATACCACCCTTGGGTCAGGGGATAGCACTTTTCAGGGAGCAGGGGCCGGGGATCGGACCTCGGACCTCAGACCACAGACCCCGGACCCCAGACCCCGGGCCCCGGGCCCCGGACCTCAGACCCCGGACCTCAGACTCCGGACCCCGGACCTCAGACCCCGGACCCCGGACCTCAGACCCCGGACCTCAGACCCCGGGCCCCGGACCTCAGACCTCGGACCTCAGACCACAGACCTCTGACTTCCGCCCCTCCGACCCCCGATCTCCGGCCCTGCCCTATAATCCGAACAATGACCTTCGAACATCTGCTGGATGGCGCCCAGGTTCTTGCGCGCAGCGGGAACCCCAGCGTCAGCGGCGTGGAGTATGACTCGCGCCGGGTGAAGCCGGGGTGCGGGTTCGTGGCCATGCGCGGCGAAACTTCCGACGGCAACCGCTACATTGACCAGGCCATCCAGGCAGGCGCCGTCGCGGTCATCACGGATTCCTCCAGCGAGAAGCCGCGCCAGGGCGTGGCCTGGGCCGTGGTGCCGCACGGGCGGCGGGCGCTGGCGCGGGTCAGCGCGAATTTCTACAAGCGCCCGGCGGAACGGATCGCCATCACGGGAATCACCGGAACCAACGGCAAGAGCACGACGGCGTTTCTGATGGAAGCGATCCTCACGGCCGCGGCGCGGAAGAGCGCGCTGATCGGGACGATTGAGTATCACGTCGCCGGACAGATTTATCCCGCGCCGCACACCACGCCCGAGGCGCTGGAACTGGCGCGCCTCTTGAACGAAGCGCTCGGGCAGGGCGCGACCGACGCCGTGATGGAAGTTTCCTCGCACGCCCTGGCGCAGCAGCGGGTGTTTGGCGTTCCGTTTGATGTCGCCGTCTTCACCAACCTGACGCGCGACCACCTCGATTATCACAAGACGATGGACGAGTACTTCGCGGCCAAGCGGGTACTGTTCGAAGGCTGCGGCACGGACGCGCCGCGGGTCGCGGTGACAAATCTCGATGACGATTATGGCGCGAAGCTAGTCGAGTTCAGCCGCAAGCGCAGTTCGATGGTGCTGACCTACGGATGGGAGCGCGGCGACTTCCACGCCGAGAACGTGGACATCAGTCCGCGGGGCACGCGCTTCGACGTGGTCACTCCGCAGGAAAAGTTGGCCGTGTTTTCGCCGCTGATCGGGCGGGTGAATGTGTACAACATTCTGGCGGCTGCGGCCGCGGGTTACGCACGCAAATGCGACGCGCAGGCGATTGTGCGCGGGGTCGAGATGCTCACGCACGTGCCGGGAAGGTTTGAGCGCGTGGATTGCGGCCAGCCGTTCACCGTGGTCGTGGATTATGCGCACACCGACGACGCCCTGCGCAATCTCACGGCGCTGGCACGCGAGTTCGTCTCGCGCACAGGAGCGAAGGGCCGGGTGCTGACCGTATTCGGCTGCGGGGGCGACCGCGACCGGGCCAAGCGCCCGCTGATGGGCGAAGCGGCCGGGCGCGGCAGCGATTTTGTGGTGCTGACTTCCGATAATCCGCGCAGCGAAGACCCGGTGGCGATCATCAACGACGCACTGGTGGGGCTGCAGAAAACGGGCGTGAAGTACACCGTGGAAGCGGACCGGCGAAAAGCGGTTGCTTTCGCGATCGGCGAAGCGCGACCGGGAGACATCGTGCTGCTGGCCGGAAAAGGGCACGAAAAGGTGCAGGTGACACGGGAAGGCGCGCGTCCGTTTGATGATGTCGAGGTGGCGCGCGAGGCGCTGCGCGCGGCGGGATTCGAAAAAAATTGTTGATGGATGATTTTTGATTGTCGATTGAAACGCGGAAATGCGCGCCCGGGAAGATTTTATTCAACAATCAGCAGTCAACAATCAACAATCAACAATCGGACATGCCCACCCTAACGTCGCAAAGTGCGCGACGTTAGGATGGGGCACCCAGATTTCGTTATGGGCTCGATATGAAGCTGACGCTGGCGAAAATCGGTGAGTTTATTTCCGCCGCGGGAGATTATCCGCGCGAGGAAGTGGCCCAGGGTTACTCCATCGACTCGCGCACCATCGGGAAAGGGGAACTGTTCTTCGCGGTTAAGGGAGAGCGTTTCGATGGCCACGACTATGTCGCGGCGGCGCTGGACGGCGGTGCGACGGCGGCCGTCGTACGCACCGACCAATGGCACCGCTATTCCTGGACCAATCGGGTGCTGGTTGTCGACGACACGCTCGGTGCTCTGCAGACGCTGGCGACCGCGGTGCGCAAGCTTTGGGGCAAGCCGCTGGTGGGCGTGACCGGCTCGACCGGAAAGACCACCACCAAAGAGGCCATCGCTCATGTTCTCGGTGCCAGGCTCCGCGTGCTCAAGTCGGAAGGCAATTTCAACAATCACTTTGGCCTGCCGCTCATGCTGCTCAAACTGGAACCGGAGCACGATGTCGCCGTCATCGAGATGGGCATGTCGCATGCGGGCGAGATTCGCGCGCTGGCGGGGATTGCGCAACCGGACATCGGCGTGGTCACGAACGTTGCGCCCGTGCACCTGGAGTTTTTCGATTCGATCGCCGGAATTGCCCGGGCGAAATACGAACTGGTCGAGTCGCTGCCCTCGAGCGGAACTGCCGTGCTGAACGCCGATGATGAATACGTGGCGCAGTTCGGACGCGACTTTAAGGGCAAGGTCGTAAGATACGGCCGGGCGGCGACGGCCGATGTGCGGGCGGAGAACGTCGAGTCGCACGGAGCGGGAGGTTCGACGTTTGACGTAGTCACTGCCGGCGGGCGACAGCCGGCGCGATTGCCGCTGGTGGGAGAGCACAACATCGGGAATGCGCTGGCCGCGGTGGCTGTGGCACTGGCTCGCGGACTGACGCTGGCGGAATCCGTGGGCGCGCTGGCGACGCTCGCGCCGGCGGACAAGCGCGGGCAGGTTCTCAAACTCGGCAACATCACGGTGATCAACGATTGCTACAATTCGAATCCGAAGGCGCTGCATGCGATGATTGACGCCCTGGCTGCACTCGAGGCAGAGCGGCGCGTTGTGGTCGCGGGAGAGATGCTCGAGCTTGGACCGGCGGGAGAGGAAATGCATCGCGCCGCAGGCCGGTATGCAGCCGAAAAGAAGATGGACGTTTTGCTGGGCGTGCGGGGCCTGGCCCAGGCGATGGTGGAAAGCGCGGGGCAGGCGGGCATGCGCGCCGAGTTTGTGGCGACGCCCGAGGAAGCGGGCGAATGGCTGGCGCGCGAAACGCGCGAAGGCGACGTGGTGCTGCTCAAGGCCTCCCGCGGCGTAAAGCTGGAAAAGGCGCTGGAGACGTGGAAGGCAAAGGGAATTGTTGATTGTTGAATTTTGATTGTTGAATGAAAACCAGTGGCTGGCCGAACGGGGTTTTCAATCAACAATCAACAATCAAAATTCAACAATGTTCATGTGTCCTAGTGGTGAGTTCTAGGTTCATCGGGACGGAGGGTCATTGCTCTACTGGCTGTTGTTCCTGAAGCTGCAACGCTACGTGCCGCCGTTCCGCATTTTTCACTACGTAACGTTCCGCACCGCGTTCGCCAGCCTCACCGCTCTGTTCACCGCGCTCATCGTGGGGCCGCTGGTGATCGGGCGGTTGCGCGACTTCCAGATCGGGCAGTACATCCGCGAAGAAGGGCCGAAGGCGCATCAGAAAAAAGCGGGCACACCTACTATGGGCGGGCTGCTGATCGTGATTGCCATCATCGTTCCTACGCTGCTGTGGGCGGATCTGAGCAACCGCTTCGTGTGGATCGCCGTATTCTCGACGTGCGCCTACGCGGCCATCGGGTTTACCGACGACTACACCAAGGTGGCGCATCGCCGCAACCTGGGGCTGACCGCGCGCGCCAAGCTCGGACTGCAAATCGCCACCGCCATCGTGGTGGCGTCGATGCTGATCGCCATGCAGGCCTATGGCATGTATTCCACCAAGCTGATCGTGCCTTTCTTCAAGCAGTTCCGGCCTGATCTGGTGATCGAGAAGCTGTTGCACAATCCGCACCTCTGGCCGCTGGCGTTCTTGCCCTTCGTGGTGTTCGTGGTTCTGGTGATCGTGGGCTCGAGCAATGCCGTGAATCTGACCGACGGGCTGGACGGGCTGGCAATCGGCTGCACCGTGATCGCGGCGGGCGCGCTGGCGGTGCTGACCTATGTGAGCGGACACGCGACCTTCGCGACCTATCTGGAATTGCAGCGCATGCCGCAGGTGGCGGAACTGACTATTTTTTGCGGAGCGATGGTCGGCGCCTCGATTGGTTTTTTGTGGTACAACGCGCACCCGGCGGAGGTTTTTATGGGCGACGTGGGGTCGCTCGCCCTGGGCGGAGCGATCGGCACCGTCGCCGTGATCATCAAGCAGGAACTGCTGCTGCCGTTTATCGGCGGCATTTTCGTGATCGAGGCGCTGTCGGTGATTCTGCAGGTCGGCTCCTACAAGCTGCGCAAGAAGCGCATTTTCAAGATGGCGCCGATCCATCATCATTTCGAGCTGGTGGGCTGGTCGGAGTCGAAGATTATCGTGCGCTTCTGGATTGCGTCGCTGGTATTCGCGCTGTTCGCGCTGACGACGCTGAAACTAAGATAGCGCTGCGGCCGACGAGAGGATTGTTGATTGTTGATTTTTGATTGTTGAATGAAAACCCTGGCTCCGGCACGCTGAGACTTACATTCAACAATCAACAATCAACAATCAAAATTCAACAATTGATTCAGTATGGAACTCAAAGATAAACGCGTGCTGGTGGTGGGACTGGGCAAGTCGGGAGTGGCGTCGGCGCTGTTTTTGAAGAAGCTTGGGGCGCTGGTGACGGTCTCCGATACCAAGAGCGGCGACGAACTGCGCAACGAGATCCCCATGCTGCTCGATCATGGCATTACGGTCGAGACCGGCGGGCACGGCGAGCGCACGTTCCGCGGCCAGGATTTGATTGTGGTCAGCCCCGGCGTGCCCGTGGACGCGCCACCGCTGGTTCAGGCGCGCTCGCTGGGCGGGAGCGTGATCGGCGAAATCGAACTGGCGGCGCAGTTTCTGCCCGGCCCGATCGTCGCCATTACCGGATCGAACGGCAAAACCACGACCACTACACTGGCTGGGGAAGTCATGACCGCGGGCGGATTTCCCACGCTGGTCGGCGGCAACATCGGCACACCAGCCATTTCGCTGGCCGAGCGCGCCCAGCCGGAAACGGTGATCGTGCTCGAAGTGTCGAGCTTCCAGCTGGAGACGATTCAGAGCTTCCGTCCGAAAATTGCGGTGGTGCTGAATGTCACACCCGATCATCTCGACCGGCACCGGACCTTTGAGGTCTACGCGGACGCGAAGGCGCGCATCTTCGAAAACCAGCAGGGAAGCGACTTCGCGGTTTTGAATGCCGATGACCCGACTTGCTTAGCGATGGCCGCGCGGACGCGGGCGCAGGTTTTCTGGTTCGGCCGGCAGAAGGAAGTGCCGCAGGGCGCGTGGGTGCGCGAAGGCAACATTGTTTTCCGCGATGCGCGCAGTGAATCGAAAACGCCGCAGCGCGAGATCATGCAGGTTTCAGAGATTCCACTCAAGGGTGCGCACAATCTGGAGAACGTGCTGGCAGCGGTTTGCGTCGGCATGCTGATGGGCTGCCCGCCGGAGAAAATTCGCCAGGCCGTAAAGAATTTCAAGGCCGTCGAGCACCGGCTGGAGTTTGTGGCCACGATCGGAGGCGTGGATTATTACAACGACTCCAAGGCCACGAATGTGGATGCGACCATTAAGGCGCTGGAGTCGTTCCCGGCGAACATTCACCTGATTCTCGGCGGCAAGGACAAGGGCAGCGATTACACCGTGCTCAACGACCTGCTGCGCCAGCGGGTGAAGCGCGTGTATACGATTGGCGCGGCGGCGGCGAAGATCGAGTCGCAAATTATCTCGGCGAAGGATGGTGGCCCGGAATTGGTGCACGCCGAGACGCTGGAGAACGCCATCCGCAAAGCACACGCCGCAGCGCAGCCGGGAGACATCGTGCTGCTGGCACCGGCCTGCGCCAGCTTCGATCAGTTCAAGAGCTACGAGCACCGGGGGAAGGTATTCAAGGAGATCGTGAGGGGACTGGTGGCCGACACTGCGAGGGCGTGATCCCTTCTGGAGCGGAGCCCGGTGGCGTGGATCGCCGGTGGCATGGAGCCCCGGACGCCCTCGTCCGGGGGGGCGAACGCTTCAATTACGCTGGGGCGGACGAGGCGTCCGCCCCTCCCTGACCTATACCCCGAACCAAAACAATTAACAATCAGAAATCAACAATCCACAATTCCTTCTGCCTGTCTCCCTCCCTGCATGATGAAATGAGAGTCCCATGGCGAAGCGGGTGAGTGTCGATCGCTGGTTGTTCACCGTCACCATGCTGCTGGTGTTTCTGGGGCTGGTGATGGTGTTTTCGGCCTCGGCGGTGATGGCGCGGGAGCGCTTCGGCTCGCCTTATGCATTTCTGTCGAAGCAGTTGATCTGGGCGGTAGCCGGGCTGGCGGCGATGGTTGTGACCATGCGCCTGGACTACCGCCGCTACCGGAATCCGGCGCTGGTGTTTTCCCTGATGGGCCTGACCACCCTGCTGCTGATCTCGGTTTTCTTTCTCGACCGCTCGCACAACACGCATCGCTGGATTCATGCCGGCGGATTTTCTCTGCAGCCTTCGGAACTGGCGAAGCCGGTGCTGATTCTGTTTCTCGCCTACTTCCTGGAGAGCCGGGCGAAGTCCATGGACGACCTGCGCAACACGCTGGTGCCGGCGGCCGCGCCCGTCGTGGTGTTTCTGGGCCTGATTGTGCTGGAGCCGGACCTGGGCACGGCCATCGCCTGCGCCGGAATTGCGGCGTGCATTCTGTATGTGGCGGGCATGCGGCTGCGCTATTTCTTTTATTCCTTCGGGGCATCGCTGGTGCCGTTGTATCTGCTGATTTTTCACGTGGCCTGGCGGCGCGAGCGCATCCTGGCGTTTCTGAATCCATACGCCGACCGGCAGAAGGCCGGGTTTCACATTGTTCAGTCGCTGATCGCGGTGGGCACGGGCGGCGTGACCGGCATGGGCCTGATGGAAGGCAAGCAGAAACTGTTTTATCTGCCCGAGCCGCACACCGACTTTATCTTCGCTAACATTGCCGAGGAACTCGGCCTGGTCGGCGCGACGTTCGTGGTGGCGCTGTTCGCGATTTTTCTGTGGCGCGGAATGCGGGCGGCGTGGCGCAGCGAAGATTTGTTCGGGCGCTACCTGGCCGTGGGCATCACCAGCATGGTCGGGCTGCAGGCGTTCATCAACATCAGCGTGGTGCTGGGCATGATGCCGACCAAGGGCATTCCGCTGCCGCTGGTGTCGTACGGCGGATCGTCGCTGTTCGTGACGCTGGCTTGCGTAGGCGTGCTGCTGAATATTACGAAACAGGCGGAATGAAGAAACTGCGAATGTCGATTGTTGATTTTTGATTGTTGAATGAAAAGCCCCCGGCGTCAGCAGGCTGCCGGGAACTGCGGGCACTTCAATCAACAATCATCATTCAACAATCATCAATTCCGTTATAGTCACCTCATGCGCGCAATCTTGGCGGGCGGCGGGACGGGCGGGCACGTGATCCCTGCGCTGGCCATCGCCAACGAACTCAAGAAAAGTTACGGCGCCGAGGTGCTGTTTATCGGGACGGCGCGCGGCATCGAGAACCGGCTGGTGCCGGCGGCGGGATATCCTCTGCAATTGGTAAGGGTGGGCGCGCTGAAAAACGTAAGCCTGGTGACGCGCGCGAAGACGGCGTTCGACTTGCCGCGCGCGCTCTGGGATGCGGGGCGCATGCTGAATGAGTTCGCGCCCGACGTGGTCATCGGCGTGGGCGGATATGCCTCGGGTCCGGCGATGCTGGCGGCAGTGGTCAAGCACATTCCCACGCTGGCGCTAGAAGCCAACGTGGTGCCCGGGTTCGCCAATCGCGTGGTGGCACGCTTCGTTTCCGGTGCGGCGGTGCATTTTGAAGAGACGGCAAAATATTTTCGCCATGGCGAAGTGACGGGCGTACCGGTGCGGCAGGCGTTTTTTGAAATTCCTCCCAAGCGGGGCGGGACGCCGGCCCTGCTGGTGTTTGGCGGCAGCCAGGGCGCGCATGCGATCAACGAAGCGATGATTCGCTGCCTGCGCGTGCTGCAGCGGGAGGCGCCGGGGATTCACATCCTCCATCAGACCGGCGAACGTGACTATAATGACGCGCTGGCGGCGTATCAGAGTTTGAAAGACGCGCCGGGCGAAGCGACGCCGCGGTTCACGTTCGAAGTGTTTAAGTTCATCGAGGATATGCCGGCGGCGTTTGCCCGCGCCGACCTGCTGGTTTGCCGCTCGGGCGCAAGCACGGTCGCCGAAATCACGGCCGCGGGGAAACCCGCCATTTTTGTGCCGTTTCCGCGGGCGGCGGACGATCATCAGCGCATCAATGCCGAGGCGCTGGCGAGCCACGGGGCGGCGGTGGTGGTGGAAGAGTCGAAGCTGGAGGGAGTCTGGCTGGCGGAGACGATTGCCGCGTTGCTCGGGGATTCGCCGCGTTTGCAGCGCATGAGCCGGGCGGCGCGGGAACTGGCGCATCCCAACGCGGCGCGGGATATTGCGGCGATGGCGGCGCGGCTGGCGGGAGTCGAAGAAGATTAGCCGCGGATTTGCACGGATATTCACGGATACCTCTTTTATTCTCTTGGTCTTTCCCAAGTTTTAGGGTTTATCCGTGAAGATCCGTGTTAATCCGTGGCCAGGAAGTTGACTTATGTTTGCCAAAATTCAGCGCATACATTTCGTGGGCATGGGCGGGATCGGCATGAGCGGGATCGCCGAGGTGCTGCTGAATCTCGGCTACAAGGTTTCTGGCTCCGACCTGAAGAGTTCTGCCGTGACGGAGCGGCTGGCGGGGCTGGGCGCAGTGATCTTCGAAGGGCATCGCGCCGAAAACATCGCCGGGGCCGAAGTGGTGGTCACCAGTTCGGCCATCGCCGTAGATAATCCCGAAGTCACCGAAGCGCATCGGCTGCATATTCCGGTCATTCAGCGCGCCGAGATGCTGGCCGAGCTGATGCGGCTGAAGTACGGCATCGCCATCGCCGGCATGCACGGCAAGACGACCACAACGTCCATGGTGGCGGCGGTGCTGGCGGCGGGCGGGCTTGATCCCACGGTCGTGGTCGGCGGGCGCGTGGACGCCATGGGCTCGAACGCGCGCCTGGGGAAATCGCAGTACCTGGTGGCCGAGGCCGACGAGAGCGACCGGTCGTTTCTGAAGCTGTCGCCGATTCTGTCGGTGGTGACCAATATTGACCGCGAGCACATGGACTGCTACCGCAACATGCGCGACGTGAAAAAGACATTTCTGGAATTCATGGATCGCGTGCCGTTTTACGGGATGGTGGTGGCGTGCAATGACGATCCGCTGTTGCGGCGATTGCTCGGAGAGGTGCAGCGGCGCACGGTGACGTATGGCACCAAGCGCGGGTCGGATTTTCTCATCAAGATTCCCGCCGCGTCGGATGAAAGTCAAAATCCCCACCCTGTCCCTGCAAAAGACGCAGGGACAAGGGTGGGGCACCCGCTTAGTTCCTTTCACGTTCGCTATCGCGGCGACGATCTGGGAGAGTTCACGCTGCACGTGCCCGGCGTACACAACGTGCTCAATGCGACGGCGGCGATCGCGGTGGGCGTGGGACTGGATATCAACGTCGAGGCGATCCGCACCGCGCTCGACCAGTTCCGCGGCGTGGACCGGCGCTTCCAGTTGCGCGGGCGCGCGGCGGGCGTGAGCGTGATTGATGATTACGGGCACCATCCCACCGAGATCAAGGCCACGCTGGCAGCGGCGCGGCAGTGTGGCTTCGGCGGAATTCACGTCGTGTTCCAGCCGCATCGCTACACCCGCACCCGCGATCTGATGGAGGAGTTCACGACCGCGTTTGCCGATGCCGATTCGTTGTTCGTGCTCGATATTTATGCTGCCAGCGAGAAGCCAATCGAGGGCGTCACCGGGCAAGGGCTGGCGCAGCGGATTAAGGAAAAATCCGGCAAGAGCGTTCAATATGTGAGTTCGTTTGCCGACGCCGTGAACGCGGCCGCGGCCGCCGCGCAAGACGGCGACATGATTATCACCCTGGGCGCGGGCAGCGTTTCTCAGCTGGGGCCAAGCATCCTCGAGAAGCTGAAAGAGCGGGATCCGGCGACTAAGGTCCGGCTGTGAGCGAGGGGATCAGAGTCGGTCAATGAGGATGGCGCTTATTCCATCTGGACGAGGACAGCGACGTCGAGCTTTGAATAGTACTTCTTTACGTCGTTCGCTCCGTATTTGCTTCGAAATTTCTCGACCACGGACGACACCTGTTTGGCATCAGTGACCGAAACAGCCTTCAATTCGGCCTCTGCGCCCCGCGCATCGATCCGAATCGACGGGTTTTTGAGCACGTTCTTGTACCACTGTGTTTCCGAGCCCTGCACCGGCAGGAGGTAAAGCTTGTCACCATCCAATACAAACCAGATCGGGTTTGAAATGGTGTGACCCGATTTTCTGCCGATCACGCTGATCTTAATTTCGCGAGATCGGGAAAGGCGATCCTTTAGAGTATCGTTTCGAACTGCCATGTTCCCTCCAGCGGCAACTCTTAGCCTGAAGACTTCTGATATTGTTCGTCGCTGACTTGTTCCATCCAGTCGACAACCTTGCCTTCCTTCTTCTCCTGGATGGCGATGTGCGTCATGGCCGTGGCCGGAGCAGCGCCGTGCCAGTGCTTCTCGCTGGGCGAAAACCAGACTACGTCACCGGGCCGGATCTCCTCGATCGGCCCGCCCCAGCGCTGTGCCCAGCCGCAGCCAGCCGTCACGATGAGAGTCTGACCGAGCGGATGCGTGTGCCATGCGGTGCGCGCGCCGGGCTCGAAGGTTACGCTGGCGCCGGACACTAGCGCCGGATCGGGCGCCTGAAAGAGTGGATCAATTCGTACCGTGCCGGTGAACCAGTCTGCCGGTCCCTTTGCGGAAGGCTGCGTGCCGACTCTTCTGATTTCCATTTGTTCAGCTCCTGCTTCTTCAGAGTCCGGTCATTTTCTCCAGGCGTTCCGGATACCGATCGCCTTCCACCTTGATCTTGGAAGCGGCGTCGTCGATATCGCGGAGATCATTGGCCGTCAATTCGATTGCCACCGCCCCGATGTTTTCTTCCAGGCGGTTCAGCTTCGTCGTGCCTATTGAGCATCTTATGCCGCTGGCAGCCCTCCGCGCACAACTCGGAGACTATGCTGGCTGGTGAAAGAACCGCGTTTACGCCGATTAACCCCTGCCGCTGGAACTTGCCGGCCCCCAGCTGCCACGGATTTACACGGATGCACACGGATAGACCAATGAAGAGAGAAGACGACAAGCGAATTATCCGTGAAGATCCGTGTGAATCCGTGGCGAACCGCGTGGGTGCCCAAAGCGGTTCCCGCCGGTGCAAGAGAACCAATTTTTGGTCTATCTCCGGCGCAAAAATGCGGCTATATTGATAAGGCTCAGCGATTCCCTGACGACAACTGACCTGAACTGATGGCGCGGAAAGCGGAGCCCACAATCTTGCAGGAAGAATTGTACCCGGCGGCCCGCGCCGGGCTTTCGCGTGCAGAAGCTGCGCGCGAGGAGTTGGACGACGCCCGCCTGATCGATCTGGATGTCGACGAAGGATCTCCTTTCCTGCGCGGGCAAAAGCGCATCTCCGCCCGGCGCAGCGCGCTTCCCAGGAAGGCCACCCACGGTCTGCTGTGGGCCATGAGCGTGGCTGCGATTCTGTGCCTGGCCGCGCTCGTCGCCGGCGGTCTTTACCAGTACGGCGAACACTCGTGGCGCTTCCGGGTGGAATCGAGCGACAACCTGGCGATCATGGGCACGGAAAATGTGAGCAAGGCGCAGGTGATGGAAGTGATGGGCGGCGACATCGGGCGCAACATTTTCTTCATTCCGCTGGCCCAGCAGCAGGCTCAGCTGGAGCAGATTCCGTGGGTGGAATCGGCCAGCGTGATGCGCTTCGTGCCCAACCGGCTGCAGGTGGAGATTCAGGAGCGCACGCCGGTGGCGTTTGCGCGAGTGGGGTCGCGCATCGCGCTGATTGATGCGGGCGGCACGCTGATGGATTTGCCAAGAAACGACTTGACGCGCCGTCGCAAATATTCGTTTCCCGTCATCCTGGGAATGAATCCCGGCGAGCCGCTTTCCACGCGGGCCCCGCGCATGAAGGCGTATGCGGAGTTGATCCGCGACCTGGATTCCGGCGGGGCCCATTACTCCCAGGATTTGAGCGAGGTCGATCTTTCGGATCTCGACGACGTGAAGGTGCGGGTGAATGATGCGGCGGGCGACGTGCTGTTACATCTGGGATCGTCGGATTATTTGAAGCGCTACAAGATTTATGTCAGCCATGCGCAGGAATGGCGGCAGCAGTTCCAGAAGCTGGAATCGGTGAACCTGCGCTATGACAACCAGGTGATAGTGAATCCCGACATGCAGGGCACGCCGAAGCTGCCGGCGTTGACCGCGACCGCAGCCAAGGCGGCAGCGGCCGCGGGCGTGAAACCGGCGGCGCTGGTATCGCGCGTGGGACGGAATGAACCCGGGATTCCCAAGCCGGTTTTCGAGTTGTCGCCGCAGAAGCTGGACCCCAAGGCCGCGGCGGCGAAGAAGCCGGCAGCGAAACCGAAGGCGAAGAAACCGGCAGCCAAACCGGGCAAGAACGCTGCCGTGAAAACGGCGCCGCCGAAGACCGTGGTTTCCGCGCCGAAGGCGGGCGCTGGGACAACACGGGCCCCCGCGCCGCAGCCGGAAGCGAAGAAGCTGGCGCAATCCGCGCCGGCGACAGGGAGTGCGGTCAGTCAGAAGCCGAGTCCGGCGATTGCGAAACCGCCGGCGAACGCAGCTCCCAACTGAGTTGAGGTCAACGAAACAGCAGGGCGGAATTTAGAAAGTGGATTTCATTAAGACCATGGGCAACCAGCAAGGCAACTTCTTGACGGCAATTGATGTAGGCAGCGCCCGGACGCGGGCGCTCGTGGCCGAGATCACGGACAACGGGCTGCGCTATCGCGGGCACGGCGTGGCCGATTCACGCGGCTCGCGCAAGGGCGTGATCGTCGAACTCGACAAGGCGGTAGCGGCGATCCAGAAGGCGGTCGAGGCCGCCGAAGACGCGGCGGGCGCGCCGGTCGAGCACGCCATTGTCGGCATGGGCGGAGCGCATGTGCGCGGCGTGAACAGCCAGGGCGGCATCAGCCTGGGCACGCGTCCGCGCGAGATCGGCCGCGACGAGATCAAGCAGGCAGTAGAAAAGGCCCGCGCCATTCCGCTGCCCGCCGACCGCGAGATTCTGCACCTGCTGCCGCAGGAATTCATTCTCGATGACCAGCCGGGCGTGCACGATCCGCTGGGCATGATGGCGGCGCGGCTGGAGGTGAAGGTTCATCTGGTGACCGCGGCGACCAGCGCAACCCAGAATGTGATTACGGCCGTGAACAAGGCGGGAGTGCATGTGGACGACACGGTGTTCGAGCCGCTGGCCGCGGCGGACTCCGTGCTGCGCGCCGACGAGCGGGAACTGGGCGTGTGCCTGGCCGATATCGGCGCCGGTTCGACCGAACTGATCGTCTTTCAGCAGGGAGCAGTGGCTTACACCGGAGTGATTCCGGTCGGCGGAGACCATTTCACCAGCGATTTGTCGGTAGGTCTGTGCACGGCGCTGGCCGAGGCCGAAACCATCAAGAAGACATACGGCAACGCCATCGTCACGCTGATCCCTGAGGGAAATGAAGTGGAGGTTCCCTCGGTGGGCGACCGGCCATCGCGGCTGCTGCCGCAGCGGCTGGTGGGAGAAATTCTCGAGCCGCGGGCGCGCGAGCTGTTTGAGATGATGCGCGAAAACCTGCGGCAAGGCGGCATGTACGAAGTCTGCCTGGCGGGCGTCGTGCTGACCGGAGGAGGGTCGCGGCTGCCGGGAATTTTCGATGTGGCCGAGTCGGTGTTGCGGCGGCCGGTGCGGCTCTCGTGGCCTGCGCCGCTGGCCAAAATGCCAGCGACGCTGTCCGAACCCGAGTTCGCCACCCTGCTGGGCATGGTGAATTACGGACAGCGGGCGCGCATCGCCCGCGGCATTCAGGAAGATCGTTGGGGAACGAGATTGAAAGCGATGTTGTTGGGAAAAGGAGCGTGAAGGCAAGGTTTCAAAAGTTTCAATGTTTCAAGGTTTCAAAGACCTTGAAACTCTGAAACGCTGAAGCTTTGAAACGTTTTTCGAATAGGTGGACACCATGAAAACGGATTCGGGCATTCGCATCAGCTTCAACGAAGAGCCGCGCAACGATGCCAAGATCAAAGTGATCGGCGTGGGCGGCGGCGGCGGCAACGCCGTCAACCGCATGATTGATGCCGGGCTGGAGGGCATCGAGTTCATCGTCGCCAACACCGACCTGCAGGCGCTGCGCATGTCGCATGCGCCAGTCAAGCTGCAACTGGGCGTGAAGCTCACCAATGGCTTGGGTGCGGGAGCGAATCCGGAAATCGGGCGTAAGGCTGCGCTCGAGGACTCGGACAAGATCATTGAAGCGCTCGAAGGCGCCGACATGGTGTTCGTCACGACGGGCCTGGGGGGCGGCACGGGCACCGGCGCCGCTCCGATTATCGCGTCGCTGGCCAGCGAGATGGGAGCGCTCACGGTCGCGGTGGTGACCAAGCCGTTTACCTTCGAAGGCAAACGGCGCATGGCGCAGGCCGAGCGCGGCGTCGCCGAACTGATGGAGTCAGTGGACACCGTGATCGTCATCCCCAACGAAAGGCTGCTGGCCGTGGCCGAGGACGCGGGCTTCTTCGAATCGTTCCGCATCGCCGACGACATTCTGCGGCAGGGGGTGCAGGGGATTTCCGACATCATCACCATTCCCGGCATCATCAACCGCGACTTCGCCGACGTGAAGACGATCATGGCCGGCATGGGCTATGCCGTGATGGGCACGGCTTCAGCGACCGGGGCGAAGCGCACGATCGACGCCGCCCAGCGGGCCATTGCATCGCCGCTGCTGGAGGCGGGGGCGATCGACGGCGCGCGCGGCATCCTCATCAACATTACCGGCTCCGCATCGCTCAAGCTGGCCGAAGTGCAGCAGGCCTGCTCGATCATTCAGGGCGCAGCGCACGAAGACGCCAACATCATTTTCGGCGCGGTGATGGACGAGAAGATGAAAGACGCGGTGAAGATTACCGTGATCGCGACTGGATTCCGCGAGTTCAAGCGGGCGCACACAGAGACGCACACGTCTTCGTCATTTGCCGCTGCGCATGACGAGGCCATGGATTTTCCCGACGCTGTGGAACCGCGCGAGCCGATGCCGGAGCGGATTATGTCGGAAGCGACGATGACGAAGGACCGCGCTTACGCCGATGACGTTACTCCCGTGGCAGTGGCGCAGGCTGCCGAGCGCGTGAGCGCAGACGTCATCTCGCTCGAGAGCATGCGCAGCGCGATGGTGACGAACTTCGAGCCGGATGATCTCGACGTGCCCGCGTTTCTGCGCAAGCGCAACGACGTGATGTAGAGAGTCCAGTTGAGTTACTCCCGATTTTGCCGGCAGCCCTGTTGAAGCAGGCTGTCCCAAAGCTCAGGAGGGCTAGGCGTAGCGCTTGACTTTGGCGTCCCCCGGGGCGAGAATTCGCCTACCAGTTGGGGTTCCCGGATTCGCCATTCCACATCAAATTCCTCGGAGTGTCGGTCCCCGGCCAATTTTCTCGAGAGGAGAAAGTCCCATGAGCACAGCTGAGGCTCCCAAGCTCGACATGGACAAACTGAATGCTTTTATCGGTCGGTTCGTAACCGATCTCGGCGCCGCGGTTCATACGGGCATGGTGGTTATTGGAGAGAAGCTCGGGCTGTATAAAGCGCTCGCCGATGGCCCCATGAACTCCGCGGAACTTGCCGCCAAGACGCATACCGACGAGCGCTATTTGCGTGAGTGGCTGGCCTCACAGGCGGCGGGGGGTTACATCACCTACGACGCAAAGACGAACCAGTTCAGCCTGAGTCAAGAACAAGCTTTCGCCCTCGCGAAAGAAGACAGTCCGGCGTATCTGCCGGGAGCGTTCGAGCTGGCTTTGGGCTCGCTGGCCGCGGTTCCGAGGATCGCGGACTCCTTCCGCACGGGTGCCGGGATGGGATGGCATGAACATGCCGACGGCGTCTTTCACGGCTGCGAGAAGTTCTTTCGTCCAGGTTATGCCGCCAATCTCGTGAGCGCATGGATTCCTGCGCTGCAGGATGTGAAAGAGAAGCTCGAGGCGGGGGCGCGAGTGGCCGATGTGGGCTGCGGGAAAGGTGCTTCCACCTTGCTGATGGCAAAAGCGTTCCCCAAGTCGCGATTCTTCGGGTTCGACTACCATGACAAGTCGATCGAAGCGGCGCGCGAGTCTGCCGGGCGTGAAGGTATCAGTGACCGAGTCTCCTTCGACGTGTCCAAAGCCAAGGAATACCCTGGCAACGACTACGACTTCGTGGCTGTCTTCGACTGCCTGCATGACATGGGCGACCCGGCCGGGGCCGCGATGCATGTTCGGCAGTCCCTGGCTAAAGATGGCACCTGGATGATCGTCGAGCCATTTGCCAATGATCAGCTGAAGGACAACCTGAATCCGGTAGGGCGGGTTTACTACTCTTTTTCAACCCTGTTGTGTACGCCGTGCTCCCGATCCCAGGAGGTCGGACTCTGCTTAGGCGCGCAGGCGGGCGAGACACGCATTCGGGAGGTGGTAAGCTCAGCCGGGTTCAGCCGATTCCGCCGAGCCACCGAAACCCCGTTCAACATAGTTTACGAAGCCCGACCGTAATCGATTGCGTGCCACCAAGTCGCGCCGCTGTCGCTCCTCCGGGGAAATCGGCGCGACTGCAGCGAACGATTGTCCGTGAAAGGAAAAGCCTTTTCACGCGTGGAAATACCTTTCCGGTAATCGGGTAACCCGGTTACCGAAGGGGTTAACCCCAGGTAATCTCCGAGTATGTCCTTGTCCCAGAATGGGTTAGATCGAAATTGATGTTGGCGGGAAGCGAAACTTTACCGTTGCCAGAAACACGCTAAGTCTCGTACTATCGCAGAGTTGAGCGATTGACGGCAGGTTACCGCCGGCTGGCACTACGCGTGCATCGAAGTCAGTAGGTTCTGGGGAGCGAATCACGAAGATGTTTAGGGGACCGAGCCTTTCTCGTCTAATCCTGGCAGTTGCATTTCTCACCTGTGTGTTTTTCACGAGCGTGAGCTGGGCGGCGCACATTACCACGCATGCAACCAGCAAATCGAAGTCACAAAAGGTCAGCGAGAGCCAGCGCACGCGGCGCCGCCTGCACCATTTGGCGCGCAGCCGCAGCGCGAGTGTGACCCGGGTCTCAACCACCACGCACCGCCGCCGCTACTACGAGCGCTTTCACATGAGTTCGTTCGCTGAAGACGTCACTGCTGGTGACATTACTGCCGGCGAGGATCCCGTGGTGCGCCAGGCTGCGGTGGATGCGCTAGGCAACATGAACGGCACGGTGGTTGCGATCGAGCCGACCAGCGGGCGCGTGCTGGCCATGGTGAATCAGAAGCTGGCGCTTTCGAGCGGTGCGCAGCCCTGCTCGACGATCAAACTGGCTGTGGCGCTGGGGGCGCTGAACGAAGGCGTGGTGTCGCGGGATACGGAAGTTGCGCTTGGCCGCCGCAGCCGCATCAATATGACCGAGGCGCTGGCCCACTCGAACAACGCTTATTTCGAAGCGCTGGGACGCGAACTCGGCTTCGACAAGGTCGCCTACTACGCCCACGAATACGGTCTGGGCGAACTGGCGGGTTACGACATTCCCGGCGAGCAAGAGGGCAACTATCCCGACGAAGCGATTCCCGCGCAACTGGGCGGCGTGGGCAAGATGTGCTCCTACGGGGAAGGCATTTCCATGACGCCGCTGCAGTTGGGCGCGATGGTTGCGGCCATTGCCAACGGCGGAACGCTCTATTACCTGCAGCATCCGACCACCCCGGAAGAAGTCGCCAATTTCCAGCCGCGGGTGAAACGGCAGCTCGACATCGCGCCGCTGATCCCCGAAATCTCGGATGGCATGGCGGGCGCGGTCGAGTACGGCACCGCCCGCAGCCTGCGCCTGAACTTTAGCGAGGAAGAAATCCTGGGCAAGACCGGAACCTGCTCGCACGCGGGCACGCGATTCGGCTGGTTCGCCTCCTACGCCAATTCGAGCGTGGGACGGATCGTGGTCGTGGTGTTCCTGCAAGGCGGACGCCCGACGTTCGGGCCGAAAGCCGCCGAGATAGCCGGCCGCATGTACCGCGATATGTACGACCACAACTTCTTCGTTTCCGGCCCGGTCCTGCCGCCTGATTCCGCGGTGAAAACCGAGACGACAACCCAATAGCGGGTGTTTCGCCGCATCGCGACCCTGTTTCCCTTCTTGGCCTAGAAATTTCTAATACGGTCAATGCCTGCGCTGCCGATATTCACTCAGCGAGCCCCACAATCGTGGGCGCGCTTCCGTGTACGTGTCAGACGCAACCGTGATCAGCGGCGGGAATTGGCTGGCGGGGCTGTGCCTCGCTGGGGCCGGGTTGGCAGCCTATGCCTTGGTGAAGCTGGTGCGTTGGGTAGTCACGGCCCGGCGGGCGACGAGAGGCTCCGAGCGGGGCGGGGAGGCATACTTTCACAACCTGGCCGAGGCGATTCCGGAGATGGTCTGGACGACGAAGGCCGATGGGGCCTGCGATTTCCTGAACCAGCGTTGGTGCGATTACACGGGCCTAACCTCCGAACAAAGCAGCGTCTGGGGCTGGACGGCGGCCTTGCACCCCGACGATGTAATCGAGACCTCGGCGAGCTGGGAGCGCGCCGTCCGCACCGGGACTCCCTTTACCATCGAATATCGTTTCCGGCGCGCGTCGGATGGTGCTTACCGCTGGTTTCTGGGACGCGCCAACCCTATCCGGGATGGGCAGGGCCGCATCATCAAATGGTTTGGCACATGTACCGACATCGAGGACCAAAAGCATAACCAGCAAATCCTGGAAGATCAGATTCGGGAACGCACCGAGGAACTAGCCGACACCAACACCCGGCTGCAGGAGGAAATGTGGGAGAAGGACTCCGCCCGCCGGGCACTGGATCAGCAGAACGAAAAGATGATGCGCGAGCTGACGGAACGCTCGCAGCGGGCGACGTTGCTGGCCAAGATGGGCGAACTCATGCAGAGCTGCATCAGCAAGGAGGAAGTCTTCGCGGCGGCTCTGGGCTATGCTCCGAAAATATTTCCCACCAGCCGTGGAGCCTTGGCCCTGCTCAACGGACGCCGCGATCTGGCGGAAATCGCCGGGTCATGGCACCAATGCCAAGTGCCCGAGACCGTGTTTGAGCCGAACCGCTGCTGGGCTTTGCGCACCGGGCACCCGCATCTGGTGGTTGCCGGAGACCCGACGGCGCCCTGCGCGCACGCTGCCGGAGTGAAGAATACATATTTATGCATTCCGATCCTGGCGCAAGGCGAGGCGCTGGGAATTCTGCACTTTCAGGCCACCGACGACGCCCCGACTCTGGCTGATTCCGAGCTTTCTTTCAAGACGACCTTCGCGGGACAGGTGGGACTCTCGGTCGCGAACATCCGCTTGCGCGAAGCGCTCCGCACTCAATCCATCAAAGACCCGCTGACCGGGCTTTACAACCGGCGCTATCTGGAAGAAATGCTGGACCGCGAAATCCGGCGCGCGGTGCGGGCCGAGCAGGCGCTGGGCTTGCTCATGCTCGATCTCGACCACTTCAAGAAGTTCAACGATACTTACGGTCACGATGCGGGCGATACGGTGCTGCGGGAAAGCGGAACATTTCTGGCCAAGAGCATCCGGGCCGAGGACATTGTCTGTCGTTTCGGGGGCGAGGAGTTTGTCATCATCCTGCCCACGGCGAATCTGGGCGCCGCCTGCGCGCGGGCCGAACGCATCCGCTCCAAACTGCGCGAGCTGACGGTGCTGCACCAGGGGCAATCGCTGGGGATGGTCACGGTCTCGGTGGGAGTGGCGGCACTGCCCGAACACGGGACCTCGCCGAAGGAACTGCTCGAGGCCGCCGACGCTGCTCTCTACCGCGCGAAACGAGAGGGAAGAGACCGGGTGGCGGCCGCGGAGGCGCGGGTGACTGCGGCCGCGAAGTTGTCGGCGACGGGAGCGAGCGCGCGCTGAACTCTACTGCTCGCGCCCGCCGCCCTTGGTCTCGTCGCTGGCGATGACGCCGTCCTTGAGGTGGATCACGCGATGCGCGTATTCGGCGATGTCATGCTCGTGCGTGACCAGCACGATGTTATTGCCCTCGGCATGCAGGCGGTCGAACAACGCCATGATTTCGCGGCCAGTCTGCGAGTCCAGGTTGCCGGTGGGTTCGTCAGCCAGAATGATGGAAGGTTTGTTGACCAGCGCGCGCGCAATGGCGACACGCTGCCTCTGTCCGCCGGAAAGTTCGTTAGGCTTGTGGCTCATGCGCGACTCCATTCCCACTGACGCCAGCGCCGCCTTGGCGCGGTTCAAACGCTCTTCGGTAGGAATGCCGGCGTAGATCAGAGGCAGTTCCACGTTGTGCAGCGCCGTGGCACGCGCCAGCAGGTTGAAAGTCTGAAACACGAAGCCGATTTCCTTGTTGCGGATGCGCGCCAGTTCGTCGTCGTCGAGTTCGCTGACCAGTTGGCCGTCAAGCCAGTAACTTCCCTGGGTGGGAGTGTCGAGGCAGCCGATGAGGTTCATCAGGGTTGATTTGCCCGAGCCGGACGGGCCCATAATGGCGACATACTCATTGCGCTGAATGCGCACGTTGACCCCGCGCAGGGCGTGGACCTGCTGCTCGGAGCCCATGTCATAGGTCTTCCAGAGATCTTCGGCCGCAATCATGCACGAGTCCGGCGGGGCCTGGACAGCGTTGGTGGGCATGCTGATAACTTCCGCGGTTGCCATTTTCTTCTCCTGGTCTTGCCTCGCTTCGTCCGGTGCCACTGACCTCTCCGATCTTCGGTTTCGGTAACTTCGGGGTTCAGCCCATCCTGCTGCGGATTTTCCTCTCCGAGACCCGTCTTCTCTCGACCCAGCCTGGCTTTTGCTTTGGACGCGCCAACCCGGCCAACGTTATGACGATTCTTCCTCTTCTTTCTTGGGAACCGAATTGTCAATCTTGACGCTCGAACCGGGGCGCAACGAGCGCAAAACCTTGTAACTGCCCGTAATGACCTCGTCCCCTTCTTTCAGGCCGTCGAGTACTTCGATATCAGTGGTGCCGGTGATGCCGGTGGTCACCGGCACGAACATGGCTTTCTTGTTGCGGATGACGAAGACTCCCTGCGTTTCGTCATCTTTCTTGGGCTTGGATGCAACTTCCTTGGCCGCCGGTGCCGCAGCGTGCACCGATCCGGGAGGATTGTTCTGCTGTTCGACCTGCTCCTTGGTGCGCAAAGTCAGCGCCTGAATGGGAACCGACAGCGCGTTGCTTCGGGTAGCGGTCGTGATCTTGGCTGTGGTCGAAAGCCCGGGGCGCAGGTCTTTTGGTGGATCGGTCAGGGTTACCACCACTTTGAAATCTTTGGCTTCTTCGCTGGTTGTGGCCTGCTGCGAAGTGGAAACGCCGCTCGATCGGACGATGGCGTTGTCGCCGATTTCTGAAACCTTTCCATGGAAAGTCTTACCCGGGATGGCGTCAATGGTGACTTCGGCGGGCTGACCCAGATGCACGTTCACGATGTCGGTTTCATCCACCTTGACCTCGGCCGTAATCACCGACATGTCGGCAATCGTCATCAGCGTGCTGCCCAGAGCGTTCTGGATTCCGACGACCACCGATTCGCCCTCACGCACCGGCAGGTTGGTGACGACGCCGTCGTACGGTGCAGCGTAGGTGGCCTTTTGCAGCACGTCATTCACGCGCGTCAGATTGGCGCGTGCCTGGGCAAGGTGCTTGTAGGCGGAGTCGTTCTGCGCCTTGGCTTGAGCCACACGCGCCTGAGCTTGTACCAGCCCCGAATCGGCGGTGGCCCAGGCATTCTGGCGGCTGTCGAAGTCCGACTTCGAGATCAGGCCGCCTTGGAAGAGGTTTTGCGCGCGCTCCCAGTCCAGCTTGTTGCGGTCGTAGTCAGCCTGTGCACGCAGCAGGTCGGCTTGTGAAGTCTTGAGCGCGGCGTCGGCGGCAATGGCGTCGGTTTCCGCAGCCTGGACCGAGGCTTGGTTGGCGCTCACGTCCGCCGCCGACTGCACATTGTCGATTTGCGCGAGCAACTGTCCCCTCTTTACCTGATCCCCCTCCTTTACGTACAGGTGGGTGATCTTGCCGTAGGCGTTGGCGCCGATGTTGACGTAAGTCTTCGGTTTAATCTCTCCCGAAGCGCTGACGACAGTGGCCAGATCCTGGCGCTGCACCTTTCCGGTCTGTACCGTCACCACATTCTTGCTGCTCTGATGAACGGTGAAACCGACAATGATTGCGAGCAAAACCACGACGCCGGCGCCGATAGCAATTTTTTTCCAGGGCTTCATGATTCACGTCACTTAGTCCGGGGTTATGTCAATCTCCTGTAGAACTCTCCCCGCGCCGGCCTAGACTTGCAAAAAGGCCCCGGCCAGCTCATTCGAGTGACGACGCACACCTGTTGTTACGATCCTGGCGCCGGGAAAGTTCCCGATCAGGAATAACAAGAAGTGCCGAGCCCCGTTACGGTGGGGAGATGCGACTGCTACCCCCGGAACCCCTCATTATAGCCTGCCCAACCAGCCTGACAGGTAAAGGATTTAACGCCGGCGCAGGCAACCCCGGGTCACCGCGCCTCCTTCTAAACAGGAGAGTTGGAGTCCGTTTTAATTTGCTCTCGGGCCACGACTTAACCTTGCTTTCACGGAACTAAAGAGCCTAAAATATAGAGACGACGGTTGTCTGGCAGGAGTCCCTCTCATGTTCCCGGTAGCTTCATACCAAGCCTTTTTTCGAATTCTAATCGTATCTGCGGGTTTGATGGCCGCCGCCGCAGTTGCTCAGGACCAGCAAGACCAGAAAGCCTCCGACCAACCCGCCAATCCGCCTGCCGGCGCGGCGCAAACCCAGCCCGCCAAGGACGCAGCCAGCGCGGCAAAAGCGCAACCAGCCGACCAGCCCGTGGACCCACTGAAGCGCCCCGCTAATGAAAAACAAAAGAAGAAGAATGAAAAGGCGCTCAGGATCGAGTTAGGCAAGACCTACAGGAAGTGGCTGGACGAGGACGTCGTCTACATCATTACCGATGAAGAGCGTACAGCCTTCAGGCAGCTTTCCAACGACGAGGAGCGCGATAACTTCATCGAGGCTTTCTGGCAGCGTCGCGACCCCACTCCCGATACGGAAGAGAACGAATACAAGGAAGAGCACTACCAGCGCATCGCCTACGCCAACGAGCATTTCGCTGCCGGCGTGCCGGGGTGGAAGACGGACCGCGGCCGCATTTACATCATGTACGGCAAGCCGGATGAGATCGACTCTCATCCCTCCGGCGGCACCTACGAGCGCCCGATGGAAGAAGGTGGCGGCGAGACCTCGACGTTCCCCTTTGAGGACTGGCGCTATCGCTACATTGAGGGCATCGGGCAGGAGATCATCATTGAATTCGTCGATACCTGCATGTGCGGCGAATATCACATGACCATCGATCGCTCGGAGAAGGACGCGCTGCTCTATACCCCCAATGCCGGCCTGACCATGTGGGAACAGATGGGCATGGCGAACAAGTCGCAGCGATTCACCGGCAACGGCCTGGAACGGCTGGGGCAGGGTCCCGACAGCACCACGCTGCAGAGCAAAGAATTCGACCGTCTGGAGCAATACTCCAAGCTGATGGCGCCTCCTCCCGTCAAGTACAAGGATCTGGAGGAAGTGGTCAACTCCAAGATCATCCTGAACCCCATGCCGTTCGATGTGCACTGGGACTACGTAAAAGTCACGGGTGACACGGTGCTGGTGCCGATCACCATCCAGATGAAGAACCGCGACATCACCTTCGTCAACAAAGATGGTGTGCAGCGGGGAACGGTGGATATTTTTGCCCGGTTGTCCACCTTGACCGACAAGATTGTCCAGACCTTCGAAGATCCGGTCCAGGTCGATGTTCCTGCCGAACTGTTGCCCCGCACGGCGGAGAATTCGTCGGTGTACTGGAAGGCCGTCCCGCTGCGCCCCGGCCGCTACAAACTGGATGTTGCGGTCAAGGACGTGAACGGGGATCGAAAGGGCGTGTTCAGCCGCGGTATCGTGGTTCCCGACTACTCGGATGACAAGTTGTCGACTTCCAGCCTGATTGTCGCGGACGTGATGGAGCCGGTTCCGACCAAGGCGATCGGCACGGGCAATTTCGTCATCGGAACGATGAAAGTGCGGCCGCGCGTCGCGGCCGCCGACGGCAAGCCGGCGACGTTCAAGAGGGATCGCGACCAGAAGCTCAATTTCTGGATGCAGGTTTACAATCTCGGCGTGGACGAGAAGACACACAAGCCCTCCGCCACGTTCGAGTATGACATCATTAATGTCGCCACCAACAAGCCGGTGGTGCAGAAGGTCGAATCTACCGAGAGCATGGGCAATGTTGGGGAACAGGTGACGCTGCAGAAATCCATTGCGTCTGCGAACCTGCAACCCGGCCTTTACAAGATACAAATCAAGGTGAACGACAACATCTCCAAGCAGACAGTTGATCCGTCGGCGATGTTTGCAGTAGAGTAACTCCCTGCGATCCCCCCCAGGGGGTGGGGTGCGTTGAGACTGCGCGAACTTGGAACGTACGCAATCCTGTTGGGCTTGGCGCTTCCAGTTTGGGCTGGCGGGCAGCCCGGAGCTATCTCAGGATACGTGCGGAGCACCGCGGGCGAGCCCCAGATGGGCGCGGTGGTGCAGATTCTGGGTGCGGCGAATCGTAGCCTTACCGTGTTCACCGACGGCGCCGGTCATTACGTTGCGACTGGCCTGCTGCCCGGGTTCTATACCCTCCAGGTGACGGCGCCTTCGTTCCTGCCCGCATTGCGGGAGAAAATCGGCCTTCGCCCGGGGGCCAGCATCAACATCAACATCACCCTGAATACGCTGCTCAACGTGATGCAGCTGGGACCGGTCCGCGCCTTGCCTGACGACGACGACTGGAAGTGGACGCTGCGTTCGGTGGCAAACCGGCCGCTTCTGCGAGCCCTCGACGATCCGGCCACGAAGGCTGCTGCCTCTGCAAACGACGAGCGCGAGAAACATGATTTGCAGGGCACGCTGTCTTTTGTGGCGGGCTCGGAAGCCGGCGGCTATGGCACCGGATCGGATATGAGCACGGGCTTCACCCTGGAGCGTTCGCTGTTCGCGGACGGGCTTCTGGATTTCAGTGGCAATGTGGGCTACGGAGATGGCGTGCCCGCCGCAGTGCTGCATGCCGGCTATTCGCACCAACTCATGGATGGATCTGAGCCCACCATGGGGTTGACCGTACGCCGTTTCGCCCCTACCGACCCCAATTTGCACAGCACGGCTCTTCAGGCGCTGGCTCTTTCCGGTGCAGACGACATCACCTTGGGCGACGTGCTGGAATTGAAGTTTGGCAGTGAACTGCAGGCCATCCAATTTCTGGGTCACGTGGCCGCGTTTCGCCCTTACGGTTCGGCGACCTTTGCCCTTACGCCGGACACGATCCTGGAGTACGGCTACGCCACTTCGCGCCCTGACCGGCGCGCCGAGATGGGGTTCGATTCAGCCCCGGCGGACCTGAGCGAGACTAATCCTCGGATCAGCATGCTGGGTTATGCGCCTCAAGTGGAGAGTGCTCACCACCATGAGGTGAGCCTGTCGCACCGTTTCGGCAAGAACGCGTTTCAAGTCGCTGCGTTCTCCGATCGCATCAGCAATCCCGCACTCATCGGTGTGGGAGCAGTTACCTCGGTGGGCGGGTTCCTGCTGCCTGACTTGTCTTCAGGAACGTTCAGCTACACGGGCCAGGATCTGCACACCCAGGGTGTGCGGGTTCTGCTCGAGCGCAAATTCGCGGGGGACCTGAAGGCCACGCTGGACTACGCCTTCGGCGGCGTGCTCGATCTCACAACCCCCGATGTACAGCTTGGAAGCGCGCAACAATCGATTTCCACGCAGCGCCGCCACGCCGTGGCCGCCAAGTTCAGCGGAACGCTGCCCCGCACGCGCACGCGCTGGATTGCTTCATATCGCTGGGTGAGCGGGCAGGCCCTTACTCCGGTGGACATGTTCAACTCGACCCCCGGTCGAAGCGATCCCTTCCTGAATATCTTCATCCGCCAGCCCATCCCGACCATGGGATTCCTGCCCGCCCGTATGGAGGCGATCATTGATCTTCGCAATCTGCTGGCGCAGGGGTATGTTCCAGTCGTCGGCCAGGACGGGCAGACGGTCTACCTGGTGCAGTCCGCCCGCTCCATCCGCGCGGGCGTGGCGTTCACGTTCTAGCCGCGGTACCTACCCCCCGCCCCAGCCAAACCGATCGTCGCAAGAAAGCGCGACGTTAGGATGGGGCACCCAGCGCCATCGTCCTGCCTGATCTCCCTTTGCATTACACTGAAGCTAGATGGCGCTTCCGATCTATCGTCTGCGGCGCTTGCTGGCGGCGACTGCCGTTCTGCTTACGGTGGTGGTCGCGGGGATGTATTTCTATGCGCGTTCACGGGCCCGCAATGTGCTGAAGGAAGTTCCCAACAAGATCGGATACGACATCAAGCAGACGGCCAGTGGTTATCAGTACTCGAAATCAGACGGGAAGCGCACCCTGTTTACCGTACAGGCGACCAGCGTCAAAGAGTTCAAGCTCAACGGGCACGCCGAATTGCACAACGTCAGCATCGTGCTCTACGGGCGCGATTCGTCGCGCTTCGATCAAATCTACGGTGACGACTTTGCTTATGACGCGAAAACCGGCAACGTCACGGCCGAGGGCGATGTGCAGATCGACCTGGTGGCGAACCCCGCGGGGCTCGCCAGTCCAGATCAATCCACGCCCAAGGAACTCAAGAATCCGATTCATCTGAAAACGCGAGGGCTGGTCTTTAACAAAGAGAGCGGGAACGCATCCACCAACGAGCGGGTCGAGTTCCGCACACCGCAAGCCACCGGATGGGCCGTAGGCGTGAAATACGCTGGCAAGAGCAATACGCTGACGTTATCGTCGCAGATTCATATCGAGGTGAGTGGAGCGAATGCAGCCGTTATCGAAGCTGAACACGGGACGATTACGAACGAGCCACGCGACATCGTGCTGGATCATCCTCATCTTGATCGCAAAGGTGGAATGATGCTGGCGGACCGGGCGGTGTTTTACCTGGGAGCGGATAACAGCGTGCAGCGCGTCGTGGCCACGGGCAACGTCACGACCGAAACCCGACCGGTGAGGGCAAAGGGACCGGCGGAGGAGGTGTCCGAGACCCGGAGCCGGGCCGACCAGGCTGAGTTTCTGCTGGCGGAGAAGCAGAACTTGCTGCGCTTTGCGATTCTGACCGGCAATGTTCACGTGGATCAAACCGGACCGCAGCCGATCGAGGGTGATGCCGGGCGCGTGGTGGTGGACTTCGCAGGTCAGAACCAGATGCAAAAGGTACACGCGGTTGACGGGGCCCGACTCACTGAGAAAGCGGAGGGAACGAAGAAGCCGGGGTTGAGCTCCCCGTCGCAGGATTTCGAACTCACCGCGCCGGTCATCGATTTCACGGTGGCCAAGGGCCACATTCTGGATCGGGCCGAGACCTCGGGCGCGGCGCAAATCGTGATCTCGCCGGCGCGGGAAGCGAGTTCGGCGGATGCCGCCTCTTCGAGGGCTGGCTTGGTCCCAGGCGCTCCGGCGCAGCGAACCGTGGTGACGGCAGGCAAGTTTGAAGCGAAGTTTGCGACTGACCAGGCGGCGACCGGCACTCGGCGGACTCATTTGACGACGATTCACGGTGCACCTGACGCCCGCATCGTAAATTCGGCTGCGGGGCAACCGGATCGGGTCAGCACCAGCGAGTCGGTCGAAGCTACGTTTTTCCCGCAGGGGGGAATCGACGCCATCACCCAACAAGGGAACGTTGCCTATGACGACGGTCAGACGCCGGACAAGCGGATGCAGGCCTGGGCCAGCAGCGCCCGCTACACCCCTGCGGACCAGATGCTCGTGCTGACCGGCAATCCGCGCGTGATGAACGGCGCAATGGTCACGACGGCGAAGACCATCCGAATGAACCGTGCCACTGGCGACGCGTTGGCCGAAGGCGAGGTGAAGAGCACATACAGCGACCTGCAAGAGCAACCGGATGGGGGGCTGCTGGCGTCGGCGTCGCCGATTCACGTCACTGCCCAGCGCATGACGGCCCACAGCACTCCCGGCGTAGCGCTTTATTCCGGGAAGGCGCGCTTGTGGCAGGATGCCAACGTCATTGAGGCACCAAACATCGAGTTCGAGCGCGATCGGAAGTTCGTGACGGCCCACGGCACGGCCCGCGAACCGGTGCAGACGATTCTGGTGCAGGCAGAGAGGGTGGACAAGCCTCGGACAGACAAGGCGGAGACGGAAAATACAGCCTCAGGAAAAAGCCAGCCGAGGAACTTCGGCAAGACTGCCGCTCCTGGGACCAGCCCCGTTGCGATCACTGCAAGCCTGCTCACCTACGCCGATTCGGAGCGGAGAGCCCACTACGAGACCGGCGTGTTGGCCAAGGGCATCGACTTCTCCGCATCTGCCAAAACGATGGACGTTTATCTGTTGCCGCGCAGCCAGACTTCGAGTCAAACCCAGAGTCATCAATCACTTGCCGGGACGTTTGCGGGGCCGGGGCAGCTCGACCGGATGGTCGCCCTAGGCGATGTCATCATCCACCAGCCAAAGCGCCGAGCCGAAGGGCAGAAGTTGGTCTACACCGCCGCGGACGACAAGTTTGTGCTAACCGGCGGCCCGCCTAGCATTTTTGATGCCGAACAGGGCAAGATTACCGGGGTTTCGTTGACTTTCTTTAGGCGCGATGATAGGGTGCTCGTAGAAGGCGAAGCAAGTACTCCTGTGGTAACTCAAACGCGAGTGGCACGTTAAATGCGTACTCTGGCCACCGAAGAAATTGGCAAAACCTACCGTGGCCGCCGCGTTGTCAATGGGGTCAGCCTGCGGGTCGAACAGGGCGAAGTTGTTGGATTACTTGGACCTAACGGCGCAGGCAAGACCACCACGTTTTATGCCATCGTTGGCCTGATCCCTCCCGATACTGGCCGCGTGCTGTATGACGGTCAGGACATCACGGACGTGCCCATGTATTTGCGGGCACGGCAGTATGGGATCAGCTATCTCCCGCAAGAAGCTTCGGTCTTCCGCAAACTGACGGTAGAAGAGAACATCCTCGCGGTGCTGGAGGCGCAGCCGATGTCCTGGCACGAGCGGCGCGAGAAGATGGAAAAGTTCATTGACGAACTGGGACTGGAGCACATCCGGCAGAACCGCGGCTATGCGCTTTCCGGCGGGGAACGGCGGCGGGTAGAAATTGCCCGCTGCCTGTGCATCAGTCCGACGTTCATTTTGCTGGACGAGCCGTTTTCCGGCATTGACCCGATTGCCGTGCTCGATTTGCAGAAGATCATCAGCAGTCTCCGTGCCAGCGGCATCGGAGTGCTGATCACCGATCATAACGTGCGCGAAACGCTTTCGGTCACCGACCGGGCATACATCATTGACGACGGCAGAATCTTCCGTCAGGGACCGCCCAGCCAACTGGCCAGCGATCCGGACGTGAGAAGGGTGTATCTGGGAGAAAGCTTTTCTTTGGTGTGAGAGAAGCAGGTTTCAAAGTTTCAAGGTTTCAAGGTAACAGCCTGAGACCTCGGAGTCTTTGAAACCTTGAAACTTTGAAACATGGTCTTACTTCAGCACAAACTGAGCGTCAAGCTCTCGCAGCGCCAGATCCTCACCCCGGGCCTGGTGCAGATGGTCTCTGTCCTCGCGCTCAACAAGCTTGAGCTCAAGGACATGATCAATGCCGAGATGGTCGAGAACCCGGTTCTCGAAGAGCTGGAAGACTCGGTTCCGCTGCTCGACGAAGTGGGCAAAAAGGAAGAAGACCGGGACCGCGCCGCGGCTGCGACCCCGGAAGAAAACCCCATCACCGCGGTCGAAAAGAAGGATCCCTTCGAAGAAATTGACTTCGGCTCGTTCTTCCAGGACTATCTCGATCCCGGCTACCGCACCTATGGCGAGATGGAAGAAATTGAGCGGCCGTCGTTTGAGAACTTCCTCTCCAAGCCGAGCAACCTGACTGACCACCTGTCGTGGCAGTTGGGCGCATTGAGTCTGCGGCCGGAGGTGCGCGAGGCTGCCGATTTGATCGTGGGCAACCTGAACGAAGACGGCTACCTGATCGCCAGTGACGATGAGCTGCTGGGCGTGGCGCCACCGGCGCCGCCCGAGGCCGACGCCGTGACGGCGAAAAATATTGTGAGTGAGGCCCAGGCCCTGGGTCTGGCGGAGGTCGAAGCGGAATCGGAGCCGGGGGCCGAGGAGACTTCCGCCGTTGGCGGGATTCTGGATTCGGAGGATACTCGACTTGATTCTGCCGCGGCGTCAGATTTGAGTGAGACTGCAGAGTTTGCGTCCGCGGAGCGGCCAAGAGAAGCATCTTTTGCAGCTCAGTCGGCAGGTCCCGCCGCGGCAACTGCTCCGGCACCTGAGCCCGCGGCGCAAAGCGTTGCGCTGAACCGGCCGAGATTCACTGCCGCGGACTTGCAGGAGGCGTTGGAAGTCGTCCGGCAACTGGATCCCCCGGGCGTGGGCTGCCGCGATCTGCGCGAATGCCTGCTCTGCCAGCTGCGTTACCACCAGGCTCAACTGGCGCTGCACAAGAACGGCAACGGAACGGCGCAGGTTCTCGAGGATGCGGTTGCAGTTGTCGATCAGCACCTGCGCGACCTGCAAAACAAGCGGCACAAAGAGATTGCCAAAGCGATCGGCCGTCCGCTTGAGGCCGTCGAGCAGGCGCTCCACTACATCCGCACGCTCGATCCGCGGCCCGGACTGCGTTACAACAAAGTGCAGGCGCGGCTCATCGAGCCGGATGTCGCTTTCATCAAACACGGCGATGAGTGGCTGGTCATCATGAATGATGAAGACCTGCCCCAGCTTCGCCTGAATCCGGCCTATAAGAAGCTGCTGACCCGCGACACGAACGACAAAAACACGCGCGACTACGTGAAAGAGCGCTACAAGAGCGCCATCCAGCTCATCAAGAACATCGAGCAGCGCAAGCAGACCATCACCAAGGTCTGCTACTCGATCGTCGCCCGCCAGCAGGAGTTCCTCGAACGCGGCATTGATTTCTTGAAACCCATGATGATCAAGGAGGTGGCCGAAGAAATCGGCGTGCATCCTTCCACGGTAAGCCGTGCTGTGGCCAACAAGTACGCGCACACGCCACAGGGCGTATTCGAGCTGCGGTACTTCTTCAGCGAGAGCGTGCAGGGACCCGAGGGTGGCAACACGTCGCTGCTCATCCTCAAGCGCCGGGTCAAGAAGCTGATCGAGGAAGAAGACCCCAGCCGTCCATTGACCGACGAGCAGATCACCCGGATTCTGCAATCGCAGGGCATCCAGGTGACGCGCCGCACGGTGGCCAAATACCGGGAAGACATGCGCATCCCGAGCACGCACCAGAGAAGGGTAAAGAAGTAAGCCGAGTCGCGAGTCCCGAGTCGCGAGCTCTAAGTTTGCGAGCCTCAATGCGACGACTGAGTTATGACGGAGTGGCCAACGACTCAGGACTAGGGACTAGCAACTAAGGACTGGCTCCAGATGCAGTGCCCAATTTGACTCGATCGAACGAATTCTTTAGGAGGGGCGCTCATGAACGTGGAATACACGGGAAGACACTACGAAGTCACTTCCACCATCCGCAAAGAAGTAGAAACCGGCCTCGCAAAAATCCGCAAAATCCTGGGCGACCGATTTGAAACCAAGGTGATCCTCGCCGTCGAGAAGCATCGCCACAAAGCCGAAATTACTATCAGCCCGCGCAATGGCCCGTTGGTCGGCCTGGCCCAGGCCAAGGACATGAGCATCGCCGTCAACGAAGCGCTCGACCACCTGGAAAAGCAGGCGATCAAGTACAAAGCCCGCTGGCAGTCGAAGAAACGCTCGGCACGCAAGACCGAGGAAGCCAACAAGTGGAACGGCGACCAGTCCGGACCGCAAGAAGAAGTGCAGACCGCGGTCGGGTTAACCGAGAAAACAGCCGTGCCCGTGGTGGTGCACAAGTATCCGGCTGTGGCCAAGACTACGGAAGTGCACCTGGTTCGCTCCGACGAGGCTGTCGCCATGCGCCCCATGACGCTGGAAGAAGCGATTAAAGAAGCGCACTTCAAGGATCGCGATGTCTTCGTCTTCCGCGATCCCAAAGGGAAGGTAATGGTCCTGCACCGCGCTCGCGACGGCAAGATGGAGTTGATCGAAGTGCCGTAAGAGCAGCCGTCAGCTCTCAGTAGAACGATAATGGGGTGCCCCACTTCTCGCCGACTTTGCGAGAAGTGGGGATTTGCGACAGAAAATCGTGCACCCTCAGTTCTGGCGATACCCTTCAACCGAACTTAGCGGTGATGTTCACCCGCACCCGCTGGACACGCAACCGTAGATACGCAGCTTGCTAAGTCTTTCGCGGCGAGGATGCCTTCACGATGCCCCGTATCTCCCGATCAGCATGCCGGTGATGAACACCAGCACGCCGCCTAAGCCTACTTGCAGGGCGGCAGACACCCAGGGCGTGTCCATGTAGCGCTTGCGAACCCAGGTGATCGCTCCCAGTTCCACCAGCACCACAATTCCCGCCGCCCAAAGCGCCATCCTGAAGTCGCGCAGGAGAAATGGCAACGTGTGCCCAATGCCGCCCAAGGCCGTCATCGCGCCGCAAATCACGCCGCGCACCCACGGATGTCCGCGGCCAGTAAGGCTGCCGTCATCGGAAAGTGCCTCCGCAAACCCCATGCTGATGCCAGCGCCCGCCGACGCGGCCAATCCGACTAGAAACGCGTCCCAGCTTTTCTGCGTGGCAAAGGCCGCGGCGAACACCGGCGCCAGCGTTGAGACTGAGCCATCCATGAGCCCCGCCAGGCCGGGCTGCACAATCTGAAGCACGAATAAACGGCGCTGCGCCGCTTCTTCATCGGCCTTCACGCTGTCGGGCAGTTTTTGCTTGCCGAGTTCCAGTGCGCGCTCTTCGTGCGAGCGCTCTTCGTTGGCGAGATCGTCGAGTAGTTGCCGGATGCTTGCGTCCTGGGTGCGCGCCGCCGCTTTTTCGTAGAAGCGGCGGGTTTCGACTTCCATGGCGCTGGCTTCCTTGCGCACTTTCTCGATGCTCAGCGGGCGAACCAGCCACAGGGCCGGGCGCTCGACAAAGCCGCGCACGTCCTGGCGGCGGATCAGCGGAATGTGCTCGCCGAACTTCTGGCGGTAGAGTTCGAGCAGACGGCGCCGGTGTCCGGATTCTTCCTGGCGCATGCCTTCAAATACAGACGTAGTGCCGGGATAGTCTTGCCGCAAACCCTCGGCAAAATCGGAGTAGACACGTTCATCTTCCTCTTCGAGGGAAATGGCCAGGGCGAGTACTTCACGTTCGGTGAGATCTTCGAATTTTTTCATGACGCCATAGATTACTCGCCGCCGTGGGCGGGAGACAATTGGGATTTTCGATTTCAGACTGCAGATTTCAGACTGACGATCGCCGATTGGGCACCCGGCCTGCACGTATCTGAAATAACAATTTGCGAGCCGAGGCTGAATTCGCAGGCTTCGATGCTACTATCCATGTAATGACGTCTGGGAACGATTCTGGCCGCAGGCGGAGGCTGGCGCCGCGCGGAGCAGCCAAGTCCGCGCACGTTGCTAAGGACACTCCGGAGCTGGTCATCATTACCGGTATGAGCGGTTCGGGGAAGGCCTCGGTGTTGAAGGCCTTCGAGGACCTGGGCTACTACTGCGTGGATAACCTGCCGGTCGAACTGATCCCCGAATTTGCCGAGTTGGCCATGCAGTCGCGTGAGATTCGCCGTACCGCGCTGGTGGTGGATGTGCGCGAAGGAGCGAAGCTGGAAAAGCTGCCGTCAATCCTGAAGTCGGTGCGACGCACGATTCCGACCAGGGTGGTTTTTCTTGAGGCGTCGGATGCGGTTCTGCTGCGGCGCTTCAGCGAAACTCGCCGTCCGCATCCTCTGGGCATGGATGCGCCGGTGAAAGCGTCGCTCAAAACGGAGCGGCGTCATCTCGGCGCCATCCGCCGGCTGGCCGATCTCGTCATTGACACGTCAAAATTCAATGTCCACGAACTGCGGGCACATATCAACGAGCGTTTTCACGAGGAGTCGCCAGGAAAGAGCATCCTGGTGTCGTGCGTGAGTTTCGGCTTCCGGCAGGGAGTGCCAGAGGATTCCGACCTGGTTTTCGATGTGCGCTTCCTGCCCAACCCGCACTTTGTGCCTGAGTTTCGCCCGCTGACCGGAAGGCATCCGCGGGTGGCTAAGTACATCCGGTCCTTTCCGCAGACCCAGGAGTTCATTTCACGCATTTCCGATCTGCTGGTCTACCTGCTGCCGCACTACATTCGCGAGGGCAAGAGTTACTTGACGATCGCATTCGGCTGCACCGGCGGTCAGCACCGTTCGGTGATGATCGCCGAAGACGTGGGCAAGCACTTGCGGCGGGCTGGATACCGGGTGAAAGTTGTGCACCGGGACAGCCCCAGGTAGGAACATCGGCCAGGAGTCAGTGGCCAGCAGCCAATTTTTGTAGAATAGAGCCTTGCATCTCATGTCTACTCGACCGGCAGCAAGCGATTGCGGCCCGGCCCCGCCTGGGAGCGCCACGCGGCAATTGACCCGACTCATCCGCTACGTGTTCCCCTTCCTGCCGCAACTGTTGCCAGGTGTGTTGCTGCTGGCTGCCGTAGGCTTTCTGGAAGCCTTCCGGTTGATGCTGCTGAAGCCGGTCCTGGACCGCGTGCTGAATCCCGCGTCGGGTTCGGAAAATATCATCCTGTTTACGATTCCCAGGATCGGAAGGCCCGTCTATCTCCAGTCTTTCGTCCCGACTCATTTTCACAACGCCTGGACGATTGTGGCGTACGCGCTGGTGGCCGCGACCGTGGTTAAAGGCATCTTCGACTACATCGGCACCTACCTGGTGAACCACGCCGGGTTTGGCATGATCACCAACCTGCGCAACGACCTCTACAATTCAGTTTTGCGGCGTTCGGCGGCGTTTTTCACTAAACACACCACAGGGACCCTGATCTCAACGATCATCAATGACATTGAGCGGGTGCAATATGCCATGTCGAGCGTCCTGGCCGATTCCCTGCAGCAGGTGTTCACGTTCGTGTTCACCGCTGTCGCTGTCGTGATCCTGGGCCGGGATCTGGCGTGGGTACTGCTGCTGTTTATTCCGGGCATCGTTGCTTCGGCGGTGCGAATCGGGCGTCGTGTCCGTTCGACCACGCGGCGGGGACAGGACCAACTGGCCGACGTGCAGAACATTCTGCACGAGACGATCACCGGCAACCGCATCGTGAAGGCGTTTGGCATGGAGTCGTGGGAAGTGGCGCGGTTCCGCAAAGCAGCACAGCGCTTGTTTCGCGCCAACCTGCGATCGGTGGCCGCCGCCGCCATCAGTTCGCCCTTGATGGACATCTTCGGAGCCGTGGCGGTCACGTTGTTGCTGCTGCTGGGGCGCAGCAGAATCGTTCACAACGAGATCGGGCCGGGTGACTTCGTTGCGTTTGTCGGTCTCGTCCTCAGCATGTATAACCCGGTGCGCAAGTTCGCGGTTTACAACAACAGCTTTCAGCAGGCGCTGGGGGCATCGTCGCAACTGTTTCAGTTCATGGATACGGAAGATGTGGTTGTCGAAAAACCCCGTGCCACGACGCTTTCCCGCTTCTCACAGGGCATTCGGTTCGATGGAGTCTGCTTTTCCTACGAGGGCAACGGCGAAGGCGCCCGTGAGATCCTGCGAGGCATAGATCTTGAGATTCGGCGCGGCGAAGTGCTGGCCGTCGTGGGCTCGAGCGGCGCGGGCAAAAGCACGCTGGTTCACCTGATTCCGCGCTTCTTCGATGTGACTGCCGGACGGCTGCTGATTGACGGCCACGACGTGCGCGATGTAACCCTGGCCTCGCTGCGCTCGCAGGTCGGCATCGTCACGCAGGAAACGGTTCTGTTCAACGACACGGTGCGCAACAACATCGCCTATGGCCAGCCTCACGTCGCCCAGAAGGAAGTTGAGGCAGCGGCGCGCGCGGCTTTGGCGCACGACTTCATTCTGGCCCTGCCCTCGGGTTACGATACGGTCATCGGCGAACGGGGCGTGCGGCTGTCCGGAGGCGAGCGGCAGCGGTTGGCGATCGCGCGGGCCCTGTTGAAGAACGCGCCGATCCTCATTCTGGACGAGGCCACATCGGCGCTTGATAGCGAGTCGGAAGCGCTGGTGCAGTCCGCCCTGCACAACCTGATGACCGGGCGCACCGTGTTCGTGATCGCGCACCGGCTTTCGACTGTGCGCCGTGCTGACCGCATCGTGGTGATCGAAAACGGCGCCATTGCCGACATCGGCGCTCACGAGGACCTGATGCGGAAGCTGGGTACGTACCGGCGCCTTTACGAGCTGCAATTTGCCAATGTGGAAGCGCCCAAGGCGGCAGCAGAAACTTGAGGACAGATGACGGCCATGCCCATACGTTCGATGACGGGTTTTGCCCAGGTCAGAGGTGAAGTACAGCGCCAGAACGGAAAAAGCACTGACGTTGCGGCGAGTGCGGGTCCGTCACATGGCCGGCTGGCCTTTGCGCTTTCTTTGAAGTCGGTGAATCACCGTTTCCTCGATCTACACTTCCGGCTCCCTTCGGGGACGGATTCGCTGGAGATGCAATTGCGGCGGTTGCTCAAAGAGAAAATGGCGCGCGGCCACGTGGAAGTTTCGCTGAGCCTGGAGCGCGCGGCCGGGGAAACCTTCGTCCTTAACCGCGAGTTTGTCGGTGGATACATTGCAGCATTCAAGGCGGCCGCGGCTGAGTTTTCTCTGCCGGTAGAGCCTGACCTCAATGCGGTTCTGAGAATTCCCGGCGCGCTCGATTCCGCTGCCGACGCTGCCGACGGAGAGATTGAGGCGGTCGTCATGGCCCGGGTAGGCGAGGCTCTGGAACGGCTGAATCAGATGCGGGAGGAAGAAGGCCGCGGCATCGTCCGCGAACTGCGGCAGCGCATGGCGCATCTGCTCGAGGCCGGCAGGAGCGTGCAGCAACATCGCCGCGCCGTGCTGCAGAATTACAGCGAAAGGCTGCAGGCGCGGCTGCAGGAGATGCTGGGGGCAAGCGTAGACAGGGAGCGGGTACTGCAGGAGGCCGCTCTGCTGGTGGACCGCAGTGACATTCAGGAAGAAATCGTTCGCCTGGAAACTCATGTGCAACATTTCCTGGGATTGCTCGACGAAGGCGGCGAGATCGGAAAGAAGCTGGACTTCCTGCTGCAGGAGATGAACCGTGAGGCGAACACTCTGCTTTCCAAGACCTCCGGCTTGGCCGGCGAGGCGCTGAAGATAACCGAGGCGGGCCTGGCCATGAAGGCAGAAATCGAAAAATCCCGCGAGCAGGTGCAAAACCTGGAATGATCCCGGCACGCAAGCCCATCCTCTACATCATCTCGGCCCCTTCCGGTTCGGGGAAATCAACTCTGGTGAACGAACTGTTGAAGCTGGTTCCCGCGCTCGATTTTTCCATCTCGTACACCACGCGCGCTCCGCGGGGCAGCGAACAGAACGGCAAGCAATATCATTTCGTGCCCCGCACAGAGTTCGAGCAGATGATTCGCGCCGACGAATTTCTGGAGCACGCCAACGTCTTCGGCAACTACTACGGCACGGCCCGGCGGTTCCTCAAAGAGGCGGAGCAGAAAGGCCACGACCTTCTGCTCGACATTGATGTGCAAGGAGCCGCGCAGATCAAGAAGAAGCTGCCGGAAGCGGTGAGTATCTTCGTGCTGCCGCCCGACCGCAAGACGCTGGAGTGGCGCCTGCGCAAGCGGAGCGAAGATGTGGAAGAAGTCATACAACGCCGGTTGGTCACGGCCAGTCGTGAGATTGAGAACTACGACAAGTACAACTATATTTTGATCAACGACGTGCTCGAGAAATCTGTCGAGAGCCTGCAGGACATCGTGCTGGCCGAGCGTTTCGGCCGTCCAGGGCGGCCGCTGACCGAGTCCGAGAAGCAGATTGTGGAACGCGCGGAGCGCTGCCGGCTGGCCAACGTCAAGGATCGGTTAGGGCCGATCCTGGAATCGTTTCGAAAGCCACCGCCTGCAGCGCAATAGCGGATTTCGCGGTATCATTTCTTAAGCGCTGGAACGAGCGCACGAGACAGGACTGGGGCGGGACAAACCTGAAGGATGGTCTGTTCTGCGGACATGGTTCGCACGGATCAGACTTCAATCACTGGTTTTCAAGGGAGAGTCCGCATGAAGTTGATGGAAGGCTTTGACAGCAACTACCGTTACATTCTGGTGGCGGCGCGGCGGGCGCGGCAACTGCAATCGGGTGCGCCACCGGTGGTGGATACCAATTCCCGCAAACCCTGCCGCATCGCGCAGGATGAAATCCGCGCCGGCAAGGTGAAGTGGGAAATCCCCGAAACGCGCACCGCCGCCGAGCAAGCCGCCGAGACGCTGGATAAAGCGCTCAGCCAGGAATAGGAAATTGCCGATTGCCGATCTGCGATTGCCGAGTTGGTAAACAGGCCAGGCTTTCAATCGGCAATCGGAAATTGAAAATCGAAAATTGGTTATGAAGATTGCCCTCGGCGTCACTGGCGGAATCGCAGCCTACAAGTCGGCGGAGATCGTCCGCCTGCTGCAGGACCGCGGCATCCGCGTGCAAGTCATCATGACGCGGGCGGCCCAGGAGTTTGTGCGGCCCCTCACGTTCGCAGCTCTCTCCGGAGAAAAAGTCATCACCAGCATGTTCGCGTCCGACGAAGAACATGCGCCCAACATTGACTCGGCCATCGAGCATATCGCGGTCGCGCAATCGATCGACGCGCTGGTGGTAGCTCCCGCCACGGCCGACATTCTGGCCCACTTCGCGCAGGGCATCGCCACTGACTTCCTGACTACGCTTTATCTGGCGACGACTGCGCCAGTCGTGGTCGCACCGGCGATGAACGTCAACATGTGGAATCACCCGGCCACCCAGGCCAATCTGGAGATCCTGCGCAAGCGCGGAGTCAAGATCGTCGAGCCGGACACGGGCTACCTGGCTTGCGGCATGACCGGGGCAGGCCGGTTGGCCGACAACAAGGCCATCGTGGCCGCGGTGTTGGAAACGCTGGGCGCGTCGCAGGATTTGAGTGGCGAGACCGTGCTGATCACCGCCGGCCCTACGCGAGAGAAGATTGATCCGGTCCGCTACCTGACCAATCGTTCCAGCGGACGCATGGGATACGCGCTGGCGGAAGCCACCCTGCGCCGCGGAGCACGTGTTCTGCTGGTGAGCGGGCCGACGGCGCTGACGCCGCCGGGCGCCGCGGAAGTCACGCCAGTCGAGTCTGCCGAGGAAATGCGCCGCGCCGTTTTGAAATTGCTCCCGCAGGCGAGCATTGTGATCAAAGCCGCCGCCGTCGCTGACTATCGGCCCAAGGCCACCGCCGAACAGAAGCTCAAGCGCAAAGGACCAATGACGCTGGAGCTTGAGGCCACGCCCGACATCCTGCAAGAGATCGCGCGCAAGAGGAGCGCACAGATCGTGGTCGGATTTGCCGCCGAAACCGAAAACGTGCTGGAAAATGCGCGCCAGAAATTACTTGCCAAGAATCTCGACGCCATCGTGGTCAACGATGTCTCGCGCGAAGGTGTGGGCTTTGATTCTGACCGCAATGCGGTAACTATCATCACCCGCGATGAAGTCGTGGAAATCCCCGAGACCACGAAGCAGGAAGTTGCCCAGCGTGTCCTCGACCAGGTAGTGAAACTGCGCCAGCAGCGCAAAGCGACGGTAAAGGTCTAAGACCTTTTTCACAATCCTCTGCATTACAATCGAGTGACCCATGGCCCACGTTCTTGATCCGGACCTGCGGCGCGCTTTTGCCGACCGCCTGCGCTACTACCACGAACTGGGCATCTATGACTTCTACCGGCGCGAGTCGCAGGTCGCTGAACGAGCCGCAGGCGCGCCGGATGCATTTGAAACTACTGAGTCCACCTTGCCCGCCTCATCCCAGCCAGAATTGCGAGAGAAAATGGCCGCCAGGAAGTCTGCTGTAGTCGCAACCGTCGCGGAAGAAAACATTTTTGACGTTCTGACTCCGAAACCGGAGTACGGGGTCGCTGATCATAAAGCCGCGCTTAAGCTGATCCGGGAGGACCTGGGCGACTGCACGCGCTGCAAGCTGCACCAGCAAGGGCGCAAGCAGATCGTCTTCGGTGTGGGCAATCCGCGGGCGGAGTTGATGTTCGTAGGCGAAGGCCCCGGCGCAGATGAAGATGCGCAGGGCGAGCCCTTCGTGGGCCGCGCCGGGCAATTGCTCAACAACATGATCAAGGCCATGGGCCTGCGGCGCGAGGAAGTCTACATCGCAAACGTGGTGAAATGCCGTCCGCCGGGCAATCGCACGCCGGAACGCGATGAGTGCGAGACTTGTTCTCCGTTTCTTATGCGGCAGATCGCGGTGATCAAGCCGAAAGTCGTGGTGGCGCTCGGGGCCGTGGCAGCGAAAAATCTGCTGGCCTTCAATGCGCCGATGGCCGAACTGCGCGGCCGGTTTTACGATTTCATGCCGGCGGGCGCGCGCAGCAGCGATCCATCGTGGCAGGGAGCACGTCTGGCGGTGACCTACCATCCGGCATTTCTTCTGCGCGATCCGCGACAGAAGGGCGAGGCATGGAAAGACTTGCAGATGGTGATGAAGTACCTGGGCTTGGAGCCGCCGACGAAGGTCGCAGAATAAGCGTTCCTCACCTTTCCTCAAGCGTCACTGCTATCCTCTGAGCTGCTTCTCCCTGAAACCGATGCCCGAATTCTGCGACGTCGCCCTGCCCGTGCCGCTGGACATGGCATTCACCTACCGTGTTCCGGCCGATGCCACGCCGGTGGTCGGCGGACGGGTGCTCGTGCCATTTCGCCAACAACGCATGACGGGCATTGTCGTGGAGTTACACGACCGCGGGCCATCCGTTGCAACGAAGAACATTATCAGCGTTCTCGATGCGGCCCCGGTGCTCGACGAGCAACTGTTGCGTCTTGGACGCTGGATCGCCGATTACTACCTGGCTCCGGTGGGTGAAGTTTTCCGCACCATGCTGCCGCTGGGGGCGGAATTCAAGCGGTCTATCGGGTACCGCATCACCGAAGACGGACAGATGGCGCTGCATCTGGCGGGAATGTCGGGATCGTCAGCGCGTTCGCGTCGCACTCCCGAGGAACAGGCGGCGGAATTCCGCGTGCTCGACTATCTGGCTGCGCATGACAACGAACTCGGCGGCGCGGGAATGACCCGGGAGGAGACTCTTCGCTCTGCAACCCGCGTCTCGCGGGCGATTCTGAATGGCATGGTTCGCAAGAAGTGGATCGCCCGCGAAGATGTCTCCGCCCCGCAAACTGCCGCGCGCACCGTGAAGTTCGCCGTGCTCAAGTCTTTGGAAGGCAAGCTGAATGAGAACCAGCGAAGCCTGGTGGATACACTGGCGGCTTCGGGCGGCAAGGTTACCGTCACCACGCTGCAGGCGCTCGAAGTTCCGCGCACGACCCTGAGCACTTTGATTCGCCGCGGGTTGGTCGAGATCGCCGAACAACCCGCCGAGTTCACCATTTCGCGCGCCAAGCCACGACCGTCGCCACTGGAGTTCGATTTGAACGCTGAGCAACGATCGGCGCTCGCCCGCCTGCGGGAGGGTGTGGAAGCCCACAAATTCTCCGGCATGTTGCTGCACGGTGTCACCGGCTCAGGGAAAACCGCAGTGTATCTGGCAGGAATGCGCGCGGTTCTTGAGGCCGGACGATCCGCGATCTTGCTGGTCCCTGAAATCGGATTGACGCCCGCCGTCGCGGCCGACCTGCATCAAATCTTCGGCGATGAAGTCGCCATCTTGCATTCCGCACTTTCTGACCGCGAACGCGCCGAGCAGTGGCACCGCATCAGGCGCGGCGGAGCGCGCATGGTGGTGGGAACACGGTCAGCAGTTTTTGCCCCAGTCAGCGATTTGGCGCTCATCATCGTGGACGAGGAGCACGACGCTTCCTACAAGCAGGAAGAGACACCGCGCTATCACGCCCGCGATGTTGCCGTCATGCGGGCCAAGATGGCGAATGCGGCCGTTGTGCTGGGCTCAGCGACGCCGTCGCTGGAATCCTATTTCAATGCGACCAAAAACAAATATGCGCTGGTCGAGTTGCCCGATCGCGTGGAGCAGCGGCCTCTGCCGGAAGTCGAAATCGTGGACATGCGCCAGGAGTTTCAGGAAACCGGCCGCGAGCAGGTCGTTTCGCGCCGGCTGGCAGCGGAGATCAGGGAGCGGCTCGAACGCAGAGAGCAAGTCATGGTGCTGCTCAACCGCCGCGGATATTCACCGGTCGTGCTCTGCCGCACTTGTGGGAAGAAACTGGAATGTGTGAACTGCGCCATTGCGCTCACCCACCACAAGCGCGAGCACAAGATGGTCTGCCATTATTGCGGCTACACCGCGCCTGTGCCGAAAGCGTGCGTGCACTGCGGAAGCGAGTATGTCTATTTTCTGGGCACCGGCTCGGAAAAGCTGGAAGAGTTGCTGCACGGCATGTTCCCCCAGGCGCGAATCGCCCGACTCGACCGCGATACCGTCCGCGGCCATGAAGATTTCGAGAGCACGCTGAACGCGCTGAACGAGGGCGAGCTTGATGTGGTCGTGGGCACGCAGATGATCGCCAAGGGCCACGACATTCATGGCGTGACGCTGGTGGGTGTGGTTGGAGCCGACGTCGCCCTCGGGCTGCCCGACTTCCGCGCTGCCGAGCGGACGTTTCAGTTGCTCACCCAGGTTGCCGGACGCGCCGGGCGCGGTCAGTCACCGGGCAAAGTGATTCTGCAGACTTACTTTCAGGATCACTACGCCGTGCAGTACGCGGCGCGTCACGATTTTGTTGGGTTCTACGAGAAGGAACTCCGCTTTCGCAGCTGGATGCACTACCCACCATATTCTGCCCTTGCGAACGTGCTGGTGCGCAGCGACAAGCTCGACGATGCCTTGCAGTGGTCAGGAATGCTGGGGAAATGGTTTGACAGAACACGGCACGAGGCGGTGCGCGTGCTGGGGCCGGCGGCCGCGCCGATCTTGAAATTGAAGCGTGATTACCGCTATCACTTCGTACTGAAATCGCCAAGCCGGGAAAAGCTCAATACTACCCTGCGCGCGATGCTGGCCTACGCCGCGCAGCAGAAGATTCCGCGCACGCAGGTAATTGTGGATGTGGATGCACTGTGGCTGATGTGAAGCAGCTACCAGCTTGGCTTCCCACCCTTCGAGCATCGCGAAGCGTGGGGCAGCCGATTTGGAGCTATTTTGAGATGACCGCGCCCCGGATCACCGTGACCGAGGCCGCGGGCAATTCATACAGCGTATCTTTTCCAGCGTTTTCCTTCGCGCGAACGATCGGGCCATCGGGATCGGCCCAGCCTTTCGTGTAAGCGACGACGGTGGGTTCGGCCGCCCGCTCCGCGTGCGCCATGAACCGCGTCGCCGACGGATGCCATTGATACTGGGTGCTGCCAAAGGTGGCGATTTCCACCGGCCCAGCAAAATTGCCGGCTGAGTCCGACTGTCCCTGAAATGCGATGCGCACTTTGTGAGCGTTCTGCTGGTCGCGATTGACCAGCATCAGCGACCACCGTCCATCCGGACGCTTCACCGCATAGGCGGTAACCAGTTCGTGGCCGGCGCCGTCCTCAACGTCACTCTTCGCGGCATACACCTGATGCACGCCGCCGTCAGGCTGCACCCACTCCAGATTGATCAACTGCGCCACGAAGAACTGCGCCAGGGGCTGCTGAATTTCATAGTTGTTGTTGATGGTGAACATGCCGAACGTGCCGGGAGAACCGTTGCAGCCGGGCTCCATCGGCAGCGGCAGGTAGTGGAAGAAGTACACACCCTTGCCGCCCGCATTCAGAAACGCTCCGACGTAGTCGGCGAGCCAGATTCCGGCAAAAATGTCCTGATACGATTCGCTGGCCGCCGACGACAGATTGCCTTCGGTGATGAACATTGGCACGTCGGCTGGAACGCCGTCGTCGCGCCACACCTGCATGATGTGGCTGACCAGTTCCGGTTCCTCGTAAAGCGCTCCCCAGGGGTTTCGGCAGGGATCGTACGGATAATGCTCGAAGGAGAAGAAGGCCAGATCGTTCAGCCGCCCATGCTGCTTCAGGTAGTTTACGAAGCGACCGGTCCACGACACATTTCCGTTGGCGTCAGGCCAGGCTTCAATGTCGCGGTTTTCGCCCGTGAAAGACGGCCCGCCCAGCTTCAGCGCGGGATCAACCTTGTGTAGCGCCGTTGCCCACTGCAAATACAGTGCGGCATAGTCCTCGGGCAGCATGAACTGGCCGTCAGCTTCCTCGCCCATCTCCACGTAAGAAATGGGATACTTTCGGTTCTCCAGATAGGCAATCTCGGCGGCGGCGTTTTCCGGCGTCTCGTAAATCACAGCCACGGGAATCATCGCCGGCAGGCCGCGGGTTACACCGCTGGTGAAGAAGAGATCGAACCCCACCTGCGCCTGCGTGGTCGGGCCCAGGTCTGACGTCTGATGCCACGAATCGACAGATGAACAATACGTCGCGGTCTGTTCCTGATCGGGTGTGTGTCTGATGACGTCGTGAAACGCCCCGTCGGCACTGGTCATGCCGAGGTAAATTTCGCGAATGGCGTAGCCCACACAATTGCGCGGGTCGGTCGGCCCATCGGCATCGCAGGTGTTCGATGACTCAGTCATCCAGATCCGCACGAACCGCACCGACATAGCGCCGCGGCTGAAACGCACCGTCTCGGTCCCGCCTTTTCCGCTGGTCACCGTTCCCATCGCAAAGGTTTGCCACAGACCGCGCGTGGGTGCGTGAAACGGATCTTCGCCAGTAAAGTACTGCACCACATAACGCCGGGCGTACGGCTCTCCCCAGGCGATGCGAATGGTGTTTACTTCCTGCATCTCGGCCAAATCAAGCACAACCCACTGCGGATGCAGCGCGTCGCTCTCGCCCGTGAAGCGTTCGCTGAGGTAGGGATTGCTCTTCCAGAAACTCGTGAGATCGCCGTCGGTGAGGCGAGAGAAGCCGGCAGCGTCGGTGCCGTCGTTGCGTGTGAAACCGCGGCGGGGCAGGCCGTAACCGTAGGAATAGCGAATCATTTCGCTGGCCGTGGCGGAGCCGACGAAGTAGCCTTTGCCGCTGGGGTCGCTCCACGTTCCTTGTGGATTCCAGTGCCAGGCCTCAATCGCGAGTTCCGTATTCTGACGATAGGTGACAGGCTGCCAGCCGGACGCCTGCGTCTGGCCGAGAGTGGGCTGGAGCAGGTCCTTGTCAATGGCCTCGACCGAAATGCGGTCCACACCCGCACCCAGAGTCTCTTTGGGCACAAAATGATTGGTGGCGTGGGTGGTATCAACCTCGACCGTCTGAGCAGCCAGCAGAGTAAAGGAAGGGAAACATAGAAGCAGGAGGGCGGAAACCAGGATTGTTCTCTTCACGGGAAAATGGCCTCAACTCTAATTAAAACGATTGAATAAAGGAGTATACGAGAGAATCTGCGCTGGTGCGAGTACATTTTGGCGTTTCCCTACCTGCCGCGCCACTGCTCCCGGACCTGTTGCACGAAATCCGGAGTGGACGCATGTGCAAACGGTGATGGGGTCAGGGTGAGTGCCAGCATCGCGACGGCAAATATCGCCAGCCAGACGCGCTTGCCAGAAACGCGGGGCCGTTCCGTCACCCGCGGATGCCGGAAACTGCTCAATTGCAGCAGAATTGCCCAGACCCACCAGCCCATCCAGAGGAAATACGCCATGGGCAGGAGAATCCCGATCGTTAGCAAAGAAATGAACTTGTGTGCCTCGGGGGAAATAGCGAAGGCGATGTGCCCGCCATCCAGTTGCCCCCCGGGCAGCAGATTCAATGAAGTGGCAAACATACCCACCCAAGCCGCGATGGCGGCTGGATGCAGAAGCACTCTCTCGAGGGGCAGCGCAGCAGCTCCGTGCACCGGGTTCGCCATGCTCGCTGCCCGGTGCATCAGATCAAAGATAAGCGGAAAGCCTAGCTCGTAGTCGGCGGGGCTCATCCCGGAGGGCATCGGCTTTGACCACCCCAGTGAGACCGCGAGCGCGGCCAGGGCGACTACGAAGCCCGCGATTGGCCCGGCGATCCCGATGTCGAACAACGCGGTGCGCGAGCGAATCCTAGTGCGAATCAGGATTACGGCTCCCATGGTCCCGATGGGTGTGGGCAAGGGAATGAAGAAAGGGAGCGTGGCTTGAATGCCGTAATAACGGCAGCACAGGTAATGCCCCATTTCGTGGGCCAGGAAAAAAAGCATCACGGTGGCCGCAAAAGGCCATCCTGCCAGCAGGCGGGCCGGTTGCGAGAACGCCCAGTTGTACGGGAAATAAGGCAGGGATTCATCGCTGACCGAGAGCGCGGGCAGGTTGTGCTCGAAGTTGTACTGCATCCGCGCGCCCATGACCAGCGTGGTAAAGCAGGTCGCCACCAGAAGCAACGCGTGCAGCCAATAGCGTTGCCGCAGCCGGGGCACTATGGGCCGCGGCAGGCCTTGGTAGTACTCGAGCGTGGAGAATGAAAGCGGAGGACTGGGTTCCGACATGCGATTCTTCGGGCCGCGAACTCGAATCCGGGCCTGTTGTTTGATGCTACTACGAGCGGAGAGAATGCGACGGGCTGAAGAATGTGCAGGCCGGCTTAGTCAATGGACTGCAATTCTTTCCCCGGTTTGAAGCGCACTGCCCGTCCTGGCGGGATGGAAACCTCGGCGCCGGTGCGCGGGTTTCGCCCGATGCCGGTTTTGCGCGGGCGCACGTTGAACACGCCAAATCCCCGCAGCTCAATGCGGCTGCCGCCGGCTAGCGCCTTCTTCATGCTCTCGAAGACGGTTTCCACCGCCAGTTCGGCCTTGGTCTTGGTGATGCCGGTCTTGGCCACTACTTCGTTGATGATGTCGAGCTTGATCACGAGCGGCTCCCGGGTGCAGGCGCACGATAATGCTTCAAGTTATTGATGCTAAGGGAGATAAGCGAGATTGTCAACGGGAGCATCTATCCCGTAAACTGACAGGCATCCAGCCAACAGAATTGAGTCATTGGGAAATCGGGTAATTGTGCAATTCCCGTTGCCGCTAGAGATTCGGCGGCGCCCGAGAGCTTTTCAATTACTCAATTACAAAATTACCTAATTACAAAATTTCCCAAGGAGTTCCATGCTGAAGAGTGACCGCTGGATTCGCAAGATGGCCCTGGAACACGACATGATCAACCCCTTCTCGGAGAAGCAGGTGCGCGAGGGAGTGATTTCGTTCGGGCTGTCGTCGTACGGCTATGACCTGCGCGTGGCCGACGAATTCAAGATTTTCACCAACGTCAACTCCACCATCGTTGACCCCAAGAATTTCGACGAAAAATCGTTTGTTACGGTGCAGACCGACATCTGCATCATTCCGCCCAATTCTTTCGCTCTGGCGCGCTCGGTCGAGTACTTCAAGATTCCGCGCAGCGTGCTGACTATTTGCGTGGGCAAGAGCACCTACGCGCGCTGCGGCATTATCGTCAATGTAACCCCGTTCGAGCCGGAGTGGGAGGGCTTCGTTACGCTGGAGATTTCCAACACGACGCCGCTGCCGGCACGCATCTACGCCAACGAAGGCCTGTGCCAGATCATCTTTTTCCAGTCCGACGAAATCTGCGAAACCAGCTACGCCGACCGTAAAGGGAAATATCAGGCGCAGAAAGGAATCGTGCTGCCGAAGCTGTGAGGCAGCTATCGGGTGTCAGCCACCAGCTTTTAGCAAGCGTCACTATGAATTTCTGCCTCACTGGCAGAAAATAGGCTACGCTAGAGATCAAGTGGTGACGTGGGCAGGCGACACGCCCACCCGCTATCATGCTTGAAAATGACCAAGCGTAAACCACCGCGCAGCACAAGGAGCCGGGACGTGCAATTCAACATCGAGACGGAGCGCGAGACGGACGGCCGCTGGATCGCCGAGATTCCCGAGATTCCCGGTGCTCTGGCCTATGGCAGGACAGAAAGACAAGCCAAGGCAAAGGCCTATGCGCTTGCTCTGAGGGCTATCGCTGACGATGTCGAAAAGTCGAAGCGCGTGCCGCAATCAATCAATATTGACTGTATATCGGCATGAGCCGATGGCCGAGTACGAGGGCCCGGATCGTCTTCAAAGCACTGCTGAAGATCGGTTGGTCGGTTGTTTCTCAGAGTGGTTCGCACATGAAACTGCGGCACCGCAATTCCACATTTCCTGATTACATTTGGGCTTTTCACGACCGAGAAGAAATCGGTCTGCGCATGCTTGCCCGCATCGCGAAACATACGGGCCTCAAACCTGATGACTTGTAGGGGGCGGTTCCTGGCCTCCTACGTCACTCGCAAGTACGTCGTATAGGGCTGATCCTCGATCGCGGTAAACGGCATCATCTTCATGACTGCGCCGGCGGTCTCCACGTGCCATATTTCCGGAGCCACCTTCTTCGCCGCAAGTAATTGTGCGCGCGTCACGGCCGATTGCGGCTCGCCAATCGCGAACAAGACCAGCGGGCCGACCAGCAGCGCCACCGTCTCCGGATGTTGTGCGTCAATCGCTTCCAGCCGCGTCATCAGCGGAAGGTCGACATCGATGCGATCGCCCGTCGTCCATTGCCGCTGAACCTGCGCGAAGGTTCCGGCCTGGGCCTCTTGCCGCTTGCCGTTCACCGCAATCGAAGCTTTTTCCGCCCAGGCGGGAATCCGCAGGTTCAGGGAGAACTCCACCGGTTGGGATGCCGTCACTTCAAGTTGCACATGCGCGTCGTAAGGATATTCGCCTTTCTGCTTCAGTTCGACTTGCGAACCACCTTGCGTCCAGCGCAGCGCGGAAGGAATGTAGAGATTCACATACACGCCTTGCGGGTCACGGAAGTAGGTGCAGATGCGATAATCGGCCGCCACTTGCGGCAGCGTTCCCGAGCAGCAGGGCCAACGCTGCCCGTGGTAAACCTTGCGCCCGTGGAAGTTGTAGTCGGAATAATAGAACGCCCGGCCATCGAACTGCAGCGGCAAGGATCCCAGAACCGTGTTGTACATCACCCGCTCCATGCTGTCGCCGTAGCGCGAGTCGCGAGTCACTCGCAGCAGGTAACGGGTCAGTTTGAAGTGCGCATATGAGCCGCAGGGCGTCTCAAAGCTGCTGTGGATCTTGGTGAGACTTTCGAACACGTCGGCGCTGCCAGTTGCGCGCAAGGTTTCGTCGGGCCCCCAGCCGCCGGTGGCGTAACTTTGCGCGGCAACGATATCGAAACCGTTTTTCGCGGCCCGCAGATGCTTCTCGCTTCCGAGGCTGAGGTAGGCCTGCATCGCGGAGCAAAGGCAATTCACGTGACTGTAGGCATGCCTTCCAGCGAGATCGTTCTGGCCCGCGGCCAGCCGGTCATAGAAAGTGTCATGCAGGTACTGAATACCCAGCGCGCGATAGCGGTCGCCGGCTCCGCGCTGGTAAGCCAGAAAAAGATTTTCCGGCATGGTGTAGGACTCGTCCCAGGTGTAAGAGACATCCGGGTTCGAGCGCCAATGTTCGCCATGCTCGACCGCTTTTTTCGGCAAGTGCGGCAGTGCCGCATCGGTGGTCTGGTCGAGGATGGCGAACGCCTGAGGATCGCCCACATACTTGTGCGAGTCGATCAGGCCGCAAACCAGTTTGTCGTAGCTATAGGCAGGAAAGCGGGTGTTCTCAAAAAGGCCGCCCCCGATGGTCTTGGCGTACAGACGATTCAGCCGGAGCACCTTCTCGCGCGTCTCCGGTGACCGGTCGATGGCATAGGAGCGCGCCAGCGCGGAAATCCACTGCCCGAACGTGCATCCGGGGGCAAACCCGATTTCAAAAAGATAATTCTCGTTGTGAGGATCGTACTGGTACCATCCGCCCAAACCCTCGCCCGGCGCCGGTTTTCCCACCATCTGACGAAAAGGCTTGAGCAGGCTGTCCTCGCTCAGGTTCATGAGCAGGACGTGCGTCTCGTGCAGTTGCTGCTCGTGAAGCCGGCTCTGCAGCGTTACATCACCGTAATCGAATTCTTCCAGCGGAATTGAGGCGGGCGACGCGGCAGCGGCCCAAACAGAATTACGAAAGCCGGGAATCAGACTGCCGGCTGAGGCCAGCGCAGCAGACTGCAGAAACCTCCGACGGGATGCTGTGTACCAGGGAAACATTGTTTTTTCCCCGATCTTCGGAGACTGATCTCGGAGAGCTTTTCTGCTCGACCCAGGCAAGCGATCGGTGCGCGCCAGTCCTAATGCTGATTCTCGCCTTCCTTGTACATGTACTTGATCGCCGGCTTGTAGATCATGAGATTTGGCTCGCCCGAGTCGCGGTTCACTTTGAGGCAGTTCTTGTCGTACCACTCAATGATGCCGTGTATTTCTTCCCCGTCGTGCAGCACGATGACCATGGGAGTCCGCGACTGCATCTGCTTCTGATAATAAAAATTCTCGGCGTTGGTCTGCTCCGGAGGCGCGGGCTTCTTGCCTGCGCCGCCCCCCATAGGACGATCGCCCCGGTCGCCGCGATCATGCCGGTCGTTGCGCTCGCGTCGTTCCTGTGTCGGTACGGGGGCCGGATTGTGGGTGCCCGGGCTCTCTCGCTGCAAAATTGGCCGGATCAGCTTTCGGTTGCCGAAATTCTCTTTCTCGGTAAATTCACCGGCGGTTACAGAGTCTATAGTTTCCTTCATTATGGCGCTACCTCGGATGCACGCATTCGGACAAACACCTTGCCGGGGGAACCATGGAATCTTATCAACGAAGGCGTGAGATTTCCCTTACCGTAACACAGGAACCTCTCCCTGACAATCCTGTTGTTCGGAGTGGGTTGCCGGGTGTGACCAATCTTGCACACTCCTACAATATCGTTTCAGTTGCGCCCTATAGCTGTTCTCCGACCTTCTTGGCGAGAGTACTGCGCGGGAACCGCGTCAAAGCCCGGCCCGCAGCGGGGTCTAGCTTGTCTTCGAGAGGTCGGCGCCTCGCCGTTCTCTGCCGCTCCAGGTAACCACTGCCACAAGAGTGGCGATAATCGCAACCGTCCAAACCAGCACCGGGGCATACAGGCCGGCATAGCGCTGCTCGACGAGTCGGGCCTGGACGCGTATGTTCCAGGAAGAAAGAAAGTTGCCCAGTTGGTAGGCGAATCCGGGGAAAGTCCCGCGCACGGCAGGAGGAGACAGTTCATTTAAGTGCGCGGGAATGACTCCCCACGCTCCCTGCACCATGAACTGCATCAGGAAGCCCCCCAGGGCTAGCATCGGGACCGTGTGCGAGTATGCCCACAGTGGGATCACCGGAATCGCCAGCAGCGCGGCGAGCACAATCGCGCGACGACGTCCGATCTTTTCTGACCATGTCCCGAATACGATTCCTCCTAACAGTGCTCCGATATTGGCGACGACAGCGATCAAACCTACGGTCTGCGGTGTGAACTTGTGGTCCTTCTGCAGGAACGTGGGGTACAAGTCCTGTGTCCCGTGGCTGAACGAATTGAAGCTGAACATCAGCAGTACCAGGAAAATGAATGTGCCCACATAGGCCAGGATGTCTTTGCTGATGTGTCTCTCGCCGTGCATCGAGACCTTACCTTGCGTCCACGCCGGGGATTCATGCACTTTGGTCCGAATGTAGATCACCAGAAACGCCGGCAAAGCGCCGATGACAAACATCCCACGCCAGCCCACGTAGCGAAACACAGTTCCGTAAACCAGTGCGGCTATCAAATAGCCGACCGCGTAACCTTCCTGCAAAAGCCCGGAGAAAAACCCACGCCCTTCCACAGGCAGCGTTTCGAAAGCCAGCGCCGCACCCACGCCCCATTCGCCGCCCATGGCGATGCCAAACAGCGCTCGCATGATGAGCAGAGTTTTCAGCGAAGGCGCGAAGGCAGAGGCCAGTTCGAAGACTGAATAGGCGATGATGTCGACCATCAGCGCGGGCCGGCGTCCGAACCGGTCGGCCATCAGTCCGAACAGAAACGCTCCTACCGGACGCATCGCCAGCGTCAAGGAGACGGCTGCCACCACGGCGGAGATTTTGGCTTGGAACTGCGTCGCGATAGCGCTGACACAGAAGGTCAGGATGAAGAAATCAAATGCGTCCAGCGACCACCCCAGAAAGCATGCGACGAATGTATTCCGCTGTACCGGAGTGAGCCTGCGAAAGTGGCCGACGAATTCCATACTGATTGATCTGCGGGTCTCGGAGATGGTCTTGGGAAGGGCACGGCTTCAGCCGCGCCGTGAGCGGTCGCAGAGAATCCGGGCTTTAGACCCTGAGGGTCGCCGGCTCAGTCCCCTATGTGGCCTCCGTGCCTCTGTGGTTCGCTCTTTTCTTCCTGCCTCCGTCGTCCAACGGATGCTAGCATATGCTTTCAATCGGCAATCGCAAATCGGCAATCGCAAATCTCAAACATGCCCGAACTCGAACTCCCCGAACGCCAGGCGACCGATACTCAGATGCTCACCGGCTTCTGGTATCGCGCCCTGCCCGCCGATCGCGTCCATCGCAATCGGTTGCACAAGGCGACGTTGCTGGAAATTCCGCTGGTGATCGGCCGCGACCGGCTGGGGCAGCCCTTCGCCTTGCGCGACGCCTGCCCGCATCGCGGTATGCCGCTGAATACCGGCCAGTTCGACGGAGAAAACCTGGAGTGCCCTTATCACGGCTGGCAGTTCGACGTGCACAACGGGCAATGCCAGCTGATTCCTTCGCTTACTTCGGATCAGACTCTGAAAGTCGACCGCATATACGCCGGCAGTTATCCCTGCGAAGAACAGGACACCTTCATCTGGGTCTATATTCCCGATCCCGGGCCGCAGGGAGCAGGTTTCACGAAACCATCGGAAGCGCCGGACGGCGCACCAAGAATCGAAAAATTCAGTGCCAAGTGCAAGCTGGCATATCTGCAAGCAGAAATGCCGGTCAGTATCGATCACGGCATCATCGGCCTGATGGATCCCGCGCACGGACCGTTCGTTCATCAGGCGTGGTGGTGGCGCTCGCGGCACAGCATTCACGAAAAGAAAAAGAACTTCGAGCCCATCCCCAACGGCTTCCGTATGAGCGCGCACACGCCCAGCTCGAACTCCGCACCCTACAAGCTTTTGCGTTTATGCGCCGATGCCGACGCCATCACTACGACAATCGATTTCGTCCTACCCAATGTGCGCACCGAAACCATCCGCGCGGGCAAATACTGGTTCTCCAGCCTGACCACGGTCACGCCCATCACGCGCTCCCATTGCCGCATTGACGTGGTCGCGGCGTGGAACCTTTTTCGCTGGCTGCCCTTCGGGCCCGAGTTGCTGAAATTCGTCTTTGCGAAATTTGTCGAGCAGGACCGCCGCACCATGGAAATGCAAGCGGAAGGCCTGAAGCACAACCCACACCTGTTGCTGATTGACGACGCCGACCGCCCGGCCAAGTGGTACTTCCAGCTCAAGGCGGCGCATCTTGAAGCCAAGCGCACCGGTGCCGAGATGAAGCATCCTATGTCTGGTCCGGTTACGCTGAAGTGGAGAAGTTGAGGCGTGAGCGTGATGTCAATCGCGTGAGGATCTATGAAGATCACGATGATCGGCCACAGCACGGTGCTGATCGAAGCGGCCGGCAAGCGCGTTCTCACCGACCCGTACTTTGGGTTGCGCGGCAATCCCGCGTATGCGCGGGTTCGGCCTCCGGCGCGTTCGCGGGAAGAGCTTACCGACGTTGATCTCGTCCTCATCTCGCACAATCACTGGGATCATACCGATCGCAAGTTCCTGCGCATGTTGCCGCCGTCGGCACCGGTTTTCGCTCCGGCTGCCTCCGCCTGGATGACCCGCCTGAAGGGCGGCCGCAACGTTACCGGCCTCAAGCCCTGGCAGCGAAGGGAGTTTGATGGCTTCTCCGTCACCGCCGTGCCGGCCTGGCATATCACTTTCACGATTGGTTACGTCCTCGAGGCGGAGAGCCAACGCATTTATTTTGCCGGCGACACCTACGTTGCCGGCTTTATGCAAAGGATCGCCCGGGAACTGCGGCCCGACGTCGCCCTGATTCCGGTGACTACTTTTCGCATTCCCATGACCATGGGCGAATCGCAGGCGGTTGAGGCCGTGAGGAGGCTGGCGCCGCAGTTCGTGATTCCGATTCATTTGGGAATCAGTCCACGATCACCGCTCTTGCGCACCAGTCAAACAGCGGAAAGCTTTCGGGAACGTGTGCGCCAGGCCGGGTTGAACGCGCAAGTCGCGATTCTGAGAGAGGGAGAAAGCTGGTCGTCTACGCCTAAGACCTGAGACCCGAGATCTATTCCGCCGCCAGCCAGTCCATGGCTTCTTCCCGCGTCTTGAAGGTGGGGAAGTCGCGCTGGGAGAAGCTCTTGAAGTTCTCGTAGAACACGTGTGGCAGACCCTCGGTGCCGACCCAGGCCGAGCGCTTCACATAAGGACGATCCAGCGTCAGCACCTGCTTGATCTTGGTGGCCACGGCCTTGTCAACGTGCGCGCCTGTAAAATCGGCCAGCGTCAGCACCGAGCCGGGCGCGTGCCGCGCCACATCGGCGCGGACCAGATCGAGCAGCAGCAGCATTTCCTTCGCCGTGCAATGGCTGAAGTCAATGAGATAGACGGCGTGTCCCTTGTGCTTGATGAAGTGCAACCGGTCGTCGAGAGATTTGCCGGAAGAAGACCCGCCTGCCGTCATGCCAGTAGTCCCTCCACCACGCTGTAAGCCCCGTCCAGAGCGGCATCCAGCGCGGAGGCGTCCTTGCCTCCGGCTTCGGCCAGATCAGGACGGCCTCCGCCTTTGCCGCCAACTTTCTCCGCAACCTTCCCGACCACTTTACCGGCTTGCAGGCGGCTGGTCAGATCTTTGGTGACGCCCACAATCAGGGCCACGTTGCCATTCGAGGCCGAACCGAGGATCACAACTCCCGAGCCGAGTTTGTCGCGCAATTGATCCACCAGCGTGCGCATCTGCGCCCGCTCCAGATTGTCCACGCGATGCGCCAGAACTTTGATGCCTTTGACTTCCTTCACCTTGTCGCCAATGTTGGCTGTACTCGACGACGCCGACTTCATGCGCGCCTGGTCGAGTTCCCGCGTCAGCCGCTTGATCTCGGCGTCTTTCTTTTCGAGTTCGGCCTTCAAGGCATCGGCCGGAGACCATTCGGTTCCTGCGCGCGCTATCTCGTCAGTGGGTGCCCCATCCTTGCGCGTTTTCTGCGCAAGGGTGGGAACAGCGAAACTCGACACGACGCTTTCCAGTTCGTGATCTCTGCGGAAGTGCGCGAGCGATCCTTCCCCGGTAATCGCCTCCACCCTCCGCACGCCCGATGACACGCTACCTTCCTTCAGAATCTTGATCAGTCCGATCTCGCCGGTCTGCGCGGTGTGCGTGCCGCCGCAAAGCTCGGTCGAAAAATCGCCGATGCGGATCACGCGCACCTTGTCGCCGTACTTCTCCCCGAACAGCGCCATCGCGTGGTACTCGTTGATGGCCACGTCGATGGGCACATTCTCGATGACTTCAATCTTCGTGTTGCGCAGGACTTCCTTGTTGATGATGTCCTCGATGTCCTGCAGCTCCTCGTCTTCGACCGCGGTAAAGTGCGAGAAATCAAAGCGCAGATGATTCGGCGCCACCAGCGACCCGGCCTGCTTCACATGCTTGCCCAGCACCTCGCGCAGCCCCGCATGCAACAGGTGCGTGGCCGTGTGATTGCGCATGGTGGCCTCGCGGATGTCGGTGTTGGCAACAGCGTCGACCTTGTCCCCAACGCGAGTCGGAGACTTCACGACAACCTGATGCGCGCGCACTCCCTGAATCGGGTAATAGCATCCCTTGACTTCGGCGACGACGGTGTTGTGATCGTCCGAGTAAAACCATCCCTTGTCGCCAACCTGCCCGCCGGATTCGGCATAAAACGGCGTGTGATCGAGAATGACCTCACCTTCCTCGCCCGGCTTGAGTTCCCGCGCTCCCAGCCCATTGCGAATGATCGCCAGCACCTCGCACCCGTCGGACCGCGTCTGCCGGTATCCTTCAAACTCAGATTTAGGAAGCTGCTGGTACGCGGGATTCGCCGTCTGCTTCGCCGCACCTTTCCAGGAGGCGCGAGCACGCTCGCGTTGCTCGGCCATGGCGCGATCGAAACCGGCCTGATCAAACGCGATGCCCTGATCGCGAGCCGCATCCTGCATGAAATCGAGCGGCATACCGAAAGTATCGTAGAGCTTGAACGCTGCGTCGCCAGCAAGCACTTTATCCGCCAACGTATAGCCGACTGTGTTCGCCAAGTGGATTGCTTCTTCGAGTTTCTGCAAGCCCTGGTCAAGCGTGTGCGCAAATCGCTGCTCTTCCGCCCTCACGGCTTTCGATACAGACTCCGTCGTTTCCTCCAATTCCGGATACGCATCCCGCATCAAATCCCGCACGGCAAACACCATCTCGTGCAGGAACGGTTTCGTCTGCCCGAGCAACCGTCCGTGCGTAATGGCACGCCGAATGATCTTGCGCAGCACGTAACCACGGCCCTCGTTCGACGGCAATACTCCATCGGAAATCAGAAATGTCGCCGCGCGCGAGTGGTCGGCAATGACCCTGAGCGAGGCTGCGGATTTGTGGCCAGCAGAGCCAGCCGGGCTTTGCCCGGCCAGACGGCCGGGGGCGGCCGTCTCTACATGGCCGGTGCCGCTTCCGCCAGCCGAGGCTTGCTCGGCCTGGACGGGCGAGGCGCCCGTCCCTCCATGGCTCGTGGAGCGGCGGACGCCCTCGTCCGCCCCCGTCAACTCCGCCGCCCGTTTGATCAGCGGCGTAAACAAATCTGTCTCATAATTCGAGATCACGCCCTGCAGAACTGCCGTCACGCGCTCCAGACCCATGCCAGTATCAATTGAAGGCTTGGGCAGCAGCTTCGTGAATCCAGGCTGCCGATCGTACTGCATGAAAACCAGATTCCAGATCTCAACATATCGCCCGCAATCGCACCCGAACGCGCAGTCTGTGTGCCCCTGATCTGACGCGGTGGGGCCCATGTCGTAATGAATCTCACTGCAGGGGCCACATGGCCCCGTATCGCCCATTTGCCAGAAGTTATCCTTCATCCCGAAGGCAAAGATGCGTTCCTTCGGAACGCCAACACCAAGCCATAGTTGTTCGGCCTCATCATCTCGCGGGACATCGAACCCCGCTTCCATAGGCCCAGCGCCTTCGAAGATGGTCACGTACAGCTTGGCTTTGTCGATCCCAAACCATTCTTTCGAAGTAATTAGCTCCCACGCGTAAGCGATGGCATCTTTCTTGAAATAATCGCCGAAGGAAAAATTTCCCAGCATCTCGAAAAACGTATGATGGCGGTTGGTGAAGCCGACGTTTTCAAGATCGTTGTGCTTGCCCCCGGCGCGCACGCACTTCTGCGACGTGGTGGCGCGGGAATAGTCGCGCTTCTCCAGGCCGAGGAATACGTCCTTGAACTGGTTCATCCCGGCGTTGGTGAACAGCAGCGTGGGGTCATTGGCCGGGACGAGCGACGACGAGTGCACTTCCTTGTGCCCCTTTTGCACAAAGAAATCCAGGAATTTGCGGCGAGTTTCCGAGCCGGTCAGCATGAAGGTCTAATTCTAAATGAGAACCCAAATGACAACACAGAGGACACGGAGGACGCAAAGGAAAACGGGGCATCTGAGAACCCTCTTTTCCTCTGCGTACTTTGCGGCCTCTGCGTTGTGATTTGGGTTGTGACTACTTCGGGGCATCGGCGGGCTTTTGGTCGGCCGGTTTCGTGTCGGCCGGTTTGGTGTCGCTTTTCTTCACTTTGTGTTCGATGCCCTTCACGCCTTTCTTGACTTCGCTGCCGGTTTTCTCGGCGGCTTTTTCGGTGTCTTTGGCCGCTACTTTGGCGCCTTTTTCTGTATCCTTGGCAGCAACCTTCGCACCCTTTTCGGTATCCTTGGTCGCGGTCTTGGCGCCCTTCTCGGTATCTTTCTCGGTAGTCTTGGCGGCCTTCTTCACGTCCGAGCTCGCCGTGGATTTGCCTTTATCCGCGCCGGCGGTGTCCTGGGCGCAGACCAGAGGCACCCAGCTCAATGTCGCGGCCACGAGAATTGCTGCCCACTTCGTCTTCATAGCTCACTCCTCCCGAATTTGTCACCGATGGGGTATTCGGCCAGCTCCCCGCAGATGCCCGCTTTCTCTGGTTGAGATGCAAAATCCCGGCGGCAGGATTCTTCAGCGGAGCCTGGCTGGGAATACCGGCCGCAAAACAAATTTCTCCCTCAGGCAACCCTTTACCCTGCAGCCTCGCTTTCCAGCGCGCTCAAAGTTTCGTCGTCCACTTCCCACTTCTTCAGAATCGTGAAAATGGTCTTGGTGCCAAAGCCGGCGCGCGCCAACTGGCGAAAGATGCGTGCCGCCTGCTTCTGATCCTTCGGCTTTTCCAGGCGTTTGCGGCGGAGATACTCACGCGCCTGTTTCTCCTCGCTGATGCCGTCAAACGCAGCGTCCACGGCCTTCTCGATCACGGCGCCATGCACGCCCTTGGCCTTGAGGTCGGTAATGATGCGCCTCCTTCCGAATTTCTGGTTGTCACGCCGCAGCGAGGAATACGTCGTCGCGTAGGCGGAATCGTTCAGATATCCGTGATCCTTCAGCCGCCGGATCACCAGTTCGATCAGCGTCTGTCCATATTCCGACTCGGCGTCCTCCAGGCGAGCCCGCATCATGCGTTTCAACTCAGCCACGGTGCGCATGCGCCGTGCCAGCGCTTCTAAGGCGTATTCATAGAGCTCGTCTTCGGAATAGGACTTTTTCTTGGGCCTGGCGAACGCCATAGAAGTAACGATAGCGCAGTGAGTCGCGAGTCGCCAGCCCCGAGTCGCGAGGTAGCGGATTAACTTAACGAAGAGCAGATTCAACCGCGAAGACCGCGACGGATCGCAAAGGACAAAAGAAAAAGGGCGCGATCGCTCGCGCCCCGAAACCTTGAAACTCTGAAACGTTGAAACCTGAAACCTTATCTTCCTCCAAACCCCGCCGACTGCATGGACTGCCGCGAAATGTCGGAGGTCGACGCGATGCCCTGCATGCGCAGCTTGAAGTCGTCGGCGTTGGAAGCGTTCTCCAGAGCGGTTTCGTAATTGACCAGCCCGGCCTGGAACAGATCCCATAGCGACTGGTCGAAAGTCTGCATGCCGTATTGCGACGTGCCGGCCGCGATCGCGTCGCGGATAGCGCGCGTTTTCTCCGGCACCAGCACGCACTCGCGAATGTAGGCGGTGTTAATCATGACTTCCACCGCGGGCACGCGGCCATCGGCGTCGCAGCGGCGCACCAGGCGTTGGCTGATGATGGCCCGCATCACGGCCGCCAGCTGCAAACGAATCTGCTTCTGCTCGGGCGGCGGGAAGATGGAGATGACGCGGTTGATGGTTTCCACCGCATCGAGCGTGTGCAGGGTTGAGAACACCATGTGGCCGGTTTCGGCCGCGTGCAGCGCGGTCGAGATGGTTTCCAGGTCGCGCATTTCGCCCACCAGGATCACGTCCGGGTCCTGACGCAGAGAAGCGCGCAGCGCCGCGCCGAAGGAAGGCGTGTCCACGCCGACCTCGCGCTGGTTCACGTAGCCCTTCTTGTCGCGGTGCAGAAATTCGATGGGGTCTTCAATGGTGATGATGTGTTCGGCGCGCGAGGAGTTCACGCGGTCTACCATGGCGGCCAGCGTGGTCGACTTACCGGAACCGGTGACGCCGGTCACCAGCACCAGGCCGCGGGGCATGTCGCAAATCTGCTCCACCACCTTGGGCAGGAACAGTTCGTCGAGGGCGCGAATCTTGGTGGGAATGACGCGGAGGACCAGTCCCACGTTGCCGCGCTGCTGGAAGATGTTCACACGAAAGCGTCCCAGGCCGGCGACGCCGTAGGCCATATCAATTTCCGTAGTCTCTTTGAACTTCTGCTTTTGCCGCGCCGACATCATGCTGAAAGCCATATTCAGCATGTCCTCGGCGCTGATGCGGGGTTGGTCGGTCAAGGGCACCAGTTCGCCGTCGATGCGCAAGTGAGGGTAGTTCCCCACCTTCAAGTGCAAGTCCGAGGCTCGGCGTTCCGTCGCAATCCGCAGCAGGTCATCAATATTCATCGCAGAGTTTTTTCCGATGGAAGCCCTTGACGCGGGCTTCCCTACATGATGCTCTCAATCATGATCGCCCGAATCGTCACCTTTCCCAAGATGACCTAGGTAATAGCCGCCGGGCGGCAACGGGACACAGTCTTAAGTTCATGCGCTGCAAGCGTGTAGCGTTGCTGGTGTGGGAGGTTCCTGGCGCCGATCACTGTGGCGCGATCAGTGCCTCACCGCAAGGAATTCGCGCAAAGGCTGGTGCAGTGGTTTCGCGCTCACTCGCTGGCCAGTAGGTCTTTAGGTGTTAGGTCTTGGGTTTTAAGAAATCGGTCTGCGGCGCACTTGATGAGGTCTTTTGATTCGCAGACTTGCAGGGTGGCGTTGTTGCCACCGCGCGCCAGACCTAGGACCTGAGACCTAAGGCCTGTTTGCGAGAGCCGGCAACTGACAACTGGTAACTGTCTTTCTGCATTTCCTGTGCACGCGTTGTGGAGAATCCGGCTACCGGTTGCATCAGGTTTTGTTCGCACGGCACGGCCGGTGTGGGAAATGCCGTCTTGTTGCGGAGGGGGCGTGAGCGCCGGTGCCGCAGCATGACCAGCATGATTGAGAAAAAATCGGCGGCGTGTTTTTCCTCAACTGCACCAAAAATATTGAATTGACCCACGCCCCTTTTCGCTCGTAGAGTCTCTCTTCGATCTTCATAGGAAACCGACGACTCGTCCCAGCTGCGAGACGGCGCAGAGCGGCAGAAGATGGTCCACGCAGGCAAATTGCTTACTCGGGTCAGCGCGCCATGAAATCAGAAGAATGGAAGACTTACCGCACACGCTTTCTGGTCAAAGCCAAACAGCTTGGTTCCAGTCTCAGCTTTGTAGACAGCCTGGGCCGCCAGCATTCCGGCCGCAAGGGAGATTACCTGGTGGAGTCTTCTGAAGGCTTGATCAGCATTGCGCCTAAGCAAATCTTCGAGGACATATACGTAGCCATGGGCATGGGGGCGGAAGATGCTGTCGTGCGCGCCGCTGAAGTGAGGCGCGAAGGACGCAAATTGCCCCAGCCCTGGCGCGACCGGCGGGCGTGCAGCCCGCGGATGAGCCTGATGTAAGTGTGTCGGCGAACTGCGCTGAGGGGCTGGTCAGAGGGCTGAGGATGGGGTAGACTAGGGCTTCTTTTTGAGCTTTCGTTAGAACCCTGCTTTTCATCTTCATACTGAGGACGCCCCCATGACCAGCCGTGTGAGCTACTCTCCGCAGGATTTCCAGAAGATGTGCGAACAGGCCGAAAGAGACTATGAGTCGAAGAAACTGATTGCACTTCTGGAACGAGTGAAGAAACAGATTGCAGCCCGCGAGAATCCAGCCTCGAAAGTGGAGTCTCCCAAGCCGCCCGTAGCCGTGCTGAGCATCAACTCCGTCTCCTCCCGGCCACCCAGCCGCTCTGCTTTGTTTGAAAGATAACGGGACCAGCATCTGATTTTTGGATTTCAGCCAGGGAAAACTTTTCACATTCCGAGACCTGGTTTTGCGCTACAATGAGCGAGCTTTCCGGCGGATCGCCCCTTGGCCAGGCGAACCTCCGGTTGCCTTCCCCCAGGAGGTAGTAGATGTATCGGCCCTATTCGAGTTCCCCAGCGGGCTCTCGTCCGTTCCGGGATGTGGAGTCTCTACTGCGCGATCTCACCCAGGATTTCGCAACCTCATTCAATACCGGTAATTATGACCAGGCGGCCGCCTTCTTCGCCAGCGACGGCGTGCTGATGGCACCGCGCCAGGAAGCGGCCTACGGGCAGAAGGCCGTGGAACACCTGCTGCGTCGGCTGGGAGACGCCGGCTACAGCGACCTGCGCCTGGAAACGACGCGCGTGGAACACTCCGGCGACATGGCTATGGAACTGGGCCGTTTCACGGTTGCCGCGCGGCAGCCCGATGGGACAATTGTTCCGGAACGCGGGAAATATGTGAAGGTATGGCGCCGGATCGGGGCATGGCTGATCATTGCCGACTCCTGGAGCGGAGTGGTACAGGCTATGAGCGATCGGGCGGCGTAAGGCACGCCCCGGGGCAACAACTACTTGTCCAGGAATCGAACTCCGTGCTTGCCGCAGGCAAACGGCATAAGTATTCTCCTCGAAACATGAAGGAACTACAGGCGGCGCAGACAGCGAGCGAGCAGGGACATGGGGCGGGAGCGAAAGAGGCTGATCCGGGGCAATACTGTCCGAACTGCTCTGCGAAACTGCGCGAGAGCCGTTGCCAATTGAAGTGCCCCCAGTGCGGGTTCTATTTGAGCTGCTCGGATTTCTACTGAGGCCGAATCATTGTTGATTGCTGATTTTTGATTGTTGAACGGCAAGCGAGCCGGGCACTCCATTCGCAAGTCAGGATCCTCGATCATCTACCAACGCCCTTTGATTCAACTATCAACAATTCCAGCCAGCCTGACGAGCGGGTGCCACTCCGTCTACAATGGGTGGACATTCGGTGAAATCATAACCAGGAGAAGAGCATGCAACGCAAGGCGAGCGCGGTTTGGAAGGGCGGGCTAAAGGATGGCAAGGGAACGATTTCGGCGCCGGGGGGAGTGCTGAACAACACGCCGTATTCGTTCACCACGCGGTTTGAAAATGCTCCCGGGACGAATCCCGAGGAATTGATTGCAGCGGCACACGCCGGCTGCTTTTCCATGGCGCTTTCGGCCCAACTGGGCGGGGCAAACCTGACTCCGGAGAGCATTTCGACGAGCGTCACGCTGACGATGGAAAAACTGGATTCGGGATGGACGATTACGTCGAGTCACATTGACGTCGTGGGGAAAGTGCCCGGCGCGGACGCGGCCACGTTCCAGAAGTATGCCGAAGCGGCGGAGAAGGGGTGCCCGGTGTCGAAGGTGCTGAACGCCAAGATCACGATGAACGCGAAGCTGGGGTAACAAGGAAGCGGCCAAATCGCGGGGATTCTTGCGTCGGCAAAGAACGCGACGCTTCGCGGCTCGCTCAGATCCCTTCGGCAAGCTCAGGGCAGGCTCTTCGGCGGGTAAAAAGCGCCCACCTCAGGATGACAAGCAGCGGTGGTTTGACACGCAGCGTTGTGTCTGTAGAATAAACGTGTAGGTCTTCCTGATACGGCGATCAAGGTGGTCGCCGCTGCAATCGAAGTCCACTTGCCATCGTGGCGGAATTGGCAGACGCGCATGGTTCAGGTCCATGTACCGGCAACGGTGTGGGGGTTCGAGTCCCTTCGATGGCACCAATCTTTGGATCGTTGAGGTCCCTCGCTGCGCTCAGGATTTCGCCAGCGGGCTCCCGCTGCGCTTACGCCCGCTAAACGGCTCAAGTTCGAGTCCCTTCGATGGCACCAACTGTCCTGAGAGTCTTGCAGCTGAGGTCCCTCGGAGCGCCCCACCCAGCCGGCCACGAACTGCTAATCCCTCGCTCTCCTAGCCCCTGTTTCTGCGCACCGCCAGTTTGTCTATGCAGAAACGGGGAAATCAGGCACAATTTAAGGTTTCGGGAGGCTGGCTAACTTGAAGATCTCGCAGAAGGGCCTGTATGCGCTGGAGGCGATGATGACGCTGGCGCGAAGACACAACCAGGGAGCGATTAAGATCCGCGACATTGCGGCCGACAGTGATCTGCCGGAAAAATTTCTGGAACTGATTCTGCTGGAACTGAAGAATGCGCGCATGGTGGAGAGCGTGCGGGGCGCGCGCGGCGGCTACCGGCTGCGGCGCGATCCGTCGGCGATTCCGCTCAGCGACATCATCCGGCTGATCGATGGGCCGCTGGCGCCGCTGGGAGACGCCGAGCAACTGCGGGGACTGATCGCGAAGGATGCGCATCACCGGGCGCTCTACGAAGTATTTCTGGAGGTGCGTGACGCAGCGGCAAAGATCCTCGAGAACACCACGATCGGAGACATCGTCAGGGCACGCACGGGAGCTGAGAAGCTGAGGAAAGCGCGCGCCGGAAAGACCGCGGCAGCACTGAAAAAAAACTCTACCGTGTAACTGGCCGCGGTCGAATTCCTTGCCAAACCGCTTATCTGGCGCGGCAATTCACAGATTTTCACACGCGGGAAGCGAATTTCTCGGCCGCCATCACATTGATTCCCGTCGATACAGCAGGCCAAAAGCCGAATCCGGCGCGGCGGTGAGCGGAAAGTGCGGGATAAGCCTGCACCAAATCCGGTCATCGGCCTGTGGATGGCGTGCACTCGATTGAAAATACGAGTAGTTACGGGCTGCGATTTTCCATTGACGGGAGAAATAGAAGGAGTAAAACCATAATCGTTCTTTGACAGCTTCTTAAGTTTTTCCGGTTGGTGCGGCGTCCGGG
>Ga0209517_10000252_pt1 | contig 95090 bp, 78 predicted proteins | sample PeaSoiMetSII2010_FD_187695 | JGI IMG/M metagenome (GOLD analysis project Ga0209517, IMG submission 187695) | Peat soil microbial communities from Weissenstadt, Germany - SII-2010 (SPAdes) (version 2) | ecosystem: Environmental > Terrestrial > Soil > Wetlands > Peat | place: Germany...
CCTTGCTAACGGCGCGTGGCGAGCGGCGGCATTTGCTTTCGTCCTATTGGCGAATAAGAGTCATTTGCGGAAATTTCGGCGGTTTGGGCTTAGAACCCCTTTTGGCACTGAGAATGCATTTGTGGTCTGGGTTGACAGAATCAAGCACTCTTGTTTCGAGGACACGAACGATCTCTTCGTACCCCCTGACACTTATAACATTCGCGTTTTGGGAGGAAAGAACGTCGCTTACTGGGCTAAACAGATTTCCGATAGGGTAACTGGCGGCAAGTTGCTCGGCCCCCCCCCTGAAACTGACTGTGCAGGAGAAAACTATTAATGATTGTTGTGATTTCGGGTATGTACAGAAGCGGTTCCACTTTTTCTTTCAATATTGTCCGAGAAATTATTTCCTACCGTGGAAATGTGTCGGCGGTCTATAATGATTTATTATCGAATAGCCTTGCCGCCTCAGCGGAATTCGAACAATTAATTATAAAATGTCACAGTCCTGATGAAATTATAACAGGTCTCATTTCCAAAAAGGTTTTCCCATGTATATGTACTATTAGAAAACCCGAGGATGCCATTGTTTCATTGATGAAGGCATTCGGATTTGAGATAGATTATGGAATTGACCTTGTGAAGGCTTGGCTAGAGTGGCATCAAAATGTACGAGATAGAGTACTAAATATTTCATATGAACAAATCGATACAGACCGACTAGCGGCGATACTTAAGATACAACAATATTTGAATGGTTCACAGGATATAGACCAGGCTAGGATGCTTAGTGAAAAATATGAGAAAGGTAAACTTAAAAATCAACTTGATGTATTAGTGAGAGGGAATGATACTACAGATACAGGCTCAAGCTACTACGACAATCTAACGTATTTCCATAGAAGGCATATTTCATCCTTAGTTTCAATTTCAGGTATAGCACAATTATCTAATGTACAAATTGAACGCATACGACATCAGCTAGGAAGATTCATAGATGATGATGGAGCTTATCGATTTCATGTTGAAAGTGCTTCTTCCAAAACTTACAAAAGCGTGCTCTAAAATACCGCATAAGTAGTTTGAATGGTGTTGCCCTACTGAAGAGTGCTTGTTTGTTGCGCCTAATATCATTATGTTTAGACCCTTTGGGCTACTGTGGTGTGTCTTGTCCAACAGTTAGCGTTACGGCGCATCCCCTCATAGTGATAATCGCTGGTTTAATAAGCAATCCTAGTACAATACTATATCATATCATATTGTGTTCTTGGTCGGACAAGGTTGCTGGTGCCAGACTCTGCAGTTTGGTCTGTATCTGTGCTTGCGTATAACTCATCATCTGGAGTAGGGATGTATAATTACCCACAACGTCATTTAAGCTAGGATGAGGGTGGCCAGTGACGCGGGTGAACTCTGAGAGGTTTTCAGCAGCCCTTTGCATAAGGGGCTCCGCTTCTGCAAGACGGTTGGCTTCCTTGAGCACCAACGCCAGATTTTTGAGACAAATAGCTAGGTCAGGGTGGTCGGGCCGTAAAGTACTCTCTTCAATTTCAAGAGCCCTTCGCAGAAGGGCTTCGGCCTCTTTCAGGCGGTTGGTGTCCTTGAGTAGGGCTGCTAAATTGTTGAGAGTTCGGGCGATGATCGGGTGAGCTGGTCCGAAGATATTTTCGTTAATTTGAAGAGCCCTTCTAAGAAGGGGCTCGGCCTCGTGGAAACGGTCGGTGCCATCGACGAGCGCGGCTAGGTTATTGAGGTCGCGGGCGACATTTGAGTGATCCGGTCCAAAGCTATTTTCGTCAATTTCGAGAGCCCTTGCCATGAGGGGACTGGCTTCGTTCGCCCGATTGGTAAGTTTTAACAGCATCGCCAGATTATTAAGGTCGTGGGCAACACTCGGATGGTCAGACCCGAAAGTATTCTCATCAATTTCAAGAGCCCTCCGCATTAAGGGTTCAGCCTCGTCCAGGCGGGTGGTGTACTGTAGAAATATCACCAGGTGGTGGAGATCGCGGGCCACATTTGGGTGGTGAGGCCCGAACCTATTCTCGTCAATTTCAAGAGCCCTTCGCATGAGTCGTTCAGCCTCGGCCAGACGGTTGGTTTCTTGGAGTAAGATTGCCAAGTTGTTGAGGTCGAGGGCGATATCAGGGTGATCAGCCCCGAAGTTAGTTTCATGAATTTCAAGAGCCCTTCGCAGGAGGAGTTCAGCCTCGCCTAGACGGTTGGTGGCTCGGAGCAGCGCAGCTAGGCCACGCAGCGCTAAAGCAGTGTTAGGTTGGTTGGGTCCGAAATCCTCTTCCATTTTTAGAAGCCTTCGCAGGAGGAGTTCAGCCTCGCCGAGACGGTCGGTGTCTCGGAGCAGTGCAGCAAGGAGACGGAGGTCGCTGGCAACTGTAGAGTGACAAGGGCCGAACATGTTTTCGTCAATTTCAAGAGCCCTTCGTATGAGGACTTCGGCATTGCTTAGATGGTTGGTGTCCCTGAGCAGTACAGCCAGTTTCCTGAGGCTAAGGGCGACACGAGGCAGATCGGGTCTCAACGCCTTCTCCAGGATTGCCAATTCCCGTTCAAGAAGGGGCCGCAAGAGATTATAGCGAGCTCCGTCGCAGAATACCTCAGACACTTCATCCAGCCACTCGGCGAAGCGAAATTCGTCAAGGACCAAGAGATGTTGGGCAGCAGCGGAGAGGGCCTTTTCATGATCACGGGTGATGTTTGCTGGAGAGTCTGGGCGGCAGAGCTCATCGTAATAGCGAAAATAGAAATCATGAACCGCCCTGTATTCATCAGGCTGAAGGTCGTCGAGCAGCACCTCGCGCATACGTGGATGCAGCTGGAAGCGCCCCTCTTCCAGTTGCTGCACAAAAGAGTAAGAGATTAGATGGTAGAACCCCGTAGCAGGAAAGAGCGTCTTGCTCCGCACCAATTCCTCGAAAAGTGCTCGGTCGAAGCTTTCTGCCGCCGCTAAATATCGAACAGTGTCGCGGAAGCTCCGATCATTACAGCCACGTAAAAACCGGTGGACAAGCTTACGACGACGGTCAGTAAGACCAACGGACCCAGTTTGGAAATCGTCTGGTTGTGGTATGTACCCCCTGCCTAGCTTCTGCAAGAGATAGTGATCAACCGCAAGGTCGAGCAATTCGGGGTGGCATCCTCCCGGCCCATCCCCGCCGGCGCTTTCGATAATTGCCAGGCGCAACGGCAGTTCAGTAACCCCGCATTTGCGGAGAAAGACATCGGCGTCAGCGGTTGATAGGTCTACCAGACAGTGTTGGGCGCCCTGCAAGTCCTCGATCCAACCAGAATCATCATGGCCCCAATGCAGTTGTTCGCGCGAAAACAGTACAAAGAGTGCCCCCGGGCAATTAGCGACAAGTTCTTTGATCGCCTCATCCACTGGGTGTATTGCCTCCCCTGCTTTCAGGGCCAGATTCGTCCACAATTGCTCATATTCATCGATAAATATCAATATCTTATGGTCAGGGTGGCTCTTTTGATGATCTTTCATATCGGCGACCAAGAGGAGGGGTAACCGGTTCACGATTTCGTTGGGATGTATTAATTGGCCATCATCATCAAACAACTCTCGCAACAATGGGAAATTATTTTTGGCCCAGTTCTCGTGCCTTTTTTTGTTAAGCCAACGAAACGCACGAATGGACAAGCCGACAGCAGCGGAGTGTGTGGCTGCGTCCCCTAACTCTCTAGCTAATTCAGCCGCTTCTTTTGCGAAATCTGGCAAAGACTCGTTCAGATGACTAATGCGTCCCCTACGGTAATCATGCAATTTAAGCTCTGGATACATCAATTCCCAATAAAGCGTGAAAGCATAATCGAAAGCGTGAAAGGGAATTCTTGAATGTTTTTCAATAGAAAAGCGCAAATCAAAAAGTGCTTCGTGTGGTTGTTGGTTATTCAGAGGGTCAATCCGAAGCAGTCCATAAGTAGTTTCGAGACCCTTCTCCTGCTCGATGTGTCGGATCAACGCATCGCAGAGTGCTGATTTGCCAAGGCCGCCAACTCCATAGAAGATTAATAGCTTAGGTTTATCGGGCGGGATTGAGTTGCGTGCGGCTTCAAAAATAGAAAATGGTTCCTCGCGGTCGGTGAAAACTTCCTCAGCGGTTGGGCGTCTGTAATGAAATTGATGCTTTGACTCTTGCGGCATTTGCGAAATCCTTGTCGATATCTTCAGCAGTGTTTCCTGTTGTTTTGTTGCTCATACCCCGCTCAACCAAAGATACACAGCTTAAAATTCTGAATGACGTTCTAAAGTATACTAGGGAGAAAGTTGCGCGGCACTTTTGGGCGCGGCAACGTAGCCGCGAATTCACTTTTTTTTCCCTGCCCCGACAGCAAAGCCGTTGTATCAGCCATCCTTACCCCAGGATGAAAGTTTTCGTCCAAGAAAATAGCCAATTAAGCCTGTAGCGGCTATGATGCCCCCTAACCATATTCGATCTGGTTTCCAATCAAAAAAGAACCCCAAGTGAGCCGCCATCCCATACGTCCCCGCAAGATAAACAGTGGTTATTAGAGCACAAATAATCCAGGGAGAATACCGATAAAAGAGCTTCACTACATAAAAGAAAATCGCGACTTCAGCGCCACACACGAGGATTTTGAATAACACGTGCCAATAGGAAGGTAAAAACAACCATGTCTTGTATACAGCGAGTCCCGGCAAATAGAGAGGTGGGATGAGGAAAAATAGAATACCAAGTGCTCCATCTCCGCTTCCGCCTTTTGAGCTGGACGTTGATGATGGGGTTGGCTTATTAGTCCAAGTGGCGTCAAACAGAGCCAGATCCTCATAGTCCATTCCCCAACGTGGAAGATCATGTTTATCATCACTCATCACGAAACCTCCAATTCATTTTGCCGTGTGCACGTAACAAGATTACTTTATTTCATGGCAATTCCCCCATATGAATCTGTTCAAAGTCCATCGACCGGACTTCTTATCCCGAGACCGCCTTTATTCAACACATCGGCGTAGTCATGGTCGTGCTGACGCCTTCCTGCCCAAGGAGATGCCCGTAGGATACGACCAATCCAGAATTCCGTCAATCGACAGTCCGGAGAGGCCTGCTTGGATTCATACTCGCCAGTAAAGAAAGGCAACCGAAGCGGATACTGTATATTCAACGTACCTTGCCTTATGTTGCGAGTGCCCCTAACGTGCCGAAAAGATACGGGTATTCGCCACGAGCCTGAAGTAATCAGAATAAACTGACGCATCGGTCCAAACGATCAGATTTATGTTGCGTGTTTTTGCTAGCCATTCCTGAATAAATCGTAAGTAACCTACGCTCGTGTTTCAACCGACGATCAAAACCTGGATCTCCAAAAAGACGCACTCACCCGGTCGGGATGCGATCGAATCATGGAAGATCGGCTAAGCGGCGCCGGAGCGGAGCGCCCCGGCCTAAAGTCGGCGCTCGATTACGCCAGGCCCGGCGATGTTCTTGTGGTCTGGAGGCTGGATCGTCTCAGCCGCTCACTTAAGGATCTGATCGAGATGATCGCTTTGCTCGAATCAAAGGGTGTCGGGCTCAAAAGTTTGCAGGAATCAATCGATACATCTTCCAGCTCCGGGAAGTTGGTTTTTCATATATTTGGAGCATTGGCCGAATTCGAGCGCAACCTGATCCGGGAACGGACCCAGGCGGGACTTCAAGCCGCAAGAGCGCGCGGGAGAAAAGGCGGTAGACCGAAAGCTTTGAATTCCGATAAAAGAGCACTGGCTGTCAAACTCTATGATGAGAAGCAACACACGATAGATCAGATTTGCCGGATGATGGGCGTTTCAAAACCTACACTCTATAAATACATTGAGACTGAGCGGGGAGGCAGGTCGAAGCCGTAAGTTTGCTCCCGGCCGAGCTGTTGTAGTCCTCAATTACTAACGGTTACTTTCAGAATCCAGATATTTTCAATGCAAAGGATTGAGCACATGAACGCGATGCAAAATATCACAATGCAAAATGAGGCATACCGTTTGATTGAAGAATGGTGTGCGACGAACGCCGGAACGGACTCGACGCTCGGGCTTATGCGTCTGGTGCTCTCTCTTTATAATGGGCGGGCCTTTTCGTTCTCCATCCCTGTGTGCGTCAAGGACCTGGACTCGACGCGCACAGAGTGGGCGAAAGCCATCATCCTCGATTACTTCGAACGAGGGGAAAACAAGGATCTGCTGGAACTCGCACAAAAGTTTGCGCCAATGATCGAGCCATTTGTGTGGCCCACAGAAAAGTCCTAAGGGCATTCCGCAATTATGCAAAGGAAACAAGTTTCATCCGAGAGACTTGGCTTCGAAGGATGTTGGTTGCGGATATGGAATTTTCAAACCAAGCGCAATGGCAAGAATCGGTTGCCCTCAACACGATGCTGCAATAGTATAAGGGCCGGTCCAAACATGAAAAGTCGATGATGAAAGATGAATTGAAAAGCAAGATGGCCGGTGCGGTTCGAGAACAGAATGGCCGAAGGCGTGAGTCGGAGAAGGCAGCCGCCTTTTTGCGCGAAAGCGGTGCGACCTATCTCAGGGGAGTCTTCCATAAGCGCGCCGGATGGTGGTCGGCGGATAACATTTTCCTTGCCCCACGTTCAATCGAGGCGCGTGCCGAATTCGAGCGCCTTAACAAGCGTGATCAAACTCGGAACTGAGGAACCGATTACATTGTATCGGTCATAAACGCAAACCGGCGGGAATCTCGAACGACCGCAAGTTCGAGGGGACGAGTTGGAGTATAGGTCGAGGCGAGAAAATGGATTGTAGGGCATTTTAGAGTGGCCGCGTTTTGGGGGACAGTGGTTCTAGGGGAGACAGCGCTCCAGGAAAGCGGGGCCGGGGCTTAAGATGGTGACAATAAGGACCTCGCAGGCGATCCGTGTTGTCGCCAAAGCACATGGTGACAGGCAAATGAGGATCGCGGCGAAGATCTGGAGCTCTTTGTCATCACGAAAATTAAGACCGCTTTGCCAGTTGAAATGCAGACATTTGTTCTGGCCCGCTTGCGGTTAGGCTTCTGTAGGAGCATTTAGTGCAGGAACCAGTAGAGCGAAAGATTGGCACTCCAATGTCGGAAAAGGAAGCGGAGCAGTACTTCCGCCTACATGAAATGCTTTTCGAATTCGCTCGACTTTTCGAGTATGGAGAAACGAGCGATCGCGCTGTCGCCATCGTCGGGCCAGCCTTCCTCGACACCCTGCTGACCGAGATTCTGATCAATTTCCTCGTCGATGATCAGAAGGAAGTCCAGAAACTCATTCAACCAGAAGTGTCCTCTCGGCACGTTCGGCGCCAAGATATCGGCGTGCTATTGTCTCGGCCTAATTGGCGAGACAATCAAATCTGACCTGCGGATCGTTGCGAAGATCCGCAATAGATTCGCGCATGATCTTCTCGCCAACTTCTCCGATCCGCAGATTGCGGGGTGGTGCAGTTCTCTTTGCTGGCATCGTGAAGCGCTTTGCGAGCCGCCAGAGGACGCGACCACGCGTGATCTGTTTCAGGTTGGTGTGAACCAGTTGGTGTGTCATCTCAATGGGCTACCAGGCATTGCCCTGTTTCACAAACGACAGAAGTCCAAGAGCGGGTAGCCCACAAAAGCAGAGGCTGGAATCTAATCAAAGCAGAGGCCCGGACATGCAACCACGCATTGTCCAAACTTAATGCAACTTAGCGATAGCTAAATATTACCCCAGGTTGGATTGCTTGGTATTGGAGTAAGGGGCGGGTTGAGAAAATGAATTGCGGGGCATTCTAGAGAGTTGGTTTTCTAGGGTTGCTGCGGATTTCGCGGTTGCACTTCGGAAAATCAGGGCAGGGGCTTTAATAGGATGGTGACAAAGGAGACCTCGGCGGCGATCCGCGTTGTCACCAAAATCCATGATGACAGGCAAATGAGGATCGCGGCGAGGACCTGGTGCTTCTTGTCACCATTAAGGATTGAGACCGCCCTTGACTGGACCGAGGCGGTGACGATTGCCCTACTTGGTCGACGCTCACGCGGAGACATGAAGAAAAGAGTTTTTGTCAGCGTCGCTGTTGACCCTTTTGAAAAATCCTCAAATTCGGGCTTTGTCCGAAACGTGGCTCTTCGAATCTTTTGACTCTCTCATTTCGCTCCGCGCGCCAATAAGTAACTTGCAATACTTGTAGGGGCATGGCCCGTTTGGCCCCTTTTGCAAGTATGTAGAAGGTGCCCTTTCCGGTCGTGCCGACTTTTGCGGGCGACGGCGGAGGACGCCCGAGATGTCTCGGCCGCCGCACCTGAGCTCTCATATTCAGACTTGAGGAAGATATGAACAGACAACTGCTAGACGCTATAGTGGCCAACGGCACCAGATACGTAGAACGCTACCTTTCTGCCTATGAGCCCACCACCCTTGAACGGGACTGGTGGCGGGCTTTTGACTTCTTTCTTGTCCATGCGTGCTTCCAGGGACGCCGGGACGAAGTCTCGAAGCTTGTCTATCAGGCCGCTCTGGATGTCCTCACTCCGATCTTTTCGGGCAGCGAGCAAGAAAACAATTTCAGTGAGCACCTAACCGATCAATGGAACCAGATTGGGAGACAACTAAGGGACAGAATTGGGGCAGGCAAAGTCGGCAAAGACGGGGATGTGAAAATGATTATAAGTGCCCTGTCACACATTGCCACCTTGCCGAGCAAGAATATCGTGGCCCATTCAGTGGAACGAATCCGAGCGTCCGAACTCCAGTCTCACTACAAGGAATTGCAGGCCCGGAACGGAGCTGCCGGCATCTTTCAAGTGGGGCCCAAAATAGCTGCCTTCTACCTTCGGGACGTTGTGTCCCTTTTTCAATTGACCGACTGCGTGGATAGGGACTCAGCATTCTGCCTGCAGGCAGTTGACACGTGGGTCAGAAAAGTAGTGGGGAAACTGGGCATTATTGAAGCGCGCGCCGCCGAATCTGAGATCCAGAGGGCCATTGTTGAGATGTGCGACACGGAGGGAGTCTCCGCTTTCCGGTTCAATCAGGGCGCTTGGTTTACCGGATACCACGCTTTCGAGTTGTTCCTAGAGATATTGTCAAATCAAGGCTCGTCCGAACAACGACATTGAGCAGGACATGCAATAAGCCTCGAGCCGCTCATGCCGGGCTTTCGGCGAATGAGCAATCTCGGAAAAGTACCTACAGCTCTCCTCTGTATACTCTCCCGCCAGAACATTTGAATTTCAATCTCATTTCTTGAGTTCGGGAGAATGGCCTGACCTGCCGCAAAGAATCTGAGTACTTCACCCTAATATTAACTTTTGTCTAAAAGTTAATATTAGCTCAATTCCGACTTTTATACCCATATTCATCACTTAGCCAGCTCGTTGGGAATGGCTCCTGGATTCCCAACTTTTCTAAAACGCTTTTTTATTAACTATATGGCAAAAAATATAGTATAAGTTAACATCATTTCTCACGGAATGTGAAACCGGCGCTGACCGTGTGACTTGAAACTTTATTTGATCCGATTATGGAAAAATTATTTGATACGCTCCTGACCAAAAAGAGGCATCGCCCATGATCCCATTGGAAACGTCCGGGCCCAAGGTTTTAAAAAATGCTCACCTGGTGGTTTTAAACACCCCGCGGAAAACCTTTTACTCGATCCGGATCGAGGAGTGCCATGGTGGGATGTTTCAAGTACTAAAGGTAAGCGGTGCGCTAGGGAAAGTGTGGGACAAAAGGACATGGGAGTTTTCCACTTTGGATGAGGCGGAAGCGCTTTTTACCCGGCGCATCAAGGAAAAGACCGACCCCGAACGCCGCTCTCCGCGAAAATACAGCATAAAACACCTTTTGCCGGGAAAGACCCATTGACGGATCGGAATAAAAACCCCAATCATCCCGAGAAAGGAAGTGAGATCCGGGTGGATCCCATTCGGCGAAGCGAAGACATCCAGGCGATAAAGCTGCTTTTGTCCAAGACGCCAAGGGATTTGCTCCTTTTTACCATGGGAATCAATAACGGCCTTCGCGCCGGCGACCTCTTGATGCTGAGGGTAAAGGACGTAAAATCGCTTAAACCCGGGGAGTTCATTATCGTAAAGGAAAGCAAGACAGGCAAGCAGAACATCCTCATGATCAACAAGTCAGTTCACAAAGCCCTTCGAAACTACCTGGAGAAAGTCCGGGCGGGCGACAACGACTATCTTTTTGCGAGCCGTAAGACGAAGGAGCCTCTCAGCATCCAAGCCGTCAACGCCTTGCTCAAGAAATGGACCAGGGCAATCAATTTGAACCATGGAAACTACGGAGCGCATACCTTAAGGAAAACGTTCGGGTTCATTCAACGGACCAAGTTCGGGGTGGGCTTCGAGCTTCTGGCCAAGCGGTTCAACCATTCTAGCCCCACGACCACCATGCGGTATCTTGGCCTTACGAGCGATGAGGTGAACGAGGTTCTGATGAATGAGATTTGATTCCTGGATACCGCAATGATTAGTCTTGGAGAAAAGGTTGTGGCATTTAATTTATGATGGTATTTGATTATCCAACTGGCTATGCTGACATGTAAGGGTTGTCTCGACAGTCGTGTCACCAGAGACAATTTGGAAGATGGGTGCTAACTCAAGTCCTTCCATGGCAACTTAATAGAACCCTAATGATGAACGAAAAAGCAACATGCGATTTGGTCTAACACCATATCTGAAGGTCGTGCCTGTCTCTTGCTCGGCTAGGACCACACAGCTTATTTTATCCCAGTGTCCGATCATATGCAGGGCGGCTTAAACACCCACAATATGCCATCAGCAGGCCGGAAGCTCGAGCGCGGCAAAGTCGACCAACCCTGCGGCAATTAAAGCTAATGGCACGATTGTCGTTATCCTCGATCAACTTGCCCTTAAATAGGCCCTCGTCCAAAAGATGGCTTATTAGCTCCGATCTAAGCTTCGCCTTCATTTTGCGGAGATCCTGTGCCTCTCCTTCGGCAGGATAAAGTGGGTCAAGCTTTTTCAGGGTATGGCTTATTGATTCAGCAACCATCTTATAACGTTCCTTCCATGCAGGGCGAATGGCCTCGGGAACTTCGTTGCCAATCAGCAGTCTTGCCGAACCATCAGTATTAAATATGCAGAGGTCTAAGATTTGAGTCTTCACCTGAAAGGCCAGCTTCAGCTTCACATACCACTGTTCGTCCGCACTTTCGCCAAAATAGGCCATCTCTTCTGAATAAGCGGGCTTAGTCGATGCTGGCACGATTTCGACCAGTGGAAGGTGGGTAGATTCAGGATACCGTTTTCCGTCTCTCCGCACCATCAAGTCACAGGGTTGGGCCAAAAGGACATACCGTTTTTTGCTACTGCTATCCACCTTAATGAAGATGTCTCCCAGCTCAAGCGGTAGGTAATTTGCATTTAAATGTTCCGCAGGCTCGTATAACTCGGTATGTTGAATTCCCCATGTGCTGGAGGCAAGTTTGTGTTTGGTATCGGTCGGAATGTGACTGACCGATCTCAAACGTCCTGCGAGTTTTTCAAGCTCACCGCCCTGATGTGCACGACGGCGCGACTCGATGCGATGGAAAAGGGCATGAAGTCGAAAGAGCATATCCGGTTCCCATAGTCCCTCATCATCTGAAATCTTGAACACCATGTGGTCAAGATCGTAAATACTGATTTCATCTACACGATCAGCGGCAATTGAGGCAGACTCTTCTATGATTTCCTTAGTTTTCTTCTTCAGTTCGTCAAAATCAGGAGACAGAGCCACTAACTTGAGCATTTGAGCAAACAGAATAGGGTCTTTACTAAGGTATTGCTTCGGGATTATCAGGAATCGATCACGTGGAATATGGAACGTCTCACTCAGCTCAGCCCATCTCTGAGCCTGATTTTCGGGCGTAACCGTATGGGTGAGAAGGCCGCAGATGAGGTTGCCGCTATTATCCTCGTCCAAGATGGACGATATGATCTTAATTCCTCCGTCAACATCTCCGCCACCGGCAGAAAGGTCTTGATCGAATAAGAAAAGAGTACGCTGTTCCGCATTTTCCTCTAACAGACGTTCATGTTCTTCTTCCCATCCCTGTGGTGAAAATGTGAGGAGTAGTTCTTTTTTAACAAGCCCACTCAGTATCGAAGCAGCACCAGGATCGTCTACTTCTACTTCTTCATCGGTTCTAAGCCGATTTGCTCTCAAAATATGCTCAGAACGTTTTGATTGTTCAGTCGAGTCTAAACCAAGCCATATGTGTCGAACTTTTTCCTTCAGGACATCGAGGTCATCAGGGACAATCTGTCCAATTTCGGGGAGTGCTTCCTGTAAGGTTTTTTTATCCATCCCACAAGCAGCTACAATAATATCCTCAACAGATGGCTCCTCGGAATATGTATCATCAACGCAGACAACTCGAGCTACTCGCAGTATAGTTAGGATTCCCTCTACAGCCACTCGAGCCTGTTCGATTTTTCGTGCCTCACTCATTGATCGCCCCCCTAAAATCGATCTGGAACTTGTAAAGGCGCTGATGCTGATTCCGTTCAGGCAGAGTCCCTACGCTACACCCCTCCGAGTCCAACAATTGCTTGACAATGAATAGTCCGAGCCCACGTCCCTTTCCTCTGGCCTTTGCGGAATTAAAAGGTTCGAACAGAGCGTGCTCCACTGCCGGATCAATGCCGCAGCCATCATCAAATATGCGGAGAAATGGGGGCTTTAACTCGAAAATTATGTTCCCGTTCATTTGTCGTTGTTGAGCGATTTCCTCCTTGAGCCAGTATTCGCTGTTCAGCACGAAATTGTCGATGACCTGCATTAACTTCCCCCTATTCATCCGAATCGTAAACTCTTCGTTGGAAACCGCCCGAATAGTAATATTGATACTGTTTTTGGTCAGCCGGCTTGAATAGAATTCAGCCAATTCTTTAAGAAAACTAGCCATGTATATCTTATCTCTGCGTTCACGAACATATCTTAGTGCCGGAGAAAGGAACGACATTTGCTTTCTCAAGGCCATGACCGCAGAATGAACATATTCAATGAAAGTCAAAATGGTGCGATCGGTAATACCTCTGTTGCGTAAGCTTGTCTGAGTAGTCTTAGTCCGTTTTGCAAGTTGATCGGCTACATTGAAGACTTCGTGTGAAAGAGCCTCAGCAGTGAGGCCCAACGCGATAGTCTCATACATATCGTCCATTTGCTGCCTCAGCCCATCCACTCTGTCTTCCAGAACTTGCCCCATTCCTCTGAGAGCACCAATTTCCTCAAGGTAGCTCGATAACTGCCCGATAACGATACGAGCTTCCTCAGTTAGTGGCTCCAAAGCCGCGAGGACCTCTGTTACCTTCTCTCTGAGTTGCGGTGTTACCTCCTTTGCCGAAGCAAGTTTCGTGATTATCGAACGGGATTCAGTTGTATTTGCCTCCAGTCTTTCTCTGAACGAGGCGAGTGTGCTTTGATGCGCCGCCGCATCGGTGATCCCTTTTTGAATTGTGCGGGCAATATCCTCCACAGTTTTCCTTGAGTCGACACGTGCGAGTTGTTCGTGCCTTTTTTTTCTGAATGCTGCCCATGACCGTCCAAAAAACTCATGCGTTTTTGTGGTAAAGCGCTTAAACTCGCTGAGCAAAGCATAAAAGTTCCTGTAGTACGGCGTGTCTTTGAAGCCCTCTCGGTCCGTCGTCTCCTCAAGGTCCATGTTATCACGAGCGGATAAGGCTATGTAACCGAGAGTAGTGTCTGGTTTGAGACCATAATAAGACGTAGCCGAAGTCCATTGGGAACCGAGCTCCAGCCAGTCCTGGTCCACGCGGATAGCAAAACCATCCCGATATACTCTTATACCGCAAAGGTCTTTAATATGCTGCCGGTACTCGCTGATCCGATCAAATACGCGTTGCTGCTGGAATGCACCTGCTCCCAAATCGAATGAATCGACTTCGCCGTTGAATGGGCCCGGGTTAGCAATAACCTTATCGCGCGATTCGTCACGGACGACCTTATCCACAGCATCAAGCCGTTTCTCAAAATGAAAATCTACGAACCAGTGTTTAGATTTCGAACGTGATAGTGATACTCCCGTGGCGTATTTTTGCCCCTGAAGAAAATCATAAAATGCTGCACCGTCATCTGATTCAGCTATGAGGGCGAATTCCTCATTCTCTTTGGGCGCAGGTGGTCGAAAAAAATCAAGGCGGGCAGTTCCGTCGACCTTTAGGTGAGTACCATCAAATGAAATTGCATATCTTACAGGCGCTATTTCACGGACTTTGTCGCTAATTTCCATGAGTTCCAGTGGCTTTCCGTCTACCTCAACTGTAACCATGAAATCGCGGATTTGTCTGTAGGGAGAGATCATTCGCGATAGCTCTTGTTCGAGACGTTTTACCGCATCCTGCCCCCTCCAATTTTCGATTTCGCAGAGGCCGGAAACGACAACTCTTGTACCTTGGTCTCGATGGTAAACGATCTCTTCCAAATGAATGTCAACATCTTGGAGAGTAGGAGCAGTGGCGAAGTCCAGCCAGGAAAACCCGAAATGGTACCCCCCTTCACTTGCAGACCTAGTAAAAATTTCCAGGTTTTCACCCAGACGTTGCACTCCGAGCCGCCCTAAGCCTTTATCTCCGAGTGGAGTGCGTCCCCCGTGTGTTGTCCTTTTTGCCTGCTTTAGTTCACGTTTTTTCCGATTGGAGATCATCAGCCAACCGGATTCAATGTCCTCAATGCTCATACCGAGGCCATCGTCTTCTACCACAATGCGACCACCCAAGGGCTGATAAATTGTTCCCGGAATTTCTGTAATTCCTTCTGTATCGATTATAACTTTAGCGTATGTTGCATCAGCATCGTAGCAGTTTTTTACAAGTTCGATGAGGGCTTGCACCGCATCGGTTATCAGACTTTCACCGAGTTGGTACACAACGGAAGGATGCACCTCGAAATGGGGTTTTTTATCATTTACCATTTCCCGCACCCTTTCGCATCACCAGGATCGCTTCACTCGAAATGGTCTCTGCAATGTTGTTCTTTATGGCCATCCGTTTGGAGGGTATACGTCTGGCCAGTTTACATAAAAGTCGTGAATTATGACAAGCTAAGAGTTCCGATAAGATTTCATCTAGAGGCACCCTCATCCCGCCAACTTTCCGGTTGCCGAGTGTCCATATCATCAAGCCTCCGGGCCTAAGTCCACCGAGGATAGGAGGAATGCAGGCATCCAGATCCCGAAAAAAGGCAGTAACACGCTTGGAACGGTCATCTGGCTGATCATTTAATGCTGCATGGAAAGCTTTGAATGTGGGAGACCGATCAGCAAGAGCATCATAGTGCTCTTTTTCGATACGTTTGCTACCCCCCAAACTCTGAGTATCTATTTCATGTGTTGAGCTAAGGCAGTCAGTCGGCATGTCCGAATCGATGTCTTCAAGCTCAATCCATTGGAGAGGCAAATAAGAATATTGCCCGTAGGGGACCGTGGTGGCGTTATCGCCATAAGGGGGAGAGGTGATGATAATATCGCACAAATTGGCCTGTTCGACCTTGCGTGAATCGCCCAGCTTGACACTCACGTCCTCCTGGTAACGGCCAGCATGCAGGTGGCCGAGCCAACTGAGGCATTCGGCTTGATTGTCCATATGCTTTATATTGCGAGTTACGGCTCTGTTGAAAACGCCGATTGCATCGCAAATCCGAGTCCGTAGCTCATTCTCAGGTCTTATGTGGAGCTTGAAAGTGGATGTTCGGGAGTTGCTCGTGAGGCGAACCGCTTCTGCCAAAGCTATCCAGAAGAATCGCCTTGCCCATGGGGACCCTTCCCGAAGAATTGCTCGCCTGATTTTCGATAAGTTGATTTGGACATCTGACTGGAACCATTTATTTATGTTCTTGAAATCAACTTCTACATGGTCGCAGGAATCTGCTCCGATGTTCGCTATTACCTCATTAGTTTTTTCGGTAAGAGCCTTGGTGAAGAATGGCCCTGCCTTGACGCGACAGAGCAGGATTGCCAGTGGATTTATATCGGTCCCGGAAAAACTCAGCCCTTTCAGCATGCTTTCAGTCAAAACCGTGCCTGATCCCGCATAGGGATCACCCACCCTCTCTATTTCTGGATGCACAGCACAAGCTTGCATCAACACTGTGCGGGCCACTTTAGGCACCATCATTGCCGGGTACTGGAGTAATCCATGGCCATGCTCCCTACGAGCATTGCATCTAAAGGACCAGTAATCACTGTCCGTTTTTGTCAGGTCGGCAAAACGCTTTCGTAGTTTTTCATCTCTGAGGGTGTCCGAGATAATCACATTCATCGACCATTATCATCAGGTTAAATCATAAAAGATTGGCACTTAGCCATGAAATTCAACAGAGAGCAACCTATACCACAAAGTGCTGTTTTCCAGATAACTGTTTGCTCATGAGTTACCGGTCGCCTTCTCCGGCGATCACTTTCAACTGCCGCGCTCAACCCGATAAACGTCTACCGTTACAGCACCTGAAACGACTGCCTCGCCAAGGCCCATGGCCACCTCAATTCGCATCCATTGCCCTCCGGCCCATCTTGCTGTACAAAACCCCAGGAGAGGCAAGAGCCGCCATTGGGCTGATTTTACAATTCCAGGGACTGAGCAATAATTGCATGGTCAGACAAACGGAGAGTCTCGCTCATCGCCTATCCTCCTTTCCTTTCGGGGTCGGCTCCCGCAGCATGACCAAGTCGTCGTCTAACCCGTGACGAAAAATGTCGAGCCTGGATGACTCGGCTATAAGGCTTCCGGCATGAATCGATTTGATCCGGAACGGGAAGAAGCTTGGACTATCGATCAAATCTTTCAAAGGGACTGAGCCGTTAGAGCGGGCATGGAGGGATGCTTCTGTCAGCCAGGTGATTAATCGGGAATCATCAATGGCCAGCGTTGTCCCGGCCGTGTAAATTCCCTTTGCATTGGTCTCCCGAAGCACTCCCCAATTCACATAGGACCGCAATACGTATCGTGCACGACGTGCAACCGTTTCTCGTTCTCCGTATTGTTCTCGTACGCGTCTCTGCACATGTGTTGCCGCAGCGGAATCCTGCAGTTTCAGAAGCCGACCGACCTGCGCGGCAACGCTGGCCCAAAATGGGTAGACCGCCATAATCATTCCCCAATGGATAGGCATGTGGACAGTCCTATGCATGCGCTTGAGCAATTCCAGACCTGCGTTGCGAAGGGGCCCAAGCTCATGCGGGACATTCAACCAGACCTTTAGCAAGATGGTAATCGTCTTATCTACCGAGCCGCGAACGCTGGGGTCCGAAGACCGAAACGAATCTTTGATCTCTTCAGCTAGAATTGTTTTCGTTGCTGCTGAATCATTCCCCGCAAGCACAAGGGACGCTGTCTTCTCGATCCATTCCAAACGAACCAGGCGATCTAAACCGACCTGATTATGCCGACTATCTTTAGGTGATCTCAAGACTCTGCCCCTTCGATCTGAACAAACGGGACGATGATCTCCTCTAAAGAAACCCCACCATGGCTGACGATGCGCTGTTTCTCCGGAACAAAGGCTTGTCTGGAAGGCGCCAGGAGCGCTAGATAATCATCCGGCAATCCAATGGGGTCCCATTCGCTTGCAGTGGGGAAAACATCTTTCACCTTTTCACGAAGAATCGTGTCCGGATAAATGCGAACACGTTCACCGCGCAGGTCCGCTACCGCACCTTCTGCTGGGCGACCGCAGCCTCTCGCTTCAATGTTTCCATGGTCGGAAGTCATATAGACATTAAAGCCCTTACTCAGGAGCAGGTCAATTAGTGCCCTAAAGTACGGCTGCCGAGCCCACTGACGCACCTGGTTATGCATTCCGGCAGTTCCAAGTTCCATCCCGTGCATGATCTTGTCGACCTTGTCCACAACCAGTCCGGCGACCCTTGCCCTGGGATGCGAAATCGCTTCGGAAACGGTCTCTAAACTGCCGTCACCCAACCCCTTGATGTATACGACCTCTTGTGATGTGAAGCCATTATCGGCCCAGAACTGTGCCCACAATGCAGGTTCCTTTTCTGTCGTTCGAATGCTATTCGGGAAAAAGATTGGAGCTTTGCCGGCGAAGGCAGCTTGGCGCGAAACGGATGTGAGTGAAGGAATCCAGGCGAAGATAGCCTGCTCCCGAAATCGGAAACCAGACTGAGCTGCAATGAGCGCGTTGCGAACTACCAGCCATTGGTCCATGGCAAGGCCATCGACAACGATCAGTGCAACCTTGGCCTCACGGTTTTTTCCCACCTGCCGGGCAAGAAACCGCGGGAGGTGATGCAGCATTGCCGGAGGTACAGGCGGCAGATTGATTAGCCCGGCGTACCTCTTAAAGAGCCAGGCGGAAAAACCGTTGTCCACCAAGGCCTGCAAGCCCTTCGGCAGCTCCGTCAACTCCCCCGTGACTGAATCGGGCTGCTCGTTCATTAATAGGACGAGTTCTGCCCATCTATGGGCAAAGAGGAACCAGTCGGTGTGCTTTGAGTTATCGGACGGGATGGATTCCTGCAGGCTGACGATGAGCCTGCCCAGGCGACGAGACCTGTCCTCGCTTGGGGCTGTTCGAACGCCAATGCCCACCCAGGTCTTGGCTAGGGTCTCTGCACGGTCGTGTGGCACGGAATGCAGTAAGCCCTCGACAAACAGGTTGTCGATGTAGACCCGGACGTCGTGATGGTCGAAGGGCAGATCAACGGGGCCGGCGATGGCCAGCCCGTAAGGCTTCTTGTCCTCACGAGCACAGGAATCATCGTTTCCTGCCTCTCGGTCGAGAAAAATTGGCCAGCGTTCCTGTAAAAACGCGAAGAAGGCTTCACGGTCCGAGACAAGTGTTTCCAAAGGCCAGTCATCGAACTTATCGTTCTGACGAAGAAGCTGAATCAATCGCTCATCAAGGGTGGCCGGTATTCGCTGGCCTCTGTAATGACGTCGCAGCAGCACCCGCAAGAGGTCTTTAGCCTCTTTGATCAACTCCGGCGCGATTTCAAAAACGTGCCGCAGGACAAATTCCTTCGTTGCATTATCTCCCAGCTGGCCAGGCGCATGCCTCGTTTGGGCCTCGTATAACGCATCCAAATCCCCACGATCGAGGCCAGTAATTACGGGGTAGCTGAGAGTTGGGAAAATGTCACCGAGATTAAATGAGAGCTTGCGTCCAGCCTGCAAAAGATCATAGGGCAAAGAGCCGAGGTTGCTTGCATGGGAGCGCAAGACGACGACTAATTCAGTTTGCTCGCCACGGTCCCAGCGGGATCGAAACCTCGATTCATAGGCATAACGGAACGCAATGTGGTCTTCAAACGGGATCAATTCGAACCCACGCTCCCCAATACCCTGAAGGATGCCCTCTTCGAGTAATAGGCTATCCGGATCAGACACCACGGTGAGTCGTGCAACGTTCGGCGTGAATTCTCTCAGGATTTGGTCGCGCCAGTTACTCACTACCATCACCTTTTGTTCTAAGGATCGTTTTTATATCGGAAAAATGGCTTTCAACAAATTGAATACTCCTTTTTCGATCTCCAAGTTGCAGAGAGATCTCGAGTTTATCCAAATTCATCAGTGCGTCTTTAAAGGTTTCCATGGCATCTTCGTCCCGCTTCACAAATTCTTTGAACATGGCCGCACATAATGGACATAGCGCCAGGAACTGCGCCTCGTGTTCTTTACTGAAATAGTCCTTGGAAAACGCCTCCACCGCCTCGAAATAGTACTCGCCATCACGTTTTCTGAAGGGCATCTCTTCCTTGCAGATTTGACACACCATCTGGCCGGCTTCGTTCGTGTACTGGTTCCTAAGCCATAGAGCCGGATCGACCGACCCGCTAGTTGTCCGAACGCTTCTTTTGTGTCCCTCATATTCCTTCTCAGCGGCATCGGCAAGCTGTTGAGCAAGCCGTTCTTGTCGACGATCCAGATTCGCTACCGTCCTCTCAGGGAAGGATGGTTTCATTTTGTTCTTACCGGGATTTAATTGTGAAATCAAGTCATCAGGGTGTTTCCCTTGTTGTCTGCAAAGACTGGCGACTTCTGCCATTTTCTCTGCTTCATCAGTGGAAACGAAGCCCATTAGCTGGGCCTGTTGATCCCGAACAATGTATTCCTCGCTCCGTTTCTTGGCCGAGATACCAAATTCAATCGCTTCGAGCCACTTGTGCCCCTCATCGAATGGAAATCCCTTAGGTAATTGGTCTCGAAAGGCATCGCAGGGCTGCACGAACTCCTGACTTTTTTGTGGCACCCAAGCTGTTCTTCTCAATAAATGCATGAGCTGGGAATGTGCATACCTGAAACCGCCCTTGTCACTTTTCTTGTATGCTGCGTGAAAATATTTTTCATCTAGAGAATTCATCGTATGCCAAACAAGGCTCGACAATTCAATAGATGGACTTTCAAGTAATTCATCTAACCCATCTACAGTATAATCGATATTCGACGAGTTGCCGTAACTGCCTGGACCACCAGAAAGATAGCTCCATTCGGGATTTTGGTAGCAAGATGCCTCACTGATCGACAATTCATAACTAGCCCCAACTTTTTTGGCAAAGTCGCTGAGTTTTTGGAGACTAATTCCACACTCTTTGTAATCCAGGGATAAACCCCAACGTCGAAGCCTATCGCCCAGTGTGGCATAGTAGGCGATCAAGCCCGTATCAGAAAATGGTGAATCAAGATAAACATGCCTCGGCATACCCCACGTTCCATCGGTCAGCTTGAAAATGAAGTGATCACTGAACAGGCTTGCCTGCGAGGGATCTTTTTCCACCAGAGCGGTGAAGCGTTTGATATCTATTATATCGGGTTTGAAGGCTTCACGGTCAACTGCTGCTTGCGAATACCTATCCTTTAAAATCACTTCAACTTGCTCAGCCTCACCTACTTCGCGGACACCGATTTTCTCAAGGAAATTCTTTGCCTTATTCTTCTGCTCCTCACTCTTTCCGGATGTATAAATACCTTTGGCGACACGTGGCAGCAAGTCGTCGTTCTCGACTCCGCTGCTCGGGAAGTAGCACTGGCTTCCGATGCTGTATGTGCCATCGCTTATGCGAACAATGCGAAGTTCCGCTAATTTTTCCTTTCGATTCCGTGCTTCATAGTAAGGAGATGATGGGGCGTTTGACAAAAAGTCCCCAAGAAACGCGTATAATTGCTGGTGCCACTCGTCTGGTTTCTCTGCAAGCCATTTCATTGTCGGCTCAGACTGAGCAGAAAGCACGTTAACAAGGTTTTCTGTCTTCCACTCAGAGATGTTCAACATGGATAAAAAATTGTCTTCCCGCTGATTTCTTTGGGGAGGATTGGCAACCCACATTGGCGGGAAGTAATCCTCTGCAAGAATCGTTACTAAATCGTCGTCGCTGATAAGATTTGACAGTTGCGCCGGACCTCTGAATATTCCATTTGCAGCAGCATAACCTACCTGTTTCATCGGAGTCAGTTCTTCACTTTGGAATGCATTGATCAGGCTATTCAGGATCGGCTTGTAGAATGAAGACAGGTTGTCCTTGTCGTTTGGGAGCGTCGCCAAGAAACCCACAGTCAATAATCCTAGGTCGCGTATGGTTGCCATTGTGTCCGCAATTAAGTTCGCCAGATGATCCCGCAATACATTGTTAGCCGAACAATCGCGAACACTATCGCGAGCAACGGTTGAGGCGAAAGGCGCATGAAGGTGAAACCGGAGGTTGGATGTTTCTTTATCGGCAGGGAAATAGATAGAGACCTGGCCTGGAACTAACGGTCTAATTTTCCATTGAGCAGGCGAGTTTCGCTTCCCATGCTTGCCTGACTTTTCCGTGTCTTGGTCCTCAATCTTCTCGATACTAAAGGCAACCGAAATTCGGCAAGACTTGAGTTTACCGTCTTCGTCATTCACATCAACGTTTTTTTCAAACCGGAGAAAAACGGCTGAAACAGGCTTCGAATCTTCTGGATGCTGGACAGAAATCTCAATTCGGTTTCCATCTCTTTCCATTCGCTCCAGAAAACCCAAGGTTGAATCAGGCAAAAGGTATTCTATCTTACGGATGTTGCAGAGAAAGAGCAGCGTGCTTTCGTTTAATTCCCGAAGATTTCTTTCGATCTCAGTAAGTGCCTTTTCAGGGGGCTTTCTGGGATTATCGAACGGGAAGATCATGCGGGTTTCTTTCTCGCCAAGCGCGCACGGGGCCAGCCCATCCGTATCGGGCACAACCAAGTCGCGGATGCGGAAATGGTATTCGCCGGATTCGATTTCCGGTGTCGTGGTGTAGGCAAATACGGCTTTGAATCCAACGCCAAACTTACCGATGCTTGTGGGATCATCTTTCTTGGTGCTTACACCTATACTTGTAATGGAGTCTACATCCTCTATGGAGAACAGACGATCACCATCGTGTTCGAATTCAATACGGTCATCACAGAGAATAAATCGGACTTCGGATGCCCTTGCATCCTCAGCATTCTGAAGTAGTTCATAAATGAAGTGCGCATTATCCGGGTACAGGTCCGTCAGCAAACGCTTAATGCCATCTTCAAACCCGTTTTCTCGGTTTGCTTCAACCCATTTCTTGCGCTTTTCTGATAGCTGCTGGATGTTGAATGCCATCGCTAATTCCCGGTTGATACTTCGATAAATCCGTATGCCACCGGCCCGGCGGTTACGTCCGCTCTCTCCATGGCGATATCTAAGTTCTGGATGCGTCGAGCGTAATCTGCCTCAGCCGCCGCGATTTGGGACTGCCGCATTTTTTGAATCTTCTCGTTACTTGCCTGTTCGAGCTGTTCCTCAAGAAGAGCTAACCGTGCCCGGTGGCTTGTTGATAGGCTCTCCCTTCGGTATTCTGCTAATTCTTGAGTCCGTTGTCGATGCTTCGCACGAGCTTCAGACCATAGTTTATAGTGCTGTGCGTCCAATTCCTCCCAAACAGGAGAGCCACTGGTTGCCGAATCATCAGTCGTGGCATCCACCGCTCTTTCGAGAAGGCGGCCAAGATGTGCCGTGACCGCTTCTGATGAGGCAATTGGCTGGAGAACTAAATCCTCCCTGATACCGTGGAAACGCCATTGGTAAATAGCAAATTCGTACCGGCCAGGAGAGACCTCATCGGCCTGCGCCTTCAGTGTGGTGATGACTCGTTGCCTTGTGTCGAACGACATCGCCGCCTGTTTCACCAAAGGGTGAAGTGGCATTATGAAAGCAGCCTCGGGATGCAGCATCGCGCAGTCCGATTCAAAGGTTAGGAGCAAATGAGGATTCCCCCCCTTCAGCCAGTTCTCCCACTCTCGGTAGGCAGTAGTGTTTTGTCTGGGGAGTTGCTGAAAGTCGCGCAACAGGATGTTTCGTGCATCCTGAGAGAGACGGAGGGTTTTTAAGGGCTTTTCACCGAGGATGAAATCCTGATCTTTTCCACATGTCTGTTGAAGATAGTGCGTGGCAAGTCGGCGTATTGAGATCGGAGACAACCAGAAGCTAGAGGCTTCTTCAATCTCTTTTTTCATCTGGTCTTCGGGGAGACGGATGCCGAAAAGCTCCATCTGCCGCTGCTCAAGTCCTTCTTGTTCTTGTATCAAGCGAATCTTGTTATCCGCCAACTGCTGTAGCTTTGACCTTCGCTCCTCGTCGCTCAGGGAATAGTTTTCCGCGATATTCCTGATCTCCCTGGTGATTTCCCCAAGTATCTCTTCGCCGCCACCCAGAGCGCTATTGAACACACCTATGCGGATAAGGCAGCGCTCATAGATGTCCGCATCGACGGTTCCGGGCGTGATCAGGTTGATAATGGCGACGCTCTCGCTCTTCTGGCCCTTTCTGTCAATGCGGCCTATCCGTTGTTCGACACGCATCGGATTCCAGGGGAGGTCATAGTTAACAATGCAATCACAGAATTGGTAATCCAAACCTTCGCAACCGATTTCTGAGAACAGCAGGAGATCAAGAGTAGCCTCATCCTCTCGCGGTTTCTCGAAACGATTTCGAAGTTCGACGCGTTCTTCGTCCGGCGTCCCGCCGTGAATCATTCCAACTCGGAAACCGTCTGCGCTGAGATGTTTGAAAATATAGTGAAGGGTGTGTCGAAAGCTGCTGAACAACATCACCTTGTTGTTGAGTAGGCCTTGCTTGTTCTTGATGATATTGCGCAGAGCCTCAAGTTTCGGATCAATGGGATCTAGAGATCGTGCACTTTCAAGGATGGTTTGGATTTGCGATTGCACAGGGTTGATAACATCGCCTTGTGGGACTGACTCCGTGTTGTCAGCTTCCTCCCATGACAATTCGTCGAGATGGCGGTTTAGGATTTCATCGAGAAAGGGGGCAAGGCCGTAGAGGCAACTCGCCGCCTGGCGTCTGATCGTGGTCATCATAAATTTGACATTGATATCCCCGTGAAGTCTGCTGAATATCTCCGCTTGCACCCGGAGTAGCTCATCGTGTAGATGCTGCTGGGCAGGGGTAAATGCTACGTCCACTGTCTCTGGCTTGCGTATCGTGAAATCCCCGATATCCCGGCGGCGTGTTCGATTGATTATTCCTGCAAACGTGTGCATGGCTTCAATGTCCGTAATAATCTGCACACGTTCTTCATGTGTTACGTTGCCTTCTAACAGCCGGGAACGTATCCGAATGAAGTCGGGATTGTGCCTCAGAATGGCCTGGCCCCAAGCGGTATCTGAAGCCTGATCGAGAACATCGAGTGTCCGAGCAGGCCATTCTGGTTCTTGTGCGCGTGCCAGGGATACCGCTTGGTTAATGAACGGATTTGGCTCCGCCATGTGTTCGAAGCTCTCCTGGTCGATTATGAGGTCGGGCCGTAGTGTATTAAGAAGGACAAAAAGGTCATGACTTCCAAGCTGGATCGGTGTCGCTGTTGCAAAGACAACGGCCTCGGCGTGGTCGCAGAAGAACCTCACAGCCTTATGGCTGAAAGTGTCTTGATTTCGGATGTGGTGCGCCTCGTCCACGATGACGAGATCGAAACGTGGAGGCGGGTCCAGTTCCAGAAGTCCTTTTTTTCGTTTTCGTTTACCGTCCGGTCCAGTGCCATAAAGGAGGGTTTCGTCGAACAAGGAATAGGGGACGATCACCTTTTGGTGCTGTTCAGGCCAGATTCCATCCAGATCCATTTCATTAATGCAGTACCGAAGGGTTCCTCCATCAAGATGAGTAAAGCGCTCATCGAAACGCTTCATCTCATTTTGCCATTTGCGCTCAATAACCAGCGGACGCGGGCAAATGATAAGAATGGAACGGATGTCACGCCTAGCCTGGAGCTCACGAAGAATGAGTCCCGCTTCGATAGTCTTGCCTACGCCCACACCGTCGGCGATTAGTAGTCGCGGGCGGTCCGATCTGATGAATCTCAACACTGGCCTGAACTGATAAGGGATGAAATCAATACGAGCGGCATTGAGTGAGTAGAGCGTTGATAACGCTGGATACCTGATCTGTAGGGCGGTAAGATAGGAGTGGAACTGCTCGCAGGGCAAAGATTCGGCGTCATCATCTCGAAGATCTTCAACCTGCAACTGAGACGCATAGTATGTATGTATCTCACCAGCCACAAACACCTTGAAGCGACTCTCCGGCTTGCCAGGCAAAACAGAAATCACCGCGCCTCGAATGGTAGGGTTTGACTTGACGGAGACAACCTGGCCCGGTTCAAACTCAGCACCATCCTTCTTAGTATCCTGGGGCGGCAAAGGATCGATTGCTTTCCCTTGGCCGGAAGATGACATTTCTCTGGCAAGGAGAACCGTCTTGGTGGTTCGCACTTCCTGAAGCAAGATGTCATCAGCCTCTATGACCGCAGCAAAGCGCTGTAGCGTGTCAAGATCACGGTATACGTCCTCGACGGGAAACCCTTCAGTGGTTGCATGCGCCCACCGGTTGCGGACCGTCTGCATTTCCTTGACAAAATGGCGCGCTTCCGAGGTCAAGTTAAGTTTTGCTGAAACCTGATACCAGTTTTGATCGAGGACGCGAAGAAGCGCTGCGAGATCAAGTGACGCCAAGGAGTCAATATTGTGTTGTTCGATTCGGCGTCGTTGCTGGAATGATAGGTTGTTGACGACGGCTTGATTCCACCATTCACCGGAAAGAGATGGCAGCAATCTATCAAGGAAAAGGGCAAGCTGCCTAGTCGCCTCGGTCAATAAAGCTGATATATTTTTTTGTATATCGGTTATCTTCGTGTCCATAACATCACTCTCTGCCTTGTCTCCCGATGGCATCACGCGATAGTCTCCACTCGAAGCACGAGCAGCGGCGCCATCTCGGGATAGGCGTGGGCCTTCTGATTAAGCTGCTCCTGGAAGCTTCGTTCCTCTTGCGCGAGAAGGCCCAGCCGATGGTTGCGAACCTGCGGTAGTCCAATCCGCTCAATGATCTTCCGGCGTGCTGAGAAGGCGTAGTCCGCCTTCTCGCGTTCGCGTGCCACACGGCCCCGGTGTTCCTGAACGAGGGTTTCGTAGATAGGCTTCCCGTGTTCCTCCGCCGCTTTCTGCAGCTTTGCAAAGATGGATAGTGAGACCTCGGCGTCAAGACTGGATCGAACCTGGATGCTTGCCGCGAGGCTTTGGTCCCACACGTGTCTGGCTGTCGGCATGTAGAACATGCCGTTATCGGCCAGGAATAGGGGCATGATTCTTCGACGGTTCCACTCCATGGTGGCAATCGCAATTCGCCACAAGGACCAGACGCCCTGGACTTCATTGGAAAGTCCCTGGATCAACACGATGGGGATCGGTTGACCCGGCGCAAAGCGAGGAAGCCGCATGGCCAGACCGCGTACCTTCGGCTCTTCCAGGGTGAGATGCCGTGCCGCTGGAAACTTTTCAGCCTCCTTGGCCGTGAAGACCACGTTGTCGTAGGTTTCGCCATCGGGCCAGGTGAGGTTCCAGCCCTGGCTTCTCCTCTCAGCTTGGCCGCCGTGCGCCTTCAGGTAGCTCACGGTCATGCGCTCGACCCAATGGGGCAAGGGGTGGGTCAGCAACCGCTGGGCTTCGCCAGGCACCAGGTCCTCGGTCGCGCCGAGCACCGAGGCGGTCGTGCGAGCCTCACGGACCTGCTCCTGCAAGCGGGCAACCACGCTCTCGACGGAGTTCTCGACCTTTTCGGGGTTGAGGAGCGCCTCGACATACATTTCGTCAAACATCCGGCCGGCCTGGGCCGAATCGAGTACGTCGCCGGTCTTGTCGATGCCGAACTCCTCGAAGATAACGGCGAGCTTCTGCTCCAGCACCTCACGGACCCGGTGCTCAACCGAGTCCTCGAAGACGAAGTTGACCGCGCGAACGATGTGAGGCTGTCCGATGCGATCCACCCGGCCGATCCGTTGCTCGAGCCTCATCGGGTTCCAGGGAATGTCATAGTTAATCACCACGTGGCAAAACTGTAGGTTCAAGCCCTCCCCGCCCGCATCTGTGGAGATGAGAATGCGGGCATCCTTGGCGAAGGCCTCTTGCACGCGCTTACGCTCTTCCATGTCCATGGAGCCGTTCAGGCAGACTACCGAGAACCCGCGCTCAGTCAGGAATCGCCGCAGCATCTCCTGGGTGGGCACGAACTCGGTGAACACCAGCGCCTTGAGTTCCGGATCGCCTTCTTCAGATTGAAGACGGTAAAGCCAGTCGAGCAGTGCCTCGGCCTTGGCGTCCGGTCCATTCTGTTCGCAGCGGGCTGCGGCCTCCAACAGCAGTTTGACCTCGGCGCGCTCGTTTTTGAGCGCTTTGAGCCGGATGCGAAGCAATAATTCTATCTGCTCCTGGCCGTCCAGGTCCTCCCATTCCTCCTCAGAGGCGAGCGGAAACAGGGTCAGTTGCTCCTGGGGTGCGGCGAGCACCTCGAGCCGCCTTTCGAGCGTGGTGCGGATGGCGCTCGTGCTGGAAACTACCAGGCGCTGCATCAGGATCATAAGGAAGCCGATGTAGCTCCGTTTCTCCCGCAGGGCCTAGTTGTAGCCCTCACGGACATATTCGGTAACCGCATCGTAGAGGAGCTGCTGATTGCTGTGACGCTCTTCCCAGGAAACCGGGCCTAGCTGAGTCCGCCTAGGTTTGAACAGTGGTTTCCCCTCGGCGTCGATGGCGTGGCGTTTCTCGGTGCGGATCACATGCGGCTGGACTCGCTCACGGGTAACGCTGCCGATGTCGGGGAACTCCTGGGCGTCGATCAGGGACACCAGCCGGTGAAAGGCGTCGGTCTTACCCTGGTGCGGTGTAGCCGAAAGCAGCAGGAAATACGGCGCGGCTTCGGAGAGTCCCTGGCCCAACTTAAAACGAGCCACCTGGTCGGTGCTGCCACCGAGACGATGAGCTTCGTCCACGACGACCAGGTCCCACCCGGCGGAGATGAGATCCTCGAACCGCTCGCGATTGTACTCGCCCACCTGGGTTGCGCTCCACCCACGGCGCTTGTCCAGGGGTTTGACCGAATCCATCGGCACGACGACCTGTGAAAAGAGAGTCCACGAGTTACGAGCCACGGGCGAGTCTTCTTGACCCTCTACGCGTGACTCGTGACCCAAGACCGCTGAAATGCGGCTCAACGTTTTGATATCTTCGGGTAAGACAAGTTGGAAAGATTCATTGAAGTGGGTTCGCATTTCGGCTACCCACTGGCTCACCAGTCCTTTCGGGGCGATGACCAATGTCCGTTTTACCAGCCCGCGGAGCTTGAGCTCCCGCATGATGAGACCGGCCTCAATGGTCTTGCCCAAGCCGACCTCGTCCGCCAGGAGATAACGTACCCGGTCGTTCGCGATGGCACGGGACAAAGCTCGAATCTGGTGCGGCAGTGGGATGACGGAGGACTCGATGGGCGCGAGCAGCACGTCCTGGGTAAGGGCGTCGGCCACCCGAGCGGCGGCGACGACGTAGGCGATATGGTCCGGCGAGCCTGCGCCTGCGCTCTCCAGGGACTTGAGCCTGGAAGCCGGGATGCGGACCACGGAGTCGCGGCCGGGCAACCAGACGCGGCAGGTCGTCTCACCCCAGAGCGTCTGGGCTTCGATGACCTGACAGAGCTGTCCGTGGTCGGGGCTGTAGAACCACGAATTTCCGTTTTCGAATTTCGATTGAGTCATGCCCTGGTTTCCATCTGCAACCGATTGGCTTTGATGCCGGAACGTGTCCAGTGCCGTCCAACCGCTTGGATAAAAGCAGGACGGACCAACTTGGCTCTCTTAACCAGCCAGTCGCTTTGGTCGAAACGAAGATAAAGGCCCTCTGCCGGCTTATCGCCGAATTGTGACTGCGCCAGGAGTCCATTTAATCTCGAAAGCGTGAAGTGACCTCGAGCCACTTTTGGCACTTGAGAGATACCAAGCGTCCGAAAAATCTCGTCTCGGCGAGCGCAGGAGAAAAAACGAGCGGTGTCTTTTTCGTAGATATCAAACCCCAGAAACCAGTCCGGTAAGCGGTTATAGACGACTGAGTGTTCTGCATAGCACCATTCTCCGAAAAGAATGTAGCGGTCGGTCAGTTGTTCGAAAAGGGCGTCGATTCTTGGAGTCAGCCACTCAGAGAGCTTTTTCCACTGCCCCGTACTTGGAAGATGCAGGTAGGATCCTCTATTTTGGGCACGGATATTTCCCTCGGCATCAAAGGAGAGCCCTAGATTCGCTCCGTCTACCTTTTCTTCAACGACAAGTTCATGGCGAAGGAATTCATTGCGGTCGAATTCCGACAGGACTTTGTCCCCCCTGACTTCAACTGCACCAAGGAGTGCCAGGTGTGGAGTGGGTGGAAACTTATGGAATTCTGTCTCCTTAGACACCAATCTTCTCCCGGTATTTACGCTCGGCATATTCCGGACAAAGAAACCTGACCTGGATCCCCACCTCACTTAGAGCCTCTTTCCATCCCCACCACTTGCTGTCGGTTGCCTCCAGGATAGGGGGTTTCTCAGGGTGCGCATTGGCAACGGCAACAAATTTCCTGTCGGAAGGATCGAAATTCTTCAATCCTTCATGCTTGGGAAACTCGTGGTAGGAATCGCCTTTCTTTCGGATCGCAACCCGATCCTGGTCAGGGAAACCCCAACGGCGATCATGAACCCACTTCATGAAGGCATCGCCGACGCCAGGCTGCCCGCTCATAGAGAGTTGATTGCGATATTCAGTGAATATTTCGCTCCCTGCGTCGATTACCAGCCTGCCCTTTCCGCTGGTCACATGCTCTACGGCTTCGAGGCATGCCCAAACGCATGTCTCAAGCTCTTCAGGAATACTCCCGGGGTCAATGGCAAGATTGGCCGTCTTTGGAACATTGGTGTCAAGCAAACACTTCTTGGGTAGGCTACTCATCCGCTGACTCTGCAGATCTTGATTTCTTGAGTTTTTTCATAGCTGCTTTAGCTTGCAGGGTGATATCGCCCATGTCGTCACCAAAGAAATGTTCGGGCCAGTTCAAAATATTGCCGTACTCATCAATCTCAAGCGGCTCTAGACGTGCGGGCACCCTATCGGCTTTGGCAAAATAAGCAGCTACGGCATCGCGATTGATACGCTCTTCAGCGATTCGGCGCTGCAAGCGCCGGAGGAAATGCTCCGAATGGGTTTCTATAATGAGTTGGATATTTCTGTTCTGACCTCCTTCTCTAGAGTTGATCACATCGATCATTACATCCGCCAGCGCAGCTTGAGCGCCGGGATGCAGATGAATTTCGGGCTGTTCCATGATGATGATTGAATCGTGTGCGGCATAAAAACACTCCACCAGCACCGGAAGTACCTGAGAAATACCAAAGCCCACATCCGGTAGATCCACCCAGTCTTTTGAACCTCTTGTGCAAACCTTGACTTCGTATTCTTGTCGCTGCTTTGAAATGGGTTTGACCTCGAATTTATCGATCAACCCCATCTCTTTGAGCTTTCCTGCGATAAGTTCTTCAAAAGCCTTAGCGGATTTGTGGTAACCAAAGTTCATCTTACGATTCCTTGCGGCGAGGATGGCGCCTATGGTGTGTTCACCAAAGTATCCGACACTCTCCGGCTCGATCCCTCCCCAGGAGTACAGCCGTTCCGATTTATTCCGCAACGGCTCCAGGTATTGAAGGGAACGGAACAGCTTTTCATGCCTGAGATTAAGTTCTTGCACAAAATCAGCATTCTGGTAGTAGGCGACCACTTCTTCCGGAAATCCATAGAATCTGACCGGCGCCTTCGGAGCCCAAGCTCGGCCCATATTCCGTTTGAGCCTGTACTTTTCAGACTTGACCTGATACTCATCTTTAGTGCCCTTCTTGCGGCTCATCTTAATTGAGAATGCTGTCTTGTCATCCTCACAGAGGTGGTATTCGAAGAAATCCAAAGTCACTGAAGGCCGTTCTTTATCCGCCATGCCGACCTGTGCCTTGAAGGTCAATTGTCTTCCAAAGAACTCTGCCCCCCAAATAGGCTCTTCTATGTCCATCGAGCCAGCTAGGTCCCAAGAGTATTCGAAGCTGATCTTATTGCCGGGATCTCTGCGATAGACCATTTCCTGATAGGAGCCCAATTGGACTGCGGAATTCTTGCCTCCTGGATAGAAAACAGCCCTGCGGTCGGGGGAGTCTACCGTCTGACGCAGCATCATCATGAATTGTCCGATGCTCGATTTCCCAGAGCTGTTTGGCCCGAAGAAAAGAGTGATGGGAGCCATCCGGATCGATCCGGTATCCTGCCATCCTTTGAAGTTCTGAATTCTGAGTTCGCGTAGCATTATGGTCCTCCGTTTTCACTCATTTTCGCTTCGTGTGACGGCTTGGTCATACAACATAAGCAGTTGAACTTACTCAAGTATTCGTTCTTTCGCAATGCGTTCGATTGTCATCGAATCGATGCTCCCATCAGGCCCATCTTCGGAAGTAATAAGCTCTTCCAGATAGCCGTTCTTCTGATACCACTCTCTCTTTCTTGCCCATTGATCACGGTATGAGGGCACCGACATCATCCCAAGGTGTTCCCAATAAAATGTGTCACCTTCAAAGCTAACGGTGAAATCAGGAAGTCGGAAATCCTTCGGATTGCCATCCTTATTTCGTAATTTCATTTCGTATTCGTAGCTAATCCCGAGTCGAGTAAGCGTGTCCGCCACGATAACCTCCGACTTCGACCGCACAAGGATGTCTTTAGCCGTGCGATGAATCAGGTGGCTCGCATAGAACTTTCCGTCTGTTTCCGGGCGCACGGCGGTTGCGAACAAATTGGTGTTCCGAAGGAGGGTGGCTGATTCCTGCGGGCTGCGGTACTGCTCAAGCACCTTGGTATCCCGCTCAATCAAAAGGACCATCTTTTGCCGGAACCGTGTTAGACCAGTGTAGAGGAGCTCTTTCGAAAGAGTTGAGGCTTTACTAGGGAGAACCAAGAATACAAAATCAAAATCGCTTCCCTGAGCCTTGTGGACTGTCAGTGCATAAGCCAGTTCTAAGTTGCCATCGACCTGATTGCGATAGTATCGGTAGGAAACTTCGCCCTGCGTTGAATAGACAACGCCGAGACTTTCATACTCCTTTGATGTGCTAATTACTAAGCCAATTTCTCCATTCGCCACATAATCAAGTCCCTCACCTCTGGGCCACGAATTGCGTCGACCATTGACTATTTGGATTACTTTGTCGGTCCAAACTATCTCTTGCTCACCAAAAGGACGTGGACCTTTACGCCTTGAGTAATTAATCATGCCCCCTCGGTAACGAGCTTGAATTTTGCGGTTTATCTCTGTTGTGCCAAATTCATGGCTTTTCACTGGACTGAGGATCTGCCAGTGTTCTGCTTTGCTGGCATCATGCTCTCCAGACTTACTGTTCGAGATCCCGATGCTTTCGTTGAACTGCTTATAAGCAGTGTCACCTTCCTTCAGACCGAGAAGATGCTTCATGCGTTTTGAAAGCAGCGAGTCCAGTTCGAGATGATCTTTCCAGAAATGGACCTCCAGATCACCATCAACGTTTTGCATGGCGGCACGAGAGAGAAGGTCATCGTCTCCCGGTGTCGGTTCCTCGCCGAGGTAACTATCGGCAAGTTGCAGGGCCAAGCTGTTGTGGTCTTCGTGTCTGGCACGTTCAGTGAGCCGTGCAAGACAGGCATTTCTTTCTACCGCTGGAAGCTGAAAATCCTGCGGATAGAATTTCTGTACGGTCTCGTCGTCGGCTTTCAGCCAGCTAACGATATCCACGAACGAACGACCAGGGCCTATGGGCGGCAATTGGTTAGGGTCACCTACCAGAATGAGCCGGGACACCTGATTCAGATCGAGCGCCCTGAATAGCACTCCTAATAAATCCATGGGGATCATTGAGGATTCGTCAATGATGACGGTAGGGGCACCTTTCTCAGTGCCACCCGCGTAGCGGAGAGCGAAATTCTCAGGGTTGATCCACTTATTCCTCATCAAAAACTGGTGAATAGTGTAGGCATCGCGTACAGTACCGTCCTCGCGCTTGGTACGTTCCATCAGGCGCACGCGCGCCTTGCCCGTCGGTGCTAAAAGCAGGATAGGGCGACGACCTTCAAGTTCCTCAAGCCCTTTTAGGAATACCCTCAGAACGCTTGTCTTGCCTGTGCCCGCCCGCCCGGTTAGCACACTAAACCTAGACTCATAGATGGTACTGAGCGCCTTCGCTTTTTCTGCTCTGGCGCGTTCCTCGATTTCTGGCGGAAGCTTAGTCCCTTTCCCCTCTCCGAACTCCTGTTTAAGGAGTTCTTCCCAAGACCATTCAGCTTTCGGCGGTTTATTTCTTCGTTTTATCCGACGTTTGATTCGATCAGCAACCTCCCGCTCCAATTCTGACAGTATCTGCAATGCCAGAGTCGGCGGATCAGCATCCGTGCGGAAATCGAGGAGTTCTTGGTAAAACGCATTCTGCCCAATCATTAGCTCTCTGTCAGGGCGACACGCTCTGCGTTCTGGAAAACGACGCTTTATTCGGTCAAGCGTCTCGCCCAGCGGCAACAAAGTGTCACCCTCAACTGCGGCGTCCTTAAGGATAGCGATGGCACAGCCTCTTACCCTATGAGGATCGTCTTGAGAGATGAGATCCGCTTTTTGAAGGAAGAGGGAAGCATCTCCCTCTGGGCGCATCCCGCGATCAATAACATCAAGAGAGACAATGTCGAAGTCGGCCCCCCCTTGATCCATCTCTGGGATCAGGTAAGGGTTCTCTACGAGTTCGTCGTCGGTGGCCTTGATTCCCGCATGGGTTCGTTCGTCGGCATCAGCTATCCTCTTGACCTGCTTCGGCGTCAGCTCGAAACGGACCAAAAGGGACAGCAGCTTGCGTCGATATGTACTGTAAGCGGCCCAGCGTTTCGCCGCCTGAGTTATTACCTTAGTGTACTCCTTCTCGTCGCATTTTTTTCTACCATCGAGCACCGCTAGTAAATAGTTCCAGGCGTTCTCCCCCTTCTTGATCCTGGGCGCTAATGCTTGTCGATGAAATGCCGTACCAACTTCGACGCCCAGGAATTGCAATACGCTTCCTATACCAGGGAATGGTCCACGGTTCCGCCATACTTCCGAGAGAACGTCATTTAGCCACACTATGTGCCGGTACCAGTCGCCAGGTACTTTATTCTCCTTCTTGACGGCCTCCACCGATTGGAGCAGCCGTTCCAATGCTCCAACCGCCGTGTCATCGCTGACATGCTCACCTACATATGAGAAATCGAGCATCGCGCCTTCGGGAATGCGGCATAAAATATTTGAGGGATCATGCCCTTCTTGAAGGTATTCATGATATGGAAGTCGGAACCCTTGATTCTCGAAGTCGTGGGTAATGCAACGGGACCAGATGGGATAATCTTCCGCGTATTTCGGTAGTTTTTTCCCAAAGAACACTTGCGGTCCTATATTCGCAATGCGGCCAGCACCCACTAAAACCCGATTCAGATTTTCCTCAAGCGGATTGCCTTGATTGCAGTAGAAGAAGATAAGTGAGTGAGCCTTTTCCAAACGATCCCAGAAGTTCTTCAGCAGCGCCAATTGCCTATCAGGCTCAAAGACCCACCCCCATTGTTTCTTGGGATCATCTGGACCACGGATGTCGAGATGCTCGTCTTCGCAAATTTGCCGAAAGTTGTCCTCGCGCATCCAGCGGTAAGGAGAAGAGCAGACTGAATAGGGCGGAACAGCCTCGGTTTTGGGCGGGAGTTGTCGGAAATCGAGAGGATCGTTGTGGGTGATCGAACACGTCAATGGGGAAAAGGCATTTGTGTCACGAGAACAAGGCGGTTGCCAGCCATCTAGACTAGCCAACGGCGAACCTGAAGCCTGCTCTTCACGCTTAAGTTTCTTGGGATCGGCAAATTCCTCCCGGATATGCTGCTGCACGATGCAGTACGCGTTTTGATTTGGAAGATTGCAAATGCGGCCATCCCAAGCCCTGTCGTGCCACACAAGTCTAACGGACAGATGCGTTGTCATATGCCCTCCCCCGAGCGCGTAAGCGCCTGATCGTACCACATGAGGAGCTTAGGGTCTTCTTGAAGAATAGCTTCTGGAATCTTGCTGGCCACAGTGATGATGGTGGCGTAGTCGCGCTCCTGCCAAGCCTTCTTGAAGCCTGCGCGCACCGCTTCGAGGCGGAACACCTTCAGGCGCTTCTGGCTGGTCGTCCGGTATTCTTCGAAGTCCTTGAGAAGCGACCGGTCGCGCAGTTTCTCCAGATCGCCGGCCTTATTCGGGTCGGGCACGTACCAGCGGTCTTTGGCTTTAGCGACAAGGGCTGGATTCTCCTTGGACAGGTTCCGCAGGTCTTTCCAGTTAGTAGAGAGGTAGGCGTGGATTTGTTCGGGAACGGGGTCTTTGCCGTCGTAGCGGAGGAAGTTCTGTTCCAGCATCAAGGAAAGTTCGATGGGCTTTTCGTGCCGAGACCACGTGGTGAGTCGTAAAAACGAGGGCGTCAGATCCTGGAGCGTCTGTGGCTTGAATTTAAGTTGTTGCCGCAGCCACTGGAGGGTTGACTCTTCATCGTTGGGAAAACCCTCGACTTGACCAAGATCTTTGACTTTTTCGCGCCAGCGGTCATAGTCCATTACCTGTTCGGCTAGAAACCACATATCGTCACGGCTCTCGAAGATGTTTTTCTTGGTGTTCAACACCAACGCGAATTCCGCAGCGGAGAGGGGCACTAGAAAGCCACGCTGCACATGGAAAGCAACCATCAAATCATAGAGTCGGTGTTCCAAACGCTCCGCGATGAGCTCCGGCATAGTTGCCCCCTTCGGTATCACCGGGAGCTGCCGAAGATGAGTCCGGACGAAATCCAAGGCACCGTCTTCTGTGCCCGCCTCCAGCGCAAATCTCTCTTCGAGGCCATCGTTGGGCTTGTAGGTGGAGACAACGAGATCTTCTTTCATGGCCGTGCTGGTAACTTGCCGGTAAGACCCCTGTTGTTTGTTGAGCGTTGTGACACTGGCGACGACAAACCCGGCAGCGCTCATGGCTTCCTGGATGGCAATCCATACGGAGTTGTGGGAGTTGTGGAACACCACCGTCATCCAACGGCCCGGCTTGAGCACTCGGTAATACTCTGCAAAACAGCGCTGCATAAGGTGCTGGTACTCAGGGAGCCCCTTCTTCTTGAATTTATCGACAATCGCCTCGGGCGTGGCGTTGGTAAGAACCCGGTGCCATGACTCCACCAGGAAGTTTAGATCGGCGTAGTAGATGTTTTCGCCGAAGGGGGGGTCGGTGAAGATGTAGTCGATAGATGCCTCGGGCAAGGCCAATAGCGAAGTTGTCCCTGTAGATATGGCAGCAGCACCTCTTTTTGCATAGCCAACGGTAAATAGTTGGCTAAGACGTGCCAGCTTACCATTGAGGATGTACCAAGGACTGCATTCAGCATGTTGGGATGCTACATAATAAACTCCCGTCAGATATTGATTTACTTGTGAATATCCAGTCGGTCTATATCGATTGAGAATAGAAATTGTCCAATGAGCCTGCTCCACAAAGAACAGAAGCATGCGTCGAGTGTGAGGCTCAGGGTGGGCATTCGCCTTCCGCCACAGGGCAGCCAAGGACTGCACGGCACGTGGGAGAAAAAGTTGGTGGATATTAGAGAAGCCCTTTGGCTCAATCCGTGAGCCGTGATACATCTGTTCTATGGGAAAACGGTTTGTGGGGACCTCAGAAGGTAGCGGTAGCTGGGCGATGCGATCAACGAGCGCAAGATCCGCCTTGTCGGTTTGCTTCTCATACTTTTGACCGTTGGCAGTATAGGATATCAGGCAAGGCCGGAATTTTACCCGTTTCCATGTTCCAGTACCGGCAGGGTCTATGGTCGATTCAAAGACCCGCTCCAAATTGTCTTTTTTCAGTTCTGCGCTGCAGTGGGGACAAGGGAAGATGTCCCTCACCTGCTTGGTATCTGCCTCAAGCGCCTCATTAAGAAAGATCACTTCGCCTGTGCAGTCCGGGCAGGTGAAAACCTCGCTCCAGACAGTGTATTGAATGCGACCTTTAGTCTTGCCATCTGTGTGAAGGGTCTCGTACATCCAGCCCAATTCCTGCTCGACTTCGTCAAGAAGACGACTGCCGGCTTGGGCAAAAGCCTGGACCTCAAAGGGCAGGTTATAGTTGGCCGTGATGAAGGTGGCTGCAGGCGACAAGTCATTGAGCACAACGTGTCGGACTCCCCACTTGGGTTTCTCCAGCCCATCCCTGGCCCATTCAGCTTCCAAATTGCGACGGTAGTCGCCCGGTGCAGCACCGCACCACTGGGCAGCAACTCCGGTCATGCCCGAGCCGCAAAAGCCGTCGAGCACAACGTCGCCGGGCTCCGTGTAATGAAGAAGGGATGGCACTATGGCCAGATGCGGCACTTTGGTGTGATAGGAATGTGCCTTATAGATAGCATGGGTTTTGCCCTCGCTGGTATCGACCGCAAACGGTTCCCGGTGGTAAGCATCGTTCGCGGGCTTCTTCAATTTCTGCGCTTCCCACTCCTTGATAAGATCACCAAACCAGGGATTCGGACAGGCGGTGTAGTAGGGAGGATCGGAGAGAGCGAGAATGTCTTCATCTGTTCCGACAGGGAAGCCTTCGCGCTTGCGGAACTCCGGGTCCTGGAGTTTCTCACGCAATTTTTCTGTGAAATACTTCCGGCGCTCCTCATCGTTGGAGAAGCTAAGCCCCAGGCAAGTAGTGTAATTAGAAGGCCGAGTTTCATTGTTGCCCGTGGAAAACACGCCAACTTGCCTGTGAGGCAGGTCGTTCATCGATTCTTTCCTCTGTAGTCCAAAGAGAAACGCTAATGTAGAAACGGCAAAAGCTTGGGCCTCTCAAAACCTTTAGCTCGAACTCCTGCCGAGAGTGCAAAAACCTCAACGCCTGCGGCAAAAGCTTCTTTGAAAGCTTCGGCATAGGCTCGGGAATGCTTCCAATTGATGGTGAAGGCCTCCGCGTCTCCCCGCTGGACAATGTAGAGCATTACGCACCGCTCCCCGGCAGCGGCTCTGCGAGCCAACCACCCAAGTTGCTTTACACTACGAGGTGTGACTGAATCAGGAAAACGGGCAACTCCCTCTTCAACGACCGTCGCACTCTTCACTTCTGCAAAACAATTTCCTTCTGGGCCGGTAAGCACAAAATCAACGCGCACGCCCTTTTCGACGAGCCGCTCCCTCGCCAGGGTCTCATAGCTATCCAGCCCGGGCACCAGGCGTTGGCGGAGGACTTCTTCCGCAAGGAGGTTCGAAAAATTTGTATCGGTCCCTATCCAAAAGCCATTAAGCTCAACCGCTCTCAGGGTATAGCGTCGCTTCCGCTTGGGATCCATACTATCCCAGAGAAGAGCTGGGCTGCCAGTCTGCAGACAACCGGCTAGAGACCCTGGATTCGCGCAGTAGGCCAGAGTTCTCGTGCCATCAGCCATGACCATGTCCGCTAAAAAACGTTGAGGCCGCTCCAGGAAAACAGCTTTGTACTGTGGCTGGGGAAAGGGAAGAAAAGAACTCAAATAAAACCTCTCCTACCCATGTTAAACAGCCGCTGTTGGGTCATCCTTTTTTCCGCCACGCTTCTATTTCCCTCAAAGCTCTGCATTGCCGCCCTTGATTTCCCTAAACTCAGAACCGCAACATGGTCACAGACAAAGTGACCACGTTGATGCTTGGGCGGGGCAGAACTTAGTCACTATCTTGGTCTCTGTTGTCCTCCGGACGCTGTCTTTCTTCGATCAACCGTCGTTCCCGCTCCAGTTCGAGCCGGAGTTCCTCTTCGGTCGGCAGATAGAGCATGTACTTGGAAGCAAAAAGCTGTTTGCTTTCGTTCAGCACGGAATAACGAGCGATGGTTTCGTTTTTCTTTGCGCAGAGAATAAGGCCTATGGTCGGGTTGTCGCCTTCCGTGCGGTATTTGTCATCGAACATCCGGATATAGCTGTCCATTTGTCCGACATCCTGATGCGTCAACTCGCCAATCTTGAGGTCAATCAACAGGTAGCATTTCAGAATACAGTTGTAGAAAACCAGATCGATATAAAAATAGTCCTCATCGAACTGCATGCGTTTCTGTCGACCGACGAAAGCGAAGCCCTTGCCGAGTTCAAGTAAAAACGACTGCAGGTTATCAATAATCGCCTTTTCGATTTCCGACTCATGCAGAACGTTAGAATCCGGTAATCCTAGAAAATCAAGAATATAAGGATTCTTAATAGTGTCGGAGGGAATGCCTATTTTCTGTCCCTGACAAGCAAGTTCCATAACTCCCGCTTTGTCACGGCTCTTGAGAAGCCTTGCAAAGAGGAAGGTATGTATCTGACGGTTGAGGTGTTCGACATCCCATCCTTCATTCTCTGCTTCGATCTCATAGAAAAGACGTTCATTTTGATTCGTGACATTCATCAAGGTCCGATAATGTGACCAGCCCAAATTGGGCGAGAACCCTCGCTCGGCGCCGGCTTGTTCGACTGCCAGCGCCATGACATCCAAAACGCCACTTTGCAGGTGGCGTTTTCCGGAGGCTTTGAATTCGCCACCTGCGATGTGGCGAATCTCAGGAATACGGTCGGAATAGACCGTGTAAAAAGTTCGGAAGTAGCGCAAGTTGGTTGTGGAAAAACCGCGCCCGTACTTATGGCTCAACTTAGCGGAAAGCTGTTCTATCACCTGCTTGCCGTATTCGGCACGCTCATCCCCGCCCTGAAGTTCCTGAACTATTTCACGCCCGATGAGCCAGTAGGCGATGACCATATTGTTGTTGACAGACCGCACAACATTGGCACGCGCTTGTTCAAGAATAGAAACAACGCGATCAAATAGATCGTTGCCCTTCGGCTGCGTAAGTCCGTTTGTATCCATGTTTACTCCAACACGATCCGCACTTTGCCTGGCTCCTTGCCCTTGGTAAGCCCGTCCAAATATTCCTCGAACCGTTTCCTCATCTCCACCGGCGTGGCCGGTGAGCCGCCAGAAAGAAGGGCGTCGCGCAGGTCCGCGATCTTGACTGAGACCTTGGTGAGCCCGGAAAGCACCTCCTGCAGTGCGTGGATGAAGTCCTGGTCCAAGTCGTCCGGCAGGGTCCGCTTCTTGATGAAGCCGTCAACCAGCTTTCGCGGATCGGGCCTGAGCAGGCTCAGGTTGCCCTTGGTGGTCGGATCTTCAAGGTTGGTGAGCAGCGTCTGCGTCCAGTTTTCGACCAACTTATCGAGTTCGCCGTCCAAGGCGTCTAGCATCGTCGCCGCGTGAGCCGTGGGCGGTTCCGCAGCCGGTTTGAAGTTGCAGTGCGGGCAGACCGGCGAGGCCTCCAGTTCCTGCTCGGTGAGCGCGAAGCAGCTCTTCAGGCCGGCGAGCCGGTTCTGGAAATCGGAAAGGTGCTGACGCGGCATCAGGTCGATAGTTGAGAGCTTCTGCAGGTCCTTGAGCCGCTCGTCGCACATTAGCTGGGCCTTGCGCTTGTCCTCGTTCACACCCAGGCGCGCTTTTACATGCATGGCGAGGTATGCCGGCAGGTAGGCCTTCTTGAGACCCCCGAGTCGGCGCTGGGTCTGCTGGCGGAATTCCGTAGCGCTACGCTTGGCCGGGTCGCAGATCTGAGCGAGGACCTCGTCCCGCGCAGTCTTCATCTTGTCAATCCACTCGTGGCCGGTGGGCAGGACCGCCTCGGCAGTGGAGAGGTACGCGGCTGTGGACCCGAGGTCGACCACCAGTTCCTCGAGCGCTTTGATCTCGGCAAGGGAATTGAGCCCGTCCCGATGAGCCGTTACCTCCGAGGCTTCGTAGCGGAAGTTCTTGAGCTTGCCAGTCGTTGTGTAGGCCTGTAGGGATTCGAGGAAGGTCTTGGTCCCATCAAGCCTAGCGTGCAATTTCTTGATTTCGTCCTCGGTCAGCAGGCTGCGGCCCCAGAAGAACAGACCCGTCTGCAAGCTCTGCTGAACAAGCACGAGCCGTTCCACTGTGGTGGTGACAGCCTTCTGAAGTTCCTGAACCGGCTCGTCTTTGCCCTGAGTGACCAGTTGAGCCATTCCAGGTGTGAGCCCGAGTAGTTCGAAGAGCACCCTGAGCGCCGGGAGGTTCCAGTCCTTGGGCCGTTCGATGTGTTTGAACTGGGCCAGTTCGTCGATCCCTGTCCCGGCCAGTTGAAGCAGACCCGTGGCATCAAACTTTTTGCCGGGAATCGAGAGGACTACTTCGCCGACATATAGCAGCGCTGCCAGAACTACCACGGCCCATTCGGGTTCGAGCCGGAGGGATTGCGGTGCGAGGTACTCCACGCCAAGGACGTCCTGAATCAGCTCGGAGCGATTGACCACCTGACCGTGGCCCTTCTTCTTAACAACGCCGAGGATGTGCTTGGCATACTTGGACCGGTAGGGGTCGAGCCGCTCGCCGTCGAGGAGTTCAAGCGCGTCGAGCACAGCCGTTGCCTGCTTGGTACGAGTCTGTCCGGCTATGGCGCGGAGGGCGTCCTGAGCGGCCTGGGCACGATTCGAACCGGTGATGAGCACTGAAAAGAACGGGTACTCCGGGGCCTGGTCCTGGAAATGGGTCCCGAGACAGAGGCCGGAAATGGTGTTCACCAGGTCGCGGAAGTTGATGCGCTCATGGGAGCCTATTCCCGAAAGCTCGCGGATGGACTTGCCCTTGGCCCATTCAGTCAGGGACTTGACGCGCCCCTGATAGGTGACCTCGAAAGTCGTGGTCATATTCTTCTGCAGCCATTGTACGAGGTCGCGCAGGAAGTTGGATGCCTTGGATTCGTAAGTGGACTTGGCGTTGCCTGAGGCGGTGGAAGCGAGGTCCAGGGCTGCCGCGTAGCTCTTGACTGCGCTCCGGAATTCCTCGTCCGCGTTCGTCAGACGCAGGAACAGCTCGTCGGGTTTCTTCTCATCCTTGAAGTGCGGCGCGTCGAAGGGTTGGATAAAATAGACGTAGAAATCCCGCGGCGGTACAACCGTGGAGCGTTCGTTGGGCGCGCCGAAGAACAGGTATCCAAGACGTGCTGCCTTGCGTTCCAGCCATTCGAGCTCGTGCTGCCAGATTTTGTAGCCAGTGACGTAGGTCTGGTCGGTGCACTCCATGACCCGTTTCAGAGCCACGTAGTAGTAGCGGTCGAGCTGCGAGGAATCGAGACTCTCGGCCCGCTTCTCGATCAAGGCGTCGAAATCGTCGGTCTTCTTGAGGTCCAGGTAATACTGGTGATTGTCCGGGTTGGAAGAGATGAATTGGCCGCTCACTGTTTTGTGAATTTCGCGCAGAACGGTCTCCACCTGGGAGAGCAGGTCGTCAGCCGGATCGCCGCCCAGCTCCTCAATGCCGGGTTGGAAGAGGCACAGGCCGTCACGCAGTTCCTCAGCCGTTGCGCCCAAGGTGGCGTAGATGTCACCGGTGGTGAGCCGGTGGACCGAAAGCGCGTGAATGAGCTGCACCGCCATGGGCTTATAAGCCGGACGAGTGAAAGCTGTTTGGATGCGCGATTCGAGTACCTGGCTACAGTCGATGACCGCCTTGATGTCCGGCACCGCTCGGAACGACGGGTTTTCTCTCAGGGTCGTCCAGTAGCCATCATAAGCAATCACCCCTGGCCGGTCCTCAGGAACGTTCTGGCCGAGGAGTTTCTTCATGGCCAAAGACAGAGTCTTGAGCACCTCGCGTTTTTCCACTGCCGTGACCCGCTCAAAGGTATCGATATAGTCCGGATGCACGGGAAAGAGGCGCACGAACTCGTCCATGCGCTCATTCATGCGACCGTAGAACTTGGCGAAAGGAGTAAGATACTCCCGGATTTTCACCTGTTGTTCTCCGGTCTTCTTCAGCAAGCGCTCTCCCACAACGAATTTAACGTCCTTACGAGCGATAAGAACTTGCTCGAAGCGGTCCTTCACCCGGCGAATGCTGTCGGCCACGAAAGAAAAGCGAGGGCTGTCAAAAATGGCTTCTTGTACGCCGGCGATAAAGCGGAACCGCAGGTCTTTGCAGACCTCGCCGATTTCGCGAAGGAAATTGAGGTCGAGGATCAACTCTTGATCTTTGCGCGTGCGCAGGTAATCGAGCAACTCGTCCACCACCAGGAGCAGACCATCGTCGGGATACTCCTGGTGGAAGGCGGTCATCATATCTTCAAAGGCGCCTTTGTTGTTGATCACCTTGTCCGCGGGCGGGAAGGAATAGGACGCGCCAATTGCAGCCAGGTACTCTTCCAGTTCGGCCACGAGTATGTCGCGCAGTGACATGGTCGTGGCGCCGATTTCGGTGCGGACAACCTTGAAGCGGCCACTGATCTTGGCTGCGGCACACGCCACGCTCTTGTCGTTCAGGAGGGTCGATAGATTGCCATTTTCGGCCAGCGCCGAGATCACGGACATGAGGTGCGACTTACCAGTGCCGTAGTTGCCGACTACCAGCAGCCCCTTGTTATCCATGGATTGCTCAAACTGGAGCTGAGGTATAACTAGATTCACCAGCTTTTCAGCCATCTCCTCGGAGATGACGTATGTCTGGACAAGTTGCCGGGCAGCAGAGGCCTCGTCGGCATCCCGCAACTGAACCACGGATTCGATAGGTTCGAACTGGATCAGGTCTCCATACTTCATTATGGTTGTCCCCATGCGGAATCATTCATACCGGCAACCTGCGGGCTGACTATGAGCAAATCTCCTACTGAATATCGTCTGTATTCAGGGTGGCCGGGCGTTGCATAGTTAATGTATTCGCCGCCAGCGGACCCACTCCAGGTTGCGACGATTGTCCTATTGCGAGAAATCCCCTGCAGCAGCCTGAGCGGATCTTGTTTGAGAAAGACATCGAATAGCACTTCTATGTTATCTAGAAGAACAACCTCACCCTGTTGTGAATTTACGATCTCGGACAGCAGGCGAGGCAATTGAAGTGTCCGTTGGCGTTCCGTGAGATCCAGCATACGTCGCGACAATTCAAGATTGACATTTACCAGTGGGGCATTTGTGCGTTCGCTGACATGCCGAAGAGCGGCAGTCTTGCCTGCTCCGGCTGGCTCCACCACCAATAGGAGCCGATGATAGAGCTCGACCGCTTGTTCGATCATCGGGATTATTTTTTCCGCGAGCGGCTCCGCCATTATCGATCTTCTCCTGAACCCGGCACGGTCGCCCGCGTTTCCTCAAGCCAGTGGTCAATGGCTCCCTTCCGGAAACGCCAGTGGCGACCGATCTTCTGGGAGGGGATCTTGCCTTCCCGGACGAGCTTGTAGAGCGTCGACTTTGGTATCTTCAGGTAGGCGGCCAACTCTTCGATGGTCAGGACATCGCCCGGTTTTTCATCCATCAAGTGAACCTCTCAAGTATCAAGGCAAAGTGCGACCCAGAATGCCTCATATCAAGCTTGTAATTTACAGTTATTGCTAGTTGCTATCAAGTGTTTTCGGAGATGAAGATGGATGAATAGCCCGCCAGCGAAGACGTTTAGTTCCGCCAGTTGCCAGACGTCCGGCAGATTGACACACCGTTATTGGGTTGACAAACACTACTATTTATTGTAGTTGTCTTTTCCATTGCAGCACTACTCAATGAAAGGAGATGGCGTGAACCGGAAACCGTGGGAAATAGAACCTCGATTGAAGATGGAATGCCTTTGCGAGTTGGCGGGAATTATCAGGGATGTTCGGCACAAGGCTCTGCAACAACACAACCCGGATGAAGGTGACGGCCCATGGGGTCTCGGGTGCCGCGTTTACGATCGGACCATTAATATCATCGAACGGAAGGCACAGGAGTTCCCCTGGCTTGCCTGCATTAGGAAAGAAAGCCTCTATTTCGTCATGCTTGTAAATGGCGTCCCGCTTCGCTTCTACACAGGAAAAGCCAACGAACCGTCCGCGCGTACACTGAAGCAAAGATTTCCTGAGCTGGCAGTTCGCCAGCTCGAGCTTCCATTCGACCAGCGCGAATGGCTGTGGCGTCTAGCGGTCGAAACGGAAGACGACGGAAGCGTTTTCCGTATCAGTCTGGCCCAGTACGACGAAAATGGGAATTTCCGCAATCCGTGGCAAGTACCACTCTCTGAGGCTATCCCGCCAATCACGTTTATTGATGATCGACGGCGCGCGGCTGCCGTGCTGGATAAACCGACTCTCATCTTCAAAAATGATAAATCACAAGAGGAAACGAGCAATGCCGGCTAGAACTAATTGCCCGTTCCAGGGATCGCGGCTTAGGCTCGCACGGACATTCAACGGGATCACGCTGGAAGAACTTGGAGTGCAAATTTCCGTGACCCGGCAATATGTGCAACGGCTGGAAGTCGATCCGGCGACCGTTCCAAGTGAAGACTTGCTTGCCGCATTGGCTGAAGCGCTCCACGTAGAAGTTGAATTCTTCTTCGAGCCACCCCTGGGAGAGGTGCAAGAGGAAGTTTGCTATTTCCGCAAACGCAAGACCACTCCAATGCATGTGCGACGGAGAGCCCTTTCATATGGAACGATTTTTAATGTCATTCTCTCCTACCTTGACCGCAGGTTTGAGTTTCCCGGAATCAGCATCACGTCGGCCATAGCACGGACTGCCGGAGATATCGAGCGGATCGCCGAAAACTGCAGACGCGACTGGGGACTGCACCTCGACGCTCCTATTGCAAATACGATCAGAACTATTGAACTCGCAGGGGGTGTGGTTACCACTTTCGATGGGGTCTCTGATAGCGTCGATGCGTTCTCATATATCCACAGCCGCCCAGTAGTGGTGAGAAACACGGCCAAGGCGAGCACCTCCCGTGCGAGATTCGACATCAGCCACGAACTCGGGCATCTTATACTTCATCAGGGACTGGAAACGGACGACCATCAACTTGAGGATGAGGCAAACCGATTCGCCAGCGCCTTCCTGTTACCGCGGATAGCTCTTATCAAAGAGTTTCCGAGGCGACAACGCCTTGATTGGAGTGAGTTGTTGCAAATGAAAGCCCGATGGGGGGTGAGCTTGCAGGCGATCATTCGAAGAGCGTACGATCTTGGGCTTATTGGCGCAATGCAGTATCGGAATGCGAACGTATATATCAGTAGGAATGGTTGGAAAACCAGTGAACCAGGGGAAGAATTGATCCCCGTTGAAAGTCCGGAAATTGTGCCAAGCGGATTTCAGCTCCTCGCGGAGCAAGGGACATTCCCGGAAGACGTTGCGCGTGAACTCCACATTACCGTGTCCATTATTGAGAAATTTGCAATACCCCTACCACAGCGAGCTTCATCTGAGGAAACACTGGAGTCAATCTCTCCTGCCGGAAAGCGTGCGCAACGTTGGAAGAATTAGGTAAATGACCCAATTCCAACGGAAAGACGCCGATCCCTCCGCCATCCTCCCGAAATTCGGGGAAAACAGTCGTCAGGTGGTTACGATGGAGAGCTTGGAAAAACGATTTGATCTTGAAATGTTGAATATTTATCTGAGAGCTCTTCGTGAGGCGAATTATAATGCAAAACGATTTCTGCGAATGCTTGATGATAACCGTGGTCGCGAAACAGCCCGACTTCTGATTCACGCCCCTACAGTATCAGAGGGATACACGGCACTGTGGGAGCGAAAGCGTCTCGATCTCACAGTTGAAGCCCTGATTCACGATAACCCTGAGTGGCATCCTCTTTTCACTGATGATGAGCTGGAAATTGTCGGTAAACGACTCATTGAATACCGATATGCCAAGGCCATAAATCCGAGTTGATCTTAGTCAACGAAAAATTTCCCGAGAAATGCGTAACAAACCCTCGATTTGGTCTCCTTAAAGTTAAGAGTCCGATTTCGGACCAAATCCCGATGCCAACATAGGCATCACAAAACTTGGAGGATGACGATGCTTATTAAGAATGAAGTGACCTCTATTGATCCCGCAGACGCCAACATCTTAAATTGGGGGGACGAAGCACCTCGGGGGGGCAAGGCAGTCGTAAATCGTATTCTAAAAGACAAAGCGACAGTTCCATTATTTTTTGCTCAGACCTTAATTTCTTCACTCCGAGACGTTGGCTACAACCACACTACTTCGGCGCTTTGTGAGCATGTAGATAACGCTTTAGAAGCCGACGCAACTGAGATTCGCATTTTTTTCAGACAGTCTGGCAAGCGCGGGGCATATGAAATAGATACAGCGGTTTATGACAACGGTCGGGGGATGGCGCCAACGGTGTTGAAAGTCGCAACCTCATTCGGTGGTTCTTTAACTTTCAATAATCGCAAGGGAATCGGCCGTTTTGGTATGGGCATGAAAACCGCCGCGCTCAGCATGAGCCCGGTGATGGAGCTTTATTCCTGGCAAGAAAAGGGTGCCTTTTACAATATGACTTTGGATGTCGAGGCCATAGGCAAGGAGCGGGCGAACCTGGTTGAATTGCCGGAGCCAACCCTATTGACTGACTTGCCCGATGAAGTTTCCCATCTCTTCATCAAGCCGATGGTCTGCCCAGATGCGAAAGAACAGGATCTTTTTGCTTCAGATGTTGATGGATTTAACGAGAAATTGGAGGCGTCGGGCACCATTGTCTATATGCCCATGTGTGATCGGTTAAGTTACGCCACAGCTCGGACTCTCGTTGATCATGCCGTGAGGGAAATGTCGCGCGTATATCGGCGGGCGATAAGTAAGGGCTTAAAACTTTATGTAAACAATAGACGCGTAGAGGCCTTCGACCCGACCTATTCAATGATGGACGGCCGCCATGCCCGTTTTCTTGATGAAGATACCCCTAAACAGAGTCGCCTCATTGTGTCCAAGTCGATCGAAATAAGAATTGATCCAAAAAGCCACTCTACGGCACCCATAACCATAAAGATTTATAAACTGCCCATTGAAGATTGGTCGAATCTATCCCGGAAAACACAAAAAAATGACTTGCGTATTTTCGATGGATTAACCGTGTCAATTCTCCGTAATGACCGCGAAGTCTTCGCCGGTGAGATGACGGAATTGACCACCCGCCACAGCGTAACACGCTGGTACCGGATTCAAATTGATTTTCACGGCATCCTCGACGAAGCCTTCGGAATCGCGGCCAACAAACAAGGCGTACGGATGAAGGGCTACGTCCTCGATGCGATCAAGCATGCCATTGGGGATGATATTACCAGTATCAATGAAACTATTAAGCGTTTCCAGGGATCTCAAGCTAGTGCCCGTGCCCGGGAAGCAGCACAACCCAGCGCGAGCGAAACACGCGCGAGCGACGCCGATTCTTTTCAGGCAAAACCTCTTGCTGAAAATCTGAACCCGGACGAGCAGGCCCAAATCGAGGCCAATCTGCGCGGCCTTGCCGTGTCTCTCAAAAGGGACAATGAAACCGAGGACCAGGCCTTAGAACGCGTCAGGAATTCTCACTATCTGATCACATTTCGCCATGATGATTATTGGCCGTTTTATCACGTTGAGCATCGGTTCGGGCGGATCATACTCACGATCAATACCGCACATCCCTTTTTTACCGAATTGTACGATCCCATCCAAAAAATTGAATTAAACCATATGACGGATGATGCAACTGAATCAGCTACCCCCGATGTCCAGCAGGGTCCAATCGTCGCTCTTGAATTGCTCCTTTTATCATTGGCCAGGACGCAGAGCATTCTGTCCAGCAATAATGACGAAGCCCACAAGCTCTTAGAAAGTTTCCGCCGTGAATGGTCGGAAACCTATCGCGTTCAACTGACTGCTTAAATCGCATGTCGTGTAACAAATCCCCGGTTTCGCCTCCTTATTTGTGGAAGCAGATTTCGGATAAGGCCGGGGATTTGGCGTAAGTTCCTGTTGTTATAGAAGGTGCAGTGTACTATTATGATGTGATGGCAATATAGGGAATGGTCTCGACGTTTTGAACTGCTCAGCCCATGCACAGCGTCCTGGTCGGGGATCACCAAAACGAAAAAGACCGTTCTTAGCCTATGACACCCGCAGATCAAAGCGATCTGCACAGAAAAAAGGGAAAAAGTCATGACGGATCTTCCACATCCGTGGGATGCCTATTGGAGCATCCAGGAGAAGCTTTCCAGTAAAATTCGCGTCGATAACAAGGCCTGGGGATACGAGGCCGCTCTCAACAAAATTCTCGCTTCCATTCCAGAAAACCCTTCCCTCGAATCCGATGAAATTGAACGAGCAATAGCCAGTGCTGCTCGGCGAGACCGTTATAACAAGGCGCAGCTCCGGATTATGAGCCCGGAAAAGGATTGCTCAGCTCAAACAGCCGTACTTGGTCCGGCACAAGCGAGGGAAGAACTCAAACTTATAAGAATTAGCGTTTCCCCTGATGATTGGGCGATCTTGCTTCTTATAGGAATGGGTCATGACTATTCTTGTATAGCTGCGCTGAAAAATTCAACAACCGGGAAACTGCGAACACGTGTTTCGCGCCTTCGACGCTCACTGAAAAATACTTTCCAAACCGCCGCTTGAACGGTTCCTTCAACATTTTGGAGAAATGACCATGTTGCCAAGGGTGGCTTGAACACTTTGAATAACCTCCCAGCCTCTTCAATGGGAAAACAACAGGGCAAAGGGTCTTACCGAATAATTCGGGGGTGCTGGTGATGAGGATGATCCCTCTTAATGTTTATGTCTCAGCGCCCATGATTCCTCGAGCTCTTCCTTTTCCTCAAGCTCTTCGGGGTCTTCCGCGAGCGAAAGTAAAGTAAGTCTATACCCCTCGCTCTGCGGAAGAACCTGCTCCCAAACCTTTGGGGCACGGCGTCCCGGCTTAATTGAAAGCCAGATGCCGCCGTCTCGTTCTTTCGAATCTGAAGGGACCCCCTGTTTGAGATCCGTTCGAGCCATCATTGACCCACTAGGCACGGGATCACCACGCTCTACATCAATAAAAGGGAAATCCTCATGCCTATAAAGGCGCAGGATGCGGCCGTTGTGTGAAACAACAATAGCGCATGGCTCATCCTGGAGATCGACATACCGGCGCGCGGTAGCCTCCTTGCTGGTCTCATAACGCCGGGCAAGAGCAAGAATGTGATCGATGTCGGCCCCCTTGCGAAGGCGCAAATCCTTGCGGAAATGGGGCTCAGGCATCAGGAGACGAGCGGCACACCGATTGGCTTCAACTTCCATGCGGGCCGCGGGGTCCTCTTTGCGCGCGAACGTCAGGCGCATATCATCGGAAGAGCATCGAAACTCATCCCCGCTTAGCGGTTTGTGAAACGGTGCCAGGAAATGAAAAAGCTCATGCGCAATGGTGAAGCGGCGGCGCTGCATGGGGCTGGCCATATTAACCAAGATGAAACCCACAGATTTTTCGGCATCGGTCAATAGGCCGCCTTCATACCCCTCAGTTTCCAGCTCCGTGATGCTATCGATGTCCAGCATTAGGGCTAGTTCTTCCACCGGGACAGGTATTGGAAGATCAGATACCTGTCGGATGATTTCCTCCACGATCCGCTCAGGTGAATTAAAGTCAGCGAGATCAAATCGGCTTATCTTTTTCACTTTTATCCTTTGTCTGTCCCTTCAGTACCTTCATAAGCCCACGAATTGTTTCGCGATCAGTATCTGTAAGCCCCTTAAGGTCGCGATACATCGTAACGAGTTCGGGGTCTTCACCAATTGCGTTCGGATTCTCTCCGATCAGGTCTGCAACCAATACATTAAAATGCTTCGCGAGTTCTGTAAGCAATTCGACGGACGGATTTTTGCTCTTGCCCATCTCCAGTTCCCATATGTGGGCCTTCGACGCGCCAACCGCGTCAGCCACTTGCTGCAGAGAATCACCTTTTCGTGTCCTTAGTTCTCTCAACTTTGCGCCAAGCGCCACGCTGCACTCCTTTTTGCGTCTGATTGATCCAGACGAAATCATAACATAACAACTTGACATTTGGAAAGCGTTCGATTAATCTTTACATAATCGTATCTACAGTGTGTTACGGCATGGCGGGGGCCGTGCTGATGGAAAACCATTTTACACGAGGTGCATTATGGAAAAAAAGGACAAGGTCTTTGAAGGAGTGGAAGAACGGAAACTCGAGCGGGCGGAAGCCAGGGTGCGGATTCACATCGATCAACACAAGTACGAATCGCCCAACCCAACGACGGGAGCGGCACTCTACACGCTCGGCAACGTCGCGGGGGGCCTCGAACTTTACCGGGAAGTGAGCGGTGATAAAGAAGATAAGCCAATCGAGAACGGCCCGGAGGCGATCCACCTGAAGGAGGACGAGCATTTCCACAGCGGCCCGCCCAAGACTTACATTATTTACGTGAACGGCAAACAGGAAGTGGAGACGACCAGAACCATGTCCTTCGCCGAGATCGTCAAGCTCGCGTATCCGATACCGCCGACGGGGGACAACATCCTATATACGGTTTCCTATGAGGATGGTCCTCATGCCAACCAACAGGGCTCGATGAAGGAGGGCGAAACCATCAAAATCAAAAACGGGGAGATCTTCAATGTCACAGCGACCGATAAATCGTAGCACGGACCTTAAAAAGCTGCGCGAGGAAGGTTATGACCTGGAAATCCGATCCGGGTGTTTGCTGGTGAAGGATGTTCCGTACGTTAACTCCCACAAGGAGGTCAAACGCGGAATTCTGGCCATGAAACTGATCCTCGCGGACGACGAAACAGCGCGCCCTGACGACCACGTCGCCTACTTTGCCGGAGATCATCCGTGCTCGGAGGACGGAACAGAAATCGCGAAAATCAAGCACGTGAGCGGCGAACGCTCGCTGGCTGACGGCGTGGTAATACAGCACTCTTTTTCGGCAAAACCGAAGCCGGACGGCTTCTATCCGGATTACTATACTAAGGTGACGTGGTACGTCAGCATCCTTTCCGGCCCAGCCTGGAGGATCGACAAGTCCACAGCTAAAACCCACCCGTTTATCGAGCCGGAACAGGATAGCGACGAGCCGTTCAACTACACGGACAACGCTTCCAGCAGGGCCGAGATCGTCGCCGTCACCAAAAAGATGGCTCTGGATAAGATCGCGATCGTGGGCCTTGGTGGAACCGGCTCTTACTTGCTGGATCTCGTCGCAAAGACGCCCGTGAGGGAGATCCACACTTATGACGGAGACGTCTTCTACCAGCACAACGCATTCAGGTCGCCGGGCGCTCCATCAGGCGATGAGCTGAGAGCGAAGCAGCCGAAGGTGACCTACTTCAAGAACCTGTATTCAAAGATGCACCGGGGCATTATCGATCACGTCGTTTATGTTGACGCCGAAAATGTGGAGGAGCTGCGTAGCATGAACTTCGTGTTCATCTGTATTGACAGCGGACCGGCAAAGGAAGTGATCGTCGAGAAACTCGAAGAGTTCAACCTTCCGTTCATCGACGTCGGAATGGGCATCCAGTTGAGCGGCGGGGCTCTGGGCGGCATCGTGCGAGTCACAACGAGCACGTCTTCGAAGCGCGATCATTTGCGCGACAGGGTCTCTTTCGCGGACGCCGCAGGGGGGAACGAATACGGTCGCAACATCCAGACCGCCGACATGAACGCCCTGAATGCCGCTCTCGCCGTCATCAAGTGGAAGAAGCTCTTCGGCTTTTACCGCGATCTCAAATCCGAGCATCACAGCCAGTTCAGCATCGACACCAACCTTCTCCTCAACGAAGACAGACCGCGATGAAACAGGAAATCGTCCTCAAGCACGAATTTGTCGAGTTCATCCCTGGTGAGCTGAAAGCGGAGACTGTTTACATTTCGATCCGGTTTGGGACGGCATCTCACTTGTGCTGCTGCGGCTGCGGAAACAAGGTCGTCACGCCGCTGCGGCCCACTGATTGGAAACTCATCTTCGACGGCAAGACCGTTTCGCTCGACCCCTCGATCGGAAATTGGAGCTTCGCGTGCCGGTCGCACTACTTCATAAAACGCAATCGGGTCCACTGGGCCGAGCAATGGTCCCAGAAAGAGATTAACGCCGGAAGAGCCAACGATGCGCTGGCGAAGGGAAAATACTTCGGCAGCACCAAGACTCCACCCGTTCATGATGCAGTTGCAGGCGCCGAGCGACCAGGAGAAGGCCAATCGCAAGAGAGCTTTTGGAGGAAGCTGAAAAAGTGGTTATTTGATTAACCCTGCTGCCTTGGGAATTTTTAAACCTTGCTGAATTAGATTGTAAGTCTTGTCAGGACCCGTCGGCCTTTCTTTAGAGCTAAGCGATGAACGGTTTAGTTCCTCGACATTTTGGAAATGCTGAACAACCCCAGAATTTCTCTCCTGCATGAGCGCCCTTCCGGGCGCTCCGCAGCACCATCTGGCCACCGCAAAGGGGACAGTTATTGGCCTTTGGTTGAGATCCGGACAGAATAGTGCTGTCTCGGACCGATAGCTGTTTTTCCTTTACCTCCTCCACCATCCGGGCCAAAGCAGTTCCCTCGATGAGCTCCATGGGTTTTCCTCTGGCAAAATCGCGGGCCTCCTGGGTGAATGCGCCCGAACATATGACGATGCCGCCCGATGCGCCTTCAGCGGCAACGACCCCATAGAGCTCCCTCACTACCTTGACTCCGATTTTTTCCAGCTTCCAGTGTTTGCACTGAACGAGAAGCTTCTCGCCATTCTTTCTAAGTATCAGGTCAACACCACCATCGGCTCCGCCACCGCCTGTTTCTGTGACGCTATAGCCAAACCTTCGGTATGCCTCGCCGACAAGCTCTTCAAATTCTCGCCAGGCAATCGACCGGATGCTGCCAATTCCTTTTTGTCTCTCCAGGAGCTGGCCCTTGCGCCAGGCATTAAAAGCCGAAACAGCGGCGGGGATCAGCAGCACGCCGGCAAGTACCGGAGCCATAACGGGAGCTGCTTGTGAAAGCCCTGCATAAAAGAAGTTGTGAACTTGGATTGTGGGTATCCAGTACTTCATCGAAAAGTAGGCTGTACCCGAAAGGACAACGCTTACCCACCAGGGCAGTAAGGCGAGATCCTCCAGAATTGAACCGTTCCGATTGGCCATTAACGACTCCTTCAAAAAACTACGAAACTCCTTTCGGCGACTATTCGGGAATCGGCATGTTAGATGAATTTGATTAATGGCTTCCGTCTTTTATGTGTGATAGGACGTTATCGCACATAAGATCGACGACCGCGGCGGGGCGAAGATGGGGAAAGATTCAGCGGCAACAGGAAAAAAATAGCGGGGCGCTGCCGGCGCTCTTTGTACCCGACGCAAAGACGGCCGAACGATTTTCAGTGCACCTACAGCGCCTCCTCCTGGCATTGTCAATCGTCCAGATCCTTTCAGCAGGAACTGCTCGTTCACATGATCGCCGTGTGCTTGATACGCATTGCCATGTTAGGAGTCAGTCGCCTTTAAAATTTTTCCGTGGCTCAGATCGGTCTCATGCCCCGATGGTGGGGATGGCCGGTCAAAAGGAACTATCACGATCTCCCGAAAGCTCGGGATGACCAGGTTCGAAACATGAATAATCTTGGAAAAAGCATCGCGGATATCAATGGAGTGGAAAAGCAGCAAAACGATGTCGGGGATGGCCCCCAATGGTATACCTATCTTCTCACGTGTACCGACGGGAGCCTCTATTGCGGGATAACGATCGACATTGGGGAGCGATTGAAAGCCCATAATTCCGGAATCGCATCAAAATATACTCGATCGAGAAGACCCGTATCGCTTTCGGTGCTGGTTGGGCCGATGCGCAGATCCGAAGCACTGAAGTTGGAAATCAGAACGAAACGATTACCCCGGGATAAAAAAATCGGTTTCTTACGGGTATATGAAAGCGCAGCTATGTTTTCATAGGCCTGTGTCGATAAAACGGAAAAATTGTTCTTTTAGTGGCCAACTTTTCAGATTGAAGTCTCAGAAGTCCTCGGCGCGAATTTAAAATATCTATCATCCGATATACCATCAGCTATATCACTTAATCTACCACCACACATATCACCGGGCTTATCAAAAGATTTACCATCCCATCTACCAGAGGGGTGTGATCGTATCGTTTCTATTCACTTCTGCTCGCAAGCCTCAAACGGGACAAAGTTTTCCTCTGGCATTTAAACCCGGACGGAAAACTTTTTGCCTCCCTTGACCTGAATCCTTCCTGCCGCCGTAACGCTCACCGGCTCATCCAGATGTAATCGTTTCAGTCGCGCGGCCGTCACCTGATCGATTGGCAAAACAAGGATCTGCTTTTCTTTCTCGAAGAGAGCGAGACGCTCGCCGTCAACTTCCCGCAAGCCCCGAAATAAATGGTCTCCTGCATCCATTGAAGAGAACGGTCTATGCTCGGCAATATCGAGCAGCATGGATCGTTTCTGGTTTCTTTCCTCGATGTATTTGCGTGCGGCTAAACTGTTGAAGTCGCGGCTGGCCAATAGAGAGACACGGCGTTTTTCAAGATCCGGATCGTCGAATTCTACTTTTAGCCTGGCCTCCGCGGCCGCCTTGGCTACAAGTTCCCTGAACTCGGCGCTGCCGTTAACTGCGATCTTATTTCCGAAACGCTCTTTAGCAATGCGGAGGGCCATTTCCAAACCTTCCAGGCTTGTCCCCTGCCCTACCCTTAGCAATTTACCATCGTCCCACATCGTTGTATCGGAAACGCGATAGATCACGGTCCCTTTCTTCGTCACAGAATCTATGTGAAGGCCGGGGATCGCGCCCAACTCTTTAGGCAATCCGTTGCTCCCAATGGTATCGCCTTTAAGAACTACGCGGGCCGCCCGGCCCCGCAAAGCATCCAAAGACGTCTTATTTCCCTGCCGGGCCTTTATCTGAAGCCAATCATTCCAGGTGCGGCGCCTGTATTTTAGATAGATTGCCTGGCGCTCCGCCAAATACTCTCGATTGATCTTTGTAATTTCAGCCTTAAACTTTTTGCTGACCAGGCCATACAGCAACTTCTTCGCAATCCTCCCCGAGGTAAGCTTGATGGCCGCACGCTTAAGACGCGCAAAGTGCTTTGCATCCTCAATACGGCGGTTTTTTGTGGTCTTGGCAGATTGAAACTCAAGCCCCCTACCCTGCATGTCGGATGCCCGTTCCGCCTTGTACTCAGCGTAGAGTTCCGAGGTGTCAACACGCGATACCATCGGCTTTGCCACATAGCGGCGTTTAGGCCGCGCTTGGGCTTGGGCCTCAGGCGATGCCTCAAACTTCCCAAGGCGAGCTTCGAGCGCCGCCTTCGAGCAGCTGCGGGCAACAGAGCTTGCCTTTACGCCTACCCCTTCCCGGTCGACGATAACCAGCCCGTTCCCTTTCTCCTTTATCTCAAGGCCGTTTTCCAGCAGTGTCTTGTGAAGCTCTGTCCAGGATTTTGCAGTTAAGATCTCTGGCAAGCACTGGCGCCGTATCCAACCAATAAGACTCTCAAGGCCCGCGGCGTTTTCCATGTCGGCGGCCCGGGTCTCGCCCGCCGTTTTTTTCGGGATATGGTTGTCTTTCTCCAAGCCGTATTCAGCTTCAAGTTGTGCGCAGAGCTTGCCCAAACTTTTGTGGTCAAAATATGGCTCATGGATGGTGTGACGACCAGGGTGAATCTTATTGATGCAAACATGCAGATGAAGATTGTCAGTATCGGTATGCACCACTGATACGCGCTGGTGCTCGCCGTAGCCCAGACTTTTGCAGATCCGTTCCTCGATTCTCGTGAGTACTTCAAGCGAGGGGTTCTCTCCGGCCCGAAACGAAACTAAAAGGTGGTAGGTCTTGTCCGATTCAGCTCTCGTGTTTTGCGCCTGCGTCGCCTCAGCTTCGATGCCCGCCCACTGAGGATCATCCGAATGGCAGTTCGTAGCAGCCACTCGGCCGACACGCTCGGTCTTACCCTGCTGAGCGAGAAGATAGCCGATCAGCGCGATAAAACTGCTCTTCTTTACGCTCTTCATGGCGACGCGTTTGGCAATCATCTATATCTTTTTTACCTTTTCTAAAAGTTCGAGTTGAACTTGTCCGATCTTTACGAGAACACCGTGGATCGTTTGCTGAATTTGAACCGACTCATACATGGCGAGCTTCTCATCGTTGGCGAGCCACATCTTGAGCAGCCCGCCAAGACGCCCGAGGTCCGCGTTGACCTTCGCGAGATCCTCGATAGCCCTGTGGTCGAGGACGCTCTGGGGCTGATATCCGATCCCCACCGCTCGAAGATAGGAAGAGACACTCCTGCCTGTAGCCCTTGCATTTTCCTCGATAAGACCCTTCTCCTCGGGCAACACCCAGACCTTTATTGGCGTCGAGTTTTTCCGTGTCGTGTTTCCCATCACCCCCCCTACCCTTCTGGCGTAAAAACACATCTTGACGGCGGCAGCCGACTGGCCTCGCAGAGCAGGATGACCGTTGAGCACGAAAGTGCGAATAAGGGAAAGTGAAGTAGGAATGCCAGCTATGCTGGTAGGCCTACTTCACACATCCTGCCCGCTAAAACACGTTTCATACGCCAAGGATGAGGATTGTACAATCCTTGTAGGCAGCTTGTTTTCGTATTGTTTCAGCACTGGAACAAGATTCCCAGAACCTTGTTTTAATCTTCTTTGCATCTTGGCACGGAACTTGTTTAAGCCAGTATTGCAGGTCCGAGAAGAATGCCTGACGTTCGGTCGAACTTTTGCGCGGTCTGTTTTTTTTTAGGATGACACAAATGAGAAATTTGACTGAGGTATTGGCTGCCAGAGCCGCCAAGAAAGTACCGATGAAGCACGAGAGGAATCGCATCGCTTTCCTGGCCTGCATCGAAGAAATAAAGGAGGTGCTTGAAGGTGGATGGACTATCAAAGACATATGGGAAGCGCTTAGGGAGGAAGGCAGGATTTCATTTGGTTACGAGGTGTTCCGTGGGTATGTGAAGCGGATGATTCCTGCTCAACCCGCCAAGCCTGCCACCCTGGAAAAGTCCGTCGAGACTACTCGGAGTGATTCGGGTGGTGAAGGACCACCGGAGCGATTAAGCGCGAAGGACCCGGCAGCAACTCTGTCAAGCGCGGGTGAGAATGCTGTGAACAAGGGAGCAGGAACAAAGATTGCTGAGTCGGAAGGTATACCGACTTTTAAGTGGAACCCTAATCCGAATCCGGAGGAGCTGTTCTAAATGAGCAAGATTCATATAATGTTGCAGGGAAAAGGCGGAGTGGGCAAAAGTTTTATCTCGGCTGTGATCGCTCAATACAAAAGAGCGAAAGAACAAACGCCACTTTGCATCGATACCGACCCGGTAAACGGGACCTTTCACGGCTACAAAGGATTGGACGTAGTAAAGCTCGACATTATGGAAGCGGACCAGATCGACCAGGGTAAATTTGATGCGTTGGTTGAACTGATTGCGGCAAACATCGGCGACGATGTCGTCATCGACAACGGAGCGGCATCCTTTATCCCACTCTGCCACTATCTCACCAGCAACAAGCTGGCGGAGCTGTTGAACAGTATGGGCCATGAGCTGGTTATTCATACGGTGGTGACGGGAGGGCAGGCACTGCAGGATACGGTGAACGGGTTTTCTCATCTGGTAAGCCAATTCCCCGGGCCGGCCTTTTTCGCGGTTTGGTTGAATCCTTATTGGGGTCCGGTGGAGCATGACAAACTGGGATTCGAACAGTTCAAAGCCTATACCGACAACAAAGATCGAGTTTCAGCGATTCTTAAGATGCCGCAGCTTGCGGAATTGTTTCGTAGAGACCTCTCCGATATGCTGCAAGAGCGGTTGACGTTCGACGAGGCCTTGCAAATGCCCTCGCTTACGATCATGACTCGGCAGCGACTGAAGATAATCCAAAGCAATTTCTTCCAGTTACTCGACAGCGCGGTCGTACTATGAGCGACATCGACGATTTGATAAAGGAAGTCGCAGCCAAACATCACGTTGCCCTTGGCCGTGACGATCCCCTCCTGATTTTGCAAACTATCAACGAACACCTGGCGGAAAAGAGCGCCAAGGCGCAGCAAGAAATGCTTGAGCGCTACAAGGAAGAGCTCGAGGTTGCGGCAAAACGTTGGGGGGACGACGCCAAAGATAAGGCGGAAAAAATCTTGAATGCGGCGCTCGATGCCAGTCAAAAAATGATGGCAAAAGCAGCGCAAGAAGGTGATTCAAGCGTGGCAGCCGTAGTTAAAAAAGAGATTGAGGGTAGCATTCTGGGGGCCGTGCGAAGTGTCAGGGGTTTGGTGATCGCCAATGTGATCGCGGCTGCTATTACGTTGGTCGCCGCCTTTCTGGCCTTATGGGTCAGGCATTATTAGCAATAATTCAATTCATCCCGTATTGGGTACGATTAAAACCCTTTGGGGGCAATTTGAAATCACGGATACAGGGTAAAATCCGCTTCCGATAAAATGCTCGACCTTTTTCTGCCAACAAAAGAAAATCATAAAAGCCATCGCGCCGACAGCCGAGACCGTAGACCGGATTGATGTCATCTTTAACCTCAAAGAAAGATAGCCGCAGGCTCTGCCCTGCCCTTCTCTTCGGAGCTGAGGCGACTTTTTATCTTTCCGCTTTACTGATCTTTTATATTTTCCAGCCAATAATCATGCCGGATATCGCCCTGCGATCTCGCGGGAAGCATCTGGTACGCTTTGTTGATCTTCACCAGCTGGCTTACGACCTTATCTCTGTCCTCCCTGGAAAGTCCAGTCCACCATTTTTCTGATTCCGCGCGGTCGATCTGCTCCTGCAGTTTCTTGGCTTCCTCAATCTCTGCAACACGCTCTTTTAGCGCCTGTATGATTGGATCGACATAGCCCTTAGGTTTTCCGTAAGGCCCGCGGCACATGATGCCAAAGGTATGGGCTACGGCGGATGCAATGCTTTCATTGTGTTCCGCATCCCATTCGGCTCTGCGGTAAGATTCGACGAGTTGGTCCCAAGTCAGTTTATAACCGGTCCCAATTAAGGCTTCCCACTTCTCTATTACGATCTCGAAGTTTCGTTTCGTGTACCCATCTCGAAGAAGCGTTGGGCAAAGGGTCTCGAAATTTTTCCAGGTCATTGGCTCTAGTTGTTGTTTTTCCTGCGCGCGCGCAGAAGAAACTACTACTATAGTGTCGGATGGCTGATAGATAGATTGATCGGTAGGTAAATTGGGTGATAAACCGTCTGATATATCTAATGGTAAGCCATGCGATAAACCCTCTTTTGAGTATTTGGCCAGGGCCTCGCGTAGTGTGGGTGGAGTGATGGTAATTTCAATTCCCTGAAAATTCCCCTCTCGGATTTGCTTGGTTTCAATGAGCCCGCTCCTTTTCCATTCAGCGATATTCTTGCGGATCGTATTGATTGAAATGCGCAGAATTCCGGCTACTTCGCTGATACAACAAACGGGTTGGCGGTAAGCATGAGAGAGGATTTTTAGCTGGTTATCGGAGAACCTCGCGAGGGGGTTCCTACGGTCCTTAATGGGATAGTAGATCCTCTTATCTGGGTTGGTTGATAAACCGTGAGGTAAACTCTCTGATAAGTCGGATGATAAACCGTCGGGTAAGGCGGGTGATAAACCCTGTGATTGGGAAACCTTCTGGTTGGTCGGACGGTAAGTCGGCTGAGCGAGCGTTAGACCGGTAGGTGGATTGGATGGTAGATCAACTGGTAATGTTGATGGTAAGGCTTCTGATAAGCCTGATGATACTGGCGGTGGTATATCAAGTGATATATCGGATGGTACATCTGATGCTATACCTTCCTGATCCACCTGGCCATCGGTTTCCGGCGAAGGAGTCGGCCTGGCTTTCATTTCATCAAGGGACTCCCGGACAACTTGAGAGCGTTTGACAAGGTCGTCGGGAAGGGAAGGGTCCTTGCCGCGTTTGCGAGGTTTAAGGAACATATCTAGAGCGGATGGGTGCAGCGTGCTTTCGATAGCCATAATCTACTCCTCTACGTTTGAGAAAATGGCATCGAATTCTGCTGCAAGGGTCTTAAAAGCCTTGGCTCCGGGACTTGAAGGTGCAAAACGAAGAATCGGCTGACGCTCGCGCTCTGCACCGTAAAAAGGAGCGCACACGGGAATGATCGTGTCAAAGCGCTCCTCGGGAGAAAACAAAGAGGCACAGTGTTGCAGAGTGGCTCGGGCAGCAAGCGTACGACGATCGAGCTTATTGATTACGAGTTTGAGGAATCGAAGGTCGGTATTTTCCTCGGCGCTTATCCTGCGGATCAGTTTTACCGCATTGATCAGGCCTTCGAGCGAGAAAGTGGACGCTGCTTCATGGGGAACGATTACTAGGTCGGCAGCGTAAAGGGCCATTAAAACGAAGGTCCCAACGTTGGGTGGGCAATCTATAAAAGTGAAGTCAAAGTTTTCTTGGCAAAATCCCCGAATGCGGTTCCGCAAAGAGCCAAGAGACTCTGGGTAACCTTCCAAAAAAAGTGGTTCAAGGCCGGCGGTATTGGGAATATTTGGGATAATATACAGATTGGAAAAAGACGTTGGGAAATGAGCTTTTTCTACTGGAAAATCCGGGGTTTCTGGATTAAGCACGTCATAGAGACTGTGGGTTGTTTGAGTCATTTGATCAGCGAAAAGGAGCTCTGTGGTGCTGCACTGAGAGTCCGTATCGATGACCAGGACCCGGAGGTCCTTTTTTAAGCGGGTGAGAGTGTATGACAGATTGCAGGTAATGCAAGTCTTTCCTACTCCACCCTTGTTATTGACTATGGCAATTATCTTACCGTTTCGGTGTTTTGCCCCCTGTTTCGAGACCATATTCCCCCCTCTGTTCTAAAACGATTCCATCCCCCTCGTGTGAAAGTAGCAGCATAATAGAAGGTAAGGCACTGAGATGTCAATTCAATTTTCTACCATTTCCTAGTGATCTCGATTGTGGATAAGAGGTACTCAACACTCAAAAGCCGCCAAAATCCCGTAATAATTTAAAAAATGCGCTCCCAATCTCCGTTGACACGGAAAACGCAAAAAAAACCTTTCTCAAATTCGTTTTGAAGACGACATGGTTTGGGTCTATCCCTTAATCCGGGGCAACGTTTAAAGACCGTATGCGGCTCAGAGACTGGGATCGTGCCGGTTGTTGTTCTTTCTGGCGCTTCAAGGTGTCGTGCAGGCGCTGGGCAGTGCGCATATCATCCCACTCCCCGGCAAGATCCGGCTCTTTCAGGCGAAACTTGCGAACCGCCAGCTCTTCAATCTTCGGGCCGTGGAGGCCCATCTCTTCCTTGATCTCTCGCACGTGCTCAAGCCGGTTTTGCAATCGCAGAATAGTCGCTTGCTTTCCGGCCTGTTCCCGTTCCCAGGCTCCGCGGGCGCCCGGTCTAAAGAATAGGCCTGCGGGTCTATGCGCTTGGTAATCCACCAGGTTGGCCATTTCCTGCTCGATCAGATTTTCAAGACAGTCTTCAAGTCGTTCGGCCTGTTCATACTTCGCTTCGACGTATTCGGCCAGGGCGGCGTTATATCGTGACTCTAGAGGCGTAGTCTCAAGAAGGGCAGCTTGCTGGCTTTCGGCCTCCTGTGCCCGTGCGAGGAGATCCTTCCCCAGATCGGTAGATGCGTCGGTCTGGTTGTCATGCTGGTGGTCCAAGTTTTCAACGTTGATGTCTGGTACCGTTGGGGTGGGCATGGAAACCTCGCAAGGAAAGGGTGATTGCGGAATGACTACATCAGCCTGGGATTCAATGCAAAACTCAGGGGCTGCCTCGGGCTATTCGATTTGGCAAGGATAAAAATTTCAGCGGATGGCGTCAGTATAACCTGACTTGCATGCCGCTGTAGTTTTTTTGTTGCGCTTGAAGCTCAGATTGACAGAGATAAAATGTATGCACTTGAGGACAGCGGTGTAGGCATTTGAATACAGAAATAATCTCTAGTAAATTACTATGGCTTTATAAGGATGAACTTCGCGCAAAATCCTCTCATAAACATCAAGTGGAACCAGCAAACTACAAAGAATCAATAATAATCTGCAATGAATAATGCGCTAAAGGAGAACAAGTATTTACCTTAGAATGAATATTTATATTTTTGGGGAAAAAGTGCCGGACGAAAGAGGTTGTCCGATGGCGTGATTCTTGTAAAAGGCCATTTTGGGGTTCCTCTGGGAGCCAAGGATCATCGGCTGTGAAGTGTCGTCTTTTTTGAAGCCGGGTAGACTGTAGCTCAGGAAATGAATTCTTGTGTCCAATCAATACTTGTGTGAAAAAGGGTATTCATGTTTTTCGTTAGCAGCTGCACAAACCCTGGGTCGAGAGTGCCGGATGACAGAAGCCGATTGGAAACGCGTAAGTGTCAGTCTGAGCGAAAATGCGGACAATTTGTTGAGAACAGTAGCACGACGGAAAGGCGACCTCAGCGAAGGATTGCGCACCGCAATTCTAAATACCAATTGGGACGAAGTCGAACTTACAAAGCGGCGCAAAACATACCAGAAATTTTTGAGAACATCATTTGCGATCAGCGTTCCGGTCTACGAGAAAATCAAGGAATGTGCTCGAAACAGGGGAGTCGAGGTCAGCATGTTGATAGATGCTATTATCATCACATACTATTCCCGGCCACACGACAATCCTTAATTAAGTCTTTTCCCGGCATTATTCACGAACCGATTCCTTCCGAATCCATCCGTTCCCCGTTTAATTTTTCTTTCGTAAATTCTTCTTGACAGCAGCTACAAACATTTTTAATGTGACTTACTACTAACACTTATAGTGGTAGTAGTAAGTCAGTCCTCAAGGCGAGCAAGGTTCGAACGTCAGAACAGGTAGGGCCGTATCATGCCAACAAACATTCTTCAGTTCCCTAATTAGAAAGGCCCGTTTTGTTTGGCTGTTGCGCCAAGTTCCACAGTCTCATCAACACCCGAGGAGGCAAACCATGGCGACAAATGTGCTTCGGTTCCCGTCAGATCAAGCTTTTGTTCGCGCCGAAGAAAAAGTTAGCACCCGGCCTGCCCAACAACGCCAGAAAGGTTGGTGGGGGGCTACCAAGTGGTTCCTGGATCGGGTGGTTCTTTTTACTTGTGTTGCACCTGTGGCCCTGATTGTAGCCCTTGTTTGGCCGTTGCTGCGTTGCGCAATTTTCATTGTGAGATGGGTGGCGATAATTGCTTGCGGGGCGGACATTTTGTATCAGTTTTTTCGAATGCTGCATCACTGGCACACTCCGGGGATGCATCCCGGATGGACGTTCCTACTGCATTACGGGGTCATTATGGCGGTGTGGACAGCGTTATACAGCTTGCAGCTGCTCTTTTGGAAGGCCCTTGCAAACAGGCCGAGGCGATGAACGAACTCGAAACAAAACCGCGCGAAGTTGTACGGCTCGACAAACTCAAGAGGGACTTTGGGGCTCTGGTTATCGATGCCCTGAATGATCAGAGGACAATCGAGATTCTGCTCAACCCGGACGGAACGCTTTGGCAGGAACGTTTGGGTGAAAAGATGAAACAGATAGGCCACATGCCGGCGAGCAGGGCCGAATCAATCATGCGGACGATAGCGTCCGCGCTCGGGACAACAATCACGCGCAACAGCCCGATTCTGGAGGGTGAGTTGCCATTGGATGGGAGCCGCTTTGCCGGGCTGCTTCCGCCCGTCGTCTCAGCCCCGATGTTCGCTATCCGGAAAAGAGCCAGCGCTATCTATTCTCTGGATCAGTACGTGGAAGACGGGATCATGACCTCCCAGCAAAAGGAAGGTATCCGCGCAGCTGTAAGAGGTCATAAAAACATCGTCGTGAGCGGCGGAACGGGAAGCGGGAAAACCACTCTGATCAACGCCATTATTGGTGAAATGGTGGTTTGCGATCCGAATGAGCGAATAGTCATCATCGAGGACACCGGAGAAATCCAGTGTTCCGCTGCCAATTGCAGTCCATTGCATACCAGCCTGGAAATCAGCATGACCAAGTTACTGCGGACTACGCTGCGCGTGCGGCCTGACCGCATCATCGTGGGCGAAGTAAGAGGTCCGGAGGCATTGGATTTGCTCATGGCCTGGAACACGGGCCATGCGGGTGGGTGTGCCACTCTGCATGCGAACAACGCCAAATCCGCCCTGGACCGACTGGAAATGCTAATCAGCATGAATCCTGATGCGCCCAGAGTGATTGAACCATTTATCGCCGCCGCCGTGGATATTGTTATCCACATTGCGAAAACTCTGGATGGACGCCGTGTCCAGGAGATGATCGAAGTGAGAGGATATGAAAACGGGTACGAAACGCTCAACATTGGAGGGGGAAACGCGTGAAAAAGACTGTCTCAACACAAAATACTTTGGCGGGCAAGCAGCCCACAACACAAATGGCCTGGTGTTGTGGGCTGTTGTTTTTGCTGACCTTTTTTGCTGTGGTTCCGCATGCCTTGGCCTCCGCATCGCAAGGAGGCGGGCTCCCCTATGAGACCTGGCTGACAAATCTTCGGCAAAGCATGACTGGGCCGGTGGCCTTCAGTTTATCGATTATGGGGATCGTAGTCGCCGGTGGAGTGCTGATCTTCGGCGGAGAGCTTAACGCATTTGTCCGGACGCTTATTTTCATCGTTCTGGTTATGGGACTTCTCGTGGGTGCTCAAAATATGATGTCAACCTTCTTTGGGCAGGGGGCTCTGATTGGCGCGGCTCAAAGCGTCCTGGTGTGCGGGAGGGTCTGACATGGCGCTTCGAACGGTTCCAGTCCACAGGGCCGGAAACCGGCCTAATCTGTTCCTGGGTGGGGATCGGGAATTGGTGATGTTTACGGGTCTTTTGGCGTTCGCTTTGATTTTTTCAGCCCAGGAGTTGCGAGCGACGGCATTTGGCGTAGGGCTTTGGGTTGTGGCGTTGTTCCTGTTTCGCCTGATGGCCAAAGCTGATCCTCAAATGCGATACGTGTATATGCGGCATAGGCGATACAAAGCGTACTACCCGGCCCGCTCCACGCCTTTTCGAGGCAATGAGAGGGAGTTCAAATGATGAGTATTTTGGCCCAACCCACTGTTATCGAAGGTCTCACGCTGGTTATAGGTCTTTTGGGTTTGCTTTTGATTTCGATGCTGTTTTTTGAGGTGCGCCAAGCCCACGAGCACAACAAGCTTAAGAGACACCGGGCCACGGATGAGGGGTTCGTGGATCTTTTGAACTATGCTGCTGTAGTCGATGATGGAGTGATCGTCTGCAAGAACGGAGCGTTTATGGCTGCCTGGCTCTATCAGGGTGACGATAACGCGAGCAGCACGGACGAACAAAGAGAAATGACGTCTCTGCGCATAAATCAGGCGATTGGGATGCTCGGCAGCGAATATGCGATCCACGTGGACGCAATACGGCGCAATGCACCAGGCTACAGCGAGCGAGGTCTGTCTCATTTTCCGGATCGTGTTACCGCAGCCATCGATGAGGAGAGACGCAGGTATTTCGAGAGTCTGGGAACAATGTTCGAGGGCTATTTCGTTTTGAGCCTCACGTGGTATCCCCCGTTACTAGCACAAAAGAAGTTTGTAGATTTGATGTTCGATGATGACCGAAAAGCCATGGACCGCAAGGAGCACACATATAGTCTGATCGATGAGTTCAAGTGTGAGTGCGCGAATGTGGAGTCGCGCCTTTCCACGGTATTCCGGATGCGAAGACTCAAAGGACACAAGATCACTAATGAAGACGGAAGCACCGTCACACACGATGATTTTTTGCGCTACTTGCATTTTTGTGTGACCGGTATCGATCACCCCATAGCGCTGCCGTCAAATCCTATGTACCTGGATGCGCTGATCGGCGGCCAGGAAATGTGGGGCGGGGTGATACCCAAAATAGGCCGAAAATACGTCCAGTGCGTGGCTATCGACGGGTTCCCGATGGAATCGTATCCGGGCATGCTTTCAGCGCTCGCTGAACTCCCGATTCAGTACCGCTGGTCAAGCCGGTTCATTTTCATGGACCAACACGAAGCGGTGGAACATCTCGACAAGTTCCGAAAAAAGTGGCGGCAAAAAGTCAGGGGATTTTGGGACCAGGTGTTTAATACGGGCGTCGGCCGTATTGATCGAGATGCCGCCGACATGGTCGAGGATGCGGAGCGCGCGATTGCCGAGGTCAATAGCGGCCTTGTTGGGCAGGTATATTACACGAGTGTCGTGGTTCTCATGGATGAGGATCGGGATAAGCTGGAAGCAGCGGGGCGGCAGATCGAAAAAACTATCAACAGCCTCGGGTTTACCGCGCGCGTGGAAACCATCAATGTCATGGATTCCTTTTTTGGAAGTCTGCCGGGACATTGTGTCGAAAATATCCGCAGGCCGGTAATGAACACGATGAACGGGGCGGATTTACTCCCGGTCAGTACCATTTGGAGCGGTGAAAGCAAAGCCCCTTGTCCCATGTACCCGCCATCGAGCCCCGCTCTCCTTCAATGTGTAACGGATGGGCGTACCCCATTCTGGTTCAATGCGCACGTCCGGGACCTGGCGCACCAGATAATATTTGGTCCAACCGGGGCGGGCAAGTCCACGCTTCTAGGAACGATTGCCGGGCAGTTGCGGCGCTATAAGGGCATGACCCTTTTCATTTTTGACAAGGGCCTATCGATGTACCCGCTCTGCAAGGCTGCTGGTGGTCATCATTATTCCATTGCCGGCGACAACGACACTCTTGCCTTTTGCCCTTTGCAATACATGGAGACCCCGAGCGACAGGGCTTGGGTCATGCAATGGATTGAGACACTACTGGCCTTGAGTGGTCTGAATATCACTCCTGGACAGCGCAACGAAATCGGTAATGCCGTCATAAGTATGCATAGCACCGGGTCGAAAACGCTTAGCGAGTTTGTGGATACGATACAGGACATTCAGATCAGGGAAGCTTTGATGCAATACACCCGTCACGGCATGATGGGTCATCTCCTCGATGCCGACGAAGATGGTTTGTCGCTTGGCGATTTCAGCGTGTTTGAGATCGAAGAGCTCATGAACCTTGGCGAGAAATATGCCTTGCCCGTTCTGCTTTACCTGTTTCGCAGGATTGAGCGATCACTTCACGGCCAGCCCGCCGCAATCATCCTGGACGAAGCGTGGATCATGCTGGGGCACTCCGTATTCCGCGAGAAAATCCGGGAATGGCTCAAGGTCATGCGTAAAGCCAACTGCATGGTAGTCATGGCGACTCAAAGCCTTACCGATGCCGCGAGATCCGGCATACTCGATGTGATTGTTGAATCCACAGCCAGCAAGGTGTTTTTGCCCAACGTATACGCCAGGGACGAGGACACGGCGAGCCTCTATAAGCGGATGGGACTTAACAGCAGGCAAATTGAAATCCTCGCGACGGCTCTCCCGAAACGGCAGTATTACTACGTCTCCGAAAAGGGCCGCAGACTTTTTGAGTTGGCGCTTGGCCCGCTGGCGCTTTCTTTTGTCGGGGCTACGGACAAGGAGTCATTGGCTGCTATCCGCACGCTCGAACAAAAGTATGGCGATGCCTGGGTTGATGAATGGCTAAAACAACGAGATTTGGATCTTTCCGACTTTTGGGGAGGGGAGTCATGAAGATGAAGTTTTCAGGCCTTTTTAGGAAGAAAGATCCAGTGGAACAGCAGGCAGAGCCCATCATAGAGACCACCGTCAATCCTTACCTGAACGCACAACGGACCTGGAATGATCATGTCGGCAGGATCATGTCCTCACGCCAGATGTGGCAGATGGTTGCCGTGGTGTGTCTTTTGATTGCGTTGGTTGCGGTGGGTGGAATCGTTGAGATGGGGCGTCAATGTAAACTGGTGCCTTACGTTGTCGAAGTTGACAAACTGGGCGAAGCGCTCGCCATACGACCGGCTCAGGCCACTCAGGCCGCCGACCCCAGGGTAATAAAAGCTACGGTTGCCTCCTTTGTGAGCGATGCCCGTTTGGTTACGCCGGATGTGGCGTTGCAACGTGGTGCTGTCCTGCATGTATATGCCGTGCTTTCATCCAATGATCCGGCCACCACCAAGATGAACGAGTGGCTCAATGGCGCCCCCGACTCGAACCCTTTTAAACGGGCTGCGACGGAAATGGTGAGCGTCGACATAAAATCGGTAATGCCGCAAACAGATTCAACCTGGCAAGTTGATTGGGTCGAGACTGTCCGCGACCGCAAAGGAGTCATAACGGGCGTGCCGTGCCGGATGCGCGCACTGGTCACGGTTTATGTGACGCCGCCAACCGCAGAGGAGCAACTCCGCCAAAATCCATTAGGTATTTTTGTGCGCGATTTTTCATGGACCAAGGAGCTTTAAATGCAGAAATATCTTGCCGCTTTTTTACTGATTTGTCTGGGGCCGGTGCTGGCGATTGCGGGCCCCGGCGACAACATGGGCGATAGTTATTTTTCACAAAAAAACCCGGAACTAACACCAGAGGAGCAGACAGGCATTGGTATTGCGGACAGATGGCGAGCATCGAGTGCGACCGGCACAAAGGCTGTTGCCGGGACAGATGGTTCGGTCCGTTTTGTGTTTGGTGTCTCGGAGCCGAGCATCGTTTGTGCGGTGCTCCAGGTCTGCGACGTGGCCCTAGAGCCGGGAGAACAGGTCAATAACCTAAACGTGGGAGATCCTCGCTGGACGGTGGAGCCAGCCATTACCGGATCCGGGGCGAAAGAGGTTCAACATCTTATTATAAAACCGCAGGATGTAGGCCTTGACACAAGCCTTGTCGTGACGACGAACCGGCGCACCTATCACCTCCGCTTGCGCTCCCATCGCACCAAGTTTATGGCGTATGTCACCTTTATCTATCCTTCCGATGATGCCACAAAAAAATGGGACGCAATAAAAGAACGACAAACACAGGAACAGGGCGAGAGCACGCAGTCGGAGACCAAAGAATACCTGGGAAACCTAGACTTTCACTATACGATCGAGGGCAACAGCAGATGGAAACCCGTCCGTGTATACAACGACGGGGTTAAAACCATAATCCAGATGGCTTCTACCATGTCGCAGACCGAAGCACCGACGCTTCTTGTAACCCGCAAGAATAAGGGTTTTCTTTCTTTTGCTAAAAGCCCCGAGGAGGTCCTCGTCAATTACCGCGTCCAGGGTGACCGCTACATTGTCGATAGCGTGTTCGACCGGGCCATCCTAATCGCCGGCGTTGGCAGCAATCAAGACCGTATCACCATCACAAGGTGCGATGCGGTAAGGGAAGGCAACTGATCTATGTCAAATATGTCAGTAAATACTTCCCCTCAGGCACAGGGCAAAACCGCGGGGCGTCGCGTTAATAACCTGCCAGTCTACATCCTCGTCGGTGTCTTGGGGGTGTTCGTGCTCGTTATGGCCCTGGTCGCAATGGACAGATCGCAACACCAGCGTGCGATACCGAAGGCCGAAAAAGCCGGAAACACTAACACAACTATGTTCGCCAAGGCGATTCTTGCGGACCACAACGAAGGCGTGATTCCCGCAGCGGGACAGCCGGGTCCACCGGAGATCCCGAAGGAGCAAGCGGAAGATCCCGGCGCGCAAGAACTGAAGGTGCCCGTCGTAAAACCTGATGATCCCAATAAGCCGCCGGTTCCTCCTGGGCGTGATACCAATAAGCAGAGGACCTCAGCCGAAGAGGAGGCTGAGCGCATCCGCCAGACGAAGTTCCAGGCCTTCGAGCAGGCCGTCAAGGCTAAAACCGTGGTCCAGGTGACGGACCTCGGCGGCAAAAGGGCCCAGGGCGAATCCGGGTTGAACACTCCTGAGGGGGTGGAGGTCAGTAAGCTTATCGCGGCACAAACCGAAGACTCGATTAAAGCGCTGGCCCAAATCCAAGGGGGCGCAAATGCCAAGACAGCTGTTGCCCGAAACGACATCAAACAGTTCGCGGGGATAGGCCAGGGCGACAGATGGCGTATGGATTCCAAGCCGGAACCGCCGCGCACACGCTATGAGCTGCGGGCCGGGTTTGTGCTCCCGGCCACGATGATCTCAGGGATTAATTCGGGCTTGCCAGGCCAGGTCATAGGCCAGGTCAGCCAAAACGTATACGACACGCCAACCGGAAAGTACCTGTTGATACCGCAAGGTTCGCGCCTTGTTGGAGCGTACTCGAGTGATGTGGTCTATGGACAGGAGCGCGTACTCGTTGCCTGGCAAAGGATCGTCTTTCCGGATGGCAAGGCAATGGACATAGGGGCTATGCCGGGGGCTGATGGCGCTGGGTATGCCGGATTTCACGACAAAGTCAATAACCACTACCTCAGGACATTTGGTTCGGCGCTCCTCATGTCCGCGATAATCGCGGGGCCAAGCCTCAGTCAAAGGAATCAGAACAACAGCTTTGGGCAGACGCAGAGTACCAGCGGCGTTTTGAGCGAGTCGTTGGGGCAGGAGTTGGGATCTACGATGGCCGCAATGATGCAAGCAAACCTCAGCATAAGCCCAACGCTTGAAATCCGCCCGGGGTTTCGATTTAACGTGATGGCAGTAAAGGATTTGACTTTCGCGAGGGCGTATAAGTCGTTTGATTATGCGCTTTCAAAAAAAGGAGGAAAAGGTGAGCCGTATAAGTAAGTATGTGTGCGTTATGGTGCTTTGCCTGACTGTGCAGGCCCGTGCGCAGATAGCCGTCTTTGACTACAGCAACTTTTCTCAGAACATGATTTCAGCCAAACAGAATGTGCTGATGACCTTAAAACAGATCCAGCAATATTGTCTCCAGATTAACCAGTATGAGCAACAAATAAGACAATCCGCAAACATGGTCCAAAATACTGTTGCGCCTATCGCCTATGTATGGGACCAGGCGCTAGTAACGATAAATGATGTTTTGTATACGATTGACGTTGTGGACCGTTACAAGCGGCAGGCGGGAAGCCTGCAGGCGTACCTCAATCAATTTGAGGATGTAAATTATTACCGAAGCTCGCCCTGTTTCGGCCCCAATGGCTGTACCCAGCAGCAGTGGGCGGCACTGCAGAATGCGGCTACAGTGGGCTCACAAGCTCAAAAACAGGCAAACGATGCCCTGATTTTAGAGATCGATAAACAGCAAGTCCAGCTCCGCCAAGACGCGACCAATCTGGTGCGGCTCCAGAGTGCGGCGGAAAGCGCCGGCGGACGAATGGAAGCACTCCAAGCGGCTAATCAGTTGGCGAGCAACCAGGCGGCGCAATTGCTCCAAATTCGCGCCTTGCTCGTCGCGCAAGGAAACGTAGCGGCCGCCAAGCTGCAAACGGACGCTGACAAACAGGCCCAGGCCGGAGCCGCGGATCAACAGTCACTTGCAGGCAACGTTGACCCGACCGATGAAAGCCGTTGGTCTTTTGATGGGAGACAATAAATGAAAAAATACCTGACACTTTTGTTGATTTCTATTCTTTCACTGGGACTTTTGAGCTGCAGTCAGTCCAAACACGAAAGCATGACCGATGCTGATAAAAAGTCGCTTTCAGGCAACGTCGACCCGACCGATGAAAGCCGTTGGTCTTTTGATGGTGAGCAGAAACCATCCAAGGAGAGAAGCAATACGAGTGGCCAAAAGACTGGCCAGGAGAAAGCGGGAAAGAACTAGCCCAACAAACACAAGGAAAGAAAAAGCATGGGGAAATACCTCACTTTCGTGAAAGGGTTGTTTTCTTCCAGATCCTTCGTCATTTGTTTGCTGCTTTGTTCCTGCCTGCTACTATTTTCCGTAAACGCTTCGGCACAGATGACAAAGGCCGATGTTTTCGCTGACATATTGCAACGATATCAGTCGGTAGCAAGCGCCTGGTCAGCGACCATAACGACACATGCGAGTTGGCTTTTTTGGTGTCTCGTTTCGATTAGCATGATTTGGACATTCGGGCAGATGGCGCTGAGGAAGTCTGACCTCGGGGAATTTTTCGCGGAATTTATCCGTTTCATTATCTTCACAGGCTTCTTTTGGTGGTTGCTCAGCAATGGGCCTTCCTATGCCGGTTCAATTATCAAATCACTTCAACAAATTGCTGGCGCCGCAACGGGCATGGGACAGCAGGTGGGTCCAGGTCACATTGCAAAGATAGGTTTTACAATCTTTTTTAATGCCGTAAAGCACATCTCAATCTGGAGTCCGGTAGCCAGCGCCGTCGGTCTTGTTTTGAGCGGACTCATTATGGTTGTGGCCGCTCTCATTGGTGCGAACATGCTGCTTTTGTTGTGCTCTGCGTGGGTGTTAGCGTATGCAGGGGTGTTCTTCCTCGGCTTTGGTGGTTCTCGATGGACGTCTGATATCGCAATAAACTACTACAAAAAGATCCTTGAGGTTGGGGCAAGTTTGTTCACGATGATTCTTCTCCTTGGCGTCGGCCAAAGCTTTATCGACGCTTATTATGCGCAGATGAACCAAGGCCAGGACATACAGTTTGAGGACATGGGCGTCATGCTTGTCGTCGCCATCATACTTCTATTTCTGGTCGAGAAAGTGCCTACTTTGGTTTGTGGCGTCATCACGGGCGCAAGCGTAGGACATGCCGGTATAGGGAATTTCGGGGCAGGTGTGGGGCTTGGCGTGGCGGGACTGGCGGCAGGCGTAGCCGGCATAGCTGGCGGCATGGCTGTAGGCGGCGCAAAAAACATTGCTGGTGGTGGGAGTGCATTAATGGAGGCGTGCAAGGGCGGGCGACAGAATATGTCGGGTCCTGGAGGTATGTCTGGCGGTAGCACGGACTGCTCTGATGGGGGCAGGAGTAGTGGGCTAAGTCCGCTGGCAATGGCGTGTGGTGACAAGCCTCGTAGTGGCGGCAGTATGACCGCGGGCGCAGTCAGCAGCCTATATAAAGGCGTTCGGCAGGTCGCTGGCGATGCGGTTAAAGGCAAACTAGATGCCGCAAAAGAGAGCATCAGCCAGACAACAGGCGGGAAAATAGCAAGTGCGATTAAAGAGCAACGCGAGGGCGGCGGCAATAGCCTGGGCGGAGGAAGGGTAACGAATGCCAACCCTGAAGTTCAGTCGTTTATCGATGGGAAAGGGCGTGGCTTCTGATGAGGGGTAAGTGCTTGTTCTTAGTGATGCTTGCGCTATTAAGTGCGCCCACGGTGTGCCTGGCCGGAGAGCTGGAAGGGCAGGGCGGTTGCCGTCCGGTCTCCGGGTATCTAAACATCAGCCACCTGAAGCCGGGTGAAATGAATGAACGCGTTATGTGCTCGGTAATAGCGGCGGTGAAATACGACGTGCCGGCGAATATCATTCTCGCGGTGGCGGAGATCGAGGGCGGTAAGCCTGGCCAGTTTGTCGAAAATACCAACGGGACATACGATGTCGGTATTATGCAGTTCAATACGGCTTACCTCCAAAACTTGGCGCAATATGGAATAACATCGAAAGACGTAGCTGCCTCTGGTTGTTACTCCTATGAACTTGCCGCCTGGCGACTCCGGGGCCATATCGTAAATGATACGGGCGATCTGTGGACTCGAGCAGCAAACTATCACTCGAAAACGCCTTACTATAATTCGTTATACCGGGCCAAGCTGATCCGATCTGCCGGCAAATGGGGGGATTGGTTGGCTGAGCGGTTCAAGACCCGTGACATGTTGGCAGGTAACTCTCCAAAGCAAAACAAGTCCTGCATATCGCCGGGACCCGAATTACCCGAAGGGGATTGTAAGACCATACCCTGATGAACATAGGGAGCTATAGGCATGCGAATTCTTATCACTGTTTTGTTTTCTGCGTCGTTATTGGTGTTTCTGGGTTGCGCCACAGTACCGGCAGGTTCTGCGGACCTAGGCTTTTATACGTTCGATGATTCCCGTGGAGTCGGCCTCATTCGGGCCTTCCAGGATGAAAATACCACAGTGCTGCAGTTTGCAAATTTGGAGGGTGAAACCTTTGTCATTCTCGATGGCGAAGGGCATCGATTGAAATATGAGAGGGTAGGCGAGCACTATGTGATTCTGCCAGGAACGTACGCGTCGCTGACGGTTCAAATGTTGATCAGGAACACGTCTGTGAACATCATCGGGACCCCTGGTAAAAAGGTTGAGAGGCGCGAAGTAGTGGCAGCTAAAGCCCCGGTAGTACCCGCTGAACCAAAAACTTCAATTCCAGCAGTCGAACCGGTACAGGAAAAAGTTTTCGTTCAAACTGTCGTTCCACCGCCTAAACCGGAAACCGTGCCGGTGAGCTTACCCAAGACTGAAACCTTGGCCGGTAAGTGCATCTCGTCCGGGTTAACAGGTTACGTCGTCCAGGTAGAGTCCTGTACTGACAGGCCGTCCGCCGAGAAACTGAAAGAGAGACTCTCAAACCATGGCTATGATGCCGAAATTAAGGTCCGCTCTAATCAAAAGCGCGGCACTGTTTACGGCGTCAGGCTGCACCCCGCGGGATTAGTGGAGGCATATGATTCCATGAAACGCCTCCGGCATGACCTTGGAGTAAATCCAAAGCTTATGGAGATCCCCGGCGAAGAGCTTGCGGCATACGAGGCAGGCAAGTGAAAACTGCCGAGAAACGCAATACCGCCGTAGGTCCGCATATACGGCAGTCAAAACCGCATGCCGAGAGGGTAGGGCAGGGGGTGTTGGTGTTGGCTGTATTCGCCCTGGGGCTGTTTTGCGCAACGCAGTTTTTTGCCCACCAATTCGAATATCACAAGGCACTTGGCTGGAACGCACGCGGCCTCTATCCACCGTGGATGATCCTGGTATGGGCTGCGAAATGGCATGCCAAGTATTCCGATGCTTTTATGAGGGCCGGGAGCATGGGAGTGGTCGTTGCCGGTATCGGCATGGTCGGCCTTTTTATGCGAAAGCTGCTTCGTGCAAACACATCCACGGCAAACGAGTATATGCATGGATCGGCAAGGTGGGCGAGCGAGAAGGACATTAAAGGCGCAGCGCTCCTGGATAACGACGGCGTTTATGTTGGCGGCTGGCTAGATAAGAAAAACCGGCTTAGGTATCTTCGCCATAATGGTCCGGAGCACGTGCTGTGTTACGCGCCGACAAGAAGCGGGAAAGGCGTTGGTTTGGTGGTGCCAACGCTTTTGAGTTGGCCCCATAGCGCTGTTATAACAGATCTCAAAGGGGAACTCTGGGAGCTTTCATCGGGATGGCGAAAAACCCATGGTCACAACAAGGTGCTGCGCTTCGAGCCAGCGCGGCTCACAGGTTGCATTGGTTTTAACCCGCTTGCGGAGATCCGGCTGGAGACGGAGTATGAAGTCGGGGATGTTCAAAACCTTGCAACCTTGATTGTTGACCCTCAAGGAAAGGGTTTAAACGACCACTGGCAGAAGACCTCCCAGTCACTTCTGGTAGGCTGCATGCTGCATATTCTCTACAAGAGCGGAAAAGAGGGGACTCTTGCGACCCTGCCTGCACTCGACGCCATGCTCGCCGACCCCAAGAAGCCCGTGAGCGAACTATGGGAGGAAATGACCGTATATGGTCACAAAAACGGCGAGAATCATCCGGTAGTCGGCGCGGCAGGCCGCGACATGATGGATAGACCCATCGAGGAGGCAGGCTCTGTCTTATCAACGGCCAAATCGTACCTCTCTTTATACCGTGATCCGGTCGTAGCGAAAAACGTCTCGAAATCCGAGTTCCGAATTAGAGACCTCATGAACTTTGATGACCCGGTGAGCCTTTATATCGTCACTCAGCCCAATGACAAGACACGCCTGCGGCCCCTGGTCCGTGTTCTGGTCAACATGATCGTGAGACTTCTGGCCGATAAGATCAAGTTTGAAAATGGGCGGCCAAAGCCCGAATACAAACATCGCTTGCTCATGATGCTCGATGAGTTCGCAAGTCTTGGGAAACTTGAAATCATGCAGGAGTCCTTGGCCTTCGTCGCGGGTTACGGCATAAAGTGCTACATCATCATCCAGGATATCAACCAGCTCCAAAACCGGGAGACTGGTTACGGCAAAGACGAAACAATCACCTCTGCCTGTGGTATCCAAAACGCTTTTGCTCCCAATCGCCTTGAGACCGCCGAGCATCTATCAAAACTCACGGGGCAGACCACAATCGTAAAAGAACAGATCACGACCAGCGGTCGGAGAACGAGCGCACTTCTTGGACATGTTTCCCGAACCATCCAGGAAGTCCAGCGTCCACTCCTGACGGTTGACGAAGCTCTCCGGATGCCTGGACCCAAAAAGGACGCACACGACCGCATCGTTTGCGGCTGTGACATGGTTGTCTACTGTGCTGGCTTCCCCGCGATTTATGGCCGGCAGCCTCTCTATTTCCAAGACCCGACTTTCCAGGCCCGGGCCGAGGTCGAAGCGCCGAAAGAAACGGATAAGCTGCTTCCCGAGGCACACCCGGAAAAGAAAATCGTAATATGAGGAAGAGTCTTTTGCTGGCGCTGGGATTCGTTACCGCCGCAGTGATCGGGTCCGCCCTGGCTGGAGCCAGGGTTAACAGCACGAAAAGCTTGCCGCTGGGGCTGTACTGGACGGTTAATGCACCCCCTCGAAAGGGGGCGCTCGTCATTTTTTGCCCGCCGAAAAGTCCGGTATTCGACGAAGCGAAAGCACGAGGGTACATCGATGCCGGTTTCTGCCAGGGTGGGTACAGGCAAATGATTAAGGAAATAGTCGCTGCAAAAGGGGACCATGTCATCGTTTCCGACAAAGGAGTCTTTGTTAACGGAAAGTTGCTGGAAAATAGCAAGCCACGCACGGAAGATCCGGGAGACCGGCCCATGCCGTATTATAGGGCTGACTGCATGCTACAAGACAACCAGGTGCTGCTCATGTCCAGCTACAATCCTCTTTCGTTTGATGGCCGATATTTCGGGCCGATAGATCGGGCGCAGATCCGAAGCGTCATCCGCCCGGTTTTCACGTGGGGTTTACCATCAGCTTTACCAGGCGGTTTATCATCCGCTTTATCAGATGGTTTACCTAACGGTTTATCAACCCAACAAATTATTTGTAAAAAGGGAAGGGCGGTAAAGCCTGTAAGGAGGAACAAAATGAACGAGGAAAGCAAAGAGATAGTGTTTGACGCCAACGAAGATGCAGCGGAAGCGCTCCGCGAGAAGCTGGCCGACATGGAGACGCCCGGCTACGTGGTGGAGTGTGACCCCGAGGAAGCGGAGCTTGTCGGCGCGTTCATCGAGGACGCCTTGAGCGAGGAAGACGCGATGGAAGCCACTGTTTGATGTGTTTGGAAACCCGTCGTTTTAGCGCCAAGGGGAGAGGGGAAGTCCCGACTTATTGATAAATCATGGATAATTGAACATGCCGAAACGATTTAATCCATCTAACTCCTCGAGTGACGGGGAGCAAAATACCCTGAGTCAGGAGGAACAATCTTATGTCGAAGAGTCCCAACGGCAAAGGATGCAGCTTGAAAAACAAGGGCAGCAAAACGCATTCTCCGGAACCAACATGCCGGGTGGAGAACCTGATGCTGGACGACGATCTTCAGGCCCCGTACAACGAGTGCCCTCCAGAGAACCTTTTACGACCATCGGGAAGGCATTCCAAGACATCGAGCGGCAACCGGTCCAAATAATCGGGCAGCCGATCAAATCGTTTGCGGACGTTGCAGATCTCGCCCAAGGCTGGAGAAATCCAAATTACGAGGAACTGCGTTATATCTATGTCAAGAACGGGATGGTGGTAGATCATGAAGGTGTGACATGCAGGCTCCCCGGGAGCACGAGTTATTACACAGGGAACGTCCATGATTATGTGGCGCATTTAAAAGATCGCGCCAACACTTTGAACGCCGATCAAATCTATACTCTCCACAATCACCCCACCGGAGACCCGAAGCCATCCGTCGCGGACATAGCAGTAACGCGCTATCTATGCAATGCAATCCCCGAAATGGTGGGGCATGTGGTTATAAATTCCGGCAAATTCAGTATCATAGGGCCGGACGGACAAGTCGAAATACTTCCCCTCGAAAATTTACCTGACGGCTGGAAAGACCCACTCCTTCAACCGTCCAAACCCCACGAAGCCCTTAATGAGCAGGTCAATTCCGCTCAAAAGATAGCCGAATGGGCTAAGGCGCTCACGAAGGATCGCGGCCTCCCAGTGTTGGTATATCTTGGAGCTGGGTTGCAGGTCCGAGGCCTTCAGGAAATATCGGTCTCCGCCTTGGCCGATGTGGCCTTGATGCGCGCGAAGATGCCGGAGAGGCTGCTTGAATTCGGATCGACGAGCGCCGCGTTAGCTCTCCCGGATCATGTCTCCGAGGAACTGCTTGACACGGTGGCCGAGCTTGTCCAGGAGCACCACGTCTTTATAGACGCGGTTGGAAACCGCCAGGACGGTAGTTATTTCTCTTTGCAAAGCGGTGTCGAATCTCCCATGAGGCACTTTGATTTTGTGGGTGGTAAGCCGAAAACACAATTTCTCCCGCAGCACATTAACGAGCAGAAAGCCGCATACGACGCTCTCCTCGATACGATCCGGACTGGCGAACCTGACGCGGCCGCGGCCGCAGTGCGAGGCAAACTTGCGGCTCCGGGAAAGCCGAAGCAATTGAACCTTTTCGGAGATTGGCTGGTTGTCCGGGATAAACCAATATCGTCAGAGAAGTCCCGCTATGTTCTCGCGAAACGTTTGGCTGAAAAGCTCGACAAGGATGGAGAAATCACAACCAGGTTCCTAACTGGTGAGGCCAACCGAGTATTTGGCGGCACTCAGGCGGAAGGCTTTTATTCTTCAAAAGACGCATATGACGCGGTGGAAGTGGCTTTTAACATCCATCTGAGCAAAACCGAAAGAGCCGACTGGAACAATCAGGATGCGGATTGGGCAAGAGACAAGGCCCAAGAATTAGCTAATCGCGTCCTGAAGCTGCCAACGCAATCCAGGCGCGATGAAGAAATGGATGAGTTTCAACAATTCAGCACCCCGCCGGCTTTATCGTTTGTGGCGAATTGGGTGGCCAACGTCAAACCCACCGATGTCATGATGGAACCGAGCGCCGGTACCGGTGATCTGGCAATATGGCCGCAAATCGCCGGGGCTGAGGTTGTTCTAAATGAGCTATCTCAACGACGGCGGGAGTTGCTTGCCAATTTGCTCCCAGAAGCAACGCTGTTCAAAGAAAATGCAGAGCAGTTGGATAACGTATTGCCTGCCGATGTAGTTCCGACTGTTGTTGTGATGAATCCACCTTTTTCATCATCGGCGGGACGTGTCCAAGGTCAACGCGACACATCGATTGGAGCGAGGCACATCGAGCAGGCGTTGAGGCGACTGCAAGATAACGGCCGGTTGGTAGCTATTGTCGGTAATGGCATGGCGGCGGATCGCCCGGCATTCAGCAAATGGTGGAAAGATATAGAGGGAAAATACAATGTCCGCGCGAACATTGGCATATCCGGAAAGGGGTATGCCAAATATGGCACGACCTTCGATAATCAAATCTTGGTTATCGACAAAACAGGCGCTACCACTCAACCCGTTTTAACGAGCAAAGTCGAATCGGTTGCCGAATTGCCAATATTATTGGAGGGTATCAGAAATGAACGTCAGCACATTCAACGAGGCAGCTATAAATCAAGAGTCAATGAAGATACTCAAGCAGTATCGGATACCGTTCAACCCGGCAACGGAATTGGCGGCGTTGGCTCTGATACGAGAAGCGTTGGAACGCAATCTATTAGACACGGGGGAAATAGAGGAACCTCTATTAATGATAGCCAAACTCGCGGCAGATCCAGAGTTAGCCATGTCGTTAATGACGGAATCGGAGCCGGGAGTGGAGTTCGAAATGGAGCTATCAGAAACGATGGAGGAAGCGGCGGCGCAATTATTGGAGGAAATAGTGGCGTCAATAAAAGCGAGAACGTTAGAACCGTTACAATAGAGGCCAAGAGCTTTGAGATAAGCGAGTTTTCTGATTCTGTATTTGCTAATTACACCCCCCAGCGTCTGACTATTCCAGGCGCGCAACAACACCCCGGAAGACTGGTGCAGGCTGCGGCAATGTCCGCCGTAGAACCCCCGGCGCCGACCTATGCGCCCAAATTGCCCGCAAATCTGATACGAGATGGCTTGCTGTCGATAGCACAGCTTGAAGCTGTTGTTTACGCAGGACAAGCGCATTCCGATTTATTGCCGAACGGATCACGCAAGGGATTTTTCATTGGCGATGGAACCGGTGTGGGTAAAGGACGGGAAATTTCCGGCGTCATCCTCGATAACATGATGCGGGGCCGCAACAAAGCCGTATGGGTATCTTTTAATGAAGGCTTGATTGAAGATGCAAGGAGAGATTTTGCAGGTGTCGGCGGCGATCCCGGAAAGATAGTTTTTCAGGGAAAAACAAAGGCCGGCGGCGAAATCATTCAAAAAGGCGGCATTTTATTTACGACCTATTCAACGCTGCGCGGTGGTGAAAAAAAGCAAGCCAACGACCTGGGACAGAAAGCGGGTAAGACTCGCGCCCAACAGATCATAGATTGGTTGGGCAAAGATTTTGACGGCGTAATTGCTTTTGATGAAGCGCATAGCATGGGGAACGCTATTGCAATTAAGGGCAAACGGGGCGTTAGAAAACCATCACAACAGGCGATTGCCGGTATCAACCTGCAACGCGAGTTGCCTAATGCGCGTGTTGTCTATGTTTCAGCCACCGGCGCGACAGAAATCAGCAATCTCAGTTATGCGGATCGTCTTGGTTTGTGGGGTGAAGGTACGCCGTTCCCTGATGTGAATACATTTATTGATAATGTTTCAAAGGGCGGCATTGCTTCGATGGAATTAATCAGCCGCGACATGAAGGCCATGGGCATGTATTTGTCTCGGTCTCTTTCTTATGACGGTGTGAGCTATGAACGGCTGGAACATACTCTTTCTGATTTCCAGGAAGATATTTACAACGAATTGGCGGGGGCTTGGCAGGTTGTCCTAAACAACGTTGAGCGGGCGCTTGAAATCACGCAGGCCGGAAAGAGCGGCAACGCAAAGAGTGCGGCAATGGCGCAGTTTTGGGGAGCGCATCAGCGCTTCTTTAACCAGATTATAACGGCAATGCAAACGCCCTGTGTGATTGATGATATCCGCAAGCAGCTCGATGCCGGAAATGTTGCCGTCATTCAGCTTGTAAACACAAACGAAGCAGCCCAGGAGCGAATTATTGCCGAGGCAACGGCACATGATGCCGCCCTTGAGGATTTGGATTTCACACCTCGACAAATGCTGATGGATTACGTCAGAAACGGCTTTCCCGTAGCGGCCTACGAAGAGTCCAGAGACGCTGACGGAAATACTGTTTATACTCCGGTGCGCGATTCGGAAGGAAATCAGGTGTTCGATCGTGAAGCGGTTGCGCTGCGCGATTCATTGCTTGAAACGCTGCAACAAATCCGTGTCCCTGAAAATCCGCTGGATTCAATCATCAATACCCTTGGCTCTGACAGAGTGGCCGAAGTGACCGGCCGCAGTCGGCGTTTTGTTCAGACTCGAGACGATGAAGGTAATCTTAAAATTGTTGAAGAAAAGCGCGGCAAAAACTCATCCAGGTCAGATGCCGAAGCCTTCCAGAACGACAAAAAAGACATTCTGATATTTTCCGGGGCCGGTGGAACCGGGTATTCCTTCCACGCCGACAACACGGCAGAAAACCAGCGGAAACGTATTCACTATATTTTACAGCCAGGTTGGCAAGCCGACAAGGCGGTGCAAGGCTTCGGGCGAACACATAGGACTAACCAAGCCCAAGAACCTCATTACGTGCTGCCCACAACCAATCTGAAGGCTCAAAAGCGGTTTGTGTCATCAATTGCCCGCAGGCTGGATCAGTTGGGCGCATTGACACGCGGTCAGCGCGAGGCGACCAGCCAGGGTATATTCACGGCGTCCGATAATCTTGAGAGTGAATACGCTTCTACGGCGCTAAAGAATTTGTTTGGCGATCTTTATCGTGACAGAACCGCCCTGGTTTTCGAAGATGTCACAAAGCAAATGGGGCTAAACCTTGTTGATGAAAACGGTTCATTAAGTGAAAGCAAAATCCCGACAATCCCTCAGTTTTTAAATCGACTGCTATCGCTGAAAACGGATATGCAAAACGATGTTTTTAACGAGTTTGAAAAACGGCTTGTCGAGGCCGTTGAATACTCTAAACAACACGGTTTGTATGACGTTGGCTTGCAGACTCTAAAAGCGTTGAGCATCCAGAAAACGCGCGATGATGTTGCTTATGAAGATAAGAACACTGGAGCGCAAACCCGATATGTCGAACTGGCCGTCACTAATAATATTGAATATAGAGATTGGGAGAACGCCAAGAAGGTGTTCGGAGAGCGTCGAACAACCGATGATTTAAGCGGTTGGTTTGTATCTGAATTCGGAAAAAACAAGGGAGAGGTTTTTTATCTTAAAGATATCGGAGAAAGGCTGGATTCAGAGGGGAATGCCGTTCGGCGCGGCGTCGTATATCCGATCAGAAAAAACGAGCATAAGTACATCGATAATGCCGATGAGATCGGCCGCGGCGAAGCATACAGAAACGTTGATGGTGCCTTTCGGAAGGTTACTCTTGCCAAGTCGATAGATGAGGTAGAGGCCGAGAAGCTTTGGAAGGAACAAATTGCGAACGCGCCAAAAACAATAACCAAAACCGAGCGGATGATAGTCGGTGTGATCCTGCCGATTTGGGATCGTGTTGAAGGCTCGGAAGTCATTAAACGATTACAAACCGATGATGGTGAACAGTTATTAGGCCGCATGTTGGGGGCAAAGGCGTCAAAGCAAACGCTCAAGAATTTAGGACTGGATTCCGGTCTGTCCAATATGTCGGCAAGCGATTTGTTCAATTCAATCAAGAACGGCAATAAGGCCATTCTTTCAAATAGTTGGGAAATCTCAACTGCCAAGGTCAACTACGAAGATCGTCTTGAAATCAAAGGGCGCGGTCCTCTAACCGATGCCGAAAAGCGTGCCTTGAAAGAGCAGGGTGCGTTTATCGAGCGGATCAACTGGGCGGAGCGAGTGTTTATTCCGACTGGTGACAGCGGAATAGCGACATTTGAACGAATCACTGCGTCGAAACCAATTGTTGATCTCATCGAAAAAAATCGGGGCAAGAAAGTTAATGAAGTCGAACAAGTCGAACAAAAATATGGAATCCCTAAAATATCAACCGCGCAGGTCCAAGCAGGTTCCGGCGTCGACTCGACAAAGACAATCAAGAGTGTCCGCACCAGGGAGGTAATTTCAATGAATAATCAGAAGAAACCCTTCCATGAGAAGGTCGCGGAAAAGCTGATTGAACAATTAAGGACCGGAACAGCGCCTTGGCAAAGACCGTGGCAACCTGGTGAACCCAATGCTTTCTTGCCGATGAACCCCACTACCGGCAAGCGTTACAAGGGAATTAACGCCATTAATTTAATGGCTCAGGATCGTGGTGATTCGCGCTGGATGACATACAAACAGGCTGCCGCCGTGGGTGCACAGGTAAGGGCAGGCGAAAAAAGCACGTCGGTTCAATACTGGAAGTTTAGCGAACAGCAAAACAAGTTAGACGATCACGGCAAACCCGTGTTTGATGCACAAGGTGAGCCTGTCAAGGAAACCGTGATGCTTGAACGACCTCGAACATTCTTTGCCGCGGTATTCAACGCCGAACAGATCGACGGTCTGCCCCCGATCCAAATTCGCAAAGAGCAGGAATGGAATGCCGTAGACCGCGCAGAACATATCTTGCAGGCCTCCGGCGTCGTCATCACCAATAGCGGAGGAGATCGGGCTTTCTACCGGTTAGGTACGGACACCATTCATTTACCCGGCAAAAGCCAGTTTCCTAGCGCCGATCGCTATTATGCGACAGCGCTTCACGAGCTGGGGCATTGGACGGGACACCTGTCCCGCTTAGATCGGGATCTTGGGCATCCATTTGGGAGCGAGGCTTACGCTCGGGAGGAGCTGCGGGCCGAGATATCGAGCATGATCCTTGGTGATGAGTTGGGTATCGGCCACGATCCGGGACAGCATGCGGCGTATGTGGCGAGCTGGATCAAGGTCCTGCAGGATGACCCGCTGGAAGTGTTCCGAGCTGCCGCCGCAGCTGAGAAAATCCAGGAGTTTGTGTTGGGCCTGGAACAAAAACAAGTCCGAGAGCAGGAGTCCAGGGAGACAGGCAGCACTATAGTCTTGAATCATGAGCAAGAAATGACCGGCAGGGTGATCGTGGAAATCGAACGTGCCGTGGAAAACACTGCTTATTGGTTGGATCAAGCGGCGGCAGACGAGGTCACCCAGATGGCGCAATCCGCGGTCCTCTCCATGCGCGAGGGCGCATATGAAGGAGCTCTGTCGAGTTTGGAGGATGCCGGCGAGCTGGAGGAACAATACGCAGGGATAAGCGGGCCAACATTTCAAGGTGCGGCCGGTGTCCTGAAAGTCGAATGGAATTCTTTGAAAGAGATCCTGAATACGAAAAACACGCATGAGGAAAGTACCGCCATGGAACACTTCCAGGAGGAACGAGCTGCAACGGCTGTTAAGGAAGAAGAGATCGGGCAGGAAAAAATCTATTTGAACATCTCGTTCGAGGAAAAGGAGGAAGTGAAATCGCTTGGAGCACGTTGGGACCGCAACAAGCGCTCATGGTATATACCCCCCGGAGTTGATCCGGGACCCTTCGCGAAGTGGGGCAGGGGAGGGGCAAAAGGGCAGGGGGAAACACAGGCGCATCGAGGCGAAGAGGAGCGCCAATATCTGGCCGTACCTTATGGCGAAAGAGAGGCAGCCAAGGCCCTCGGGGCAAAGTGGGATAAAGCTTCTAAATGCTGGTATGTCTTGCCAAACGGCGACGCGGAAAAATTCAAACGCTGGTTGCCGGAAAATGTACAAGGGCAATGCCAGGCTCCGGCGATGTCTCCCAGGGAAGAATTTGCCGATGCGTTGCAGAGCGTTGGCGCCCTGGTCGTCGACGCGCATCCCATTATGGACGGGAAAACGCATCGCATTGCAGTCACAGGCGACAAAAGGGGGGAACAGGCCGGTTTTTACGTTGCCCACCTCGACGGTCACCCTGCGGGTTACATCAAAAACAATCGCACCGGTGTTGAGATAAAGTGGAAGAGCAAAGGCTATATGCTAAGTCCGGAAGAGAAAGCCACGCTGCAGGCACAAGCGGCGGAAAAAGTGCACGCGCGCGCCGCAGGCGAGGAACGGCAACACGAACGGACCGCGCTAAGAATAGGTGAGGAAATGACGAAGCTTATTCCTGTGTCCTCACAGACGACTTATCTCGCAAGTAAGCAAATTGCGGTACAGGCAGGAATATTTACCGATACGGAGGGGAAGAAGACCTATGTTCCTGCCCATGATGAAAACGGCAAGGTCTGGACAATGCAATACACATGGGAAGATGGAACGAAGCGTTTTGCTAAGAACTCCCGCAAAGAAGGATGTTTTCATGCGGTGGGCGGCATGGACGGGCTTTCCAATGCCCCAGCAATCGTCATAGCAGAAGGGTACGCGACTGCCTGCAGTATATCGGAGGCGCTGGGATTTTCGACCGTCGCCGCATTCGACAGCGGAAACCTTCCTTCTGTTGCGAAAGTGCTTCGGGGGAAATTTCCGGATAAACCTATAATTATCGCTGGCGATAATGATCTCCATTTAGAATCTCAAGGAGTAAACCCCGGCAGGACCAAGGCCCAGGAAGCGGCCAAGGCGGTTTCCGGCACGACCATGTTTCCGATCTTCGCACCTGGAGAACAAACCGCTGATTCCAAAGCGTTCAAAGACTTTAACGACCTGGCCACGAAAAGCATCCTCGGTAAAGACGGTCTTGAGCGCCAGGCCAAGGCGGTTGTGTCCGCGGCCATTGATAAACAGCAGGCCAAAGACCGAGAGGCTGTCATCGAGCATGCAGTGAGACAAGAACTCCCTCAACGCCAGGAACGGCAGGCTCGAGGGGCTAGAAGGTGAAAAAGGGGGCATTATTGGAGTACGGGTCGGATCGAGAAAGTGGATTGTAGGGCATTCTAGATGGGTCGTTTGTTGGGGTTGCTGCGGACCTTGGGGCGATAGAGCTCAAGGAGGGCAGGGCAGGGCCGAAGATGGTGACAATGCAGAGCTAGCGCGGCCATGGTTTCACCAAAACATATGGTGACAGGCGTCCGGAGATCGCGGCGAGGATCTGGAGATTTTTGTCACCACGAAAATCAAAAACCGTGTTCGGAGAGGTTTCCCGCAGAGAAACTGTGGTGGCATAATCTTGGAATGTTGAGCACATTAACTTATACACAAGGTGAGACAAACATTGAAACGGCACAATCACATGCTCATGGCGGGTTCGTGCACAGTTCTTCTGAATCTGCATCCTGCGGAGATTATATACTGCATGGCCACCGCCGCACTGCCAGATCAGTTGGAGACGATAGGCAAGATCCGAATCGTCGCCCACCGCACCCTGACTCATGAGCTACTCTTTTGGTTGTTCCCGCTTTTTTTCCTGATGTTCTTTTCGAGTCTTCTTCCGGATTCGTTTCTCTCAATGCATGTTGATCGCATTTTGGTTTCATTTCATTTTAGGCATTGGACATTCTTCTTGCCTGGAGTGCTTCACTTGGCCGGGGACATCCTCACGCCAGGGGGCATCCAGATCGCCGGACGAAGAGCAAGCCTCGGGCTTTTTCGCACCGGGCAGCCGACAGAATATATTGTAACCGCAATTTTCATCGTATTGGCCGGCGCTCACATATTCTCCTGCTTGCTGCTTACGTAAATGTTGGGGTCCCCCTTTTAGAGGAAGCTTTTTTTTTAGGGGTGCGCGGACTCGCCCAGTCAAAGCATGATTGAAGGTTGAGTGCAGTGTGCCCGCTGATCAAGATATGATCCGAGAATGATAATCCCTCGGGCATTACTCTTCAGATCAAGAATGAGGAGAGGAAGGTTGATCGTCGAGAAAGAAATGGGCAAGCAAAGGTGTGGCTTGCCCCTCCAAAACTAAAAAATTGAGATTTCGCCATCATCGCAAGGAGTGATTGAACGAGCGGCATTTCCATTTTGCGAGGGATTTATACCCCTTTGTCCACAGATGCGAGAGCATTCTGGGGTTTTCATGTCGCTTGCTTGCGGCAAGAAAGGCGAGGCACCCGTTGGATCGCTTGCTTTGAGTATCCTTCAATGAGTGCAGTCATTTTCCCAACTAATTCTCTCATGTCAACAGCCTGAGTATTCATCTGTTCGGATGCGGATGCCAATTCCTCTGAATCGGCAGCATTTTGCTGAACCACTTTGTCCATCTGGCTAACAGCCCGATTCATCTGCTCGATCCCCTGGGCTTGCTCGACTGAAGCGGCTGATATCTCTCCGATAAGTTCGCCCATTTTCTTCCCACCAGTCGCTACCTGCGAAAAGTCAGAGCTGGTCTCCTCAACGAGTTCCGACCCCTCCATGATCTTTTTCACAGTCCCTTCGATCAGGTTCGCGGTGTTCTTTGCGGCTTCGGCTGCTCGCATCGCAAGATTCCGTACCTCATCCGCAACCACTGCGAACCCTGCGCCCGCTTCCCCAGCCCTTGCCGCCTCAACCGCGGCATTGAGAGCGAGCAGGTTAGTCTGGAACGCAATCTCGTCGATAGTTTTCACTTCGCAAGGTATTTATATACTTACTCGCCAGTTAACGCAGAAAGGAGCATACTATCATGTTTCATTCACTTTTCTTTCACCCCGGCTTGCATACCCCTGATGCACTCGCGGACACCGTGCGCCTAGTTTCCGCTTTCAAGGTCGAAGATGACGTTCAAAGGACTTGGAGGGAAGAGAGGGGAAAAGGAACTCCGGTCGGATAAAAACGATCCATACGAGGTCAAGCTGGAAGTGTACCACGGGTGGCAGTGAAATACGTCTGGCAACTACATAATGGTAGTGGTATTTTTATCGACGCCTCCCTTCTTTGTGACAGTCTGCTTGCGCCAATGTGGCAAAGGTAGGGATACTGGCAGAGCTTGAGCGGTCACTAATTCAGGAACGGACAAAAGCGGGCCGAACTCCGGCTATGGCTCGCGGTGTGCGCATGGGCCGTAAGCCGCTACTATCCACGCAACAGACAACGCACACGCGGAAATTGATAGAGCAGGGAGAAACCCCGGGACATGTAGCAAAATCGCTCAAGGTCTCTCGCCGCACCCTTTGCAGGGCCTTAGCTGCTTCGAACCTTTCTCAAGTTGGATAACCGAAACTGAACAGTTTTGTTATACTGTCAAGTTATACGCACATGGGACAAAGTGCCCTATTGTTCGCAAGGTCGTTGTGGCCCAAACCAGAGATTTTGTATTTAGGCTCAGCGTTGGGCCAGAACGACTATACTTATCCAATTCATTTTCATTTATAATTGTGGTTTCTTCTGTGCATCTTTATTTAATCGTTCCTGATTTCCCTTCTGCTCACCTTCGACCATAGTAGCCTTCAACGCTTTTAGTGATGCATTTGCTTGTGGACAATTTGCCAAGGTTACTTCGAAACCGCCAACGTATTCTGGGCTTTTGCCACCCTTAATATTAATTTCCATGATAATACCACAGCTTGCTGTCTGTTGAGCATTTTGTTCATAATAATTTAACATGTACGGTAGTTGGCCACCATTACTAATGTTTTTTCCCAATTGAGTGCACGGGAACAAGTGATCAGGACTTAGAAGTTTGTCTGACCATACGATGCTATTACCCTCGTCTTTAGTAGGCTTTCCATATTTCGAATAGAGAGCGTCCTTAAACACTTTTAATAACGGTTGACCGTTTACGGTATAATCTTTTTTCCTCACAATAGACAACACTTTATTAGTGTCGTTAGGATTTACACTTATATCTATTCCATCTTTAGCAGGTTCATGGTCACGAATTCTCATAGGTGGCCTTTGTCCCGTTCGGCTCATGTACTCCTCAGCTGATTTTTTTGCTGCCTCGATTTCCTTAGAATTAAGATCTTGCTCCTCTTTTGGGGTTACATCATAATGATAGCCAATAATCCATTCTGGACCCTTAAAATTAGGTGTCTGAATTTCTTTTTTATACTCGCCTGGAGTAAGGTCTTTATTGTTAGCTTGTAGAGTTTTTGTAATATCATCCTTAGACATCGTAAGATTGATACCAAGGATATCCGTAGAGTTATTAAACTTAGCTTGAGCAAAACTAACGGAAGGCATTAAAATACATACGGCGAATAGACACAGCATCTTCTTTGAAAAGTAATAGTTGTAATACACAATAAAACCTCCTTTTTAGATGAAGCGTTTACAACAATAACTAACCAATTCTGCCATGGACAACACACCCCACTCTTCTATCAAACTAATTGGATTTTTGCGACGCATAATTTTGAATTCTATGCTAATCTAAATAAAAATAGGGGCTTCCCGTCGCGACTAATTCTTGGTGGCGGGTCGTTCTGTTATGCTAACCTTTCTCTTATTTAGGAGAGGCCATGAAATTTCGTCGTGTCGCCATATTAGTTACCATTTGCCTTTGCTGCGCACCTATCAGTTCAAGTATCGCTCAATCGAATAAGCTTCCAGACATACTTGGAATTGAGCTACGAACGCCAATTGATGACGCCCAAAAGAAGGTGATATCGCTTAATAAAAATTTCAAAATAAGCCGTATCACACCGCAGACTGGCTTTTATGAGTCAGACTTTAGTGTTGGTTTCGGAGCAATACTATATGATAGTAAAGGCTATGATATTGAACATATATATGTCCTTGCTGGTAGTGACGGGATGATAACTTGCATTTCTCGCGGGCTAACCTTTGTTGACGACAAAAGACCTCTTGGTTCTGCGCTTGTGTCCCAATTGGCCAGCAAATATGGCAAGCCAATCGAATTAATTGGGACTAGGAGCGACAACGGTATAACTGATTTGCCTGATTTACCAGCACGGTTAATGTGGTCTTATAGCGAGACTGGCCAACCAAAATCCGAAGTAGATCAAAGCTTTTTTCAAGATGATGACAAGAAATGGATCAAACAACCTATAGATGGAGGATTATTGACTATTGATATGATTCCAAAGAACATATCAGGTTGGTATCAAGATGGATATGATATAATGATGTGGTCTACTGCAAGATATACTGACAATAAACTTTGCAGATGCATGGCTATTACTCTATTTGACGTAGGCAGGACCCACAAAGATATAACGAAGAGAATGAATGATGCCAATTCAAAGCAGCAAGAACAGAAAAAAAATGAAATTGAAAAAGGGAAAAAAATCGAAACACCTCTTTGATGTGTTTAAAGAATGGTTGTGTTATCCAGGTTCCTGTGCAGTGTAAGCTGAGAAAGGAGCTCGTCATGTTCCATCCACATTTTTTCCGCCTGCTTTTTGGTAACGTAGATACAACTGCGGATGCCATAGGCCTCATTTCAGCCTACAAGATTGAGCTGGACCTTCAGAGGGCGTGGGAAGAACAGAATGAGCTATCCGACTATCCAGATGCCGGAGACGATAATTCTACAAATGTCAAGCCCAGGTTGTACCACAGGTAATCATGTATAACTCTGGCGGATTTATAATGGGGTAGCGGGTCCTCTCGCCGGGGAAGATAACCCAATTTGTAACAAACTTGTCGCGAAATCGCGATAGACAATCGCGCTGCCATGTGGTAATGTATTTGGCGGCGAAGTGTAGCTGATAAGAAGTATTGGGGCAGTACAGTTCTGAAATCTTCTTCGTAACCCATTATATGGAGGCAATTGTGGCCAGACCCTTTGATGAACGAGTTCAGGCAATGAACTCGGCAATCGTTGCCAAGTGTAATGCTACTGTTAAGCAGGGCGAACAAGATGAGGAATGTCAACAAGGTTTTCTTTCGCTGAAACGAAGGATGATTGGTCGCCTGCATTGGAATCAGGGACATCAGCAATGGCATCAGGGACACCAGCAATGGAATTCGTAAGTGATTTCTGATCGATTCAATTTCATGCTGCCAGTATTACCTGTGTCAATGGGGACAGATTGGCTACTGAGTGTAGCCAATTATTCCCGTTATTGGATTAACCCCTAACCAACCATCAGAATGGAGGCAATTGTGGCCAGACCCTTTAGTGAACGAGTTCAGGCAATGAACTCGTCGATTGTTGCCAAGTGTAATCCGACTGTAGAACAGACCGGACAAAATGATCAATGCGAACAAGGTGTTAATTCGTTGAAATCCAGGACGATTGGTCGCCTACAATGGAATAATGGGCGTCTGCAATGGAATCAGGGACATGGCCAATGGCACTCATAAGCGATTTCTGATCTCATTAATCTCGTTGTTGGATTTGAGTTGCCTAAAGTGGGTAATCGGCTTCTGAAACGGAGCCAATTACCCACACTATTCAATTAACTCCTAAACAACCTGTGGCAATAAGACGGTATGAGTTCGCTCCGAGCAGTTTGCCCCGCACGTGCATACGTTGCTAAAGCTTCAACAACGTTCTCAAGTCATTCATCTGCCCGGTTATACGCTTCTTTTAGTTCTAGTCTATGACGCCTTGCTGGAGCGAGATGAAGAAAACGATTTGCTAGTGGATTCGATTTTGTCCATTAAAGAGGACAAAAGACAGTAGAGGGAAGCTAACCAATATGGAACAGGCTAAGCACGAATTAATTATTCTTCAGCCCACGACATTTTGCAATCTCAATTGCCGTTATTGTTGGTTGCCAGAAAAGCACCTCGACAAACGGATGTCGCATGAAACATTTAGACTTATATTGAAGCGAATAGTCAATGCCGCAGATCGATTGGTAGATAAGCCTACCTTACTTTGGCACGGCGGAGAACCATTGGCTATGGGCGTTGACTACTATAGGCAGTGTCTTGAAGATCTTAACAGAGTCTGCCAGGAACACGGTATTAGTCTCCAACCCTCTATCCAAACAAATGCTACTTTGATCAACGAAGCCTGGATTGACCTGTTTAAGACTTACAACGTCAAGCTTGGCATCAGTGTTGATGGTCCGGCTTGGTTGCACGACCAAGGACGAACCCGCCGCAATGGGAAAGGCTCACATGCCGCAGTCGAACGTGGGATTGAGCTACTCAAGAATGCGGGCATTGAGTTTAGTATAATCGCGGTAGTTAGCAATGTTTCACTTGATCATGCCGACGAATTGTACGATTACTTTCGAGATTTGAATATCAAGGTTGGAGTAGGTTTTAATATCGAGGAGAACGAAGGTGTTCACGCCAATAGTAGCGTTCTTAGCCAAAGTGCAGATCGCGACTTGATGTATGAAAAAGTGAAGCGTTTCTTCTCTCGACTTTTCGAGCGCAATGAGCAGGAAGACCGTAAGGTAATCATCCGCGAATTTGAAAAGTATTATCCTTTTGTAGATGGGCTGGCTCAGATGGGCCAGGACTTTATTTATAATAGTATGATGTCACCAGGCGCGATCATTACCATTGACTACGCGGGAAACCTCTCAACATTTTGCCCAGAACTCTTTATTGGACAGCAAGGTGATAATCCCTTTGTTTTTGGGAATGTGAAAACTCATGATTTTGACTCGATTGAAAAAGATGAGCGCTATTTTCTTGTCGCTGATGCAATCATGCGTGGTCGTGAAAAATGTCGTGCCGAATGCGATTACTACATGGTCTGCGGCGGTAGCTCGGCCTCAAATAAGTACTACGAGAATAAGGCTATGGACACGACGGAGACGCTTCATTGTCGATATCAGATAAAAGCGGTAGGCGATGCGGTATTAGATTATATGGAAGCAAGATCATTGTCGCAACCGCACTCTTTAGCGAGTAGGGCCATGGGGTGGCTTTCCAGCTTGCGTCGCCTTCTCGGTAGGCAAGATCGCGCTTCAGAGTAGAGATCAACTCCTAAATCTACACAACTATATCACTCGTAAATGAATTGCTACAGGTATTAAGTTAGAGGATTACGTTGACTAAATATGTTAACAGATATTATGGTAGTCTGGTCGAATTCATAAAGATTTGGGATGGAAAAGGCGAATTTACACCTAGTAACCGCGTCCATTTCCCCCGCAGTCCTGCGGGGAATATTAACAAGAACGGTTCCTGTTCCTGCTGTATCGGAGAATGTTTGACGTGTAATCACCCACAGTTTTTGGAAGGGATTGAATTTGGTGTGATTGAACTCGTTCGCCTAGTTGTTTTTGATTTTGGCTTTATCACATATACCAGTTGTGAAGGTCATGATTATCGTTTGGAGTCGTTGAAATCCGTTCCCAGGCATGTTGGAATTCTGCCACGAAATACCCTCGAAGCGGATAAGGTTCGAGAGTTGTTCCTCCCGATAATAGCAGCTATCAACGCGAAATGTCTTGATTCTACGGTTAAAGTTGCGCTTATAGAACGTGAATTAGTGTCTGACGATGGAACCCACCTATGCCAAGACCTTTGGTTCGGCGTGAAGCCACATGTAGATTGGATTGATTACTTCGGCGACATTGAGCCTTTTTACAAGATATTTCTATCTCATCTAGCATTGCTCCTTCCTGATACTCTGTAAAAATCAATTAATGCAAACAGGATACAAGATATTGTGGAAGATTTTGGAGAGTATTGCGGAGTGATAAAAGTATTTCACAAAAAGATTCTCGTTATGGGGTTACCGGGAAGCGGCAAAACCACGTTGGCGAAAACCTTAGCGCCTATGTTGCATGCGGTACATTTTAACGCCGATGACATTCGCAAGCAAATAAATCCTCACCTCCGCTTTTCCTTGGAGGATCGGATCGAGCAGGCGAGACGTATCGGCTGGCTTTGCGACCAAGTCACCCTTTCCGGGAATTTCGTTATCGCCGATTTGGTCTGCCCCACAAATGAGACGCGTGCCGCTTTTGGGGGGTGTAAGCCCAAACCGCCGAAATTTCCGCGCATGACTCTTATTCTCCGATTCCCCCCTATTCCAAAACCAATCCGGCCATGACCGTATCCAAATCGATAATCCAACCGCCGCTG
>Ga0209517_10000255_pt1 | contig 94803 bp, 62 predicted proteins | sample PeaSoiMetSII2010_FD_187695 | JGI IMG/M metagenome (GOLD analysis project Ga0209517, IMG submission 187695) | Peat soil microbial communities from Weissenstadt, Germany - SII-2010 (SPAdes) (version 2) | ecosystem: Environmental > Terrestrial > Soil > Wetlands > Peat | place: Germany...
TCCGATCTCCAACGTCTACAGAGTTCGGACCGGTGCCTGTGTTGTTGATCGATCCAGCTGTGAATGTATCGTTGCCGTTGCCGAGGTAGATGGTGACCGTGTTAGCGGACTGGCTGGTGACGGCAATGTCCATCTTGCCATCGCCGTTGAAATCCGCCACAGCGATCCCACTGGGTGCGCTGGTCAAACTGAGGCTGGCGGCCTTTCTGAAGGTGCCGTCCCCATTGCCCGGAAGGATCGATATCGTAGTCCCCTTGGAATTGACGATCGCGAGATCCGCGAAGCCACTCTGAGAGAAGTTCGTGACCGCCAGCGCCGACGGGCCGCTGAGTGTGACTGCCGGTGTGGAGGTGGGCAGGAAGGTCCCGTCGCCCCTGCCGAGGAACACCGAGACCGTATTGATCATGTAGTTGGTTACCGCCAGATCCGCAAAGCCATCGTGGTTGAAATCGGCGGCGACGATCGCCGTGGGATTGGTTGTAACGATGGTGGTCAGCACTGCGTTGAAATTGCCGGTGCCATCCCCGAGGAACGTTGTGAGCGTTCCGCCGACGCTGTCCGCGACCGCGAGATCCAGCTTCCCGTCGTTATTGAAGTCCCCTACCGCCAACGCGGAGGGATGGTTCGTGGTGAGCGTCACTCCTGTAGTAAACGTGCCATCGCCATTTCCCAACAGGATCGTGATCGTGTTGGTGCTCGGACTGGCTACGGCAACATCGGTGTGGCCGTCGCCATTGAAATCGCCCGCCACAACTGCGGTTGGGTCCGTGCTGACCGGCCAATCCTGAGCAGTGTAGGACGGGGTAAAGGCGTTGACCACCGGGAACAGAACCGTGTTCGAGATGCCTCCGCCCGGCGCAGGACTGGAGACCGTAATCTTTGCGGTCGTCGCTGTAGCCGTGTTGGCTTTCGGAACTGTAGCGTTCAAGCTCCGGCTGCTGTTGAATTTCGTGGTCAGCGGAACGCCGTTCCAGTTGACCACGGAACCGCTCACAAATCCGTACCCTTCCAGAGCCAGATTGAAGGTCTTCCCAGTTGGCGCCGCGGCCGCAGGCGTAGAGGGCTTGAGGATGGTCGGAATCGCGTTGGCGACGGCAGCCGTTCCCGTGCCGCTGAGATTGACGATAATCGGGCTGTCTGCCGAGGCAAAGCTGACCATCACCATGGGATAGGTCGTCGCCCCCAGATGGATGGGAGCGAATGTGACGTCTATGTTGCAATTGCCTCCGGGCCCCAGCGTGGGACCGCAATTGTTGGTCTGCGAAAACTCGCCGAAGTCCTGTACTCCGGTGATGGCAATCGAGTTCAGAGAAATCGTGCCAGAACTCGGATTGGTGATGGTCACCGCCCGCGGCGCGCTGACCGACTGCATCGGAACACTGCCAAAGGCGAGACTGGGCGCAGAGGCTGCGAGCGTGCTCCCCACACCGGTCAGGTTCACAACTTGCGGGCTGGAGGGATCGTTGTCGTTGATGGTGAGCGTGCCGTACGTAGTTCCTACCGTCGTGGGAGAAAACACCAGGTTTACCTGGCACGACTTACCCGCCGGCAGACTGCCTACACAGTTGTCAGTTTCTGCAAAAGGAAGAGTTGCGGCCAGACTGGAGATGGCGATCGGTCCCGACCCGGAATTGGTCAAGGTCAATGGCATCGGCGAACCGGCGGTGAGCACAACCTGCCGCCCAAACGTCAGACTACCCGCGGAGAGCTCCAGATTCGTCCCCACACCGCTAAGGCTGATGGTCTGGGTACCCACGTTACTCGTGGTGATGGTGATCGCGCCGGTTCGGACTCCTGCCGCAGTAGGCTTAAACGTTACAAAGATCTGGCAGTACGCGCCGGGGACCGTAATGTTGTTGGTGCTGCAGGTATTCGTCTGGGTGAAGTCCCCGCTACTGACGATGTTGGAGAGCTTGACGCCTCTCTGCGAGTTAAAAGAAATCATATACGGGGCGCTGGAAGTCCCAACCTGCTGTGGCTGGAAGCTCTGGGAACTCTCGACGTAGGGGCAGGAGTGCGTTTGCAGAACCAGCGGCGGCGCAGGCGTTTGGGTGAAATCAAAGCTATCGGTCAGATCGTTGGCGGCCACGTCACGTCCGTTCAGTGACCCCAGGCCGAAGCGCTCCTCAACGAACTTCAGGACCGAGGAGGCCTCGTACACTGTGTGAGAAATGTATCCCTGCTTGGCGTAGGGCGAAATAATCAGCAAGGGCACCCGCGGACCCAGGCCAAACATATCCTCTTTCGGCGGCGACACGTGATCGTAGAACCCGCCATCATCGTCCCACGCTATAAAGACCGCGGTCGAAGCCCAGTCCGGTCCCTGCATGAGGGCGTTCATCTGGGTCACGGTCCAGTTTTCTCCATAGCAAGTGCTGAAGATGGGGTGTTCGGAGCCATTGTTGGTGACCAGCCAGCTCACCGCAGGCAGCTTTCCCGCGGCCGCATCCGCTGCAAACCGGGTATCGGGGGCGTAGTGCTGGCTCCATTCCGTTGGGTTGTTATACATGTGATTGATCGCGTTGTAGGCATTGAAAATGGTGCCCGAAGGACTGTAGGTCGTCCACGTAATGCCGGCTGAGTCCAACAGGTCGCCCAGAGTCTGAAACTCATAGCAGGGATACTGCTCGTAGATGTCGCCATCATCGTCAATCATCTCCGCCGTCGCCGTTGGGTCGGATTGGCATCCCACCTCGTGCTTGCCAAAGTTCCCGGGCAGGTGCGCCTGGGTGATGACGCCGCCGGAAGTCGCCGCGATCGTGTACAGATGGTTGGGGAAACTGCTGGCGGTGATGGAGGAGAACATGTGGTCCGCCAGGGTGTAAGCGCCGGCGTAGGCAAAATAATTGGGAATGTCGGCCTGCGTATGCTGCGTGATGCAGGTCAGACTACTACCGTTGATCTTGCAACTGGGATCGGCGTCGAAACGGTCCATCTTGCCGTAGTCCATGTCGGTGATCAGGCAGCTCCAGTCGTGGCAATAGTCATTGGGGACGGCGTCCTGGGCGTGGCCGATGGGCACCACCTGCCCGGTAGACAAGGTCGCCGTAGTTGCTCCCTCGGCGCCCGGGAACTGTCCAAAATAGTTGTCAAAGCTGCGGTTTTCTTTGACGATAAACACGATGTGCTGAATGCTGGTGATATCGGCAGGCTTCTTTGACTGGGCAATTGCCTCGCCGCCAAACAGGCAAAGGGTGACCCCCAGAGCAAGAGCGACTCCATAAGACCGGTTCATTGTTGTCCTCCACTGCGAAACTTGTTTTGATGTCATGGCTGTTCCTTTATCCCTTTGCCGGATTGGCTCGGCCAGACAGACTCTGGCGCGGCCCTCCTGGGCAGAATTCGGCGAAAACGTTTCGTGCTGGGTTGAACCCTGGAAGTTGAACCCTGGAAGTTTGCAGCGGCGATCAGCTGCCGCCGAGAATTCGGGCGGCCGATTCGTACACTTTCCGGTATTCCTTGTGATAACGCGCGTAGTTTGGATCGGAGGGATCGTACGCTACGAGAAAATCATCCACGTAGAACTCGAAAATCTGAACATGCTGGCTGAGTGCAAACGGCAGCATCTCCGTCATGGACCCGGCCGGCGGCGAGCCATCCGGGTTACTGGCTCCTCCAGTCTGCAGCACGAGAGGAGTCTTCCCCCGAAAACGCCGGAAGATGCGGCACCAGTCCGCCATGCAGGCACGGCCGGCCGCGTCGTTGTGAACGTCCTCCGCCGTCAGACCCTGATTACCGATCGCAATGCCGTTCTGCGCCGCGTGCTCCGCGACCTCGGCGGTAAAGTCCAGGTCGGGAGGATTGCCGAACGCGTTCAGCCCCACCGCCAACTGCTTGGGCGAATGCAGTGATTTCTCATAATCCAGCATGTCAAACAGATATTTGCGCCAGATGGCTTTGGAAAAGCCATGATCCATCAGCGCGTACATGCAGGCCGGATAAATCTCCCCGCCGGCGCCCAGGCCAAACCGGATGTACCCAACGGAAGCATTGCTTCCATACTTGCCGACAACCGCAGCCATGAACGACTGATAGCTGTCCACGAAACCCCGGTCCCAAAACACGGGAGTATGGCCAAAGCTGGGGCAGTCCACCGCGGGGACCTTGGCGAAAACGTAATCGGGGGTATTGTTTGCCTTCGCGCCGTAGCCCGTGGCCCACACGATCAGGTTGACGACCTTGCCGGCTCTGATCCAGGGCTGGAGTTGTTGATCCACCGAAGACCAGTCGTAGCGCGGGTTTGCGCCCGGCCCGCGGTCCACCTTCTTCCACTGCACGTAAATATCAGCGCCGCAGACTTCTGGAACGTGCAACAGATTCGCGACGGCCTTGGCATTCACCCGCGCTTCGGGAAACAGTAAAACGAAAAGGCCGTGAGGTGCGGTAGGTACATCTACTCCCGGCAGAGGCTCGGTACACTTCCCAAAGTCAGCGCTGGGCTTTGCCTTCGGGGCGTGCTGCTGACACCGTGCGTCCGTGGCCAGAACGGCGGTCGCAAGCAGCGCAAGCAAAAGGAAAGTTCCGGCGTGCCTCACGACTGAATCTATCCCACGGCCGGTGCGACAAAGCTCGTCCGTCATTTCACCTGTTTCGACAGAACTAGCTGCTCGATCGTCTCGACGTTCTTCAGGTTCTCGCTGGTAATCTCTTGGTCGCCGATCTTGACCCGGAACGTCTCTTCGAGAAACGCCACCAGGCGGAAAATGCTCAGAGAGTCGAGAATGCCACTGTCCAGCAGGGCCTCCTGATCCGTGAACGAGCTGATGCCCTTCGCGCTGGCGAGTTCCTGAACGAACTCGCGGACTTGCTTGTGGACGGTGGATTGATCAACAGGCATGCAAATTCCTCCTTACGATTGCGAATAATGCTCTTTGAGATTGGGGATACGAATCAGACCTTCGCCTTCGACGCTTCCTGGCCATTCACCGGCTGTACGCTCTTTTCGGCGACGGCCCACTTGAAGCGCCTGGGACGTCCGCCGGGAAGCCGGATGCGCGCCGGAACACCCATCACGGTCGTGTTGTCGGGCACGTCGGTCAGAATGACGCTGTTGGCAACGATGACCACATTGTTGCCGATCTTGGCGTCTCCAATGACCTTGGCGCCAGGCCCGAAATACACGTTCTCGCCAATGCTGCGAGTAGCCGCGGTGATGACCACCCCGCTCTGGATCGTGCAGAACGCCCCGATCTTGGTCGGTCCCACCACAATGCCAAAAGGCGTGTGGATCAGCAGGCCCGGACCGATCTCGGCGTCTGGCGAGATATACACCCCAACAAACGCCTGTACGAACCGCTGAAAGATAATCGAGACAATCTGCAGGAGCTGCCGCAGAACCGGGACGCGAAACTGGGTGACCCAGTGAGAAAAACGGTAGCAGATGATGGCCGGCGTCTCCACGCGAAGCAGCACGCGCAGCCATCCGCTTTCCAGTTTGCGGTCTTCCTCGGCAGCTCGAAAATCAGCCCGTAGATTGTCCCACATCGTTTGAGAACCTTACCCTGGGTGCATTCAGTGTATCGCAGCGCAGGCCGGGGTCAGTCCGCGGCCCAGTAACGCACGATGCACCACAGCGCCTGAAACCCGTCTTTCCAGGTAATTTTCTTGCCCTCTTCGTAGGAGCGCCCCGCGTAGCTGATGGGCACTTCATACACGCGCCACTTGCCCTTGGCCACCTTGGCGGTGATCTCAGGTTCGAATCCGAAACGCTGTGAGCGGAGCGTAATTCCCTGCAGAACCTCGCTCCGGAACACCTTGTAGCAGGTTTCCATGTCGGTGAGATTCAGGTTGGTAAAGATGTCGGAGAGCAAGGTCAGAAACCTGTTTCCCACGTAGTGCCAGAAGTAATGAACGCGTTGTGGCCCGCTCAGAAATCTCGAACCGAACACAACGTCGGCCCGGCCGTCCATAAGCGGCTCCAGCAGCTTCGGATAGTCGAGCGGGTCGTATTCCAGATCGGCGTCCTGCACGATGACCACATCGCCCGTAACTTCGGCGAAGCCGCGCCGCAGCGCGGCACCCTTGCCGCAGTTTTTCTCCTGGAAAAAGATGCGCAAATCGTTGATTTGAATGGGAAGCCCGCCGTCGGTGGCCGGGATTTCCAGGTTACCCTGCGCCTTGCACGCCATCATGTTTTCCAGCATCTGCCGCGTGCCGTCGGTGGAGAAATCGTCCACGATGATGACTTCCCGGCGCACAGTCGCATCCAGAACCCGGCGGAGAATCTCTTCGATGGTGTTCTTCTCGTTGTAAACCGGGATTACCACGGAAATCTTCGGGTTGTCGAGTCCGGGGGGGTGACGCCGGCCGGACCGCACAATCGAGCGCATGACTTCTTTGTTTTGGAGCTCAGCATCCACGAGCTCATATGTGGACTTCATGGTTTTGCTTTCAGACATGGTCACCTCTATCTCCTCGAAACGTCACCTAGTTTGTTCGAACGCACAAAACCCGAACGAATTCCATCGGACGGAACACGCAAACTCACGTCGCCCTCCAGTTGCGTCGGCACGCAGGGCAAAGCCGCTCCCCAGCACTGATCGCGGTCTTTCGGAGAGCGATAGTCAATCCCATTGCTGCTGTCGGTCACCAGTTCCAGGCGCCCCACGCGGCTCAGCCGGCGGTTCCTGGTGATGACCAGGTCTCCGGGAGAACTCGCGAGTGCCGGCGGCAGCAGCAGGCGATGGGTGAATTCAGAATCTGCTCCCATCTGGAGGCTGTCAGAGCCTTGCAGTTCCCGATTCAGCCGATGTTCTCGAATGCCAGCGTGGGCCGCGACGACCACCGCGATTCCGACGAGGCCATAGGCGAGCGCGTTAACTGCGGTTAACTCAGAATTGCCCAACCGCGGGCGAACCGCACGCTCCAATTCCGGGCCGACCGCCGCCAGCAGAAGCGCCGGAAACAAGGCGAAGTACCCCACGCCAAAGCGAGGGTTGGGAGCGTTCACCAGAAGAAACGCTGTTCCGAACAGGGCCAGGGCCAGCACATACAGAATTGCTCGGCCCGCACGCCAGCCGCGAGCTGCAAGAAAACCGAAGAGGCAGATGCCGCAGAACGCAACCAGCGCCAGCTTGTCGGGCTGCATAATCCAGGACGCCATCCAGTTCCCTGCCGGAGGCCCAGCGGAAGTCGCCGCGTCTCTCCAGCGTCCCCAATCTCCTATGTCGGTCGCGATCACCCGCGCCGCCGCCTTCCCCACGCCCCACGGAACATCCAGACACATCATTGAATTCGGGTACACCGGGCAGCCCGAGGAGGTAAGATTCGCCGCCACAATCGGCACTGCCATCACGCCCGCCACCGCACCCTGCAGCAGCCGCATGGGCCAACGTAAAGGCGAAGTGAACAGATAAAAGAGCCCGGCCACGGCCAAGATAGGAGCAGCGCTGGGTTTCAGCGTCAAAGTACACAGCGCCATCAGGAGAACAACCAGCGGGCTGAGGCCAGCGCCAAGCTTGGCCGCGCCGGCTCCCCTTTGCCCGCTCACCAGCATGAGCCATCCCACCAGCAACGTCAGAATCCAGACCGGAACGTCGGGCGAAAGCGATACTTCAAAGGCCCAGCTGAAGCAAACCACGAGAACGAAGATGTATCCGCCGGCCAGGAACCAATCCGCGCGATCCGCACGCCGCTGCACAATGCGGGAAACCACTAAAGCAAGATGGGCAAGGCACAGAAACGACGCCAGGCCACCGAGCAACGCCGCCATGCGGCCCTGCAGCGGCGCAAAATCGAAGGGTGCGGCCAGCGCGAACCAGGAAGAGGAAAACCCAAACCGGAAATGGATTAGCGCCAGCCCGCGCACCGTCCCGTAGGTGGATAACCAGCGTGTCAGCGGATAGTGATAGAGCCCGGTATCGTAAGCCTCCACGAAGCGGGTTGCATTCAGTGCGGCAGCGATAGCCAGAGTGCCGGCGCCCAGCATCACCGGCTTCGTGAGAGATCCGAACAACGTTCTGAAATCCTGCCGCACGGACTTCGCCGACACCGCGATCGCACTCAGGATGGCGATGGCGCCAAATCCAACTGCGGGCGAGAGCGGGACCACCACCGACAATCCAAGCAACAGCGCCGCAATGGTCAGCAGTCCCAACCAGGTCGCCGCAATCATGCGGTCGCCGAAACGCGAGAAGACCGAGCCTCCGGCCAGCGACAGCAGAGCGCTGCCCACCGCCGCTCCCGACGCAATCAGAACCGTCCAGCAAATTAGATACAGTAGCATCGTTGTCTTAAACGGTATGAAACGCGGGCCATTCCCTGCTCACGGCGGGTGGCCAGCTCGAAAAAATCGGTTTAGCGGAAATCCCCAGACAATGCGTGCGGTGAACTGCTCACAGCTTGAGATGGCGCGGCGCCTCGGGCATACCGCCGCCGCAGGTACTCGGCGTAGCCCAGAACGGCGAAATACTGGATGGGCGGCTGCGACATAATCACTCCCATCACGGTGCTGCGAACGGTAAGGACACCCAGAACCGCAATCGCTTCCACGGCCAGTTGCCGCTCCAGCGACGCCGCCGGCAGCCGATGGCTGTACTTGATCAGCACCCACCAGGTCCCGATCAGGCCGGCAATGAGAAACAGCGGCCCCCAGAACCCGATTCCGACCAGCACCTCGACGTAGTCGCTATGCAACGGCGTGATTTCCTTGACTCCGAGCCTGGAGAACACCGACATGCCAGCGGCAAAAGCGCCGTAGCCCGTGAACGGACGCAGTTTGAAGGCCTCCCAAGCAGCACCCCACCATTCCGTGCGCCCCGACAGCGACGCAATCTGGTCCGTGCTTTGTCCGCGCTGCAGGAACTCCATGACCTTGCCGCCCGCGCCCGAAACTGCCAGAACCAAAGCTGACCCAGCACCGAGAACAAGCCCCAGACGTATGCGCTTGGTGAAGATAAACGCCAACAGCACTCCCACCACGAAACCGCCAATGGCAGACCGCGTCTGGGCAAAAACCATGGTCACCGTGCCCAGCAGAAAGACTGCCGAATACCACAGCCGGTCGAACTTCCGTCCGGCCGTGGGCAGAAGCCGGCAAATCGCAACCGTGGCCAGGATCGCCCCATAGGTCCCCAGCATGTTGAAGCCCAGCCCGGGGTATACACCGGAGAGCCGGTACTGCAGCGGGCCGCCCATGTATCCGCCGGACCCCTCCAACGCATCTTCGGGCCAGATGGGAGCCTCGATCCACGCCACCGTGACCAGGACTCCGCAGATCACCCAGGTCCAATCCATCAGCGTCTCGATGGATTCAATCGAGCGCACCGTCGCCAGGATCGCGGCTAGCAGCGAAATATCCACCAGGTACTCGAGCGACTTGTATAGCGTCCACGGAGGATTCACCGACCAGACGGTGGACAGCACGCAGGTCAATGCAAACGCGGTGACAACTCCGACCAGACCAGTAAACAACGAGCTCAGCCAGTTCGGACGTCGCATCACCAGACGCAGCACCAGTAGAAACGCGGTAAGGCCGACCAGAGAGACACGATAGATCGCGGCCGTGTCCAGGGGTTGCTGGTTGACGGTTTCGATGTCCCGCGTGCGGAACACGAAGTTGCTCGCCACCATGATCAGCCAAAGCCAGTGCCACCAGGTCAGCTGCTTCTTGAACTCGTGGTACTTGCCGATGCATTGCCGGAAAGCTGCGATCAGGAACACGAGAAAGAGCGGACCGCCGAGAATCAGAACCAGGGCAGCGGCGCTTCCATAACGGTCCATGAGGCTGCGTCCGGCTAGGCTGAGGACAAGGCCCGCAACCAACAGGCCCAGAAAGGCCAGGTAGAGGCCGGCCTTCGAGCGCGACCGCGTTTCGCGCGCGACGCCCGCACCCGCAGCCTTCACCGTTGGTTGAAGAACCGACCCGCTCATGAACTTCCCTACCTCGAAACGCCGGAGCCGCTGCTTTGAGCCGCACCCTGTTTCCGCTCCAGGACAACGGTGTGATCTGGCACTGGCTGCATTCTTTCACGCGCAGCCGGCACCAGAATTTCTTTTCTCACGGTTACAGTTTCAGCCTTCCGGCCTCTCAGTTCGCGATACTTGCGCAGCATCCAGAGCGGCGCGAAGCAGTAAACGAAGACAATCGCCCAGTCCAGGATACGGAGACTGCGGTACAAAACTCGATCCCAGAAATGTTCGACAGCGAACCAGGCTGGGGGCACGGAATTGGAAGGCGCCGGCACGGCCGGCCACTGGCCATCGTATTGCTGGTGCCAGAAAGCCAGGTAGCGCTCGATCTTGCGTCGCACCTCCGGCGGCAGAGGTTCGCCTTTCGGCTTGGTCGGCGCGATCTTTTCACTCTTTACCTTCTCGTGGTGCGCGGCATCGTAGATAGCCGAGCGGTCCGCATTCTGCAATGTCGCCATGCGGGGATGAAATTCGACGTTGAGGAAGCGGCAGATTCCCGCCATCACTTCGGCTGGGCTGCTCACCAGAGATTCGTACTGCACGGTGTGGACCGCAACTCCATTCGCCACCAGCGTGTCGTAGCCCAACTTCATTTCGTGGTTGCCGCGCAGGGCTCGCAGCACCATGCCGCGCTTGGCAAAAAATGAGTCGCCCTTGGAGGCGCGCTGCACGCTGCGGCAGATGTCGGTCGGATCGCGCCAGATCACAATGAACCTGGCCTTCGGGAACTGCTTGGCCAGGCTGGGCAGCATGTCAAAGTAGTTCGGCGATTTGCAGCCCCCGATCGTCCCGTGCGAGTGTTGCTCCCAGACCGACTCGCAGGCCTCCCGGACCGTCGAAATATTCCGCGGAAGACTCTGCAAGTCGAGCTGGTGACGGGTTGCGCCGGAGTTCCAGAATTCCCATCGTTCGGGCCAGTCGGCTTTCGCTTTGGACCCCAGGAACAGGGGCCAAAGCAGCGGCAGATCGCCCTCGTAGAGCAGCGCGATCTGCGGATGCTGGTTCAGCAGCGCGTAGAACAACGAGGTTCCAGAGCGCCACATTCCCACCACAAACACCGGGGCCTGGCCCGAACTCTTGCCTGATTCTTTTTCTTGTACTGTGGGCATTGGGTCTTTCTTTGGGGGAGCGATTAAAAAAACCGCACGGGCGACGGTTAGTCGCCCGCGGAGACCGGTTCGTTGGCCTTGGTGGCCTTGAGTTCCGAAGCGATCCACTTGTAGGTGACGGCCAGGCCCTGGTGCAGCGGAATGGACGGCTCCCAGCCCAGAACGCGGCGGGTGCGGCTGTTCTCGCTGTTGCGGCCGCGCACGCCCTGCGGTCCCGACAGATTGTGGCGGATCTTGATCTTCTTGCCGGCAATCTCAGCCACCATCTTGACCAGCTGGTTGATCGTGACCAGTTCCGGCGTACCCAGGTTCAGCGCCTCGTGGTAGTCGGAAGCCATGATACGCTTCAGGCCTTCCACGCAGTCGTCCACATACATGAAGGAACGGGTCTGCTCGCCGTCGCCCCAGAGTTCGACTTCTCCGCCGTCGGCAGCCCGGGCCACCTTGCGGCACATTGCCGCCGGAGCCTTTTCCTTGCCGCCGTCGTAGGTGCCGAGCGGTCCGTAGACGTTATGGAAACGCACGATGCGGGTTTCAAAACCGTAGTCGTGACGGTAGTAGCGGCAGAGTTCCTCGGCGAACAGCTTCTCCCAGCCGTAGCCAGGCTCGGGATCGGCCGGATAGGCATCCTCTTCCCTCAAAGGCTCGACATTGGCGTCCTTCTGCTTGCTCTGGGCGTACACGCACGCTGAGGACGAGAACAGGAAGCGCTTGATCGCGTTCTTGCGCGCCGCTTCCAGCATGTTGGCGTTGATCAGAATGTTATGACGGCTGATGGCGGCGTGATAAGCCGTAATGTAGCCGATGCCGCCCATATCGGCAGCCAGATTGTAGACTTCGTCAATGCCGCCGCGCGTCGCCAGCAGGCACTTGTCGAATTCCCGCAGGTCGAGGAGTTCGAATTCATCGGCCGGACTGGCTTCGTACTCCGGCGCCTTGAGGTCAGCGCCGCGAACCCAGCAGCCGTCAGCTTTCAGGCGGCGGACCAGATGATGGCCGATAAAACCGCCCGCACCCGTGACTAACACTCGTTTTTGAACACTCATTTTGTTTTGTCCTTTGTGACTGGATTGGTCAACTCTCGATTTCGGAACAACTACAATTGGGCGGGGGCGGGCCGTCGCGCTCTTGCCAAACTTCAGTCGAACTTGCGCACGTTGATCAATTCAAGGCCGACATTCCATACGAACATGGGACCATTCACCAGGTAGCGCCGCCACAGCCGGCGCGGCTCGGTCCACAGGCGGAACAGCCACTCCAGGCCGTTCTCCCGCATCCAGCGCGGAGCCTGATTCAGCCGGCCCGTATTCAGGTCAAAGGCAGCGCCCACTCCCAGCACCGCCGGAACCGTCAGCCTGTCGCGGTGCTCGTACATCCAGCGTTCCTGCTTGGGCGTGCTCAGTCCGATCCAAAGAACATCCGGGCGGGCCGCTTCGATCATGGCGACGATCTCACGATCTTCTTCCGGCGTCAGCGGCCGGAACGGAGGCGAGTAAGCGCCCACCACCTGGATCCCATGGCGCTCCCGCATCACTTCCGCCAGATGCTCCGGCACGCCCTCGGCTCCGCCGTAGAAAAAATGCCGGTAGCGGGAACCAGTGGTGCGGCAGAACGCTTCCATCAATTCCGGCCCGTAGACCCTGCGCCGCAACGGATGGCCATGCAAGCGTCCCAGCCACACCAGCGGCATGCCATCGCACACCACCAGCGACGCCGCATCCAGCGCCGAGCGAAATGCCCTGTCCGAGACCGACTCCGAGATGCCGTGCATGCCGGTGACGGCGACGTAATGGCTGGCGTCCCGGTCCGCAATCCAGTTTTCCAGAATGCCAATCGCATCCGGAATCTGCACCGCGTCCACGCGCACGCCGAGCACCGCGAAGGTCGCGGTCTTTTTGCGGACGACTGCGTTCGTATCCAGGGTGCAGCTGGCGCTGTTTGGCATGAGAAGTCGGTCCGGTTCTAAAGAAATCCGTTCTGCTCAGGAATGGTTAAGCGGTCACAACCTCGGCCGCCTCGGCCTCGAGCGCGTATCCCAGCCGCTCCATGGCGTCGGCCGCATGCTGCCCGAAGAACTGTACCTGTGCCGGACTCAGGCTGTTGCGCCAGCCCCCGGCGGATCCGCTGCGGATGAAGCGTCCCTTCGCAGAAGCGCGCTGCGGCGTTTCCTTTTCCTTGGCCCGCATTTTTTCCACGGTATTGTTGGCGATGGCGGCGCGAATTCGCGTTTCATCGGGCGTGAGACCTAGGAATTCCACAATCTGGACCAGGGTTTGGAACGAGTCCGCCCGCAAATCCTCGAAGCGGATGATCAACAACTGCTCCGGGCCGAGCGGCGCCGACAACCACGACTCGACGTGATCGCGCCAGCAAGCAAACGGATTGACGCCGCGCGTCACAAACTTCTGCACATAATCGTCAAGATTGTCGTTCACCAGCCCCAACGCGGTTTGATAGGCATATTCGGAAAGAGCCACATCGCGAGGATCGCGCACCAGGTACACCGCCCGGCGATATTCCGGATGGTAGACCTCGTGGGTCTTGATCAGGCGGCCGCCGCCGGGCATCAGCGGCAGCCCGTCCTTGTGCAGCTTCACGTCCGGAATGGCCTGGTTCACACTCTGGAATCCCGAAGGCTCGCCGACCAGCGAGTCGAAGAGCAGGAAACGAAGCCAGGTGCTGCCCGACCGCGGGTACGAAGCGAAAAATACGTCGCTCGCTTTCAGTGATTGGTGACGGACCCAGACCAGCGGATTGCGAACCGGCGTCTTGGCCACGGCGTGGCGAATTCTGCGAAGCAACGGCATAAGTGCTATCCCCTTTGCAAGAAGGTTCTTATGGGCACAAGATAAAAGATGAACTTTATGGGCACGACGGAAACTTGAAATTCGCAATACGAGTGCGCCAGCCCTGTTCCGAGCTCACACTGTAGTATTCGTTGGTATACCAGAAGGTGCAGTCGTCGGCGGGATCCACCGTCATCGCCGTGTAGTCACCCCAGCGCCAGTCGGGCGGCAGTTCCGAACCGCTTCCCGCCTTGATGAGCGCTTCCGTCTCCATGGTTCCCAGCGGATCGGTTGGAACCCGGCCCGTGAAGCGGATGGAAGGATACAACGCCGTGCTCGAAACGCTGTAGCCCACCGCGATATTTCCCGCCATATCCTGCGCGATGCTCGGCATCCAGCGGAAGTTGCTGTCCGGGGCGTACGTTCCCTGCTGATACACGGTGGGCGGATTGCCCTCCGGATTGCGAATCTCATACCAGCGAACGCCCACGCTCTTGCCCGCGTTTACGCCGTGCGCGACCAGCAACGATTCGTAGCTGCCGAAGTTTCTGTACGCCAGCCGGTACAGGATGCGATCCCCCAGCGAGTCCACTTTCTGCGCCGTGGCCGGCTGCGGAATGCACTGGCCCCCGAGGCAGGCTTCGACGAACGTTGCCACGGGAAGGACGGTCGGCCCGGTAAAGGTTGAGTTGCCCGGGTTCGTCCAGTCCACGTGAAACTGCCAGAAATCCAGCGCGTTGTTGGCCTTGTCCAGGTTGACAAAGTAGTTGGGCGCCCCTTGCGGCGGAGCAGTCTGTCCGTCGAGGTCCGCGGGAAGAAGACTGTAAACCGTATGGCTTGGAACGAGGAAACATTGCTCCGTAGCCGTATGGCCCAGCATCATGTTGCTGCGGTCGAAGGCGCAGACCATGCTTTCCTGGAACTTGAAATTGTGGTTGGCGTCCTGCAGGTCGGTCGAGAAATAATATGCGTCCGGCCAGACGGCAATCTTCGGATAGTCCGTAAAGAAGTCGTTGAACGGATTGGCGAAGGCGTAGCGATAGTAACTTCCCGTGGCGTCGGAGGTCACGGAAACCGCAACACACTCCAGGTAAGGCCCGCCGGTCTGGCTGGCGCGATGCGTCACCACCCAACGGCCCGCCGCTTTGTCGTACTCGGCGATGATGTCGCCCTCGTTCTGGTTCTGGCACGGCCCGCCAAATCCCGCCCAAAAATTTGCGCCGCTCAGCGGGCCGAGCAGTTTCTTGCCCGTGCCCTTGTCGAATACGGCGTAGCGCACGTTCACCCACTGGACGTATTGAGTCGCTCCGACCGTCCCGTTCGTATCCGGAGCCTTGTAGTTCGTGCTGGGAACCCCGTCAAAGTTCAGGCCCAGCGTTGCCGCCAGGGGAATCGGCGCTTTGGTCTGGATGACCGAGTCTTGCGCTGCTCCGGCTGCGTTCATTTGCGCCGACTGTGCTTTGCCGGCTTCATGTTCTTCGTCCGGGTCTCGCGCGACGTCGCCCACCGACATCTGCGCCATCTTCCACAGTGGGGGCGAAACATCGTGCTTGACCTCGGGTGAAACCGCGGGTGAACCCGCATGTCGAAACGAGCTGGCCTGTGCGGCGCAGCCGCCCACAAGGCACGTCGCAGTCCACAGAATAAACGCCGATCGCAGTTGGGAGTGGGTCATGGCTTTATCGCCTTCCGGATCGCATGCGCTTTGGGGGAATTCTGAATACCACGAACAAGGGCCCATCCCAAACGCGCCCTTTCCTGGTTCTGGTTTGACGTTCTGGTTTGATTGGCTTCGCAAAGGCCAGCCGCAGGAGAACATCACAGCTTCGCCCTCTGAGTCACAGTTTGTGCTTCATCTGTGGCCCGAGATGGATTGTCCGAGCGCCAAATCAAGGCCCGCCTTGATGGTTTCCGGCGGCGCACACATCAAAGAGTGTGCCCAAGGCCTCGAATGGCTCGCCGCTTACAAGAGCGGCCATCTCTTTGGGGGATTAATCTGTGCTCGTCTAGTTCAGTAACAAATATGCAAGTTCATGCATACTCGCCACAGATCCACTGGAGAAGTTCGCTTGGGGGGGTGCCCCGAAGGGCGATTTCCCTTGATCCTACCCAAGCCTGCAGAATCCTGCAAGTAGAGGAGTTTCCTAGAGAAGAAAGTCTCTAGTACCCCTGCGAAGCCCCCATTAGACGGCCTGTTCCAGGTAGACCCGCAGCCGATCCGCTACCAGGTTGACGTTCGGTTCCGTGAACATGGATGGATGATCCCCCGGGATCCAGTGAAACTCGATGCCTTCCGCCGCCAGGTGTTCCCATCCCAGCCGGAAGTCGAAATAAGGACCCTCAGGCCAATCGCTCGATTGCAGCAGGACCATCTTCCCGGGATAAGGTTCCGGGTTGTAACGGTGAAACGCCGGGTGAACGATGTTGTCGGTATTGCGGATGGCGCCGTCGCGGCGGTCCGAAGTCCACTGCCACGTCAGGCGCTCGATCTTCCGCCGCGCCTCGTCCAGCCGGTCGAGAAGATAACCTCGCTTTTCGCGGGTCTCCAGATGCAGCAGATTGGACAGGTGGTACTTGATGCGGCCGGAGTAGCGGCCGTCGGTCAGCGGGTTCTTGTAGTAAGCCTGATTATGCCCATCGAGCAGCGCCAGCAGCGCCACTTGTTCCCCTTGCACGCGCAATTGCCGGGCAACTTCATAGGCAAGCACGGCGTTCACGCACAATCCGCCAAGAAAATAGGGGCCGCGTGGCTGTTCCTCCCGCATGGCTCGCACCAGCAGCGCCGCAATGTCCTCGAAACGATACGGCACGGGAAGCTGGCTGCCATCCCAGTGCGGCAGGTCAAGACCCAGGAACGGCTGGTCGGCTCCCAGTTTCTGCGCCAGCAAGCGGAACCGCGGACCACCGCGAATCCAGAACAGCGGCGGCCTGGTTCCCTTCGGCTGGATGGGCACAATCGCGCGCTCGCGCAGGCTCTGCCCGGCGCTGCGCAGCGACTCCGCCATCTGCTCGACCGTCGGCGCCTGAAACACGAAAGCCAGCGACAGTGCCTTGCCAAATTCTTTTTCGATGCCCGCCAGCAGTTGCGCGGCCAGTAGCGAGTGACCGCCCATGGCGAAGAAGTCTTCCGTCACGTCAACATCGTCGTTCTTGAACGCGCGCTGCCAGATAGACAGCAAGCGCCGCTCCATGTCGTTTCTGGCCCCGGTGATTTTGACTGGCGCGGCTTCGCCCGCCGCGCTTCCCGCGACCAGCCGCGACCGGTCCACCTTGCCGTTCGGCGTGCGCGGCAAGCTGGTCAGCAAATGAAACGACGACGGAATCATGTGCGCCGGCAACCGGCTCTTCAGAAAGCTGCGCAGTTCGCCGCTCGAAGTGTGATACTCCTCGCGCGTGGCCACGTAAGCGGCGAGGTACGGATCCCCCGAGCCGTTGGTGTGGGTCGCGACCACCGCCTCGCGCACATCGGGATGCTGCGCCAGCATGGCTTCGACCTCGCCCAACTCGATACGCAGGCCGTGGATTTTCACCTGCTGGTCGCGCCGCCCGAGGAATTCCAGATTCCCGTCCGGCAGGTGGCGAACCGTGTCTCCCGTGCGGTAAAGCCTCGCTGCAGCTTCTGCGGCGAACGGATTCGGCACGAAGCTCGCCCGCGTCAAGTCGGGCCGGTTCCTGTAGCCGCGCGCTACACCAGCCCCGCCAATGTACAACTCCCCCGCAACGCGCACTGGCACCGGTTGACGGTTGCTGTCGAGCACGTAACACTGCGTGTTGGCGATGGGCCGGCCGATGGGAACCGGAACGTCGGACTCTCCCGGCTCGCACTCGTACACGTTGCTCCACACCGTCGCCTCGGTGGGACCATATTCATTGAACAACGAAGCCTGCGGCAGCACGCTGTAATGCCGATTCACCACTTCCCGCGCACACGCCTCGCCGGCCACCATCACGGTGCGCAAGGAGGAAAGCTGTGAAGGAGCAGCCTGATCCAGCAGTTGCCCCCACAAGCCGGGAAAAGTCAGCAGGTGCGTGACTTGATTCTCCGCGATCAGCCGCGAAAGCGTCGCGGACTCCCAGCGCGCCTCCGGGGGAGGAATCACCAGCGTCCCACCGCTGGTCAGCGTATGAAAGATGCCTGCCACCGAGCTGTCGAAGGCGTAAGAAGACAGCAGCAGAAAATTCCCCACTGGTTCCTTGTAGTACTCGCACCGCGCCTGGTTGGAGTGAGCCAGATTGCCGTGGGTGATCTGTACGCCCTTCGGAGCGCCGGTAGAGCCAGAGGTGTAGATGATGTACGCCAGGTTGTCGAAATTTGCGGCGCCGGGTTCTGCGGCGTGCTTCTGATCCGAATCAACCAGGTCCGAATCCAGCAGCACGGTTCTCACACGCCGGGAAGCATCCGGCAGCGCAAGACGCGACTGTGTCAGCAGCACGGCTGCCCTGCAATCGGCCAGCATGAATTCCAGCCGCTCCTGCGGATAGCTTGGATCGAGCGCGACATAGGCTCCGCCCGCTTTGAGAACGCCGAGAATCCCGACGATCATTTCGAGCGAACGCTCCACACAAATCGCGACCGGCCGATCCGGCCCCACGCCCATGCCGCGCAGCACGCGGGCCAGCGTGTCGGCGCGCTGGTCGAGTTCCCGATAGCTGAGTTGCTGCTTGCCACACCTGACGGCCGCCGCATCCGGCGTCTTCCCCGCCTGGGCCGCGAACAACTCGTCCACGCGCTCCCGCGGCTTGGGGCTCGCTGTATGGTTCCACTCGACAAGTAACTGCCGGCGCTCCTCGTCGGTAAGAATCGGCAGTTCTCCGATCCCGGCCGCAGGCTTGGCAACTGCCGCCTGCAGCAAAGTCTGCCAGTGCCCGGCCATGCGCTCGATCGTTGCCTTGTCAAACAAGGCAGTGCTGTAGATGAAGCGGCACAGCAGGCCGTCCGGCCGGTCGTCGAGCACCAGGCACAATTCAAACTTGCTCATGCCTGTTTCGACGTCAATGCAGGTCATGTCCCAGCCTGGTTCCTTGACCTCCATGGGCGGCTCGAGCGAAAACAGCACCTGAAAAAACGGGTTGCGATTGGGATCGCGCTGCGGCTGAATCTCGGCGACCAGCCGATCCAGCGGCAGGCCGTCGTTTGCCAGGGCCCCCAGAGTGACCTGCTTCACCCGCTCGAGCAACTGCAAGAATGGCGGATTTCCCGAGAGGTCAGTCCGCAGAACGATGGTGTTGAGAAAGTATCCGAGCAGCTTCTCGGTGCCCGGAAAGTCGCGCCCCGCGCTATTGCTGCCAATCAGGATATCTTCTTGTCCACTATAGCGATACAAGAGAACGTTAAAGGCAGACAGCAACGTCATGAACAACGTTGCTCCCGCCTCCCGGCTGAGCCGCCGCAGCTGCTCACTCAGCGCCGGCGGCAATGCCAGCGAGTGCATGGCCCCGGCAAAATTCTGGCCCGCGGGCCGTGCATTCGCGATGGGCAATTCCAGCGCTGGCGAAGCTCCGGCGAGCTGGCGTTTCCAGTACCGGATCCGGTCTTCGAATTCGTCTTCCTGCTCGGATTCCTGCTGCCACAGGGCATAGTCGGCAAACTGAAAATCGAGTTCGGGCAAAGGCGAACGCCTGCCGTGCACAAAGGCCTCGTACAAAGCGGCGAGTTCCGGAAGGAACACGCGATACCCGGAAAACCCATCGAAGATCAGATGGTGCAGCACGACAAACAGGCGGTACTCTTCGTCCTCCAGTCGCACCAGTTGCGCGCGAAACAGCGGGCCCCGGGCCAGGTCGAATGGCATTTGGGCGTCGCGGGTGGCAAGGCGGCGCACCGCGGCTTCCCGCTCATCCCTGGGAAGCGCCCGCAGGTCTTCCACCGGCAGGCCGATTTCGAAGGGCTCTTGCACCACCTGCACCGGTTCGCCCTCGACGCTGGGAAACACGGAGCGCCACGCTTCGTGACGCCGCACGATTTCTGTGAAGCTTTGTTCCAGAGCCACCACGTCGAGCGGCCCCGTACGGCGCACGGTGAGCGGCTCGTTGTAAAGCGGCGTGTCCGGCGCAAGCTGCGCGTGCAGCCACAACTGCTTCTGCGCAGGGGTTAACGGCAGCACGGTTCCCGCCAGCCGCTTCGTTCCCTGTCGCAGCGCCTTGCGGGCAGTCTCCGGCCGGGCCTGGATGTAGGCCTCCAGCAGTTGCCGGCGCTGCTGCTCACTAAGCAAGGCGTTGGACATGGTTTCTGAAGTGCTGCTTCACGTGCCAGTAGGTTGCGCGTCTACTACTTCCGACCCAATTCTAGTTTCGCCCCAGCTGCGGAACAGGCTCTGCCGTGGCCGGAACATTTCCCGAAATAGCCAGTTGCGCCAGTTGACCGTTGGTGAGATAGCGAACCCCGTCCCGCCCGCTCACATAATCCAGCATTTCCGTCAATTCCGCCCAGCCGCCGATTCTTTCCGTTTCCCAGGAATGCCCTACCAGATGCCAGGCGCCTCCCTCGCGCAGCGCCCGGTCGAACATGGCCTTGCCGAGTTCCACCCAGTTTTTCGAACGCGCGATCTGGAGAGACGATTTCGCCAGCGTCATAAGCGCGCCGCGTTTGACCAGATTCCGGGCATACCGCGTCCATGTGTGCGGATAGGCCTGCACCGTGAACGGCATGTCAAAAGGCGGAAACTCGCAACTCAAAGACAACATACGCAGCCCTCGCGCGCTGCGGTATCCAGCCTCTTGCAAGCGGCGTGCGACGTCTGCATTGCCGCGTCCTTTCGGGTAGGCGAAGGAAGGAACCTCCCGGCCCAGAATTTCCTCGAGCACCTGCTTGCACTCCACCACTTCCCGCATCAGGGCCGCGCCATGCAGATCGGAGAGAATCGGGTGCGTCACGGTGTGTCCGCCGATCTCAAACCCGGCATTCGCAAGTTCGCGCAGTTGCGCCGCGGACATGGTGGAAACCTTCCCCAAAGCGCCGGTCGTCACATAGAACGTTGCCGGCAGCCGCTTCTTCGCCAGCAATTCGGCCAGTTTCAAGTCGCAGCAATCGCCATCGTCCCAACTGGTCGTGACCACGACCGTTTTTCCTGCCATCGTTTTTTCGCTGAATGACATCGATGAGAACCCTGATCTGACTAGTAGCCGGCTTCGTCGGCCGGCATGGGCGTTGGAAATTCCACGTCGCGAACTTGGGTTGTGGAGATTTTCTTGAACAGCAGCACAAAGGCCGCAATCATGTACACCATGTTCGCCAGGATCATGCTCCACACCACACCCTGCAAACCGAAGTAGCGCGTCGCCGGCACGCCCATGATGAGGGCGACCACGCTGGCCGCGCCGTTGGCAAAAAACAGAGACCGCGGAGATTCCATCGCCCGCAGCAGAATGGCCGGTCCCAGCGCCGCGCTCCACATCATGGTCTCGATGGCAAACAGCGGAATCAGCGACGAAGACTCGATGTATTTGCCGGCATACACCAGGTGAAACAGCCGCAGCCGCAGCGGAATCAGCATCGCCCAGTAGAGCGCGCCTCCGGTCACGAACAGCAGCGTGAGTCTCCACATCAGCGCGGTGGCTCCCTTGCGGCCTTGCTTGTTGTCCTGGGTGCGCGCCGCGTAGGGCAGAAACAGCATGGAAAGCGCGGCAAACGTCTGCAGCAGCGGCGCCGAAAAATTCATCAACGCCCGCAGTTCGCCGCCCGCCGCGATGCCCGAGAACGTGCTCACCAGCGGAATGTAGACGTAGTTCGGAATCCAGCCTACCACGCAGGTGCCCAGCGCCCACTTGCCATACTCCCAATGCTTGGCCCAAACCTCGCGCAGGGGGGGAAGGCTGGCCGCCGGCGGAAGCTTGGCGTTCAACTGGAACAGCATGATGACGCCGCTGACCAGAGCCGCCACTCCCATCAGCAAATAGGCGGTGAACGAAGTCAGCCAGCCTGCGGCATAGGCGCCGAACACGCCTCCAGTTACCAGCAGACAGTAGAAGAACGAGGCAAACGCGGCCGGCGCCGGCGACATGCGCAGGTAAAAACTGCGCCGCGCCATGGCGTGGATCAAGATAAACGGAGTCGCGATGGTCAGACCCGCGAACGCCACCGCCAGCACCGAAGAATGCCACCACAACCCCGCCACCACTCCCGTGGCCCCCAGCAGCAAACCGACGACCAGCGAAATTCCCCAATGCAGCTTGGTCGCCGTCAGCAGGTAGCCGCGCAGGTTGTTCCGGTACGTCGTCCCCGAAAACACCGAGAGTGGCTCCAGCACCAGCGCCTGATACAGAAAAGCCACCAGCACATAAATACTAAAGGCCAGAGCGTAGGCGCCGTAGTGCTCCGGCGACAACCACCGCGCCAGCAGCACTCCCAGCAGGAAATTGGACCCCGAAATCATCCCGTAGTCGGCAATCGCCAACCCACCCTTGGCAATCCAGGGAAAGAATTTCCGCACAAAGGATTCAAGGCCGGGCGCAGCCGTCGCCGCCCCAGTGTCAGGGGCTTCTTCGGAAACTGCGTCTTTCATTTCCCCGGTTTTCGTTTCTTCGACGCCAACCTCAGACACTTAGTAACTCCACAAATTAAGATGTCGTTGCTCGGTTCGCTCACTACGTGACGATGCGCTACCTGTACGCTTCCACCGGCGCGGTCGCTGCCCCTTGCTCATATCTCTGCTGCGCTTCCGCCAGGCAAGTGCGCAGCTTCTCCGCCAGCACGCTGACCATGGGCTCTTTCATGATGCTGCCGTGGTCGCCGTCAATTTCGAGGATCTCCACACCGCCCCTGACCCACGCCGACCAGTCGTCCTGCGGGTTATCCAATCCCCGCAAAGCCTTTTCGCTGGCCCGGAGCCAAGTCGCGTTTCCAAAATATGTCTGCGGCTGGTAGGCCATCTCCGCCAGGGCCAGAATCCGCCGCGCTTCCTTCAGCGGCTTGGGCAGGAACAGCGCGTCGAATCTCCGGCGCAGTCCCCGGCGATACTTGGTGATCTTGCGAGTCACATACGCGATCTGCTGCTCGCGCGGCAGACCGAACAAAGTGCTCAACAACACGGCATTCGATTTCGGTTTGCCCGGGTACGTGTCCACCAGCCCCAGAAACGCCACTGCCTCACCGCCGGTGTTTAGCTGGCGCGCCATTTCGAACGCCACCAGGCCGCCGAACGAATATCCGCCAATGTAGTACGGCCCCTCGGGCTGAACCTTGCGCATCTCGGCGATGTACCGCGACGCCATTTCCTCCACGCAGTCGAGGAACGGCATCTCCCCATCAATGCCCTGCGGCTGAATTCCGTAAAAAGGCTGGTCCGGAGCCATGTGCCGTGCCAGTTCCTGGAAACGCAAGACTGCGCCGCCCAGCCCGTGTACGCAGAAAAACGGAGGACGCTTGCCCAGCGGTTGGATCGGCACCGCCAGCGAAAAACTCGGAGACCAGGCATCCCGGCCGAGGATCGCCGCCAACTGCTCGATCGTGGGCGCTTCAAAAAGCGCGGCCAGCGGCAGCTTCCGGTGAAATGCCTGCTCGATGCGGCGCATCAGCCGCACCGCGATCAGCGAGTGTCCGCCCAGCTCGAAAAAATTATCCCGGATGCCGACGGGACGCTTCGCGAGAAGCTCTTCCCAGATGCCGGCCAGTTTCGCCTGCACCGGGTCCGAGGGCGCAACGTAGTCCTCGGCCAGCGCGTCGCTCGGCGGCAAGGCAGACAAAGCGCGGCGGTCCACTTTTCCGTTTGGCGTGAGTGGCAGCTCGTCCACGAATACGAACCCCGAGGGAACCATGTAGTCCGGCAACTGCCCTTTCAGATAGCTCCGCAAATCGCCGGCCGACGGCGTCACCCCCGCCACTGGCACCACATACGCCACCAGGCGCTTGCTGCCCGCATCGTCTTCCTCGACCAGCACCACCGCCTCGCGCAAGGAAGAATGCCGGCCAAGAATCGTTTCGATCTCGCCCGGCTCCACGCGGAAGCCGCGAATCTTCACCTGAAAATCGCGCCGCCCCACAAACTCAATCTCCCCGCTCGGCAGATAGCGGGCCAGATCGCCGGTCTTGTACAGTCTCGCTTCAGGGTCCGGGCTGAAGGGATTGCGAATAAATTTTGCCGCCGTGGCCTCAGCCGCGTTGAGATAGCCACGGGCCAGTCCGGGGCCGCCGATGTGCAGTTCGCCCTCGGCTCCCACCGAAACCGGTTCCAGATTCTCGTCCAGAATATAAATCCGCGTGTTGCTGATGGGCCGGCCGATGGGCAATGGAGAAGGCATCTCACCCGAGGATGCAAGCTCGTACGAAGTGGCAATCACGCTGGTTTCGGTCGGGCCGTAAGTGTTCATCCAGCGCACACGCCTGCCGGCAATCTTCCGCCAGGCTTCGAGCACGTGCGGCTGAGCTTTTTCCCCGCCCACCACCACGATGCGCATACTCTCGGGCAAAGATGTGCCCGATTCCGAGAGTTCGTGCACCAGTTCGTTCCAGTAGGCCGTGGCGATACAGAGTAAAGTGAGCTTCTGGCGCCGCGCCCACTCCAGAAAATCGGAGCCCGCCAGCGAGAAGTCTCCCGAACGCAGCACCAGCGTCGCGCCCGCCGTCCACGTGGGAAACATCTCCTCAATCGCAATGTCGAAGCTGATGGAGGAAAACTGCAATTGCCGGTCCGCCGGCGTCAGGCCATAGAGTTTCACCACGGCGCAGATGTAGTTGGCCAGGCCGCCGTGGGTCAGCATCACACCCTTCGGGTTGCCGGTCGAACCCGACGTGTAGATCACATACGCCAGATTCTTCGGGCTGATATTGTTCTCCGGATTGCTCCGCGGTTCCTTGGCGATGAACCCCCACATGGAATCAAGGCAAACCACCTTGCTGCTGGGCCCGGCCAGATCTTCGCCCAGGCGCTGCGAGAGCCGTTCGTCGCTCAACAGCACCGGAATCCGCGCATCCCGCGTCATGAAGTCCAGCCGCTCCTTGGGATACGCCGGATCAAGCGGCAGGCACGCCCCATTCGCCTTGAGCACCGCCAGCAGAGCCACCGTGAGATTCACCGACGATTCCAGACACACACCCACCGGAGTGTCGGGACCAACTCCCAGTTTCCGTAAATAGTGCGCCAACTGGTTGGCGCGCTCGTTGAATTCTTTGTAGGTGAGCGTCTGCTCGTCGTGCTGGACTGCGATCGCGTCCGGAGTGCGCTCGGCCTGGGCCTGGATCAGCTGATGAATGCATAGATCTGCCGGATAGTCGGCCTCCGTCCGGTTCCATTCGACCAGGATCCGGTTTCGTTCCGCAGCGCTCATCTGTGCCGACGCAGCAACAGCTGCATCCGTCCGTGGGGCCGCGGACCGCGCTCCGCCGTTTGCAGGAGCGCCTGAGCCTTTTTCTTCTCCGAACGCGACGCGCAGGGAGTTGAGCCCGCGGAGGCCAAGATTATTCCGCCAGACGAGCGACTGCGGTTCCAGACGGAAATTGTTCAGGCGGCGCAGCATCATTTCAAATGCGATCTGACCTTCGGCCCGGGCCAGTGGAGCGCCAAAGCAGAAATGCGCGGCATAGCCAAACGCCAGATGACGGTTGTCGGCGCGCCGGATGTCAAAGCGGTCAGGATCAGGAAACCGCTCAGGATCGCGGTTCGCCGCCGCCATCACGGCGATCACGGCCTGGCGTTTCTGAATCCGCTTCCCGCCCAGTTCCCGGTCGGAAGGCGCCAGCCGCGCCGTGTGCTGGCTGGGACTCTCATAGCGCAGCATTTCCTCGACCGCCGATGGAATGAGCGAGAGATCGTCGCACAGAAGCTTCATCTGGTCGGGATGACGGAGCAGCGTGAGCAGCCCGTTGCCGATCAGGTTTGTGGTCGTTTCCTGGCCGCCCACCATGGTCACGACCACGTTGGCAATCACTTCTTCCTCGCTCAGCCGGTCGCCGTCCACCTCGGCTGTCAGCAGCGAATGAATTAGCCCTTCGCGGGGATACGCCTTGATCTCGGCAATCGCATCGCGGAAGTAAGAAGTCATTTCCTCGACCGTGCGCAGCACCAGCGGCGTGCGCTCGGGATTGTGCTGGAAGTTGCCCAGCATCTCGGCGAAGTTGGCCGACCAGGTTTTCAGCTTCTGGTGGTCGCTGGCCGGGACTCCCAGCAGCTCCGCAGTGACAATGGCCGGCAGAGGATCGGCCAGGTCGGCGATCACGTCCATGCTGCCCTTGTCCTCGACCCGGTCGAGCAGGCCGCTGACGATGTCCGCAATGTGGGACTTGAGGGTTTCGACGCGCGCCGAAGTGAAAGCCTTCGAGGCCAGGCCGCGCAGACGGGTGTGCGCCCCGGCATCGAGGAACAGCATCTGCTTGACCATCACCTGCGCGATAGGATTCAGTTCGGAGAGGCCCATCTGGTCGAGCTGGGCGGGAGTGGGCGTGCGGTCGGCGGAAAAACTGTGCAGGACTTCGAGGACGTCGGCGTAGCGGGTCACAACCCAGGCGTGCAGATACATGTCCCAGTGCACCGGATCTTCCTGCCGCAGGCGGTGGAAGAGCGGGTAGGGATTGGCAAGCACGGCAGGGTCGAGCAGATGGTAAAGGCTCAACGCCGAGTCAGGCCGTTCGACTCGGTTGGGGGTGGTAGAACTCGGTGTCACCGGCGAATTCCTTCCGCGGATTCGGCCGTTGATTGCAGCTCATTCCCGTTGCCGGCCTCGATCCTGCCCTGCTCGGTTTTCTCGAGCTCGATCTTGTCCAGAATGAGGCGTTCGACCGCGGCCGCCATGCCCGCCAGCGTGGGGTGATCAAACAGGCTGAGCAGCGGCAGTTGGATGCCAAAGCTGTCGCTGATGCGCGTAATCAGTTGCGCCCCCAGCAGGGAATGGCCGCCGAGCAGAAAGAAATTGTCATTGACTCCGACGCGGTCCACTCGCACCAGCGGCGCGATCAGAGCCGCCAGACGTTCTTCGGCCATCGTCCGCGGTGCAATGTAGGCTTCCTCGCGCAGCAGGTTCTCGCTGCCCGGCTCAGGCAAAGCCGTGCAGTCCACCTTGCCGTTGACCGTTTGCGGGATCGCTTCCACCGCAACCAACGCCGCCGGGATCATGTAGTCGGGCAGCAGCTTCGAAAGCTGTTCCCGAAGCCCGGGAGCGGTCAAGTTGGCGTCCGCCGCCGGCACCACGTAGGCGACCAGCCGCTTTTCTCCGCCGTCCTCGCGGGCCACGACCGCACTCCCCTGCACTCCCGCACAGCGATCGAGCGCCGCCACGATTTCGTTGGGCTCAATGCGGAAGCCGCGGATTTTCACCTGCTCGTCCACGCGTCCCAGGAATTCGATCTCGCCCGTGGGCAGCACGTGCGCCAGATCCCCGGTGCGGTACAAGCGGCCGCCAAGCGGGTTAACGACGAAACGGTCCTCGGTCAGCGCAGGCTGATTGCGATAGCCTCGCGCCAGCCCCGCTCCCCCGAGATACAGTTCCCCGGCCTCGCCCTGCGGCAGTTCACGCCCGGCTTCGTCCAGAATGTAAGTCGTCGTGTTGTCAATCGGGTGGCCAATGGAGGGCAACGCCGTTGTGCCTTCGCTGGCCACCACTCCCGAGGTCGCGACTACCGTATATTCAGTCGGCCCGTAGTTATTCACCAATGCGAAAGGCAGTCTCGCCGCGGGACGCCGGCGCAGCACGTCGGCGCCGGTCAGCAGGTAGCGTAGCGGCGCGTCAGCCGGCCAGTTGAGACCCAACAGGCTTTCCGCCATCGCCGTGACTGCAAAACTCACCGTGATCTTCTCGCGCAGCAGCCAGTCGCGGAGCGCTTTGGCGTCGTTGCGCACGCCTTCTTCCGGAACATGCACGCTGGCCCCAGCCGCCAGATACGGCCACAATTCCCAAACCGCGGCGTCAAATCCCAAAGCCGCCATGAAGCTGGCGCGGTCCGCTGGACTGACGTTAAATGCCCGGTTGTGCCAGCCCACCAGATTCGCCAGACTCGAGTGCTCGACTTCCACGCCTTTCGGCTGGCCCGTGGAGCCGGAGGTGTAGATCACATAGGCGAGATCTTCAGGATGTACCACCGCTAACGGCGCTGGCTCGGCACAGCTGTTGATCCGGGCTCGATCGCGATCCAGATCCAGCACTCGCCACGACCCACCGGGCAGCCGATCGCGCAGTCCTTCCGACGTGATGACCGCCGCCGCGCCCGAATCCGCAAGCGAAAAAGCGATTCGCCCCGCGGGCGATTCCGGATCGAGAGGCAGATACGCGCCGCCCGCCTTCAAGATCGCAAGCGCGGCCACGATAAAGCTCGGCGAACGTTTCAGGTACAACGCGACCAGGGTCCCCCGGCTCACCCCCACCGAACGCAGGTGATTCGCCAGCTGATTCGCACGGCGGTCGAGTTCCGAATAGGTGAGCACCTCGGAACCGGCAGCCACTGCGATGGCCTCAGGCCGCGCCGCCGCCTGGGCACGCACCAACTCAGGAACGCAGGTGGATAGGACAATCTCGGGCGCGGACTCGATCTTCAACGGAATGCTTCCTCCCTCAGGCTGATCGCTTCAGGTTGGCCGAACGGCAGATTGGTTGGGTCTAGCGCAGGGTTTGCTCTGCGCCGCTCGTCACAAAAAACTCAGGCCGCTCCCGATCCTCTCAGGACCGCCGGAATCGTGCGCAGCAGGATCTCGAAATCCAGCCACAGCGACCACCGGTCAATGTATTGCAGGTCGAGTTCCATCCATTGCTCGAAGGGGATGGAACTGCGCCCCTTGACCTGCCACAGGCAGGTGATCCCGGGGCGCACGCTGAAACGGCGGCGCTGCCAGTCCTGGCTGAAGCCTTCGTAGTCGCGCACCGGAAGCGGCCGCGGCCCCACTAGGCTCATATCGCCTTTGAGCACGTTCCACAGTTGCGGCAGCTCGTCAATGCTGGTCTTGCGCAGCAGCCGGCCCAGGGACGTGATCCGCGGGTCGTTCTTGATCTTGAACACCGGTCCGGAGACCTCGTTGAGGTGCTCGATCTCCTGCATCCGCTTTTCCGCATCCACCACCATGGTGCGGAACTTGAAGACGCCGAAATGGCGCTTGTTCAAACCCAGCCGCTTCTGCACAAACAGCACCGGGCCGGGCGACGTCAGTTTAATCAGAATCGCCGTCACCAGCAGCACTGGACTGATCAGCGCCAGCACCACCAGCGATATCACAATATCAATGCCGCGCTTGACTAGCGCCGCCCAGCCGTCCAGGCTGCCCCGGAAGTGCGTGATCACGGTTTGTCCTTCGAACTCCTCGGCCCTCGACTGCGACGCCTTGAGATCGAACACGTCAATGAAGCGGACAATGATTCCCTGCTGTTCGCAGAGCGAAGCGATGTCCGACGCCTGGGAATGCAGCGACCGCACCGGAACCGCCAGCACGACCTCATCAATCACGGTGCTGCGCAGCATGTCGGGCAGCCCGCTAAAATCGCAACTCAGCGGATAGCCGGCGCGGAAGAACTCCGCGATCCCGCTCCATTCCTCGTCCACAAAGCCCACGATGCGGTAGCCCAGTTCGGGCTTGGCGTCAATTCGTTTGGCGAAGTCCAGGGCGCGCTGGTTGGTTCCGATGATCAGCATGTTGCGCAGGTTCCGGCCATGCAGGCGCACACCCTTGAGCACCGAGCGCAGGGCAAACCGGCTGGCCATGGTGGCCAGGGTGCTCAAAGCCCAGAACACAAACAGAAACATCGGCGTCGCCATGCGGATGCGGAACATGACGGCCGCGACCAGCACGATAAACGTGCCCAGCGAGGTCGCCCGCAGGATGTCGTAGAGTTCATCGCGGCGCCGCGACAGCCGGTGCGATTCGTACAGCCCGAACGACGAGAATATGGCGTGCCAGAACAGCAGGAAGGCGCCGAAAATCAGAAAATTGCCGACCTTGATCCGCAGGGACAAAAACTCCGCCCACGAACCGGTTTGCGAGGTGTGCGAAACCGCCAGCGTGGCCGCTGCGAAGCAAGCCACCAGCAGGAATACATCGAACACCTTGAGCGCTTTCAACAGAAGTTGACGCCGAATGGTACTCACTGGGAAGGTTCCTCTCGCTTCTTGCGAAGCACTGCAGATGTAATGGGGCTGCCCATCAGGCCGCCCTGCAACCGGGAGGGGGACCGGGTGATTCGGGTGAAAACTGCGGAAACCGCTTGAGACTTTGGGGGCGGTTAGAGTTTGTTGTAAATCGCTTCGGGAATGGGGAAGGTTCGCTCGTTCAGCACGGCTCCGAAAATCCTTACGTTGGCGGTCTGAAAGTCGCGCAGCGCGTTGCGCGCGGTTTCTTTCCGGGAAGAGTTCGCCTTCAAAACCAAAATCGCTCCGTCGGAAACCGCGCCCAGAACGATGGCGTCGTTCGACGCGTTCATGGCGGCGGTGTCTACCAGCACGTAGTCGAACATTGAGCGCAGTTCTCTGAGGCGCGCCCGCATGCGGTTCGAGGTCAACAGCGCCTGCGCTCCCTCCGCAGACCCGCCACAGCTCACGATCGAGAGATTCTTTCGGCCCAGCGCCGTCACAAACGCCGGCATGGGCTCGTTGCGCAACAGCGCGTCCGACAGCCCGTTGTGATTCGGAATGTCAAATTGGTGGTGCAGTCCGGGGGCACGCAGGTTCGCGTCCACCAGACAAACCGAACCTGTCACCTGGGAGGCCAGAGCTTCCGCGGTGCGGGCGCAAATCCAGCTGCAGCCGTTGCCCGATTCCGTCCCCGCAAACACCACCACGTGCGGCGACTGCCCGCCGGGAAGCAGGAACACCCGCTGGACCAGAGTGACGACTTCCTCGATGCCGGCCTTTTCGAGGGCAATGGGCGAAGCGGGCGCTTCCGCGGAAACGGCTGCGCCCGGAATCTCTACCGGCATCTCCGGTTCCACGGCAGGCGCCGGGGCCGCCGACGAAAAGATGTCGTGCTCCTTGCCGATTTGTTGTAACAGCTCGAAGTTCCTGCTCATTTACCGCTCCCCAATGGTTCCACTGGACTTTCGTGCTCCCACAACCGCTCCGGCCCAGGCCGGTTCGTAGCTTTCACTGCCGTCGGAGTGGCCGTCTCCATTCGTGCCCTGGGCCACCCGGTAATGCGGCACGGCGGCCAGGACCGGTATATTCAGTTCGTCCAAAACCTCCGCCGGCGTGCGGAACGAAGGGTCTAGGTAGTCTACCGCCAGGGCCGCCCCGGCGCTCAGAATCACTGCCAGCACGAACCCCAGGACTAACGTCATCCAGGGCGAGCCGGTAGGCAGCACCGGAGGCACGGGCTGCTCCGCCACAATCACGTTCAGAATTCCCCGCTGGTCGAGCGCGTCCGACATGCGAGCTTCTTCCCGCTTCTTCAGATACAGCAGATAGTTGTCTTCGACCGTCTTTTGCGTGCGCAACAGGTCGCCGTGCACGATGCCCTTCTGCTCCAGATCCTCCGCCTGCTTGCGGTACATTGAGACAATGGTCGCCGTGGCCGCGGCCCGGGCCTGCAGCCCGCTGTAGTCGGCCTCGGCCTTCGCCAGTTCGGTGCTCACGTACTGGTTCGTGGGGTTCACGTCGGTGGTATTCTCCCGCACCGGCGCCTTTTCTTCGGCTGCGATCTGGATCTTGGTGTCTGCTATTTGCTTGTCCACTTCCTGCACCAACGGGTAGGTGGCCTGGTACTTGGTCAGCAGTTCGGTGCGCTTCAGTTCCAGGTTCATCAGCGTGCTCTTGTACTGCTGCAACAGGGCAGCATCGTCCACTTCGCGCGTCTGGGTGGTGATGCGCATGGGCAGGCTGCCCTCCTGCTTGTGCAGGTTGCGAATCTTCTCTTCCGTGGCCGCCATTTCCGCCCGGGTCTGGTCGAGCGTGGCGCTGAACTCGGAGAGCTTCTGCAGCGTGTTGTCCCGCGCCAGCAGCGGCGACACCCCGCCCGGCTGGGCGGCAAACTGCTTCAGTTGCTGCTCGCTCTGTTCCAGTTCCACTTTGTAGCGCTCCGCCTGCTGGTCGAAGAACTTGTACTGCCCGTGCGGCCGGTGCACGTCCGTGTTCTTCTCGATATAGGTCTCGTTGAGCTTGTTCAGCACCTTGGCGCACAGCTGGGCGTCGCTCGAAGAGTAGGTGACGCTGATCAGATTCGATTTCTTGACCGCGTCCACCACCAGGCTGGAGCGCAACCGCTGCGTGGCCTTGGCGATTCCCGCCTCATTGTTGGGTTTGCCGAAGCTGAACCACGAAGGCTTGGCGCTCAGGCCGGTCGCCGCCACCACCTGGCGCAGCACGTCGTCGCTTTCCAGCAGTTCGACCTCGGAGTTCAACTCCTCTTCCGTCACGTCGTCATGCATCACCACCGGCGCGTCCTGGCCCGGGGTAATCACGGGATCCATGCGTTCCCGCTTGACCAGCAGCTTGGTATGGGCCTGGTAGGTGGAAGGCGAGAAAATGCCTACCAGCAATGCGCCCAGAAAAATGGCGCTGAAGGTGACCACGATGATCCGTTTGCGCCGGAATCCGATCGCCACCACATCTTTCATGCTGATCGAAAGAACCCGGGATTCGTTGGGTGAAAAAATCTCGCTCACATCGCCTCCGCAAAAACGCGTTGTACGGCCTGCTCGTTCCTAGGCCTGAATCGTTCGTAGGGCTGAATCGCTAGTACGGCTTAAGCATGGTGCCCAGACTGGACTGCGGGACAAAGCGGGAGAATTTCGAAACCGCGTTCTTGGGCACAAACAGCATGTCCCCGGAATGCAGAAACGGATCCTCGTACAGCTTTCCCGTTTTTTCCATCTTCTTCACGTTGAAAATCTTGGCCTCGAGCCACTGGTCGTTCACCCGCCGGAACAGCATCACCTGCGAGTGCTTGGCGCTGTCGCTCAGACCGCCCGCGATGGCCAGCGCCTGCGTCAGGGTTACCGTGCCGCGCAGGTCGTACTTGCCCGGCCGCCCGATCTGCCCGTCCGCGATAAAGTACGGCTTCTCAAAGTCCTTGAGAATGACGGTAATGATCGGATCATGCAGGATCTTGGAGTAAGCCGTCTGCAAAGTCCGCGTCAGTTGCGGCGCCGTCTGCCCGTCCACCTGGATATCGCCCACCCCGCGCAGGGTAATGTATCCATCCGGCTGCACCGTAACGCCGGTCTGATTGAATTCCGGGCTCAATTCAAAATTGATGTCGAACGAGTCGCCGGCATGAATTTCATACCGCGATACGCGCGACTGCAGCTGCGGCGTCGTCTCCTTGCTTGCGGGTGCAGCGTCCGCGCCAGGAACGCTCGCAGGGGGCACGTTCGCAGCCGAGGTTGCGGCCGCCGCCGCCGGCGGCGCGCCGTTCTGCGCAACGCCCGGGACGGCCAAAGCAGCCGCCATGCAAACCAGACTGGCCACCAGCGTTAATTTCCTGACCACATGCATGACCATGATTCCCTTCAAAACTTCCTCCGCTCTACAACGCACCGCTTTGCAACCAAAATCGCTCCGCCAAACCCGCGTTAGTACGGCTGCAGCATGGTTCCCAGACTGGCCTGCGGGACAAAGCGCGAGAATTTCGAAAACGCATTCTTGGGCACGAACAGCATGTCCCCGGAGTGCAGAAATGGATCCTCGAACAGCTTCCCCGACTTCTCCATCTTCTTCACGTTGAAAAGCTTGGCCTCGAGCCACTGGTCGTTGACCCGGCGGAACAGCATCACCTGCGAGTGCTTGGCGCTGTCGCTCAGGCCACCCGCGATGGCCAGCGCCTGCACCAGGGTTACCGTGCCGCGCAGATCGTATTTGCCGGGCTTCCCAACCTGCCCGTCAGCGATAAAGTACGGCTTCTGAAAATCCTTCAACACCACCGAGATGATCGGATCGTGCAGGGTCTTGGAATATGCCGTCTGCAGCGTCCGGGTCAGTTGCGGCACGGTCTGTCCGTCCACCTGGATATCGCCCACCCCGCGCAGGGTAATGAATCCATCCGGCTGCACCGTTACGCCGGTCTGATTGAATTCCGGGCTCAACTCGAAATTAACGTCGAACGAGTCGCCCGCATGAATCTCGTACCGGGACTCACGCACCAGCAATCGCTCGCTCGCCGCTCCCTGCTCTGACGGTGGAGCGTTCGCGGGCGCAGCGCTATCCGGCGAGGTTGCCGCACCCCGCGCTGGCTGCGCCGCGTCCTGGGCAACGCCCCACCCGGTCAGAGTAGCCCCCAACAGAGCCACGCTGCCCATCAGCGCTAATTTCCCGATCCCCCGCATCCTGCCCGCTTCCTTCAAACCTTCCTCCGCTCCGTAATGTCCCGCTCTGCGACGCACAAATTCTATCCCCTTTCCCAGCCGGGAAGGGCTTAAGTCTCGTCCAGTTGCTGGCCGCCCGGCTCCGCTTTGGCCTGGCCCTGACTGCGGGCGGTGATGTTGTACTGCCGGATCTTGTACAGCAGGCCGCGGTAGGAGATGCGCAGCAACTCCGCTGCCCGCCGGCGATTCCATCCCACCAGTTCCAGCGCGCGGCTGATGGCGTTGGCCTCGGCTTCGGCACGATACGCGTGCAGGGATCTGGGCCGGTCAGCCTCGCCGGCGGCGCGGTCCGCGTCAGTGGACGTGATAGCGGGCTCTCCGCTGACCACTTGTATTCCGTCTTCCAGCTTGGTTCTCATAAGGTGCTGACCGCCTCCTGTGCCAGACGCACGCGATCAATTTTTCCGGTCGAGGTCTTGGGGAGGCTGCCGCAAAATTCAATCTGCTCCGGAATCATGTATTTGGGAATTAAGGTTGCGCAGAACTGCTGCAGGTCGGCAATCTTCAGTTCCCGCGCTTCGTGCGCGGCCACGACCGCCTTGATGCGGTTGCCGATCAGTTCGTCCGGGATCGCCACCGCGGCCGCCTCCCGCACTCCGGGATGGCTGAGCAGCGCGCTCTCGATTTCGCCCAGCTCAATCCGGTACCCGCGGCTCTTGATCTGGCTGTCGCGGCGTCCCTGGAAGTAATAGTTCCCGTCCTCGCCCAGCGTCACCAGATCGCCGGTGCGGTACAGGTTCTCGTTGAAATGCGGCTGGAAGCGGTTGGGAACGACCATCTTCTTGGTCTTTTCCTCATCCGCCCAGTAGCCGTAGGTCACCGCCGGACCGCGCACGTACAGCTCGCCGCTCCCGCCCGCCGCGGTGACGATCTGATCTTTATCATTGACGGCAAACACTTCGGTGTTTTCGCAGGCGATGCCGATGGGCAGCTTGTCCATCCCGGCCAGCCGTTCGCGCTCCACCTGGTAATAGGTGCAGACGTTGGTTTCGGTCGGTCCGTACAGGTTGAACAGCTCCACGCCCGGCAGCAGGTCGGCCAGCTGGCGCAAATACTTCATGGGGAAAACTTCCCCGGCAAACAGGATGGTGCGCAGGTGCGGCAACTTTTCCGCTTGCAGATTGGCGTGCAGCAGCAGCAGCATCAGCGCCGACGGCACCGAGTACCACACCGTGATCTGCTGCGTCTCGATGAAATTGGCCAGCGTGGTCGGAAACAGCGCCAGGTCTTCAGTGACCAGATACACCGTCGCTCCCGCCTCGACCGAGTTGTAAACGTCGAACACCGACAGGTCAAAGTGCAGCGGAGCGTGATTCGACAGCCGGTCTTCGGCGCGCATCTTGAATTTCTCGGCGCACCACTCGACGAACGTCAGCGCGTTCTGGTGCGAGAGCATCACGCCCTTGGGACGTCCGGTCGAGCCCGAGGTGTAGAGAATGTAGGCCAGGTCGGTTTCGGTGAGCGTGACCGCGGGCGCCGAAGAAACGGGAAACTCGCCCAGCATGGCCCAGGGAACGATCTTGTTGCCCGAACCGTTGGCCCTCGAATCGTCCGTCATCACGCAGTAGTCGAGACACTGCACCACTTCCGGGGCCAGCGCCGCGCGCCGTTCCTTGGTGGTCAGCAGCACGCGGATGCCGCAGTTGCCGATGATGTAGCCCACGCGGTCGGCCGGGGCCTGCGGATCGAGCGGCACGTACACGCCGCCCGCCTTGAGCACGCCGAACATGCACACCAGCGATTCCACGCTCTTGGGAAAAAAGATGCCTACGCGGTCGCCCTTGCCGAGGCCGCGTTGCACCAGCAGGTGAGCCAGCTGCGTGGAACGTTCATCGAGTTCGCGGTAGCTCAGCGTGCGTTTGCGCGCCCAAACCGCAGTCTTTTCCGGATACCGTGCCGCACTGCGGGTCAAAAGCTGTTGCAGTATGTATGCCACGTGGGTCCCTTTGTCCTCAGGTGTTATCAGTTCAGTGTGAATTCCGGATGAGGGGATGCAACCGGGAGCTTATTTTCCGTGCTTCACAGCCCGTGCAGGCCGGAAATGATCATGCGCTGAATTTCCGACGTGCCGGAGTAGATCTTGCCCGAGATCGCGTCGCGCAGTTCGCGTTCAATCTGGAATTCGGTCATGTAGCCGTAGCCGCCGTGAATCTGGATGGCGTCCATGCAGCTCTGAATGCAGGCGTCGGCGACATACAGCTTGGCAATCGAAGCTTCGCGCAGCGGATGTTTGCCCTGGCTCTTCATCCAGGCCGCTTTGTACAACACCAGGCGACCGGTCTCGAGGCGCACTTCCATGTCGGCGATCTTCGAGGAAACGGCGGGAAACCTGCCGATGTTCTCGCCGAATTGCTTGCGTTCCTTGGCGTAGGCCACGGAGGTCTCAAGCAGCCGCTGCATCACACCCAGATGGCTGGCCAGAATGCAGATCCGCTCCCACTCCATCGAGGCGGTGAAGATGGCCGGGCCGGCGCCGTCTTTGCCCAACTGGTTCTCGGCCGGCACTTCGCAGTCCACAAACGAAAGTTCCGCCATGGGCGAGGTGCGCAGCCCCATCTTGTGGAGCTTGCGGCTGATGGTGAATCCGGGAGTTCCCTTCTCCACGATGAACGCCGAAATTCCCGCCGGGCCTTTCGCCGGATCGAGCGTGGCGAACACGATGACCATGTCGGCATAGCTGGCGTTGGTGATGAAGGTCTTTGAACCATTCAGGATGACGCGATCGCCCTTGCGCTCGGCGCGCGTCTTCAGCGCATAGGCGTCGGAACCCGATCCCGGCTCGGTCATGGCGTGCACGCCCACCCATTCGCCTGAGGTCAGCTTCGGCAGGTAGCGCTTTTTCTGCTCCTCGGTGCCGAACGACGCGATGGGAATCTCCGAGCTCCACATGTGCGCGTTGATTGAAAAGATCAGGCCGTTATCGCGGCAACCGTAGCCCAGGGCTTCGAGGCCGCACACCGTGGTCAGGGTGTCGGCGCCGCCGCCGCCGTATTCGGTGGCAATCGGCAATCCGTGGATGCCAAACCCGGCGCACTTGTTCCAGCCCTCACGCGAGAACTCCTCTTTATGATCGTGTTCGATCATGTCGTAGTTCAGTTCCTGTTTGGCGAAGCGGATGACCTCCTTGCGGAAGTCAAGCTGTTCGTCGCTCCATGCGAAATCCAAGGTTCGTTCCCTTTCTGTTCGGTCTCAACTGCGCCCGCGTGTGTACTGTTTCCGGCTGAGGCGCGTGGAAGATATGAATTGTTTTGAGTTAAAGGGGAAAAACTGGGCCGTGCTAATTCCGTTTCCAGTCCCTCATCTGCATGGCCAGCTGCCGCATGTAGGCCCGGGCTTCGGCCGGGGTAAGCGTGTCGGACACGCGGCTCTCGGTGTGCGGCGCCTCCTGCTGCGACACAATTTCCCGGCTGGCGGCGATGCGCAGCGCTTCCCGGTCCAGAAGCGGCAGGGGAGCCACTTCGGTGGCGTGCTTGGTAATGTCCAGATCCTGAATGACTTCCTCGACCACCGAAAGTCCGATCATCCTCTGGCGCAGGGCGCAGCCCAGCGAGAGCGCGGCAAAACAGAAGTTGTTGATGCTGCGCGGAATCCCTTCGGTAAACTGCGCGATCGCGTGCATCGCGGCCGGCGCAAACAGAGGCGCGCCCGAGTGTCCCGCGATCCGCAGACGGTGCTGGATGTAATGGCTGCTCTCCTCCATCGAAAGCGGCTTCAGGCCGTTCAGCAGCGAGATGCGTTGCCTTAACTGCGCCATTCTCGCGCTCGAAAGCCGGTCGGCCAGTTCCGGCTGTCCGGCCAGAATGATCTGCAGCAATTTGGCCCGGGGAGTTTCGAAGTCCGACAGCAACCGGATCGTCTCCAGCACCGACGGCTCCAGGTTCTGCGCCTCGTCCACCACGATAATGAACCGCCTTCCGGCGCGGGCTTCCTGCAGCAGCAGCTTGTTGAACTCGTCGTGCATGCGGACAAAGTCCTGCTCGTGGCTTTCAAAGCCCAGCTCCGCCAGCAGGAAGCGCATGAATTCCCGCGAACTGCACTGTGTCTGAAACACAAACGCGGTGCGCGCATTGCCGCGGAATTTTTCCAGCAACTGGAACAGGAGCGTCGTTTTGCCCATCCCCGGCTTGGCAATCAGCGCCAGAAAGCCGCGTCCCGCCTCGATCCCGTAATAAAGAGAAGCCAGCGCCTCGCGGTGCGCCGGACTCAGGTACAAGAAACGTGGATCGGGCGTAACCCCGAATGGCTGTTCCCGCAATCCGTAGAATTCCAAAAACATGTTGTCGTCTTCCGTCCTGGACTTGGTGACACCGCTCGCCGAAACGCTTTTCGATTGCCCTGCAGCGAGGCTAAAGCCCTTTAATTGGGTTCGACCGTGGGGGTAATGTTGTGCCGGCGAATCTTGTACAACAAACTACGATAGCTGATGCTCAGCAACTTCGCAGCCCGTTTCCGGTTCCAGCCCGTCTGTTCCAGAGCATAATTGATCGCCTGAATTTCCGCCTCATTGCGGAAACTGCGCAGCGACAAATTCACCCTTACTACGGGTTCCAGCCCTCCGGCGAGCTCGCGCCGGCCAGACTGCCACTCGGCGGGCAGCATGCTCGCCGTATGCCCGTTGTTCTTGGTCTTGACTTCACTGTCATTCATTTTGAACCCCACAGGAACCACAGTTTTGAAGGTTTTGGATCGGTGGGCGCGTGCTTCACGCCCGTCACAGGGGGGCACTAACTTTAGGGGAGTCTCAGACTCAAATCGGCTCGACGCGGTATCCCTCCACGCAAATCGAGAGGGAACGATGGATGGGTTCGACGGAAATCACCAGGGTGCGATCGCCTTTGTGTGCGGCCAGGATTCCTTCAAGTCCGTCCAGCGCGCCTCCCTGAATGCGCACTCGCTGGCCGATTTGCAGGAAGGGGTGCTCCTGGAACGGAACTTCGGTCCCGATCACCGTCTTCAGGCTCTCAATCTGCGCTTCGGGAATTGCCATCCCTGCCCCGCGCACTCCTACCAATCCTGCCACGCCATGGGTCTGCAGAACTCGGAGCCGGTCCGGAGAAGAGAGCACTACGCGGACAAAAGTGTAGCCGGAGAAGAGCGGCAGTTCGACTTCTTTTGCGCGGTCGCTCCACTGCCGCGTCCGTTTCACCAGAGGCAGGTAGTTTTCAATTCCCTGCTGGTCCAGTTGATCGGCCACCATCTTTTCGTGGCGGGAGCGGGTCCGCAGCGCGTACCACTGGGCTGGTTCCGCCAGCGTTGCTGCCCCGGTGGTTTCTAAACACGTCCGAACTGCTTGACCACTACTCATGGCTTCGCCCTCTGAGTCACATTCTGTGACTCCACTCGAAACGAGACACTCCACGCTTGTCAGCGACGTGGCTGATCCCGGTAAATCTTCACTAGTCTTGGGGGGGGGACTTACTGCAATCGAAGTGGCCGTGGGGATTCAAAACTCCCCTTGTGAACTTGTTGCAAATTCTAACCACCTATGCAAAATACTGCAAGAGGCCGAAAGTGGGGAGAAGAAAGTCTCTAGTACACTTAAGTCGTACCTAAAGTAACGGCTGTATCACGCTGTTTACAAAGCCTGTGCTCGACGGGCCGGCTGTGGAAAAAAGCCACTTTTCATTGTCCCGACCCCGTGACGGGTAGCACTTGTGGGCCATAGGGAGAAGTATAGCTGACCGTGACAGCCCCTGTTATGGTTCCCTTCACCGCCGGGGAAAAAGTCACTCCGAACGTGCACGTGCCGCCCGGGTTCAAAACCGTTCCTGGCGCACACGGGTTCGAGCCGAAGGAAACCGCGGCGTAGTCGCCGCTGGCAGCGAAACCGTTCAGGGTGAGTGCGGACGGGCTGTAATTGGTGACCGTGACTTGCAGCGGCGTTGTGGTGTTGTCCACCGCGGTCGCCGGAAAACTGAGCGTGGCCGGCGTCAGCGTGATCGGCCAATGTCCAACCGCCGCGAGATTATAAGTCTGCACCGTCGGACCCGACTTCGCGTTATCTACGAATGTGACTGAGCCCAGGACCGATCCGCCAGTGGTCGGCGTCAACGACACCTTGATGCCGCACTTGGCTTTGGCCGCCAGCACCAGACCGCTTGTGCAGGGCGCTGTTCCGGATGGACCCACCGCGTACTCGCCCGACGCCGTCAAGGCCGACAGCGTTAACGAAGAAGTGCCGGCATTTTGCACCAGGGCCGTCGTGCTGTACGTTGAACCGATCGCCACATTGCTGAAGTTGAGAGAAGTCGGCGAAAAAGCGAGCGGGTTCGCAGCCGGTCCGCCGGTCGCGCTCCCACTCAGACTGACCGACTGGGGATTGTAGGGCACTCCAGTTGCCGCATCGCTGATCGCCAGGCCCCCTCGCACCGTTCCGCCAGTCCCGTTCGTTGTCGGGCTGAATGTCACACTCAACGTGCAAGCCGCAGACGCCGCCAGCGAACTGCCGCAGGGCGTCGCTCCACCCGCCACCGCCGCGAAGTCCCCGCCTGCCGCCCACGAAATATTCTGCGCCGTGGCGGCATTATTCGACACCGTCACATACATCGGACTGCTCGTACTGCCAACCGGAGTCGAGGGAAAAGCCAGCGTGAGCGGAGTCACCGCAATCGTCACGAGCCCGCTGCCAGCAAGCGGAATGCGATGGGGAGCTCCGTTCACTCCGTTGTCATTGATCGTGATCACTCCGTTCACCGAACCTGTTGCGGTCGGCGAGAAGCTCACGTTGATCGTGCAGGAAGCACCTGTCGCCAGCGGACTGCCGCTGACGCAATTGTCGGTCTCGGAATAATCTCCGCTGGCATTGATCGAACTGATCACGAGCGGGCCCACGCCGCTGTTGGTTAGTTTCACGGCTTGAGCGGCGCTGGTCGAGCCAGCTAAAGCCTTGAACTTGAGACTCGCCGGGGCCAGGGTCACCGCCGGAGCCGAGCCCGCGCCTGTCATATTCACGACCTGAGACCCGCCCGGCGCATCGTCGGAAACTATGACCTGCCCGGTGAGCGTGCCAGAGGCGCCCGGTGTGAAAGTGATGTTGATCGTGCACGTGCTGCCCGCGGCAATCGGGCTGCTGCTCACGCAGTTATCCGATTCCGCGTAGGCTCCGCTGGCCGCGATACCGCTGATGTTCAGCGGAACCGCCTGCTGGTTGGTAAGCGTCACGCTCTGCGGCGCGCTCGTCGTTCCGATGGCCATGGAGCCGAAATACAGCCCGTTGGGCGCCAGCGTCACCGGAGGATTGCTGGTGCATGATGGAAACGAGAACGATGCGATTTGGGAGTGCCAGTTGTAATCGCCGCTCGTCACAAAGTACTCGTTGGTGTACCAGAAGGTGCAGTCGTCCGCCGGATCAATGCTCATGGAGCTGTAATCGCCCCAGCGGTTGCTGCCCACTTCCGAGCCAGTGCCTTCGATGATGCTGGTTTCCGCTTGCATGGTGTTCAGCGGATCGCTCTGCAGACGGCCCGTATAGCGGATGGCCGGATACATGGTCGCGCTCGAAACGCTATAGCCCACGGCGATGTCGCCCATCTGGTCCATGCTGATCGAGCCCATCCAGCGATAGTTGGAGTCGGGCGCGAAGGTTCCCTGCTGGAACACGATTGGAGTTCCGCCCGGATTCTGAATCTCGTACCAGCGCACCGCTTCCGGCGTGTTGACCGAATGCGTGGCCACCAGCGATTCGTGCCCGTCGGTGAAATGGCGATAGACAAGCCGGAACAGCAAACGGTCCCCAATGCCGTCCACCAGTTGCGTGGTTCCCAGTTGCGGTGCGCACAACGACGAAGCTTTGCAGCCCAGATTAAACGACGCCACCGGAATGCTCACGGGCCCAGTGAGCGTGGTGTTGGCAGGTGTCACCCAGTCCACGTGAAACTGCCACAGATTCAGCGCGTTGGTGCCCAGGTTCAGCATGTAGTTCGGCGCACCCGACGGGGGCAGGATGCTTCCCGCCAGGTCCGCCGGTAACAAGCTTTGGTAGGGCAAACTGAGCTGGAAGCACTGCGCCGTCGCCGGATTCCCCAACAGCATGTTGGTCCGGTCCAGGGCGCACACGTACGCGCCCAGAGGCTTGTACGTGCCTTCCGCTTGCTCGTTCATCGTCAGGTAGTACGCGTCCGGCCAAACCGAAATTTTCGGATAATCCGGGAAGTTATTGGGCAGCGCAAAAGCGTACCGGTTGTAGCTGCCGGTCGCATCCGACGTCGTCGAAACCGCGATGCACTGGTAGTTGGTCCCGGTCGTCGGGGCAACGTGCTGCTCCAGCACCCAGACATTCGCCATTCGGTCGTACTCCACCACGACATCGTCATCGTCCGTGGTGGTGCAGGGTGTGAATCCGGTCCAGATCGTGCTGGCATCCACCGGACCGTAGATGGACGCACCCGTGCTCTTGTTGAAGATCTCGAAGCTGGCGTTGACCCACTGGAAGTATTGCGTGGCCCCCGCCGCACCGTTCGTATCGGGCACGACACGCCCAGCAGGAGCACTGACGCCGGCAAAATTCAGCCCTGCTACTGCAGCAGCCGCAACAGCTGCAGATGTTTGGGCCGCTGCGTCAACGGTCCGGGCAGCCGCGGCCGGTTTGCGGACGTGTGCTCCGCGGTTCTCGGCTCCCTCGTCGTGCCCCCCGGCGATGAGCATTCTCGACTTCACCACCGGCTTCATCGTTCGCAGCGCCGGAGAAATGTCATGCTTGATTTCCTTCCTCACCTGGCTGTGCTGGGTCTGGGCGAACGCCGAAGCCCAAACAAGGACAAAAACTCCCCCATAACGCGCAATATGCCGCAGAACGGTTCCAGATCGAAACACCAGGAAGCTCCTTGCGAATGGCTGTTGAGGTTCGGTTCCGGGGGGAATGCGACAGATCAATATTTTCGGGACTTAAGCCGGACTATAAAGTCGGGGCGACGGCTTGTCAATCCCACGGCAGTTCCATTTTTTGCACAGTCACAGACGGCAAACTTCCGTAATCAGCCGCCGGGTGACCAGTGTTACCCGTACCACCCGGTAGTGCTATTTACCCGGAGTCTAATTTCCCCTAGGCTCAAAGCATTCTTGCTGGTGTTTACTGAAGTCAGACATAAATAGCCGCAAGCTTTACCATACCTATGGCCCATTCCAACCCAGTTCCGAACCCGGACCGCCTTCGAGTTTTAGCCGCGGACAGCACATCCATGAGCACTCAGTTGCTGGTCGGGGCCCTGGGGCGCGATTCTCAGTTCCACATGATCGAGTCGGCCTCCAATGGTTCGGCTATTCTCCACCTGCTGAAGCGGGAGAAGCCCCATGTGGCAGTGGTGAGCGCGAAACTGGGGGAAGACCACGGCGGAGGTTTCGAACTGGTGCGCGAGATTCGCTCGCAGTCGCCGGCCACGCGCGTGATTGTGCTCCTCGACGCCTCTGAGCGCGCTTCCGTCATTGAGGCGTTCCGTGCCGGCGCACACGGAGTCTTCTGCCGCACCGAACCTTTCCGTCTTTTGGCCAAGTGCATTCAGTGCGTCCACCAGGGACAGGTATGGGCCAGCAGCAGCGAATTACACTTCGTGCTCGAAGCCCTGTCCAAGCCTACGTTCGTGAATCTCCATACCAACGGCGGCTCACTGCTTTCCGCCCGGGAAGTTGACGTGGTGCGCTGCGTTGCCGAAGGCCTCACCAACCGTGAAATCGCGCAGCGCCTCAAGCTCACCGAACACACCGTCAAGAATTACCTGTTCCGCATCTTCGACAAGCTGGGAGTCTCCAGCCGCGTGGAAGTCGTGCTCTATGCCTTGGGCAACGCCGGCCCGCGGACTGCGGCATTGCCGAACGGACGCCGCTCTCACCCTGCCGCCGGATCGCCGAAGGCGCCCTCGCCGGTTCCAGTCGCGGTGCGCAAAACCGCTACCTAGAATCGTCCTCTTAAATTGAAGCGGGATTCTTCTTCACTCCGGCAGACGAAAATTCAGAGTGATCTTGGTTACCATGGGGGTGAGATGTCCGCCGACGGGGTGCGGCTTGAAGCGCCACTGCTTCACCGCCGCAATGGAGGCCTGTGCCAGTAGCGGTGGTCCACTGACCACCTGGACGTCCTCGACTTTTCCTTCTTTGCTGATTTGAACCTGCAGCACCACCGCACCCTGGATCTGCTGCTGGCGCGCCTGTTCCGGGTATTCCGGCTCAACCCGTTGCAGCAGGCGATCCTCGGCTTCCGCGGGAGAAAGCTCCAGCATCCTCTTCCCTTTGCTCGACGAAGCCTGTCCCGCTGGTGAGCTGGCCCCGGACTCGTTCTGCGGTGGCATGCGGAAAATTTCCTTGCCGTCCTCTGAGACCAGAAGTCCGCCGGGAGGAACTGCGCTGGCAGCGCCGGGCTTGGAGGCGTCTGCCGGAATCCCGGAGTCGTTGGCGCCTTCCGCGATCTTGTCTGTCGCAGGCGCACCCGCGGCCGAGTCCTGTGTGGAATTTGCCGCGGCATTCCCGGAAGCCGCTTGCGACGGCACAGCTTCGGCAGCAGGGCTTCCTTCCCGCAGTACGAAATGCTGGGCCACGAGCACGCCCAGCAGCACAGCGGCTGCCACCACAGACGCTCCCAGCACCCACGTGACCCAGTCGAATCTGCGCCTCCGGCCTTTCCGCCTGCCCTCTGCCCGAACCTCATCGCCATCGCGAACCGGCTGGCTCGCAGGCGGCGGCAGCGGCTTCGAAGCTCGCTCCAGGTTGGATAACGCCCGGCTGGCCAGCGCCTCCAGAACCAGTTCATCCTTTTCTTCAAATGCCGAGGGACGCGACGACAACAACTCAAACAGCCCGAGCAGCTTTTCTCCCCGCAGCAGCGGCATCACGATCGCTGACCGTAGGCCCAGACGAAAGGAGGTCTCCACGTCCACCCGGGAGTCCTTCAGCACATCGTCGCTGCGCTGCGTCTGGCGTGTGCGCACGCATTCTCCCGACAGGCCCGTCGAAACGTCCAGCCGAGTCCCCATGTCGGGCGCCGTCGGACCGCTGCTGGCCCGGCACACCATTTCTCCGTCGCGCCACAACACAATGGCTGCTCCGGTCGCGCCCGTGGCCCCGCACGCCCGCTCCACGATTTCGTTGAGCACAACTTCCAGGGCCAGGTCGGCGGAAATTTCGCGCGAGAAGCCGCCACCGCTCAGCGCGGCGAAGCGCTCCGCCAGCTCGACGAAGTCCGTCTCAAACTTGAAGTCGTCGAGTTGCGCGCGCAACGTGCCTGTCGTCGGGGGATACGCAGGGTCCGGTCCCGATTTCGTTTGCTGCGGCATAAGGGACTGGTGCAAAACTCAAAATGAACCTTTGAGCGGAGTGTCCCCCCAAACCGCTGTGTTGTCAATAGCCGTGAAGCGCCAGTACCATGCCTGCAGCAAGGCGCAAACTAGCGGGCACAGTCCCGGCACATGAAACCAGAATTCTTCTCGCGCGCTTCCGATTTCCACGCCTGGCTCGACGCCAACCACCAGAAGCGTGCCGAGCTCTGGGTGGGCTTTTACAAAAAGTCCTCCGGCAAACCGAGCATTACTTATAAGGAATCCGTGGACGAGGCTCTGTGTTTCGGCTGGATTGACGGCGTCCGCCGCAGCGTCAACCCCCATGCCTACACCATCCGCTTTACCCCACGCCAGGCGAAGAGCCAGTGGAGCGCCGTCAACTGCAAACGTGCCCAGCAGCTCGCAGATGCCGGCCGCCTGCTGCCGGCCGGCCAAAAGGCGTTTGCCGGAGCCAAAGACCAAGCCCGCACTTATTCTTACGAGCAGCGCCACGAAGCCTGCTTCAGCGCCGCCGATGAACGCCGCTTCCGCGCCAACCGCGCCGCGTGGAACTTTCTTCAGAAGCAGCCGCCCTGGTACCGCCGCACCGCCACCTTCTGGGTTATCAGCGCCAAGAAAGAAGATACCCGCGAGAGACGCCTGGCCACTCTGATCGCGGATTCCGAACAAGGCAAGTCCATCAAGCCCCTGGCCAGGCCTTCCGTTCCAAAACGGCGATAACCAGAGTAATAGGTCAACAGTGGTAGAGCATTTTCTCTCCTCCCAATGGTAGGCTTGTCCTGTTAGGATTACAGAAACACTTGGCACGTGGTGAGCAAGTTTCGCAGGCTGTTTTGGTGATTTCCCCCCGGTCTTCTTAATAGAAGCATCTCAAACAAGAACTACTTCGTCACATTCCATCACGGAGTTTTGAATCATGCGCATCGCCGTCGTAGGTTCCGGATATGTAGGGTTGGTGGCAGGGGCCTGTTTTGCCGACCTCGGACATGACGTCATTGTGGTTGATAACGACCAGCGCAAACTAGCTGCGCTGAAGAATGGGGAGGTGCCCATCCACGAAAATTTTCTGCCCGAACTGCTCAGCCGGCACCGCGGGCATCGCCTCACTTTTTCCGACAACCTGCACGAAGCCGTGGCCCAAAGTTCGGCGATTTTCGTCGCCGTCGGCACACCGCCTACCGAAAGCGGAGAAGCCGACCTGTCCTACGTGGAAACCGTGGCCCGGGAAATTTCCGGCGGCATTAATGGCTACAAGGTAGTCGTCGAGAAGAGCACCGTTCCCGTCTACACCAGCGAGTGGGTGCGCAAGATCATCCTGCGCAACGGCACCGAACCGGAAATGTTCGACGTGGCCTCCAATCCTGAATTTCTGCGGGAAGGCACGGCCGTCACCGATTTCCTGTATCCCGATCGCATCGTGATCGGCTGCGACTCGGAACGCTCGGCCGATGTTCTGCGTGAGATCTATGCGCCGATGACCAACGGCAGCTACTACCGGCGTCCCGACGCCATTCCTCAGCCCGACCGCGCTTCCGTCCCCGCTCCCATCATCACCACCAGCACCAAGAGTGCGGAATTGATCAAACACGCCTCCAACGCCTTCCTGGCCATGAAGATTTCCTTCATCAATGCAGTCGCCTCGGTGTGCGAATCCGTGGGCGCCGACGTGAATCAGGTGGTCCACGGCGTCGGTACCGACGCGCGCATCGGACCCCGCTTCCTCAATCCTGGCATCGGCTACGGCGGCTCTTGTTTCCCCAAGGACGTCATGGCGTTTCGCGCTGTGGCCCGCGAGTCCGGCTACGACTTCCGCCTGCTCGATGAAGTCATGCGCATCAACGAAGATCAGCGCCAGCGCTTCCTGCGCAAAGTCCGCAGCGCTCTGTGGACCCTGCGCGGCAAGAATCTCGGCGTGCTCGGGCTCGCCTTCAAGGGTGGCACCGACGACATTCGCGAGTCGCCCGCTCTCTTCCTGGTACAGGCGCTGCTGCAGGAAGGCAGCAAGATTACGGCCTACGACCCGGCCGCCATGGACCGCTGTCAGGAGGTCATCACTTCCAGCATCAAGTTCGCGAACTCGCCCTACGAAGCCGCCCAGGGCGCCGATGCCCTGCTGATCCTGACCGAGTGGGAGGAATTCGCCAACCTCGATCTCAACCGGCTCCGCCACGAACTCAAGTATCCCATCGTGATTGACGGCCGCAACCTGTATGATCCCGAGGTGATGGCCGCCCAGGGCTTCACCTATTACAGCGTGGGCCGCGCCGCCTCTCATCCCGACGGCGTGCCCGCCGCGATCCTCAGGAACGGCAACAAGGCATGAGTTCACAACGCGCGGTAGTTACCGGTGGCGCTGGTTTTCTCGGATCCCACCTCTGCGATGCTCTGCTCGCCGAAGGCTGGAATGTGGTTGTCGTGGACAACCTGCTCACCGGCCGCCTGGCGAACATTGAACATCTGCGCCACGAGCCGGCTTTCGAGTTTGTAGAAAAAGACATTTGCGATCCCTTCGACGTCGGCCGGGTGAATTATGTCTTCCACTTTGCCAGCCCGGCCAGCCCCGTGGACTACACTATTCATGGCATTCCCACCCTGAAGGTCGGATCGCTCGGAACGTTTTACGCTCTCGACGTCGCCCATAAATACGGCGCCAAATATCTAGTCTCGTCCACTTCCGAGTGCTACGGCGATCCGCTCGAGCATCCGCAGAAAGAAACCTACTGGGGCCACGTCAATCCCATCGGCCCGCGTTCGGTCTACGACGAAGCCAAGCGCTTCACCGAAGCCGTGACCATGGCCTACCGCCGCTATCACAAGGTGGATACGCGCATCGTGCGCATCTTCAACACCTACGGCCCGCGCTTGCAATTGAATGACGGCCGCGTGGTCTCGAATTTCATGAAGCAGGCGCTCCGCGGCGAGGACCTCACCGTCTATGGCGACGGCAGCCAGACCCGCAGCTTCTGCTACGTGAGCGATGAAATTGACGGCTTCTTGCGCCTGTCGAAATCCGACGAACATTTGCCCGTCAACATCGGGAATCCCAACGAATTCACCATTCTCGAATGCGCGCAAATGGTGTTGAAAGTGACCGGATCGAAGAGCCGGATTTGCTACGAGCCCCTACCGCAGGACGACCCCAAGCAGCGCCGTCCCGACATCACCAAGGCGCGTCAATTGCTGGGATGGGAACCGAAGATCCAGTTGGAGCAGGGCCTCGCCCTGTCACTCGAATACTTCCGCAAAGCGGTTGGCGCAGGAGCGCCAGTTCGCTGATTTGAAGGGCGCGGCTTCAGCCGCGCCGCTGAGCCAACCAAAAGACGCGGGCTTTAGCCTCGGAGGGCCGAACCGTTTACGCCGGGAGCTACTAGTAGGAATTATTCTGCGGACTGCGTCGCCGCCACGAAGTCGGTCAGCTTCTTCACGTTCTCGAGTTCTTCCTTGGTCTTCACTTCAAACGCGACTCCCATTCCGTAGCCGGGATGAGCCGCCTGCACCGAACCGCGTAAACGCAATTTCATGTCGTGGGTTCGCACCAGGATTTCGACCGAGGAACCCGACGGGAACGGCAGCGGCACTTCTAGATAACAACCGCCGGAACTGAGGTCGGTCAGGCAGCAATGATTGGGCACGGAAGAGCCCGTGTGGTACACCTCTGCGCCCAGTCGGCAGGAGTACCGGGTTTGCGTGCGCCGGTTGTCGGCCTCGGCCTGTCCAGCCGGCAAATTTCCCGCCGACGCCGCGTTCTGCGTTTCCACCGCTTGCGCTGCGCGCTCTCCCTGCAGAGGACCGTGAGTCTGCTCGGACACGAACGCCATGGCCGGCTGCAGAAGTTCTTCCATTTCCACGGTCACGTTGGGGAGTTGCTCGCGCTGCGCTTCGGTCGGCACGTTGCTGCTGAGGAACTCATCCAACTGCCGCCGCGACGCCTTGGGTACATCCACAAACTGAACTCCGGCGCGGCCATTCCAGTCTTGCCAGACCACCTGCCCCGACAACCGCACGGTGCACGATTGGCCGGGAAGCTGAAATTGAAAATAGACTTTGCCCGATGGAGGAAGTTTCTTGCCAAACCGTATCGACATTCCGTCCTGGGCCAGATTCACCAGGGTGGCTTTTTCCCGTTCCACATCGAGATAGTCCACGGTGGCATGAGTGTGCACGCTGGCGCGCGAGCTCTTGCGTTTTTCCTTGCGCATCGCCGAGCGGGCCGCGCGCAGGCTGCTCAGGGCGCGTTCGTAGGCCACCGGCTTGTACAACACGAAGTTCACGCCCAGGGAAAACATCTCGCGAATGGTTTCCTGCCCTGACACTACGGCCACCGCCAGGGTGGCGTCATTCAGGCGCGACATTCGCGTCTCCCGCAACAAGGCAACCACTTCCGAGGTGGATTCCCCATCCACCACGATCACATCAAAACGGTCTTGCGCCAGGCGGATGGACGCCCGCGAAAAATCCGGACAGGATTCCACCCCGATGCCGAGTTCCTCCAGAACCCGCTGCAGCACCTGAGCCGCCGCCTCATCCACGCACACCAGCAAGGCAGAGAGATTCATGGTGGCCCCATCGTAGAAGCCCGGCAGTTCCACCGACAAGTTACCGGAGTCATGCTCCAGCCGGGTGCGCCTCCCCACGGCACCCGCAAGCCCCCTGCTTTCAACAGTGACCTCAGTAACCAATTGGATGACAAAAGACCAATGCTCCAGCATTGGACTGTCGTGCTTTGACGCCATCCCAACCCGTTCCTAGGATGAAGCATGACGCGATGAACGATCGCGGCGCCGGTTCGTTTGTCTGCGCGCGGCCACCCGATTTACCCCCGGTGGCGTCAGCAAATGCGGCATCGCAAAACGAAGCGTTACAAGGCGTTGCGTCACCCGCGTTAGGTACAAGTTTTGGACGGACCGCAGGCCTTGAACCAAGCTGCCCGTCAGGCGCAAAAGAGGCTTATGACGTTGAGCAAAAGTCGCGGCTTCACCCTGCTGGAATTGCTGATCGCATTGGCGGTCACAATCATCATGGTCGCTTTTGCGGTTATGGCCTATGTGCCGGTCATGAAACAGCAACACGTCACGACTGCGTATAACACGACCTTGAGCGCGTTCCGCAACGCCCACGACCGGGCGCAGGGCGACATGCGCATCTACGTGCTCAGCTTCGCCGCTCCCGGCACCATCACCGTCACCCAGAACACCGCCGCCGGACCGGTACTGTTTACCGCAACCCTGCCTCCGGATGTGACGTTCCACATCGAGCCTGGAATACCGACTTCGCCGCTCGTGGCGCCCCTCACTCCGGACGGCTTCGGCTCGGCCGCGTTGGCCATTGATCTTGACCAGGGCGTGCCGCCCGGCGGCGCTACCCTCGTCCAGTTCAATCCCGACGGTACGGCCACCGACAACCTGGGCAACATCAACAACGGAGTGGTTTATCTGGGCACACCTGGAAATCTCCTCAGCTGTCGCGCCGTCACCTTATGGGGCGCCACTGGCCGTATGCGCGGCTGGCGGCTCTATCAGAACGGCGGCGTCTATTCCTGGAGCCAACAATGATGGAGGCCAGACTTATGCAAGCTCATACCCGCGCTCCGCAAGAAGGGTTCACTCTTCTCGAGGTCATGATCTCGACCGTGATCCTGACTGTCGGTCTGGTCTCGGTGCTGGCCTCACTTTGCGTTGCGGTCGCGGCCAATCAGACGGCGCAGCAGGACATGATCGCTCGTCAACTGGCTTCTGAGGCCATGGAAAGTGTTTACACCGCCCGCAACGATTCGGAGATGGCCTGGGCCCAGGTGAACAACGTCTCCAACGGTGGAATCTTCGTAGACGGCGTCCTGCCGGTGATGTGCGCCGGTCCGGACGGCATCATCGGAACCGCTGACGATGCTGCCTGCCTGCTTCCGAGCGGTGCAACCTGTCCTAACGGCGGTGTCCATTGCCTCGACGAGGGTGGGCCCGACGGCACCCTGGGAACCGCCGACGACGTGATTGTGTCATTGCCAAACTTCACCCGACAGATTCAGATTGTGCAGCTATTCGACGCGAACGGCAACGTCGTGCCGGCCCTGCGGCAGGTCACGATTACGATCACTTATACCGCCAACCAATCCAACGTTCCCAAGACTTATGTGCTTACAGAATATGTTTCGGCTTATCACTAAGAGGGGGAGCATGCGCCACGCGGAGAATACGACCCGGGGATTCACGCTGATGGAGTTGATCACTTCCATGGCACTCGGATTCATCGTCCTGGGCGCCTCGGCCACCCTGTACCGGCAGGCCCTGACCATGAACTGGGTCACGTCCCAGCGGGCGGAATTGCAGTCGGATTTTCGCGCCGCCTCCAACCTGCTGGCCCGTGATATCGCCATGGCGGGCTCCGGCAGCCTCGGTCAGCAGGGCCTGGCCGCGGGCGCCGTCATACTGCCTTCCGCCACCGTACCCGTGTATCCCTGCAGCTCAACCAGCTGCAACTACGACAACGGAGTTCCCGTCGCCTATCCCAGCCAGGCTGGCGCCCACTACCTGTACTCCGTTATTCCCGGACCTAATCTCGGCATCACGGTGAACGGACAGCAGAGCGATATTCTCACCGTCAGTTACACCGACGCCAACCTCGCGCTGAATTGCTACACCGTCGCTTACGTCAGCGCAACGTCCCTTACCTTTACGCTGCCGGCGGTTTTGCCCACGACCTGCATCCTGCCCAACGGCGTGGCTGCGCCTCAGGCTCTCAACGACGCAGTGGTCGGGCTCTTGCCGGGCGACATGATCATGTTCACCACCACCAACGGCCCGGCCGCCATGGGCGTCGTCAGCGCCGTCCCCACCGCCAGCACCTGCGCCGGACAGCCCTGTTATACGGTGGCTTTCGCCGCCGGCGATCCCGGCCACATCAACCAGCCGACGGTGGCCACCGGAAGCCTGCTATCCCTTTCAGGAACGGCCATCACTTCTGCCGCGCGTCTTCTGGTCATCACGTACTATCTCGACATTTCTCCCATGGACGGCGTCACGCCCCGCCTGATGCGCATTCAAAGCGGCAAGGCGCCGGTTCCTGTCGCCGAGAACGCCACCTACTTGAAGTTCACCTACGACGTGAACGGTGGCGGAACTTATTACGCTGCTCAGACCACCCTCCCCGCAGGCACCAACCCCACCATGATCACCAAAGTCAACATTGCCCACATGGTCATGCGCAGCCAGTTGAGGGGGGTCAGCGGCTACCAGGGGCTGGATCTGCAGACTTCGGTTACGCCCCGCAACCTGACCTTCGGGCAGGAGTATCCGATTAACGGCACTGCCTATTAGGCCACGTGTGCCGTGCAGTATGCCGCCCCCACAGCAACAGGAATGATGAGCATGGAGACGACGAAGATGAGGAGATACGAAATGCGAAGCGCCCAGTACAATTCAAAAGGATTTACCCTGATCACCTCCCTTCTGTTGATGATTCTGCTGTCGGGATTTGCCGTCGGCCTGCTCCTGATGGTCAATACCGAGCAGCGCGCCGGTGGCTTTGACCTCAATCACAACTACACCTTCCATGCCACCGAAGGCGCCATGGAGAAGATGAGTTCCGACCTGGCCGGCCTGTTTCGCAGCATTCAGGCGCCCAACGCAGCCCAGATTTGTTCCTTGAGCAACAACGCCCCAACCTGGGATACGACAGTTACCTACCCGGTCTATAACGTTGCGCCGGTCTCCAACTCCGCCACGCCCTGCGCCGCGCCTTTGACCACGGTCTGGGGACCGATCGCGGCCGGGCCCAATCAGGGCCTCTATGCCCAGATTATTCCCGTCACCATGAACGCCGAGGCGCAGCGCGCCACCGGCGAAACGGTTAGCATGACCCGCACCGCCGAAGTCGCGCTTATCCCGGTGTTTCAGTTTGGTGTGTTCTCCGATTCCGATCTGTTCTTCGGCCGCAGCCCCAATCTGGGCTTTGCCGGACGTGTTCACACCAATGGCGACCTTTACCTTGGTGTAGCCAATTGCTGCAATCTGGTTTTCGGCGGCCAGCTCGCCGCTTTCGGCAACGTCATCCGCCAACAAATGGATAACGGCGTGGCCGCCAATGGCAACGATGACGGCGGCACCGTGCTCATTCCTACTTCCGCCAACGGCTGCGCCGCTCAGTTGGCCAACGTCGCGGGCGCCACCGCCAGCGGCACCTGCATTGACATTTCAACCACCGCCCTCGGGAACACCATGGGCAGCGTCACCGGAGGACACGGTTCCGGCCAGAACACAGTGTCATGGAAGCCCGTCTCGCAAAGCACCTACAACAGCATGATCATTGACGGCAACGGCAACCCGGCCACCGGCAAGGACGGCACCAATAACACCGGAGCTACCGATCTCACCCTGCCCTTCGTCAGTGGCGCGTCCTCCGCTGCTCAGGTGCAGATCATCCGCCGTCCCCTCCCGGGCGAATCGACCACTTCCGTGCTGGGCTCCGCCCGCCTGGCCAACGAGGCCCAGATCCGCGTGCTCCTGAGCGACACCCAGGCAGGCAACCATCTCAGCGACTGGAACGGCAATCCCGCCGAGGATGTGTATCTCTCCAGCCTGGCCCCCGTCGCTTTCAATAACATCGGCAGCACCGCCTTTTCCCAGAATGGCATCACCGTCCCAGCTGGCGGTGCTAACCTCTACTACTTCGGCGAATCCTGGTGCGGTACGCTCGCCGCCGGCGTCTGCGCCAACGACCCCAATTTCGTCCAACCCTACTCTTTTGAGGGCACACTTTGGACCGGGCTTACGGGCACCAAGCAATATAGCGCGTTTGGCGGCGCCAACGAGTGGCCTATCATCGGCGGTTGGCTCACCGTCGAAGTCAAGTGGGCCAGCGACGGCCTCTGGCACGGCGTCACCAGAGAGTGGCTCGGTCTCGGCTTTGCTCGTGGCCTCAACGTGCCTACTAAGCCCGGACTTAATCCCAGTACCTTTGCCGCTTGCGTGCCACCAACCACGAATACGCTTCCCACAGCCGGGAACTACACAACGGTCTGGGGTTGCAACTTCCTCGCCGATCACAAGAACGCGATTTTGTACTTCCAGCAGACCGCCGACCGTAACGGCAACGGAACCATCGACGCCGGAAATACCGACGCCGTACAGGGCGGCGGCAGCGCCATCTCTTCCGTAAACTATTTCGGAGCAGCCGCCACCCACTCCGAGTACAACTGGTATCCGATCAATTTGTATGAGACGCGGGAGGGGGAAAACAACGACACGCGCACCGGCGCGTTCCCTTATACCACCGCTTGTGGCGCCGCGAGCTGCACCAACAATACCGCCGCAGCCGGGGAACCCACGGGCACTGCGAACGGCATCATGAACGCGGTTGAGCTCGACGTAGGCAACCTGCACAATTGGCTGATGGGGCAAACCGGCACGCCCACCGGCCAGAACGTGGATTTCATGGCGCAGAACGGCTATATCCTGTACTTCTCCGATCGCCGCGGCGAGAACCTGGTTGCCGCCGTCGCCGCACCCGTCTGCGCCGGGTGCCCGGTCGGCAGCGATCTGGGCGAGTACGGTTTTGAAGACACCGTCAACTATAATGCTGCCGGCGCGCCTTTGTTCCCCAACGGCACGCTCGAACCCGTGAACTACAACGGCGTCTCGCCGGAAGATGTGAACGGCAATAACCAGCTCGATACTTACGGCGTGAAAGGCGTCGGCGACGCTTACAGCCCCACCGCCGCCGCTGGCACCACCGCCGGCAACACCGACAGCTTCGCTCCATATAACCCGTACACCCCGCGCGTGTACAGCTTTACCATCGGACGCGCCAACCGCGTGACCGGCGCGCGGCACGTACTCAAATTAGTGGACGGTTCGCTGGGCAACCTGCCAACGCAACCGCCCGGCAACGCCAGCAATGGTTGTTCGTTCGTCAACGCGAACGGCACTGCGAATCCAACCGGTTGCGGCGGGTTCACAGTCGCTTCCGAAAACCCGGTTTATATCCAGGGTAACTACAATTCAAACTGTCCGGCTGCCCTTGCGGGCAGTGTGTTTTCGCCCTGCACCTACGGCACGACCGCCGCGACGGTTGATCCCACGTGGACTGGTGGCGCCGAGCCCAACCACTCCGCCGCATCGGTCATTGCCGACGCGGTTACGATGCTCTCCAACAACTGGCAGGACGCTGGAGCCTTGAATCCTCCGACAGGTGCCGTCGGTGGGAACGCTCCTCCGTATAACGAAGCGAACACCTACGGCAGCATGGCGAATCCAGTCAACACGCCGCTTGGCCAGAACACACCTGCGTACTATCCCAACCGGCTCGCGACCAGCACTTACTATCGCGTGGCGATTGCAGCCGGCAAGACCATCGCCTTCAACAACACCACCCAGAATCCCACCTTTGCCTTCGGCATGGACGGCGGCGTGCACAACTTCCTGCGCTTCCTGGAAGACTGGGGTGGAATTCCCGCGGGCTTGGGCGGAACTGGAGCCCAGCAACAGCTCTATTACAAGGGCTCGATTGTCAGCCTCTATTGGAGCATGTACGACACCGGTACCTTCAAGTGCTGCAGCCTGGTCTACAACCCGCCCGACCGTCAATACACGTTCGACTCGCTCTTCTCCACTCCCACGAACCTGCCGCCCGGAACACCCATGTTCCGCAACGTGGACAACCTGAGCTATCGCCAGAACCAGGTGGCGCGCACCAACTAAGCGCTCACCGGCAACCCTTGCAGGCCCCGATCCCAGCGGTCGGGGCCTTCGTTTTTTTCCCCCTGACGACTCCCCGCTCTCGCCATGCCCCTGAAATCTCGCTCTTCATCTACACTGTTGCGGACTACTCTGTTGCCGGGAGGACGACCTTGCCTGCCCTTCGCGCCATTTTGTGGGACGTCGGCGGCGTGCTGCTCACCAATGCCTGGGACCGCACCCAGCGCCTGGCCGCGCTCGAACACTTCCGCCTCGACGAAGAGGAGTTCGACGATCGCCACGGAATGGTTGTCTCCTCCTTCGAGCGCGGCAAGATCACGCTCGACGAATATCTTGACCGCACGGTCTTCTATCGCACTCGTCCCTTCACCCGCGACGCCTTCCGCGATTTCATGTTTTCGCTGTCCCAGCCCTTTCCCGAGGTCATCCAGTTCGCCCAGGCCCTCACCGATTCCGGCAGGTACTTCATGGGCACGATCAACAATGAATCGCGGGAGCTGAATCTTCACCGCATCGAGCAAAACGGGTTGAGGAAGGTCTTCCAGATTTTTGTGAGTTCCTGCTTCGTCGGGTACCGCAAACCCGAGCGCGACATTTACCGCCTGGCGCTGGAGACCACGCAGATTCCGCCGGAAGAATGCTGTTTTATAGACGATCGCTCGCTGAACTTGGAGTGTGCCGCGAAGCTCGGCATGCAGACCATCGAAATGCAGACCCTGCAGGACCTGAAAGAGAGTCTGGCTAAACTGGGCGCAAGCGTCTAGCGGGCCGCTGAAAAACTCGCTTTTGTGCTTGATTTTGGGTGGCGCAGCGCTTCAGCGCTGCGATAACTGGCTTGTTTTCAATTCCGGCTTTAGCCGCTGAGGTCAGACTGCCACGCAGAAGAATCTTTTTTCAGCAGCCTTAGCTGCGCCCGCAGGGCAGCCGATCATTCTAGGAAGTCCTTAGAACTCCTCAGGAATTTTTCCGCGTCCCACTGGTCTTGGGAACGATGCCCGGCGGAATATCGGATTCCAGCGTGGTGAGCGTCAGATCGCTTGCCCAGCAATCGGCGGCCAGTTTCCATTCTCCATTGCTCTGCCGCGCGCACACCCACATATACTTGCCCCGCTCCTCGCGCCGTTTGCCGGTCGCGCTGGGAACCAGCGCCTTGCAGCGTCCCGCCTCGTACGCCATGTCGCCCGAGACCTCGACCCGCAGCGGTTCCACTTCCACTTCTCCCAAACCCGCGTCCAGCGCCCCGAAGAAGAACTCCCGCAGCGCCGCCGCACCGCGAATCGGCGGACAGTTCGACCGGAACACCAGTGCATCTGCGATGTAGAGGTCGAGCAGGTCGTCGAGATGTTTCGTGTTACACGCCAGCACCCACTCCTGCGTGATGCGCCGCACCGCGGCCTCGGCGCGGCTCATCTCGCCCCGCAGCGCGGCCGACGGGCGCAGCCTGTCCGTTTCGCGCGCGGGCTCCGATCCGCCGCGCGCTCCCATCCCTTCCTGCCCTCCGGGAAAATAGTGATGGTGATAGTGATGATGATAGTGATGCGTTTCCTGCCCAGTCGGCCGATTCATCTCACTCTGCCTGATTTCTGGGGATCTGACTTCTAGTTCAGGATCAAGATAAGGATTGTTGGGCCCGAGCGCGATCGCCCGCGGTCGCCGCTCTTCCCTCGAAGAAAATCCGTCGCCCCCGCCGATTTGCCCCGTCGCCGTCCCGCACATGGCGCAAAACCGGTTGCCTTCGCGATTGCGGTGACCACAAACGCGGCACACGCTGCCGCCGGAAGAGACGGCAAGTTCCTGAGCAACATCATCCGCGGCTTGTTCCACGTCCCCTTCCGCGGCCAGCCGTTGCGCCGCCTCCAGCGCCGCCGCCATCGGATCCGGACCGGACTTGGAACCGCGCGCTCCCGACTGTAACCGGCGGTAAAGTTCGTCTATCTCCGAGCCACCGGCCGGCTGCGAATCCGAAGGCAAGCCCGGCTGTCTGGGATTTTTCTTGTCTTTATCCACGAGATTGAATCACCCCACTGCTGCGGTCATTCTAGCCCAGCGGCGCTTTCATCGGCTGGAAAACTCGACCTTGCCTTCCGTCTCCGTCGGCACCCCATTGCAGGTTGCCGGACGATATTTCCAGGTGCGCACGGTCGCCAGTACGTGCCGGTCGCCCGCCAGTCCCGCGCTCTCCAGGATTAGCGGGCTGTGCACGCGGCCGTCGGTGCCGATGATGAAGCTGACTTTCACTCTCTGGCCGCGCTCCGGGGCGAAAAGCGGATCGGGCGTGGTTAGCGCCTCGGGTGGCTGAACATCCTCACACGCCGGGCGAGAACTGAGGTGAGGAACACTGGCAAACTGTGCCGAGCGCCGCAGCGCGTGGAAGACCTGGCTCTCACGCTGTTCGAGCACTCCCGGTCGCAGGTCCGCAGCAGGCGCCTTCCCTGCCAGCGTAGCCGTCGGCAGTATCAGTAACAACACGACAGGCCAGATGCGACGAAGCATGAGTCGAACCACTCTTCCTCGATGAGCACACCACTGCGCCCTGCCCGTCGCAAATCCAGGGCCACCTGCGCGCGGGTCCAACCTGTTTCAAAGCAGCACGTTACGAAGATCGCACCTCGCCTCGTGTGAAAGCAATTGCACATGAACAGCGGCCAGTTGCGGCCCGGCGTCAGTGCTTGTGTGGGGAACGGGCTTTTGTGGGGACGGGCGCCTCGCCCGTCCCCCCGAGCGCAGCGAGGTGCGCCCGTGCCTAAACCCGCGCCGAACGCACCGTCAGCAAGGTAATTTCCGGGGGGCAATTCAGGCGCACCGGCAGGCCGACTGTCCCCAACCCCGGGTTGGTGTAGAGGGTGAGACCCCCAATGCGGTACAGGCCCCAAATGTACTTCCGCGCCAGTTGCGGCAGGTACAGCGGACGCAGCAGCGGCAGCCGCACCTGCCCGCCATGGGAGTGGCCCGACAGTTGTAGATCCACGTCATAACGCGCCACATAGTCGGCAAAGTCAGGTTCGTGCGCCAGCAGAACCGCCGGTTCGTCCTGCCCGCGTTGCAGAAAAGTCGCTTCCACATCGGCGGTGCCGGTGAATACGTCGTTAACCCCGCCCAGCCAGAACCGTCCTCCATTCGCCTCGATCGGAACGGATTGATTGGCCAGGACCCCAATTCCCTGCCCCCGCAGCGCCCCAGTGACTATGTCTGGATCGGTGTAGACATCGTGATTTCCCAGAACCGCCCACAAGCCATGGGGCGCCTGCATTTGCCGCAGTAGGGCGGCGCAAGGCTCGGCGGCGTGCGCGGACTTTTCCTCTTCGCCCCCAAATATGCGCAGCGACACGAAATCGCCCGTCAGCACGATCAAGTCAGGATGCAGGCCGTTGACCATCTTGATCGCTGCCCGCAGAGGATGCTCGGAAAAATACTCGTCGTAGTGGAAATCGCTCAGCACCGCGATGGTGAAGCCTTCCATCCGCTCCGGCCAGCGCCGCAGCCCGATCTCCTTCCGCACAATTCTCGGACGATTGGGTTCGAGCAGAATGGAATCGGCGGCCAGGGCGGCCACCCCGGCGGCTGCCGCCATACGCAAGAATTTTCGCCTGGTGGTCGGGAGAAAAGCCAATCAGTTCTTGGGCCCTTTTAAGAAGCTGGAATTCGCGGCGCGAACGTTTGCTCTATGAGCATATCGCGAATCTCGATTCCGATGTCCCCGGCGCGCTGCCCAGAATCAAAAGCTAAACGTCGCCTGCAGTTCAATGCGGCGGTTGGCCGAACTGCCTTGCGAGAACGGACCTCCCTGCAGAGCATTGGAAACGTCAAACAGTCTGGAGCCCAGAACTGCATTGGGATTCGCCATGTTCACGTTGTTGAAAACGTTGCGGACGCCAACTCCCATCGTGAGATTGTAACGGCGGTCGGAATTGGAAGACATGCTCATGGACCCGCCACCGCCGAACAGCGGTCCTCGAGGGCCTCCGCCTCCGCGACCACCGCCGCCACCGGGAGGTCCACCTTGCCCCTGATTGCCGGGAGTGGCTTTCGTTTTGGGTCCAAATCCAAAAGTCTTGGTGAGGCGCAAATTCAGAACGAAGTGCGCCGGGCCGGTCTCGGAGTTGATGGGCAAAAGTTTTCCCGCTCCCGACGCATCGAAAGTTCCCAGCTGCGTGCAGTAAACCGTACCTTGCGGGCTCGTATTTGCCGGGCAAGTGGCGGATGACACAAACCCCGGGCGATCGTTGTTAATCTGGTCTCCGTTTTCGTCGATCGGCGACGTGATGGAAAAAGGAGCGCCAGAGCTGACCACCATGAAGGGACTCAATCGCACCAGATAGGGCAAGCCGATACTGCCGCCGAAAAAGAGTCTCTGTCTGACATCAAATGAGGCCCGGCCATAGTCCTGACTGATGTCGTAGGAGTTCGACGCGAAACTGGAAACACCCGAAGTATCGCTGTTGGCGTAACCCAGCGTATAAAAGCCGAAGAGTTGGACCTTGGAGCTGATCTTTATGTTGGTGTTCACGATAAGCTGGTTTTGCTTGAAATTTCCTTCCGAGATGTAGCGGTAGACGTTTCCTCCGCTCACACTTGCGCAAGTTGGAAGGCTGGATACCACGCCCAGCTGTGAGCACGGCGTCCCAGGATAAGGCGCATTCGCGTTGATGGTGACGAACTGGTCGAAGCCGCGCGAGTTCAAATAAGTGGCGGAAAGGGTCGCAGACTTGGTGACCTGGCGTTCCACGCTGACCGCCCCCTGCATCGTGTACGGCGCGTGCAGCCTGGAGCTGATCTGATAAGTGGCCGAAGCGCTGGAGGTGGTGGGTCCGCAGTTTGAGAAGCCGGTTGTTGAGAAGTTCGGGACAGCCACGTCCACGCCCCGGAAGCAGGTGGGGTTGTTGATAATGAACTGGCTCTGCCCCTGCGGAGTGCCGTTCAGACGTTCCGCCTGCAGGATTTGTCCAGTCTGGAAGCGATCATAAAAAATGCCGTAGCCGCCGCGAATCACAATTTTCGGAGGAGCGCTCCTGCCGCCCACGCCCCAGGCAAACCCCATGCGTGGGGCCCAGTCTCCGTGATCGTGAATGGCGTTCTGCGTCTCGAAGCGAAGTCCGGAGCTCAAAGTGATGTTCGGCCGTATGCGCCAATCGTCCTGTAAATAGAGCCCCGCATCGTAGTACGTGACTGCGGCTGTGGGGACTCCGGTGGTGTAGGTCAGTTGGGTTGCGTACGGAGGAAGCCCGCCGTTGCCGAGTGGATTTTGGGTCTGCCCCAGCGCGAAAGCCAGCGAGATGGGACACGGCGGATTGCCTCCTATGGTGCACGGCGGTGGTGGAGGAGGCGTCGGCGGAGGAACGTCCTGTGCGTGATCCAACGAAGAAAACGTGAATGTCCCGTTGAACCCCGACATGGAAAAATTCGCGTCCCGCGTAGCCCGCAAACGCCCGCCAAACTTGAAGACGTGATTGCCGTGAATCAGCGAAGTGTAATTCTGCAGTTCATAGCGGTTCTGGCGGTCGTTGAACGTACCCTGGCCGCTGCCGCCGCCGTTAAAGTTTCCGATCACATTGATGGCCGGGTTGGTGTCCCCAGGATTCTGGATGTCGTTGTCGCGGATAAACTGGAATCTCGTCTCGTTGATGATCTTCGAGCCATACACCTGCGTATCGCCGACTTGCAGGGTCTGCTCAATCGATTTGGAATAGTAGGCCTGCGACGGAAGACTCAGCACGCCGACGCCGTTGTTGGTTTCCGTGTCGCGGTAGTACTGATAGCGGGCGGTCAACGTGTTGTTCTTGGTGATCGCCCAATCGAAACGTGGGCTAAGATTGGTCCGCTGTCGAGGGTTGGGAATGGACTCGACCAACGGAGATTCGGTCAAGGTTGGGTCGAGGACGACCGCATTGACTGCCGTCAGTTCGTTGATGTTCCGGCGCTCGACGGTGAAGAAAAAGGAGGCGGTCTTGCCTAGCGGACCGCCGATGTTCCCGTTGTACTGGGTAGTATCGTACCCAGGCTCGACGCCTGCGAAAGGATTCCGTGAATTGAAGGCCGAGTCGTTGCCGATAACAAAGAATTGCCCGTGATACTTGTCCGTGCCCGGCTTAGTGAAAATCTCAATCCGCCCGTAGCCCAGCTTGTCATACTCGGACGAAAACGGGTTCTGGTTGATGCGGATTTCCCGGATGGACGACTTGGGCGGAAGCTCCCCCGCTGTAAATCCGTCAATGTACATCTGCCCGCCGGTCGGTCCCGCTGAGGGTCCGGCCAGCGCCTGCAGGTCCGACAGCAACTCATCCGGATCGTCCGGCAGCGCTTCCAGTTCCTTGCCTGAAATCACGATCGCGCCCGCGTTACTCGATGGATTCACGTCAATCGTCGGCGCCGTGTCCGACACCTGAATCTTCTGCGTCTGCACCTCGATCGCCATCGCCACGTTGAGCCGCAGAGGCTGATCCGCGATCACCACGTTGTCATTCTCGTAAACCGTGAAGCCCTGGGCCACCACCGTCAGCGAGTACTTCCCTGCCGCCAGGGTCTTGAATTCATACCCGCCCTGGGCGTTCGTCTGGGCCGTGACCGGAGATCCCGTGGCCGGCGTCATCACCACCGTGGCACCGGTAATGGCAGCCCCCGAAGGATCGGTTACCTGCCCGCGAACCACTCCAGAACCCGTCTGCCCAAAAGCCGCACCCAGAGTCAGAAAAGAAAGCGACAGAAGAAATAAGAACGTTATGAAATAGCGCACGTAGTGATTCACCCTCGATTGACCCACCTTTAATTCATCCACCTTCATTCGATGATTCCCCACCCTCAAAGAACTCACCGGCAGCCCCGGTTGCAGAAACATTGCGCACCGCAGCTAAGAGTTGCCATGCCCAGAGCTACGGATTCCCGGAGTCCCCATTGGGAGCGCCCCCCAAACTCCAAGGCGCCAGCATCATGGCGTTCGGAGCAGCCTCAAGGATTGGTTCCACGCCGCTGTACAGCTTGACGATGGTGCCGCCATTCGCTGCCGTGCCTTCGGTGGCTAGGATTGCGAGCGCATCTCCCTTGTGCAGGCCAGCCAGCGTTACCGGCGGGGTTTGGTCGAGCATGCGCTGAAATCCGGAGGCTCCACCCCCGCGCGTACCTCCGCCGCCTGCTCCGCCCGGCAGCATCCCGCCGGAAGGCGCGGCAGACTGGTTAGCCGGAGTCTGGTTACTGGGAGCATTCCCCGCCGGAGCGGAAGAAGCGGATAAGGGCGGACCCGCGCTGCCTCCCTGCGATTTTGCTCGTTTCAGCATGAAAGCCATCCGCTGGGCCATGTCGGCTGGAACCTGGCGAAGTTGCGAGTCCGCCGTGACCCTGAGTTGCACCGTCTTCTTGCTCAACACATCTTGAACGCTGATCGTGTTGGCGCTTGCATCCACGGACTTGATGACGCCTTCCACGTAGGGGAAGGTACCGGTAACGATTTCGACTGCGGTGAAATCGTTTCCATCGGCGCTGCGGTCGCCGCGGGCACGCAGTTGGTCGTTCACGTGGATTTCCTGCAGAGTGCTGATTTTGGCAGCCTCAAAATTGGCGGAATCCGGAGCATAGCGCCGGATCACCGTCCTGCTACTGGTGTGGACCGTCACACTTTTCTTCTCGCCGAGGCCGGGGATCGAAATCGTGACGATTCCGCTCCCCGGGACTACCGAGGCCACGATGCCGCCGATCCCGCGCTTCTGCCAGTCCTGGCGTATCTGGTCACTCACCGCCGCCACCGCCGAACGCGTGATCAACAGGACCTCGAGCGCAGCCATCGCCTTCCCGTCGTCCGAGGCCGCACCCCGAACCCGGATCGTGTCCCCCACCTGCAACTCCTGCAACTGCATCGGCGTCGCGTTCTTCAGGTCCTTATCGCCCGGCCCCAGGCGGAGCAGGCGCGCGTTGGGCTGCACGGTCACGGCAACCTCCGGCCCCGATTCAGCCGCCAAGGTAATGGCGTTCCCGTTGATGGCCTTGACGGTGCCGATGTGCTTGGCAATGGCGGTCTGCCCCGAGTTGCCCTGAGAAGACGAGCCCTGCGCCTGCAACTCAGGCCCGCCCGCCGCCACTAATCCCTCCCCGGCAACGCTCGTGACACAACCCAAAAGGACCACCATCAGCGCGTTCTTTGCGTTCATATTCCTCACCTCTAATCTACATGGCGCAACCATGCGGAACTCCATGATTTACAAAGTTTTACCCAGAATGATCCCGCTTTACAAACCGCTCGTCCGCAGCCCCTCCCGGCACCCAGCCTGCTAATAGACGGCGGCAGTATGCCCGGCTACGATCACTGCAAGGAAAGTTGTGCAAATTTGCTAATGGGATGAGTGTATCCGTCACACGCCGTGTGGTTTGCTGGGCCCTGCTGCTAGTGCTCCCTTCGTCCCTGTCGGCCCAGACTCCTGCCGCCATTCTTCACGCCCAGGCCGGGGTCTGGGTTAACGGCGCCGAGGCGCCGGACTCTTTGGCGATTTTTGTCGGTGACCTGCTCGAAACCAAGCCCGGATTTTCCGCCAGCCTCACCCTCGATGGCTCCACCGTCCTGCTTCAGGCGGAATCGGTGGCAAAGTTTCAGCAAGACATGATTGTCCTTGATCATGGCAGCGTCTCGGTGGGAACGTCCAGAGGTTTCAAGGTGCGGGTCAACTGCATCACCGTGGTACCCGTGCTCAATGAATGGACCCAGTACGATGTCACCGACTTGAACGGCACGGTTCAAGTCGCCGCCAACAAGAAAGACGTTTATATTGACCGCGAGGTTAGCCACAAAAAGCCGAATGCCGAGCCCCAGACCGAACACACCGCGACGGTTCACGAAGGGGAACACAGCAGCACAGACGAATCCGAAGCATGCGGCGCGCCGGCTCGACCCACCGGCGCCGGCTCCAATGTGAGTCCAAAGTGGATCGCCGCCGGAGCCGGCGGCGCCGGTCTGCTGATTCTGCTCCTGACGCATGGCGGCGGGGGCAAAACCCCGATCAGCGCATCAACCCCCTAGCCGCCAAGCCAGCGGCACCACACCCTCACAAGATCCGCTCGTGCGTGTAATCCGCCGCTTCCAAAGCCGCCAGCAATTCCGCAATATGATCCGGACCCCGCGTCTCCATGGTGATATCAATCGCCGTGTCGCCCAGATTCACTCCGTGGTAGGCCCGGTCGTACGCGGTCTCCACAATATTGGCCCGGTGCGCCGCCAGAATTCCCGTCAACCGGTGCAGCGCTCCGGGATAATCCGGTAGGTGAACCCGCAACCGCACCAGGCGTCCGTCTTTCACCAGGCCGCGCTCGATAATGCGCGAGAGCAGGGTCACGTCAATATTGCCGCCACAAACCAGCACCGCCACGCGTTTCCCTTCCACCGGGAGTTTGCGGTTCAGTACCGCCGCCATGGCCGCCGCGCCCGCTCCTTCCGCCAGCGTCTTCTCCCGCTCCAACAGCAGAAGGATCGCGTTCGCGATCTCCTCCTCTTCGACCGTAACAATGTCGTCCACGTATTTCTGCACCAGCGGCAGCGTGCGCTCGCCGGCCCGCCGCACGGCAATGCCGTCGGCAATGGTGGTCGCGGCCTTCAGCGTAACCGGCTTGCCTTCCGCCACTGCCGCCCGCATGGACGGAATCCGCGCCGGCTGCACCCCGAAGATTTTCACGCCCGGCCGCGTTTCTTTGACCGCGCATGCGATACCGCCGATCAGCCCTCCGCCGCCAATCGGCGCCACGATCACCTCCACATCAGGATGCTGCCCTAGAATCTCCAGTCCCAGAGTTCCCTGCCCCGCAATGACCGCATCGTCGTCAAAAGCGTGGATCAGCGTAAGACCATCCTGCCGCCCGTTCTCGATCGCCTTCGCGAAGGCTTCGTCGTAGTTCGCCCCCTCCAGCACCACCTCGGCGCCATAAGCGCGCGTGGCCGAAACCTTGGTCAGCGGCGTGGGCAGCGGCATGAAGATTCGCGCCCGCACCCCGTGCCGCCCGGCATGATACGCCACACCCTGCGCGTGGTTGCCGGCCGAAGCCGCAATCACCCCGCGGTCCCGCTCCTGCTGGGTAAGCGTCAGCAACTTGTTCAGCGCGCCCCGCTCCTTGAACGCCCCTGTGCGCTGCTGGTTGTCCAGCTTGAGAAAGATTGTGCCGTGCGTTATCGCGGAAAACGTCTCGGAACGCGGGCAGGGAGAGACGCGAATGTCCGCCTGAATTCTGCCCAGCGCCGCCTGAATGTCCGCAAGTTGAATCATGAGCTTCGAGCCCTCATCTTACCTTGGAGCCATGTTCCGTGCCCGCATTCAGAATTTCGATCCGCGGCATCAACATTTCCGCACAGTAACCCACCGTCCTCGGTTTGCAGACCGCAGACGCCGGAGACTCCGCTATAATCGCCTCAACTTAATCTGGCTCAACTTGGCATGGATTTTGACCAGCTCATCACGTTTCTGGAAGTAGCGAAGCAGGGCAGTTTTTCCCGCGCCGGAGAAAAAGTCTTCCGCTCGCAGTCCGCGGTCAGCGCGCAAATCCGCCAGCTCGAACAGGAATACGGCGACCGCCTGCTTGATCGCTCCGGCAAAACCGTGAAACTCACGCCCGCCGGACAGGTTTTCTTCGAGTACGCCCAGCGTCTCCGCGCCCTGCGCGATGAGTCCCTGATGGCCGTGGCCGACCACAGCGGTACTCCCCGCGGCACCCTGCGCGTTGGCGCCAACGAGGCCACCTGCCTTTATGTCTTGCCCGGAGTCTTTGCCGAGTACTGCCGCCTCTATCCGCCCGTGCAGATCAGCATTTATCGCAACTTCAGTTACAAGATCGTCGAGAAGCTGGAGAACGGCGCCGTGGACGTCGGCATTCTCACCCTGCCCATCCAGTCGCCCAGTCTGAAGATCCAGCCCATTTTCCGCGACAAGCTCGTGCTCATGGTGAGCCCCAGGAATCCTCTGGCGAAGCTCAAGACCGTCCCGGTTCGCGAAGTGGTCAAACATCCGCTCCTGTTCCCCAAGACCGGGCACACTCGCAGGCTGCTCGACAAGCTGTTTCGCCCCTATCACGCCGAAGTGCAGGTGCGCATGGAACTGCCCAGCATCGGCATGATCAAAAGCTTTGTGGCCGCCGATCTGGGCGTCTCGCTCATCAGCGCTTCCTTCGCCCGCGACGAAGTGGACTCCGGTCGCGTCAAACTGATCGAACTGGAAGACGTAGAACTGTACCGCGAACTCGGCCTCGCCTACCGCCGCGACCGCACGCTCTCCGTCGCCACCAACGCCTTTATCGGCCTCCTCCGCCAGACCGCCGCCGCAAAGAAGCTGGAAGCCTAGCCTCCTAGACCATCCCCGGCCGTCGGATGATAATCTCTTCTGTGCTTCGCGCAGGCCTGCCGTCATCGCTCAGACTTCGCCCGAAAGGCAAACCTCCCATGAAACGCTTCCTCGCACTTCTGATATTTGCGATTCCGCTGTGTGCCATTTCCGGCGCCTCTCAAACCTTGACCTCCGCCGACGCTTACAAGCCGGCGCTCGACCGCCTGCACTCCCTGACTGTCCAAAGCGAACCGGAATGGCGCTTTCACCCCGACGTCCCTCACCCCGAGGATTCTTCCCTCAATGACTCCGACTGGGGCGTCCTGACCGTGAACAATATTTCCGGTCCGGGCGCGCCTGCCGCCAACGAGCACTGGACGGGCACGCGCGTCTTCCGCCGCTGGATTCAGATCCCCGAGAAGATTAACGGCTACGCCACGCTGGGCTCCAAAGTCCTGCTCGATTTGCGATTCGGCAGCCCTTCCGGCTTGATGATCACCGTCTTTTCCAACCAGGCTATCCTCTACCGCGGCGATGACGACGATATTCTTCCTGTACTGCTGACCCCAAACGCTCAACCCGGCCAGAAGTTCCTGGTTGCCGCCCGCGTCGTCGCCGGCGACGAAGTGCAGCCGGAGTTCGTTTACAGCGAACTCACGATCGAGTCGCCGCACGGCCGCCCCGACCCCGGATTCCTGCGCACCGAGATTCTCGCTGTCCAGCCCATCATCGCGGCCTACGAAGAAGGCAAACCAGACCGCCAGCGCCAACTCGACGCCGCCGTTCAAGCCATCGATTTCTCTCCCCTCGACCGCGGAGACCAAGCCGGCTTCGATGCTTCCCTTCGCGCCGCGCACTCCAAGCTCGAAGCTCTCAAGCCCTGGCTGCAACAGTTCACCATTCGCATCGTGGGCAATTCGCACATTGACATGGCCTGGCTCTGGCCCTGGACCGAAACCGTCGAGGTCGTCCGCAACACCTTCCAGAGCGTGCTCGACCTCATGCGCGAGTATCCCGACTTCAAGTTCACCATGTCTTCGGCCCGCACCTACGAGTGGATGCAGGAAAAATACCCCGACCTGTTCCAGCAGATTGCGCAGCGGGTCAAGGAAGGCCGCTGGGAAGTCATCGGCGGCATGTGGGTCGAGCCCGACCTCAACATGCCCGACGGCGAATCTCTAGTCCGTCAGATTCTCGTCGGCAAGCGCTACTTCCAGAAAAACTTCGGCGTGGACGTGAAGATCGGATGGAACCCCGATTCCTTCGGCTACAACTACCAGTTGCCGCAAATCTACAAAAAATCCGGCATGGATTATTTCGTCACCCAGAAACTGCTCTGGGCCCACGAGTTCACTACATTCCCTTACAAGCTGTTCTGGTGGCAGGCGCCCGACGGCAGCCGTCTGCTCACCTATTTCCCCCACGACTACGCCGGGGGCATAGACGCGGAACCACTCGGCGCCGACCTTTCCCTCTGGATGCCCTCAATTTACGGCAAGACCCTCCCCGACCAGCCCGAAATGATGCACCTGTACGGCGTCGGCGACCACGGCGGCGGCCCCACTCGCATCATGCTCGACCACTCCGATCAACTTCGCTCCCCCGACGCGGTCTTCCCCAAACTGCAGTTCAGTTTTGCCAGTGACTTCTTCCGCGATCTCGAGATGAAACTTCCCACCATGCAGGTTCCCACCTGGGACGGGGAACTCTACTTCCAGTATCACCGCGGCGTGTTCACCACGCAGGCGGAAACCAAGCGCAGAATCCGCCGCACCGAAGAGATGATGCTCAACGCGGAGAAGTTTTCTGCGCTCGCCTTTCTGTACGGCCACGCCTACCCGCAGGAAGGCATGGAACAGAACTGGAAGAACCTGCTGTTCGATCATTTCCACGACATCATGCCCGGCTCGGGCATCGCCGTGAACTATCTCGACGCCAGGCGCAACCTCGAAAGCGTTCACCGCGCCGCCAACGATTTCGCTACGGCCTCTCTTCGCGAAATCGCCGCCCACGCCAACACGCAAGGCGAAGGCGTGGCCGTGGTCGTCTTCAATTCCCTGTCCTGGCCAAGAACCGACATCGTCGAAGCCGAGGCGCAACTTCCCAATCCCGCGCAAGCTATCGAAGTCGTTGACTCATCCGGCAAGCCCGCCGAATCCCAGTTGCTCTCCATTGACGCCGACACCCACCGTGCCCATTTCCTCCTGCTGGCAACCATTCCCGCGCTCGGCTACCAGACCTATTTCGTGCGCTCCGCCGCCAAGGCTCCCGCTGTGCGTTCGCCTCTGCACGCTTCCGCTGATTCGCTCGAAAACAACTTCGTCCGTCTGAAGATCGATCCCCAGTCCGGCTGCATGACTAACCTGTTCGACAAGCAAAGCGCCTCGGAATCTTTAGCTCCGGCCGAAACGGAGGCAGGCGGCCCGAAAACCTCCATCTGTGGAAACCTCCTGCAGGCCTTTGTGGACAAGCCCAAGCAGTGGGACGCCTGGAATATTGACGCCGACTTCGAGAAGCAGCACTGGGATCTCGACCACGCCGATTCCGTCAAGCTGATCGAAAGCGGTCCGTTGCGCGCGATCATTCAGATCAAGAACCATTTCCAGAATTCCACCTTCACCCGCGACGTCATTCTCTACGCGGGCGTGCCCCGCGTGGACGTGCGCATGCAGGCCGAGTGGCATGAGAAGCACATTCTCCTAAAAGTCGCATTTCCGCTCAGCGCCCATAGCGACATGGCAACCTACGAAATCCCCTTCGGTTCCGTGCAGCGTCCCACCACCCGCAATGCCCCCGCTGAGCAGGCGCAGTTCGAAGTTCCGGCCCAGCGCTGGGCCGATATTTCCGACGCGCACCACGGATTCAGCCTGCTTAACGACTGCAAGTATGGCTACGACGCCAAAGGCAACGTGCTCCGCCTCTCGCTGTTGCGCTCGCCCGAGTGGCCCGACCCTCACGCCGATGAAGGCCCCCACGAGTTCACTTACTCGCTCTATCCGCATCGCGGCACGTGGCGTGACGCTTTCACGGTCCAGCGGGGCTACGAACTCAACTACAAACTCATCGCCATGCAGACCGCCAAACACTCAGGCTCTCTCGGACCAATACTCTCGTACATCCAAACTGCCCCCAACATCGTCGTCACCGCGCTGAAAAAAGCCGAGGACGACGACGCGCTCATCCTCCGCTATTACGAATGGGCGGGCATAGACGAACAAGCCAGGCTGCAACTTCCGCCCGGAGCCCAATCAGCCGTCGAAACCGATCTCATGGAGAGGCCCATCGCCGACCTTCCCGTAAGAAATGGCGGTGTCGAGTTGCGCACCAAGCCCTACGAGATCAAAACGATCAAGATACGGTTCGCATTACCGCCGTCTTCTGCGGCAGGCGCAGCGCCCACAAAACCTGCCACAAACCGCGCAGTTGCAAACCAATGATGACTTCAGCGCTGCATCAAGTCCATGTTGTTGGGGAGCGCCGCACCTCAGCGCGGCGAGAAGTTCGTTTTTGGGTGGCGCAGCGCTTCAGCGCTGCGATCAGTTCCTGTTACGCTTCCGGGCTTTAGCCCCTGAGGTACTTTGTGCAATCTTGTCCGCATTCTGCTAGAGGACTCAAAATGCCACTTGCCCTTCGCCCCATCGCCCTCACCCTGCTCATCACGGCAGCCTCATTCTCCCAAGCCCAGAACCTCCCAAAAGCTCCGCACGCCCAAGTATTCACCCTCACCCCTCAGCCCGGCCCTTTCACCGAGCCCAGCATTGCCGTGAACCCCGCCAACCCGCAGCAGGTGGTCGGCGTCTTCCAGGACAACGTCCACGCCTCCTACTCGCTCGACGCAGGCCACACCTGGCAACCCGCCGAAGGCGTCGAGCCCAAAAACTACCGCGTCTCCGGCGACGTCTCCGTCACCTTCGACAATCAGGGTCACGCCTTCCTCTGCTACATCGCCTTCGATAAGTTGGGCACGTTCAATTACTGGGCGCACGGCGCGACCCGCAACGGCATCTTCATCCGCCGCTCCCTCGACGGCGGCAAGACCTGGGAAGCCGACCACATTCCCGTCGCCGAACAGCCCTCCCAGCCCGGCATTCCCTTCGAGGACAAGCCCTACATCGTGGCCGACGCCACCACCAGCCGTTTTGCCGGCAATCTCTACGTCGGCTGGACACGCTGGACCATCACCGGCTCCGAGATCCAGCTCTCCCGTTCCACCGACCACGGCAAGACTTGGTCGCAGCCCGTCGAAATTGACGCACATCCTGGACTCCCTCGCGACGACAACGGAGCCGCCGAAGGCTTCTCCGGCGTGGTTGCCCCCGACGGCACGCTCTACGCCATCTGGAGTCAGGACGACTGGATCATGCTCACCTCCTCGCGCGACGGCGGCAAGACGTTCTCCCGCGCCCGGCCCATCCTGCACACCGCGCCCATAATGTTCGCCGTGCAAACCCTCGAACGCGCCAACGGATTCCCCGAGATTGCCATCGATCCCAAGACCAAGCGCCTCTACGTCGCCTGGAGCGACTACCGCAACGGCGATCTGGATATCTTCCTCGCCTCGTCCGACAATGGCGGCAAGCGCTGGAGCGCGCCTGTTCGCGTCAACAACGACCCCGTCCACAACGGTGCAGAGCAATTCTTCCAGTGGCTCGCCGTGGATCCCACCGACGGCTCCATTGACGTTCTCTTCTACGACCGATACGACCGACGCGGCGATCCGCAAAACCAGAAGCAGATCGTCGTCCTCGCCCGCTCTACCGACGCCGCTCGCACCTTCAACAACTACGCCTGGACCGACACTCCGTTCGAAGCCAGCAGAGTCTTCTTCGGCGACTACACCGGCCTCGCCGCCTACGGCGGCCGCGTCTACGGCATCTGGATGGAGAAACCCGCCCCCACCCCCGAACCCGCGGCCAACGCCAAGGATGAGAAGGGCAAGGTTGAAGACAAAGATACAGACAAAGACAGGGACAACAAAGAGAAGCCAGAAGCTGCAAAGCCGCAGCCCAAAGGCACAATCGTGAAGCTCGGTACCGCCGATTTCACCAAGTAATGTAGGAACAGCAGCCTCGGCTCATGTAGGGAGAGGGCCACCCAAGCCTCATGTGGGCACAGCCGCCCTCGGCTGATGTGTGAACAGGATTATGTGGGGACAGCCGCCCTCGGCTGTCCGTCGAGCGCAGCTCGACGTTCGGTGCCCCGTGTTCCCCTCCCCCAAAAGCCCTTTTGTACAATAACCTCGTGCCGGAACCCACCTCGCCCCTGATCTCCACGCTGGCCAAAGCCTCGCTGTTCTCGGAGTTAGCGAAACCCGAGTTGGCATTCCTGGCTCGGCACGCCGTCCGTCGTCACTTTTCCGCCGGCCAAACCGTTTTCAGCGAAGGCGAGCCCTGCTCCGGCCTCTATGTCGTCGAGTTGGGCCACATCCGCATTTTCAAAAGCTCCGCCGCAGGCCGCGAGCAGGTGCTCAGCATCGAAGGCCCTGGAGGCTCCGTGGCCGAGTTACCCGTCTTCGACGGCGGACCCTATCCCGCCTCGGTCACGGCCCTTGACGACGCTACTTTGCTCTTCATCAGCAAACAGGACTTTCACGCCCTCTGCCTCGCCCATCCCCAGGTCGCTCTGAAAGTCCTGAAGGTGGTAGGGGCCCGCCTGCGCAAGCTGGTCGGCATCGTGGAAGAACTGTCTTTCACCACCGTCCGCCATCGCCTCGCCGCTTATCTTTTGCGCCTGGCGCAAGAGGGCAAGCACTCTGCCGAAGGTGTGGAAATTCTCTTGCCCGCCAGCAATCAGGAGCTGGCCTCGCAGATCGGCACCGTCCGCGAGCTCGTCTCCCGCAATCTTTCCCGCCTGCAGTCGGAAGGCGTGCTCAAGCTCGACGGCCGCTCCGTCACTGTCCGCAACCTGAAAGCTCTCGAAGCCGAAGTCACCGCCGCCGAATAGCCCCCTGGCATTCCCCTAGCTGTGACAAAAGTCATCGGCATGCCTCCGCCTCTCCGCTAACCTTCAGCAATAAGCCGCCGCCGCGAAGCCGGCGCAAGGAGATTGCGATGCCCCTGACCACCGAAAAAACCGTTCGCGAACTAGCCCTGGAAAACTCCGCCGCAACGCGCGTCTTCGAAAAGCTCGGCATTGATTACTGCTGCGGCGGCAACCAGACTCTGGAGCAGGCTTGTCGCGCCGCCAATCTGCCCATGGAGCAGGTGCTCGATTCGCTCGAAGCCGCGCAGCGCGCGCCCCAGCCGGGCGCCAATGACAATGACAATGACCGCGACTGGCGCCGCGAATCCTTGACCGACCTGATCGCCCACATCACCCGCACGCATCACAAGTTCGTGCGCGAAGAAATCGCCCGCCTCGGCCCGCTTTTTCAGAAAGTCTGCGGCGTCCATGGCAAGAACCACCCGGAACTCCCCCGCATGCAGGCCACCTTCGCCGATCTCGCCCAGGAACTAACCATGCACCTGATGAAGGAAGAGATGGTTTTGTTTCCCTACGTGATTCGCATGGAAGAGGCCGTCATTCAGAAGGAACCCGTCCTGCCGCCGCCTTTCGGAACCGTTCAGAATCCCGTATCCATGATGATGCACGAGCACGATTCCGCCGGGATCGCGCTGCGCGTCCTGCGCCAGGCCAGCACCGGGTACACGCCTCCGCCCGAAGCCTGCGCCAGCTATCAAGCTCTCTATCGCGCCCTGGCCGAATTCGAAGCCGATCTGCACCAGCACATCCATCTCGAAAACAACATCCTGTTTCCCCGCGCCATCGAAATGGAGGGCCGCCACTAGCAGGGACTATCGCCCGCATTCAGGGCTACCACCCCACTACCACTTGCTGCACCGTTTGCGATTTGCTGTTGTCAAAGTCCGCGTCACCGGGATACACCGCGGTGATCGAGTTGGCTGCCCCCCAGGGATTCGAACCCCGATATGCTGATCCAGACTATCTAAAGCCAGCAAGTTCCCCACTGATCCAAGAAACCGATAGCAAGCAGCGATAATTCGCATACGGCGGCATCAAGACAACCATTGACGACCCTAACCTGCTGATTTACAGTACCGAAAGTGGGTAGAGGAATGTCTTCCTAATGTCGCCACTGGCATCCAACGCGAACCGGGTTTTAGGCGAGGTACGACTGCGTCTGCTCGCCCTTAGCGTGGCCATTCTTGGCCTGGTGCTTGCACCCCTGGGACGTACCGGATGATCTAGCCATAAAACAGATATCGTTTCAAAAAGGGCCATCATCCACGAGCGATGATGGCCCTTTCAGTTTTCTGGATTGGGAGGAGCCACTTGTCGAAAACAGGGCAGGTAATCGTATTTGACACTACGCTACGCGACGGGGAGCAGTCTCCGGGCTGCAGTATGACTGCGGATGAGAAGCTGCGCATGGCGCGGCAACTCGACTGCCTGGGTGTGGATGTGATCGAGGCTGGATTCCCAGTTTCTTCGGAGGGCGATTTTCAATCCGTGCAGCTGGTAGCGCGTGAGATTCGCCGGCCCGCAATTGCCGCCCTGGCTCGCAGCTGTCCCGCCGACATCGAGCGAGCCTGGCACGCGGTCAAGGCAGCCGCCCACCCCCGCATCCATACCTTCCTGGCCACATCTGACATTCACTTGCAACACAAGCTCAAGCTTTCCCGCCGCGAGTGCCTGGAACAGGCGCGTGACGCCGTGCGTTTCGCCAGGTCTCTCTGCGCAGACGTGGAATTCTCGCCGGAGGATGCTACCCGCTCGGATCCGGAGTTCCTGTGCCATGTGCTCGCCGCGGTAGTCGAGGCGGGCGCGACTACCGTCAATATTCCTGATACCGTCGGGTACGCAGTCCCCTCCGAGTTCGCCGAACTGATTCAGACCGTCCGGCGGAAAGTGCACGGTATCGAACAGATAACCATTTCGGTGCACTGCCACGACGATCTGGGCCTTGCGGTGGCAAACTCCCTGGCTGCGGTGAGTGCCGGAGCACGGCAAGTGGAATGCACAATCAACGGCATCGGAGAACGGGCAGGCAACGCCTCGCTGGAGGAATTTGTGATGGCCATGCGCGTCCGCCCTGACCGCTACTCGTTTCGCACGGCCATTGTCAGCGAACAGCTTTTCCCAGCGAGCCAGTTGTTGACCGAAATCACCCGAGTGCCAGTGCAGCCCAACAAGGCCATCATCGGCCGCAACGCCTTCGCGCATGAAGCGGGCATCCACCAGGATGGCATGATCAAGAACCCGTTAACCTACGAGATTATGACTCCGCAATCCGTGGGAGTTCCCTGCACGCGGTTCGTCCTGGGCAAACATTCTGGGCGACATGCGCTCGGGCTTTGCTGCGAAAAGCTGGGGTTCCGTCTGGACCGGCACGATCTCGATCACATCTACCGTCATTTCCTTGCGCTGGCCGATACCGCGAAAACCGTGGAGGATAGCCACATCCTGGAACTCTTTAGAGAGATGCAGAAGGAGCGATCCTGCCCGGGCGGCGCTGCGGAATCGCCACACCATTCCGTGTTCGCCGCCGGCAACACCGTTGACGATTCCCATCGCGGTATCACCCCCATCCTGCATCTTTCAAAGGCCGGCGACGGGAACGGCACGGTGCCGTCCGTGGTGATGGGTACGCACGAAAACGAGCAGCAGGAAGATTATCTGTGGGGAGTATGATGCCGGGCGCATCCGGCAGAGATATAGTCGCACTAACTGGAGGGGAGCACCTCATTTTCGCGGCTAGGCGGGCACCCCAAGCAAGCGGCAGCAGTCAGAGGAACCTGGAACCATGATGAAAACTGGAGCACAGATTCTGTGGGAGTGCGTGGAACGCGAAGGCGTGACCCACGTCTTCGGATATCCCGGCGGCGCTATCCTGCCCGCTTACGATGCCCTGAAGCACAGCAAGATCCATCACGTGCTGGTCCGGCATGAGCAGGGCGCCACGCACATGGCGGATGGGTACGCGCGGGCCAGTGGGCAAGTGGGAGTCGCCGTGGCGACTTCCGGTCCTGGAGCCACCAACATGGTGACCGGCATTGCCACCGCCATGCTGGACTCTTCCCCGATCGTTTGCATCACCGGTCAAGTGGGCAGCAAGCTGATCGGCTCCGACGCCTTCCAGGAGACTGACATTACAGGTATCACTCTGCCCATCACCAAGCACAATTATCTGGTGACGCACGCCGATGAACTGGCGCGCACGATGCGCGAGGCATTCTATGTAGCCCGTTCCGGCCGGCCCGGCCCGGTTCTCATTGATATAACCAAGGATGCGCAACAGTCCTCGTGCGAATTCGATTGGGAAGCCGCCAAACCGCAATTGCCAGGGTATCGTCCCGATCTCTCTCCCGACCAAAAGGAATACGAAAAAGCGCTGGAGTTGATCCACAGCTCCAAACGGCCGGTGATCCTCCTGGGCCACGGCGTGATCGTTTCTGGTGCAATGCGTGAAGTGCGCGATTTGGCTGAGCGTGGCGGCATCCCGGTGGCCCTGACTCTGCTGGGCCTGGGCGCGCTTCCCGCTTCTCATCCCCTCAACCTGGGCATGATGGGAATGCACGGCGAAGCCTGGGTGAACCACACCATTCAGGAAGCTGACCTACTCATCGCGCTCGGCATGCGCTTCGATGATCGCGTCACCGGAAGTCTGAAAACCTATGCGACTAATGCCAAGAAGATTCATGTGGAGATCGATCCGGCCGAGATCAACAAGAACGTGAAAGTTGATGTGGCGCTGGTGGGAGATCTGCGCGAGGTCCTGAATGCAATGCTGCCGGCAATCGAATCCATTGATCGCAGTGAGTGGCTGGATTTTATTGACCGGCTCAAAGGCGACTCCGCTGTCCGTGACATTCAGAACCTGCCGGACAGCGGCCACCTCTACGCCGCGCATGTCATCAATGACCTCTGGCGGGAGGCGCGAGGCAGCAATACTGTGGTGGTGACCGACGTGGGCCAGCACCAGATGTGGGAGGCGCAATACTACAAGCACGAGGAACCGCGTTCGCTGATCACCTCCGGAGGCTTGGGCACGATGGGATTCGCCCTGCCCGCCGCGATCGGAGCCAAGGTTGCGCGCCCCGAGGCCGAGGTCTGGGTCGTTGTCGGAGACGGCGGCTTTCAGATGACGATGTGCGAACTCGCTACCATGGTGCAGGAGAAACTCAAGATCAACATTGCGATCATCAATAACGGCTTTCTTGGGATGGTGCGCCAGTGGCAGGAATTCTTCTACGAACGCAACTACCAGGCCACACCGCTGCTGAACCCGGATTTTGCCAAGGTTGCCGAAGCCTACGGCATTCGAAATGCGACCGTAACTGAGCGTTCTCAGGTCGTACCCGCCGTGCAAATGGCCCGCCAGCACCAGGGACCAGTGCTGATCAATTTCAAAGTGGAGCAGGAAGACACCGTTTATCCCATGGTTGCAGCCGGGGCCGCCTTGCATGAGATGATCCGGCGCCCTAGTCCAATTGTGGAGACCGCTGCCGACGAATAGCCGCCGGTGAAGAACTTAAAGATGACTAACCCAATATGCTGAACACATTCGTGGTGTACGTGGAAAACAAGCCGGGCGTGCTGACGCGCGTGGCATCGTTGTTTCGCCGCCGCGCCTTCAATATTGACTCGCTCACCGTCGGCCGCACGGAAAAGCCGGAAGTGTCGCGCATGACGATCACCGTTGACGCCGATAGGGACCAGGCGCGGCGGATCGAGGCTAACCTCTACAAACTGGTGAACGTGTTGCTGGTGGAAAACATCACAACCGTGCCGGCGATTGTGCGCGATCTGGCCATGATCAAGGTGGCGGCCACCCATGAGGCGCGCTCCCACGTCCTGGAGTTGGCCGGTGTTTTCCGTGCGCGCGTGGTGGACGTTGCACCCGAGTCCCTGATCATCGAAATCACCGGTGGCGAAGACAAAATTGACGGGCTGCTCGAAGTGCTCCGTCCTTACGGTGTCCTGGAAATGGTGCGCACCGGGATCGTCGCCATGCGCCGCGGGAACAAACCCTCCTCGGCGCTGTCAACGTCGGAAACGCTGGAGCAACCGGAGGTTGATGACGATCTCTCGCAGTCAGTGTAGCGTCCCGGTGTAGCGCTCGAGGAACGGCCCGTCGCGCCAGAAAACTCTCTCTTCAATGTCGGTCGCTATGACGGAAACTGCAAAGCTGGTGCAGTTGAAGCCTCAAACGATAGAGGCCTTTGAGGCCTATATTCGCGAGGCTGAAGCAGCCATGGATCTGGCTCTACGCGCCGACGCTCCGTTCCTGTGGTCTGACTTGGGGTCGGAGAGAACCCAGCAGGTCCGCGAAGGACGCGTCGTCGCACAATTCTGGGCCGGCCAAGGGCCGGTAAAGGTGCCCAATGGTCTGATCCATGACTGGATCGGCGCCGCCCTGATTCCTGGCACGACCATCGAAGCAACGCTGGCTCTGGTTCAGGACTACGATAATCACAAGAATATCTACAAACCCGACGTGGTTGCCTCAAGGCTGATAAGCCGTCACGACAACGATTTCCAAGTCCACCTGCGGCTCCTCAAGAAGAAAATCGTCACGGTAGTCCTCAATACCGATCATGAGGTGCATTACCGTTCTCTGGACCGATCGCGCTGGATTTGTCGCTCGTACACGACTCGCATCGCAGAGGTGGAAGACGCCGGAAGTCCGAAGGAGAGAATTCTTCCGCCCGACACAGGGCATGGCTTCCTGTGGCGCTTGTATTCCTACTGGCGATTCCAGGAACGCGACGATGGAGTGTACCTTGAATGTCGAGCGATCTCGCTGACGCGCGACGTGCCGTTTGGGCTGGGATGGGCTATCGAACCGATCCTCCAGAAACTCCCAAAAGAGTCCCTGATCCACACTCTGGAAGCTACGCGCCAAGCGCTCGCCCGGGCTAGATAATTCCGTTGTTCCGAAGTCCAGTTCGCCCGTCGCGGGCTCGTCACTCCGCGTGGCTCCTTGTGATTCCCCTCACTCGACGGCGATGATGTGTGACGCCAGTCACAACACCAAGTGACAGGCGTTGCTGACCGGACCCACCTCTGGGGTTCTACTTTGGGAACGAGGTTGAGGTCACATGCCCTCCGAAACCCAAGTAGTTACCACACTTGAGGTTTTTCTTACCCGCCTGCACGAATCCCACGAACTCTCAGTCTATGAGGCCATCGAGAGACTGGTTCAGGCGGCAGAAGCGGCAGGGTTTGAGAGTGACGCTCTCCTCCGAATGCTCGATCAAGGCAAGACCTTCGAGGAGTTGCTCGAGCTCATCGAATCGAAAATGGAGTGTTTGCAGAAAGCAGCGTAGTCGCCGGCCAAAGGTGAGACAGCGGCAGCGAATCCACTGCATTGGGAGGCACCCATGAATGTTCAGGAATGGTCAAAGTCCAGCGTTGACTACGGCCGTAAGCTCGTGGATTCCGCAGTCGAGGGGGCGCGCACTGGAGAGGACGAATTCCTCAAAGAAGCGACGCTTGCTCCCTATCTCGGTAAGTCGGCCCGTCAGGCCCTCGCGCCCGCCGCCATTGGAGCGTGTCTGGGCGTGCTGGGTGGGTACCTGGGGAACAGGCGCCGTTCCACGGCCAGAGCTCTGGCCGGCGGTTTGCTCGGTGGAGCGATTGGTTTTGGGGCAGGCATGATTTGGAAAAACCGGGAATTCACCGCCAGTGTCGTTTCCGGCGCTTGGAAAAGTATCAGCAAGACCCGGGATGAACACTGGTTCGAGAAGAATCCCATCGACTATGCGTAGTAACGGACGCGTGAACCAGAGAACGTTCTGGCCCAGTTCATCGTCGCGTACATGACGCAGTTTCGGGAAGTAGGCTGTGGTAGGCACCTATTCATCTGCGCAGATCGCAGACTGGCTGGTCTCCGGTCGCAATCTGTTTCTGACCATCCACGTATTCGGAGTCGCATGTTTCGTTTACATCGTGGCCCGGCGTCTGGTACCGCTCGTTCGAGCACAACGCGATCCTCGTTTTGATCAGCCACTAGCACGCCTGGGAAGAGTCCTGAAGTTCTGGCTGGGACAGTGGAAGCATCCACGCTACAACTTCGCTGGCATCCTCCACATTCTCATCTTTGCCGGATTCATTCTTCTGGCGGCTCGCGCTTTCACGGTACTGATCGTCGGGGTTTCCGAAACTTTCGTGATGCCGGGCCTTTCAGGAAAGTCCGGCCACATCTACAACATTGTTACGGACTATGCCGCCACGATCGTCTTCCTCTGCATGGTGGTTGCCGCGATTCGAAGGTTGGTGTTCAAGCCCTCCCGGTACGCGGTGCCTGCAAAGTATGGCAAGGGCCACACCGCCGACGCTGTATTTCTTCTCGGGCTGATTGCCCTTCTGATGGTGGCCGACAGCCTCTTTGCCGCCAGCGATGCCGCCGGCCACGCCCAGCGGGGCCAGCCCGCTGAGACGCTGGCGGTGCTATCCCTGCCGTGGCTTCTCCAAGTCGTGACTGGCTCCATGCCAATGGCCACACTATGGATCCTCAACGTCACCGCATATCTCGTCCACGAGGTAACCTTTTACTTCCTGCTCTGCTATCGGCCCTTTGGAATCCAGTTCCACGTGGAAACGTCGCTGTTCAGCATTTACTTCTCCAAGCTAGAGCGGGGGACTCTCAAGCCGGTGCGATGGGGCGTTCCCGACGAGCATCTGGACCAGGTGAAATCTTTCGGGGTGAAGAAGTTCGAGGACTTTACCTGGAAGCACATGCTCGACTTCTATTCCTGCGCCGATTGCGGGCGCTGCGCCGACAATTGTCCGGCCAATGCCGCGGGACGGCCGTTGTCGCCTCGGTTTATCACCATCAAGGCCAGAGACTACGCGTTCCAGCATTATCCCGTGCTCGGCAGGGCGGACAATAGCAACCCGCTGATCGGGACAATCTATTCCGATGACGAAATCTGGTCCTGCACCACTTGCGGCGCATGTGAAGAGGAATGCCCGCTTCTGGTCGAGTACATTGACAAGATCGTTGATCTGAGGCGGGGCATGATTGATGACGGGAATGTCCCCCAGTCTCTGCAAAAGCCGCTGAAAGCTCTGGAGAGTCGCGGCAATCCTTACGGCAAGCTGGAGAAGAAGAAGGCCGACTGGGTGAAGTCTCCTGAACTGCGACAGACCGGCCCGGTCAAGGTGCTCGACGGCAAGAACGGCGCCGACACCCTGTATTTCGTGGACAGCATCACTTCCTACGATGACCGGATGCAGTCCATCGGACGGTCAACGGCCAGAATACTCAGCCATGTCGGAGAAGACTTTGGAATCCTGGGCGCGGCGGAGAAGGACAGCGGTCACGAAGTGCGCCGGTTCGGCGAAGAGACGCTCTTCCTGGCCCTGCGCGATCACAACACCGATGCCATCAAAGCCTCGGGAGTGCAGCGCATTGTCACAGCCGACCCCCATGCCTACAACGCCCTGAAGCATGACTACAAAGACGTGCCGCCCGTCGAGCACATCAGCCAGGTCATCGCCAGAGAAGTGAAGGCCGGCAACATCGAGTTCAGCCCGGTTGAAAACGAAGCCAACGTGTACGCCTACCACGACCCCTGTTATCTCGGACGCCACAACCAGATTTACGACGACCCACGCGACGTGCTCGATGCCATCCCGGGGCTGAAGAGAGTGGAGATGAAAAGGTCGCGAGACCGGTCATTCTGCTGCGGTGGCGGCGGACTCATGCTGTTCTACGAACCCAAAGAAGAGCAAAGGATGGGCGTGCTCCGAGTGCGCATGGCCGCGGACGCAGGGGCGAACGTGATCGTGACCGCCTGCCCGTTCTGCATGGTGAATATCGAAGATGCGATCAAGGTGGCGGGCATGGAAGGCAAAATGTCCGCGATTGACCTGACAGAACTGGTGGACCAGCACCTGGTTCGCGAAGGATGCATTCGCGCAGTCTGCACAGGGGAAGAGAAATTGCAAACTGCAACGTGTGGAGGTTGAACATGGAAATCCTGGTCTGTGCACGAAGAGTGCCCGACACTTCGGAGAACGAGATCGAAATCAATGCCGCCGGAAACGACATAGAGCGAGACGAACTGGTGTATTCGATGAATGAGCCGGACAACTACGCAGTCGAAGAAGCTCTCCAGATCCGCGATCGGGTCGGAGGCAACGTGACCGTTGTGACAGTAGGCGGCGAAGACGACGAAGAGATCCTGCGCCGCGAACTGGCTATGGGTGCGAATCGGGCGGTGCTGATCTCCGACGATGTTTTCAGTGGATCCGACGGCCGGGGCATCGCGGCTGTGCTCGCGGCCTTCGTGCGGCAAGGTCATTACGACTTGATTCTGACCGGGGTCCAGGCCGAGGAGGGCGCCGCCCAGGTCGGTGGGATGCTGGCAGCCCTGCTCGACTATCCCTTCGCTTCCCTGGTGAATTCCATCGTCGTGGAAGACGGGAAGCTAAGAGTGAGCCGCGAGATCGAAAGTGGCAATCGGGAGATCAACGAGATCGAGCTGCCCTGCGTCCTTTCCATTCAAACCGGCATTAATGAGCCGCGGTACGTCGGAATGCGCGGCATTCGCCAGGTGGCTTCTCTCCCCATCCCGACCTTGGGAGCCTCGGACGTCGGCGTTGACCAAGCCGCCGTTGGCGGAAAGGCTGCCAGGGCAAAGCGAGTGGACTATTTCATTCCCGCATTGAGCAAGGGAGCGCTAATCCTCCACCGGAGCCGCGAAGAGAACGCCGCCCAAGTTCTTGAGTTAGTGGCAGCGAAGGGAGGGCTGAAATAATGGCTCGCATTTTTGCCTACATCGTGCACCGGGGAGGCGCGGCCGACGATTCCGCCGCCGAACTTCTGGCCGCTGCAAGAAACATTGACAGCACAGTGTCGCCCATTGCGATTGTTGTGGGCTGGGGAGCGGATCTCGATGCCGCATGCGACTCGCTCCGCGCCTCCTATAGCGAGATTTGGAAGATCGCAAACGAAGCCCTCGCCTATCCCAACGCCGAACTGGTCCGGCAGGCGCTGGTGAGCGTTCTGCTGCCCAACAGTATTTTGCTGGTTCCGCACGATCATTTCGGAATTGATCTTTCGCCGGGACTTTCCATCAAGCTGAATTCCGCTTTTGCCCCTGACGTCGTGGGCATCGATGGCGTCGAGGGCGACTTCCTTAAAATTGTCCGCCAGGAATTCGGCGGGCAGGTGAGCGCGCATGTTCGCTGCGACATTTCTTCAGGTACGGTGATCAACATCCGCCCGGGCGCGTTCAAACCAGGGCCGAGCGCCTCCGGTTCGGGTGTGGTCGTTGACAAGTCATCCGCTGTCGGCGCTCTTGAGGCTCGACGCCACTACGTTGAAACCATCGTCGCCGAGGCGGGTGATGTAGATATCACCAAGCACAACGTCCTGGTCTCGATTGGCCGAGGCATTCAGGAGAAAGAGAACGTGACTCTCGCCGAGGAACTCGCCGAGGTTCTGGGCGCGGCGGTGAGTTGCTCACGACCTGTCGTGGATGCCAAGTGGATGGAGAAATCCCGCCAGGTCGGCTCGTCGGGAAAAACGGTGAAGCCCAAGGTTTATCTGGCATTCGGCATCAGTGGAGCATTCCAGCACCTGGCTGGCATCAAAGGAAATCCGTTCCTCATCGCCATCAACAAGAACCCCAAGGCCCCCATCTTTCAGGTGGCTGATGTCGGAATTGTAGACGACGTTCTGGAGTTCTTGCCCATGCTGACCGACAAAGTCCGCGAAATGCGTGGTACTTCCGCGAAGTGAGGTTGCCCCCATGCTTGCATACAAGACGCTGAAACTGAGCCTGAAGTCTCTCAAGGAGTTTGCCAGGAAGCGCCTTCCCGACGCAACACTGATTGAGCTGGACGAGCGCGATGAATGCCCGATCGAGATCGTGCGCGACATGTGCAGTCCTGACAAGCTCGGCATTCAATTGTTGTTCATTCCCGAAGAGTTCGGCGGCATGGGCGGAGGCACGTTCGACGTCTATTGCATTTGCGAAGAGATGGCGCGCATTGATCTAGGGATTGCAACCTCCGTGCTGGCTACTTTTCTGGGCAGCGATCCCATCACCGTGGGCGCGACTCCAGAGCAGAAGAAGCTCTGGCTGAGCCGCATCGCGGACCAAGGATTGTTGTTCGCCTATGGCGCCACGGAACCGGAAGCGGGCAGCGACCTGGGCGCCCTGCGCACCACCGCGGACCCCGTCACACAGGAAGGCCGTGTCGTCGGCTACAAGATTAACGGCAACAAACAATGGATCAGCAACGGCGGAGTGGCCGGTGCTTATACGGTTTTGGCCAACACGCCCAGCGGTCCGAGTTGGTTCATCGTCGAAAAGGACGCCAACGGTTTCACGCATGACGAACCGGAGGACAAGCACGGCATCCGCCTTAGCAACACTGCGGCGCTCGCCTTTAATGATGTTTATGTTGACGCTGACCGGCTCGTCGGAGGCGTCGAAGGCCAGGGACTGATTCAGGCGCAGGCTGTGTTCGGTTACACCCGCCTGATGGTCGCCGCATTTGGCCTAGGGGCGGGATGGGCCGCGCTGGATCGCGCGATCCCGTATTCGACCAAGCGCATTCAGGCCGGCGCACCACTGTCGGAGAAGCAGGGATACACGCACAAGCTGATTGTCCCGCACGTAGCGCGCCTGGAAGCTGCCCGCGCCTACATCGAAGAAACTGCGGAACGAATCGACGCTGGCGAAGGCAGCCTGAACACCGAAGGCGCCATCGCGAAATACATGGCCACCGAGGCCGGAAACCAGGCTGCCGACGCCAGCATCCAGGCGCTCGGTGGCTACGGGTACACGCACGAATACTTGGTGGAAAAGATCAGCCGCGACGTGCGCATCACCACGATTTACGAAGGTACGTCCGAGATCATGGAAATGACCATCAGCCGCGATCGCTGGCAGCTTCACCTGAAGACGCGCGGCCAGCATTATCACGAGCGGGCTCGCGAGTTGGAGGCGCTGCACGCGCGCCATCCGAATGTTGGAGCGAATATTGCTGCACTGGCTCATCACGCCCTGGCCGAAGTTCTGGAGAAAGCGCGCATCGCCCGCCTGACACGCTATCAGCACATTCTTCTGCGCCTGGGTGAGTGGATCGCCTATGCCGAGAGCGCCGGCAGCCTGGCTCGTCGCGCTGCCCGCCTTGCGGAAGGAAAGCTCAACGAAAAAGCGAACCGGCGCTTTGACGCGACGGCCCTGGCGGCGTTAAGCCGGGCTTTCGCGCGCGAAGCAGCGCTCCAGGTCGCGGAGGAAGGCTTGCGCTGGGTTTGCGGAGCCGGGGGCGTGAGCGATGCCGAAATGCCGGCTTTTGAAGCGAGTTTGCAGTTGCCCGCCGTTCACCGCGCGCAGGCGGGCTTGATCTCTGACATGGATTACATAGCCGACGTCCTCTACGCCCGCGTGGCGAAGCCTGCTGTCGCCGCCTAGGCATTCGAAACGCCCGGCTATCTTGCACACGCAGCCGCCAGTCCGGCTGCGTAGGAGCGTCATCATGGAAGACACAGCCTATCGAGCCATCGCGATTGTAGGAGCGGGAGCCATTCTGCCCGACGCTGCCAACGTCGCCGCTTTCTGGGAAAACGTGAAAAGCGGCCGATACAGCATCACCGACGTTGCGCCGGACCGTTGGAACCCAGCTTTTTATTACGATCCCGATCCCAGCGCTCCAGACAAGACCTACTCGAAAATCGGCGGCTGGGTGCGTGACTACCCGTGGGACCCGATGAAGTGGCACTTTCCCATTCCGCCGCGCGTCACCGACGCCATGGACCAGGCGCAGAAATGGGCCATCGCGGCCACACGCGAAACCTTGGAAGATTACGGTTACCCAAAGCGGCCGCTCGACCCCGACCGGGTCGCGGTAATTCTGGGCAACGCCATGGCAGGAGAAAAACACTATCTCACCGCGCTGCGCGTGCAATTTCCGGAATACGCGCATGAATTGGCTGAGATCGCCGGCTTTGCTGCCCTGCCCGAAGCGATCCGCCGTGACATTACACGCGAATTGCACGATAGGATCGGCAAGCGCCTCCCCGAAATCACAGAAGACAGCATGCCCGGCGAACTGGCCAACTGCATTGCCGGCCGCATCGCCAACATCTACAACTTTCACGGACCGAACTTCGTGTGCGATGCGGCCTGCGCCTCCGCCATGGCGGCCATGAGCGCTGCCGCGGAGGGACTGGTCGCGAACGATTTCGACGCGGTGATCACGGGCGGCATTGACCGCAACATGGGAATCCAGACCTTCGTCAAGTTCTGTAAGATCGGCGCTCTCTCGGCAACTGGCACCCGTCCGTATGCCGAGGGCGCCGACGGCTTCGTCATGGGCGAGGGCGCTGCGATCTTCCTGCTGAAGCGCCTGGCAGACGCCGAACGCGACGGGGACAAGATCTACGCCGTGCTCCGCGGCATCGGCGCGTCCAGCGACGGCAAAGGGAAAGGCATCACCGCGCCCAATCCCATCGGTCAGAAATTCTGCCTGGAGCGCGCCTGGCAGAACGCCGGTCTATCGCCGGCTACTGCAACTTTGATCGAGGGCCACGGCACTTCCACCCGCGTGGGCGATGTGGTCGAAGCGCAAAGCCTGGCTGATGTGCTCAAGAGCCATCATCTTCCAGTCCACTCGGTGGCGCTGGGTTCGGTCAAGTCAAACATCGGTCATCTCAAAGGAGCAGCCGGAGCAGCCGGTCTGCTGAAGACGACGCTCGCGCTGCGGGATAAGGTACTGCCACCCAGCGTGCATTGCGAACATCCCAGTCCCGATATTGACTTTGCCCACTCGCCACTTTACGTCAACACCCAACTGAAGCCGTGGACGGTCCCGTCCGACGTTCCGCGGCGCGCCGGCGTGAGTGCCTTCGGTTTTGGCGGCACCAACTTTCATCTCGTGCTCGAAGAGCACATTCCCCATCGGCTGACCGGAAATGGAAAACGGTCCGTCGCTGTCGGCACGCTTCCGCAAACTGCGATCAATGAGGTAGTCATGAACGCGAAACAACTCCCCACCCTCCCCGTGCTCTCGGCCGTGCCGTCCGCGTACAAGGCTCCCTTGCGCGGTGCCTTCCTGGTTGGTGCTGCCTCAGAGGCCGAACTGGCCGACCGCCTGCGTGCCGTGTTGCAGGATGCTAAAGCCGGCCGTTCTCCTGCGCCGGCAGCGCCAGCCGAAGCCGACCTGCGCGCTCCCATGCGCATTGCGCTTGACTACGCCGACGCCTCCGACTTGGCTGATAAGTCAGCGAAGACGATCAGAGCCCTCGCGGCCAATCAGCCCGCCGTGTGGAAGGCTCTGCGTGCACAAGGCATCTTTCGCGGACAAGGTCCGGCGCCCAAGGTTGCGTTCCTCTACACGGGGCAGGGCTCGCAGTACGTGAACATGCTGCGGCCACTGTACACGGCGGAACCGATTGTCGCCGAGACTTTCGCGCAAGCCGATCGGGTGATGGCTCCGCTACTGGGCAAGCCCCTCACCGACTTTGTTTTCGTGGACCAGGCCGATCCCGCCGCCGTCGCCAAGGCTGATGAAGACTTGCGTCAGACCGCCATTACTCAGCCCGCCGTGCTGGCCATTGATCTCGCATTGACCCGCCTGTTGGCCGCTTACGGCATCCAGCCGGATATGACTATGGGGCACAGCCTCGGCGAATACGGAGCCCTGGTCGCATCCGGAGCTCTGCCTTTCGAGGATGCGTTGGAAGCCGTCAGCGCCCGCGGCCGCGGCATGACCCGCGTAGCGGTGGCGGACAAGGGCAGGATGGCCGCCATATTCGCGCCGCTCAACGAGATCGAACGAATCCTGAAGTCAGTGCAGGGCTACGTGGTGATCGCCAACATCAACAGCAACCAGCAGGCAGTCATCGGCGGTGCCAGCGACGCAGTCGCACAGGCCATGGAAGTTCTCAAGAAAGCCGGCTACGAGGTCTCGGAGCTGCCGGTGAGCCACGCGTTTCACACCTCGATTGTGGCGCCAGCCAGCGAACCGCTCCGGCAGGAACTCGCGCGCCTGCGCATGGAATCTCCGCGCCTGCCCATCGTGGCCAACGTAAACGGCGAGTTCTATCCCACCGGGCCGGGCGTCGTACCTCAGATGCTGGATATCCTCGCCCGGCAAGTCGCTTCTCCCGTGCAATTCGTCAAAGGCCTGCGCACGCTGTATGACGCCGGCGCACGCATTTTCGTGGAAGTTGGTCCAAAGAAAGCTCTGCAGGGGTTCGCGGAGGATGTGCTCGGTGACCGCGGCGATGTAGTTTCGCTGTTTACCAATCATCCGAAGTTTGGCGACATCGCATCGTTTAATCAGGCTTTGTGCGGCCTCTACGCGGCGGGACTGGGGCGCGGGACCGTTGAAGTCTCCGCAGAATCCATTTCCGCGGCGCCCGTGCCGGCTAAGACGCCCGAGTTCATTGCGGTGGCTGCTCCTACCGCCAGCATTCCCGCGCCGGCAGCAACAGCAGGGAATGGCGATCGCTACGCCGAACTCGGCCATTTCTTCGCCGACGTTCTTGAGCGCGGCTGGGAGATGTATCACGGCACCGAGCGCAAGCCGACCACCCTTCCCGTCGTGATTACCGGGGCCGCTCTCGGCCTGCCCGGAACCGAACACATCTTTGATGACGGAAATCTCGCCGCCATCCTGCGCGGCGATCAGTTCATCGATCTCATCCCAGCCCGCTTCCGCCGCGCCATGCTTGACAAGCACATCACGCGCCTGGTCAAGAGCGATAACGGCGGACCTACCTTCGAAACCATTAATAACGTCGCCGACGTCATCAAGCTTGCAGGCCGCGGCGGCGCCTTCGATCTGGAAAAAGAATTCGGCATTTCCGCCGACCGCCTGGCCGCCCTCGATCGCGTTACCCAACTGGCGATTGCAGTGGGCCTCGACGCCTTGCGCGATGCCGGCATCCCGCTGGTCATGCGCTACAAGACCACCAGCAAAGGAACGCAATTGCCGGATCGCTGGGCCCTGCCAGACGCCTTGCGCGACGACACCGGCGTGATCTTCGCCTCGGCTTTCCCCGGCTACGACTCCTACGCCGATGAAATGGGGCGCTACTACACAGATCACTCCCGCCGTGAACAGTTGGGCCTGCTGGAAAGCCTGCTGGCGCGATCTACAAAATCGAATGGCGACTCCATACTCGAACAGGAGATGGAGCGGCGTTTGGAAGAGTTGCGAGACACGATCGAAAAGAATCCCTATGTCTTCGACCGGCGCTTCCTGCTCCGAGTTCTGGCGATGGGACATTCGCAGTTTGCCGAATTTATCGGCGCCCGCGGTCCCAACACCCAGATCAACTCTGCCTGTGCGAGTACGTCGCTAGCTGTGGGGCTGGCAGAAGACTGGATCCAGGCCGGGCGCTGCCGCCGCGTGATCATCATCTCGGCCGACGATGTGACTTCCGACCATTTGATTGACTGGTTTGGCGCCGGATTTCTGGCCAGCGGCGCTGCCGCCACCGACGAAGTCGTGGAAGAAGCCGCCACCCCCTTTGACCGCCGCCGTCACGGCATGATCGTGGGAATGGGCGCTGCCGGCCTCGTGGTCGAGAGCGCCGACTCTGCCCGTGAACGCGGAATTCAGGCGATCTGCGAAGTGTTGGCCACGGTCACGGCCAACAGCGCCTTCCACGGCACCCGCCTCGATGTGCAGCACATTGGCCAGATGATGGAAAATCTAGTGTCACAAGCCGAAGCTCGCCGGGGCATTTCCCGTCAGCAAATAGCGCCACATACCGTGTTTGTTTCCCACGAAACCTACACCCCCGCGCGCGGGGGCAGCGCATCGGCCGAAATTCACGCCCTGCGCCGCGTATTTGGCGACGCGGCGGATCAGATCGTCATCGCCAACACGAAGGGCTTCACTGGTCACGCCATGGCGACCGGAATCGAAGAAGTCATTGCCGTGAAGGTCCTCGAAACCGGATGCGTGCCGCCCGTCGTGAACTTCAAGGAGGTAGATCCGGAGTTGGGCACTTTGAACCTGTCCAAGGGTGGCATCTATCCCGTCGAGTATGCGTTGCGCCTGGGCGCAGGATTCGGCTCGCAGATCAGCATGACCTTACTGCGTTGGGTCGCGACCAAAGACGGCGTCCACCGCCGCCCCAATGCCCTGGGCTATGCCTATCGCATCTCCGACGACAACTGCTGGAAGACCTGGCTTAGCCGGATCGCAGGATATCCAACCGCGGATATGGAAGTCGTACACCGCACCCTGCGGGTCCGCGATCAAGCAGCCATGACCCACCCTGCCCAAGTCACGCAGAACTCCCAACCGGCACCTGCCCCTGCGCTCGCGACGAAGTCAACCGTCGCGATAAACGCAGCACCGCTGCCTCCGGCGAACCTAGTCGTAGAGTCAACGCTCGAAGCAAGAACTCCTGCATCCGCATCTCCTTTGCCACCGCGGTCCCTTGTGGCAAGCGATCCGGTTAAAGAGCGGGTACTGGCTCTGGTAGCCGAAAAGACTGGCTATCCGGTTGACATGCTCGACCTGGATCTCGATCTCGAGGCAGATTTGGGAGTTGACACGGTGAAGCAGGCGGAAGTGTTCGCCACCATCCGCGAAGCTTACGGCATCACTCGCGACGACAAAATTAGACTGCGCGACTTCCCCACGCTCGCCCACGTGATCCGCTTCGTGTACGAACGGCGATCTGATCTTCGTGCTGCGCCAGTCAGTGCCGCACCAACCAGCGCGGCGCAACCCAATGCTGCACGAGCCACAGCGCCACCACCGGCCAAGGCAGAGCCCCAGGTCAGCGCTGTCAAACCCCAACCCGCAGCGCCCTCGGTCAAGAACGACGGCGATCTCGTGAAAGAGCGCATCCTCGCGCTGATGGTCGAGAAAACCGGATACCCACAAGACATGCTGGATCTGGATCTCGACCTGGAAGCGGACCTGGGCGTTGACACAGTGAAGCAAGCCGAGATGTTCGCGTCTATTCGCGAGATCTACAACATCCCGCGTGACGAGAACCGCAAGCTGCGCGATTATCCCACCTTGGCGCATGTAATCCGGTTCGTATACGAGAAGCGGCCCGACCTGGCGGGCACAGCCGCAGCCGTATCGCCTGCGCCGGATTCATCTCTGCCAGTCTCCTTCTCGCCGGCCGCGACCGAGGTGCTCGCGTCTGCCCACACTCCAGCCGTGACTCCGGACACTACCGATGATTCCATCAGGAAGACGGTTCTGCAGATCGTGGCGGAGAAGACCGGCTATCCCGAAGACATGCTGGACCTGGATCTCGACCTGGAAGCCGACCTCGGTGTGGATACCGTTAAACAGGCCGAAATGTTCGCGGCCGTCCGAGCTACCTACAACATTCCGCGCGATGAGACTCTCAAGCTTCGCGACTTCCCCACTCTGGCTCACGTGATTCAGTTCGCGCGCGACCGGTCGGCGCGTCCGGCGCCTGCCCCAGCTTCCGTTGAACAATCGCCCCTTGATCCAACTCTTTCGGCGCCAAAGGCACATAAGCCGACCGCATCCTCGCCCCACCCCGCACCTCCGGCCCTCGCCAGTCTCGACGCTGCCAATCGCGTCCCGCGACGCGTGCCGATACCGATCCTGCGCCCACCGCTCTCCTTCTGCAAAACCACAGGTGTGAAGCTCGAGCGTGGCTCCCGGGTCATCGTCATGCCCGACCAAGGCGGCGTGGCTGAGGCGCTGACGAAACGCCTCCAGACCATGGGAGTAGAAGTACTCCGTATAGACGAGGCGGCGGATGCCAACACGCTAACTAGTCTTCTCAGGAATTGGATCGCGGCCGGTCCCGTCCATGGGGTCTACTGGCTCCCCGCGCTTGACCAAGAAGCAGACCTTCGCGAACTGGACCCTGCCGCCTGGCACGAAGCCCTGCGCGTGCGGGTGAAATCACTCTACTCGACCATGCGCGCTGTGTATGAGCACATGGCGCGTCCTGGCACATTTCTCGTGACGGCCACACGGATGGGTGGGCGCCATGGCTACGACGAGGCGGGAGCGGTGTCTCCACTCGGCGGCGCGGTGACGGGTTTTGCCAAGGCCTACAAGCGGGAACGCATGGAGAGCCTGGTCAAAGTGCTGGATTTTGAACTGCACCGCGATGCTGCCGACCTCTCGAGCCGGTTGATCGAAGAGACCCTGCGCGATCCCGGTGCGGTCGAGATCGGATACACGGCAGATCAGCGTTGGACGATCAGTCTGCTCGAAGAATCAGCCGCCGATGGCCAGCCCGGCATGGTGCTGGACAGCAATACCGTCTTTCTGATCACGGGCGCGGCTGGAAGCATCGTCTCGGCCATCACTGCCGACTTGGCCGCCGCGTCGGGCGGAACTTTCTATCTGCTCGATCTGGTGCCGCAACCCGACCCGGACAATCCTGATCTCAAGCGTTTCGTAACCGACAAAGAAAACCTGAAGCGCGACTTGTTCGCCCGCATCCAGGCCCGCGGCGAGCGCGCCACTCCCGCACTCGTCGAAAAAGAACTTGCGAACCTGGAGCGGGCGAAAGCAGCGCAAACCGCCATAGACGCCGTGCGTGCTGCGGGCGGCACGCCACATTATTTCAGCGTCAACCTTGCGGATGCGGAGGCGGTCGCCAGAGTGATCGGCCAGGTCCGCCAGCGCCACGGCCACATTGACGTACTGCTGCATGCCGCTGGTATTGAGCGGAGCCACTCCCTGCCGGATAAGGATCCACGGGAGTTTGACCTGGTGTTCGACGTCAAGAGCGACGGATTCCTCAATCTGCTGCACGCTATCGGCGATATGCCGCTCGGCGCGACGGTCGCCTTCAGTTCCATTGCCGGCCGCTTCGGCAACGTGGGCCAGACCGATTACAGTTCCGCCAACGACCTGCTCTGCAAGATCACTTCGAGCTTCCGCACCACTCGCCCCGCAACCCGCGGCATCGCAGTTGATTGGACGGCGTGGGGCGGCATCGGCATGGCCACTCGCGGCTCTATCCCGAAAGTCATGGAACTAGCCGGCATTGACATGTTGCCGCCCGAGGCAGGCATTCCGCTGATCCGCCGCGAACTCACCGCTGGGGCTACGCGCGGCGAGATTGTGATCGCCCAGCGTCTCGGCATTTTCCTGAATGAATGGGACGCGACTGGCGGGCTTGATGCGTCGGCCGCAGAGGCTGCCATGAAGTCTTCGCAAGCCACGGGACCGATGATCCGCAGAATCGTGCCGGTCAGCCTGTCCAATGGTTACACCGTCGAGGCGACTCTGGATCCGCACGATCAACCATTCCTTCATGATCATCAGATTGACGGCACTCCGGTGCTGCCCGGCGTGATGGGCATCGAGGCGTTTGCGGAAGCTGCTCTGTGCCTGCTTCCCGGATGGCATGCCGAAGCGATTGAAGACGTGAACTTCCTCGCGCCTTTCAAGTTTTATCGCAGTGAACCCCGTGCCTTGCGTATCGAAGTCCGAGTTCATCCGCAGGGAGACCAGATGTTGGCCGAGTGCCGGCTGATCGGCCATCGTTCCCTGCCCAACCAGGCCGAGCCTCAACCCACGACACATTTCACGGCACGTGTGCGCCTCGCAAAAGAGCCCGTGCAAGCGCCGGTCGCGAAGGCATTCGTTGCGCCGAGTACAAGCGGCATCAAAGCCGACGACGTTTACCGTGTTTATTTCCATGGCCCCGCATATCAGGTTGTGGACGAGGCGTGGTGGGATGGAGAGCGCGCCATTGCACTGTTCGCAAAAGCCCTGCCGCCCAATCATCATCCTTCTGAATTGCCCACGGTCATGGCGCCGCGGCTGATCGAGCTTTGTTTCCAGACCGCGGGAATTTGGGAACTGGGCGCGCAGGGCCGTATGGGCTTGCCACGGCATGTTCTCGAAGTCTCATTGCTGCGGGCGCCGAATCCGGCCGAGGACCGCCTGTTCGCCGTGGTCACGCCCGGCACCGTCCAAGGAAGCTTCGATGCGGAAGTTCTGGACACGAAAGGAAATTGTTACCTGCGTCTCGCGGGCTACCAGACGGTGGCTCTGCCCGACGGCGTTGACAAGGAACGCTTGAAGAGGTTGCAAGCCATCATGTCGGGAGAAGCCCTCTTGGCGGTCTAACTCATGCAATCCCGCTAGCCACAAATCGCCTCGTCGGTGCACTTATGCCGAACCAGTTCCAGCGCGTTGCCATCGTCAATCGGGGTGAAGCCGCCGTGCGCTTCATCCATGCGGCGCGCGAGTTCAGTCAAGAGCACGGAGTGCCGCTGCGCACCATCGCGCTCTTCACTGAGCCCGACCGTTATGCCATGTTCGTCCGCGAAGCGGACGAAGCGGTCTGTCTCGGGGCCGCCCATTTCATGGATCCAGACACGCAACATCCCAAAAGCAGCTACCTCGACTACAAGCGTCTCGAACAGACAATGGCCGCAGCGCGCGCAGATGCGGCCTGGGTAGGGTGGGGCTTTGTGGCGGAACACGCGGCGTTCGCTGATCTGTGCCACGAAATGGGAATTGTCTTCATCGGCCCAACCGGAGATGTGATGCGGCAACTAGGCGACAAGATAGCCGCGAAACGTCTTGCCGAGCAGTCGCAGATTCCTGTCGCCCCTTGGAGCGGCGGGCCGGTCGAGACTCTCGCTGACGCC